>Ga0207933_1000077_pt1 | contig 95535 bp, 82 predicted proteins | sample NGESurdeep092012_4_FD_184488 | JGI IMG/M metagenome (GOLD analysis project Ga0207933, IMG submission 184488) | Arctic peat soil microbial communities from Barrow, Alaska - NGEE Surface sample F53-3 deep-092012 (SPAdes) | ecosystem: Environmental > Terrestrial > Soil > Wetlands > Peat ... | reverse complement strand
GGGCGCATTCCGCGCAGGCCAATACGATTGGGGAACGAGGAGATTGCCGCCGGGACGCGCCTGTTTTCAAGCCCGTGGGTACTGCATCGTATGCCGGCCCTGTGGCCCGAGCCCGGCGAATTCAGACCGGAGCGCTTTCTTCCGGGCGCTGTAGTCGCGCCCAGAGCCTTCATTCCGTTCGGAGCCGGGATGCGGGCTTGCCTGGGGAGGTCTCTGGCGATGATGGAGATGTCCGCGCTGCTTTCGGCAATACTCTCCCGGTTTGACGTGCGGCTGGTGTCCGGGAAGCCGGTGTCGCTGGCCGGTACATTCTCCATGCAGCCGCGCGAGCGCGTGCTTTTCGAGGTCCGGCGTTGGCAATAAACGAGACCACAGTGCCGGATGCAGTGTATCGACCGGATGCAGCGTATAGACCGGATGCAGCGTATCGAGAGGAGTGGCGGCCTTTCGAAGCGGACCCGGGACCACTGGTTTTTCTCGTCGGTTGCCAGCGATCCGGCACGACATGGCTCCATCTGCAACTCGCGCGCACGGGCGCCTTCCGCTTCCTGAGCGCGTACGATGTCTATGCGAGCGACATGCTCGTTCACAATCGGCGCCAGGGCGTTTCCGGGGCGGCGCGGCAGGCATTTCAGGCAAGACTGGATGGCGCGCCGAGCGACCGCGGCATCGACGCGATCCCTGCCGGTCCGGACACTCCCGAGGAATATGGACTCGTCATCTCATGCGACCCGGATGGGACCGGCGCGATGCTGCGCTACGACCAGCCGGATACCACCGAAGCCACGCTGCCTCGCCTGCTGGAGTTGTGTGCGAAGAAGGCGCTGATCGAGGGCCGCGATTGTCCGTTGCTGCTGAAATCTCCGCCGGACTATCCGGGGGGAATCGCCCGGCTGGCGGCTATGTGGCCGCAGGCGCGGTTCGTGGCGATCCAGCGGCATCCGCTTCGAACGCTCGAATCGCAGGTGCGAGCCTGGCGGCAGCTGATCGATCGGCAGAACGCGTACCTGACGTTGATCGATCGCGGGTACCGCGCCCTGTTCGCCGACACTCGCCGCCGGATGTGGCTGGGGATGTTCCTGCATTCGCAATCCGGCATCGACTGGCTCGCCGACTGCATTCTGCGAGCCCATCTCGGCTTCCTGGCGCTTCGCGATTCCTGGGTCGGCGCGAACCTGCTCACGATCCGGTACGAGGACCTCTGCGCGGACCAGAGTTCTACTTTCGCTCAACTGTCGGCTTTCCTTCAGATCGAACTGCCCGAGCCCGCGCAATCCCCGGCCCCTCGGGATCTGCCCGTGCCGGACGCGATCCGGGATGCCTTTGCCGCGCGGCGCGACGCGTTCGAGCCCTACCTGGAACGCTTCGGCTACAGCGCGGAGTTTGCATGACACCGGTCCGTACACCCCCGACGGTGGGCGATCTCCTGATGCGGCGGGCCGTTGAACACCCCGAAAAAACCGTTTATACACACCTGACATTCGACGGCTCCGATCCGCGGCAGATCACGTATGGCGACCTCTTCCTTCGGGCCTGCGCGATTGCCGGAATGCTGGAACGGCTTGGTCTGCGGAATCACCCCGTGCTGCTTGTCTACCCGGCCGGACCGGAGTTCGCACCGGCGTTTTTCGGCGCGTTGCTGGCACACGTCATCGCCGTTCCGGTGCCAGTGCCGCAATTCGAGGCGCAATACCAGAGACTGGATCGCATTGCCGCCGACTGCAATCCCGGCGCGGTGCTGTCAACGGGTTCCGTGGCCACCCGGCTCAAGTCCCGGCTTTCCGCCGCTTCGCCCTTGCGAACATGCCCGTTGCTGTCGACAGACGGCGACGGGGAGCCTGCGTATTTCGAACCGGAGCCCGCGGATCCCTGCGAAATCGCGCTGCTCCAGTACACGTCGGGCTCCACCGCGGAGCCCCGGGGCGTAGCGGTGAGTCACGGCAATCTCGCCCACAACATCGAGATGATTGAGCGGGAGTTTCAGGCGCCTCCGGGAACGCGCACTGTGTCCTGGCTGCCCCATTTCCACGATATGGGACTGATTAGCGGGATCGTCGAGCCGATCAGGCTGGGTGGCGACGCGATCCTGATGGCGCCGCTCGCGTTCCTGCAGCGCCCGCTACGCTGGCTGGAGGCAATCTCGCAGTACCGCGGCCAGGCAGCCGGAGCCCCGAATTTCGCGTACGACCTCTGCGTCAAATGGGCGAATCGTGGAGAGCTTCCCCCTCTCGATCTCAGTTCGTGGCAGATCGCGTTCGTAGGCGCCGAACCGGTTCGTTTCTCCACGCTCGAGAGATTCGCGGCTCGCTTTCGCGCGAACTCCTTCCGGGCATCGGCGCTGCTTCCCTGCTACGGCATGGCCGAGGCCACGCTGCTTGTGTCATGCAAACGGGCGCAAACGATGCCGGCGTCCTATTCGCTGTCACGAGCGTCGCTCGATATCGGACACGCCCTGCCCTCGGCCGAAGCCTCGGCCATTACGTTGACGGGATGTGGCTATCCGGTCGCGGGTACGGATGTGCGGATCGTGGATCCGCGGCGTCGCGTGCCGTTGCCGGATCGCCGCGTGGGAGAAGTTTGGGTGCGAGGGCCGCAGGTCGCTCACCGCTACTGGAACCGGAGCGGCGACGATCCATTCAATGCCACGCTCGCGGATTCCGGACACGGGCCCTTTCTTCGCACCGGAGACCTCGGTTTTGTCACTGAAGAAGGCGAACTTGTCTTCGTCGACCGGCTCAGGGATCTGATCGTCATCAACGGGCAGAACTACATCTGCCACGACCTTGAACTGACCGCCGGCTCCAGTCACGAACTGCTTTCCGCCGACAGTTGCGTTGCGGTCAGCATCGAATCGCACGACAAGCCCTACCTCGTCGTCCTGGCGGAATTCCCGGCGGTTGCGCTCGAGTTTGCCGATAAGGCCGCGGAGGCGATTCGCTCCGATGTGTTCACGACACACGGGCTGCCTGTTCAAACGATCGCGTTTGTCCCCCCGCGGAAACTCAGCCGGACCACCAGCGGCAAGCTGCAGCGGCGCCTGAATGCCAGGCGTCTGGTTGACGGCTCGCTGCGAGTTCTGATCCGCTACGGCGACCCGTTACCCGCATCCCCGGCACTCGCGCTAAGTCACAATACGAAATGATCAACCAGGACCCCACGCTCGTCACGCACCAGAATCTGCTCGATGTCGGCCCGCCCGAGCGCTTGCAATTCGTCGAGAGCTACCTTGTCGCCTCCATCCGCGCGCTTCTGCCCGAGGCGGACCCGAGGCTCGACGCCACCACCCGCCTTGCCGATTTGGGGATCGACTCGCTGCAACTGGTCGAACTCAAGTTCGGCCTCGACCAGGTAATCGGCATGGAGTTGGATGCCGAGGTCCTCATGAGCAATCCCACGGTTCGGGAGCTTGCCGAAACGAGCCTTCGCGCTTGTGGACTCTGAGCGGCGTCCCGTCGTGGAAGGATGGCGCTGTTGAAGATCGTATATTTCGGCTTTCCGGCACGCAGCCACACGATACCGAGCCTGCCGCTCGTCCGGGCGCTGGTCGACCGCGGTGCGGACGTCGAGTACTATTCGATCGCCCGCTTCCGTGCGCTCATCGAATCCGCCGGAGCGCGATTCTCCGCCTACCCGGCCATCTGTGACAGCCTGTCCGACCCGACGGATCTGACCGGCTATCTTCGCCGGATACTTGACGTCAGCGCGGAGATTCTTCCGCAACTGCTCCTTGCCTGCGACCGCCGTCTGGCGCTTCTGATAGTCGACGCCTCCGCGCTCTGGGGCCGGATAGTCGCACGGCACCTCGGTGTTGCCTCAGTCGCCTCGATCACTACATTTGCGTTCACGCGGTCGATGCTGCGGATGCTGGGAGTGTCTGGCGGGATTCGCCCCGATGGCTGGGCGGAGTGTGAGGGCGTGCTGGCGAGGCTGAATCGCGACTACGCGGCGTCCATCCGCGATCCGCTGGACGTGATGGTCAGCACTGGCGACCTGAAGGTGGTGTATACTTCCCGGCTGTTTCAGCCAGCCGGACGATTCCTCGATCGAAGCCATATCTTCGTGGGTCCACTGCTCGACCAGCGGCCGCGGGAAGGCACACTCGTGACGCCATCGGGCCCGCGGCCCCTCGCATATATATCGCTTGGCACGATTTTCAATCGTAACCTCGACCTGCTGCGCCAGATCGGCGAGACCCTGTCCGGCGCGGGGTGGCAGGTGGCAGTGTCTCTGGGGGATGCCGGCCGGGAGGACTTCGGAGGATGGCCCGCACATGTTCAGGTCCATGCGTTTGTCGACCAGATGGCCGTGCTCTCCCAGGCCCGTCTCGCCGTCACGCACGGTGGAATGGGAAGCGTCTCGGAGGCTCTGGCGCATGCGGTTCCGATGATCGCCATCCCCCAGGGGGTCGATCAGTATCTCATGGCAAGGCGCATCGCCGATTGCGGGGCGGCGGTGGTCGTCGAACCCGGGGCGGTCTCACCCTCCAATATCGAAGCGGCTCTGACGCGCATCGAAGGCGAACGGGCCGGGTTCGTCGCTGCTGCCGCGCGCATCGGACAAAGCTTCCTTGACGTGACGCCTGTTTCGAGTGCCGTCGAACGCATGCTAAGTATTATGAATCCTGAGTAGGTATGTCATTCTTGTCCAGCAGCGACGCGGACGCCGCAAAGGCGCACGAGACCGCCTTGCTCGAAACGCTCTTCGCGTCCGCCCGCCGGCTGCAGATGGCATCTGAGGCTAAGTCGCCGATCGCTCCGCGCTTTCTGCTGGAAGCCGCCCGGTCGATGGCCGGACATATGGGCATGACGGATCCGCGGATGAAGGCGTGCCTGCCGTCCCTGGCCTTCTGGCAGATCTTTCTGCCCTCCGCGCTGGCCGGCGACACTTCGTGGTTCACGGAGCCGGGTTTGCATATGCCGTGGTCCTTCGAAAGCGTGCGTGACGGGGTGGCTGAGGTGGAACCATGGCCCCAGGTCGTGTTCGCCGCGTTCCACATGGGGGCATTTCCGCTGATCGCGGCGATGTTGGGCGCAGCCTGCAGGGGGTTGCACAAGCGGCCGCACGTGCTCGTCGCGCGGCGAAATATGGGTTGGCTTCGCATCGAAAGCGGCCGGTGGGCATTCGATGCCGGCGAGGTCATTAGTACCGATCCCGCGGGTTTGCGCCGGCTGATCGCAGGGCTTAAAAGCGGAGAGATTCAACGGCTGCTGATTCTGGTGGATGGTCCGCACCCGCCCGCGTCACGGAGAACACGTGCGCTGAGCAATGTCAGCCCGGCGCTCGGATTTAAGACCGGACTGCTCACCAGCATCCTGTCCATGGGAATTCCGGTTCGGCCGCTCACCCATTTCTGGGAATCGAATCGTCTGCAGCTAAAGTGGCACGCCCTTTTGGACCCGGCGCGGGACCGCGGAGGCATCGACGCAGCAGAGCACGGCATCTCGACGCTGGCATCGCTTTTTGAAGACCTTTTGCGGAGGCACCCGGAACAATGGCTCAACTGGGCTGCGGCGAGCCTGCGCACGTGAATGCGCGGACGGATGGAAATCGCGTCCCCGACGGCCAATCATAAGGGCCGCCGGGCGATCACGTACCGGAAAACAAATTTAAAATCTCCCACCCGCCCTGATTTCAGCATCTTGCAAGCCCTCCACCATCCAGCCGCACCCCAGCCTGCAAATCCGTCATGCTACTTTCCAATCGAAAGAACCTGGCCGCACCCATTGGCGTGCCGGGGCACTAAACTGCACACTTGACGTTGAGCGTAGTCGTGCTGGTCAACTTGTCCTCCGATAAGGTGACCGTGCCGCTGCGCCAGTGGCCAAGGCTCTGAGCGGCATAACGTCAAAACAATGGCCGGTAGGCGCTGCTGGTTAACCTGCGGCCTCAGTTTCGTCTGAGAAATCAAAACGGCTGTTCCGCCTGACAGTCACCAGGCGGTTGGAGCGCTCCAGTTTCTCTGAAGTAAACACGATGCAAAGGGCCGTATCGCCCACCGGCGAACGGCCCTTAAGACACCCTTAAGACGGTTCGTGCAAATTGTGGTGAATAGCGTAAAGCGCGAGTTCCAGCCGGTCCGAGACGCCCAGTTTATCGAAGATATTATGCAGGTGATTTTTCACCGTCTGCTCGCTGATAAACATCCGCTCGGCCATTTCCTTGTTCTTGAATCCCTGCGCGACCAGGATGACGATCTCCCGCTCGCGCTGGCTCAGAGCCGAACTCTGCTCCCGCAGGCCGAGCCGCGCGCCGACATTGGAATTAGCCGGAGTCTTCTTCGCCAGCCGCCGGATTACTTCGGCGGTGGTCAACCGGTCAAGCCAGAATTCTCCGGCATGGACCTTGCGAATGCTCTTGATCAGCAGTTCCGTCGATGTTTGTTTGGGTACAATCCCGCTGCAACCCTGCCTCACGGCCTCGACGAAATCTTCCCGCACGTCCTCGTTCGCCAACATGATGACGCGCGTGTGGATCCTGGATTCCTGAATGGCGGCGAAGACTTTCTGGCTGTTGGGCGAACCCACTGCCCATCCCATCAGACAAATGTCCGGCCGCAGCTTGCGCATCGATTCAACGGCGGTGGGAACCGTGTCGGCGCATCCGGCTACCTCCATATCGGCTTGAGCACCCAGCAGATTCGCGATGCCGTCCCGAAAGAGGTTTTGTTCGTCGATTACCAGAACACGAATGGTTGACACTGAGGAATCCTCGATCGGCGCTTCAGGACGTTCTGTCAGAATGGAGGCTACAGTCAGGCTAGCCTTCACTTCGAGTACTCTTCTTCACAATTCTATGGTTCTAGTACTCCGAAGTCAATAGCCCCTCTGAAAACATGAAACTGCGCGAATTGGAAAAACCTCCGGGTGCCGGCTCTCGAGCGGGCGCCGTATCGGATAGAGTTGAGGTGCGCAAAGGGCGGCGGGCGCGCTTCGAGGACGTCTCCATGCACGAACCGACAGACAAAAACATGAAACAGGATCTCGCCGAAGTCGAGTATCAGCGCTTCTGGAAGGGACTTCAACTGCTCGGGCTGAACGCCTACGAGTCGCGATCGTATCTCATGCTGCTTGGGCACTCCCGGTTCAAGGCGCTTGAACTCGCGCCCCGCGCGCATGTTCCCCGGCAGAAAATTTACGAAGTGCTGGATAGCCTGGTCGAGAAGGGATTCGCCCGCGTGATCCAGGACCGCACAAAGCTTTTCTCGGCGGTCGAGCCAAACCTCGCGATTCCTGCTTATCTGGCCCGAAAAAGACAGCTCCTGGAACACGATCTGACCGACCGGGCGCGCGCCGCCAGCAACCTGATGGAAGATCTGAACGGCCTGTATTCGGAAGGGAAGGGCGGCCGCGGAACGCTCGACTTCCTGCGAATTGTGGCCGAGCCGGCTCAAACCGCGGCGGAATACCGCCGGATGCTGGCCGAAGTAAAAGCGGAATATCTGGAATTTTCACGCCCGCCATATGCCGTGGACCCGCTCGATGAGAGGCTGGTCCGGCAAGCCCGGGCGAACGGCGTATCGTGCCGCCTGCTGATTGAGAGCGGTACTCTCGACGAGCACCAGCGCCAGAGGCTGGCCGAGTATGCGGCGGCGGGGGTCGAGATCCGCCAGGCACCGTCGTTACCGTTGAAACTGGCCTGCTTCGACGGCCGCAACGGGCTGATCGCGCTGCTGGACCCCGTAATCAGTAAACCCGCCTGGACCTCGCTGGTTTTCGACCATGCGGGACTGGGCGAGGCAATGAAGCACCTGTTCGAGGACCGATGGCAGCGGGCAGTTGAGTTCAGCGAACAGGCCGATCTGGTTCCGTGGAAATCTGACCCGAACCCCCATACCGACTTTCCGGCAGACGGATTACCGAACCGCCGGGACTAACGCAATCGGGGTTCCACCAGTCTCATAGACAGAGGCGATTGATCTGATGTCCGGCCCGGCCGCGCACATCGGTGTCCGCCCGAATGTCAGGAGATTACCGTGAAAATTTTGCGATCTTTGAAGGTGTTTACCGGAAGTGTGTCGCCCCGAAATGGGCTTATCGCTTTGTGTGCACTGGCTTTGGGAGGAGGCCTGGCCATTGCCGGAGTGAGTTTCTCATCCTCTCGTATCAATCTCAAGCTGGCGGACTCGAATGAAGGGCCAAGCAGAATCACGATGGCGCCCGCGGCAAGAGCAGCCATGCCGTCCGTCGTGAAGATTTCCGCGTCCAAAATAGTGAAGCAACCGGCATCGTTCTCCGATGGCGACAACACCGATCCGCTGTTCCAGCAGTTCTTCGGCGGCGGGAACGGCAACGGCTACGGCCCCGCCGCGCGCGGGCAAAATCCAGCGCCGCGCGCTCATCGCGAAGGCGGCACCGGCTCCGGCGTGATCATCACGCCCAACGGCTACATCCTGACCAATAACCATGTGGTGGATGGCGCTACGGACGTGAACGTAACCCTGCCCGACCGCCGGCAATTCAAAGCCACCGTTATCGGTACCGATGCGAAGACCGACATCGCGCTCATCAAGATCGACGCTTCGGGCCTCCCCGCCATCACCATTGGCAATTCTTCGAAGCTTCAGGTGGGCGACGAGGTTCTCGCGGTTGGCAATCCTTATGGCATCGGCCAGACCGTGACAATGGGCATCGTCAGCGCGACGGGACGGACCGGCCTCGGGATTGAAGACTATGAAGACTTCATCCAGACCGACGCTCCCATTAATCCGGGCAACTCCGGTGGAGCGCTCGTGAACGACCGCGGCGAACTGGTAGGCATCAATACCGCCATTCTGGCCGAGGGTTCAGGCGGTGGCAATCAGGGCATCGGCTTTGCGGTTCCGGTGAACCTCGCCCGGCAGGTCATGGACGAGATTGTCGACCATGGACACGTCACCCGCTCTTACCTCGGAGTGAGCATCCAGGAAGTAACTCCGGCGATCGCAAAGGCAATCGGCCTGAACGGACCCGAAGGCGCGCTGGTCAGCAACGTGTCTCCCGACAGCCCGGCATCGAGAGCCGGATTGCAGACCGGAGATGTGATTCTCGGACTCAATGGCGCCTCGATCGCGGAAGAAAATCAACTGCGGATGAAGGTTTCCATGATGAGCCCGAACCAGAGCGTCAACCTCAAAATCTTCCGCAACGGAGCCACGAAGGACGTGACCGTTCAACTCAGCGAAATGCCGGGTGAACGGGTGGAGAAAGCCAGCCTTCAGAACAGCAACGCCGACGATGCACTGCAGGGCGTGTCGGTTTCGGATCTGGACGCCCAGACCGCGAAGCAACTGGGTCTGCCTGCGAGCACCAAAGGTGCGGTAGTGACTAGCGTCGACCCGGCGAGCGCCGCGGCAACGGCGGGCCTCAAGGAAGGCGATGTCATCCAGCAGGCGAACCGGGAACCGGTTGCCAATGCCGCCGATCTCGCGCAGGCATTGAAGAAATCGAATGGCGAATCTCTTCTTCTGATCAATCGCGGTGGAAACAAGGAGTTCCTGGCGGTATAAGTTTCAAGGAACGTTCTTCTCTGACAGACCAGCGGCCGCGGCTCGATTATCGAGCCGCGGCCGTTTTTTTATGAACGCCGTGAGCTTTTGATGATTGCGTCCGCGATTTGATGCGGGCGGTCCAGATTCGGAATGCCCATGATCCCCGCGTCTCCGGCGCTCTCAAGCATCAGATCGCCGACGCCCAGGAGCCGCTGCCCGAAGCTTTGCCGCACCGTGACGTCCTGAACCTTCGCCGTATCGAGCGTCCTGCGCGTACGCGAAAAAAAACCGGTTTCGAGGATCAGGTGATCGTTCTGAAACCGCAGCGTGACCAGCCTGCGCTTCAAATGCATTTTCAGCGGGGGCAGGAACACAATCAGCGGGATTGCGGCCAGCCACCAGGGCTTGTCGCTGGCGTATTGGTAATACAGCCAGAGCCCCGCGATGTAGATTATGGCCGCAAGTGCGTACGCCGCCCGGACCGTTTTCATGCTCGGGCGAATCGTGTTGTCTATTATCGACATATAACCCCGCAGGGTTATTCTACGCTGTCGGGTATAAACAGACGGCGGCTATTTCACCTGAACGATCGAGGGTTTCAGCGATCCGATGATCCGCAGCACCTCACCCTTCTCTCTTTCCTGCACCTTCAACTCATCGAGCACGGCGGTAAGATCGCCGACAACAGCATTGAAGGCGTCACTCGTCACGCCGCGCCCTCTGTGCTCCGTCACCATATCGGGGCCCGTGTAATGGCAAGGGCCTCCAACGCCCACGCAGATGAAAGTCGCCAGTTCGGCTTTGTATGCGTTGGCGTTTGCCGTGGTCGCCGCGGCATGCGTGAACCACTTGTTCACGCGATTGTCGACCAGAATCCGGTCCACAAGGCCATTTGCAACGGCTTGTACGGCGGGCTGCCCGCCTAGGCGTTCATAAAGCGATTTTTCCGCATCGGCGGCGCGCGCGGACGACGCGCCAACTAATAAAAATCCAACAAAAACGGTCGATACCCACCTTCGCATGTAGTTCTGTCCTTTGAAAAAAAAGTTTAGCGATCCCGAGATCCCGGAGAAGCGTTTTAATTATGCATTTAGAATACATAATTCAGGCGAAAGGCGTCAATCCCGGTGGCGGATTTGTGGCCGATTCCGCACAAATGCGGGTTTATCGCGGTCGTGCCGGCGGGGCAGGTGCCAGTTGAAAGTGGAAGTAGTTCGGGTCCGTGAGAATGACGAAGTGGCGATTTGCGCCGATGGTCACCGGCTCGCCTCCCGCTGAAGCGACCGGGACTCCGGCGGTTTTCAATGTCCGCAGCAATGAGTCCGAATCGCGCACGATCAGCCGCAGGACACCCGCTCCGGGATCGTGAATGGCGGGTTCAATGGCCCGGCGTTTCACGCCCTGGAATTCGATGAAATCGACTTCGAACTCCGTCCCCGGAACTTTGGCCGTGCTGATGCGAATCTTCGCCCCGGGCACGCCGAAACGAGTGTCAGGGACAAATTTCTTCGCGATTCGCGGCTTAAATCCCAGCAAATCGCGATAAAGCTTCATCGTGCGACCGGTATTGTTGACGACGAGATTGAGTTTCGTGACGCCATCGCTCCGCAATTCGATGAAGAACCCGTCAGGATCTCTGATTACGGGCCCGCCTTGAAGCTTCAAACGCGCCATCACGGACTCAACATCCGGAACCGTCAGCGTGAGAATGCTCGCGCCCGGGTCCTCGATATCCGGCCGGACAGGCTTCTGCGAAACGCCCTTGAACTCGACGAACTCAACACCGAGCGGCGAGCCTGGAATCCTGAAGACCGCCACGCGCGATTGCGAGCCCTTCGCGTCATATAAGCCTTCGATCACGGCATTGGTTGAAAACGCCCGGGGCCCCGGTGCACCCGTCATTTCGAGGCCAAGCCCATCCCTGTAAAACTCAATGGTCTTATCGAGATTTGCAACCACATGGATGAATGTGCCGACTCCAGCGACTTCACTTGCGGGCGGCGTCTGCCCGAACATCGCGGCGCTGCACGCCAGTGTCACCAAAAGAAATCGGCGCATTGTATTTTCCTTAAACCGCCCGGCTTAAAACCCGGTTCAGTCTCTGCACGAACATGCCGGGATTCTCCACGGGCAGGCCTTCCACCAGCAGCGCCTGTTCCAGCAGCAGCCAGGCGGCGTCGTTGACCAGAGCCTCGTCCGTGGCGTTCCGCAACTTCTTGACGATCTCATGGTCCGGGTTGATCTCGAGCGTCGGTTTCAAAGAGGGAAGCTGCTGGCCCTGACCCATTGCCCGCAGCATCTGCTGCATCTTCATCGACGGTTCGTCTTCATCGGACACGATACAGGACGGGCTGTCGGCCAGACGCATGGAAGCTTTCACGTCCTTGACGTTATCGCCAAGAACTGCCTTGATCTTATCGAGCAGCGGCTTCAGATCTTCACTCTTATCCTGATCCGCCGCATCCTTGAGGTCCTCACCGGCCGAACTTCTGTTGACCGCCTTGAGTTCCACGTCCTGATACTTATCGATGCCGCCAAAGACGATCTCATCGAAATCGTCGTTGAGGATAAGCACTTCAATATCCTTCTTGCGGTAAATCTCAAGAAGCGGCGAGGTGCGCAACAGTTCCGCCGTGCCGCCGGTGATGTAGTAGATCCCCTTCTGGCCCTCCTGCATCCGGCCTTTGACTTCCGCCAGACTCGTCCAGCCATCCGTTTTGGTCGATTTAACCCGCACCAGATCGAGCAGCACTTCGCGGTTACCAAAGTCGCTGTAGAGCCCTTCCTTCATGGGCCGATTGAATTCTTCAACGAACTTGAGATACTCCCCGGGCTTATCCGCCGCGATGGACTTCAGTTCCGCCAGCACCTTCTTCACGCTCGCCGTCCGGATCGCCGCGAGGATGCGATTCTGCTGCAGGATCTCGCGGCTGACGTTGAGCGGCAGGTCTTCGCTGTCAATGACTCCGCGAAGAAAGCGCAGGTAGGTCGGGAGCAGTTCCTTCGCATCGTCCGTGATAAAAATACGTTTCACATAGAGCTTCACGCCGGGCTTGTAATCCGCGTGGTAAAGATCCATCGGCGCCTTCGACGGAACATAGAAAAGCGTGGTGTATTCCATGGTTCCCTCCGCTTTGGTATGGAACCAGAAGAGAGGATCTTCCCAGTCGCCCGAGATCGTCTTGTAGAGTTCTTTATAGTCTTCGTCCTTCAGTTCGCTCTTGGGACGTTTCCACAGTGCACTGGCGGAATTGATCTGCTCGGTAACCCGTTTTTTGACCGACTTCTTCTCCGTCTCATCCCACTCGCTCTTATCGGCGGTCAGGTAGATGGGAAACGCGATGTGATTGGAATACTTCTTGATAATCTCGCGCAGCTTCCAGCTGTTGGAGTACTCTTTGCCTTCGTCGTTGAAAGTAAGAGTCACTGTCGTGCCCTGCGAGGCGCGTTCGGCCGGTTCGATCTCGAAACCGGTTTTGCCGTCGCTCGTCCAGCGCCAGGCGTTCTCTTCCGTGGCCCTGCGGGAAACCACCTCGACGCGATCGGCAACCATGAAAACGCTGTAAAACCCGACGCCAAACTGCCCGATCAGGTTGGAGTCGCGCTTCGCATCGCCCGAAAGGCTGGAGAGGAAATTTTTGGTGCCGGACCGGGCAATGGTGCCGAGGTGAGAAGCCAGTTCCTCGTCGTTCATCCCGATGCCCGTGTCGCTCACGGTCAGGGTGTGTTTGTCCTCGTCCAGATCCAGATCGATGCGAGGCTCGAATGCCAGGGCCTTGTAGGGCTCTTCGGTCAAAGTCAGATACTTGAGCTTGTCGAGCGCGTCTGAGGCGTTCGAAACCAGTTCGCGCAAAAAAATCTCCGGATGGGAATAAAGGGAGTGAACGATCAGGTGGAGGAGCTGATCGACCTCGGTTTGGAATTCGCGTTTGGCCATGAATCCCTATTCTATTTAAGAGCCAGGTGTATTGACAGATTTAAACATCCATTTTAAACTGCTGTTTAGATGAACGCCGCACCTGGCTCGAAACGAAAACACCTGCTGGCGAGCCCCGCGCCGATGCTGCCGGACGGCACGCGCACCAAATTGATCGATTCGGCGGGGCAGGTCTTCGCCGATTCCGGGTATCAGGCGGCGACGGTGCGCGAGATCTGCGCCCGCGCCGGCGTAAACGTGGCGCTGGTGAATTATCATTTCGGCGACAAGCTGGAACTTTACACCGAAGTTCTCCGGTATTCCATCGGCGCGTCCAAAAACGGAATCGTGCAGGACGCGATCCGCAGCGGAGCCCCGCCGGAGGAGGCACTGCGCATATTGATCCGGGCCATGCTCCAGAGGGTTTGCCGGGCGGATCGTCCCGGCTGGCATTTCCGGTTGATGATCCATGAACTGGCCCAGCCCACGCCAGCCATGGCGAGCGTCATCGACGAGACCATGCGGCCGATTTACGACCGCTTTCTCGAGCTGATCGGAGCCCTTCTCAATCTCCCCGCGGACCATGACAAGACCCGCCTCTGCACGCACAGCGTCATCGCCCAGGTCATCCACTACGTGCATTCGCGCCATGTGGTTTCGCGCCTCTGGCCGGAGATGGAAATGACGCCGGAACGGATCGCCGGAATCGCCACGCACATCGCCGATTTTTCGCTGGCCTATCTTTTACTGCCTGAACGACGGAAAAGCGCGCCCACCCAACCAAGGAAGAAGAAATGACGGATCAACAAACAGCCCCGGCCCCCAACGCAACGCCCGCGCCGCCCCGGCCGAAGTCACGCAGGAAGATCGTTCCCCTGATTGTGCTCATCCTCGCTGTCGCCGCATTCTTCATCTGGAGAGGTTACTTTGCGAACCCGGCCGTGCCTGCCGATCTGGTAATTTTGAGCGGCCGCATCGAGGGCGACGATTCCGCCGTTGCGCCGAAGACCGCGGGCAGGATTCTCGAAGTGCGGGTGCGCGAGGGAGATACCGTCAAGGCGGGCGACACGATTGCGGTCCTCGACGATGCGCAGATCCGGGCGCGTGAAGATCAGGCTCGCGCCGCGCTCGCGGGCGCCGAGGCCAGAGCGAAATCCGCCAACGATCAGATCGCCGTTTACCAGCAGCAGTTGCAGCAGAACGATCTGCAGACGGAGCAGGCGAAAGTGGATTCCGGAGGCCGCGTCAGGCAAGCCGAGGCCGATCTCGCGGCCGCTCAATCCGATCTGGCGCAGCAGGTGGCAGCGCTGCGCCTCGCGCAGTTCGACAACGACGCTTACCAGAAACTGGTCAAGACCGGCGCCGCTTCCGAACGGCAGGGCAAGCAGGCCGCGGCGACGGCCGATCAGCAGACCGCCAGCGTGACCGCGGCCCGTCGCCGCGTGGAAGCCGCGCAGGCGGGCGTCACTACCGCGCGGGCCAATCTCTCCAACCCCGGTATCCGGGAATTCCAGGCCGCCACCGTACGCAAACAAATCGACCAGCAGCATGCGGAAATTGCGAGCGCGACGGCGGCCTCCAGGCAAGCCGGTTTCCAACTCGCGGAGGCGGAGGAAAATCGCCGGGATCTGACCATCGCCGCACCCTTCGACGGGACCGTCATGACGCGCGCCGCCGAACCGGGAGAAGTGGTAACAGCCGGAACCGCCATCGTGACGCTGCTCGACATGAGCAAGGTCTATCTGCGCGGCTTCGTGCCGGAAGGAGAGATCGGCAAAGTGAAGATCGGCCAGCCCGCGCGGGTCTATCTGGACTCGGCTCCCGAAAAGGCGATCGACGCTTACGTGATGCGCATCGACCCGCAGGCGACGTTCACGCCGGAGAACACGTACTTTCGCGACGACCGGGTGAAGCAGGTAGTCGGAGTGAAGCTGCAATTGAAGGGCGCTCTCGGTTTCGCCAAACCCGGGATGCCGTCCGATGGAGAGATCCTGGTTCAGGGCAACGTCTGGCCGGCAGGCCGATTTAATCCATGACAGCCACTGACAGCATGCCCGGGCCGGTGGAAGTTGCGCCCCGGCGTGCCGCAATTCGGATCCGGAACCTCTCGAAGCGCTACGGCGCGCTTGAAGCGGTGCGACGGATCGATCTCGACATCGGAGACGGCGAGATTTTTGGTTTGATCGGTCCTGACGGTGCAGGAAAAACAACGACGTTTCAGATTCTGGCGGGCGTGATGGAGGCCACTTCAGGCACGGCCGACGTCTTCGGCTCTCCGGCGCGCGAGGCGCGTTTGAACACCGGTTATCTCACGCAGTCCTTCAGCCTGTATCCGGACCTCACGGTCACCGAAAATATCCGTTACATCGGGGATCTGCGCCGTGTGCCCGCGGATGAGATCGCAAGACGCGGCCAGCGCTATCTGCGGATGTTCGACATGGACCGTTTCGGAGACCGGCTGGCAGGGCGTCTGAGCGGCGGCATGAAACAGAAACTCGCGCTGGCCTGCGCGCTGGTGCCCGAACCGCGCGTGCTGTTGCTCGATGAGCCCACCACGGGCGTGGATCCGGTCTCGCGCCGTGAGTTCTGGGATACGCTCGCCCACCTCGCGGCCGAAGGATTGACGATCGTCCTCGCTACCCCGTATCTGGACGAAGCCGAGCGTTGCAACCGCGTGGCATTCATGCACCAGGGCGAGATCCGGCAAACGGGCACGCCGGCCGAGCTGCGTGCGAGCCTGCATGCGCGCCGCATGGAGATCCGAACCGCGGACCTGGCCGCTGCGGAGCGCATTCTTTCACCGCTTGCGGGCTCCGACGCCGAAATTATCGATGTACAGCGCTTCGGCGACCGGCTTGACCTGCTGGTGCACCGGCCGGAGGAAGCGCAACAGGTCGCGGCTCAGGCCCTGAGCGCGGCGGGGCTTACCATCGATAACGTTCGCATCGACGAGCCGACGCTCGAAAATACGTTCGTCGCCACCCTGCGGAATCTCGGCCAGAAGGTGCATAGCGAGCCGTTTCCGGGCCGCCACGATCACCGGGAATTGCGCGGAGAGATTGCCATCGGCGCGACAAACCTCACCAAACAGTTCGGCTCATTCACGGCCGTGAAGAACGTCACCGCGCAGGTGCGGTATGGCGAGATCTACGGGCTGCTGGGCGCGAATGGCGCGGGCAAGACCACCACCATCAAGATGCTGTGCGGCCTGGTTCCGCCAACGAGCGGCGGTATGCAACTGGCGGGTCAGACGGGCGGCCTGCGGTCGCCCGAGGTGCGCCAGCGGATTGGCTACATGTCGCAGAAGTTTTCGCTTTACGACGACCTGTCGATTGAAGAAAACCTGGAGTTCTTCGCGGGCGTGTACGGTGTTCCCGAACGCGAGCGCGCGGAGAAAAAGCGCTGGGTGATCGAATTTTCCGGGCTGGAAGGCAAGCAGGGCCAGTTGATCGGGAGCCTGCCGCAGGGCTGGAAGCAGCGCGTGGCATTCGGGGCGGCGATTCTGCACGAACCGAGCGTGCTGTTTCTGGACGAGCCGACGTCTGGCGTGGACCCTCTGGCGCGGCGCTCTTTCTGGACCATGATCAACCGCCTGGCCGATGCGGGCACCGCAATCCTCGTGACTACCCACTATCTGGAAGAAGCGGAACAATGCAACCGCCTGGGCTTCATGGTGGCGGGCGAACTGGTCACCGAGGGTAGCCCCACCGGAATCAAGAGCGCGCAGAGCGGGCACCTGCTCGAATTCATTGTGGACCAGCCTCAGCGGGCCATGGATCTGCTGAAAAACGATTCCGAGCGGTGGCGCGTTTCTCTGTTCGGCGACCGCCTGCACATCATTACGGAAGAAGACGCCGCGACGGGCGAACGCATCAATCGCCAGAGGCTCGAAGCCGGCGGGATTCGCGTTATCCAGGCAAGGGAAGGCCGCTTTTCTCTGGAAGACGTGTTCATCGGGGTGGTGGAAAAGGCCCGGCAGGAAGGCAAAATGGCGGCGGAGGATTGACGGGATGAGATTGAACGCATGAGAAGAATACTCGCCCAGACACGCAAAGAGCTGATCCAGATCGTCCGCGACAAAAGGGCGCTCGGTCTGGCGCTGCTGCTGCCCTGCACGACGCTGATCCTGATGGGTTCGGCGATTTCGCTCGACGTGGCCGATCTCCCCATCGTGGTGCAGGATCTCGACAATTCGTCCGTTTCGCGCAATCTGGTCGACGCGTTCCGCGAATCCAACACATTTCGCGTGGTGCCGCTCGCCGCGGACATGCAGCCGGAAACCGCGTTCACGTCGAACCAGGCGCGCGCGGCCCTGATTATCCCGTCCCGTTTCGGACACGATATCGCGCGCGGCATCTCCACGCCCGTTCAGATGCTGATCGACGGATCTGACTCGAATACGGCACAACTTTTGTCGGGCTATGCGTCCGAGGTGACAAGCGCCTGGAATGCGAACAACGCCGGTGCGGGGCAGGCGGCGCCGGTGCGGGCGGCGATCCGGTTCTGGTTCAACCCGGGACGCTCGTCGAAGAAATTTTACGGGCCCGGAATCTTCGTGCTGGCGCTCTCTTTGTTCCCTCCGCTGCTGGCCACGCTCGCGATGGCGAAGGAGGGCGAACAGAAGACCATCCTGCAGGTCTATGTGTCGAGTATTTCGGCGGAGGAGTTTCTGCTCGGCAAGATCCTCACGTTCATGGTCGTGGCGGGTTGCGAGTGTCTGCTGCTGCTGACGCTGCTGTTCACCTACTTCGGGCTTAATTTTGCGGGAGATCCGACTCCTTTTATCGTGGCCACTGTTCTTTATGCGTTCTGCGTTTCTTCTTTCGGCACGATGGTCGGAGCCGCCATCCCCAACCAGGCCGCCGCCATGCAGGCCGTGGCGCTGGGCGGCTTTCTGCTGGTTTTCATGCTTTCGGGCCTTATCTTTCCCATCCAGAACATCCCGGTACAGATCCGCTGGCTCTCGAATTTTATCTGGGGCCGGTATTACATCGATATCGTGCGCGACGCGCTGCTGCAGGGCGGCGGGTGGCCCGCGGTGTGGTGGAAAGTCATTATCATCGCGATCATCGGGTCGATCTTCTATATCATTGCCTGGCGCACCATGCGCCGCATGCAGTTGAAAGCGTAGGTAAACGAAATGAAGCGGTTGATGGAATTCTTTATCGGTTACCGGATGCGCGCTCTGCTGCGGAAGGAGTTCGCGCAGATCCGGCGCGACCGCCGGCTGGCGTTCTCGCTGATCCTGCCGCCGGTCATACAACTGCTGCTGTTCAGCCTGGTCCTGAACGCCACGGTGTCCGACCTTAAGCTGGGCATTCTGGACGACAGCCGCACGCCCCAGAGCCGCGCGCTGATTTCCTCTTTGACGGAGAGCAGGAGTTTCAAGCTTGCGGGCTACTACTACGACGTGGATAAACTGGGCGACGCGATCAGCCAGGGCAACGTCGACGCGGGCGTGGTGATTCCGCGCGACTACAGCAGCGATCTCGATCGCGGCCGGCCCGTAATGGTGCAGTTCCTGCTCAACGCGATGAACGCGAACACCGCGGCGATCGCGCAGGGTTATGCGGAAGGCGTTATCCAGACGTATAACGCCGGGCTTGCCCCGGACGGACTTCATGCCAGATTCACCCGGATCGCCGCCTCCGATGTGACCCGCAAGGGCGCCGCGCGGCTGGTGCCCGCGTTCCTTTACAACCCCGGCCTGGTGGGCACGTGGTTTGTGGTGACCGGGATCTTCGGGCTGCTGCTGATTCTGAACGGCTCGATCGTGGCGGCTACGGCGATGGTGAAGGAGCGCGAGGCGGGCACCATCGAGCAGTTGCTGATGTCGCCGGCCGGAACGTATGAGATCATCGTGGCGAAAATCGCCCCGCTCTTTTTTCTGCTGTTCCTGATGGTGCTGTTCGCGACCGCGCTGATCAAGATCGTGTTCGACGTGCCGTTCCACGGGAACGTGCTGGTGGTGCTGGCGGGCGCGGCGCTGTGCGTTCTCTCCGGGATCGGCATCGGAACGGTGATCGCCACGTTCACACACTCGGCTTATCAGGCGCAGCTGACCAGCTTTTTCGTGAATCCTCTGCTGACCACCGCTTCCGGCGCGATTACGCCGGCCGAGGCGATTCCGGGCTGGCTGCAGCCGCTCGTAAAGATTAATCCGATCCGCCATTTCAGCGTGATTGCGCGTTCGAGCATGATCAAAGGGAGCGGCATGGAGACCCTCTGGCCGAACTTTCTGGCGCTTTCCGTCTTCACGCTCATCATGGTGTCGCTTAGCGTGTGGCGCTTCCGAAAACAGCTCAGTTAGGACAAATGAAAAAACGAACCCATTTCGCCATCCCGGCCGTTGCGTTTCTGTTTGCAACCGGCCTCTTCGGGCAATTTGGCCCTCCCGCCGGCGGCAATGCGGGCGCACTGGCCAATCAGGTTCCGCTTTCCGGAAGGACGGGTCAAACGGGCTCGGTGGCCGTAACCCAGGCGCCGGTGGCAGGGACCACGAACAGCGTGAATACGATCAATCCATCGATCCAGCCGCAGGGGCCCTATGCGGGCAGCGCGAACAGCACCGCGAAGATGCCGTTTTCCGGGAAGCTGTCGCTGCGCGACGCAATCGCGCGCGGCCTTGAATATAACCTGGGCACTGTCGGGCTCGGTCTTGCGCTGCGGCAGGCGCACGGTCAGGCGCTCGGGGTTCGCAGCGCTCTGCTGCCCAACGTCAGCGGCAGCCTCTCCGAAGACGTGCAGCAGACCAATCTTCGAGCGTCCGGACTGCGTTTCACATCCCCTTTTCCGGGCTTTGGCATTCCCTCCATCGTGGGTCCGTTCAATTATTTCGACCTGCGCGCGCGTCTGACGCAGACAGTGGCCGATTTCACTGCTTTGAACAACTACCGCTCCGCGACCGAGACGCTGCACGCCACCGAATTCGTTGCTCAGGATGCGAAAGATCTCGTCGTGCTCGCGGTGGGCGGCGCTTATCTGCAGGTGATCGCGGCACAGGCCCGGGTGGAATCGGCCCGCGCTCAACTGGAAGCCGCGACGGCTTTGTTTCAGCAGACCGGGCAACAGCGCGATGTCGGGCTCCTTGCCCAGATCGACGTTAACAAGAGCCAGATTCAGATGCTGACGCAGCAGCAGAGGCTGGCGACGCTGCGGAACGATCTGGCGAAGCAGAAGATCAATCTGGCGCGGGTGACGGGTCTGCCGCCGAATGAAAAATACGAATTGACCGACAAGATTCCTTTTGCCGCGGCTCCCCCGCTCGCCGAAGAAGACGCAGTCAGGCAGGCGTTGATGCAGCGCGCCGACGTCAAAGCGGCACAGGCCCAGATTCGCGCGGCTGAGCGCACGCTTGCCGCGGCCCGCTCCGAACGTCTGCCTTCACTGGCGCTGAACGCCGATTACGGTGTCATCGGAACGAATCCGTCTCAGTCGCACGGAACGTTCTCGGTTGCCGGAACGCTCCGCATTCCGATCTGGCAGGGGGGGCGCACGGAAGGCGACATCGAACAGGCGAATGCCGCGCTGTCCCAGCGGCGGGCCGAACTGGAAGACCTCAGGAGCAGGGTGGAAGGCGATGTAAGAGACGCGTTTCTCGATTTGGAGGCAGCTACCAGCCAGGTTTCGCTGGCCCGGCAAAACCTGGATGTGACGCGGCAGACGCTGACTCTCACGCGGCAACGCTTTGACGCAGGCATCACGGATGCGGTCGAGGTTTCGCAGTCCGAAGCGTCCGTCGCGTCCGCGGAACTGGACTATATCGACAGCGTCTATGCCCACAATGTCGCAAAACTCAGTCTCGCGCGCGCTACCGGCGGATCGGCTGAGAGCTTTCCCCGGTTCCTGAAGATCGAGTAGCGAGTAAACGGCCAAACTCGGCCGCTGCGATGGGCCGGGAATAGAAGTATCCCTGCGCCTCGTCGCAATTTCTCGAAAGAAGGATTTCCGCCTGATGGGCGGTCTCGATTCCTTCGGCAATCGTCACCATTCCGAGGCTGGCGCCGATCCGGATAATGTTTTCGACAATCGGCGGGCACGCTTCGCCGTCGCCGATGCCGCTGACGAACGACCGGTCGATTTTCAGGCGCTGCAACGGTAGTTGCTGCAGATAAGCGAGCGACGACTGGCCTGTTCCAAAATCGTCCAGTGCCAGTGTCACGCCGGTTTTCTGCAAATTCGCAAACAGCGTCCGCGCGGTAGTGTAGTCTCCGATGAAAACCGTTTCCGTCAGCTCCAGTTCGAGCGACTCCGGGGGGAAACCCGTTTCCGACAGCACCTGTTCCACTTCGGCGGCAAAACCCGGCTGACGGAACTGGTAAGCGGATACGTTGACGGCCAAGCGGAACGGAGCTTTCGTCTCATCGAGCCACCGTTTTCCCTGTAAACACGCGTCGCGCAACACCCAGTGGCCGAATTCCAGAATCAGACCTGTCTCTTCGAGGATCGGGATAAACAAGGCCGGGGAAATCAGGCCGAGATTGGGCGGCGCCCAGCGGAGAAGCGCTTCCGCGCCCACGAGGCACCCGGACGAGAGATTCACCTGGGGCTGGTAATACAGCAGCATTTCTCCCTTTTCGAGCGCGAAACGAAGCCGCTGTTCCATCTCCAGCCGTTCGGGAGGGGTGCCGGCCATGGAGGGATCGAACTGAATCGCGCGCGCCTTGCCCGCCCGTTTCGCATGGTAAAGCGCAACGTATGCTTCGCGTTGCAGAGACGCCGGTTCGTTGGATCCGATTCCGATGCTGGCGCTGGCGAACAACTCGTGCCCGTCGATCGAGAAGGGGAGCTTCAACGAGTCGAGCAGCCGGGCTGCCGTCCCGCTAGCGTTACCGTCGATGTCGTCGTTGCGAAGAAGGGCGGCGAATTCGTCTCCGCCTACGCGGGCCAGAATATCGCCAGGCCGAAGACAGGACTGCAGTCGCCATCCCACCTGCGTCAGCAGGCGGTTCCCGATCGAGTGGCCCATAACGTCGTTCACCAGCCGGAAGCGGTCGAGATTAAGGTAGAGCAGCGCGGTGGATTTACCTGCCTGCCCGTCGCGCGAGCCGAGTATCCGTTCGAAAAAGGTGCGGTTATACAAGCCGGTCAGGCTGTCATGATCCGCCTTGTACATGAGCTCGTCCAGAAGGTTTTCCTGTTCGATGGCAAGAGTGGCAAGGCGGCAGGTGGAATCGATCCGGACGAGGTCGAAGCGGTCGGGAGACCTGGGGGCGCCGTCGAGGAGCACGAATATTCCCAGCAACTCACCGATGCCGGACGAGAGATGCCGCGCCCACCCATCCTCAAACGCGAGGCCGGTCAGGTCTTCGTCCGCGGGATTCCGCGCGAGAAGGCGTTGTGAAAGGCTTTCAGGAACGATCCGGGCCAAAGCAGCCTCATCCCACGGCTCCAGATTGCCCTTCGCCGCCAGCGACCAGGTATCGGATTTCAGCAGAAAGAACGCCGCCCGGTCTTCCCGCCGGTCCCCGGCTTTCCCGCCGCCTGGCAGCCGGCAGAGAGCATTCAGAACGTCTTCCGGCGTTGCCTGCCGGCCAATCATTTCCACGATTCGCTGTCGTGCGATTTCGAGGCCGATCCACGAGTCCCGATCCGCCTCTCGCGGCGATGTAATGGTGAGATCGGGCATTTTGCGATTAAGCATTTTGCGGTGAAACGGCGGCGCCAGTGAACCGATCCACCTCTTCGAGTAAGGCGTCAGGGGAATCCTGCGCTCCTTCGGCAACCATGTGGGAGGGGCTTACGTTAAGCACTGCCGTCCTGTTGCCCAACAGGACGCGGTGAACCAGCGGCTGCCGGTTCAATTCCATCGCCTCGGCGCGCAATCCGGCGAAATCGCGGGGGCGCTGAAATACTCCGACGAGACTACGCGAAGTCCAGCGGAAGGCGGAATTGGCGGGTGCCAGAGGTTGAACGCGCTCCCGTATCAGGCGGAACATCAGGTCTTCGGCCGCATCCGGGCCGTATCTCTGGACGATGGCATCCAACCGGTCGAAAGCGAACGCGACGATATAAAGAGCGTGTTCCGGATGCACCGACTGCAGGCCCTGCATGATGTTCCGAACTCCTTCCGTCCGTCCCGGCAACCGCTGGTTCGGGTTGTTCGATACCAGATCGCGGGCGCTCGTCACCTCCGTTTTGAAATCCGCGAGTTCGCGATCCGTCTCCGCCTGCCCGCGAACCGACTCCTCGTCAATGAGCCGGATCGTATCGGACAGGGACTTCTTCAAGGCGACCAGGTCCTGCATTCTGGACATGTGCCGCAAAGAGGTCTGGATTTTCTGGATGTGGTTGGCGGACCGGTCTCCCCCGGACGCCACGAGCGTGAGAGCCTGGCCCAGCATCTCCGCGAGGTGACGCATATCGGCGGCCGTCCGCGTGGCGCTCTCCTGCGCCGCGGTCTGGCGCTCGGACAGAATACGGCGGACGCTCTCCTGTATTGCGGCAGATTCATCCGGCAATAGCCCGGGATGCAGCGACGCCGCCACCTGGGCCATTTTTGCCCGCGCATCGCTGCAGGCACCGCCAGTCAGAACGAAGTCTTCGATTGATTCCAGCAGTCCCAGGCAAAGACCGGATGATTCCCCCTTTGGCGAAGGGTCGGCCTGCGTGGTCTCGCCCCCCGAGGGACCGTTCAGGTATTTCTTTATCGAAATCATCATTCCCGGATCCACAAAAGAAGGGGCCAGGTCAGCAATGCGCTTGCCGCCACATATATTAAGATCGGCGAAAACAGCTCAGACCTTTAGTTTCAAATCGGGGCTGCCCGCGCCAGGATCTTTGAAGCGGCCGAAGGTCAGTTCAAGCCCTCGTTTCGAACCTGTCTCCGGCGTCCAGCCGAGCACCTGCTTCGCGAGCGAAACGTCGACCGGCGACAACGGTTTCAACGATCGTATCTTGTAGCGCGACAATGGAAGCGGGCGCTTCATCAGGCCCGAAAGCACGTCGCACATCCAACCCACGAGCATCAGCAATGCGACTGGCGCGCGGAGGATAGGTGTTTTTCCGAGAGCGGGACGGCACCACTTCAGGTACTCGTTCTGCGTGAGGGGCGTGGGGTCGATCAGATGGATCGTTTTGCCGCGGGCAGAAGCCGCGGTCTCGGCCGCGAGCAGGCCGTCGATCACATCGTCCACGTAAACGACAGGCAACAAACGCTTGCCCGCCCCTGCCACAATCCATTGGCCGGCGATTTTAATTACGCCGTTCGGGGTTACCGTCTCCGTACCCGGCCCGAAGATCTGCCCGGGTCTGAGAATCACGGCGTCCAGACCGTGCTCTGCGGCCGCCGCGCGCACGATACCCTCGGCGGCGAGTTTCGTCTGCGTATACAAGCCGCGAAGGTCCGGATGGGGCTCTACCGAGGACGCTTCATCGACCGGCACTCCATCGACGTGGCCTGCGTGATCCAGAACACCGAGCGAACTGACATAAACCAGGCGCCGAACTCCATGCGTGAGGCAGGCTTCGACTACGTTTTTAGTGCCCCAGATGGTGCCGGCCTCGAAATCTTCCCGCCATCCCTTCATGGCCGCGCCGACGTGGTAAACCACCTCAACGCCCGCCACCGCGCGATCTACCGCGTCCGGTTCCCCCAGGCTTCCATAAACGGCATTCAGACCTTCCGCCGCGGAACCGGGCGCTACCGGGGTGCGGAGAAACACCCGGGGGTTCTCCCCGCGTTCCCGCAAGCGGCGGATCAGCGCCGATCCCACAAAGCCCGCGGCCCCGGTAACCAGGACTCGCGCCGGCGCGGGCCTTTCCTGCTCGCGCGCAGCCTCAATCCGGTCCTTCTCGGCATCGGCCGACCGGGAAGCCTCTGCCACCAAAGCCACTGCTCTCCGTCCCTCCTCAGGCGAAACGGGAGGAGGGTTGCCTGCCGCCAGAGCGTTGTGAAACGCCTGCACCGACGCGTAAATTCCCGGCGACGGCTTCAATTTGCCGGTGGCCACGCGCATAACGAACGAGGGAATCTCGACCAAACTCGCCAGCGCAAGCCTAAGGCCGTTCACGATGAAATGCACCTGCTTCGGCCCGGGGTAGGTACGATACAGATGGCAAAGCAGCAGAAAAGCGTCGACGTGGAGTACGCCGCGCGTGCCGTGAATCCAGAGATCGTTCTGAAGCGGGCGCATATTCCACGACAGCATGATCTCGCCGGTGCTGCTTTTCCCTTCCGCCGAGATACGCCATTCATCGAACGTCAGCATCGGCTGATTTCCGGTGCCGTAGTGGCGTTCAGAGATCGACTGGAGCGGCCCGAGAAAGGCCTCAAGCAGATAAACCGCGTGTACGCCAAGATCGCGGAAAGGGTAAGAACCCTGGCGGTAGACGGCGGATCGTGGCCCGCCCGGATACGGAGGGTAGTCCGAGCCGCGGAAGTAGTATGCGCTCAGAATATCGCCGCAGTGCCCTTTCGCAATGTGCTCGAGGGCAGTCAGGACGGGAGGCTCGAAACGCATCGAGTGGTTCACCGAGATCGTCAGCCGTTTTTCGCGCGCGCTCGCCATCATCAAGTCGCATTCTTCAGGCGTCTCCGCCATCGGCTTTTCGACGAAGACGTGACAGCTCATTTCCAGAGCTTCGAGCGTAAGGGCGCAGTGAGAAGCGGGCGGCGTGAGGATATGCACCACCTGGGGCCGGGCCGCGGCCATCGCTGCAAGAGACGGGTAGACATCGGCGATCTTGAATTTCGCCGCGAAATCCGCGGCTTTCTTCGGGTCCACGTCGCAGATCCCCACAACGTCGACAAAGGGCAGGTCGCGCAGTGCGGCCAGATGGCGCGAGGCAACGTAACCGGCGCCCACGAGACAAACTCGAACGGTCTGTTGCATTAGCGTTAAAAACTCCCATATTTTCTTAACTGGACCAGATAAAATGGCTGACCGTTGGGCCCCGATCTTTCAAGCAAGATTTTTTTTGCGGCAAATCCCGGGATCTGACGCTCCAGCCCATCGCAGAAGAAGGCTTCGCAGAACATGATGCCCGCGGCGCTCCCCGACTCGAGCCCGTCGGCGAGGCGTGGCAGTGGAAAGTCGAAGTCGTATCCCACGGTCTTGATGTCCGGATAGTAAAAATGAAGCGTCGGGACGAGTTGATAAGGCACGTAAAGCGTCCTCGACTCTCCGATCGGGTGTTCCGCAATAACCCGCAGCACCGGGGTTTGGTAGGCAGTGGCCGCCTTCGCCTGGACCATCGTCCGTCGGAGCGGGATGGTCATGCCCACCACGCTGGCAACGACCGCGACAAGGATTCCCGCCCGCGCCGGCCATCGCCCGCGATTCCACAGAATGCCAAAGGCAACCCCGGCGGCGACCGTGAACGCGGCCGTCAGCGGAGCGTAGTAATACGTATACGGCACCGTCACTTTCAGCATGACTACAAAAAAAACGGCGATGAACGCGAGCCAGGGCAGCAATTCCCTCCGCTGCGCAAAACCACGCCACAGGATCAACGCGGCCGCCACTCCGGCTATGAGCAGCCAGAACTCCCAGGGCGACTCCCTCAACTCTCCCGCCCACAGGCCCAGGGGACTCAGCGGACTGAACGTCTTGCGGTAGACCGCGATGTAAAGCAAGCCCAGAAACCCCTTTGCAACTCCCAGTTTCAGAATCCCCATGGGCCAGCAAACCAGCATCGTTAAAATAAAGACGCCAATCCCTCTGCCGAGCAGACCGGCAAACGCCTTGAGCGTGGGCCATTTCTCGCGTACCCGGCGGTGTTCCACGATCAACGACACGCCTAGCGCCAGCACCAGCAGGGCGCTGGTCTCGACCGTGCAAAACGAGCATGCCAGAAGCGCCATGGCGGCATAAAACCAACGCGATTCGAGATTCCGCAGAAACAGGGAACAAGCGAGCAGGGAAGCAACGCAGAAGAAGGTAAACAGCACGTGCTGCGTGATCATGGTTCCGGCGCTCAGAGCCGAACGGTTGAATGTGAACAACGCGCACGCGAGCAGGGCCGCAACCGGGGGTAGCGAAGGAAACACCGCCCACATGCCGAATAGAATCAGAGTCGCGGTGGCGAAGTGAATCGCGAGACTGCCACCGCGGAACGCGTTTTCCCCGCGCGCGCCCGCATCGTGGAGCAGAGCCAGCCAATAGACGTACATCGGCCCGTGATAGTGGCGGTAGAAGTCGATGTCGCCGCTGGAACGGATGTAGTCGGAAAACGATTGTCTCTTGCCGGGATCGCGCGACAGCTCAAGGCCCTTGCGGACGAACTCCACAAACGAAATCCCGTGCCGTCCGCTGTAGTTTGCCAGGAGACCCTGTGTCCCGGCCCACATATAGTCCGCCTCATCGTAGGCAAACGGGTGATCGGAGACGACCGGCGCGTAGATGAAGGCCGCCCCCAGATAGAGGCAAATGGCGCCTGCGACATACGCGGCTTTCCGAGAGATCATCGTCCGTTACCCCTCCCGTGACCCGCGGCCCGTGCGATCCTGCCGGCCCATCCGCTCAGAGGCGTGCAACTGGCCAGCCCGACGGCGAACCAGGGCAACCGCCAGTCCTCCAGCGATACGAACCTCTTAATCAGTTGCCGGGACTGCCGAAATTCTCCCCAATATCCATAAACACTGGCGGTCTTGAGAGCGCGCCGCGCCAATATCTCCCGCAACAGCGGACGCATGTGCTCCGGACAATCTTCTGTCAGACTCCCGGGATCCAGCAGAAAAGGCTCGATCGGGCGCGCCCCTTTCAGATTCACTGCCAGTTCGGACGCGTCCTCATACCGGAGGGTCAGCGGGCGGTAATCGAATGCGGCCGGATATCTCAGCAGGAGCTTCAGATAGAGCCAGGCGTCTTCGGAATAAACGCAGCGGTATTTTGCGTAATACCCTCCCAGTTCGTCGAATACATCCCGGCGTATCACCGTTGACGACGGCAGCATGTTCGCCAGCATAGCGATTATCACGCCCGTGCAACCCGACGCGGCCCGGAATATACCCTCGGGAATACCTTGCTCTTGCCATCGCCGCGCGGTCGACTCGCCGCGGGGGTAAATGTTCATTCCCCAGGTCAGGCTCGCCACGTCAGGCGGGAGCATCCTCATCCTCTCAACGCTCTCTCGCAGATAGTCCGGATGCCAGGAATCGTCTCCATCCAGAAAAGCCAGCAGTGCTCCCTTCGCAAGCCGGGCCCCGTGGTTGCGCGCCGCGCCGGGACCCGCGTTCGCCTGGGAAACCAGCCGCACACGCGCATCGGCGCGCCGCTCCACCGCTTTCTCGCCTCCATCGGTTGAGCCATCGTTAACCACGATCAATTCGAAACCGGTGAAAGACTGCCCCAGGATCGCATCCAGGCAGCGGTCGATATACGCAGCTTTGTTGTAGAGAGGAACGATTACAGAGACTTCGGGCATTCCGCTCAAACGCTCTCTGCCGGCTGCGGACTCGATACGCCGCTATTGGAACTGCCGAGCACCTGCTGGTAGATCCTGACGAGGGCCGCATGGTACGCGTCCGGACTGAACCGCGCCGTCTCCGCACAGGCGGTGGCCGCGAGCGACCTCGCCAGCCCGGGATCGGCCAGCAGCCTGCCGATCGCATGCGCCAGCGCCTCCGGATTCCGCGACGGCGTCAGGAGGCCGGTGCGTTCGCCGGTCATGATTTCGGGAATCCCCCCGGCGTTCGAAGCCACACACGGTACCCCGGCGGACATCGCTTCCAGCAGGGAATTCGGCGACCCTTCGGAATGCGAAGGCATGAGATAGAGAGAGGCAAGAGCGAAATAGGGACGAACGTCGTTCTTGTGCCCGGTCAACGTGACGTCGTCCGCGAGACCCAGCCGGTCGCGCGCGCGCTCAATGGCGCCGCGTTCATATCCCTCGCCCACAATAACGGCGTGGCAACTGGTTCCCCACCGCTTCAGTATCGCAAGTGCCTCAAGAAGATCCACATGGCCTTTTTCGTGCGAAAGCCTGCTCACCATCAACAGGATGGGCGTGGAGGCAGGGCAGGGGATCGAACGCCGCGCGGCTTCGATGTCCTCCGCCGGCGGGACGGCGAAGGGGTTGATCGAGTTGTGGCGGACCGTGATTCGCGAGAAGGGGATACCGCGGGATTCCAGTTGCTGCCGGAACGGTCCGCAGACGGTTACCAGATGCGCCGCCTTGCGCAGGCTCCAGCGATCCAGCAGGTTATAAGTCTGCTGCTTCGCATCCGTGGACACATATCCGTGATGAAACGCGATCCAGCGATACTTGCGCCACAACCCGGAATAGCGCATAAAAAAGTGTGACTTGACGTTATGCGTCTGGACAATATCGGGCTGGCGCATTTCAAGAATACGTTCGATATTGGAAATGGCCGACCTGTCGAATCGTCCTCTTTCGCCGATGATGTCCATCGGCACCCCCAGCCGTGCGGCCGCCGCCACGAATCCGTTGTCCGCCGGGTTACCGTTCCCCCGGTGATAGGTGGCAATCGTGAGTTCCACACCCGGAAGGCCGGGCGGTGCCTGACGTGCCCGCCGGGCGAACTCCAGCAGATTCTTGGCCGGACCTGTAACAAAGTCCGACTCCATAATCGACACGACGCGTATCATCTGACTTTCCAATTATCGCCGCAGATCCCTCCCGGTCATGTCCGAGGGTTGCTTTTCCCCCAATGCACCGAGGATGGTGGGCGCAATGTCCTGCAGTGCCCCGCCTTGCCGCAGTTTTTCGCCCGAGTCGTCCACGAGAATCAACGGTACCGGGTTGGTCGTGTGATATGTGTGCGGGCCGTGCGTCACCGGATCGATCATCATCTCGGCATTGCCGTGGTCGGCGGTAATCAGCCAGCGGCCGTTCTTTTCCCGGAGACGCTGCCAGATGCGCCCGAGGCAGGCGTCCACCACTTCGACAGCCCGCGCGGTCGGCTCCATCTTCCCGGAATGGCCCACCATATCGGCGTTGGCGAAGTTCATCACGATCACGTCGAAATCCTTTTTCCCCATTGCATCGAGAACCACGCCGGTTACGCCTTCCGCACTCATCTCGGGCTTGAGATCGTAAGTCGCGACCCTGGGAGACGCCACCATCTCCCGCTCTTCCCCGGCAAAAGGCTTCTCCATGCCGCCATTAAAGAAGTACGTCACATGCGCATACTTTTCGGTCTCGGCCACGCGCAGATTCTTCCAGTTCAGTTGCGCGAAGACATTGGCCAGAATGTTATTGAGCGGCTCTCTGGTCAGCATGAAGGGTACGCTCAACGCCTTGTCGTACCGGGTGAGAGTGGTGAAGAACAGGTTCTTCGGGGCTTTGCCGCCGTCCCGCGTAAGAACTTCCGTCATCTCGCGCCCCCGGTCGGCGCGGTAGTTGAAGAAGATGCAGGCGTCTTCTTCGCGAATCAGTCCGACAGCCTCATTGAGACTGTCCACGATGGTTACGGGTTCGATGAATTCGTCCGTTATTCCCTTTTCGTACGACCGGCGCATCGCCTCCACGGGGTCCTGGAATTTTTCCCCATTACCGGGGACCATGGCGTCGAACGCACGGTCGATCCGCTCCCAGCGCTTGTCGCGATCCATCGCGTAATAGCGCCCTTCGACCGAGGCTATCGTGCCCACGCCGAGCTCCAGCATCTGCTTCCGGATCTCGCGGATGTAGCGGATGCCGTTCTCGGGAGCCGTGTCGCGGCCATCCATGAAACAGTGGACGAAGACATGCTCCACGCCCTGCTGCTTCGCCATTTTCAGCAGAGCATACAGGTGCGTGAGATGCGAATGAACGCCGCCATCGCTGCACAGACCCATGAGATGCAGACGGTGACCGTCCCTCGCACGATGCATGGCCGCCAGCAGCACCGGGTTCGAGAAGAATTCGCCGTTCGCGATCATCAGGTCGATACGCGTGACATCCATGTGCACGACGCGCCCGGCGCCGATATTCAGATGCCCGACTTCACTGTTACCCATCTGTCCCTCGGGCAACCCGACATACGAGCCCGAGGTGTGGATGAGCGTATTCGGGAAATCGCGCAGCAGCATGTCGTAAACCGGCTTGCGGGCGGCGGCAATGGCATTGCCCTCGACGCGGGGCGAGAATCCCCAGCCATCGAGAATGGTCAGAATCAAAGGCTTGTTCCGGGACATTTGACGGTAGTGTGTCTTTTGTTCTACTGCTGCTCTACTGCTGCTCTACTGCCGGAATGCCTGCCTGCCCGGGAACTTCGCGGCGTTTCCGAGCCGCTCTTCGATGCGCAGCAACTGATTGTATTTGGCGATGCGATCCGTACGGCTGGCCGATCCCGTTTTGATCTGGCCCGTATTCATCGCGACGGCGAGATCCGCGATGAAGGGATCTTCCGTCTCGCCGGAGCGATGCGACACGATTGCGGTATATCCCGCCTTGAACGCCATCTGCATGGCATCGAGGGTTTCAGTCAGGGTGCCGATCTGGTTCACTTTCACGAGAATGGAATTTGCCACGCCCATTTCAATGCCCTTGTTCAGCCGCTCCGTATTCGTCACAAAGACGTCATCGCCGACAATCTGCGTATTCGCGCCAAGGGTATCGGTTAGAAGCTTCCAGCCATCCCAGTCGTCCTCGGCCATGCCGTCTTCGATGGAAACGATGGGGTATTGCCGGCGCCAGCCGGCATAAAACTCGACCATCTGCTCACTGGTGCGCTCGCGCTTGTCCGACTTCATGAAGACGTATTTGCCATCCTGGTAGAACTCGCTCGACGCGGGATCGATCGCGATGCCGATCTGCTCGCCGGGCGTGTAGCCGGCTTTCGCGACGGCTTCGAGAACGACTTCAATCGCCTCGTCGTTCGATTTCAGATTGGGCGCGAAACCGCCTTCGTCGCCCACGGAGGTTGAGTAGCCGCGTTTCTGCAGCACGCTTTTCAGCGTGTGAAAAACTTCCACGCCCATGCGCAAGGCTTCGGAAAATTTCGCGGCGCCATAGGGCGCGATCATGAACTCCTGCATATCGACGGAATTGTCCGCATGAGCCCCGCCGTTCAAAATATTCATGAGCGGAACGGGCAGCACGCAGGCGTTGATGCCGCCGAGATAGCGGTAGAGCGGAGCGCGCTGCGAGGCCGCCGCCGCGCGAGCCACTGCCATCGATACGGCGAGGATCGAGTTCGCCCCGAGACTGCCTTTGTTCGGCGTGCCATCGAGATCGATCATGATGCGGTCAATCTTTGCCTGAAGGGTGGCATCGTGGCCGGCGAGCGCTTTGGCGATGGGCCCGTTGATATTCGCGACGGCCTTGCGCGTGCCTTTGCCCAGATACCGGCTCTTGTCATCGTCGCGCAGTTCGGCGGCCTCATGCTCGCCGGTGGACGCGCCGCTCGGAACGGCGGCACGGCCGTTGCTGCCGTCGGCCAGAAATACCTCCGCTTCCACGGTTGGGTTTCCCCGCGAATCCAAAATCTCAGTGCCGGTTACTCCGATGATCGTTGACAAACTACGATGATAACGCTTCAGAATGCGTCGAACGGTGAGAAATCCCAGGTGCCAGGCTCGGCAAGCGGGGGGTCGAGATCCCGAGTCAGCGCTTTGTAGTGAAGGGGCCAAACGGAATACCGGTACGACTTCGGGCGCAGGGAGCGAGCCACTTGCCTCTTCTCCGGGTTCCATCCCTGCCATTCGAGGGCATCCATATTCTCGTGGCGCGTTGTTTCCAGGGCACCGGCCAGCAAACCGAGAATGAGATCCGGTGAATCGTCCAGTGCCTGCAGATCGGCTATGACGAATTGCCGCAGCCCCAGGTGTTCGCGGACAATCCGCCGGAGCACGACGTAACCGGTCAGATTGCCGCCCTCGAAGATCCCGAGAACGGTGGCCCGATTCCGGCGGAGAGGGCCAAAACGCCAATCGAGCGCGGCGGCCGAACGGACCGCGCGCATCCGTCCGCGGCCCTGCCGGAGCTTTTCCCAGAAAGTGTCGAACTCCACGCCAAATTCGTTCACCGGCTTCAACCCGGCCGGAATTTTTCTTCGGCCAATTCTCAGATCCGCCGCCCGGAGAACCAACCCGGCGGCGTGGGCGAGGATTCCGGCCGCGGGTATCTTCTTCTTGCGCAGCACCGCCTCCGCAAACGCTTTGTGCCGGGTGATCCAGAAGTAGCTGATGTCATAGTCCACCGCCGGTACTCGCCTGGCCTTCAGCGCCTCCATAATCGGGGAAGCGACAGCGCTGGCACTGCCATTCACACACAGGTCTACGGCGTTCTGAGTGAAGTAGGCCCTCGCCAGAAGCAGCGAGGAGTTGCGGTGCCCGACATCCACGCCCCAGGACCCCGCAATGCCGCATTTGATCCGCCGGCCATCGAGTTCGTACATCATGTGGATGTTCGAGAACGTGCCCACAATGCCATCGGTCTCATTTTCGAGAACCCACCCCATGGGGACCCCTTCAAACTCCGCGCGAAAGGGATGCGAAAGCCACCAGTCCCGTCGTTCAACGGCGTCGAACGAAGAAAGGCCGTTACGCGCCGACACCGCGGCGATGGCCTCCAGATCGGAAAGCGTAGCCAGCCGCAGGCGGGTCATACGGAACGATAACTGCCGAGCTTCACATCCGGCGGCAGCAACCGCTGCCAGTCCGACCGCAGTAAAGCGACTTCTTCGTTATAGGCGGGGTTGGACGTGCCCGGATGTACCATCAACTCCAGCCGCCGGAATCGCGGGAATCGCCCTGCCATCAAAGCACCGTGGAAATCGCAGAATTCACCGAATCCCTCCGGACTTGCCGTCGCGGGAAAATGACGCAGCGCAAGATTGAACGACCATTTCCTGAGCGCGCGGAGAACGGTCATTCGATGGCCGGCCGGCAGTACGTTGATGGTGGACCGCACCTTCCGGATTCCAAACTTCCGTTGCAGCCGCTTCAGCACGGGGAATATCCCCGGGATGGTGTGAATGTGCTGGTGAGAGTCGAAATGGCTGACCGGAACACCGGCGTCGAGCACACGCTGAACCTGAGCTGACAACTCGCGCAGCGCGGCCTCCCGCACTTCGGCGGATATGGTGGCCTGAAACAGCTTCCGGGACAGACGGCCGCTGTCATCGAGAAGCGGAGCGAGACCGGCGGAAGTGCTTAGCGGAGGAAATACGGTCAGGTTCAGATGCACTCCAAATGAACAGTTCGGGAAGCGTGCGACTCGTTTGGCCGCGTCTTCAAAAGCGGGGGAATTCGCAATGATCGTGGCTGAGGTTACAAGCCCGGATTCCATCAACGCGAAGATCTCATCGTTGATGAGCGTGCTGGTTCCGAGGTCGTCGGCGTTAACAATAAGCAGCACTTGGGGTTCCGGTCCTCTCACCGTACCACAGCGGTGAAAACCCTCATGCGCGCCGGGCGGACGTCAAAAAGATGGAGTGCCACGCACCGTGGCAGGGAAACTGAGTCCGGCGCGCGTCACAATACCTTAATGGCGAGCCGTCATGATTAATCTGCAATTTCTGATCGGGAAGCTCAACCGGGTGAGCCAGGCCGCCGCCGAGTCGGCCGCCGCGTTGTGCGCCGCGAGAAGGAATTACAAGGTAGACATCGCGCATCTGCTGCTCGCGTTAATGGACTTTCCCGACAGCGATGCCATGTCGATCGTGCGCCGCTACGGGTTGGACTCCGGACGGCTCTCCGGGGATCTCAGACGGTCGCTCGACCGCCTGCCATCGGGCAATACGGAGACGACGTCGCTTTCGCCACAACTCGTCCGTCTGCTGGCATCGGCCTGGACTCTGGCCTCGCTCGAATTCGGATGGAACACGATCCGTTCCGCAACGCTGATTCTGTCTCTGCTCGAAACGGAGGGTTTGTCCGATGTCATCGCGAGTATTTCCACTGAGTTCCTGAAATTGAATGCGGTCACGCTTCGCGGGGAATGGCAACTGGTTCTAAGCCGCGCGGAGGACGTTACAGGTTATGCCGAACCGGGCCTGGACAAGGGGGCACTCGATCAATTCACCGTCGATCTGACCCTCGCCGCCAGGAACGGAAGAATCGATCCGGTGATCGGGCGCGAAAAGGAAATCCGGCAAATTATGGACATCCTGACACGGCGGCGCCAGAACAATCCGATCCTGACCGGGGAGGCCGGTGTCGGCAAGACTGCCGTGGTGGAAGGCTTCGCGCTGCGCGTGGCGATGGCCGATGTCCCTCCGGCCCTGCGGGACGTGAGAATCCTTTCTTTGGATCTGGGCTTGTTACAGGCGGGCGCGGGGGTTCGGGGAGAGTTTGACGAGAGATTGAAATCGGTCATTTCCGAAGTAAAACGCCCGGACCGGCAAATTATCCTCTTTATCGATGAAGCGCATACGCTGATCGGAGGCGGCGGCGCCGCGGGTCAGAGCGATGCGGCTAATCTGCTGAAGCCCGCCCTCGCGCGCGGCGAACTCAGAACCATTGCGGCGACCACCTGGTCGGAATACAGGAAATATTTTGAACGCGATGCCGCACTGGCGCGGCGTTTCCAGATCGTCAGGGTGGAGGAGCCGGATGAAGCGCAGGCAATCTGCATGGTGCGCGGCGTTGCGCCGATCGCGGAACGCCATCACGGCGTAAGGGTGCTGGACGAGGCGGTGCAGGCTGCCGTGCGCCTTTCGCATCGCTATGTAACAGGGCGTCAGTTGCCCGATAAAGCCGTGAACGTGCTGGACACCGCCTGCGTCAAGGTGGCGCTCGCCCAGACCACCACTCCCCCGGCTCTGGAGGATTGCCAGCGGCAAATCGACCTGCTGGAGCAGGAGATCGGCGCGCTGAGACGCGAGGCCGAATCGGGCGGCTTTCATACAGACCGTCTCAACGAATTGTTCAATAGTCTGGCGACCGCGGAGACCCAGCTGGTCGACCTGGAGGACCGCTGCAGGGAGGAGCGCAGGCTGGTGAACCGGTTGATCTCCCTGCGAAAAGAGCTGGAGAGCGAACCCGCTCCGGAGCGCGCGAAGGTGGCGAGAGTGGAGTTCGACGGGGTGGCGCAGGAATTGATGGAAGTGCAGGGGGAATCTCCCCTGATTCAGCCGTTCGTCGACGAGCGCACCGTGGCCGAAGTCATCTCCGCCTGGACGGGCATTCCGGTGGGCCATATGGTGCGTGACGAGTTGAACACGGTGCTCAATCTTCACCATCTCCTCGGCGCGCGCATCGTGGGTCAGAACCAGGCGCTTGAGGCGATTGCGAGGCGCATCCGTACCGCGCGGGCGGGTCTCGAGGACCCGGAGAGGCCCACCGGAGTTTTTCTGCTGGCAGGGCCGAGCGGAGTCGGCAAAACCGAAACGGCGCTCGCGCTCGCGGATGTTTTGTACGGCGGGGAGCGCAATGCGGTGGTGATCAATATGTCCGAATACCAGGAAGCCCACTCCGTTTCCGGCCTGAAGGGATCGCCCCCAGGCTACGTCGGATACGGTGAAGGCGGCGTGTTGACGGAAGCTTGCGGCGCAGGCCATATTGCGTTCTGCTCCTGGACGAGATGGAGAAAGCGCATCCGGATGTAATGGAACTCTTCTATCAGGTCTTCGACAAAGGGAAAATGGAAGACTCGCAGGGGCGCGAGATCAATTTCAGGAATACGATCGTTCTGATTACATCGAATGCGTGCAGCGCCACGATTCAACGGCTTTGCTCGCGGCCGAACCATCTGCCCGCGCCGGAAGAGTTACAGGAAGCGCTCGGGCCGGAACTGCGCGCCATTTTCAAGCCGGCGCTGCTCGGAAGAATGATTCTGGTTCCGTACTATCCCATCGGAAGTAACGCTCTGAGCAGATTGCCGAACTCAAGCTCGAAAAAATCGCTGGTGGGGCACTTTCAGGAAGTCTTCCAGCAATCCGAGTTCATACATGAGTTCGAGGGTGGAAGGATGCACGGTATCGCCGCGAAAATCACGGAAGGAATCGCCGTGCTTTTCAAGCACCGTGACGGCAACACCCGCGCGCGCCAGCAGATAACCCAGAATCATCCCGGCCGGCCCGCCACCCACCACGCAGCATGCCGTTTCGAACGTTGCGGCCGTTTCACTCGCCATAGGCACTTCCAGTTTGATATATACTGACTGGCCAGTAAAGCAAGCGATGCGGGCACAACACTATTTCCCGATCGGCCGGCGCGAGGCGCTCATCGCGCTGGGTGCGGGCATATTCGCGGCCAGAGCGGCGGATCGGCCTCTGCGTTTCACCGCGCTCGACCACGTCGAAATCTCAGTCCCGGATTCCGCGAAGTCGGCGGCCTTTTATGCCCGTGTATTCGGCGGTCCCGTATGGAAGAACAATCGGACCGAGCGGCGTTACGTCATGCTGGGCCCGTGCTACGTGGCTATCGAGCAGGGGCGGCGACCGATGGGCGTCGATCATTTCTCCGCCGGCATTGAAGCGTTCGACATCACCGCCATCCATGGTTATCTGCGGCAGCGCGGCATCGCATACAAAGACTTTCCCAGCGGCCGGGATCTGAACGTGGCCGATCCCGACGGCATTCATATACAGCTTTCAGCCGATAATACCTGGAGCCAGTTGAAGGGCACGACCGCTTCTCCGGAAACCGGCACCTCCCTCGGCCAACCCGTTTTCCGCCCTGCCGGTCTGGATCACATTCTGCTCAATGTTTCGGACCCGGAGAAATCGGCCGCCTTTTACGGGCAGATTTTCGGACCCGTCACGCGGCGCAACAACAACCGGATCTGGTTCCAGGCCGGAAAATCGAGGATCGGGCTGCTCCGGACGCCAGCCGGCCAACCGCCCGGCGTGAATCATTTCTGCGTCCTCGCCGCACCCTTCGATTACGCCGCCACCACCAAAAAGCTGGGGGACCTCAACGCCAGGCTGGAAGTGCCCGAAGTGGCGAGCGACCCCGAGTTCCGCGATCCCGACGGCATGCTGATCCAGGTGGCAGGAACTCGCGGTTAGATATATCAGTTTTCGTCGCCGATCGTCTGGTTTACTTGAAAGAGCGCGCAACCCGCATCGCTGGAGTGAAGGCCGTGAGCACAGAGACATTGTTATCTCCCATTGACCCCCTTGGCGCGCCGTTCGGCCGCGAAGGGCTGGAAGACATCGGTTACATGACCTGCATGACCCTGGTGTTGCTGGGAAACTATGCCCAGACCGGGCATTTCGGCGGTCCCCTGGCTTACACGCCTTTCAATGTAGCGGCCCATCTGGCGGGGCCTGAATTGGGCGGTCTGCGTTACGATTATCGCCGTCCGAAGCACCCGTTCGGCGATAAGTTCATGCTGGCGGGCGGCCACAACGTTCCCACGGGTTACGCCCTGTGGATGATTATGGGCCAGGCGCTGGAACGTAAGTACAAAGCTACCGGCGATAAGCGTTATTACGCGGATCCGCACGTTGCCATACTTCCTGTCGATGCCCTGGGATTCCGCCGCGGCGCGGGCGCGCTCAAGACGCTGCTGCAGGACCAGGGACTGGCCGATCATCCCCTCTTCGCGCAGGCCAAACCGCGCGGCATCAAGGCGCTCGCGGGCCATGCCGAGACGGTGGATGTTACAAACGACGTGAACGGCGGCCCCTCGGGAGTCGGTATTGCCACGGCGGCGGGCAAAGCGGCTTTCTGGGACGTGATTGGCGCGCCCGGTTCCCCCAAAGTCATCGCGCTCGAAGGCGAATTCGCCATGACCGAGGGGCACGCACAGGAATTGAAGACCCAGGCCCTGGCTTTGCAGGTAGGCAAGCGGCTGCGCATCGTGCTGTCGGATAACAATGCGGGCATCGACGATATCCTGCTGGGCGGCGTGGTGCCCGCCAAATTCCGCGGCTACAATCTGGTGGATCAGTGGACATCCTATGGCTGGAACGTCTTCACCCTGGAAGACGGAGGCGACTATGCCGGGATCGTCTCGATGTTCAAGACCATGGAGGATTGGGACCCGTCCGACCGCCGCCCCATGATCGTCATCGCCAAAACCACCAAGGGCTATTGGCCGCGCGCGGTGGGAGGGAAGATTCCGGGTCACGATGGGAGTCAACTGGTCAGTTACCAAAGCCATCCTTATGGGATGAAGATGAATTCGGATTATTTCGTCGCGCTGGCACGGACATTCGAAGAACATTACGGCGTGGAATTCGAAGGCATTCGCAAAGGGCCGGTTACGGATCCGCGCGAACGGCTGATTCAGTTCAAGACCAACATCGACGTCGTGATGTCGCTGCTGGACCGGAACGGTCTGGGCGACTGGCTGGCTGAACGGCTGGTGGAGATCGGCGACACGGTCAGGGATGAAGTGCCGGTGCATTTCGACGTGAAGACCGACCCGTTCGTCGATGAGCGCCTGCGAGTGGCCAACCTGCCGGTGGAGCCGCAAACCGTGACTGCGGTAAACCGGCTTTCCGGAGCGGAAAAACAGATCGCGATCACGCTTTTCCGCAAGTCGGGCGAAGTGGCCGGGGCGCGCCGCGGCATCTCGGAAATCATCAAGTGGATGAACTACGTGACGGATAACCGTTTCTTCACGCTGGCGGCCGATCTTTCGGAATCGATCAACGTGGAGCATGGCAGCCTGTGGGGACATTACGATCCGGAGACCAATCCGCTCGGCACGCGCATCAAAGCCGCGATTCAGGAAGCCGGTAATGTGGCGACCGCGATCGGCCTCGTAGGGCAGAGCGCCAGCGTGGACCCGGAACGGTTCGCCGGAGTCTGGGCGCTGAGCGGAACGTATGGCGCGTTCACGCCGCTGATGTATACGCCGGCGCGCGTGTGGAGCCAGCAGAATCAGGACAGCAAATTCCGCATGGGAGTGCTGCATATTCTGGCAGGCCATTCCGGGCCGGAGACAGCGGCCGATGGACGCACGCACTTCGGTATTTTCGCGACGCAGGTGTGGAAGCTGTTCCCTCGCGGACACACGATTCACCTGAATTTCTGGGACTACAACGACGTGGCGGCGGGCTATTTTGCGGCGGCGGAGATTGCGGCGCGCGATCCGAAAGTGGGGATCATCAGCATAGAAGTGGCGCGGCCCGATTTCTCCGTGGCCGATCGCGGCAAGTTCGCCGATACCGACCTCAAGGCCGCGGCCAAAGGGCTTTATGTCATCCGCGATTTTGCGCCGGGCAAGCCGAAGCACGGGTATGTGATCGTGCAGGGGTCGAGTTCCACGGTGAATCTGGTCAAGACCTTGCCACGCATGGAAGAGGCCGGCCTCAATGTCAAAGTTATTTCGGCGATCAGCGAAGATCTTTTCGACCGCCAGCCCGAAGCCTATCGCAATTCGGTTCTGCCGCCGGAAGCGTACTACGACGCGATGGTGGTGAGCACGGGCACGCGGCGCGTCTGGCCTGTTCGCGGCCTCGGGCCTTTGACGGACGATTATTCCCTGACTTCGGACTGGGACAACCAATGGCTGACAGGCGGTCTGGAAGCAGAGGTGATTGCCGAAGCACATCTGGATCCGGAGTCGATCTTCAACGGGATTCAACGCTTCGCGAAGGCGCGCGAAAAACGCATTGGCAGCCAGCGCGAGAAACTGAGCGCGTCCGGAAACCGTTAGAATAAAAGCAATGGAAAAAGTCGTCCGGATTTTCCGCAATGCCCAGGCGGCCGACGAAGCCGATGCCCGCGAAGACGCCCGCATGCTGCCCGCGGAGCGTATCCGGACTGCGATCGAACTCCTGAACCTTCTTTATCCCGGTGCAGCTGAACAAAGACTTGCGCGAGTTTGTCGAATTACTCAACTCGAACAAAGTTGAATACCTGGTCGCGGGCGACGCGGAAGAATTGCGCAAGCGCGAGCCGGAGGCCTGACTCAATCGGAATTGACGTGGCTCCCGGCTACCGCCGTCCCCAGCAGCCGCACGATTTCCTTCCGGTACTCGTCTTTACCGATTAACCCCGCGTGCAGGTACGCGACTTTGCCATCCCGGCCAATCACCAGGGTTGTCGGAATCGCTTCAATTCCACCGTAAAGCTCATTCACTTCCTCCGTGCCGAGAACGATAGGGTAGTTAATTTTCTCCGCCGCTACGTAAGGGTTGATCGCCTTCCATCCGTCCTCATCGAGTGAGACGCCGAGCACCGTGAAACCCTGCGCCCGATACTGCTTCTCGAATTCGATGAACCACGGAATTTCCTCTTTGCAGGGTCCGCACCAGGTGGCCCAGAAATTGAGCAGCACCACTTTGCCTTTGTAATCCGCCAGGCGAAGACGGTGGCCGCCGGCATCGGCGAGAGTGAAATCCGGCGGGGTGCCAGCCAGGCTGACCGTACGCGCCGCGCGGATGGCCTGGGCCGTCTTATGCAGCAGCACCGGCCAGAGCAGGTACCCCGCAACCACGACGGTCGCAAGCGTCGTCACGATCAGCAACCGACGCCGCGTCTGGCTATACATCGGTCTACTTCCCCGGCTTTCCAGCCACGTGAACTTTATGCAGAGAAGTGAAATCTCCTTCATAGACCGTGGCCGTGATCTCGTCGCCAGGCTTCACTGTCTTCAGCACTTTCTTGTCGTCAACTTTGTACTTCATCGTCATCGCGTCCATCCAGCCGTCCACTTTCTCACCGTTCACGGTGATGCCGGCAGCCGAGACGGCTTCCACTTTGCCGTGAAAAGCGAAAGCCTTTTTCGCGGGCGCGGACTGCCCGAGGCAAGCGGCCGCAACCAGTAACGCCAAACCCGCAACCGCGGCTAATCGATGTAAATGTTTCATCGTCCCCAATAGTCAGTATAAGAAACGCGCCGCCGGTTTGAGATGCCTGCGTCAATTTGCCGCGTTGTCGCGGGGTGGCTTGCACCCTTAAACTGCAATCGATGACGAAGTTGGGCATTATGTTTCTTTTACTCGTTCCGGCCCTCAGTGCCGCGACGGGCAATCTCCGCGGGATCGTGCACGATCCACAGCATCGTCCCCTGCCGGGAGCTCAGGTGACGATACATGGCCCGGATGGGGCGCCCGCAAAAACTCTGGCATCCGACGCCAATGGCGAATTTCAGATCGACAACCTCCCCGATGGCGCATACACCGTGGATATCTCCGCGCAGGGTTTCCGGCCATTCGAACAGAACGTGGGCGTGGCCGCGGATAAGTCGCCCATCCTGCACTTTCAGCTGGAAATCGCTCCGGTAAATTCGAGCGTCGAGGTTTCCGATGCGAGCAGCCGTTTGAACCCGCGGACGTCCACGGTTCAAACCATGGTTTCGCCGGAGGAAATCGCTCAGACCCCCGGGGCGGATCGAACCAACAGCCTCGCGATGATCACCGATTTCACGCCAGGCGCTTACATGGTTCACGACATGCTTCACATGCGCGGCGGCCATCAGGTGAACTGGTTTTTCGACGGCATCCCGGTGGTGAATACCAATATCGCGGCCAATGTTGCGCCGCTCATCAACCCCAAAGACGTGGAGGAACTGGAAGTCCAGCGCGGAGGCTTTTCCAGTGAGTACGGAGACCGCACGTATGGTTTTCTCAACGTCGTGACGCCCTCCGGCTTCGAGCGCAACAACGAGGCCAACCTGATCGTGTCCGCCGGCAATTTCCATTCCACCGACGATCAGATCAATATAGGGAGCCACACGGAGCGCTTTGCCTACTACGCCAGCGTGGATGGCAATCGCTCGGACCTCGGACTGTCGCCGCCGGTTTCGCAGATCATTCACGCTCAGTCGAGCGGCGTGGGCGGGTTTCTTTCGCTGCTCTACAATCCCGACGCGAAGGACCAGCTTCGCTGGATCGCATCTCTGCGCGATGCCCACTATCAGATTCCCAATACGCCGGACGATCAGGCCGCGGATGTACGGGATCTGGATCTCGAAAAAGATTACCTCGGGGGCTTTAACTGGACACACAGCGTGTCCGACGGCGTAACGTTTACGCTCTCCCCCTATTACCACTTCAACAACGCCCAATACATCGGCGGACCGCAAGACACCCCGTTCATTCTCAACGACAATACCCGTTCGAATTACGCCGGAGTCCGTTCCGTATTTCAGATGCAGAAAAAGCGGAACGACCTGCGGGTGGGCGCCGAAGTCTGGGGTCAGCACGACAATACGTTGTTCGGACTGACGGCCAATCCGGGCGCGGGCGTTCTGAATCAGCAGGAAATTCAGTGGGCGAATTCCGACGCTCTGTTTCTGGAAGATCAATACAAAGCAACTTCGTGGCTAACGCTCGACCTTGGCATCCGGGTCACGCATTATACCGGCCTGATCACTGAAAACGCCGCGGATCCACGTGTCGGCGGCGGCATCCGCATTCCCCATCTCAACTGGTCCGTGCATGGCTACTATGCGTATACCTACCAGCCGCCCCCGCTCGACAGCCTCGGCGGCCCCGCGCTGCAGTTCGCCTCCGAGCAGGGCTATGGCTTCATTCCACTCCACGGCGAGCGTGATATCCAGCACGACTTCGGGCTGACGGTCCCGCTAAAAGGATGGTCCCTCGACGTGGACAACTTCCATACGAGCGCGCGCAATTTCCTCGACCACGACGTTATCGGGAATTCGGGAATCTTCATCCCTCTGACCGATCTCGGGGCCGTCATCAACGGCACGGAAGTCACTATCCGTTCGCCACGGTTCTTCCGCGTGGCACAGTGGCGCGCGGCATATTCCAATCAGACGGCGCAGGGAATCGGCCCCATTACCGGGGGGCTGCTCGAAGACGCGCCTTCCGGCAACTTTCTGCTCGATCACGATCAGCGCAACACCGCAACGTCCGTACTGTCGCTGACCTTGCCCGGCCACGCGTGGGCAACGCCGACATATCAATTCGGCTCGGGGTTTCTCAATGGCGATGGCCCCGCGCACCTGCCGCCGCACTCCACGTTCGATCTCTCGATCGGCAAGACGTTTCGGGAGAAAGTAACCGTTTCCGTCAGCGCGGTCAACATCGCCAACGCGCGCTATCTGCTCGATACCAGCAACACTTTCGGCGGGACGCACTACATCAACCCCCGCCAGATTTACGGTGAAGTCCGGTACAAGTTTCATTACTGACGGCCTTATTTCCGGCATGCCGTCTCCGGTAGCATAAGTAGCAGGTTACTCGTGAACGCCACGCAGCCAGTTCCGGAAGCGGCTCCGCGGATCGCCCTCCCCTGGATCGTGCGGTTGCGCTATGGGATGGCCATGGGCCAGATCGCGACCGCCCTCTTCGTCCGCTACGCGCTGCGCGTGGATATTCCTCTGGCGGCGATCGCCATCGCACCGGCGCTCGTGGGCGCGAGCAACCTGCTTCTCGCCGCGCGCGTGTCCCATCCGGACGTGACCCGGCGCATTGAGACCGCCACGCTGGTGGCGTGGGCTTTTGTCCTCGATACGCTCTGCCTGACTTTCCTGCTGATGCTCTCCGGCGGGGCGGCGAATCCGTTCAGCCTGCTGTATCTGGTCCACATCACGCTCTCCGCGATTGTCCTGACCAGGCGATGGACGTGGCTGCTGGGGGCGCTCTCCACGCTCTGTTTCGGGCTGCTGTTCCGGGTTTACCGACCCATCCCGGCCCTTGAGATGAACCACCCGGCGGATGGAGCGAACCTGCATCTGATCGGCATGTGGATCAGCTTCGGCGTGGCGGCGGTGCTGGTGGCGTTGTTCTCCGGCAAGATCTCCGGTTTGCTGCGGCAGCACGAGGATTCGCTGCTGCTGATGCACGCCGAACTGGCGAAGAGGGACCGCCTCGCGTCGCTCGCCACGCTCGCCGCCGGGGCCGCCCACGAATTGAACACCCCGCTCGCGACGATCGCCGTCGTGGCCCGCGAACTCGAACTATTCGCAACCAACACCGTGCGAAACGACGCCATTGCGGAAGACAGCCGCCTCATCCGCACCGAAGTGGACCGGTGCCGTGAAATCCTCTGGCGCATGAGCGTGCAGGGCGCGCAACCGGCCGCGCAGGCCGTTGAGCCGGTGGAAGCCGCCGAGCTTCTGGCCGATCTCTGCCGCGAGATCCAGCAGCCCGAACGCCTGCTTGTGGAACAGCCGGCCGCGGGCCCCGCGGCTGTCCTCAATGTTCCGCGGCGAGCTGTCGCCCAGGCGCTGATTGCTCTCACCCGCAATGCGCTCGAAGCAGGCACGCCCGATACGCCGGTGCGCGTTCTCGCCCGGCGGGCAGGACAATATTTCCAGTTCGTGGTCACGGACCATGGCAAAGGCATGTCGCCGGGCACGCTGCGCCGGATCGGCGAGCCGTTCTTTACCACCAAAGAGCCGGGTAAAGGCATGGGGCTCGGGACATTCCTTGTGCGCACTCTGGCCGAACAACTGGGCGGGCGTCTGCGGTTCGAATCGAACGGGCGCACGGGCACTTCAGCCACGCTCGAACTGCCGCTCGCCCCGCGGCCGGAGCCTGCAAATGTATCGCGATGAAACCGGTGCCGGCCGTGTTGCCCTGGTCGTGGACGATGACGACATCTTTCGCAACCGGCTCTGCCGCGCGTTCGCCGCGCGGGGATGGGAAGCGATTGGCGCGGCCGACGGCCCGGGCGCGCTGCAACTCGCCTCGCAATCCAGTCCCGACCTCGCCGTGGTGGATCTGCGCCTGCCAGGCATGGGCGGCCTCGATATCGTGCAGGAATTGCGGCGCCTCGACGAGACCACCTGCATCGTCATGCTCACCGGATATGGCAGCATCGCCACAGCGCTCACCGCCACAAAGCTGGGTGCGAATCACTACCTGGGCAAACCGGCGGATGCGGATCAGATTCTGAGCGCATTTCACAGGATCGCTGAAGGGAGCGGCGTGGCTTCCGGCCAGCTTTCCGGTCAACTCTCCGGCCACCCGGTTCCCAGTCTGGCGCGCGTGGAATGGGAACACATTCAGCGCGTGCTCACGGATTGCGAAGGAAATGTGTCGCAGGCAGCGAAATTGCTGGGCCTGCATCGCCGCTCATTGCAACGGAAACTCTCGAAGTACCCGCCTCAGGTTTGAATATGGATTTCAAGAAAACCCTCGATGCCCTGACCGAACTCGCTCTCGATCTCCGCTGGGCCTGGAATCACGCGGCCGATGAACTCTGGGCACAACTCGACCCCGAGCGCTGGGAAATCACGCGGAACGCCTGGGTGGTTCTCCAGACCATCTCGCGGGACCGTCTTCAGGCCGTTGCCGCCGACCCGCAATTCCAGGCGAAACTCGATAAGCTCATGCAGGCAAGGCAAGTCAGCGCCGCGCGTCCTCGCTGGTTCGGGCAAACCTTTGCCGATTCCCGCCTGACCGCGGTTGCCTACTTCAGTCTCGAATTCATGCTCAGCGATGCGTTGCCCCTCTACTCCGGCGGCCTTGGCAATGTTGCGGGCGATCAGTTGAAATCGGCCAGTGACCTCGGTGTCCCGGTCATCGGTATCGGCCTGCTCTATCAGCGAGGCTATTTCCGCCAGCATATCGACGCGCAGGGCAGCCAGCAGGCCCTGTATCCGTTCAACGATACGAGCCAGCTGCCCATCGCGCCGGTGTACGGGCCGAGCGGCGAGTGGCTTAGCGTCACCATGGATCTGCCCGGCTTTGCCTTGCACGTTCGTGCCTGGCAGGCGCAGGTCGGACGCACGAAGCTCTATCTGCTCGATACCAACGATCCCGCAAACCTTCCGGAGCATCGCGGCATCACGAGCGAGCTCTATGGCGGGGGCCCTGTCACGCGCCTGCAGCAGGAACAGGTGCTGGGCATCGCGGGCTGGCGATTGCTGCGCAAGCTCGGCATTGCGCCTCAGGTCTGTCATCTCAACGAAGGCCATGCAGCCTTCGCCGTTCTGGAGCGTGCGCGCGCCTGGGTCGAGGATTACAAACAGCCTTTCGACGTGGCACTCACGGCCACCCGCGCCGGCAATATTTTTACCACCCATACCCCCGTCGAAGCCGGGTTTGACCGCTTCTCCGCCGAACTGATGGAGGCTCATTTCAAGCATTACGCCGAACAGGAACTGGGCATCTCCATGGCTGGGCTTATGGCATTGGGACGGATGAACCCGGACGATCCCGCGGAGCCCTTCAACATGGCGTATCTCGCGATTCGCGGATCGGGCGCGGTGAATGGGGTCAGCCGTCTACATGGCGAAGTCAGCCGCCGGATCTTTCAGCCGTTGTTCCCCCGATGGCCGCAACAGGAAGTTCCGGTCGGCTATGTCACCAACGGCGTCCACGTTCCCACCTGGGATTCGCCGGAAGCCGACGAGGTGTGGACAAAATCCTGCGGGAAAGCCCGCTGGCTCGGGGATCTGAAGGAGATCGGCGGTCTCATTTGCCGCATCCCGGCGGAGGAACTCTGGAAGATGCGCACGCAGGCGCGAAGGGGCCTGGTCGATTACGTCCGGCAGCGAATCGTGCGGCAGATCGCCGGGCAGGGCGCGTCATCCGGGGAGACGCGCGCGGTTGAAAAAGTATTCGATCCCGACACCCTTACCATTGGTTTCGCCCGCCGCTTCGCGACCTACAAACGGCCGAATCTGCTGCTGCGCGATCCGGCCCGGCTGCTGCGGATTCTCACTAACCGGCAACACCCGGTGCAGTTGATCCTCGCGGGGAAGGCGCACCCTCAGGATGCTGCAGGGCAGGAGATGATCCGCCAGTGGGTCGAGTTCATCCGGCATACGCCGGCTCGCTCCCAGGCTGTCTTTCTCAGCGACTACGACATGCGCATGACCGAGCATCTGGTGCACGGCGTGGATCTCTGGCTCAATACTCCCCGGCGCCCCTGGGAAGCCAGCGGAACCAGCGGTATGAAGGTTCTGGCCAATGGCGGTCTGAACCTTTCAGAGCTGGACGGCTGGTGGGCGGAAGCCTGGACACCCTCGGTTGGCTGGGCCATCGGCGACGGGCGCGAGCATGGCGAAGATCCGGCCTGGGATGCCGCCGAAGCGGACCGGCTCTACACCCTGCTCGAAGAGGATGTCATCCCGGAGTTCTACCGCCGCGACCAGGCAGGCATTCCGGTGGACTGGGTGGGCAGAATGCGCGAGAGCATGGCTACTCTGACGCCCCGGTTCTCCGCTAATCGCTCCGTGCGCGAGTATACGGAGAATTACTACTTGCCCGCGGCCGCCCGGGTTCTGGCTCGTTCGGAAGAAAACGGCAAGCTGGGCATCGAGCTTGTGGAGTGGCGCCGCCGCGTCGCGGACCACTGGCCGCGCCTGCGCTTCGGCGAACTGAAAGTGGAATCCGACTCCAATCGCCATCGCTTCCACGTCCAGGCCTATCTCGACGAACTCGACGCCGGGGCCGTGTGCGTGGAACTCTGCGCGGATGGCGAACAACCCGTCAGGATCGGGATGACACGGGGAGACCAGCTTACCGGATCGATGAATGCGTTCGGCTACACGGCGGAAGTGCCCGCCAGCCGTCCGGCGAGCGATTTCACGCCACGCCTCGTTCCCTGTCACGCAGGGGCGCTGGTGCCGCTCGAAGCACGGGAGATTCTCTGGTACGGATAGCCGCGCGCCTGGGACGGCCCGCCGTTAATTAGTTCGTTAATTCGAGAGCAGCACTTTCAAGACCCCTCGTTGCGCGGCTTTTTCGAACGCTGCGGGCGCATTCGCCAGCGGCATCCGGTCCGAGATCATCGAAGCCACATCGATCGCGCCCCGTTCCAGGAGTTCCAGCGCGGGCTCGAAGCGGCCGCAGCGTGAACCGACCAGCGTAATCTCATTCACGATTAGCGGCGCGGTGTCGAGAGGGATTGCGCCATGCACCGTCGATTTCATAACGATCGTCCCTCGCGGCCGGACCATGCGAATCGCGGCATGTAATCCGGCCTGAGATCCCGTGGCGTCGACCACCCATTCGTACTCAGCCTCGGGAAGATGCTCCCCGCGTATCTCGGTCGTGACCCCGGCCCTTGAGGCGATCCGAAGCTTCTCCGGATGCCGGCCGAACTGGTGCGCGCGGTAGCCGTTCGCCTGCAGCACCTGCGCGACAAGCAGACCGAGTTTCCCGTCGCCCAGCACCGCTACCGGGCTGCTGCACGGTATATTCACCTGATCCAGCACTTCGCAGGCGGCTGCCACCGGCTCCGTGAATACTGCAATTTCAGTGGGGATCGAATCGGGAATAACGTGCAGATTGCGTTCGGGCAATGTCAGAAACTCGCTGAACGCTCCCGGATGACGCACAATTCCGAGCACCGACCGTGCCGGGCAATGGCGCCCGAGGCCGCGCCTGCACCAGGAGCACACGCCGCATGCAAGATTGATCTCGCCGACAACTCGCCGCCCGATCAATTCTTTCGCGTCCGCCGCCACCACTTCTCCCACGAACTCGTGGCCGGGTGTTCCGGAAAAGCCGTAGTAGCCGCGCTGCAATTCCAGATCGGTATTGCAGATGCCTCCCGCGATGAGACGAATGAGAGCGAAACCCTCGGGCCTCCCGGGCTGGGCGGCCTGCCGGATTTCAACTTTCCCGGAGTCCAGGTGAACGGAGATCATTGCGACACTCTCAGCATCGCATCGTTTCGTCAACCCGGACCGTCGAGGGGCGCGTCAAGGACTATTTCTTGACTTTCGGCGGCACAATCGCGTCTTTGGCGCTCTTCGCGATCCTGAATTTGACCACCTTCTTGGCCGCGATCTTGATGGTTTCGCCGGTCGCCGGATTCCGGCCCATGCGCGCTTTCCGTTCCACTTTGACCAGACGGCCAAGGCCGGGCACAACAAAGAGGCCGTTCTTCTTTACCTCTTTGATAGCCGTTTCTGACAGGAAGGTGAGTATCTGGCGCGCCTTGACGTTGGAGACTTCACAAGCCTCGGCCATCGCCTTTACGATCTGAGTTTGGGTCATTGCCTTTGTAGCCATGTTGAAAGTATACAGGAATTCCGAAACATTCCGCACTCCTGATGTTTCAATCTTTTGGATGCGCGGGAGAACAGCGCACGGTGGAGAGGCAGATTACTTCCCGTCACGGTCGATCCGGAGACCGATCGGCAGGCATGGGGAGCCCGTAATTACTTTCCGGGGGACGACAGGATCCTGCGGAAGTGGTGGAACGCTACCGCTTTGCGGTTGCCCGCGATCACGCGCGCGACTTCAACCGCGCACCATGCGAAATCGATCCACGCGATATACACATGAAGACTTGAAAATCCCAGTTGCACGATAAACAGCACGAACAGCCCGACCGCTTCCCACCACGCCAGTTCCATGTTGATCAGGAACATTGCGCCCAGCAGGGATTGCGAGAGGGTGAGCAGCAGGTCCCGGCTCTGCATCGTGTCGAGCGGAATAGCCGCTATATGGCCCACGCTTACCGAAAGGACCACGGGGAGCATCGCGGCGAGCAGCGTCCACTGGTTGATGTTGCTCGATACGAGGTTCATCAGGGCGATGGACGCGCGCTCCGGGGCGCGGGCCCAATAGAAGGCCGAAATGCCTTCGGGTGCTTCGGAAACCAGCGGCGCGATCCATTGAATGAAACGGAAACTTGAGATGCCGAGCAGCGTCGAAAGGCCGAACAGGCCTCTGAGAAACGGATCGGCGATGAGGAAGACCGCCGCGCCACCCACCACGAACAGGCCGAGAATGGCGGCAATACGGATCGGCTTCGAGGCCTGGATAATGGCGCGGGGAATTCCACCGACTTCGTCGATGTTTTCGGCTTCTTCGGGTGGAAGGCGGCGCATGGTCCAGAGGTAAGCGACGTAGATCGCGAGCAGCACTACGCCGTCGTAAATGTTCAGAGAACCCTTCCACCAGATGACCGACTGATACGCGATGGCGGCGAGCAGGGACACGATCTGGACAGCCTGTTCATCCGCAAGCTGAACGCGGCGCATCGGCTGCTTGTGCGCCCTGCGGTGAGCGGTGGCGGCGGAGAAGTAAATCATGGGCCAGCCGAGCCCGGTGAGGAGCATCAGGGCTCCGGTCAGGTTGGCGAAGAGGTAGGGAACCTCACGATGCCAGGCGAGCACGGCCTCCACGGCGAACTCGGGCAAGGTCTGGAGGAGAGCCAGGACAGCCAGCGCGATGCCCTGCGCGAGAAAGAACTGCGTGGCTTCGGCCCCCCACGCGATCATCAGGCTGGCGACCAGGATGCCCGGGCCGGCCCACAAAATTGCGAATGGGCTTCCCGCCTGCAATGCCGTCTCGCTCAGGAGCGCCACCAGGCTGGAAAGAAATCTCATGGGATACGGGAAGCGGTATGAGGCTGTGAGACCCGGGATGGATGCAGGAAGGCCGGCGACTTCTCGGGGAAATCGGTTCGAAAGTGCGCGCCGCGGCTCTCCTCGCGCCACAGGGCGCAGCGGGCGATCAGAGAGGCCACCTGATGGATATTGCGGAGTTCGGTGGCCGCAAGCGTGGGCGTGGCCGCGAGCCTCCATTCGGCCCGGTTCAGCGTCAGGATAGCCGATTCCAGGCCCTCGCGATCGCGCACGATGCCGCAGTGTTCCCAGGTGAGGTCGCGGATGTGGCGCTCGACCGTGTCCGGTACGAGCAGTAGCGGGCGAACGGCATTGCCTGAGATGCAGTCTTGCGCGTGGCTCGACATGGTGCGGCCCGCGCGTAACCCGAAGACCACTGCTTCGAGGAGCGAGTTGCTCGCCAGCCGATTGGCTCCGTGCACGCCCGTACACGCCACTTCACCCGCGGCGTAGAGGCCAGGCACGGTACTGCGGCCTTCGAGATCGGACCGTACGCCGCCCATCGCATAATGCGCGGCGGGATGGACCGGCGCGGGCTCGCGCGCGATATCGACGCCATAAGCGAGGCAGGTTTCGTAGATGCGCGGGAAACGATGGCGGATGAAATCGGCGTCGCGGGAAGTGAGATCGAGCCACACATGGGGCGAGCCGGTGAGGCGCATTTCGGTGACGATGGAGCGGGAAACCACGTCGCGCGGGGCGAGATCCATCAACGGGTGGTAACGCTGCATGAACGCTTCGCCATCCTTGTTGCGCAAGACCGCGCCTTCGCCGCGCAGGGCTTCGGAAAGCAGAAACCGCGGCGCGCCTTCGAGGTGCAGGGCGGTGGGATGGAACTGGACGAACTCGATGTTGTCGATCTCGGCGCCCGCTCGCCAAGCCATGGCGACACCGTCGCCGGTAGCGACGTCGGGATTGGTGGTTTCCTTGAAAACGCGACCGAGACCGCCGGTCGCGAGAAGGACGGCGCGGGAACGGATGTCGCGCAGGGTCCCGGTTTGCTCCTCAAAAATCACGGCTCCGGCGGCACGGCCGTCAACGATCAGAAGATCGGTGATGGCGGCGTAGCTCTCGAAGCGGATGTTGGGGAGAGAGGCAGCTTTGCGGTAGAGGGTGCGCGCGATTTCGCGTCCGGTGGAATCGCCGTGGGCGTGCAGAATGCGGTTGCGGCTGTGCGCGCCTTCGCGGGTGAATGAGAGCTTCTGGCCTTCGCGATCGAACTCGGCGCCCCATTCGATAAGGTCCTGAATGGCGGACGGACCTTCTTCGACCAGGGTGTGGACGGCGTGCCGGTCGCAGAGCCCGTCGCCTGCGTAGAGGGTGTCCTGCTCGTGGAGCGCGACTTCGTCGTCATCGCTCAGAGCAACGGCTATGCCGCCCTGCGCATATTCGGAAGAAGACTCGCGCAGGGAATCTTTCGCGATGACCCGGACGCTTCCGGACTTCGCCAGTTCGATTGCCGCGCGTAAACCGGCGACGCCGGCGCCAATGACAAGAAAGTCGCAGTCCATCGCCATTGCGATTCTAACAATCGCCGTAACAAGGCTGGACCGGGCGCGATGGACCAGCTGTCATGGGCATGGTCAGGACCATGGCATTTTTCGGATAGCTTAATTCAGATCGGGAGTCTGCAGCAAAGGGTTGCTCCATGCCTTGGAGCGAACGTGCGTGCGTGTTTTGATGCGCCATCCGTCGCTGGTTCTGACATAGAAATCTTCATAACCCCCGTAACGCCGGACATCGTTTGGCCCTTTCTCGCCAATTATCAGGAGATAGACTCTTCCCGTAGCTCCCCCAGGCGCAAACCCGATCACGGGGTTAATCATCAGGTGGCTCCAGTCCTTCGAGCCGGTGTCCAGGCACCCCAGGGAACCGCCGCCGGAGGCCCGGGCCAGCGCCTCACGTCCTTCGGCGAGCAGCAGACCGCCCTTCGAGAATCCTTCGTCGGTGAATTTATCGATGAATTTGCCGTCCGGGGTGTAAAGGTCCGCAGCTTCATAGCCGTTGCTGGCGCAGGTATCGAGGTCCTGACCGTACCGGTATATGAGCTGCTCGATCTCGGCATAGTCGGTACCGGTGAGGGCGGCCGGCCTGGTTTGCGCCCATCCGGCCAGCAGCACCACGAACCCTAAACCGAATGCCGTGGCGGCGAGCGGTCTGGCGTATTTCATGAGATCCTCCTTCCAAGCCATGATAATCTTGACCTGCGCCGCCCAGGCTTGACCCGTGCGGCTCAGCAACGATGCCCGCAGGAATCAAGACAACCGTAGTTGGCAGTTATCCCGTGCTGCCCTGGATGATGGGTAACCCTTCGCGCCCCTTGCTGCGCGATGCCATCATGACCGTGCTGAAGACGCAGGAACTCGCCGGGCTGGACCTGGTGACCGACGGCGAGCTGATGCGCTTCGACCCCAGCAACCCGGAAGCCAACGGCATGGTGGATTATTTCGTTTCGCGGATGAGCGGTATTCGGAAAGCCTTCTCGCCTTCCGATTTTGAACAATTTCGCGCCGACCGCGCTTCCGGATACCGCCTGCTTACGCCAGGCGTGGTGACTGGAAAAGTGGGCGAGGGCAGCCTCAACCTTCTCCGGGACTATGAGTTCGTCAGCGGCCTGACACGGCTTCCGCTGAAATTCACCTGCACCGGGCCCCACATGCTGGCCCGCCTGCTGACCAACTGTTTCTACAAAGACGCGGCCGATCTCGCGATGGATATTGCGGAGGTTTTGCGCGGCCAGCTGGAGCTTCTGGAAGCGGATACGGTCCAGCTGGATGAGGCCAGCATTGTGGGCTTTCCCGAAGATTCCGTCTGGGCGGCAGAGGCGATCAATCACGTGCTGGGAGGCATCCTGAACGAGACGGCCGTCCATATCTGCTTTGGCAATTACGGCGGACAGCCCATGTTGAGGGGCTTCTGGCGCGACCTTGTGCCTTTTCTGAACTCTCTGCGCACCGATCATCTGGTGCTGGAGTTTGCGCGGCGCGGCTTGGACGAACTGGACGTGCTGGCCGATCTCGATCCGAAGATTGGCCTCGGAATCGGCGTGGTCGATGTCAAAGACAACGAAGTGGAAAGCCCCGAACTCATTGCGTCCCGTATCGAGACGATTGTGAAGAAGCTCGGCGCGAAACGCTTGCGGTACATTCATCCCGATTGCGGGTTCTGGATGCTGCAGCGCAGCGTGGTCGACCGGAAGATGCGCGCTCTGGTGCAGGGCAGGGACCTGTTCGAAGGGCGGCTGTGACGCCGGGTGCGCCGGCTGTTTTAACTCCGGACGTTTTAACTCCGGATGACAAAGCCGGGGTTCGGGCCCTTGTATTCGCGCACCTCCAGGGGATTGTGCTGGCACCCGTGGTCAGAGCGCTCTGGGACCGCGGCGTTTTCGGGCTGTTCTCCGATCCCTCCATATGGGTGGATCTGGAACGGATTGCGGAGAAGACGCGCGCCAACCGGGGTTACCTGAGGGTTGCGCTGCGCCTCCTGGTAAGCGGCGGGTGGCTCCAGTGGCAGACCGAGGAGAATGGCGCGGTTTCATATGCCTTGACCGCTGAAGGATCGGCGTGGCTGGGCGTGGCTCCGGAGCTCTACCGTGAAGTGGTGTCGTTTATTCCGATGGCGATTTTCCTTGAGGATTTCCTGTTCGGGAAGTCGCAGGGGTCATTCCTGCCGTCGCTTCAGGTGTTGATCGACAGAGCGATCGGGGGCTGGGGAACGGATGCTCACTCCCGGATACGTTTGCATCTCGACGGGATGCTGATCGGGCCCACCATGGTGGCGCTGGCGCGCAACGGTATTCTCGACAAGCTTCTGGCCACGCCGGAGACGGATTCCGCCGAACTGAAAAGCATGGACGGGAATCAATCCTGCCTCTCGTCGCTGTTCGACCTTCTGGCCAGCCGCGGCTGGGTCACGCGCGAGCCGAACAACCGCATTTCTCTCACCGCAACCGGCCGGTATGCGGCGCGAATTGCATCCGCGTACGGGATTACGGTTTCCTACCTGCCGATGTTTTCGGTAGTGAGCACTCTGCTGTTCGGCAATCCGCGCATTGCGCGCATGGATGAGAGTGGCGTGGAACTGCTGGTCAACCGGGCCATGAACGTGTGGGCCGGCGGCAGGGCGCATGCCACTTACTTCGCGAAAGTGGACGAGATTGTAGTGGAAGTTTTCAACCGGCCGATCGAACTGCAGCCGCTCGGGATCTGCGACATGGGATGCGGCGACGGCACGTTCCTCGCGCACGTTTATCATGTCGTGAAGGAGCGAACGGCGCGCGGCAGGGTGCTCGATGAATACCCGTTGCTGATCGTGGGCGCCGACTTTAACAAAGTGGCCCGCCGCGTCACGAAGCAGAATCTCAAGAAGGCGCAAATTCCGGATCACCACGTGATTCACGGGGATATCAACCGGCCGGCGCTGCTGGCGGGCGATCTGGAGGAACTTGGCGTGGACATTCACGACCTGCTGCATGTGCGGTCGTTCCTCGATCACAATCGTCCTTATCTGCAGCCTTCCGGTTACGTCCGCGGGACTCGCAAAGCCCGTTCGACCGGCGCTTTCGCTCATCTGGGAGAGGAAATTCCGCCGGACGAACTGGAAGAGAATCTGGTGCGGCACCTGCGCCGGTGGGCGCCTTATGTGGGCCGGTTCGGTCTGGTGATTCTGGAGTTGCACACCATCCTGCCGGAATTGGCGGCACGCAATGCGGCGAAGACTCCCGCGGTGGCGTATGACGGAACCCATGGATTTTCGGACCAGTATCTGGTGGAGCTTCCGGTATTTCTGGACTGCGCGCGCGAGGCCGGGTTGCGCGCGGACCCGCGTTTTCAGGATCGTTTCCCGGCGTCCGAACTGGCCACCATCAGTCTTAATTTCTTTACTGCTCCCCAGGCGTAGAGACTGGAGTTAACGCCTTCATCCGATATGATGGTCCACCGGGAGCATCATGCAACGATTTTTGTCAGCGCTTATATTTTTTGGAGCGGCAGTCTCGCTTTCCGCCGCGATAGACGCGCCCGTAAAGCTGGATAGCGGAATGGTTTCCGGCATCTCCGGCACCGATCCCGGCGTGCGCGTCTTCAAAGGCCTTCCATTCGCCGCTCCACCCGTTGGAGATCTGCGCTGGCGCGAGCCGCGTCCGGTTGCGGCGTGGGACGGGGTTCGCAAAGCCGATGAGTTTGGCCCCATCTGCATGCAAGCCGCGGGGCGCGGCGGCGCGGCTCAGAAAATGAGCGAGGATTGCCTCTATCTCAACGTCTGGACCGCGGCGAAGAGCGCGTCCGAGCGCCGGCCTGTGCTGCTTTGGATACACCCCGGCGGATACACGAGCGGCTCGGGCTCCGCTCCCGGCACGAACGGAGAAGCGCTGGCGAAGAAGGGTGTCGTGGTGGTGACCATCAACTATCGCCTGGGCGCGCTGGGCTTTTTCGCCTACCCTGAACTGACGAAAGAGTCCGGCCGGAACGCTTCCGGCAACTATGCGTTGATGGATCAGACCGCTGCTCTCAAGTGGGTTCAGAAAAACATTGCGGGATTCGGCGGCGACCCGAAGCGAGTGACGGTGGATGGCGATTCGGCCGGGGCCGCCAGCATCGGCAACCTGATGGGCTCGCCGCGAACGAAAGGCTTGTTCCAGCGGGCCATCGCGGAAAGCGGCGCCTGGATCGGCCTTTCGGTGGCGCATACGAATACGCTGGCGGAAGCCGACCAGGCCGGGGTGAAGAGCGCCGCGGCCGTGGGCGCGCATTCTCTGGCCGATCTGCGCGCCATGCCGGGCAGCGGGATATTGAAGATCCGGGCCGGCGGCCCGATCGTGGATGGCTGGTTCCTTCCCGAGGATGTGGGCACCGTCTTCGCGCAGGGCAGGCAGAATGACGTTCCGGTTCTTCTCGGTTCGAACAAAGACGAAGGAACGTTTTTCCTGCAGCCCACCACTGCCGCGAAATATATCGAACAGACGCATCGCAGGTATGGCGACCTGGCGGACCGGTTTCTGAAGCTTTATCCGGCCGGTTCGGATGAGGAGGCGACGGCGTCACAACTCGCGGCGTTCCGCGATGAACTCGGCTGGGTGATGCGAAACTGGGCCAGCCTGCAGTCGAAGACCGGCAAATCGAAGGCGTATCTGTATTACTTCACGCACGAGCCGCCATCGGCCCGGACGGCCTCACCGCGAGGGGGCTTCGGATCGGGCGCGACGCACGGTTCGGAAGCCGCCTATGTGTTCGAGAACCTGCCGCCGGGCCGGCCCTGGACCGATCTGGATCGTCAGGTTTCCGACACGATTTCGTCCTATTGGACGAATTTCGCGGCGAACGGGAACCCGAACGGCAAGGGCCTGCCCGAATGGCCCGCTTATACGAAGAAAACCAGCGGCCGCAGGATGGTGCTGGGCGACAAGGCGGAAGTTGGCGCGGGGCTCGACCAGGCCCGGGTCGATTTCTTTCAGACGAAATACGACAAGAGGAACGAGAATCGCTGATTGGCTCAGCTTTTCAGCGTTTGCGCCAGCAGAATGGCGGCGATGGCAATGAGCCCCGCGTGCACGTACACAAGAAAGCGCCCGGGGTGCATGCGCCGGTTGAGTATGCGGCCGGCAAAGATCGCCAGCAGGATGCCGGGCAGAGATACCAGATAGAGATGGTTGACCGCCGGAGTCCACAGGCCGGCAAACCAGTAGCCGCCCATGCCCGCAACACTGGCGGGCAGGAAGTATCCCTGCAACGTCGCGCGGAAGTTCTCCGGCGACCATTTGCGCAGGGACCCGTAGGTTGCGAGCGGTGGCCCGTTCATGCCGTAAGCACCGCCCAGCACCCCCGCGCAGAATCCGAACAGCCAGGCGTGCTTGTCGTTATTCAATGCCAGGCGGTTGGGGCGCAGCAGCGACCAGATTGAAAAGACGGCGATCGTGACCGCGAGGATCGCCTTCACGGCCGGTTCCGGTACTGTCTTCAAAACAACCAGGCCCAGCGGAATGCCGAAGAAAGTGGAGATGAGCAGCCATCCCGCGCTGCGCATGTGAATGTGGCGCCAGTCCTGTATGACAACGATCAGCGCGACGGTGATCGAAACGAGCACGGCCACGGGCGCCGCGACTTCGACCGGTATCGTGAGCGCCAGAAGCGGGACGGCCACCAGGGCTTCGCCGAACCCGAAGGCCGAGCGGATCACGGTCGCGATAAACAGGACGGAGGCGGCTTCGAGCGCGATCGGGAGCGTCACGCGGTCTGCCGGCGGGCGCGATGGAACGTCACGAGATCGGTTCCGGGAGGGGTCATGCCGGCTTGCCTCAGCATGGTGGCGAGTTGCCCGCGATGGTAGCTGCCGTGATTCGTTACGTGCAACACGATCTGCCAGAGTGGCAGGCTCTCTTCGAGACCGGCGTTATTGCGGAACGCCGCGGGCCGGGGCCACGCCTCGCCGGGGAGAGCAGCAGCCCATTCGATCCATTGCCCGTGCAACCCGGGCCACGTATCGCCGAGAGCAGCCGGGCTGGCGGGGCTGACCAGATTCGATATGCGTGCATCCCGCGCTCCCTGCATCCGCTTGAACCAGACCAGTTCGGCCAGATAGATGTGGTTCAGGGTGCCGAACATGCTCTTGAAGGAACCACCGAAGTCGCGATCTAGTTGTGCGGTGGGCAAAAGAAGAAGGGCGGCGAGAAACATCTCGTCCGCCCATTTCATGAACTCCAGATGGGAACGGCAAACCGCCCCAATATCCGATTGCATGCCGTCAGGCTAGCATGCGGCCCATAGCGGGTCTCCGCTAAAACTGGAACCGCAACTGGAGTGTAATCTTCCGGTTGCCAGCCGCGCTGTTGCCGTTTGCGAGGGCAAGCGACTCACCGAACAAGGGCGAGTTCAGACTGCCGTTCGGCGCCACGAGATTGACGTGATTAAAAGCATTGCGAGCTTCCAGGTTGACGGTAATGTTATAGCGCTTGCCCGTGTTGCCCCCGCCAAATCCACCGAAGCCCCCGCGGCCACCGCCACCGCCGCCACGGAATCCACCGCCACCGCCGCCACGGCCACCGGGGAATCCTCCGGGAGGCGGGCCACCACCGCCGGGACCACCCTGGTTCTGGGCCGCTCCCGGCCGTTCTCCGAAGCCCCAGGTCCTGCTGATGCGAAGATTCACGGAGAACTGCGAGGGGCCGTCGCCATAGTTGATCGGAATCACGGACTCTCCAAACGTCGGGAACTGATTGAAACATCCGAACCGTGTCGAATTCGCCGTCGTGCAGGGCGCAAACGCGGGTCGGGCGTTAAAGATACCGTCGCCGTAAAACTGCTGTCCGGTAGTAATGTTGAACGGAGACCCGGATGAGATCGTGACAAACGGAGCCACCTGCAATTTCAGCGGGAGCCCGATCGTGCCGCCGATGAATCCACGATGCCGTATGTCGAAATTCGCGCGGCCCCAATCCTGATTGTCGTTGTATTGATCCATCGGGAAACCGTTCGCATTGGTATGGGCCTGGCCATATGCGTAGTAGCCCTGCAGCTGGAAGTGAGAGTTCAGGCGCGAATTCACATTCACCGTTAACTGCGTCTGCTTGAAGATCCCGCTCGTCTCGTATTGATAAATGTCGCCGTTGGCATTGGGCACTCCGGTACCGGCGAACGGCCGGGGGGGAGTCAGTCCCGAAGCTGGATCGTACCCGGGCAGGGAAGGATCGGGCGCATTGATGTCGCGCTCCCGGAGCACATGCACGCCGCGTGTGTTAACAAAGTTGACCGAAAGCGTTGTGCGTCCGGGTAGTTGCCTGTCGACCCCGATGGCCAGCTGGCCCATATAGGGAGCCTGAAGGTTTTTGTCGAGCGTATAGGTGGCCTGCGTAAGCGACGTCAGCGCGGACAACGGAGGAAGGAGGGGGTAATACGCGGCGACCGCGGGGCCGCTGGCGAGATAATTCGTCTGTTCCACGCCGTTGTAGCGCAACGCCTGCAGCACATTGTTCTCGGAGAACCGTGTGTAGAAGATTCCGTACCCGCCACGGATCACCGTCTTCGATGCTGTCTTGCCCTTCGCGCCCGGAGCCCAGGCGAAGCCAAGCCTTGGCGCAAAGTCGCTGTGATCGCGAATGTTGTTCTGCGTTTCGTACCGCGCGCCCAGATTCACGGTCAGGTTGGGGAGCAGCCGCCAGTCGTCCTGTACGAAAGCTCCGAGATCGAACTGCCCTACATCCTGCACGGGAATACCGCTGCTCAGCGAAAACTGGTTGGGGCCGCAACCTTGCGCGGCTATCGCCGAGATCGGAAGGCCTTCGGACAAAAGAATCTCGGTTTGCTGGTACAGCTGAATGGATGTCGGGTTCTCGACACCGGCAAGACAACCGCCAGGGGCAGTGGCAAGGGCGGGCGCGGCACTGAAAGTCCACGAACCGTTGAAGTTCGTGGCGGCCCGGCTGCCCAGGTCCGTCTGGCGCAAACGCGCTCCCACTTTGATGGCGTGGCTGCCGCGCGACAAGGTCACGGTGTTTGCCAGCTCGTAGCCTTTGTTATCGGTATAGTTGGTCCCGATAAATGGCGCGCCACCGGAATTGAATGCGCCGCTCACGTTGACGCCCGGGATCGAAGGATCTCCATTGGCGTTCGTATTGGAGTGATTATCCCGGAACTGGAACCGGGTCTCGTCCACCGCAACCGTCCCGAGAACCGCGGTCTCCGTGACCTGCACCATGTTGTTCTTGTTGTACGTTTGGGTTTCCTGCGTGGGAAGAGCAAAACCGCCTACGCCGCCCACGGTCGATTGCGCCGAGTGGTTGAAACGCACGACCAGCGTGTTCGACGCATTGAGTTGATAATCGAGGCGCGGATTGATCTGCCATCGATCGTTCGGCGTGAGGAACGCCTGGTTATACGGCACAATTGCATTCGACGCGTCCAGAACGGTTCCGATCGCGAGCGCGTTTTCATTGATGTCGCGCCGGCTGAAGTCGAGGAAGAAAGAAGCCTTCTTGCCGAGAGGGCCGCCGATATTGGCATTGAACTGGTTCGCGGAATATGGGGGCCAGGCGCCCGTGAGCAACGGATTGCGGGCATCGAAAATCTTGTTGCCGTAGTTGATGAAAACCTGGCCATGGAAATTGTCCGTTCCCGGTTTAGTCAGAATTTCGATGCGGCCGAAACCGGGTGCGTCGAATTCGGAAGAGAAGGGGTTGGAATTGATGCGGATTTCGCGGATCGAGCTCTTCGGCGGCAACTGGCCGCCGCTGAAGCCGTCAATAAAGAACTGCGCGCCATTCGGCCCCGCGGAAGGGCCGGCCAGCGCCTCCAGATCCGCCTGCAGATCGTCCGGATCGTCGGGCAACTCTTCGAGATCGGCTTCTTTCAAAACCAGCGCGCTCGCGTTGCTCGATGAGTCGGTCGAAAGTGCCGCGGCGGATTGGTCGCTCACCTGCACCTGCTGGGCCTCGGCGGCAATCTGGAGCGCAATATCGAGCGCGGTCGCCTGGCCCGCGGGAACATCGAAGGCGGGCTGGGAAAAGGGCACAAAACCTTTGGAGTTCGCGCTAATAACATATTTCCCGGCCGGCATGTTCGGAAGAGTGTATCTCCCCTGGCCATCGGTCGTCGCGGAACGCGTCACGCCATTGCCTGCGGCCTCAATCGTAACGCCCGGCACAACCGCGGCCGAAGGGTCCGTCACTACGCCCCGGATTGATCCCACGCTCTGCGCCCGGGCTTCCTGTTGCGCCATGCCGCCAGCCAATGCGAGCACCGAAAACAGCGTCGCAACAGTCTTGAATTTCATCCACACCTTAGTTCGCATAATGTCGTTTGGCCCCGTCTCCGTTGAGACGCGAGGCACAATTGATTGTTACTCGTTATTACAAATGTAGATCGTGAATAAGTGTAAAGAGCTGAGCTTACACAATCTTTATCCGCTTCGTTTGGCGCCGCGGATTCAAGCCCGCCGCAGCGCGCGGCCGGTGATTTCTATCCAGTGAGCGATCATGGCGGCGCAGTCGCGCGCTTCTTTCAGATCTCTCAAATCCCCGATCGACCAGCGCATCTTGCGGCTCCAGTTGGGATACTCCGCGGTTGTCCCGGGCAGATTCTGCTGGGACGGTTCCCGTGTCATATCCTCCTGATTGACAAGCCAGAGCGTTGAAGGCGTTTTCGCCAGAAAACCGGCGATCGCATAGTGCAACTCGCCGGTCAGCGCCGGAATCCGATCGGCCTCGCGCTCATAATCGGCGGGCAGCAGGCCGGCGGCGAACAGTGCGTCGAGAAGCCTCTGCTTGTCGCGCGCGCGGTCCGCCCGCTGTGCCTCGTAAGCCTCGCGATCGATCGTTCCCGCGCGCAGGCGAGCCTCGATATCCGCCCCTGTCCAGAATCCGGCGATGGTGGCCAGATCGTGCGTGGTGGAAGAAGCCAGCGCCTGCGCGGGGTATTGGCTGTAAGGCTTGAAGGCGCCATTGCTGCGTTCGAAATAAAGAAGGCGATAGCTCAGGATGCCGAATTGCGCAAGCCGTTCCCTGACTTCGGGCTCAACCGTGCCCAGGTCTTCCCCTATAATCACCGCGTTGCCGCGAACGCTCTCGAGCGCCAGTATCCGCACCAGGTCGTCCGCCCGATCGCGCACGTAAGCGCCGTGGGCAGCATCGTAACCGGCGGGGATCCAGTAAAGACGGAAAAGCCGCATCACGTGATCGATGCGCAATGCCCCTCCATGCCGCAGCGATTTGCGAATGGATTCCGTATACAACCGGTAGCCGTCGGCGAAATGTTGTCTGCTGTCCGGGGGAGGGAAGGACCAGTCCTGTCCGGTAGGTGAGAAGTCGTCCGGCGGCGAACCGACACCGCATCCCGCCACGTAAAATTTCCGGTGGGCCCAGAGATCCGATCCGCAGCGATCGGTGGCCAGCGCGAGATCGTGATAGAGGCCAATGCTCATCCCTGCCGCGCGCGCGCGATGCTGAACGCGGGCGAGTTGCAGGTCTATATTCCACTGCAGCCAGCCGTGGAAGAGAATCTCCCGTTTGTGTTCGGCCGCGAACTGTTTGACGGCATCGCTCTCCGGGCTGCGATACGGTTCGGGCCAGTCGGGCCAGACCCAGAGGTTGGGGTTTTCGGCGTGCAGATACTCGTCGAGCGCGCAATAAGTGGCGTAGAGGCGCAGCAGATCGCCTTCGGCCGCGATCCACGCCTCGCAATCGGCGCCCGGCGGGTTCGCTTCGAAAATCAGATCGAGGGCGCGGCGCTTCAGCGCGGCTACCCGCTCGTATTCCACCACGGGGGAGGCCCGCAGCCTCGCCATTTCCGCGAGCGTTTCCGCATCTTGAAAGCGCTGCCGCGCGCGGCTGAAGCCCCGCACCCCCTCTACGTCCAGATAGAGGAAGTTGCGATAGAAGATGCTGTTCGGCAGGTAGGGACTGATGTTGTAGGGACTGCGATTGTGAATCGCATGCAGCGGATTGAGCGCGATGAAGTCGATGCGCAGCTCCGCGACAGCCCAGTCGATCAGATCGGTGAGGTCGCGGAAATCGCCGCAGCCCCAGTTGCGTTCGGAGCGCAGGCCGTAGAGCGTTACCCCGAGGCCTGCGTGTTTACCGGGCGCCGGGAGGCGCGCGCGGTCGGGAGTGACAATCAGCCTCATCGTGCAACCGCCGGCGCGCGCTTCGTGGTATCCGAGAGGCAGCTTCAGGCCTGCGTCGGCGGCGCCGTTTTCGATGCGGACACAATGCCTCGCGCCCTGTTCCGTGACGATCTCCAGATCGAAGTTACCGGGAATTCGCAGCGGAGCATTTTCGCCGATGACGAGTACGGGGGGCAGCGGGCGCGCGTGCTCCGCCTCTTCCCGCGCGGCAAGCGATGCGCGTAACGAATCTTCCGACGAGCAGTCCACGCCGAGCGCGGTCAGAATCGCACGATTGGTCTCGGGTTCCGTGAAATGCCGGTGGCCGAAGATGTCCCAGAAGTCCTGTTGAACTCCGTTTCGCTCGGCGGCGGAACGGAGTGCGTCGTCGAGGGGCACCTATCCAATGTAGCGTGTGCCTTATCGATTCTCCTGGTATTCCTCGTGCCATGCCATCTGGATTGCTTCCAGCTTGCCCTCCGTCGATTTCGATGGATCGTCACCGAAATCGTCGAGCGCCACAATCCATTTGTGCAAATCGGTAAACCGGACCGTCAGCGGATCGACGCCGGGATGCTCCTCCATCAGAGCGAGAGCAATGTCTTCAGTGTGTTCCCAGTTAAGTCCAGGCATCAGGGATATGGTACCCGTTCACCTCATGTTATTGTTGCGGTGAAAGTGTTTTCCCGCCGGCCGATCGCTCTTCTGCTTCTTGCTACAGGCCTCTGCGGCCTGTCGGCGGCGCAACTCAGTCCGAAGCAGAAGGCCGAAAACCTGGAGTCCTTTGAACTGGTCTGGAGCACGGTCCGCGCCCGCCATCCGGACCCGAAGCTTAACGGCCTCGACTGGCAGGCGATCCACGATTCCACCCGGCCCGCCATCGAGAAGGCGCAATCCATGCCCGAAGTTCGAAGCATCCTGGTTGCCATGCTGGCGAAGCTGGCTTCTTCGCATTACTCCATCATCCCGGGCGATGCTTATAAAGAGATCGACAATCGTTCGCCCGCCGCGACGGAACCCGGGCCCGCTCAACCAGCGCCCGTCAGTCCCCCTTCCAATCCGTCCGGAGCAGACAAGCCCGAAGCAGGCAAGCCTGAAGAAAGCACGCCCGAAGAAAGCAAAATAGTTCGTTTCGGCAATTTACCCGAAATGCGCGTCACCTTCGAATCCCGCGTGCTGCCGGATGGCGCGGGGTACATCCGGTTCAACGAGTTTCTGGATCCGGCTTCGATTATGCCTCGGTTCGAAGCCGCGCTGAAGACGTTCGCCAAAGCGCCGGGAGTGATCCTCGATCTGCGCGGAAACCCAGGCGGCATCGGTGTCATGGCGATGGGCATTGCAGGCTTTTTCATCGACAAGCCGGGGTTCAAACTGGGCGAAATGAAGACGCGCGATACGACACTGAAATTCATGATTTTCCCCCGGCCCGAAACGTACGCGGGGCCGCTCGCGATTCTGATCGACGCGGGCTCCGCCTCGACATCGGAAATCCTCGCGGGCGGATTGCAGGATCTCAAGCGCGCGCGTATCTTCGGCGTGCGGTCGGCGGGCGCGGCGTTACCATCCGACATCGTCCGCCTGCCCAATGGCGACGGGTTTCAGTTTGCGGAGGCCAGTTACACTTCGGTCGGCGGGAAAGTGCTCGAAGGCGCCGGCGTCACGCCGGATGTTGTGGTGAATGGGACGCGCGAGACTTCGCTCGCCGGACGCGACCCGGTGATCGAAGCCGCCGAAGCATGGATTCGCTCGACGCACGGGTAAAGACGAATTTTACGACCGTAACGACGGCCAGCAGGGCTCCCGTTTCTCGAGAAACGCGCGCGTACCTTCCTTGAAATCATCGTTCAAAAGCAGCCGGTCACGCGTGCTCCGCGCCAGCTTGCCGGCGTGTTGCCAGTCGCGTCCCCGAATCTGGTGGACATAATCCAGTCCCGTGCCCACCGCGACGGGGCTGAACGCCGCCAGCGACGCCGCGATCTCCATCGCGCGCTGCAGCGGGTCGTCGGCGATTTCGGTCACGAGCCCATACTGTAGGGCCTCCGGGGCAGTGAACTCACGCCCCGTGAGGCTCAGTTCCACGGTGCGGCGTTCCCCCATCGCGTGCTCCACCGCGCGGAAGATCATCACCGGCCAGAGCCCGATCCGAATCTCGATCAGGCCGAAGCGTGCGTCGTGCGCCGCGATGACGATATGCGCATTTGCCACCAGCCCCGTTCCACCCGCCAGTGCGGCGCCCTGGACCGCGGCGACGATCGGCGTGCGCACCCGGTGGATGGTGGTAAACAGGCACTCATGGAGGCCGGCAAGCTGCACCTGATCGACGTCGATGGTTTCTTTCAGATCCATTCCGGCGCAGAAAGCAGGTCCCTTGGAGCTCAGGACGATGGCTCCCACCGAATGGTCGGCATCCGCGCGGTCAATCGCATCGACCAGCGTGCGGCAAAGTTCAAGGTTCAGCGCGTTACGTTTCTCCGGACGGTTGAGCGTGATTCCCCTCACTCGCCCGGTCTGTTCGATGTCAATCAATTTCAATCTCCATGCGCAGCAGAGCCGCACCGTAAGTCTTGCCCTGGGCATCCACGCGCAGCGATACCGTGCCGCCGCCTCCGAGCGATTCGTGCAGCAACAAGTTGATTGCGCCCAGATTGGGTAACTCGAAGCGCTCCACGTTGCCTTTGACGAGGTCTCCGAAGAATTGTTTCACCCGTTCCGGAGTCACTTCGCGAACGATCGTCGTAAAATCCTCAGGCCTGAAAGCGATCACGCCGATGTTTGCGGTGTCTCCCTTATCGCCGGAACGCGTATGCGCAATACTGCCTAACGGTTTCCTCACGCAATCGCCTCCACTCGTGTCTGAATCTCTTCCCGCGGAAGCAGCGCGGGCCAGTAGGCCACAATTTCGCGGACCGGCGGACGGCCCTCGCCGAAGCCCGTCGCGCCCGGAGGCCCGTTGAGCACCAGCGGAATCAGTTCGCGCGTGAAGCGGTCCACGGCCTTTCGGTCCTGGCCTCTCACGCCGATGCGCAATTGAATTTCCGGAGGATCGGGATTGGGTGGGGCCGCCGCGCCATGGCACGCGTTCATGCCGAAGTATTCCGTGTAAATTTCTTCGAACGCGAGCCCGAGTCCGGCGAGGCGCTGGCGCACGATGCGGTCGGCGGCGCGCGCTTTTTCAAGCGCCTGCGGCCAGCTGTAAACCAGCGTTCCAACGGCTTTCCAGCCGTTCGCGTAACTGATCGAAAGCTTAAGCGTGGGCGGGCGCGGGCCTCCCCGGATGCCGGTCACGCGCACCCGGTCAGGACCGGTATTGGTCAGCTGGACCGTCGTGAAGTCGGCGATGCAGTCCGGCGTGATGTAGCGTTTCGGGTCGCCTAGTTCGTAGAGAAGTTGTTCCTTGACAGTGTCGGAGTGAACGCGCCCGCCTGTGTTGGCGTGTTTGGTCACGGTGAAAGAACCGTCGGGCTCCGCTTCCACGATGGGATAACCAATATCGGCCATGCCGGGGATGTTTTGCCAATCGGTCTGGCAGTTGCCACCGGAGCACTGCGCGCCGCACTCAATGATGTGCCCCGCGATGGTGCCCGCCGCCAGTTTGTCCCAGTCGCCGGGTTGCCACCCGAACTTGTGCACCATGGGCGCAAGGGTGAGCGCGGTATCGGTGGAACGGCCGGCGATCACCACGTCCGCGCCCGTATCGAGCGCTTCCGCCAGAGGGAAAGCCCCTATGTAAGCGTTGGCCGAGAGAATGCGGCTGCGAATGGTGGAGATCGGCCGGCCCGTATCCATGTCTCGCATCTCATAACCTTTACCGAGGAATTCATCGATGCGATCGAGGACGTCGTCGCCATGTACGACCGCTACTTTGAGCCCTGGCGCCGATTGCAGCACGGCCTGTGCGCAGGCGGCTGGATTGACTCCGCCCGCATTCGCGACCACCTTGATATTGCGCTCCTTCAGTCCGTGCGCGAGGCGGCCGATGAGCGGAGGGAAGTCTCGCGCGTAGCCGAGCGCCGAGTTGTCCTGCTTCTGCTTTTGCAGAATGGACATGGTGACTTCGGCGAGATAGTCGAGCACGAGAAAGTCGATAGGACCCTGCTCGACGAGGCGGACCGGTGCTTCCAGCCAGTCGCCCCAGAAGCCCTGGCCGTTCGCGATGCGGATCATAAGGTCTCCAGCGCGAGCGCCGTGGCTCGCGGACGGTTCAGTGTCACTTCAAGCGCGAGCGCCAGGATCTCGCGGGTTTCGAGTGGATCGATCAGGGCATCGCAATGGCCGCGCGCGGCGGCGTATTTCGCATCGAGCCAGCGCTCATAATCGGCGCGCGTTTGCCGAATGGATTCGGTGATTTCCGGGGACAATGGAGTGCCGTCGTGCCTGGATTTTTCGAGATCCGCGGAATAGAGCGCCTGCACCGCGGAATCGCCCTCCATCACGCCAATCCGCGCGGTTGGCCAGCTGAACGTGAAGTTCGGATCGAAGCCCTGTCCGGCCATCGCGTAGTAACCGGCGCCGCTCGCATGATTGATAGTGAGGACGATGCGCGGGACGCCGGCGCACGACATGGTTTCCACCATTTCGGCCCCAGCCCGGATGATGCCTTCGCTCTCGGCTTCGAGGCCGATCATGAAGCCGGAGACGTCCTGCACATAGATAATCGGCGTGCCTGCGCGGTCGGCCAGATCCACGAAATAGGCCACTTTGCGTGCGGTTTCCGTGTAAACAATACCGCCGATACGAGGCTTCAGGAAGCCGCGCCGATTGGCGACGATGGCCACGGGATGGCCGTGCAGCCGGGCGTTGGCGCACAGCATCTCCGGCGCGAACTCGGGCTGGAATTCAACGAAATCGTCGCGGTCGAAAACGCGCAGGAGGATGTCTTCGATTTCATACGGCAGCCTGTGATCGGGCGGCAGCGCGGCATAGAGCCCTTCGGCGGAGTGCGTGGGTTCGGCCGATGGCGGAGCGGACGGGGGCAGGGGGAATTGACGGAAACGCGCGCGAATCATGTCCAGACAGTCGTTGTCGTCTTTCGCGGCATAGTGCGCGACGCCGCTGGTGGCGTTATGCAGATGCGCGCCGCCGAGCGACTCCTGGCCGATCGACTGGCCTGTCGCGCCCTTCACGAGATTGGGTCCGCCGAGCCCCATGAAACTCGTCTTTTCCACCATGATAATGACATCGCTGAGCGCCGGGAGATACGCGCCGCCCGCGATGCACGGACCCATAACGGCGGCAATCTGGGGCACGCGCAGTTTGCGCCGCATCAGTGAATTGTAGAAAAAGATCCGGCCCGCGCCATACTGGCCGGGGAAGATGCCGTCCTGATAGGGGAGGTTGACACCCGCCGAATCCACCAGATAAACAATGGGGACGCGGTTGCGCATTGCCACCTCCTGCGCGCGCAGAATCTTCGTGATGGTCTCGGGCCACCACGCGCCGGCTTTCACCGTCGCGTCGTTGGCTACGATGACGGCCAGGCGGCCTTCGATTTTTCCAATGCCCGTAACGACTCCGGCCGCCGGCGCATGACCTTCGTACTGATCGTAAGCGATGAGGAGACCGATTTCGAGGAAACGCACCCCGGGGTCGAGCAGACGGACGATGCGTTCGCGAGCCGTTAATTTACCGGCGCGATGCTGCTTCTCGATGCGTTGCGCGCCTCCGCCCTCACGCAGTTTATCTTCAAGGTGGTGGAGTGTTTCGACGAGATGACGCATGTGCGCCGCGCGCGCAACGGTTTCAGCCGCGGATGGTTCTTCGGGCATCCACGATTAGTGTATCGGGCTACCAGATCCGCTCGACGCCATAGGCATCGAAAACGGCATCCCGGGATACGATGGGCAACGATTCTTCCATCGCCTGAGCGATCAGCAGCCGGTCGAACGGGTCGCCATGATGTCGTTCGAGCGTGGCGCAACGCATAATCTGGCGGAAACCGATCTCCAGTTGCTCAAATCCGTTCAACGACATCTGGTTCGCGAGATAACGGTCGATGATTCCTGGCAAACGGAGCTTGTTGAGGCTGACTTTAATCGCGATTTCCCAAAAGCTCGCATAGCTGACGAAACAATCCTGCTCCGTCATCGCCGTGCGAGCTTTCCGGGAGAGTTCCGGGCTGTCCTCGCACCACCACAGAAACGCGTGGGTGTCGACGAGAACCGGCAATTACATATACTCCGCGAAATCGGCGAGGGGCTCGTCGAAATCGGGCGCCATCCAGATGCCCTTGCCCGTGCCGGGAGCGCGCGTAGCCGGTTTGATCGCCACAATGCGCACTACCGGGCGATTTTCCTTCGTGACCACGATGGATTCTCCGAGCATCGCTTTCTGCACGATCTCGGAAAAGTGCGATTTCGCATCCGCCAGCTTATACTGCTCAACCATGGTCATATTATATGACTATTTCCTCCCCCAAAACAAGCCCTCGCCACACTTCAGGCAACAGCCGCCGTTATCCTGGGCCCGATACCCAGCGCGATCCTCAGTTCCTCATCGAGCCGAACCGCCATTTCCGGATGCTCCTTCAGATAGATGCGTGCGTTTTCACGGCCCTGGCCGATGCGTTCGCCGCGATAGCTGAACCACGATCCGGATTTCTCGACGATGTTCTTCGAGACCCCGATATCGATTAAATCGCCTTCGCGCGACGTCCCTTCGCCGTAGAGAATATCGAACTCGGCCTCTTTGAAAGGCGAGGCCACTTTATTCTTGACCACCTTCACGCGAGTCCGGTTTCCGATCACGCTCTCTCCGTCCTTGATGGCGGCGATGCGCCGGATATCGATCCGGATGGAGCAATAGAACTTCAGCGCGCGGCCTCCTGTCGTGGTCTCGGGGCTCCCGAACATCACGCCGATTTTTTCGCGAATCTGATTGATGAAGATGAGAGACGTATTGGTCCGCGCGACCATGCCGGTCAGCTTCCGGAGCGCCTGCGACATCAGCCGGGCGTGCAGACCCATGTGGCTGTCGCCCATCTCACCCTCAAGTTCAGCCTTCGGAACCAGGGCCGCCACCGAATCGATGACCACCACGTCGATTGCTCCGCTCTGGATGAGCGCGGCGGTGATTTCAAGAGCCTGCTCGCCGGTATCCGGTTGTGACAGGAGCAGGTTGTCGACGTCGACCCCGAGTTTGCGCGCATAAATGGGATCGAGCGCGTGTTCCGCGTCAATGAACGCGGCCGCGCCGCCGTTCTTCTGCGCCTGGGCGACAACCTGCAGGGCGAGCGTCGTTTTGCCGGACGATTCGGGTCCGAAGACCTCGACCACGCGGCCGCGGGGAAATCCACCCACTCCGAGAGCTGCGTCAATCGACAGGCAGCCCGTGGAAATCACCTGGACGGGGACGGTGTTGTTCGCCCCAAGCCGCAGAACAGCCCCCTTGCCAAACTGCTTGTCCATCGCCACAAGGGCGAGATCGATCGCTTTGCGTTTTTCCGCTTCGGTCATTTACTGCCTCGCTTGGAAAGCAGTGGCGTGTTGTGAGAAAGTTCTCATCAGGATGAGGCTTCACTATCTGCTTCTGGCATCAACCTGTCTTGCCGCGCAGGTGAGCGATCCGGTCGCCGCGAAACTGGTCGCTCCGACCGGAACTTTGAGAGCGGTATTCCTCGCCGCGAACCCGGTCCAGGGGAGAGTGGATCCGAAAACGGGCGCGGTGAGGGGGGTGGCGATCGATCTCGCGCGTGAGCTGGGCCGGAGGCTCGGCGTGCCCGTTTCGATCCGCGGCGTGGCGGGAATGCGCGCCATGGAGGAAGGCTTCGCGAACCATACGCTCGACATCGCGTTTCTCGCCTTCGACCCGACGCGCGCCACCTCGATGGATTTCTCGAACGTCTACGATCTCTCGTGGAGCAGCTATCTGGTGCCCGTGAATTCGCCGCTTCATGCTGTCGCCGATGCGGACCGGCCGGGCATCCGGATCGGCGCCGCGACCGGCGCTTCGCCCGAGCTGTTTCTCTCGCGCAACATCAGAAATGCGGAGATCGAACGGTACGCCAGCCCATCCGCCGCGGACGCGTTGCGGATGCTTGCCGCGGGCGAGATCGACGCCTACGCGGCGAACCGGCAGAGGCTGATCGAAATGGCCGCCAACGCGCCCGATACGCGCGTCCTGCCCGATAACTACTCGGCGGTGCTGCAGGCCATCGCTGTCACAAAAGGCAATGTTCCGGCGCTGACCGTGATCAACCGGTTTCTGAACGATCGACGCGCCTCGGGCTTCATACAGGCGGCAATAGACCGCGCCGGACTCACCGGAGCGGTGGATGTGGCGCCCTTCCTGAAGAAGTAAGCTTCAGTCTTCGGCTTCACTCTTCGTCGGTGCGCAATTTAGCCAGAACACCCATATCTTCGAGTGTCGTTACGTCGCCCTTCACGTCGCCGCCCGCCGCGAGTTCGCGCAGTAGCCGCCGCATGATTTTGCCGCTGCGGGTTTTCGGCAGCGAATCGGTGAACCGGATGTCGTCGGGTTTCGCGAGCGAACCGATTTCCTTGCCGACCCAGGCGCGCAGTTCAGCCTTCAATTCATCCGCCGGTTTGCTGCCCAGCTGCAACGTCACGAAAGCCACGATCGCCGAGCCCTTGATCTCGTCAGGCCGCGATACCACGGCGGCTTCGGCCACTTGCGGGTGCGCGACCAGCGCCGATTCCACTTCCATCGTGCTGAGCCGGTGGCCGGAAACGTTGATTACATCGTCCACCCGGCCCATGACCCAGATGTAGCCGTCTTCGTCCCGCCGGGCCCCGTCGCCAGTGAAGTACGACCCCGGAATCTGCGACCAGTATTGTTCCTGGTAGCGCCGGGGATCGCCGTAAATGTTGCGCAGCATGGAGGGCCAGGGTTTCCTGATCACGAGATAGCCTCCCGATCCGGCGGGAACAGGTTTGCCCTCGCGCGTGACCACGTCGACGCTGATCCCCGGCAGAGGGAGGGTGCACGAGCCAGGCTTCGTCGGGGTCGCCCCAGGAATGGGGCTGATCATCATCGCGCCCGTCTCTGTCTGCCACCATGTGTCGATAATCGGGCACCGATCGTGTCCGATGGTGCTGCGGTACCACATCCAGGCTTCCGGATTGATCGGCTCGCCGACACTTCCGAGCAGACGCAGACTCTTCATCGGATGCTTCGCGGGCCATTGCTCTCCGAGGCGCATCAGCGCCCGGATTGCGGTCGGGGCAGTGTAAAAGACCGTGACCTTGTGTCGTTCGATCATCTCCCAGAAACGGTCCGGCCGCGGGTGCGTGGGGCCGCCCTCGTACATCAGAACGGTCGCGCCGTTCTGCAGAGGGCCGTAAACCACATAGCTGTGCCCGGTGACCCAGCCGATGTCCGCCGTACACCAGAAAACATCCTCATCCCTGAGATCGAAAACCCATTTCGAAGTGATGTAGGTGCCAACTGCATAACCGCCAGTCGTATGCAGGATGCCTTTTGGCTTGCCCGTGGTGCCGGAGGTGTAGAGAAGATAGAGCGGGTGCTCGGAATCGAGGTGCTCGGCCGGGCACTCATCGGACGCAATCGACATCAACTCATCCCACCAGTGGTCGCGCCCGGCCAACATGGTCTGCGGGGTGCCCGTTCGCCGGTAGACAAGCACCTTCGCAACGGTCGGGCAGTTGGCGAGCGCCTCATCCACGGTGGGCTTCAGTTTGATCTCGGCACCGCGGCGAAATGTTCCATCCTGTGTAATGACGCAATTGCACCGCGCATCGTTGACGCGGTCGACGATCGACTGGGATGAGAAGCCGCCGAAGATCACGGTGTGGGGAGCACCGAGCCGCGCGCACGCCAGCATCGCAATGGCCAGTTCGGGCGACATCCCCATGTAGATGGCCACGCGATCGCCCTTTTGCACGCCGAGCGACTTCAGCACATTGGCGCACTTCGATACTTCGGCAAGCAGTTGCTGGTAAGTGAGCGTGCGGATTTCTCCCGGCTCCCCCTCCCAGATCAGGGCGGCTTTGTTCCTGCGCCAGCCCGCGGCGTGACGGTCGAGGCAGTTATGCGAGAGATTGAGCTTGCCGCCCGCGAACCATTGGGCCCAGGGCGGATTCCAGTCGAGAACTTTCGTCCAGGGTTCGAACCAGTCAAGTTCTTTTGCAATATTGCCCCAGAACGTCTCAGGATCGCGATCGGCTTCCGCATACAGCCTCTCGTATTCGGCCATGCTGCCGATGTGCGCTTTGGAACTGAACTCCGGTGGTGGATTAAAGACGCGTTGCTCGTTGAGCGTCGACTGGATATCGGAAGATGTCGGAGGTGTCATTCGGGATCATTCGCAATCATACCCGGAACATGCGTGAGTCTGACTGTTTCCCGATCGGTCCGCGACCTGCGAAATGCCAGCAGCAGGATTCCGGCCAGCACCAGGATCGGCGGAACCAGCAGAATCACGATACCCGAGTTCAGCACGCGGGAACGTTCCGCCTGCTGGGCGGCGGCCGTCCGGTAACACATCACGCACTGTGCAAACACGGAATGGAGCAGGTGCGGGCTCATACACCTTCCAGATTGGCGTTCGTGAAATAGAGGGTAAACACCAGCACAATCCACAGCACGTTCAGAAAATGCGAATACATGGCTACGGCCAGCACGTCCCGGCGGCGGGTGTTGCTCGCGGCAAACGTCATCCAGGAGACGCAGGCGCAGGTGGCGATCCAGTGGGAGCCGGTCAGCGAGAGAAAGGTGCCGCCGAACACCGTGTGCGGGCCCAGCCCCTCAAGATAGATGAGGCGCACCCATTCCACGACTTCGAGAAACAGGAATGTCAGCCAGCTGGCGATCCCGACGGCGATCCAGCGGACCGCAGGTTCCGGATCGTCGAGTTTCACCGCTCGTGCCGCCATCTCGAGCGTCGCGCTCCCGGAAATGGCGAATAAGGTCAGCGCCGCCACCATCAGCAGGGACGCGAAGTGGAACGGCGTGGGCCACGATTCCGCGCCCCAGCGAAGGTAGAACATTACAGCCAGCAGGGCCGAAAAGAACACGACGTGGGCGGCGATAATCCACAATGCGGCGCGTCGCGCGCGCGTCGCGTAATACTCCGCGAGAAACTGTGTCATGCCCAGAACACGAACAGTCCCATAATCCCCAGCCAGAGCACATCCAGAAAATGCCAGAAGATGGCGCTGACATCGACCATTGTCCGGCGGCCCGGGCCCAGCTGGTACCGGAGCGCCCGATACTCGACGTAGCCCACGGCGCCCAGTGCGCCCACCACGTGCAGCGCGTGCGCCCACGTCAGCACATAGAAGAAGGAACTGCTCGGATGGCCGTTGAGAAAGAATCCGCGCTGTTCCAGTTGAAGCCAGGCGACGATCTGACCTGCCAGAAACGCGGTTCCAAGGACTGTCCCGGCCGACCACAGCCAGTTGAACTTGATGCGCCGGCCCCTGCGCAACGCCCGGCGGCCCATATCGATCGCGATGCTGCTGAGGATGAGGATGCCGGTATTCCAGTAAAGAATGTGCGGGAGCCCGATATGCCCCCAATCGTTGTTAAGTCCACGCCTCACGACCATTGCGCTGACGATCGATGCGAAGGTCATCACGCTCGCGCACATCAGCACGATAATGCCGGTGATGGAGGTCTGACGCGACGCGCCGGGCACGCGCCGGTCGCGGTCATCGCCGCCGCCACCGCCGGGAGGCAAGCCGGGCAGGGTGGGCGGCGGCCCGCCGAGATTGGACTGAGTCAACGTCCGGGCCATAATTCAGTATCTCCCCCCGGTACCGCTGCCGGCTGAACAAACGCCCGCGGCCGACAACGAACATCGGTGAGTCGCCCTCGTCACCGTGAAAAATTTCAGGCTGTGAGGCTTCCAGTCACGCGGGGAAGGCTCCCCGGCATCGGGTTCGATCCCGAACTCGCTCGTGATACCGGTGAGGATTTGCACGTCGGCAATCGACGTCCATGCTTCGATTGAGTCGCGGCTGTCGGTATCCCGAAGAGAGCCGGCCGGCATACCGGGAATCTCCTCCAGCGAAGTTTTGAAGGCCGCTGTAGTCATGGATTCCAGGGAGAAAACGGTATCCTTTCAAGTTCATCCCAGGTCTGTGACCGCATGAAATGGGTTCTTTTTGAGCGTTTATAACGGAAGAGCGATAAAGATCATCTTGGCAGGGCGCCTGGAGTTTCAATTAGGCCGGGACTCATGAGTCCCGGAAATGCTGCCATCGCCGTCGCGTATTTGCGGTTCATGCGGCGCTTCAATGTGATCGACGGCTGGGCGATGGCACCACTGGCCGAATCCGAACGGCGCGACTTCCGGGAGATATCCAAAGGTTCGATATCATCAGCGGCCGCCTATCGGTGGAACGCATGGAAACTCCTTAGAGCCAGTCTGGTTTTCACTTCTCACCGATAGAGCCAGCCTTCAGATCACGGCTTGCTCTTTGGGACCGCCTTGAGAGCTGAACCTTTGTGCATAGCCAGGTGGTCGGTCGTATCGCTCTTTATCAAATACTGCGGCTCCCCCTTCGAAGCGTGGACCGTGTACCCCTTGAACATGACCTCAGAGGTGTGCTTCTTCTTGATCGTTCCCCGGACCCGTCCTGCTTCCGAGTTCCACTCGACGTGATCGCCTGTTTTGAAGTCATGTACCATCTGTGATCTCCCGGAGTCCTCTTATTTCGATTCTCGGGAATCGGCTTCTTCCATTGTGAGGTGAATCCCCGTCAAAACAACGTCAAAAATACGCTGAAATAGGATACGATACGTCGTTTCAGACCAGGCTGCCGATCGCCGCTCGAATCGCAACGAGCAGCGGCGCCGGGTAAACTCCCAACCAGACCAGGATGACGGTGAGCGCAGCCAGCACGAGGATTGCCGCCGGCGCCCGGCGTGAAACTGGCTCGTGAGCCCGATCGCCGACCGCCGGTTGTGCGTACAGCGTCACTACAATTCGCAAGTAGTAGAATAACCCGATGGTGCTGGTAATCACTAGAATCAGAATGAGCGACCAGGCTCCCATGGAGGCGCCCGCCGCAATGATGTAGAACTTGCCAATGAAACCCACCGTAAGCGGGATTCCGGCGAGGGATAGCAACATGGCCGTGAAAACCAGCGCGAGTGCCGGCCGGCGCCAGAACAGCCCTCGGTAATCTTCGAGTAGATCTGCGTCTCTTTCCCGCTCGGAGAGCACCGTGACGACACCGAATGCGCCAAGGGTCATGACAAAGTAGGCCACCAGATAGAAGATCGCGGCGCTCGCACCCATGGGTCCACCGATCTGAAATGCCACCAGGAGATAGCCCATATGGGCGATCGAGGAATACGCCAGTATGCGCTTCACGTTGTTCTGCAAAAGCGCGAGGAGGTTGCCGGTAAACATGGAAGCGATGGCGACGATCGAGAACACCAGAACCACGGGCGCGAAGCCATGATTGAAACCCGATTGGTTGAAGTAGCGAAGCAGGAGTGCGAACATAGCGCCTTTTGAAACCGTGGCAACGAAGGCTGTCACCGGCGCGGGCGCCCCCTCATAGACATCCGGCGTCCACATGTGGAAAGGCACCAGCGCGAGTTTGAAGCCGATGCCCGTGACAATCAACGCCACGCCGGGCAGCAGTAATGTCGGATTAAGATCGGCCTGGGTGGCGAGTAGTTGCGCGATACGAGCGAAATCCATGGTACCCAGGTCGGCGTAGATCAGGGCAATTCCAAAGAGAAGGAACGCGGCCGACGCGGCGGCTAAGACGAGGTATTTGATCCCCGCCTCTACGGGTCGCGGGCGCTCATGCAGATAGGCGATGAGCGCATACAGCGCCACGCTGAGGATCTCCAGCCCGAGAAAAAATGAGGCGAAGTGGGTGCTGGCGGAGAGGACCATGCCGCCTAGTGTTGCCACCAGGAGCAGGATATAGAATTCCTCGTGGTTGCCTTTCCGTTGCGCCAGGTAAGCGTATGCAAGCAACGCCACTGCAAAGCTGGCGGCCACGATCAACCCCATGAAGAAGAGCGCGTAGTTGTCCATCCTGAGCAGCGCCGTGACCTGGCGCGGATGGACGAATAACACCGAGCAAAAGGCCGCCGCAAGACCTGCAAGAGTGATTCCCAGGGCAAGTGCGTGGTTGCGGCGGACCGCGGCTGCCACCATCGCTATGACCGAAGTAGCGGCGACCAGCACAAGCGGCAGGAGGGCGAGCACATCAGTGGCGGTCATGGGTCATCTCCAGAGAGCGGGGAATCGGTTTGCGGCTTGCGTGAACATATGGAAAACGGGCTGCGGGTAGAGACCCAGCCAGAGCAGCAAAGCGATCATCGCGCCCAGCATGAGTCCTTCGCGAATCGCCAGATCCGGCAGTTGCCAGTGGTGTGTGTTCGACCCCTGGAACGCTTGCTGCACCAGACGAAGCGCATAGAAAGTCGCGGCGAGAACACCGGCGGCAGCCACGGCGGCCATGGCGACATTCACGCGGTAAGTTCCCAGCAGAACCATAAATTCGCCGATGAAGTCGCCCAGTCCAGGCAATCCCAGCGACGCCAGAGCGAAGAATAAGGCGGCCCCGCTCAATCTGGGTACGGTGTCCCACAAGCCTCCCATTGCGCTCATTTCGCGCGTATGCATGCGGTCCTGCAGCGCGCCGGCGACAACGAAGAGCGCACCGGTGCTGATCCCGTGGCAGATCATCGTCATCAATGCGCCCTGTAACGCGATCGTGTTGGCGGCGTACACTCCCAGCAGCACGAAACCGAGATGACTGATGCTGGTGTAGGCGATCATGCGCTTCAAGTCGGTTTGCGCAAAGGCCAGGATGGCGCCATACAGAATTCCGGCTACCGCAAGAGTCATGGCGACGGGAGCGAACGCGCGGGCCGCGCCGGGAAACAGCGGAACCGCGAAACGAATCAGGCCGTACGCGCCCGTCTTGAGCAGCAGTCCCGCCAGGATGACGCTGCCAGCCGTGGGCGCCTCAGTATGTGCGTCCGCGAGCCACGTATGAAGCGGGACCATCGGAAGCTTCACCGCAAACGCGATGAAAAAGCCCAGCATGATCCACATCGCGGTATGTGGTTCGAGGGGCGTGCCCAGCAGTGCCGTGTATTCGAAGGTATAGACGCCTGTGGCGCGGTGATGCGCGAAGTACAACGCGAGGATCGCGATCAACATCAACAAGCCGCTGAGTTGTGTAAACAGGAAAAACTTCGTCGCGGCATACACGCGGCGCTCATGTCCCCAAATGGCGATGAGAAAATACATCGGGACCAGCATCAGTTCCCAGGCGAAGTAGAAAAGAAACAGATCGAGCGCGAGGAAGACGCCGATGATTCCAGCGAGAATCCACATCAGATTGAAGTGGAAAAATCCGACGCCCTTCGTAATTTCGGTCCAGGACGCCAGGACCGATACGAAACCCAGAAATAGAGTCAGCAGCACGAGCAGAAGGCTGAGGCCGTCCATCGCCAGGTGGAACTGGATGCCAAACTGCGGGATCCAGGTCCAGTCCACCTGCTCGAACCAGTCGTTTGTGCGGGCGAGGCTGATATTGGAGTTACGGCTCCAAAGGGTCAGCACCAGAACGAAATCGATGCAGACCGCGGCTAACGAGATCCAGCGGGAGGCGGGCTCGTTCCAGCGCGCCAGAATCCACGCGAGAATTCCGCCGGCGAGGAGGACGACGATCAGCCAGAGCAGGATCATAAGAACAGCACCACTGCAATGAAGACAACGGATCCAGCCGCGATGCCCGCCGCGTACCAGCGCAAACGCCCGGTTTCAGTGCGGCTGAGAATGCGCCATGCAAGCTCGTTCATGCGCGCGACGCCGGTGTAGAAGCCATCCATGAAATCACCTTTGTCAATACGCGCGAACCACACCAGTGGCTTCACGAACACCCGGTCATACAGCCAGTCCATTCCCCAGTCTGAAAACCAGAATTGGTGCAGGGCACTACCGGCCACGCTCGATGCCAGAGCGGCCGTGAACGCTCGCCGGCGCAGGAAGAAGATGTACGCGAAGTACACCCCGGTCAGAAATACCAGGGCAGCGGCGACCTCGGAAAAAAGTTCGGTGATGGGGACTGCGTGAGTACCTTCAGTCCACGGCAGGACTGTCTCCAGGAATCGGGCAAACGGCGTTTTGACATATCCGCCCACAATCGATAAAAATGCCAGGACGAAGCATGGAATGAGCATCGCCTTGCCCGGCCGCTTCGTCACCTCGCTTCGCGCTTCCCCGAAGAAGACGAGAAAGATCATACGGAACGTATAAAGAGAGGTAAGCAGGACTCCGAGAAGCGCCACGATCCATAGTCCCGGGCTTCCACCGGGGCCGCTCCATGCACCCCAGATGATCCAGTCCTTGCTGAACGCGCCCGCGGTGATCAGGGGTAATCCGGCGAGTGAACATCCAGCAATCAGGAAAGTCCAGAATGCGACGGGAAGCCGCGAGCGCAAACCGCCCATGTGGAAAATGTTGTGCTCGTCATGCAGCGCTTCGATAACGATTCCCGCCGTCAGGAACAGTAGCGCTTTGAAGAAGGCATGCGTCATGAAATGAAAGATGGCGGCGGGCCACGCGCCCACGCCCAGGGCCAGAAACATGTAGCCGATCTGGCTCATCGTGGAGTAAGCCAGCACGCGTTTGAGATCCCATTGGGTGAGCGCGCTGAACCCCGCGATGAGAAGAGTAGCGGCGCCCACCAGCGCAACCGTGAACTGTGCCGCGGGCGCGAGGGAATACAACACGTGCATTCGTGCGATCAGGTAGACGCCGGCGGTTACCATGGTGGCCGCATGGATCAGGGCGCTCACGGGAGTGGGTCCGGCCATGGCATCCGGGAGCCACGTCTGCAAGGGTAGTTGCGCCGATTTACCCACTGCGCCTCCCAGAAGCAACAGCGCGGCTGCGACGGCGGCGGGCGACCCTGTGTGCCAGCTTTGCGAGGCTCGCTGCATAAGTTCCTGGATCTGTAACGTACCCAGATCGCGGAAAAGCAAAAAGAGCCCGATCACCATGGCTGTGTCGCCGATGCGGGTCACGACGAACGCCTTGCGGCCGGCCGCGCCGTTAGCCGGGTCCCGATACCAGAAGCCGATGAGCAAATAACTGCACAGGCCGACGCCTTCCCACCCCAGGTAGAGCAGCAGCAGATTATTCGCCAGTAGCAGTGTCAGCATGGAAGCCACAAACAGGTTCATGTAGGCGAAGAACCGGCTGTATCCATCGTCGTCGATCATGAATTCCGTTGAATAAAGATGAATCAGGAAGCTGACAAAGGCCACAACCAGCGTCATGATGAGCGAGAGTGGATCGAGGTAGAGCGCAATTTCGGGACGAAGGCCGCCGACATCGATCCATGTCCACAAAACCTGTGTATATGAATGAGCGACGGGGGGAGCGCTCAGAAAAGCGATCGTCACGAGCACGGAAACCAGGGTAGAGGCCGCGGTCGCGCCGACTGCGATCCACGCCACCTGTTTTCGTGAAAAACGGAGCACGGCTAACGCGAGCGCGCTCGCAAAAGGAATCGCCGGAATCAGCCAGAGGAGGCCGAGCATGCTCAACCTCTCATCTCGCTGGCTGCGTCGGCATCCAGATTATGGCGCAGACGATAGAACCGAAGCACTAGCGCCAGGCCGACCGATACTTCAGCCGCCGCCGTGGCCAGGATGAAGAGAAACATGATCTGGCCGTCGGGCTGGCCCCAGCGCGACCCTGCCGCAACAAAAGCTACCCCCGTGCCGTTCAGCATGATCTCGATCGACATCAGAATAAAGATCAGATTACGGCGCATCAGGAGGCCGGCCAGCCCCAGCGCGAATAAGATTCCCGCCAGAAGGAGCGCGTGCCCCATCGGAATTCCTGTCATATCGATCCTCAGCTTTCTCGAGTACCGGCCGCCCCAGATGGCAAGCGCCCACCAGGGCACCCAGCAGCAGCATGGAAGAGAGTTCCACGCCGATGAGGTAAGGCCCGTACAGCGCGAGCCCCACTTGTTTCGGATCCACAACACCGCCCGCGGACCCGGTCAGCCGGGCCCGCAGGATCAGATAGACTACTTCCGCAATCAGAACCGCGGACAGGAGGACTGGACCCACCCAAATGTTCTCTTGCATCCATTGCCCTTCGGTAATGGCCGCGCGCTTTCCCAAATTCAGCATCATGACTACAAAAACAAACAGAACCATGATGGCTCCCGCATAAATGATCACTTCCAGCGCCGCGACGAGTGGCGCGCCCATCGCATAAAACACGACGGCCACGGCCAGCAGGGAGACGATCAGGTACAGCAACGCATGCACGGCATTGAGCCGCGTGATCGTCAGCGCCGTGGAGACGATGGCCACGATTGCGGCGATATAGAAAGCGGCTTCCATAAAGTTTGCCTATGGCATGAGGCTGCGGAGATCGGCGGGCGGCGCCTCGTTTTCTGCTTCGCCCTTGTCTTTGCCGGCGATCCGCGCTCCCGAAACGCGCCAATAGTTATAGCCGGGATACTTGCCCGGACCGTCGATCAGCAGGTCTTCTTTCTCGTAAACCAGGTTCTGGCGATTGTATTCAGCCATTTCAAAATCGGGCGTAAGCTGGATCGCGTATGTGGGACACGCTTCTTCACAGTACCCGCAGAAAATACATCGCGAGAAATTGATTCGGAAAAACTCCGGATAGCGGCGCTCGTCTTTGTCTTCCGTCGCCTGAAGCGCGATGCAGTCCACCGGGCAGGCAATCGCGCACAAGTAGCAGGCAACGCATCGCTCGCCGCCATCGGGATCGCGCGATAGAATGATTCGCGCCCTGCTCCGGGGCGCCATGTATGGCTTCTCCTCGGGATACTGGATCGTTACCCGTTTGTGGAAGCTGTGCAGGAACACGTTCCAGATCGTTTTGATCAAACTCCACATATCGATCCACCTTTTAGACACGGCATCTCAGGCCGCCTCATTCATCGCCATGCCACCACGACCGCGCCGGTTACGACCAGATTCACTAACGCCAGTGGAAGCATCACTTTCCAGCCCCAGGACATCAACTGGTCGAAACGCAGCCTCGGGAGCGAAGCCCGCAACAGAATAAAAAAACAGATAAAAGCGAACATCTTAATCAGGAACCAGACGATCGGGGGCAGCCACGGACCGAGCCAGCCGCCGAAGAACAGTACCGTTATCATCGATGAGATCAGGATCACGCCAAGGTATTCACCCACGAAGAACATCCCGAACTTCATGCCCGAGTACTCCGAATGAAATCCGGCGACCAGCTCGCTGTCGGCTTCCGGCAGGTCGAAAGGCGAGCGCCGCGCTTCGGCCACGCCCGCGATCAGAAACAAGAGAAACCCCAGGAACTGTGGAACCACGAACCACAGTCCTTTTTGCGCCTCAACGATGGTCGACAGCCGGAAAGAGCCGGCGAGGAGCACGACGCCCATGAGCGACAGGCTCATGAAGACTTCGTAGCTGATCATCTGCGCCGCGGCGCGCAGTCCCCCGAGCAGGGAATATTTGCTGTCGGACGCCCAGCCGGCCAGCACGATGCTATAAACGCCGAGCGAGGACATCCCCAGAAAAAAGAGCAAGGCAATGTTGAGGTCCGCGACGACAATGCCCGGAGAGAAAGGCACCACGGCGAATGAGAGCAGCACCGTCACCATAATGATGGCCGGCGCGACGATGAAAACAGCCTTGTCCGCAAACGGCGGTAGCCAGTCTTCCTTGGCGAAGATCTTAATCATGTCGGCCACGACTTGCAGCAGCCCGAACGGACCCACGCGATTCGGGCCGTAGCGATCCTGCCAGAGCGCGAGAAGCCTGCGCTCCACCCAGATAAGCAAAGCCGCGAGGCTGAGCACCGCGATCAGGATTCCGGCAATCGCCACGATGGGGTATGGACTCGTCATGGCGCCTTCGAAATCCGGCACCAGGCCGGAAGCCCCGCTCCACGCGCCGGAGTCAAACCTGCGGGAATTCCGGCGATTCCTCGAGGCAGCTCCCGCACGATCTTCAGCGGCAGGCGGAGCTTTACGCCGCCAAGATCGACCTCGGCCTCTCCACCGGGTTCTCCCGCGTGAAGGCTCGCGGCATCGTTTTCGTTCACCGCGAGGTAGGGAGCGGGAGCCAGTTCCGCGACCGCCGGGGCGCGGAGACTCAGTTCCTCGGATCCAAAAATGTGTTCGATCGGAACCACCAGCCATTCCGCCTCACGCCTGGCGAACGCGGCCGGGATTGTGGTGTAGTAAGCGCCGCTCTGTAACGGCTCGAACAAACGAACTCCGGGGTCCCCGCCTCGGATCTCATCGCCGATCTCGCTTTGAAACTTGTTCACGGCCTGGATCGAATTCCAGCCGGGCGACCAGAAGAAAGGTTGTAGCGCGCCAGGCGGCTGGACTGAAGTGCCCTCCATCGAAAAAGCAAGAGCCGAGTCGGGGTCATCTGGCGGTTTGGGCTCGACAACGCTGATATTGGCGGTTATAGAGGTGAGCCCGCTATAACGATGGGGCTCGCGCGGAATCTTCGCGCCAGCCATACGGAACTTCGGGGAAGGAGCGGCTCTTACGGTGGGAGCCAGTTGTGGGAGCGCTTCTGCCAGGGACGCCAGTAGATCGTCCAGCGTCGGCCATGTTGAGTCGCCCAGCCATCGCCGGCTCTCGCGCACATCCCCTTGTTGCGCGAACACGGAGAAGAATCTTTGCGCGCGCCCTTCGCTGCTGATCAGTGTGCCATCGGATTCCGCAAACGTGCCGGCGGGAAGAAGCAGGTCCGCCCGCGCGGTTGTATCGTTCGACAGGTGATCGAGCACAACAACGTGCTTCACGGCTTCCAGGAAGGTATCCGCCAGCGCGGGCGGAATTCGGCGGTAGAGATCGTTTTCCAGGATGATCAGGGTTTCGGCATCGCCCGCTTGGGCCACGTGGAAAGCCTCGCTGAACGGACGGGCTTCCATAAGCGCCAAACCAAAACTGTTACACTCGGGCGCGATAAAGCCCAGAGAAGCAGGATGCCCGGTATCGCATAATGCCTTCGCAACATTCGCCGCGCATTGAATCACGGACTCGGTCCGGCAACTCGGCCCGGAAATCACGACAGGCCGCTTCGCGCTCTTCAATGCGCCGGCAATGATCCGTACGAGATCCAGGAGTTCATCGGCCAAGCCTGAAACCTCGGGTGCCTCCGGGTCAATCTCATGAGCGACGGCGAAGCCCAGCCGCGCCACGTCTTCCGGCGCTGCCCGGTAAGTATTTGTGGCGACGTCATCGAGGCGAGTGGGGCCCGGCGCCGCAATGAATAGAGGTCCCTTTGAACCCTGCACGGCTTCGCGCACGGCATCGTCCATCCACAGGGGAATGTGCAGCTTTTCCGCAATCTCGAAGGGCTGCTGGCGCACGGCCTGGCGCAAACTGAGTGCCATGCGCGGCGAGGAGTTCGTGACGTCTTCGCCAAGAATCAGCACGGCATCGGACAGCTCAATGTCATGGAGGGACGGCGAACGGGCCGGCCCGTTCTGGAGAATCCCGACCATCGCCGTGATCATCCGCCACTGGTCGTCCGCAACACCTGCAAAAAACCGATCCTTCCCGACCAGCGTGCGCAGCGCGAAGTTGGCTTCGAGCGATGCGCGCGGCGAGCCGATACCGATTGTCTTACCGCCACCAACCAGAGATTTAAGTTTTTGGGCTGCTCCATCGGCGGAAATGGGTTGCCCATTGAGCCGCGCTGCTCGAATTCTGTATTCGCTATTCACGAACTCATAGCCGTAGCGCCCGCGGTCGCAGAGAAAGTAGCCGTTCACCTCGCTGTTGAACCTGGTCAAAACTCGGCGCAACGACCCATAGCGCTCGCCGATGGTGGTGTTGCAGCCCGCTCCGCAATGACCGCAAATCGCGGGAGCCATTCGCAGATCCCATTTCCGCGTGTAGTGGCGCCGCAGCGTTTTATCGGTGAAAACACCCGTCGGACAGACTTCGACAAGGTTACCCGCGAACTCGTTTTCGAGAACTCCGTCTTCGCTGCGGCCAAAATAAACGGTGTTCTTGATACCAAACGCGTTCAGGTCGTTTCCTCCGGCGTATTCGCGGTAAAACCGCACGCAGCGGTAGCACTGTATGCATCGGTTCATCTCGTGATAGAGGAAAGGGCCGAGGTATTGGTTGCGAAACGTGCGCTTCTCAAACCGCGTGCGGCGGTAGTCATGGCCAGTCATGACCGTCATGTCCTGGAGATGGCACTCGCCGCCTACGTCGCATACAGGACAATCGTGAGGATGATTCAACATCATCCCCTCGACGATGGCAGCGCGGAAAGCGACAGCTTCCGGATCGTAAATGGAGATCCGCGTCTCTTCCTTGGCGGGCGTCATGCACGCCATTACGAGTTTGCCCTTGGTGTCCTTTTCATCCTTGAATTCTTTGACTGCACACTGGCGGCACGCGCCCACGGACCCGAGAGCAGCGTGCCAGCAGAAGTACGGCAGGTCAAAGCCCAGCGAAAGACATGCGTGGAGCAGGTTCTGCTTAGCGTCTGCTTCGTGTGGTTTGCCGTCGACGTAAATGGTTCCCATCAGGTTCGCCCATCATCTCCGGAAAGCACAGCGCTTGTCCTGGATGTGCCGCTCGAAATCGTCCCGAAAGTATTTCAGTGCGCTCTGCAAAGGCTCCGCCGCACCCGGCGCGAGCGCGCAAAACGTGTGCCCGGGCGCCCAAAACTTGGTTTGAAACTCTAATTTCTCCAAATCTCCATGTTTTCCTTCGCCGTCCTCCATTGCTTTCAGAATCTGTTTCGCCCAGTTCAAGCCGCTCCAGCACGGAGTACACCAGCCGCAGGACTCCTGAGCAAAAAAGTGAATGAGGTTCGAGACCATACCTACAGGGCAGGTCTGATCGTCGAGCACGACCATGGTGCCGGTTCCCAGCCGGCTGCCCGCTTTCTCTACTTCTGTGAAGTCCATGGGCACGTCCAGATGTTGAGGCACCAGGAAATCGGTGGAGGCGCCGCCCGGTAACGCACCACGAAACTGCAGACCCTCGCGCATTCCGCCTGCGTGTTCTTCAAGAATCTCGCGCATCGTCGTACCCATCGGCAGTTCCCATAGTCCGGGCCGCTTGACTTTGCCGCTCGCGCCGTAAAGTTTTGTTCCGGCATCTTTGGTGCGGCTCAAGCTCTGGAACCACGCAGTCCCGTTAATGACGATGTGAGGAATGTTCGCGAGCGTCTCGACGTTATTCACGATGGTCGGCTTGCCCCAGAGGCCTGACACCTGTGGGAACGGCGGCTTCGCACGCGGGTTGGCGCGCTTGCCCTCGAGCGCGTTCAACAGTCCGGTCTCCTCGCCGCACATATATCGCCCCGCGCTGACGTGAAGATACATCTCGAGGTTGTAGCCGGAACCGAGAATGTTCTTTCCAAGGTATCCGGCCGCGTAGGCCTCGGTGACCGCCCGCGCCACTCTCTCCTCCGACAATTTGTACTCACCCCGGATGAAGATGTAGGCGATATCCGCCTGGTTGGCGTAGGCCGTCAGAATCAATCCTTCAATGAGCTGGTGAGGGTTCCCTTCCATCAGGTAGCGATCTTTGAAGGTGCCAGGCTCCATCTCGTCAGCGTTGGCGATAACGTACTTGGGTCGCGGAGCATCGGCGCCCATGGGAGTAAAGCTCCACTTGAGTCCGGTCGAAAAACCGGCGCCTCCCCGGCCACGCAAACCGGAGTTCTTGACTTCTTCCTGAACTTTCTGGGGCGTCATGTCGCGAAGAGCTTTGCGAAGCGCCAGATAACCGCCCGCACGCTCATAACCTTCGCGGTCGAGAGCCCGGCCATCCGCTGGGATATCTTTGGTGAGCGGCTTCTCCAGAGTCATATCTGCTTGCACGCCTCCAGCAGACTGTCGATCCTGGCCGGATCGAGGTTCCCATGAAGATCGTTGTCGATCGTCATGGCCGGAGCCCGCTCGCACGCTCCGAGACACACGATGGGCAATAGAGTGAACCGATTATCGGCGGTAGTTTCTCCGAACCGGATTCCGAGGCGCGCGGTCAAATGTTCGCGGATGCGATCGTAGCCCATAATCCAGCAGCTCACGCTGTCGCAGACCATGATGACGTGCGGGCTTACAGGTTTCCGGAAGATCAGGTTGTAGAACGTCGCAACACCATCGAGGTCGGCGGACGACATCCCGAGCAGTTCGCCAATGTCGCGGATGCTTTCGTCGGAAACCCATCCCCGGTGGCGCTGCACGATCTTCATGGCATCGATACAGACCGCTTCCCGAGTGGGATAGCGGGCCATTTCGGCCTCAATCTCCTGCCGCTCTTCAGCCGTCAGCATCTTCTCCCTTTCTCATCGATCCACATCCGCAAGCACGTAGTCCATGGCACCCAGGACAGCGAACACGTCGGGAACCATCCGGCCGCGGATGAGTTCTGGCAACATCTGCATGTGAGCGAACGATGGCGTTCGGATGCGTGTCCGGTACGAAGTTGTGCCTCCGTCGCTAATCAGGTAATAACCGTTGTTGCCTTTCGTCGCTTCAATCGCCCCGAGCGCCTCACCGGGAGGAATCACCGGGCCCCAGCTCACTCCAAGAAAGTGCGTGATCAGGGTTTCGATGTCGTGCATGGTTCGTTCCTTGAGCGGTGGACATGCCAGTGGCTGGGACGACTTATATGTGCCCTCGGGCATGTTGTCCACGCACTGTTCGATGATGCGCAGGCTCTGACGCATCTCTTCAACGCGCACCGCGGCGCGGTCGTAGCAGTCCCCATGCCGGCCTGTGGGAATGTCGAATTCGAACTGCTCGTAACCGGAATAAGGTTGCTTCTTGCGGAAGTCCCACTCGAATCCGCAGGCGCGCAAATTGGGACCCGTGACACCCCATTCGATGGCCTCCTCCGTGGTGAATACTCCGACGCCTTTGGTTCGCGCCTTGAAGATCCGGTTCTGCATGACTTCCTTGTCGTACTCGATCAGGCGCGGCGGCAGGTACTTTAAGAAATTGCGAACCAGGGCCTCCCATCCTTTGGGTAGATCCTGTACGACGCCGCCAATGCGGAACCAGTTGGGATGCATGCGCGCACCGCAAATGGCCTCAATGATGCCGAAAGCGCGCTCGCGGTCGTTGAATGTATAGAAGACCGGTGAAAGCTGGCCTAAATCCTGGGCGAACGTGCCGTACCAAACCAGGTGGCTGATGATCCGGAACAGTTCCGAGAGCATCACGCGTATGACCTTCGCCCGGGGCGGTACATCAATCCCCGCCAGTTTTTCCACGGCCATCAGGTACGCCATGTTGTTCATCACGCCGCCGAGATAATCGATCCGGTCGGTGTAGGGAATGTAGGTGTGCCAGGACTGCCGTTCCCCCATTTTTTCGGCACCGCGGTGATGGAAGCCGATTTCCGGGACCGCGTCAACGACCTCTTCACCATCGAGCTGCAGTACGATGCGCAGCACTCCGTGAGTCCCGGGATGCTGCGGCCCGACGTTTAAAAAAATGAAATCCATCCCGTCGCGGCCTGGCTTCATGCCCCACTCTTCGGGCTTGAAACGCAGTGCTTCCTGCTCCGCGTCCTCCTTCTCATCGGGCAGGTGGAATGGACCCATTTCAGTGGCTCGCGCCGGGTGGTCTTTCGACAGCGGATGCCCTTCCCAGGTGTTCGGCATCAGGATACGCCTCAGGTGAGGATGACCATGGAAACGAATCCCGAACATGTCCCAGACTTCTCGTTCGTACCAGTTCGCCGAGGGCCAGAGATCGGTAATCGTATCGATGGGCGGCTGATCGCGATTGAGAGGCACTTTGATGCGGATATATTCGTTTCGCTCAAAGGATAAGAGGTGATACACCACCGTGAACTCACCTGGCGGCTGGCCCTCCCGGTGAACTCGCATGCGCTCATCGATAGCGGTGAGGTCATAGAGCATCCGGTATGGCCGGTCTACATCCGATTTTAGGTAAGCGAGCGCATCGTGAAAGTTCTGTCTGGCGATCCAGCAGGTCACAATTCCATCGGCAGTGTGTTGAGGCGTGACCGCATTGTCGTCAAGTTTCTGGCGCAACTGATCGACGATACTGGTGCCGGTAACCATTGTTCTCAGACTTCATCGACCGGCCTGAGCACTGTGGCCTTCTGCCGCTCCGCCCGCTTGAGATCGCGCGGCGAAGGCATCGGCGGCCGCACTGTCCCCTGCGGACCGGCCACCCAGCTCAAAGGCCGTCGCTCCGTTCCCACCGCTTTTTGCAGGAGCAACAATCCTTCCTCAAACGCGTCGGGTCGCGGCGGGCAGCCCGGCACGTAAACATCGACGGGAAGAAACTTGTCTACGCCCTGCACCACGCTGTAGATGTCGTACATCCCCCCGGAGTTGGCGCACGAGCCCATGGAGATTACCCATCGAGGTTCCATCATCTGCTCATAGAGACGCTGAATCACCGGTGCCATCTTGATGAAAACGGTGCCGGCGATCACCATCAAATCGGCCTCGCGCGGCGTCCCGCGGATCACTTCCGCGCCGAACCGGGAGATGTCGTATTTGCTGGTTAAGCTGGTAGCCATCTCCACGTAGCAGCACGAGAGCCCGAAGTTGAATGGCCAGATGGAATTCTTCCTGCCCCACGCCAGCAAGTCCTGAAGGCGGGAAAACACCACGCTTTGTCGCACACTGGTTTCGGCCAGACTCTCGCCCGGCCGTACCAGTTCCTGGAGAGAGTTCCGCTGGCTTACTGCGGAGGTGTCGGGCGACCTCATCGGATCTTCTCCTGCGCGCCGGGCCCTGCCGGAAACCAGTCGAGCGCTCCCACCCGCCAGAGATAGGCAAGGGCGGCGACCAACACCCCAATGAAGATGAGCACTTCAGAATAACCAGCCCAGCCTAGCTCACGGCCGGCAATGGCCCAAAGAAATATGAAAACCGCTTCCAGGTCGAAAACGACGAAGAACATGGCCACCAGGTAAAACTTGACGGACAGGTGCACCTGCGCCGAACCTTCCGAACGAATGCCCGATTCGTACTGCACGCCGGTCGCGCGTTCATTATGCCGCTGCCCCAGCAAATAGGAAAGCGCGAGCATTCCCGCCACCACCAGGAGCACCAGCGCGAAATACACCGTCAATGGCCAGACGGTCACTTCAAGCCTCCTTCGTGCCGCTGGCGGCGGGCCGCGCGATGGTCAGCAGGAACGCGCTGTCTTCCAACGCCTCGACATCGTGCCGTACCTCATGATCGAGAGCCAGCAGATGTCCCGCGGGAAGATCGAAATCCTTTCCCGCCACATGCATCCGAATATGGCCCGCAATCGTTTGCACGGAGATTCTTCCGTCCGCGTGGTGTTCCTCAATGCGCGTCTTCGCCTTCATCAGCATCAGAACAATCGTAAAGTCCGGATACTTGACGATGGTTTTGGCGTTGCGGCCGTTCTGCCAGGCCGGCTCGTATTTCAGTTGTTCAATCTGAGCGTTCAAATCGAATTCCAGAAATACACCGGCAGTGGGCTCTACAGTTCTCTGCGCTCCAGTGTGAGGTGTTTGTGGTTGACCGGCTTCCATGGTCTCGTTGTCTCCTTATGTTTTCCCGCCGCCGCGGGTCGAACCGCTGGCGATCGGAACCAGTCCGGACGATTGAATAACGTGCCGGGCGTCTCTCAAAAACGCAGGAAGATCCTCATGAATCCTCGAAGAGTTGTGCTGTCGGCCTTTGCTGCTCGATCCGCCGTGTCACCACCCGCGGTGACAGAAACTACCACGCGCCCGCGTCGCACCGCTTCCCGGTATCTGGCGGCATCGTTCTTCAGCAACGCTGCTATTTTCAAGATTTCGGTTTCTGCGTCTCCATCGAAATCTCCACGCCTCACCAGCCTGAGCTCATCTCGAGAGAAGCCGGATTTCAAGAGACGTGCCACGACCTTGTCAGCGGTGGGTGAATCTTCGAATAGACCGATCGCCGTTTTTGCCATAATTCCTCGTTGGTCCTTGTGCATTTTCTGGAGCGCGCTTTCTTCGACTGTACAGGAAGCCACATCAAAAAAACGTCAAAAAGTGCGTGACCATTGCCGCGTTCTACGTTGTCCGAACGAAATCCAGCGTCATTTTCAAACGCCGCTCCTCCCGAGCCGTGGACAAGACCACTGGCGTCCGATCCGGCCATACCGTCATTCTGACCGCTGTCGATTCCGCGAAAGTGTACCCGGACGCGTTGCGGCGCGTAAGTTATTTCGACGTGGAAACCGGGAAACGGTTCAGGGATCAAGCAGCACCTGCGAATCAAGGCTTTCTATGGCATCAGCGAGAACGCGGTGAAGACCCGCATCTGGATCGCTGTCCCGGTCTACGTCCTGGTCGCCATCGTCCGGAAGCGGCTCGGTCTGGAGGCAAGCCTCTACCAAATTCTACAGATTCTCAGCGTTACCCTCTTCGAGAAAACGCCCATTCTACAGGCCCTCCAGCCACCAGACTCCCAAGGAGAGTTTCCCAGTCCCGCCAATCAACTGATTCTGTTCGATTTATAGCCAGACAGTTGTGAAATGAACTAATGCTTCAATGAGTCCCGGAAATGCGATACCGGGAGATTGAGGCGACGAAACCGAACTGGCTTCAATGGGGCCGGGACTCATGAGTCCCGGAAATTCAAAACAGCCTCACCCGCCCCCGTGCCGAAGCGCCGGCTTCAATTAGGCCGGGACTCATGGGTCCCGGAAATTATCCTGGCCCGCGAGAGAGCGCTCCTGCCGACGTGCTTCAATTAGGCCGGGACTCATGAGTCCCGGAAATGCTTCGGCGTGCGCGAGCTGAAAATTACGGATTTCCCTGCTTCAATTAGGCCGGGACTCATGAGTCCCGGAAATGCAGGACCCGCATGGAGTGTTATTCAGCGGCACCGAGCTTCAATTAGGCCGGGACTCATGAGTCCCGGAAATTGCTTGCGCTTTCGCCCGCTGGCTGGCGGCTGCTTGCTTCAATGAGTCCCGGAAAGGTCGACAGGGTGAGTGGACCAGTTGACCGCATCTTTGCTTCAATGAGGCCGGGACTCATGAGTCCCGGAAATGGAATCGCTGAAGATTGCCATCAACGGAACGTTCGGGCTTCAATGAGGCCGGGACTCATGAGTCCCGGAAATTTAAACGCTGACGCGCCATTTCCATTTCCATTTCAAGCTTCAATGAGGCCGGGACTCATGAGTCCCGGAAATATGAAAATCTCCGCCGTTGGAATCCCCTGGTATCGGCTTCAATGAGGCCGGGACTCATGAGTCCCGGAAATGCGGGACGGCAACGGGGTCGAGCTGCTCGCGATGAAGCTTCAATGAGGCCGGGACTCATGAGTCCCGGAAATCCGGATTCAGCACAGACCAGATCGAGCAGCCGGCGTGCTTCAATGAGGCCGGGACTCATGAGTCCCGGAAATTGCCCTCTTGGTAACACACATCTAGTAGGTCACGATGCTTCAATGAGGCCGGGACTCATGAGTCCCGGAAATACAGCGGCAGAAACGTTACCTTGTCGCCCACCAGGCTGCTTCAATGAGGCCGGGACTCATGAGTCCCGGAAATAGAATCGGTAACTCGTTCTCCTGGACCGCGCCCGCTGGCTTCAATGAGGCCGGGACTCATGAGTCCCGGAAATGTCCGAAGCCAAGTGCGGCCGCACCCGCAGGCCAGGCTTCAATGAGGCCGGGACTCATGAGTCCCGGAAATGTTTACCTGCGTACCTACGCCAACTCAGTTGTCGTTGCTTCAATGAGGCCGGGACTCATGAGTCCCGGAAATGTAGAGGAGAAGAAGAAGAGGATAAAGGAGAATTAGCTTCAATGAGGCCGGGACTCATGAGTCCCGGAAATCTAGGGAAGGAGTTCATGCTACTTTCCAACATCTCGCTTCAATGAGGCCGGGACTCATGAGTCCCGGAAATGCAGCTTCGAGTTTCCAGCTACCCAGTTCCGTTTCTGGCTTCAATGAGGCCGGGACTCATGAGTCCCGGAAATCTTTTATTTCTTGTCCATTGGCATGATCCCATCTTAAGCTTCAATGAGGCCGGGACTCATGAGTCCCGGAAATCGGGACAACGAGCCAGCAACGGGCAATCTGGCTTGAGGCTTCAATGAGGCCGGGACTCATGAGTCCCGGAAATGCAGCGGCGATGCCTGCATTGCGGCGAGATCGGCTGCTTCAATGAGGCCGGGACTCATGAGTCCCGGAAATGCATCGCGGCGGTCGTAACCCATCGGCGCGAGGTAGCTTCAATGAGGCCGGGACTCATGAGTCCCGGAAATGGAGCGACGGTCGCATTCTGGCCTGACATCCATCTCGCTTCAATGAGGCCGGGACTCATGAGTCCCGGAAATACGGTATCACCTGGTCAGATATCACAGTGATACCGGGCTTCAATGAGGCCGGGACTCATGAGTCCCGGAAATACGTTCGAGGTCGGCGGCAAAACCATCGTCGATTACGCTTCAATGAGGCCGGGACTCATGAGTCCCGGAAATGAGAGCGGGAACAGGCGCGCGGCGGCAGCGGAGCCCGCTTCAATGAGGCCGGGACTCATGAGTCCCGGAAATGAAACCTATGTCGCCACAGACACGCAGCGCATCCTGCTTCAATGAGGCCGGGACTCATGAGTCCCGGAAATGTCACCACGACGCCCGGCGCCGGAATGACCTGTTTGCTTCAATGAGGCCGGGACTCATGAGTCCCGGAAATGCATGGGAAATAGCAGCACTTTTAATGATTCCTTTAAGCTTCAATGAGGCCGGGACTCATGAGTCCCGGAAATGCTAAATGAGAAACAATTGGCTTGTCTTTATAAATTGCTTCAATGAGGCCGGGACTCATGAGTCCCGGAAATTGTCGGTCGAATTGACCTGGCGCGGAGTACGCAGCGGGCTTCAATGAGGCCGGGACTCATGAGTCCCGGAAATCATTCCATCTCGAAAGGCAGAGATCCAGCCTGCTTGGCTTCAATGAGGCCGGGACTCATGAGTCCCGGAAATACACCGGTCCGATCCCGACCTGGGAGTGGAGAAAGAGCTTCAATGAGGCCGGGACTCATGAGTCCCGGAAATGGAACGTAAGGCACCGGGCAGAGCTTGCTGATCAAGCTTCAATGAGGCCGGGACTCATGAGTCCCGGAAATATCAGTGCTGGATATCTCGGCGGGGCGGCGAGGATCGCTTCAATGAGTCCCGGAAATTATGTCAGTGCCGCGAAGCCGGTGCGGCTGCGTTTTTGCTTCAATGAGGCCGGGACTCATGAGTCCCGGAAATCCCGATCCATACGCCGTTCGGCTGGGGCGTCTGCGCGCTTCAATGAGGCCGGGACTCATGAGTCCCGGAAATGTTGCTCGCCTGGTACAACGCCGTTATCACGGCGGCGCGCTTCAATGAGGCCGGGACTCATGAGTCCCGGAAATGTTATGGGCGCGTGCCTGGTGGTTTCCATCGGATCGCTTCAATGAGGCCGGGACTCATGAGTCCCGGAAATGGCAGTACGATCCCAGCGCATTCCAGTTTGTGGCAATGCTTCAATGAGGCCGGGACTCATGAGTCCCGGAAATGGCAGTACGATCCCAGCGCATTCCAGTTTGTGGCAATGCTTCAATGAGGCCGGGACTCATGAGTCCCGG
>Ga0207933_1000076_pt1 | contig 95756 bp, 84 predicted proteins | sample NGESurdeep092012_4_FD_184488 | JGI IMG/M metagenome (GOLD analysis project Ga0207933, IMG submission 184488) | Arctic peat soil microbial communities from Barrow, Alaska - NGEE Surface sample F53-3 deep-092012 (SPAdes) | ecosystem: Environmental > Terrestrial > Soil > Wetlands > Peat ... | reverse complement strand
CGTGGCGGAGTTCGTGGGCGTGCCGATTGTGCTGGTCGGGGTGGGCCCGGGGCGCGAGCAGGTCATCTGGACCGAGGCCTCCGGGGGCTCCACGGTCCGTCTGGCCGCCTAACCGGGCGCTCACTCAGCGCCAGCGCTCGAGGAGATCCTCGTCGCCCACCCGGCGGACCTCGCGTGCCGGTACGCCCATGACGACCGCGCGCGGCGCCACGTCACGGGTCACGACCGAGCCGGCGGCCACGAAGGCCTCTTCGCCGATCTCGACGCCCGGCGTGAGGGTGACGCCCCCACCGACCCGGCAGGCTCGGCGCAACACCGGCCCGCGGAGCGCCATCTCGCGCCCATGGCGATCCATCGTGTCGTCGTTGGTGGTCGTCACACCGGGACCGATGAACACGTCGTCTTCCACGAGCGCGGCTCCGGTCAGATAGACCAGCGTCTGGATCGAGACGCGCGCCCCGACGTGGGCGTCGAAGTCGATCGTGGAGCCGCGGCCGAGAACCGTGTGCTCGCCGACTACGGCACGCTCGCGGACCTGCGCCTGATCGCCGACGATCACGCCCGCGCCGAGGTGCGCTCCCGCGTAGACGACGGCGCCACAGCAGACCGTTACCCCGTCGCCGACCTGCAGCGGCCCGAGGGATCCCTCGGCGCTCGAGCCCGGTCTCAACCGAGGGCGCTTACCGAGCACCGCGCCGTCCTCCACCAGACATCGTTCACCCAGCGAGACCCCCGGATGCAGCACGGCACCCGCTCCGATCACTCCTCCCGCTCCGACGGTCACGCCCTCGTGGATGACCGCGCCGGGGGAGAGCGTGACGATAGGGCGGGCGTGGCCAGCCAGCTTATGCTGCTCCAGCCAGCGGGAAAGCTCGTCGGTGGGCACTTTCAGCTCGGGCAGTGGCCAATCCGACGGCAGCGGGGAGCCTTTGGGGAGCGCGAGGGCACCCATCTGGTCGATCATGCGGGGAAGCGCCCGCTCGCCCCAGCGCATGTCGTTGATGAGGCCGAAACGGGCCTCGCCGGCAAAACCCGTCCGGATGGGGATGCCCGCCATCGCCGGCGCCAGCGCCGCCTTCCACTTGCGCGACATGACCAGCGCCTGGCCATAACCGCCCTGGCGCAGCCGGGCGGCCAGATACTGTTGGACCGCCCAGCCCAGCCGCTTGCGCGGCTGGTTGCTGACGATCACCCGCCGGACCCCCGGCATGTAGTCGGCTAAAGGGGCACACAGCGTCGAGGAGACCATATCGACCGGCCGCTCTGGATTTTGCGCGTGCAGCAAGCGCACCACCGAATGGCAGCGCACGAAATCCCCGATCCAGACATAGGGGACGATCAGGACCGGCTTTTCTCGATGGTTTGAACCGGAGTTCATTTTAAGTGGCCGCAGCCCCCATCAGGCCGGGTTTCCGGCGCTGTTTCGACCCTCGCGGAAGGCGTTAGCCCGCGGTCTATCGGCCTGTCCAGCCGCAATTTTTACCGTTTCCGGAAGCCCTTTTGCGAGATCGAGGGGTATGATTTGCGCGGTTGCCCGGACTGGGGCAAAGGAAGGCCCTTATTCGCCAAGGGGGTGGGATGTTTCTAGTCACCGGCGGGGCCGGCTTCATCGGGTCGAATATCGTCGCCAGCCTCAACGAAGCTGGCTCGACCGATGTCGTCGTCACCGACTTCCTCGGCTCCGAGGATGCCAAATGGCGGAACTTGGCCAAGCGGCAGATCGCCGATCTTATTCCGCCGCCGCAACTGGCATCCTGGCTGGACGGCCGTAAGCTCGACGCCGTCATCCACATGGGCGCGATTTCCGACACCACCGCTACCGACGCTGACCTGGTGATGGAGAACAATTTCCGCCTGTCGCTGCGCCTGCTCGACTGGTGCACGGCGACCAACACGCCGTTCATCTACGCTTCTTCGGCCGCGACCTATGGCGACGGCAACCAGGGCTTCACCGATGACTGGTCGCTTGCCGCGCTGCGCGCGCTCAAACCGATGAACTTGTATGGCTGGAGCAAGCATCTATTCGACATGGCACTGGTCGACCGCGCCGTGAAAAAGGAAAAGCTGCCGCCGCGCTGGGTGGGCCTCAAGTTTTTCAATGTCTACGGCCCGAACGAATATCACAAAGGCCACATGGCGAGCGTGCTGGCGAAGGTCTTTGCCGGCGCCAAGGCGGGCGAACCGGTCAAGCTGTTCAAGTCGCATCGCGACGGCATCGGCGACGGCGAGCAGCGGCGCGATTTCATCTATGTCGACGACGCCGTGGCGGTGTTGCGCTGGCTGCTCGACACATCGTCGGTCAACGGCATCTTCAATGTCGGTACCGGCAAGGCAGAAAGTTTTCGCGACATGATCGGCGCCATGTTCAAGGCGCTCGGGCGCGCGCCCAATATCGAATATATCGACATGCCGGACGCCATTCGCGGGCAATACCAGTATTTCACGCAAGCCAATGTCGATAATCTGCGCCGCGCCGGCTACAACGCCGGCTTCACGCCGCTCGAAAGCGCGGTCGGTCAATACGTGACCGGCTATCTCGATCAGGCTGACCGATACCGGTAACTCATGTTCGATTTCGACAAGCATCTCAGCGATCTCGCCGGACAGACGGTGCTCTGCATCGGCGATCTGATGCTCGATGAGTTTGTCTATGGCGACGTCACGCGCATTTCGCCCGAAGCGCCGACGCCGGTAATCGCAGTCAAGCGCACCGAGGCTATGATCGGCGGCGCCGGCAACGTGGCGCGCAATCTGGTGTCGCTCGGCGCGAAATGCATCTTCATAGGGGTCATCGGCAATGACGCTGCGGGCGCGGCGCTCGGGGAGGAACTCGCCGCTGGCAAGATCGATGCGCATCTGGTCATGGATGCCGGCCGTCAGACCACCCGCAAGGTGCGCTTCGTATCCGAGCATCATTCGTCGCATCTGTTGCGCGCCGATTGGGAGCCGGGTTCGTCGATCGATCCGAAAAATGAAGACGCGCTGATTGCGCAGGCTGTCAAGGCAATGGCACGCGCCGGCGCGGTCGTGTTGTCGGATTACGCCAAGGGCACGCTGACGCCGCGCGTCATCCGCGCCGTCATCGACGCCGCCAACAATCAGGGGAAGCCGGTCGTGGTCGATCCGAAAGGCCGCGACTATTCGATCTACAAAGGCGCGACCTTGATCACGCCGAACCGGCAGGAATTAGCCGACGCGACCCGCACAGCAGCGCGCAGTGACGACGAAGTCGCCAAAGCCGCCGCCGGCCTGTCGCGTGAGCTCGGCGTCAAGGCCGTCCTGGTGACGCGCAGCGAAGACGGCATGACCTTGGTGGCCGGCAAGGACGCGGCTGTTCATGTGCCGGCTTACCCGGTGCGTGTGCGCGACGTCTCTGGCGCGGGCGACACCGTGGTCGCGGTTTTGTCCGCGATGCTGGCGGTCGGCGCCGATTTCGAAAGTGCGATGCGCGCCGCCAATGCCGCCGCCGCCGTCGTGGTCGGCAAACGCGGCACCGCCACGCTGACGATCGCCGAATTGCGCTCGCGCATTCTTCCTGCCGCTTCGCTGGCGCCGGAAGAAAAGATCGTGTTCGACTGGGCACTGCTGGGTGAGCATCTCGATCCCTGGCGAAAACAGGGCCTGCGCATCGGTTTTACCAATGGCTGTTTCGATCTTCTGCATCCCGGCCACGTCAAACTGCTAGCCGGCGCGCGCGCCGCCTGCGACCGGCTGGTGGTGGGCTTGAACGGCGATGCCTCAGTGACGCGGCTGAAAGGCGAGGGCCGTCCGGTGCAAAACGTGCAGTCGCGTGCCGAATTGCTCGCAGCGCTTGAGGCGGTCGATCTGGTCGTGGTGTTCGACGAGGACACGCCGCGCAAGTTGATCGAAGCAGTCAAGCCGATGGTGCTGGTCAAGGGTGCCGACTACAAACGCGAAGACGTTGTCGGCCATGACATCGTCGAGGCGCTCGGCGGCAAGGTCGAATTGATCGATCTGGTGCCCGGTCAATCGACCACCGCGATGGTCGAACGTAGCCGCGCTCTCAAAAACAAGTGAAAGACGTTCCCGTGAACGGCGTTCCGCTCGATCCCGAGATGCAGATGGTCGCTGCGTTTTTCGGCGACACCAAGGGTTATTTCGTCGAAGTCGGCGCCAATGAGCCGCGCGCGCGCTCGCAGACCTGGCATCTCGAACAGGCAGGGTGGAACGGATTGCTGATCGAACCGCAGCCCGATCTGGCGCAGGAATTGCGGGCGCTGCGGATGGCTAAAGTTTTCGCGGTCGCTTGTTCGTCGCCGGAGAATGCCGGACGAACGCTACCGCTGCATGTCGCCGGGCCGTTGTCGTCGCTCGATCGCGCCGCCATGGCGCCGGGAACTGCCCCGGAAAAGACGATCGAAGTTCCCATCCGCACCCTCGACAGCATTCTGGAAGAAGCGCAGGCACCGGCAGGTTTCGATTTTCTGTCGATCGACGTCGAGGGCCATGAGATCGACGTGTTGCGCGGCTTCGATCTGGCGCGCTGGCAGCCGCGCCTCATTCTGCTGGAAGATCACGTCGCCGATCTGTCGAAACACCGCTATCTCACCGCGGGCGGCTATCGCATCGTGCGGCGCTATGAGAACAATGGCTGGTACGTCCCACATGGCTCGAATGCGCGCATAACTGGCGGCGACTGCTGGGAGATCGCGCGCAAATATTATCTGGCGCTGCCGTTCCGCTGGCTGCACAATTTTTCCAGGCGGCTGCGCGGAAAATAATTTTATTGGCTCGTTTCGCGCCGGATCGACTTGCCGGGCGGCGACTGCCAGCCTTGCATTTCTTCGTAGCGTTTGGCGTAACGATAGAATGTACCCTCGAAATTTCCGAAGGCGATGACGACGCCGGCCCAGCCGTCAAGAAATCCGCGTTTGAAAAAATAATGCTTGATGAACGACCATGTGGCGTGGCCGAGCGCGCTCGCCATCGACACTCGCTTTCCAGCGAGCTTGGGCGCGCCGAGCGAGGAATAGCGGTTCATCTTCTTGATGACTTCCTCGAGGTTGCGGAAAGGAAATTGCCAGACCGCGTTCCTGAGCCGGCCGAGCGGCTTGCCGCTCAGGTTCTCATATCCTTCGTGCACCGGCTCGAGCGTGTAACGCATCGCGCCATTGCGGAAGAGCTGCGGCTGGCGGAAATTCGGATACCAGCCGGAGCCCCTGATCCAGCGGCCCATCATGTAGCTGCGGCGCGGCACCAGATAGACCTCGTGCGGCGGTTCGCTTTCGATCAACGCGAGAACTTCGTCGCGCACTTCCGCTGTGCAGCGCTCGTCGGCGTCGAGGCTGAAGATCCATTCATGCTTGCAGGCGTCGAGCGCGCGGTTGCGCAGTTCGCCGAAGCCGTTGAACGGCACCTCGACGACGCGCGCGCCGAGCGAGGTGGCGATCTCGGCGGTGCGGTCGATGCTGAAGGAATCGACCACGACGACCTCGTCGGCCCACAACACGCTTTCGACCGCGGCCTCTATTTTTTCGGCCTCGTTATAGGTCAGGATATAGGCGGATATTTTTGCCATTCAGGTCACCCAGGCTGGATGGTTGCCAGTTGAAGCGGCGCGGGGCAATGGCAAAATTACGCCGCGCAGACGGGCGGTCGCATATAATTTGTCGCAAGCTGCGACTTCGGCTAAAGCCAGCATCCGGCAAGGATTTTAACGCGAAAGGGCTGTCGTGGCCGCGCTGATTTCCGTCATCGTTACCACCTATAACCGAGACGACGCGCTCGCCGCGGTGTTGGGCTCGCTCGCGCGTCAGAGCGATCCGGATTTCGAGGTGGTGGTGGCCGACGACGGCTCGGGACCGGCGACGGCGGCGCTGGTCGAGCGGCTCAATGCCTCTATCGGCCACCGCGTCGAACATGTCTGGCACGAGGACAAGGGCTTTCGCGCCGGCGAAATCCGCAACCGCGCGATATTGGCCGCGCGCGGCGACTACTGCATTTTCCTCGACGGCGACTGCATCGCGCGGCCGGATTTCGTCGCTGTGCATCGCCGGCTTGCGCGTCCCGGCGCTTTCGTCACCGGCAATCGAATCCTTCTCTCGCGCGAACTCGCCGCCAAGGTGTTGCGGGACGGCTTGACGCCCGAGGCCTGGGGCATCGGGGCATGGATCGGCGAGCGGACGAGGGGCGGGATCAACCGGCTGTCGGCGTTGTTGCGACTGCCGCTCGGGCCGTTGCGCTTCCTGCGCGCCAAGGCCTGGCGCGGCGCGCGCTCGTGCAATCTGGCGATCTGGCGGCGCGATCTCGACACGGTGGATGGCTTCGACGCCGACTATAGCGGCTGGGGCAAGGAAGATTCCGACATCATCGTGCGGCTGCTTCATGCCGGTGTGAAGCGCAAGGACGGCTCCTTCGCGACCGGCGTCATTCATCTGTGGCATGCCGAGGCGGATCGCTCGGCCTTGCTGGAGAACGAGCGCAAGCTGGCGCGGCTGCTGCTAGCCGGCGGCGCCGTGCGCGCCAAACGCGGGATGTCGGCCTTGCGAGGGGCGGAGACGTCGTCGTGATGGCCCCATTCGCGATGCCCGAACCGCACCGGACCAGACTCGTTTGCATTGCCGAATGGCTGGCGGTCGCGGTCGCCGTGTCATTGCCACTGTCGACGTCGGCGACCGGCATTCTGATCGCGCTATGGGTGGTCGCCGTGATTCCCGTACTGGACTGGCGCGAGGTGCGCAGCATTATTGCAAAGCCGGCCGGCGGCCTGCCGCTGCTGCTCGTTCTTCTCGGCGGCGCGGGCATGCTCTGGGCCGGCTTGTCATTGAGCGTGTCTTGGGCAGAACGCTGGGAAGGCCTCACTTCGTTTTTGAAGCTGCTCGCCATACCGCTGCTGTTCGTTCAGTTTTGTCGTTCGGAACGCGGGCTTTGCGTGTTCTTGGGATTCCTGGCGGCTTGCGTATTGCTGCTCGTCATCGGCACGCTGGCCGAATTCGTGCCGGGTTTTTCGTTCATCCCGATGCACCCGGATCATGTGCCGGTCAAAAACGCCGCCACGCAAAGCGGTGAATTCGTCGCCTGCATTGCTGTACTCTTATATCTGACGGTCGAATTTGCCGAGCGCCGCCGCTGGCTGTGGCTATTGGCATGCATCGTGGTGGGGCTCGGCATGTTGGCGAACATGCTGTTTGTTGCCACCGGCCGCACCGCGCTCGTTATGTTGCTGGTGCTAGTGGCGGTTTTCGCCCTCAGACGGTTTCGCGCGCGCGGCGTCATTGTTCTGACGGCTGCCGCTATTGCGATCGGCGCGGCTGGCTGGTTCGCCTCGCCCTATTTGCGCGATCGGGTTGAGGCGATTTGGACCGAATACAAAGTTTATGAGAATACAGATGCGCGAACTTCTTCCGGCGAGCGCATCGAATTCTGGAAGAAGTCGATTGAATTTGTGCGCAAAGCCCCCTTGTTCGGTCATGGCACGGGGTCGATCCATGCGCTGTTTATTGAATCGTCGGTGGGAAAAACGGGGGCAGCGGGAGTGGCCTCGACCAATCCGCATAACCAGACTTTCGCGGTCGCCATTCAGCTCGGCGTCATTGGCGTTTTCGTTTTGTGGGCAATGTGGATCGCACACGGTTTCATGTTTAGAGGCCTTGGTCTGGCTGAATGGATCGGGCTCGTTGCCGTCGTACAAAACATCATCGGCTCGCTGTTTAACTCACATCTGTTCGATTTCGGGCAAGGCTGGATTTACGTCTTCGGCGTGGGTGTTGCTGGCGGCATGGTGCTGAACAAGCGGGCGGGGAAGACGGGCGATGCCGAAGCTTGAGCGCAAGCGTCGTATCGCGCTTCCTGCCCGCCCGCGTATTCTGGTGATCGCATTGCGCCGGCTTGGCGACGTGCTGTTGACCACGCCATTGATTTCCAGCCTGCGCAGCGCCTGGCCGGACGCCGCGATCGACGCGCTGGTATTCGCCGACACCGCCGGTATTCTGCGCGGCCATCCGGATCTCAACGGCATCGTCGAGATGCCGCCCGATGGTACGGCCTTCCAGAGCTTCATGCTCGCGCGCAAGCTTTGGCGGCGTTATGACCTCGCCGTCTCGACGCAGTCAGGCGACCGGCCGACTTTCTTTGCACTGGTTGCGGGCAAGCGCAGTGTCGCGCCGGTGGAATCGCGCTTCTCCGGCTGCGTCAAACGCTGGTTACTGAGCCGCAGTGTCGAACAAGTGCCGGGCATTCATCGCGTCGAAGAGATGATGCGGCTCGCCGACGCGCTCGGTATCGCACGCGCGCCGCTTGTTATCGGACCAAAGCCACGGGATGCGTCGCTGGCGCCGCCGGGACGATATGCCGTCATTCATGCGGCGCCGCAGTTTCGCTACAAGCAATGGACGGTCGATGGCTGGCGCGCGCTTGCCTCGGCACTTGTCGAGCGAGGATTGACGGTGCTGGTTACCGGTGGTCCATCGGCGGCCGAGCGCGCCTATCTCGACGACATCTGGGCGGGCGCCGGTATGCCGGTAACGCGGATCGATGGAACGCTCGATTGGGCGCAATTGGCGGGTCTATTGGCCAAAGCGCGTGTCTATATCGGGCCCGATACGTCAGTGACGCATTTGGCCGCGGCCACAGGTTGTCCGACGGTCGCGCTTTATGGGCCGACTGATCCGCGGCTGTGGGGGCCTTGGCCGGTGGGAGAATTGGATGAGCCGTGGGCGGCGGCCGGCAGGGTGCAACAACGTGGCAATGTCTGGCTGGTGCAGAACCCGTTGCCGTGTATGCCTTGTCAATTGGAAGGCTGTGAGCGGCGGCTGGGAAGCTATAGCGCGTGCCTTAACGAGCTGTCGCCGGTGCGGGTCATCCAGGCCGTTGAGCAGGCGCTCGAGCTTTCTCCAACGCGCCGCGCCTAAGTTTACAACGAACAATTTTTTATCTGACTGGGGTCGCTAAAAATGAACGAGGCCATTTACCTTACAAAACCTTACATTATAGTTGGTTTTGAAGAGCCGGAATCTTTTAAAGTTATACGATATCAATAGGTTACAAAAAGGTGACCTCGGTGCTTACCGACAAACAAGCCAGATTTGTTGATGAGTACATGGTTGACCTAAACGGCACGCAGGCGGCGATCCGCGCGGGTTACAGTGAGAGGACAGCGCGGGCAATAGCGTGCGAAAATTTAAAAAAACCACTTATTTCTGAGGAAATTGGCCGTCGAAAAGAGTTGCTAAAGCAAGGGTCGAAAATTAAGGAGTTGGAAATCCTGGAAGCTCTTATGCGTATTGCCACATCAAATTTGGTCGCTGTGTATGGCAAAAATGGCCGGATGAAATACCCGCAAGAGTGGCCGCGTGAAGCCCAGGATGCGATTGCCTCATTCGAGTATCGCGAAAAACTCGGGGCGGTCGACGTTCGCACGGGAAAACGTATTGTCAAAAGCCGACACACTCGAGTTAAAGTGATCGACAAATTGAGAGCTCTGTCAGTTTTAGGAGAGCACCTCGGGATTTTTCCTCGTCGGATGGGTCGAAAGTCTACTGGAGTGCGTCGGAAATAGTATCGGTCGCTGTGACCCTTACGGCCTAGAAGCGACGAAGGAAAATTGGCTTCGTTTCGCCAAAAAAAGCGCCCCACGTCGTTGACTAACAGTCGTTCGGTCTTGGCTCATGCCAGCTTCGCGCCGTAGTTTGTGCAGCTCCCACAAAACAACCGCATCGATGAGCTGCATCAGAGTTTAACGTCACGCGGACGAGTTTGAAGCCGCGGGAATTCGCCACCGTCCTGCGGTATGGAAAGCAGTAATTCCGCGAACGACGGTGCCTGCGCCCGTTCGAGGTGTATCAGACGTTCGTAATCACCTGCTGCAACCATTACCACGGCCGGTTTTGCCGTGCTTGGTAATGGTCTGCGGCTTGCTCTGGGCCGCTTCTACGACCTCGCTAAAGCGGTTTTTTGCGTCCTGGACCGACCAACTGCGACGAGCCATTAAGGCACCATATACGGCGTTGCCGTGCACATATAGACAGCGATTGCTGGAGCGAGCCAAAGCTCGAATCCGCCGATAACATATTTTAATCCAGCCAAGGATTGACTACCGAAATCTTTAAATCGGAAAAATGCTTTATGTTTCGCGTGGCAATGCTTGCGCGCCGCGCGAGCGCGATGCCCGCGATTTGCGTGTCACGCATGTCCACTTGCCGTCCATTTTTCTGCCGTGCGGCCGCCAGCGATGCTGCTTCAGTTGCAGCGTCGCTGTCGAAATCCAATACACGATTTTCCAAGTCCTCTTGGAGTAAGCGGGCAAACGCCGTTTCCAGCGCATTTCGCCGACGGCCGGACGGCAGCAGCGCCATGCCGAGACGGGCCTCGAACAACGTGATGGTGGTTATCCAGACAGATTCGGCGGGCTGGCGGTCTAACCACGTCACCACAGGTGCCTCAGGAACCGAGCGCATAAGCGCGGAAAGCACATTGGTATCGAGGATAATCACTCGCTAAATTTTGCTGGTCGCGGAACCTGACCGCGCAATTCGGGCAGGTCCGACTTCAGCCCGGTTTTCGCAAAACGTCCTGCAATGCGTGACCCCAGTTTGGCTACACGTTGATTTTGTTCTTTCACCGCGTCGCGCAAAATATGTCGCACTTCCTCTTCCATGCTGCGCTTGTGATGCGCGGCACGGCGTTTGAGACGTGTTTTCACGTCATTTTCCAGATTGCGCACGGTGAACTGTGCCATAGGAAAAGCGACTCCCAATAAAACGATATCGTGATATCAGAAAGAATAAATAGCCGCAAGTTGGAATTGATGAAGAGGGCGGCGGTGGCAGGCAGTTGCACTTAGTAGCCGGCGGGGGCGCCGCTATTTGGCCTGTTTAGGTCGCTGGCGGGCGTGCAGCCGCACCCCCGGGCCGCCGCCGTTCTCGTCGATGAATTCGACCCCGGCGCTTTCTAAACCACGCCTGATGGCAAGATCATTGGCTTTGGTAAGCGATGTCTCGCGTTCGCTGAGTTCGGCGCGCCTGATCGTGGCCACCCCGACCGATGCCTCGCGCGCAAGGTCTTCGGCGCTCCATCGCAAAAGCGCGCGGGCCGCTCTGATTTGGGCACTGCTTAATGACTTAGTTGGCGTTGACATTATCGTTTCATATGATATAAAACAGATCATATGATCTGTTTATCCTAGGGGCTTCTTTGGGACTCAACGTTATCAGCCTCTGCAAACATTGGAGTGCGCCATGAGCCTAGAATTTGCTGCTATCCACTATCGTGCTATCCGCGATCGCATTCGCGCGACCGAACCAAATATCGACGAGCAGACGCTGGCCGATACCGTGGAAGGGCTGACCGACCTCCACGAGATCGTCCAGGCGATCATTCGCTCCGCTTTGGTGGATGAAGCCCTTGTGCGTGGGCTGAAGTGCCGTATCGCCGACATGCAAGGGCGCCTCGAGCGGTTCGAAGACCGGGCCTCTAAACGCCGGCAGATCGCCAAAGACGTCATGGTCCAGCTTGATCTGAAAAAGATTACCGCGCCGGACTTTACGGCCACGGTACGGGACGGCGCCCCGTCATTGGTTGTCATCGACGAGGACAAGGTGCCCAAGATTTACTGGCAGCCTTCGGAACCGAGGCTCAAGCGCCAGCAACTAACCGACGACCTCAAGCAAGGCGAGGACATTGCCGGCGCCGAGCTGGCTGACCCCCAACCTATTCTGACGGTGAGGACGCGGTAATGGGTTTCTCAGCAAAGCAGGTTCAGGCGCTTCGGCGCGACGTGGATCAACGCGCGGTGCGAACGCGCACCGCTAACGGACGCGAACTTTCATATATCGAGGGGTGGTACGTCATCTCCGAGGCTAACCGGATTTTCGGCTTCGACGGCTGGAGCCGGGAGACCGTCGAGACCAAATGCGTATTGGCCCGCGAAGTCCGGGGAACATTCCAGGCGGTCTATACCAACAGAGTGCGAATATCGGTTCGCGCGGGCGGGGCGGTCGTGGTTCGGGAGGGCCACGGCACGGGGCAGGGGAGCGGGGCCTCCGTCGGAGACGTCCACGATATCGCGCTCAAAGCGGCGGAGACGGACGCGACAAAACGCGCGCTTGCCACATTCGGTAAACCGTTTGGACTGGCGCTGTACGGACGCTTAATATCGTCGCCGCCTATTGCCGGTACAAGCCAAATCCAAATCTCCCGCGCGCAGGTGCCGCTGCCGCCGGACGACACAACTCCCATCCCGCGGCCGTCGCGGTACTACGGCCGGCGTCAGGACCTGGTCACCAGGGACCGGGCGCAGGCCCGAAAATCATTAGCGGCCCAGCCTCAAGCTTTGCCAAATACTTCCCTGGTACCGGAGCAGCCAGACGCAACGCCTGACAAGATCGACAAAAGCGCGCTCACCATCGGAGAGCCGAAACGAATCCGGGAAAAGGCGCATTTGCGATTTGTAGCGTCGCATCCCTGCCTTGTATGCGGGCGCCAACCAGCCGACCCGCATCACCTGCGCTTTGCCCAGCCAAGGGCGCTCGGCATGAAAGTCAGCGACGAGTTCACGGTCCCGTTGTGCCGAGATCATCACCGGCAACTCCATCACGCCGGCAACGAGATCGCGTGGTGGAACAGCGTGAACATCAAGCCGCTTCCGATTGCGAAGGCGCTGTGGTTCGAGAACCACCCGGTTACTGCGGGGGGCGCCGGCGGCGAAAGCGCCGATGGCGATGCGGACATAAACGACCAAGATCAGACACACATACCGCCAGTCATGGCCTGAACCGTCATGGTTACTGAGATGCAGATCGTTGCCAATCGCCGCAACGCTTTAAAAAGCACCGGCCCGCAGACAACTGCGGGAAAGAGGCGTTCGCGGCGAAATGCATTCCGCCACGGCCTAACGGCAATAACGATCGTAGACACACTTGAGAGTGCGGCAGACTTCGAAAAGGTTGAAAGCAAAATTAATGCCGATTACTCGCCATACACAGCAGTTGAATGCGCGTTAGTGGCCCGTCTAGCCTCGCTTCTGTGGCGGCTCCGGCGCGCCACTTCCATTGAAAGCGGATTACTACAGAACCATGCTGTTGATTTGAACGATTCATCAGCCCTTAGCAGCGGGCAGGATGTTTCAGAATTCGCAGAGTTGAATGGAATTTATGACTTCGTCTCTTTGCTTGAAAAAAGAGCGACGATCGGCGGCGCGAAATATAATTGTCGAGATGGCACGGATGCTTCCCGCAACGCGCCCCATATAGTCGATCATACCAAACTTGATTTGGCTCGGTCGTTTCAGCAAGTGTCCAATTTAAATGGTTGCGCCTTTGAGAAGCTTGCCCGTTACGAGAGGAGCTTGTGGCGCCAAGCTTTACAAATAATTTTATTTCTAAACTCTCATACGCAAGGATATAATAGGCGACCCCGTGGACGAAAACAGAAAAATTCCGCAACACAAAGCCGGCCGTTCTTTCCTGCGCATTTTTTCGAGCGGCCTTAATTTAGTGTACTAATTTTGAAAAAGAGCGATGATTTTTTAGCGTCGGGCGCGGCTAAATTGCCAAAGCACTATTACAACGAGGATGCAACCTATACAAAGCATTATAAGCTGAAATAACACGGTCCCGCGTACTATTGTTGTGGCTGCGAGTGCGACAAGTGCAATATTTAATGCAAAAACGCGGCCGACAATTTCATAAACGCTAAATCCGTTGTCCATTGCTCGCTGATAAAAGTGGCCTCGATGCGCTTGGAAGATTTGTTCGCCGCTTAAAAGTCGCCGAAGCAACGTAATTGTCGCGTCCGCAAGATAGTAAAGCGGCAAAATTAATGCGGCGGCGAGATAGCCGCGGCCGGCGAGCAGCACGAGAAGCCACCCTACCAATAGCCCAATAGGCAAACTCCCTACGTCGCCGAGAAACAACCGCGCCACGGGACGATTGAAGGGAGCAAAGCCAATGATCGCACCGCATAATACCATTGCGAGCACTGTACCCTCCGTTGGTAATGCGCCCACCATTCCAAAAAAAGTAAGGCCGGCCGTGAGCGGAATAACCTCCGCGACGGTCATCCAGTCTATGCCGTCCATAAAATTGACGAGGTTTACGAACCACAGTAGCGCGACGAACAAAAGCGCGCGCTCAATCCACCACGGCAAGGCGTCGATGATCCGAAGGCTGGACGGCAGCAGCGCCAGCACGATAACGACGGCCAGGCTTTGCAAAAACAGGCGAGGCCAGACTTCGAGCGGGCGGATGTCGTCAGTGGCGCCAACCATCGCGAGGCCAGCCGCGCAAGCCAGAACGATAGCCAGCTCCAGCGGGCTGCCAATAGGATCGTGCAGCAAAAAAGCAACGCCGAACATGACGACGATCGTGGTCGCGATTACTGCGATACCGGCGCCTTGCGGAGTCGGAGTGCTGTGCGAGGAACGAATGTTCGGACGCGCCAGTGCGTAACGAAGTAGAAGTGGCTTCAGCAATACGATCAGGGCTGCACTCATCAACGCGGTCGCAATAAGAAAAATGAGTGCCTGCGAACCGCTGATGGGCAAAATCTCAGCGTGAGTCATCGTATGCTCATTTTGGACAGCACTCTGTCATGTGAGTTTTGATCTGGAAAAAAGGAAGCAGGGCTTCCGTGCGAGTCCAGCATTTGCTTGCAATGAAGTGTGCAATTTTCATTAGGTCTAGTGGTCTTTTGTACGCGCGACAATCGCTGGGTGGATTAGCACGGCGTGGAATACGGAGCACTCCCTGTCCGCATTGCGCAACCTATTATAGTAACAGCCGCCGATCGGTCTGGCTGCGCCTGCATTGGTTGTCGCAAATGCTGGAAATTGCGCTGACCGGGAATTTTCTCTGGTTGGATTTCAAAGCCCGGACTTAGCGAGTAACTGCTCCGCACTGTGCGTGCGGTCGATTGCGACGGGGGCCTCTCGGGCCGTGAGATAGTCCTCTGGGCTAGGAGGTATTAGGAGGTATTAGGAGGTATTAGGAGGTATTAAGTGACGTGGGGACGCCCTGGCGCAGAAAGACCAAATGCGCGCGCTTCTTTAAAAAGCTCGATATTTCAATAATTTAAACCCGCGTGAGACCTACGCTTCTCCGCCGAATTTCGTTCGGCGCCAGACGATAACCACAATACTATCAGTAGGTTATATTTGTTCAAACGATGAACATAGCGCTTGACGTTCACTCTATGAACACGCTAGGTGTTCCGTTGCCGGGAGATCGCTCGCTGTTTCCGGCTTGAGGAAGGCGCGTATGGCCAGCACCAGTTCCAACGTCGAAGCCGAAAAGGACCACATTGTCCTCGGGCTGTTGGAGTCCGTCGAACGCGACGGTAGTCAATCGCAGCGTCACTTGGCGTTAGAACTCGGGATCGCCCTGGGGCTGGTGAACGCCTATCTTAAGCGTTGTATCAAGAAGGGGCTGGTCAAGGTCGGTGAGGCTCCGGCGCGCCGCTACGCCTATTATCTCACGCCGCAGGGCTTTGCGGAGAAGTCCCGGCTCACCGTCGATTATCTCTCTTCGTCGTTATCTTTATTCCGCCGTGCTCGTGCCGACTGTTCGGAATTGATGGCCGAAGTCGTCGCGCGCGGCTCGTCCGGCGTCGTCTTGGCAGGCATGTCAGATCTCGCCGAGATTGCTGTTATCTGCGCGCTTGAAAGGAAGATCGAGATCGTCGCGGTCGTGGACCCGAAGGTGGCGTCGACGAACTTTATGGGTGTTTCAGTCGTGCCGTCTTTTGAACAGGTGGCCGCGCCGATCGAAGCGGTTATCGTCACGGACCTTGCGACGCCGCGCGAAACCTTCGATGTGGCAATCGAGCGTTTCGGCTGTGAACGGGTATGGGCGCCAGCGCTGCTTGGGCTACGGGTACGCGCAGCCACGGGGAAACAGTCATGAACCCGGCGGCCAATCGTTGGTACGTAGCGCAGAGCCAGCCGAACGCCGAATGCAAGGCGGTGTGGCATCTCAACCGTCAGGGCTTTGAGACTTATCTGCCGGTCTATCAAAAGCGCCGTCGCCATGCGCGTCGCACCGAAACGATCACGACGCCGCTGTTTTCACGCTACATCTTCGTTGCCGTCAATATGGAGGTGCAACGCTGGCTGTCAATCCGGTCGACTATTGGCGTCTCGAAGCTTGTCTGTAACGGCGATGTTCCTGCGCCGGTGCCAGCGGGTGTCATCGAAGCGTTGAAACATCGCGAAGATGAGAACGGTTTCTTCCAGTTCGATAATCGCCCGCGTTTCGTGTCCGGTGATTCCGTTCGGATAGTCGATGGCGCGTTTGCTGCCTGCCTCGGTCTGTTCGAAGGGCTGAGGGACGGCGAGCGCGTTGCCGTCCTGCTCGATCTGCTCGGACGTAAAGTCCGGGTTGTGTTGGACGATCTCTCCGTCGCCGCGGCGTGATCGCAGCAGGTTGAATGCTGAAGTCCGGGCCTTCACCCGGCCGAACGGTTGACGGTCGCGTCACCCGAAGTGCGGTAGCGTGGATCGATACGTTATCGTGCCGTTCGTTCCCGAACCTTGGAAATTGCACACCTTCTGAAATGAGCGTGCAGGCTCTCCACTTTTCATTGTCGATGCCGCGAGCCCAGACCTTGGTTCACATGGTCAGAGACTTGCTGCGCCGGCTGCCGCGCCGGCGCCAGCGGCAGTTCTTCCTGCTGCTCGGGCTGATGCTGGTGGCATCGTTCGCCGAGGTCTGCAGCGTCGCGTCCGTGCTGCCGTTCCTGAGTGTTCTGACCGCGCCGGAAAAGGTGTTTGCCTATCCGGCCGCGCAGCCGGTGATCCGGCTTCTGGCGATCCAGAGCCCGCAACAACTGTTGCTGCCGGTAGCGATCGCCTTCTGCGTGGCGGCGCTGCTGGCGGGCGGGGTGCGGCTTCTGCTGGTCTACATGACGACGCGTTATTCGTTCGCTGTTGGCGCCGATCTCAGCCTCGATGCCTACCGGCGTACGCTGTACCAGCCCTACACCGTCCATATTTCGCGCAACAGCAGCGAGCTGATCAACGGCATCCTGAACCAGACCTGGACGATCGTCGGCGGCGTCCTGGTGCCGCTGCTGACGCTGTTCAGTTCGGCCATCCTGCTGACGGGCATTCTTTTGGGCCTGCTGGCGATCGATCCGGTCATCGCGATCGGTGCGGCTGTCGTTTTCGGGGCGATTTATGGGCTCATCCTGCGGTTGACCCGGCGTAGCCTGAAAAAGAACAGCGAGAGCGTCGCGCGCGAATCGACACAAGTAATTAAGTCCGTACAGGAAGGCCTCGGCGGCATCCGCGACGTGCTCATCGACGGCACGCAGGAAGTCTATTGCCGCGTCTATCATCAGGCGGACCTGACCGGACGTCTGGCGCAGGCCTACAACAATTTCATCAGCGCGAGCCCGCGGTATGTGATCGAGACGTTTGGCATGATCCTGATCGCGGGCCTGGCCTATGCCATCAGCCAGCGCGAAGGCGGCGTGGTCGCGGCGATCCCCGTGCTCGGCACGCTGGCGCTCGGGGCGCAGCGCCTTCTGCCCATCCTGCAACAAGGCTATGCCGCGCTGGCCATCATCCGCGGCTCGGAGGCGACCTTGCGCGCCGTGCTGAACCTGCTGGATCAGCCGCTGCCCGCGCCGGCGAAAAGCGATCCTGCGTCGCGCGTTACGTTCGAACGCGAATTGAGCCTGCGGAATGTCGGCTTCCGCTACAGGCCGGAAACCCCGCGCGTGTTGGGCGGCGTCAATCTCACCTTCGAAAAGGGCAAGCGCATCGGCTTCATCGGCGCGACCGGCAGCGGCAAGAGCACGCTGCTCGATATTGTGATGGGCTTGCTGCAGCCGACCGAAGGCGCCCTGACCATCGATGGCGTCGCGCTCAATGCCAGCAATCAGCGCTCCTGGCAGGGGCTCATCGCCCACGTGCCGCAGAGCATTTTTCTGACCGACAGCAGCATCGAGGAGAACATCGCCTTCGGCGTGCCGAAAGGCGAGATCGATGTCGCCCGCGTGCGTGAGGCGGCGCGGCAGGCGCAGCTCGCGGACCTGATCGAAAGCTGGCCGGCCAAGTACGATACGATGGTCGGCGAACGCGGCGTCCGCCTGTCGGGCGGGCAGCGCCAGCGCATTGGCATCGCGCGCGCTCTCTACAAACGCGCCAGTATCATCATTTTCGACGAAGCCACCAGCGCGCTCGACAACGAGACGGAGCGCGCGCTGATGAGCGCCATCAATGCGCTGGGCTCCGACCTCACCATTCTGATCATCGCGCACCGCCTCACCACGCTGAAGGACTGCGATCTGATCGTCGAAATCGGCGACGGCGGTGTCAAGCGCGTCGGACAGTACAGCGATCTCGTTAGCAACGCGTAACAGGTACGAATCCATGCTTGCCAATTCTTCGATCCTGATTACGGGCGGGACAGGCTCCTTCGGCCAGACGTTCGTCCCGATGACGTTGCGGAAATACAATCCGCGTCGTCTCGTGATTTTTTCCCGCGACGAGATGAAACAGTGGGAGATGGCGAAGTTGTACGACGGCGACGATCGCGTACGTTTTTTCATCGGAGATGTTCGCGATAAAGATCGGCTGGTGCGCGCCCTCGATGGCATCGATTATGTTGTGCACGCTGCGGCGACAAAAATAGTCCCTACGGCCGAATACAATCCGTTCGAATGCGTCAAGACCAACATCATTGGTGCGATGAATCTGATCGATGCCTGCATTGACCGGCAGGTAAAGCGCGTGATCGCGCTCTCAACCGATAAAGCAAGCAATCCTGCGAATCTTTACGGTGCTACCAAGCTGGCTTCGGATAAATTGTTCGTGGCCGGGAACTCATATTCCGGTTTTCACGAAACGCGCTTCGGGGTTGTCCGTTACGGCAACGTAATGGGCTCCCGCGGCTCGGTGATCCCGTTTTTCATGAGTTTGAGCGGCAAAGGCAGTCTGCCGATCACGGATGATCGGATGACGCGCTTTATGATCAGCCTCGAGCAGGGCGTCGAGCTTGTCTGGCACGCCTTTGAGGATATGGTCGGCGGCGAAATCTATGTGAGAAAGATTCCGTCGATGAAACTGGTTGATATCGCCCGGGCTGTGGCACCCGAAGCCCGTCACGAGATTATCGGCATCCGCCCCGGCGAAAAGCTGCATGAGCAGATGGTCGGCCCTGAAGACGCCCTGCATACGTTCGAGTATTCCAGTTATTACAAGATCCTTCCGGCGATTCATGGCTGGAGCTCGGATCCTAAGCGCATCAATAATGGCGCCAAGGTCCCCCCGGATTTTATTTACAGCTCAAACACCAATACGGAATGGTTGAGTGTGGAAGACCTGCGCACGTGGATCGCTCAGAATAACGCCAAGATCGGTCGTGCCTGACATGATTCCTTACGGCCGACAGCAGGTTACCCAAGCGGACATCGACGCCGTGGTCGCGGTCCTGCGTTCGGATTTCCTGACGCAGGGTCCGCTCGTGCCGCGCTTCGAGAGCCGGCTTGCGGCCTACTGTGGCGTAGCGCATGCGTTGGCGGTCAATAGCGGCACTTCCGCACTTCACATTGCATGCCTTGCATTGGGGATCGGTAAGGGCGATTGGGTGTGGACGTCGCCAATCACGTTTGTGGCGTCCGCGAACTGCGCGCTCTATTGCGGCGCAAGCGTCGACTTCGTCGATATCGACCCGTGCACCTATAATATGTGCCCGCAAGCGCTAGCAGCGAAGCTCGTTGTGGCTGAGCGCGAAAAGCGACTGCCGAAGGCGGTGGTCGTTGTGCACTTGTCGGGTCAGCCTTGCGACCTCAAAAGCATCCACGATCTCTCAAAGCGGTACGGCTTTCGCGTGATCGAGGACGCGTCTCATGCCATCGGGGCGCGTTATTGCAATGAGCCGATCGGCAATTGCCGATACAGCGACATCACAGTGTTCAGCTTCCATCCGGTGAAGATCGTCACGACCGCAGAGGGCGGTGCCGCTTGCACAAACGATGCAGCGCTCGCCGAGCGCCTGGCGCTGTACCGGTCGCACGGGATTACCCGCGACCCGAAGCTGATGACGCGCGCGCCGGACGGGCCTTGGTATTACGAGCAGTTGGTGCTCGGTTTCAATTACCGGATGACCGACATGCAGGCCGCGCTCGGGTTGAGCCAGTTCGATCGGCTCGATGAGTATGTTAGGCGGCGGCATGAAATCGCCGCCGGTTACGACCAAATCCTGGCGGATCTGCCGGTCATTCGCCCATGGCAAGATCCCGACGGATACTCCGCGTACCATCTGTACGTGGTTCGATTGAAAACCGACGAGGTTGCGCGGACGCACGGCGAGGTGTTTGCGTCGATGCGCGAGTCAGGCATCGGCGTGAATGTGCACTACATCCCGGTTTACACTCAGCCGTTTTTCCAGGAGATGGGTTTCCGGAAGGGCCAGTTTCCGGAAGCCGAGCGCTATTACGGCGAAGCGATCAGTCTGCCTATTTTCCCGGCGCTCACGGCCAGCGATCAGGACGCGGTCGTCGATGCGCTGAAAAGCGCGCTGCAGGGGTAAGGTGTCGTCCGCGGCTTCGGACAGGGCGCAAGGCGGGCGCCGCTTCGCACTAGGGACTGTCCAGTTTGGGCTTGCCTACGGTATTGCGAACGAGGCAGGGCAGGTATCGTTCGCGGAGGCGGCGAAAATCGTCGCTCTCGCGACCGAGGGGGGGATCGATACAGTCGACACCGCGATTGGATACGGCGACAGCGAGCGTTATCTGGGTGAGATCGGGATGACTGGTTTCAACGTGGTGACCAAACTGTCGCCGATGCCCGCCGGGCTCATCGATGTCGCAGCGTGGGTGAACGCGCAGATCGATGCGTCGGTGGCGCGGCTCGGCATTGCGCAGGTGCATGGTGTGCTGCTGCACCGCCCGCAGGAATTGCTCGGCCCCAATGGACAGGCTCTGTTCAAGGCGCTTTGCGGATTGAAAGAAAAGTCGTTGACGCGGAAAATCGGTGTCTCGATCTATTCGCCCGCAGAACTCGAAAGTCTGACCGCGAAATTCCGTTTTGATCTGGTGCAGGCGCCTTTGAACTTACTCGACCGCCGTTTGGCGACGACGGGCTGGTTGCAACGGCTAAAGGATCACGCGATCGAGGTGCACACGCGTTCGGCGTTTCTTCAGGGGCTGCTGTTACTGCCTCGCCATGGCATTCCGGCGAAATTCGTGCGCTGGAACGGTCTTTGGGATCGCTGGCATGCGTGGCTCGAAAGCCATAAAGAAGGTGCAGTGCGAGCCTGTCTCGCCTATCCGCTTTCACTCCCGGGAGTGGATCGCATTATCATCGGCACCGACAGCGCCGAACAGTTACAGAATATTCTGACGAGCGCGACACTGGCGTCGAAGGTGCGGTTGCCAGACCTAGCTTGCGACGATGAAGATCTAATCAACCCGGCACGGTGGCCGAACCTATGAGCAAGACGGTTTTGAAGACGAAAGAGACGACGATGGGCTCAGGCCAGGATTTGTGGAAGCGCGCAAAGCGCGTGATTCCCGGCGGCAACATGCTGCTATCGAAGCGCGCGGAGATGTTCCTGCCCGACCAGTGGCCGGCCTATTTCAGCAAGGCCAAGGGGTGCAAGGTCTGGGATCTTGACGGTGTCGAATACACCGACATGTGCATCATGGGCATCGGCACCAACACATTGGGCTATGGCAATGAAGAGGTGGACGCCGCGGTGCGCGCGACTGTCGCGAACGGCAATATGTCGACCTTCAATTGTCCGGAAGAGGTTTACCTCGCCGAGAAACTGATCGAGCTTCATCCGTGGGCTGACATGGCGCGCTTCGCACGTAGCGGCGGCGAAGCAAACGCGGTTGCGATCCGCATTGCCCGTGCGTCCGCCGGCAAGGACAAGGTCGCGATCTGCGGCTACCACGGGTGGCATGACTGGTACCTCGCGGCCAATCTCGGCGACGACGCGAATCTCGACGGCCACCTGCTGCCCGGTCTCGATCCCAAGGGCGTGCCGAAGAATTTGCGCGGCAGCGTGCTGCCCTTCAATTACAACCGTTTCGATGAGCTGGAAGCGCTCGTCGCCGTGCACGACATCGGCGTCATCAAGATGGAAGTGATGCGCAATGAAGGGCCGCGCGATAATTTCCTGCAGAAGGTTCGCGATCTCGCGACCAAGAAGGGCATCGTTCTGATCTTCGACGAATGCACGTCAGGGTTCCGCGAAACCTACGGCGGAATTCATAAGAAATACGGCGTGGAGCCGGACATGGCGGTCTTCGGCAAGGCGATCGGTAACGGCTACGCGCTCACGGCGGTGATCGGTCGCCGCGAAATCATGGAGAGCGCGCAGTCGACGTTTATCAGCAGCACGTTCTGGACCGAGCGGATCGGACCGACGGCAGCTCTGAAGACGCTCGAAGTGATGGAGCGGGTCAAGTCCTGGGAGCGCATCACGCGAACGGGGGAGAGTGTGACCGCCCGCTGGGTGGAACTCGGCAAGAGATACGGTCTGCCGCTGGTTATCAATGGTATCCCGGCAATCACCAGTTTCGGCTTCAAGAGCACAAATGCTCTCGCCTACAAGACGCTGATCACGCAGGAAATGCTGGCTAAGGGCTATCTGGCCTCAACCCTTCTGTTCGTCTGCACCGAGCATACGCCCGAGATCATCGACAGGTATTTCGCCGCTCTGGACCCGGTGTTTGCGCTGATCAAGGAGTGCGAGGACGGTCGAGACGTCAACTCTTTGCTGAAAGGACCGGTCTGCCACGCGGGTTTCAAGCGGCTGAATTGAGGGTAAATGTCCGGTACTCGTCGGCCAAAGGTGCTTTTTATAACCGTAGCCGATAACAGAATTGGGTTCGGTCACCTCAATCGCTGCCTGTCCGTGGCCACGCTTGCGGCGGCGACGGGAATGGCGCCGCAATTCGTCGTCTTCGGCGATGAGCTAGCGGCTGCGCAGGTAACACATTCGAAGTTTTTCTTCCAGATGCTTCCAATGGCCGATCTAGCCCGTGAGTTTCGCAGCGAGTCCGTCGACGCTGCGGTGGTCGATGTGATTTATCCTGCATTCTTCCGCGACGAGAACGCACCAATGAATCTCTTCGGGCCGTTGCGGCTGGCGGCACGTGCCGTCGCCGCTATCGACTCTCTCGGGGAAGAGACCATCGCCGAGCAGGCACGGGAAATTCCCATCGACTTTCTGGTAGTGCCCTATGCCCTGGCCGAAGCTGACAGGGCGCGGCTGTCCAAGATGGACTGCGCCACTCTTGCCGGACCGGACTATGCTCTGCTGTCTTCGGATTACATTGGTCTGCCGAACCGCGAGAAAAGGACAAAAGCTGATCGCGTTCTGGTGACCTGCGGCGGCTCCGATCCGCTGGGTTGGACCGCGGTGGTGATACGCGGCCTCGAAAGTGTCGTCGATCCGTTGTCCGTACGGGTTGTTGCCGGCCCTCTGTTTTCGGCCGCCTTGCGGGCCGACATTGGTGCACTCGCCGCCACATCGACCCATCGCATCGAAATTGTAGATGCGCCGGACAATCTGGCCGCGCATATGCAATGGTGTGACATCGCAATTGCCGCTTCCGGATTGACCAAATACGAACTCGCCGCGAGCGGCACGCCGACTATCCTGTTTTCGATCGACGCATTCCACGATGTGAACAATCGTGCCTTTGCGGCGCTCCAGGTAGCGCAGGATCTGGGCGCGGCGCCGTCGGAGAAATCGATTGCGGAAGCGGCGCGCAGTCTCCTCGCCGACCGCGGCCGCCGCGAAGCAGTGGCGGCCACAGGCCGTCAATTGGTCGATGGACGCGGCGCGCAACGTCTCATTGCTAAAATCATGGAAAAGCTATCGTGCTCAGAAAAGAACTGACTATCGGCGAAACTTCGGTCGGCGCCGCGGCGGCTCCTTACGTCATCGCTGAGGCGGGTTCAAACTTCAATCAAGACCTCGATACGGCCCGGCGGTTGATTGACGTCGCGGCCGAAGCTGGAGCGAACGCCGTGAAGTTCCAGCTGTTCCGCGCGGATCGGCTGTATCCGAACGGGGGCGAACTGTACGACATTTTCAAGTCGATTGAGCTGAACTCAGATTGGGTGCCGGTTCTGGCCAACCACGCGCGCGAGAGGGGGCTCCATTTCACCGCCTCGGCGTTCGACATCCAATCATTCGAAGTGCTCGAGGCGATCGGCGTTCCGCTTCACAAGGTTGCGTCTTCGGAGACCACGAATTTGCAGTTCCTGCATCGCGTCGCCGCGAGCGGCAAGCCGGTGGTGATCTCGACCGGCATGTGCGACATGGTCGACGTCGAAGAGGCAGTCAACATCTGCCTGGGTGTCGGCAACGATCAGATCATGCTGCTACAGTGTGGCGCGATGTATCCGTTGCCGCCGGAACTCGCCAACTTGCGGGTGTTGACATCTTTTGCGGAAAGGTTCGGCTGTCCCGTCGGCTTTTCCGACCACACGCTGGGGCAGGCTACTGCGACGGCGGCAGTGGCCCTTGGTGGCACGGTGTTCGAAAAGCACTTCACGCTGGACCGCAACGCAAAAGGGCCAGACCATTTCTATGCGCTGGAGCCCGGTGAACTGAAGGCTTACGTGGCGGCGTTGCGCGAGGCGCATCAGGCGTTGGGCCATCCAGTCAAGGAGATGCTTCCAAAGGAACGCGAGCTTGGCCGCCGCGAGGGCCTTTACGCCGCGCGCGCAATGAAGAAGGACGAGATCGTCACGGCGGCGGACGTTGTCGCCAAGCGTCCGGCGATCGGGCTTCGCGCCCGCTACGCTTCGGTGGTGGTTGGAGCGACTGTCGGCAAGCCGGTCGAAAAGGACCAGCCGCTGACCTGGGATGTTTTGACTTTTGGGGCAAAGTCATGAGTGCGGACAAGTTCCTGGACGCTACCCAGAAATGGAACGCGGAAATCAAGCGCGAAAGCGCGGCGCGGAAGTATCCCAAGTGGCCGAACGAGGCGATGCTGAAGATACTGTTCGGCGGCGGTGACTATCTCAAGACGCCGTTCAAGCCCTCGCCTGATTGGCGCATATTGGATGTTGGCTGCGGCTTCGCTAACAATCTGGTGCCGTTCGCCGACATCGGCTGCGAATGTCACGGCGTCGACCTGCACCCGGAAATGGCGGCAACGGCTCAGGCCGTGATGGACGAGCGCGGATTCAAGACCCGCATCCAGGCCGGCTCCAATCGTGCGCTGCCGTATCCCGATGCGCATTTCGATCTGCTGCTGTCAATCAACACGCTGCACTATGAAGGAAGCGAGGCGAACATCCTCGCGGCGTTCAAGGAATTTCGGCGGGTCCTCAAGCCGGGCGGCGGCGTCTACCTCTCGACGGTCGGGCCGGAGCATGAAATCTACCGTCGCGCTAAATTGCTGGGCCAGCATCGCTATCAGGTGCAGAACTTCGACTTTCGTGACGGAGAAGAGTTCTTTTTCTTCGATAGCGAGCGATATCTGCGATTCTATTGCGAAAAGGTATTCGCAGACGTCGAGACGGGCCGGGTTACCGAGAAGCTGATAAATCTCCCGCTAGATTTTCTGGTGGCGCTCTGCCGCTAGAGAGAACAGGAGACGGCATGACGCGGAATCTCGTGATCTTCGGTTCCGCTGAGATTGCGGAGCTGGCGAAGTATTACTTTGAGAATGACAGCGCTTACCGCGTCGTTGCGTTTACCGTAGACGATGCGTTCGTGGGTGCCGATCAATACCTCGGCTTTCCGCTGGTGCCGTTTAGCGAGGTCGCAAAGCGCTTTCCGCCAGCGGAAAACGACATGCATATCGCGCTGTCGTACTCGAAGCTCAACCGCTTGCGGCAGGAGAAATATGAGCAGGCGAAAGCTGCCGGGTACCGGCTGGCTTCTTATGTCTGTTCCAAGTCCGTCACGTGGCCGGATCTGTCGATCGGGGAGAACTGCTTTATCCTGGAGAACCAGACCATTCAGCCGACCGTCAAGATCGGTAACAACGTCATGATCTGGTCCGGTAATCATCTGGGCCACGGCAGCGTTATCGGCGATCACACATATATTGCTTCGCACGTCGTGGTCTCTGGCCATTGCACCATCGGCCAGCGATGCTTCTTCGGGGTGAACGCGACGATAAAGGACTTCACCGTTATCGGTGACGATTGCTTCGTCGCAATGGATGCATCGGTCACGAAGGATATGCCGGCCGGCGCCGTGGCGCTCGGCGCGCCGGCCGAGGTGTTCCCGAGCGATGACCGCCGGGCGCGTGCGCTCAAAAAAGTCTACTTCAAGATCTGATCCACCGGATACCGGGTTGCCCAAAATGAGCAGTGAAAAAGATTTCGGCTATAAGATGGAATCGAAGGCAAGCGACGCGCAAATTGCGCACCGCGAGTTGCTGTATAAATTATTCAACGACCGCCCGATGCCGGACGACCAGCTCCTCATTTGCCTAGGGCTGTTCATGCGCAGTTCTGCGCTGACCAAGATTTTGTTCGTCAATGAGGCGTACCAGTTGATCCTCAATCAGCCGGGAATCATTGTCGAGTTCGGTACCTGGTGGGGACAGAATCTCGTGCTGTTCGAAAATCTGCGGGCGATCTACGAGCCCTTCAATCAGAGCCGGCGCGTGATTGGTTTTGATACCTTCACGGGTTATCCATCTGTTTCCGGCAAGGACCGGCCCAGTGAGACCATTAAGGTGGGTGGCTACAAAGTCGCGGAGAACTATCGCGAGTATCTGGAAACCCTTATCGATTATCACGAGAAGAACAATGTTCTCGCTGCGGTCAAGAAGCATGAGCTGGTGCAGGGGGACGTGACCAAAACCGCCCCGGCGTATTTCACCGAGAACGATGATGTCGTGATCGCGTTGGCCTATTTCGACATGGCGTTGTATGAGCCGACGAAGGCTGCGCTAGAGGCTATCAAGCCTCACCTCGCGCCTGGCAGCGTCCTGATGCTCGATGAATTCAACAACCACGATTATCCTGGCGAGACGCGCGCCTTTAAGGAAGCTTTCAAAGGAGTTTCTTACCGCGTCAAGAAATCGCAATACATGACTGACCGTACTTTTATTGTTATTCAGTGATTTGAGTAATGTTCGAAACGGCGGCGATACGCTGGAAGAAGCTCGGTCTGGTGCTGCGTCCCGATCGGCGCCTGCCGTGGGCCCAGACTCACTGTATGGTGCCGACGCCGCAAATGCTGAACGACGGGCTGGTGCGCATTTATTTTTCGGGCCGCGACGAGACGAACCGGTCGAATATTGGATACGCCGTCGTAGACCTGAATGCCGGTGGCAAGGTGCTGGAATATTCCAGCCGGCCGGTCCTTACCCCAGGGGAATTGGGTTGTTTTGACGACAACGGCGTAACGCCATCTTGCGTCAAGGAAATCGACGGTCGTTTGCATCTCTATTATCTGGGTTGGAACCCTGGCTCGACGGTTCGCGTGCATCTGTTCGGTGGCTTGGCGATCAGCGAGGATGGCGGCGAGACATTTACCCGCTGGTCGCGCGCGCCGATCTTGGAGCGGTGTCCAACCGATCCTTTCCTGAATACCGCGCCCTGGGTGGTCGAGGCCGACGGCGAGTATCGCATCTACTACGTCTCGGGCTGCGGTTGGCTGCACAAGGACCTGCCCCGTTACAACATCAAGATGGGGCGTTCAGACGACGGCAAAGTATGGCGGCGCGACGGTCACATTAGTATCGATTTCAAGGATGCGTCGGAGAACGCTTTGGCTCGGCCCTACGTCATTTTCGAAAATGGCGTCTGGAAGATGTGGTTTGCCCACAAAGGTGAATCCTATCGGCTTGGTTACGCGGAATCGCTGGACGGGGTTGTTTGGGAGCGTCGCGACGACTTGGTTGGCATCGATGTCGGCCGGTCCGGTTTTGACAGCGAGATGATCGAGTACGCGGCCGTGGTTCGTTATAAAGATAGCCACTTCATGTTTTACAATGGCAACAATTACGGTGCCGACGGCATTGGGCTCGCAGTAGAGGAATGAAGCGCGTCGCAATTATGCAGCCGACCTATCTACCGTGGAGCGGGTATTTCGGTCTGATGCGATCTGTGGACCTGTTCATTTTTCTCGATTCAGTCCAATTTGCGCGCCGGTCGTGGCAGCAGCGCAATCAGATCAAAACGGCTAACGGAGCGCAGTGGCTGACGGTGCCGGTGATCAGCAAGGGCAAGCGCGATCAGCGGATCGATGAAGTCGAAATAGATCCATCGGCGCAATTTGCGGCGGCTCACACGCGGGCGATCGAACTGAACTACCGCAAGGCGCCTGCGTACGCGGCCGCCGCGCCGGAAATCCTGACCGAATTGAACGCGCTGCATCCGAAATTGGCCGAACTGACCATCGGGCTCACCCAGAAAATTCAGGCATTGTTAGGTATCGAAACGCCCGTATTGCGGTCGAGCGCCATGCACGGCGCAGGGACGAAGGCGGAGCTTCTCGTTTCGTTATGCCTGGAAGTCGGCGCAACCGAATATATATCGCCGCCCGGATCGCAGGAATATCTCGACGAATCCGATGCTTTTAAGCAAGCGGGTATTCCGGTGCGATACTTCAAGTTTCAGCATCCGGAATATCCGCAGCTGTTTGGCGAGTTTTTGCCTTACATGTCGTGCATCGACATGCTTTTCAATTGCGGGGACCGTAGCTTGAGTCTGATCGAAAGTGGATGTGAGGTGAATTGATGCGGCGTCTGGCTATTATTCCCGCGCGTGGCGGCTCGAAGCGTATCGCGAACAAGAACGTGCGCGACTTCTGCGGCAAGCCGATGATCGCCCATATCCTCAGCGCGGCTCACGAAAGCGGCCTGTTTGAGACCGTTCATGTCTCGACCGAAAATGCGGCGATCGCCGGGGTGGCGGCGGAGCAGGGGTATCCGGTCGATTTCATGCGGCCCGATAACCTGGCCGACGACTACACACCGATCATGCCTGTCATGAAGTACGCGGTTGATGAGTACGAGCGTCGCGGCCGCTCGTTCGATCAAGTGTGGCTGTTGATGGCGTGTGCGCCTTTAATAGCCGCCAGCGATCTGGTGGCGGCGGAAGCACTGTTCGTCCAAGCCGGTGGGCATTCGCATCTTCTGGCGGTGTCGGAGTTCCAGGCGCCCATCGAATGGGCGTTGCGCCGCGACGCCAATGGACTGCTGGTCCCGCTGCAACCCGGCATGTTCGCGGTGCGCTCCCAGGACCTGGAGAAGCGATACTTTGACGCCGGCTCGTTCGCCATCTTCCCGACAGCGACCGTGCAACGTACCGAGGGACCAGGGCTAGACACGGGCTTCATCGGCTATGTTCTGCCCAAGGGTTCGGCCGTCGATATCGATGACGAACGCGATTGGATATTGGCTGAAGCGATCTATCGGCTGAAGTCGGCCGATCGGACAAAAACGGGAATTGCGTGAGCTATTCCGTTCTTTTGGTCGGTCTGGGTCAGATCGCCATGGGCTATGATCTCGGATCCACGTCCGACAATGTGATCCTGACGCATGCGCGGGCTTTCACCACACATCCGGCCTTCGCGCTCGCGGGCGGTGTTGATCCAAGCCTGGAGCGGCGCGACTTGTTTTTCCGCAGCTATGGCCTGGCTGCGCAAGCCGATCTTGCGAGTGCGCTGTCGCGTGGGCAGCCGGATGTTGTTGTCATCACAGCTCCTACACCGCACCACGGTGAAATTCTCAGGGATGTGCTCGCCCGGACGCCGCCGCGGGCCGTGTTGTGTGAAAAGCCGCTGTCCTATTCGCGGCAGGAGGCGCGCGAAATGGTCCGCCTGTGCGAGGAGAAAGGCTGCGCCCTTTATGTCAATTATCCACGGCGCGCCGCCCCCGGTTCGCGCGAAGTGAAAAGGCGGTTGAGTAACCGGGAGATCGCCGGGCCTCTAAAGGGCGTTTCCTGGTATAGCAAAGGCCTGCTGCACAATGGATCGCATTTCGTGAATTTGGTTGAGTATTGGCTTGGGCCGATTACCGGCTTTGCGATCATCGCTACCGGACGCCGGTGGGACGACAGCGACCCCGAGCCTGACGTGCGCATCGATTTTGCCGGCGGGTCTGTCTCATTTTTCGCGGCGCGCGACGAGGACTATTCGCTGCACGAGATCGATCTCGTCGCTTCAAACGGGCGCTTGCGGTATTCCCGCGGCGGCGAAAGAATTCTTTGGCAGCCCGCGGTCGCCGATGCGCATTTCGAAGGTTACAAAGTGTTGTCTGACGCCGGTGAAGACATCCGCTCAGATGCCCAGATGACCCAGTGGCATGTTGCCGATCAGCTTGCCAAGAGTCTGCAGGGTGAAGACGCCGATATCTGCAGCGGAACCGACGCGCTGAAAACCATCGAATGGCTCATGAAGATAAGGGACGCATTGTGAGCGCAAGAAAAATGACCGACACCTTGGCGCTGCTCGGTGGCCCGAAACTGATCGACAAGGAATTCCCCCGCTACAACTCGATCGGCAAGGAAGAGGTCGAGGCGGCCAAGAAAGTCGTCGAAAGCGGTGTGCTCTCGCAATTTCTAGGCTGCTGGGATCCGGATTTTTTTGGCGGCCCGAAAGTGCAGGAGTTCGAGCGCATGTTCGAGCGCCATTTCGGCGTCAAACATGCGGTGACGGTGAACTCGCTGACGTCGGGGCTGGTCGCTGCGGTGGGTGCGCTTGGGATCGAGCCTGGCGACGAGGTGATCGTCAGTCCGTGGACGATGTCCGCCAGCGCAACCGCGATCCTGCATTGGAATGCGATCCCGGTGTTCGCCGACATCGAGCCGGAGACCTTCTGCCTCGATCCCGCGTCGGTGGAGCGCAACATTTCGCCTTATACGAAGGCGATTGTCGCCGTCGACATCGCCGGGCACTCCGCCGACATGGATGCGCTCCGCGCGATTGCCGACAAGCATGGCCTCAAGATCATCTCTGACACCGCACAAGCTCCGGGGGCGATGTATAGGGGCAATTTCGCCGGCACCTTGGCGGATATCGGCGGTTACAGCTTGAACTACCACAAGCACGTCCACACTGGCGAAGGCGGCGTGATGGTCACCAACGATGACGATCTGGCCGACCGTTTGCGGCTGATCCGTAACCACGCTGAAGTGGTTGTCGAAGACAAGGGCATGACCAATCTCAGCAACATGATCGGGTACAACTTCCGCCTCGGCGAGATCGAAAGTGCCATCGGTATCGAGCAATTGAAGAAGTTGGCGACGATGGTGGAAGGCCGCCAGCGGATCGCGCGCCGCATGGATGAGGGCCTTGGCAACCTGAAGGGGCTGCGCACGCCGGCGGTCAAGCCCGACTGCACCCATGTATACTATACTTACACGATCACGCTCGATCCCGACGTGCTGGGCGTGAGCAGGGATGTCATTCACAAGGCGCTGACGGCGGAAGGCGTGCCGGCGATCGGATCGCGCTACGAGAACATTCATCTTTTGCCGATGTATCAAAAAAAGATTGCTTACGGCAGCAAAGGATTTCCGTGGACCTCCGATATCTGTCGGCGTGACGTCAGCTACGCCAAGGGCATATGCCCGGTGGCGGAGGATATGAACGACCGGCGGTTCCTCGGCTTCGGCATTTGTAGCCACACTTTCGAGGACGGCGACGTCGATCTTATCATTGAGGCATTCCACAAAGTGTGGCGCAATGTCGAGGCGCTGCAATGATCTACGAACTGCCGGGCGGCTATTTCGTGCGCGCGTTGTATGCCAGCGATCTGGCCGGGCCCTATCCGTCCTGGTTCGAAGACCAGGAGGTGTGCAAATACAATTCGCACGGCAAGTTCGCCAGGAATTCGGACTGGTTCAAGCGTTTCTATGAGTCGGCCAATAACGAAGACCGCGTGGTCTGGGCAATCTGCCATCGTGACGACGGGCATATCGGCAATATCAGCTTGCAGGATATGTCGTTCATCAATCGCAACGCCGAATTTGCGATCTTGATCGGCGATGGCCGGCACAGGGGCAAATCGGTGGGCACCTATGCCGGGCGCGCGTTGCTGCGGCATGGATTCGAGAAACTGAACCTCGAGCGTATTTATTGCGGCACGGCTTCGACAAATGTCGGGATGCAGCGTCTCGCGCACCAACTCGGCATGACCGAAGAAGGTCGCCGCCGTAATCACCTATTCCTGGAAGGCCAGTGGGTGGACATGTTGGAATACGGGATCCTCAAAGGCGAGTTTCTCGCTCGGGACATCGATAAATGAGCGGAGATCATATTGAGTCAGCTGCGGCGAAATGGTCTTGAGTTCGTTGGCGGTCTCGAGGGTGCGGCGCGCGGCGTATTCGCTGGCAAATTAGGCAATGTCGAAAACCTGCCTGGACGGGCTGGTGCAGACCAGTGACTGGCTGTTGTGTGGGACCAGCTTTTTGTCTGATCTGGAATGGCGGGCCCTCCGTCAGGCGCGGCAGGCCGGCAAGCGAACGGTGCTTCCCGGATGAAATCTGGGTTGGGGACGAGATCGGTCTGCAACTCGCCCGCAAAGACTTGCCGGAGGCGCCGGTCAAGCTGGTGCCCAATGCTTATTTCCTCGACTTGCGAGGCGAGTGCGGCGCGATCGCCATTCCGGCGTGCAGCCGCGGCGACGACCTCCATAGTATGCGAGCCGTTGCGGGACGATCGTCTGGCTCTCTATGGAGACTGGCGTTACTGGCACTATACCGAAGAGGAAGCGTTGCACGTTTTTCTTGCGAATGTCGGGCGCCTTGGCGGCAATATCGGGCGCATTACGGTGCGGGCGCATCGTCTCAACGCCCGCGCTGCATCGTAGGCGAAGGAAGCAGTAGGGAATAGCGATGAAAATTGTTGCAACTATCGAAGCGCGAATGACGTCGACTCGGCTGCCGGGAAAGGTGCTGCTCCCCGCGCTCGGCCGACCGATGTTGGCGCACCTGACCAGCCGCCTTAAGGCGGTGCCGTCCATCGACGAGATCGTGCTCGCCACTACCACCAACGCTACCGATGACGTGCTGGCCGAATTCGCTGAACGGGACGGCATCGCGCTGTTTCGCGGCAGCGAAGATGACGTCCTGGGCCGGGTGCTTTGTGCCGCCGAATCAAAATCCGCCGATGTGATCGTGGAAATTAGCGGCGACTGTCCGATTATCGATCCCGATCTGATCGAACAGACAATCCGGACATTTAAGCGCAATCCGCAAGCTGCGTTTGCCGCGAACGCCACCATCAGCAGCTATCCCGGTGGTATGGATACGGCGGTGTTCACCCTCAAAGCCCTGAAGACCTCCGCCGCGATGACCGACGATACCCTGGACCGGGAACACGTTTGCCGCTTCATCGTCAATCATCCCGAGCTGTTTCCCTACGTCTATCTGATTGCGCCGCCGTCGCTGCACTGGCCGGAGGTGTGCTTGACCCTGGATGAACCCGCCGATTACGAGTTGATCCGAACGCTGATAGAGCATTTCGGTGAAGACTCCCCTCTATTCAGCTGCGGCGACGTGATCCGGGCCTTGCGGCAACATCCGGAATGGTTGACGATTAACCCGCATGTCAAGCGCAATGACCCGCGGCCGACATGATCCACCCAATTCTCTCATCGGTCTAGAGCTCGGTGGACAGGGGCTACGACATCGAGACTGCGCCGACGGTATGATTCTTAGCTATGTGCGCGCCTTCTGAATGCATGCGGCGTTTCGGCTGACGGTCGGCGTCAAATCCGCTGCGAAGCGACGCGCGCAAATACCTGTTCCTGGTCCGTGGGTGGACACGATTGAATACCGCTTCCTCAGAGACGAATTTCTCGGAGGCGACAAAGTTACTCGGAGGCGACAAAGTTAAATGATAGGAGTTGTTGCGCACGATCCAGGAGGGGCGGAATTTCTTTCTAGTTATCTCCGCTATAATCCTCAACCATTTGTTTGCTGCGTGGAGGGGCCGGCCCACAGCGTGTTTACTCGCAAGTTAGGCAAGGTAGAAAGCCTGCCATTAGAACTGTTGGTGGATACCTGCACTTCGCTGTTGTGTGGAACCAGTTCCGTTTCGGACTTGGAATGGCGAGGCCTCCGTCTAGCGACATCTTTACGTAAGAGAACTATCTCGGCGTTAGACCACTGGATCGGTTATCGGCGTAGATTTCTCCGTGGTGGTGAATGGTGCTTCCCTAGCGAAATCTGGGTGTCCGACGAAGCCGCGCTTGGTTTGGCGCGGCAAGAACTGCCAGAGGTGAAATCACTAACAATAAAAGATTGTTTCTTTCAGGATATTCGCGATGAAATCGCATCAATCGAAGCTCCTAAGCGGGGTATTAATGAAGGCGTCAATATTCTTTTTGTAAGTGAACCCATTCGAGAAGGGGGCCTTGTGTTACATGGCGATGAACGCTACTGGGGCTTCACTGAAGAAGAGGCTCTCCGGTATTTTCTTACAAACCTGGGTCGCCTATTCGACCGGGTAAATCGGATAGTTATCCGATCGCATCCTAAGGAAAGCCGTGATAAGTACGTTTGGACATTAAGCGAATTTGATTTGCCAATAATCGTTTCCGAAGATCTGCCATTGCTCCACCAGATAGTTGCCAGTGATGTGGTCGTTGGATGCGCGACGATGGCGATGGCCATCGCAGTACTTGCAGAAAAGCGGGTTATTAGCTGTATTCCTCCGGGCGGGCGGCTTTCACCTCCGCCCCACGCCGAAATCAAGGAAATGCGAAGCCTGCTAGCCTAGCGAGGAATCTTATGACTTTGAAGTATTTCGAATGTCCGTCCAAATGCGCGTGATTTGTCTATGAATTGTGACCGAGTGAACACACAGTTACAAGCGGCTGATACCGAAGGCTTGACGCTATTTCTACATCGAATCCTCGATGAAGTAGGTTTAAGGGCCCAGCTCGGCGCTGTTGCCGCGCGAAAATGGCGAGAAGTTTGCGAGCAACTGCCATACCTTCCGGTTAGTTACGCAGCCGCGATGGTCGAATATCAATTGGCTTATTGGTCGGATAAGTTCTCAAAGATATTCGATATTTCGTTGATATTGGAACACGATAATCGTCCGTGCGGGCTATTGCCCCTTTCGCTCGTATTTGATTTTGAAAATGGTTGGCGATTATCCAGCAATGGCGGGCCAGTCGTGCGCCCCTTGTTCATTTCGGGCATACCGAAAAAAGCGATCAAGGTATTGGCGAAAAGATGCCTCGAGTTTTTGGAAAAAGTTTGTGAGGGTATCGGCCAGAAAGAGTTAGAGATTGTTGAAGTATTCTCGGGCGGCTACGGATTTGGTGGGTGGTATAATGCTCTGTTGAGTTCTGGACCGAGAGTAGAGTTGTTCCACGAACTTTTTCTGGATCTCAGTCCAGATATTGCCGACATCAAAAACAACTTTCGTAAAAGCTACAAGCCACTGATTTCTAAAGGTCTAAAACTTTGGAGCACGGAGGTAATTTGCTCAGCTTGCCCCCAACAATGGGAAGAGTTTCGTCAGTTTCACCGTGTTGTGGCTGGAAAATCGACGCGTTCTGAAGATAGCTGGCAGAAGCAGCATGATGCAATTGCCGCAGGGGATGCTTTTTTTGTTTGCCTCCGTGATGCTGGTTCGAGGATGATAGGCGGCGGTTTATTTCACCTTTCTCCGCATGAAGGAATGTATGCTGTCGGAGTCTATGATCGAGCGCTTTTCGACAAGCCACTTGGGCATGTCGTTCAGTATTGCGCGATCGAAGAGATGAAACGCCGAGGAGTGCGCTGGTATAAAATTGGAGTTTTCTCTTATCCTGGTGGAAATCCTCCTCCGACAGGTAAGGAGCTTTCTATTTCAATGTTCGAACAGGGCTTTTCGTCTCATACGTTTCCACGCGTCAAGATTACCAAGAGAATTGATCGTGGTTAATAAGTGTGGAATACATATGTTACGCAACGTGACGCCATCGAGACTATGGCCGATTAATTGTTGCGCACAAACCCAGGCACCCGCAGGCTGCGCTTGGCCCTGGTTGGACAGGCCCCGACGAGGTGTATCATGGAAAACGCATCGACACCGACATGCCCCGAAGGGCTGTGTCGATCACGGACTGTCGGCGTAACCATGAGCGGACATAGAAGTCAAACGGACCTAAGACTATGAATTCCAGCGTAATACCGGGAGAAGAATCGAATACCGATGACGTTAGGACATGGTACGAAAACTCTTACAAAGAAGGAAAAATTACCGCCCAGAGAAAGTACCCGAATGAAGAGTTCTGTCGCTTTATGGGGCGGAATTTTTTTAAAACAAACTTAGATGACAGAAGTCATATAAAAATATTGGAGGTTGGCTGCGGCAGTGGTTCAAACCTATGGATGGTTGCTAAAGAGGGTTTCGATGCGTACGGCGTAGATATTAGCAGCTATTCGCTCAATCTTGCGAAAATGATGCTGTCAAATTACGAAGTACGAGCAAGTTTGCAACTTGGCGATATGACTACGCTTGAGTTCGAAGATAATTCATTTGACGCGGTGGCTGACATTTTCTCATCTTACTGTCTAAATGAAGTTGAAGGTGAGAGTTTCATTCGCTCCGTGCACAGGGTGCTAAAACCAGGCGGAAAGTTTTTTTCCTTTTTTCCTTGCAAATCGTCCGATGCTTTTAAGAACCATTCCCCGGCTAGTTTGATTGACAATAGTACGCTAAATGGGATTCACCGAGCGTCTTCTCCGTTTTATGGGAATTTCTATACATTTAGATTTTCAAGTACAGAAGACTATCATTCATTACTTACTAGAAATGGATTTAACGTGACTTATCTTGAAACAATATCTCGCTCCTACAATAGCCAAACAGAAAATTTTTCATTTATATCTATTGAAGCAGCTAAAAGATTATAATAATTCGAGCGTTATCGCCGGGTTGCCTCCCTCCTGTCCGGCCTGGACCGTTGGTTGATCTGCAGTCGATTCATCGAAATTCAGTTAAATGACCGGGACGTCCGAAGTTTTTGCCAGCGTCTTGAACCGGCTCAAAAGGTTTAAGATCTTTCCGGCCATTCAGCGTTTCGCTGCGCACAATCGACGTGTATTTCCGCTCGCGCCGGATGCGGCGCGACGCAAACCGGTAGTGCTGTTCGAGCTGAACCTACTTCGGTCGGCGCATATCGCTTATAGCTATTGCGCCAACGTGCTGGCGACGGAGCATCGGGCTCGGATTGTCGCTTATGCGCCGCAGCGTTTGCAAAGCTGGCGGCAGAGGCTTTATTTTTGGATTAAGTGTGCGATCGGTTTAGATCCGTTCGGTGCGTACACTTCCTTCGGGACGACAGGCTTTCTGGAGGTGGTGCCGTCCACTGTCCAGAAAGCCAAGGCAAAAGAGTTGATCGAGACAGTTCTGCCGCTGTTGCGAAATAAGCGCGACGTTGAAGAATTGGTCATTGACGGCGTTTTGGTCGGGGACCTGATCTACGACTCCTATCTGAGTGTATTTCGCAAACCGACTATCGAATTCGATTCTTCAGAGTTTCAGCACTTTCTGCTGAATTCCCTTGAGTTATACGTTTTCTGGAATGACTATTTTAACACCCAAGACGTGCGCGCCATCAACGTCAGTCATTGCGTCTATACCGTAGCGATCCCGTTGCGTTTGGCGTTAAAGCGCGGAATTCCTGCATTCCAGGCCAACGTCACCCACATCTATCGCCTGACGGAACGCAATCTTTTCGCCTATAACGACTTCTTCTACTTCCCCGAACGGTTCGCAGCGCTGCCGTCCGATGTGCGCGAGGCTGGCCTCGCTGAGGCCGAGCGCCGGATCAAACGGCGCTTTGCAGGCGAGGTGGGCGTGGATATGGGGTATTCCACAAAGTCAGCATACGGCGAAAATCGCTACGCCCGTTTGCTGCAGCCGTCACAGCGCAAGAAGATTCTGATTGCGACCCACTGTTTCTTCGACAGCCCGCATGGCTATGGAAACAACCTGTTCCCGGATTTTTATGAGTGGCTCTCGTTTCTCGGCGAAATAAGTGAGGCCACCGACTACGATTGGTACATCAAAACCCATCCCGACTATCTGGATGGCACCAAGGAAATTATCGATGCTCTGGTTGCGAAATATCCGAAATTCACATTGTTGCCCGCGGATGCGTCGCACCATCAAATTATTGCGGAGGGCATCGATCTTGCGCTGACAACATGGGGCACGATCGCTTTCGAATACGCGGCGTTGGGCATTCCTGTGATCAACGCGTCGCGAAACAATCCGCACATCGCGTATGACTTCAATCTGCATGCCAAAGGTGTGGAAGATTATCGCCGCATGCTGCTGAATCTGGATCGCTTGGATTTAAAAATCGATAAACGAAAGGTCTGTGAGTACTATTTCATGAGAAACATCTACAACACCGAAGACCTGTTTTTTGAAAGCTACGACAAGGCCGTTGACGATCTGGGCGGATACTCTGGCCAGTTCGAGGTGGAGGTCTATGACCGGTGGCTGCAAGACTGGTCGCCGGAGCGACATCGGACCATTGTCGCAGCCTTGCGGGCTTTCGTCCGATCAGGCGACTTCCGGATGGATTATACGCACTACGGCCGAGAATTCACATTCGAGTCCACGGAAGGGCAAGTATGATCGCTGTTATTCTCGCCGGTGGGCTCGGTACGCGTATTTCAGAAGAGACGCATCTGAGACCGAAGCCGATGATTGAGATCGGCGGAAAGCCCATACTCTGGCATATCATGAAGACCTATTCCGCCCATGGCGTGAATGATTTTATCATTTGCTGCGGCTACAAGGGCTACCTCATCAAAGAATATTTCGCCAATTACATCCTGCACATGTCGGACGTAACCTTCGACATGGCGAGCAGCGAGGTAAAGGTTCACCGGCGCATGGCAGAACCATGGCGGGTAACGCTGGTCGATACCGGCGAGAGAACAATGACCGGGGGGCGGTTGAAACGTGTCGCGGATTATTTGAAAGACGAAGATTGCTTTTGCTTCACCTACGGCGATGGATTAAGCGATGTAGATGTCCAGGCCTCGATCACCTTCCATCGGAAGCATGGCAAGCTCGCGACGGTGACGGCCGTGCAGCCTCCCGGGCGCTACGGCGCGCTTGAGCGGTCGGGCGATCAGATCACCGGCTTTATCGAAAAGCCACGCGGCGACGGCGGTTTGATAAACGGCGGATTCTTCGTGTTATCGCCAAAGTGCATCGACTTGATTGAGAGCGATGGCACGCCATGGGAATCGGTGCCAATGAGTAAGCTCGCCGCCATAGGTCAAATGATGGCCTTCGAGCATCGTGGTTTCTGGCAGCCGATGGACACGCTACGCGAGAAAAATCTGTTGGAAGATTTGTGGATTCGGGGCAAGGCTCCATGGAAGGTTTGGAAGGACTAACTGTAATGGTTGCCCAGGAAGTCCATGCAGCGGATCTCGATCTGATCTTGAGTGTGGCCAAGGAAGAATTCGGGGCACTCGCCGGAAGTGAGGTCGTGCTGACCGGTGGTGCGGGGTTTCTCGGCTACAGTCTCGTTTTGTCAATTTGCGAGTTCAATCGACGCAATCCCGGCGCCAAGATCGCACTCAATGTACTGGATAACTTTATCCGGGGGTGCCCGCCCTGGCTCGAGGAGGCGGCTCGCGAGCGGTCGATCCGCTTGTTCCGGCACGACGTCACCCGTCCTTTACCGAAGGGGTTGCCGCGCGCGGACTTTCTAATTCACGCCGCGTCGATTGCTTCCCCTACGTACTACCGGCGGCATCCGATCGAAACGATGGATGCGAACGTTCAGGGGCTCCGAAATCTTCTGGACCATTGCGTCGCATGGAAAGGAGATGGCTACCCGACGCGAGGAATGCTGTTTTTTTCGTCCAGCGAAATCTACGGCGATCCCTCGCCTGAAATGATTCCAACGCCTGAAACGTATCCTGGCGTTGTTTCCTGCACCGGGCCGCGTGCCTGCTATGACGAATCGAAGCGTTACGGCGAAACCATGTGCGTCAATTTTGCAAGCGCCCACGGTGTTCCGGTCAAAGTCGCCCGCCCATTCAACAACTACGGACCCGGACTGAAATTGTCAGATCAGCGTGTGATCCCGGATTTCTGCCGTGCGATCCTGGCCGGGGAGGACATAACGATCCTATCGAGCGGTTCGCCAACGCGCACCTTTAGTTATGTTGCTGATGCGGTCGCAGGCTACATGAAGATTCTCGTGCGCGGTCGCCCCGGCGAAGCCTACAACATCGGGACGGAAAAACCAGAGGTGTCGGTGGCGGAATTGGCCGAGCTCCTTGTTCAAGTCGCCCGCGCCACATTGGGATATCGGGGACAGGTGCGCTTGGCTACCAGTGCCGATCCTCATTACCTAACCGACAATCCGCAACGCCGCTGCCCCGATCTTGCAAAGGCGCGCGGCGAACTTGGCTATGCGCCGCAGGTATCGCTCCAGGAGGGGTTGCTTCGTACCCTGTTGTGGTACGTCGACAACCAGCAATGGGGAGACGACCGTTGAAACTGACAGTTATCGGCACAGGCTATGTCGGCCTCGTCTCCGGAGTGTGTCTGGCGGAGATCGGTGTTGACGTTGTCTGCGTCGATTCCGATGCCGGCAAGATCGAGCGGATTCGCAAGGGCGAGACCCCGATCCACGAAAACGGATTGGAGTCGCTGCTGGCCAAGCATATCGGCCGCCGCCTGACCGCCACAACTGCTGCAGAAGCCGCACTTCTCGACAGCTCCGTCTCGATGATCGCGGTCGGCACGCCATTCGACGGTGAGCGCATCGACCTGAGCCAGGTCGAGGCAGCGGCGCGGAAGATTGGCGAAGTTCTGAGAACGCGGGACGACTATCACGTTGTCGTAGTCAAAAGCACTGTCATTGCTGGGACCACCGCAGGGCCAGTCCGCGAGATTCTTGAAGCGGTGTCCGGCAAAAGGGCGGGCATCGACTTCGGTTTGGCGATGAACCCGGAATTTCTTCGCGAAGGTGCGGCGGTTGCCGATTTCATGAATCCCGACCGGATCGTTATTGGCGGCATAGACGGCCGCAGTATTGCGACCGTGCGGAAGCTCTACCGGCCATTCATCGAGCGGGGCGTGCCGATTTTCGAAACGAACTGCGATACTGCTGAGATGATCAAATACACCAATAATGCGCTATTCGCCACCATGATTTCTTTCAGCAACGAAATTGGCAATCTGTGCGCCCGCCTGCCCGGGGTTGACGTTCTGGATGTCATGGCTGGGGTCCACCTGGACAAGCGCCTGTCTCCGCGTCTCGCGACCGGCGAAACGATCCGGCCGCGGATGTTGGAATACCTTGCCGCCGGCTGCGGTTTCGGCGGCAGCTGCTTCCCCAAGGATGTGAAAGCGCTGGCGGCCCATGCGCGCGCCTTGGCGTTGGAGCCGCGAATGCTCGACTCGTTGATCGAGGTCAACAGAACGCAATTCTTAGAACTTGTTCGCCAGTTGGAACGCCATATACCAGTGCTAGCTGGCAGTCGGATTGCGGTCCTGGGGCTGGCATTCAAGCCTGAATCCGACGACATTCGCGAATCTCCGGCCATCTCGTTGATCGAAGCGCTGATCGCCCGCGGATGTTCGATCAGTGCCTTTGATCCGCTTGCCGCAGCCGGCTTCCGTCGGAAATTTCCCAATTGGCCGGTGCGGTACGGCAACAGCGTTGAGGCCACCATAGAACACGCGGAAGCAGTCGTTATCGTTACCCGTTGGAAGGAATTCGGACGGCTACCGGCCTTAGTCGCCGGAATGGTGACGCAGCCCCTGATCGTCGACGGCCGACGCATGTTCCGGCCGGGCGATTTTCCGCGCTACGCCGGTATCGGCGTCGAAACGAACGACTCGAACATATCCGTGCATCCTAACATCAAGGTTGCAGGTTTGACGCCTTAAAACATGTCATTGTTGAAAGCGATACGTCAATTGCTTTTTACGGTTTTCGGGGAATGCTATGCGGTTTGATGCGGCACCGCTCTTGGGCGCATTTGTGATAGGATTGGAACCGCGCATCGATCAACGCGGAGCGTTCGCTAGGGTTTTTTGCGCTAGGGAGTTCGCGGCTCTGAATCTCGAAACTACTTTCGTTCAGGCCAATATCGCAATCAGCAAACTTCCCGCTACCGTGCGAGGTATGCATTATCAGCGCGCTCCCTACTCCGAGGTAAAGCTTGTTCGCTGCGTCCGCGGCTCCATTTTCGACGTTATCGTCGATCTTAGGAGGGAGTCGCCGACCTACCTCAAATGGTTCGGGATGGAATTGTCCGAGGAGAACGCTCTCGCTATGTATGTTCCTAAAGGGTTTGCGCACGGATACGAATCCTTATCCGAGAATGCCTCGGTACATTACATGGTCAATGAGTACTATGCCCCAGATGCAGAGAAAGGATGCCGATACGACGATCCTGCGCTTGCGATTAATTGGCCGTTGGCGGTCGGTAATGTTTCCGAGAAGGACACGAAGTGGCCATTGCTTGCGGTACAAATTTGACCGATAGCTTGCCCGGGATAGGCATGACACGGAACGCCGCATGACCCGCCACGTTCTGCTGACGGGTGGCACCGGGTTCGTCGGTCGTCAAGTCCTGACCGCACTGGCCAAAGCGGGTGTACATGTGCGTGTGGTATTGCGCGCCGGTAGCGAGGCGCGGATACCGAGTATTGCGAACGTCGAAGACATAATCTTTACCAACGATATCTTCGCCGAATCCGCGGATTGGTGGGCGAACGCATGCAGCGGCGTCGATACGGTCGTGCATGTGGCGTGGTATGCTGAGCCCGGAAAATACCTGCAATCCGCAAGAAATCTTGACTGCCTAGAAGGCACACTGCGGCTCGCTCGGGGTGCAGCTCAGCGCGGAGTCCGGCGTTTCGTTGGCGTTGGCACTTGCTTCGAATACGATCTGACAGGCGGCGTGCTCACGGTCGATACGCCGTTGCGTCCGCTGACTTCTTATGCTGGGACGAAAGCGGCTACTTTTCAAGCGTTGTCTCAGTGGCTGCCGGCGCAGGGGGTGGATTTCGCCTGGTGCCGATTGTTCTATCTTTACGGCGACGGTGAAGATAAGCGGCGGCTGGTACCTTATATCCGCGCTTGCCTCGCCGCCGGGGAAGCCGCGGAGCTCACTACCGGAAAGCAAATTCGGGACTTTTTGGATGTACGCGAGGCGGGCCGTCTGATCGCCGAGATCTCCTTGAGCGATCATACGGGACCCGTCAACGTCTGCTCCGGGATGCCGGTGACCGTCCGTGAACTAGCGGAAAGCATCGCCGATGAATACGGACGGCGGGATTTGCTACGGTTCGGTGCGCGGCTCGACAACCTAGTGGATCCGCCGAAAGTGCTCGGCGTCAAGCACGAGATTATAAATTGATTGCCGCAAAATTGTTGAAGGTAACTTCAGAAAAATGACGCAAATGTTACTCGCCATGTTGTTTGAAGGGTAGAAAAATGAAGAAAAATATTAGCGGTCTGCTCGATGTATTTTTCAAAGGGAAGACGCGCGAGCGCATAAACGAAATAGCGATTATGTTGCGGGGGGGGCCGTATGGTTTTCTGGCTGATCCGAGTTATTCGGAAGATGGATTGGTGACTTTTCATCTCGCTGAATTCATGAAGGATCCGAAATTCATGAAGGCTTATGCAGCAGGAAAACGCACGGGAGCATTGCGGAAACATCCGGGAGATATTCATTGGCGTGCCTACGTGGCTTGCTGGGCAGCAAGCCGGGCGAAACACCTGGCGGGGGACTTTGTCGAATGCGGTGTAGGCCGGGGATTGCTGTCTCGCACGATTGTAGAATATTTAGATTTTAATGGCCTGGACAAGAAATTCTGGCTCTTTGATACATATTCTGGGATTCCTGATGGCGTGCTGAGTGAGGAAGAGAGACGGCGAGGCATTCGAAACGAGTTGTTCGGCTACGACGACAGCTACAGCGCTGTAAAGGAGACGTTTTCTGGGTTCAGCAATGTGCAGATTGTGCAGGGTATTGTGCCTGAATCATTGGCAGGTCAGCCGATAGACCGTGTGTCCTATTTGTCCATTGACATGAATAATGCGGCTTCGGAAATTGCCGCCATTAGTTTCTTTTGGGATAAATTGGTTGCGGGAGCGGTTGTGGTTCTTGACGATTATGCTTACTCCCCGGCTTTTCTCGCCCAACATAAGGCATTCAATGAATTTTGCAGCAGCAAGGGCGTGTGCGTCCTTGCCCTTCCAACCGGGCAGGGCTTAATCATTAAGCCGTAAACTGGTCGTGTTCTGCTTCAGAAGAAAGAGATCGTGAAATGACTCCGGACTTGCTGCGCAGGGTGCTGTACGAACAGACCAGTCTGCCGATTTTCCAAAACCGCATGTACCCAACTGAAGCTGAGGCCAAGTCCTGCCCAAAGGGTGACATGTGCTTGGTGGAGGACCAGTGCACGGGTCTGATCTATAACGCCGTGTTCAATTCCGACGGGATGATCTACGACGCGCACTACCAAAACGAACAGGGCGTTAGTCCTCTATTCCGTGTCCATCTGGAGGCCGCGGTGAGCATTGTGTTGCGCGACATGGGCAAGCAAGACCTGGTCGAGATCGGTTGCGGGAAGGGCCTTTTTCTTGAAATGCTGCTCGCACAAGGCGCCGATGTCACCGGCTTTGATCCGGCCTACGAAGGCAGCAACCCGCGCGTCTTGCTTAAGTACTTCGAGCCGAGTGCTGGTATTTGCGCAAAGGGCCTGGTGATGCGGCATGTGCTGGAGCACGTGCAAAATCCATACGAGTTTCTGGTCTCGCTCCGGGACGCGAACAAAGATGCCGGCTTGATCTATATCGAAGTGCCTTGTTTCGACTGGATCTGCGAGCATCGGGCGTGGTTCGATATCTTTTACGAGCATGTCAACTATTTCCGGCTTTCCGATTTTCATCGGATGTTCGGCCGCGTTGTAGACAGCGGCCGGTTGTTTGGCGGCCAATACCTGTATGTCGTTGCGGACTTGGCCAGCCTGAAGCGGCCTCAAATCAATTCGGATGACCGCGCAGTAATTCCCAATGACTTTACCCGCGGAATTGCCGAGCTGGCGCGCTCCCAAACCGGGAAAAGTGCCATCTGGGGCGGTGCTTCCAAAGGCGTTATATTTGCGATGCTAAGGTCGCGTTTGGGTGAAAAAGTAGAAATGGTAATCGACATTAATCCGGCCAAGCAGGGCAAGTATCTGCCTGGTACCGGTTTGCTTGTGCACTCGCCCGAACGGGCAATGGCAAGCCTGCCGCCAGGCTCGACCATTTACGTCATGAATTCCAACTACCTCGAGGAAATCAAGGTTATGTCCAAAGACGCCTACAACTATATAGTGATCGACCGTGCGCGACTTTGATCAAGAGGTCGCGGAGCGCATTGCTGACCTGGGTAGAAATGCCGATCTGAAGGCGCTGGCATCAGCTTTCATGCGCGCGTCGACGCTGCCAAAATATTCATACAATTTTGCGTGGCAGGGCCGTCCCATTATTCAGTATCCGCAAGATATGATTGCGATGCAGGAGTTGATCTGGGAGGTGAGGCCGGATCTGATCATCGAAACCGGCATCGCACATGGTGGGTCATTGATCCTGAGCGCGTCGCAGCTGGCGCTGCTCGACATGTGTGATGCCATTTCGGCCGGCCAGCCGCTAGATCCTAAAGTTTCCGCACGGAAAGTGTTGGGCATCGATATCGATATTCGCGCCGCCAATCGGTCCGCGATCGAGGCCCATCCGATGGCGTCCCGCATCCAAATGATCCAAGGATCGAGCATCGCTCCCGAGATCATACAACAAGTACATGAAATTGCTGCTGGTTACCAGCGGGTGCTGTTGTGCCTCGACAGCAACCACACGCATGAGCACGTGCTCAAAGAATTACAGGCCTATGCATCACTCACTGCCGTCGGCAGCTACTGCGTCGTCTTCGATACAGTGATCGAAGATTTGCCGAAGGAGATGTTTCCCGATCGCCCCTGGGGCCCTGGGAACAATCCGAAGACCGCAGTCCTGGAATTCCTAAAATCTCATCCGGAGTTCGAAATCGACAAGGCCATCGAGAGCAAGCTTCTGCTCACCGTTGCTCCGGATGGATATCTCAAGCGTCGCCGACTCTGAACGCTGGCTTAAGCAAAGGTTTTCTCTTGGATTCTCCTATTCCAAAAGTCACGGTGGGCGTACCAGTCTACAACGGCGCGGCTACTCTGGGATCGGCGCTCGACGCCTTGCTGAAGCAAACATTCGCAGATTTTGAGATTGTCATTTCCGACAATGCTTCAACCGACGATACTAGCGACATCTGCGCGAAATATATCGCTGAAGACGCCCGGATCCGGTGTTACCGTCAAGCGACGAACATTGGGGCGGAATTGAATTTCAAATTTGTTCTGGAGCAAGCGCGCGCGCCCTATTTTATGTGGTCGGCCTGTGACGACCTCCGCTCACCCGATTTCTTGCAAGAAAACGTTCAATTCCTCGAGGCGCATCCAAGCTATGTCGCTGCGACAAGCCCTAACGTGTTGGAAGGGGGGGAGGCAGCCGGTTCTCAACTGATAGCCTTTTCACTCGATGGCAGCTTGGAAGAGCGCATCGATGCGTTTTTCGACAACTGCTGGGTGTCGCACGGTATCTTTTACGCACTAATCCGAACTGACGCGCTGAAGGCTTGCGACATTCTCGGGCAGCCATTCTTTGGCTTCGATTGGGCAGTTGATCTTTACCTCGCCAGCCGCGGAAAAATCCACCGCACGCAGAAAGGCCTGATGACATCTGGCATGGCCGGCTTGAGCAATCGGGGTTATCCGTGGCGCCAATACCGGACACAGCCCATCGGCTGGCTGTTCCCGTTTCATCGAGTCAGTCTCTATGTGTTGAAGCTTTCGTCCCGGTCTTCCTTGAAATTCCGCCTGACACTAGTGATGCGATTGTTGCGTTTGAATCTGATGACGGCGCGCGTTCAGTTCTTTTCCGAACTGCGCTCGCTGTTTCCGGCCAAGGGAAACCCGTCGCTTCGGCCAATGAAGGGGCAGCGCTAGTACCGTGGGACTCTTCGGCCTGATAAACGCGCCGGTGCGCCGAATGCTTGGCGCTACGACGGCTCCGCTGCACGGGATGGCGGAGCGCAGCCTGATCTTGCAGGCGCAAATGGCGGCACAGGCCACGCGCGGCCGTGAGCGGCTCGACCGCCTGGCTGCCGCGGAATTCCGCGCGTTTTCGCAATGGGGCGAGGACGGCATCGTCGATTGGCTCGTCGAACGATTGTCGGGAATATCCCGAAGTTTCGTTGAATTTGGTGTGCAGGACTATCGAGAATCCAACACGCGTTTGCTGCTCCAGTTGCGTAATTGGCGCGGCCTTGTTTTGGACGGTTCCGAAGAATACGTGGCGGACATTCAAAGCCAGGATCTATATTGGCGCCACGACCTTACGGCAAAGTGCGCGTTTATCGACCGCGACAATATCAACGCACTCATTAAAAGCGCGGGCTTCGCGGGGCCACTTGGTCTCCTTAGCATCGACGTCGACGGCAACGATTACTGGATTTGGGAGGCGATCGACACGGCGATGCCGGCGATCGTCGTTTGCGAATACAATGCGGTCCTCGGCGACCGCTTTGCGCTGACTGTCCCCTATCGTGCCGATTTCCAGCGCTCATTGGCGCATGCCTCCAATCTGTACTTCGGAGCCTCGATCAAGGCCCTGACCGCGCTGGCGCGGCGGAAGGGTTATGAATTCGTCGGCACGACCTCGACTGGATGTAATGCGTTCTTTGTGCGTCGTGATCTGGCGCCATCAGTCTTGGGTTCCCTCAGCGCCGTCTGGGCTTATCCCTCGGCGGTGCGCGAGGCGCGTGACAGCGAGGGGTGCTTGACCTTCACCGGCGGCTCGGCGCGCAAGGCGATCATCGCGCACTTGCCGCTGGTCAATATCGAGACGGGCACCGAGACGACACTTAGCGCCTGCGGTGAGATCTATTCGCCGGAGTGGGCATCTGGTAACGGCGTGCAGTGGGTCTGATCGCATGACGAACAGGCGCGCTTTGATCTTTGGCGTCAGCGGGCAAGATGGTGCCTATCTCTCGCGTCTGCTGCTCGACAAAGGGTATGAAGTGCACGGCACGTCGCGCGATGTCGATGTTGCTCGCTTCGAGGGGTTGCAGCGGCTGGGCATCCTGGACAGGATCAAGGTGCATTCGGCCAATTTGACGGACTACCGCAGCATCATCCAGGCGCTGCGCACCGTGCAGCCGGGCGAAATCTATAATCTGTCCGCGCAATCCTCGGTCGGTCTGTCGTTCGACCAGCCGATCGAGACGCTCAACAGTATCGTCAACGCGACCTTGAACCTGCTCGAAGCCATCCGGTTCATGGGTGGCGACGTGCGGCTGTACAGCGCCTCGTCGAGCGAGATGTTCGGCGATACGGGAGGGAGGCCGGCGGACGAAACGGCATCGTTTCGACCGCACAGCCCCTATGGCATATCGAAGACGGCGGCGCATTCGCTGGTCGCGAGTTATCGCAAGGGCTATGGCCTCTATGCCTGTTCCGGCATCGCCTTCAATCATGAGTCGCCGCTGCGCAATGAGCGCTTCGTCACACAGAAGATCGTGCGCGCGGCCATCGACATCAAACGTGGCGCGGCGCGCCGGCTGAGACTCGGCAATCTTTCCATCGTGCGCGACTGGGGCTGGGCGCCCGATTACGTTGATGCGATGTGGCGGATGTTGCAGCAGCCTTCGGCCGAGGATTTTGTCCTTGCGACGGGCAAGGCATCAAGCTTGCAAGAATTCACGCAGGCGGCGTTCGCCCGCGTCGGCCTGGAATGGCGTGATTTCGTCGATTACGAGCCTGCCTTCTTGCGGCCCTACGAACTCGAATACTCCGTCGGCAATGCGGACAAGGCGGCCCGTCTGTTGAACTGGCGCCCCAGCGTGACCATGCCCGAGGTGGTGAACAAGCTCGTGGAAGGCGAGTTGGCTCGGGCATAAGCGTGAAGGTTCTCTTCGACGGACAGATTTTCGCCGAGCAACGTGCCGGCGGCGTCAGCCGCTATTACACGACGCTGGCCGAGCGTCTGGATGCCGAGCCCGGGGTGTCGGCGCGCATCATCGCGCCATTGCATCGCAATGAAATCTTGTCGGCCAGCACGACGGCGCGTGTATTGGGCATCGGCCTGCCGGACAAGCGCGGTGTCGCGCGACTGTGCCGGCTCGGGCTGAAAGTCATGTCGCCGGTGCTCGATCGCTTCGTCAGCGGCGATATCGTGCATGAGACGTTCTTCTCGCCAAAGCCTTACCTGACGGCGAAGCGGCGCGTCACCACGATGTACGACATGATCACTGAACTCTATTACCCGGGCATTGCGACCACGGAGCACAAAAAGGCCGCCTTGGCGCGGTGCGATCACGTCATCTGCATTTCGCACAACACCAAGAAGGATCTCTGCGAGCTGTTCGGCTTTCCACCGGAGCGCGCCAGCGTCACGCATCTCGCCTATCAGGATTTCAGCCGCTTTGCCGGCAGCAAAGCGCCGCGCGGTTTGTCCGATGCTCCGTACTTTTTCTATGTCGGCAACCGCGCGGTCTACAAGAATTTCGAGATGCTGGTACGGGCTTTCGCCAGTGCGCCGCGGCTGGCGGAGAACTTCCAGATCGTCTGCTACGGCGGCGGGCTGTTCACCGACGGCGAGCGCGCCGCCGCATCGGCGTTCGGCCTGCGGCCGGAGGCGCTTGTGCACCTCGTGGGTGGCGATGACGTGCTCGGCGCGGCCTATGCCAACGCGACGGCTTTCGTCTATCCGTCGCTCTACGAGGGCTTCGGCATTCCGCCCTTGGAGGCGATGTCGGCCGGCTGTCCGGTGCTGTCCAGCAACACCTCATCGCTGCCCGAGGTAGTGGGCGACGCCGCGTTGTTGTTCGATCCGAAGGACGTCGATGCGCTGCGGGACGCGCTAGTGCGCATAACGGAATCGGCGGCGCTGCGGGACGATCTCGTGCGCCGCGGCCATGCGCAGCGGAAACTGTTCACCTGGGAGCGCTGCGTCCAGCAGACGCTCGATGTTTATCGGCGCGTGCTGTGAGCGTCGGAGGCCTGGCGCAGTACGTTTTGAAACACCGGGCGGACGCGTTTCTCGTCGTGATTGACGGAGGCCTTGCGGGCGGCGGCCGAGAGCGCCTGGCGCAAGGGCATGTCTTCCACGATGCGGCGAAGCGCAGCCTTGAGCGCCGGCAGCGAGCGCTCGGCGATCACATGGCCCCAACCGGCATCGCGCGCATATTGCACCTGGGCAGTCTCCGGCGATCCGTAGACCAGGCACGGCGTGCCAGAGACGAGATAGGACGGCACCTTGGTCGGCATCGAATAGCGCATCAGGCTGACGCTGTGGCTGTCGAAATTCACCGGCAGCAGCAGCGCGTCGGCGCGTCGCAGCATGGCGAAGAACGCCGGCTCGTCGAACTGGGATGGTTCGAGCTTGACCGCCGGATGCAGGTCGAGAAGGTGGCGGTAGCGCGCGATGTTGCGGGCCTGCGTGACGACCCGCAGCGTCGAGTGGAAGCCTTCGCCGTTCAACTCCGCGATCGCCTTGGCGCAATCCACCAAAGAGTTGAGCTGAGCGTCGGCGAAGATCGATCCGACGTAAAGGAATTCCGGCGCCTGCGACGATACGAGATCGCGCTTCGCGCTGCCGGCCCATCGCTCGGTGTCGAGCGTGAACTGAATGGCCTGGAAGGGCCGGCCGTAGCGCTTCGAATAGGCCAGCTGCATGGCCGGCGAAATGCCAAGGCATGTTTCGGCGACCTTAAAGAAATGTGTCAGCCATCGGTTCATCCGGAAGCGTTCGAGCGGCGCGAACACGCCGCTGCGGTGCGCGCTCATCGACCAGTCGTCCATGATGTGGACGACCAGCGGCAGATGAAACGTCGAGCGGATGTTCTCGATCAGCGCCATCATGCCGTTACTGCCCAGGATCGTGTAGATGACGTCCGGACGAAAATCGGAAATCCAGCGGTGCAATTCCGGCGTCAGCCGGCTGCGCTCCGGAATGCTGTCGCGGAGAAGGTAGTTGCGGACCTTGTCGATCATGCCGGCCGGAGACGGTGGCGCCTCGTCCGCAACGGCTGCTGCGGCTTGGGGCGCGGAACGCCGGCGCCGGCGCAGCCAGCCGAACGGCTCGATGAAATCGAGCTCCTCAGAACGAAGCGCATAATAGTTGCCGCAGATGTCGTTCGTGACCGGATCGGGATCGTTGTGAATTGTTGCTAGGCAATCCTTTGGCCATCCGGTGAAAAGCGACGTAAACGTCGCGCCTCCGCCTGTAAACGGATTGAAGGCGACAGGCGTTACAAAAAGGACACGGGGAAAACGTTGCATGGCCGTTACGGATATCGTCAAATCGCCAGCAAGGCAAACCTCGACAGCGGTGCGGTAGCGTGCGCGATAAGCAGCTAATGACAGAGGCGATTCGAGAGTTGCCATGAAACAGGTAATTTTGACGCGCGCCGGTGTCGAGGTGCACGAGGTCCCCGCGCCGCAGGCGGAGCCGGGCGCAGTGCTGGTGAAAGTGTCCAGCTCCTGCATTTCAACGGGCACCGAACTCAGTGGCGTCAAGTCGAGCAATCTTCCGCTCTGGAAACGTGCGCTGCGTCGGCCCGATCAGGTGCGGCAGGTCATCGAGATGGTACGCACGCAAGGTTTTGCGCGCACGAAGGAGACCGTCCGCTCGCATCTCAATCTGGCGTCGCCGATGGGCTATTCGCTGTCGGGCACGGTTGTCGCCGTGGGCACCGGCGTGGACGATGTTTTTATCGGCGACCGTGTCGCCTGCGCCGGCGGGCAGGCCGCTTTTCATGCCGAATATGTCTGCGTGCCACGCAATCTCACCGTGCCGGTGCCCGAGGGCGTGGCTGACGATGCGGCCTCGACCGTCACACTGGGCGCCATTGCGCTACAGGGCGTTCGCCGCGCCGAGCCGACGGTGGGTGAGACCTTCGTCGTCGTCGGGCTTGGAATTCTCGGTCAGCTAACCGCGCGCATCTTGAAGGCGTCGGGCATCCAGACGATTGGTGCCGATCTCAGCCCTGAGCGGATCGAGCAGGCCCGAGCACACGGCCTCGATCTCGCTATCGCCACGGACGGCAATGAGCCGGAGCAGCAGGTCGCGCGGCTGACCGGCGGCCTTGGCGCCGATGCGGTGATCGTCACGGCAGCGTCGGCGTCGGCCGACCTTCTTAACGCGGCGCTGCGGATGTGCCGCCGCAAGGGCAGGGTGGTACTGGTCGGCGACGTGCCGATCAATATCGACCGCGCGGATATCTACGCCAAGGAAATCGATTTTCGGATTTCGACGTCCTATGGCCCCGGCCGTTACGACCGCAATTACGAAGAGGGCGGGGTGGATTATCCGGTAGGTTACGTGCGTTGGACGGAAAACCGGAACATGCAGGCCTATCTTGGGCTGCTGGCGAACGGCGCAGTCAAGATCGACGATCTGGTCGCGACGCGCTATCCGATCACCGAAGCGGCTGTGGCTTATGCTGCTTTGCAGGCGACGGAAGCAAGGCCGCTCAACGTCATTCTGACCTATCCAGATGCGGCGCCGGCCGAGCCGGTGCGCCGGGTTGAGAACCCAACCGTTCGCGGGGGTCATCAGGGCGCGGTTCACCTGGCGGTGATCGGCGCCGGCGGATTTGCCAAGAGCACGCTGCTGCCCATCCTGCGCAGCGTAAGCGAACGCTTCACCCTAAGCTGCATCTGCGCGCGGCAGGGCCATAGCGCGGCGTCCGCGGCGCGCGAATTCGGCGCCGGCTACGCAAGCACCGACTTCACCACGGTGTTGGCCGATCCGGCAATCGACGCGGTGATGATCGCGACCCGCCACGACAAGCATGCCGAAATGGCACTGGCCGCGTTGCACGCCGGCAAACACGTTTTCGTGGAAAAGCCGCTTTGCCTGAACTCGACGGAGCTTGCATCGATTGCCGATTTCTACGCCGGCGGTGAGCAGGGCAAGCCCCTGCTGATGACCGGATTCAATCGCCGTTTTTCGCCCTATGCGCGCGTCATCGCGCAGAAGACGGCGTCGCGGACAAATCCGTTAATGATGAACTACCGCGTCAACGCTGGATACTTTCCGCCCGACACCTGGGTTCACGGTGCGGAAGGTGGAGGCCGCAATATCGGCGAGGCCTGTCATTTCTACGATCTATTCGTGATGCTGGCAGGGGCCAAGGCGGTGTCGGTTCAGGCCGCGACGATCCGACCGCAAACGGCCTATTACTCGAAGCGCGACAACTTCGTTGCTATCGTCACCTTTGCCGACGGGTCGGTTGCCAATCTGACCTATACGGCGCTCGGCTCGCCTGAATTTCCGAAAGAACAGCTGGATGTTTTCGTCGATGGCAATGTTTACAGCATCGATGACTTCAAGGATCTCTCAGCCAAAGGGGCTAAGGCTGCAAAACTGACGGGTGCGGCTGCCGGCAAAGGGCATCGAGACGAACTGATAGCCTTCGCCGACGCAATCAAGAATGGCGGCGGCTGGCCCATTCCGTTGTGGCAGCAAGTGGAGGCGATGCGCATTGCCTTCGACGTCGAGGCCGCGATTACTCAAGCGGGCTCGTGAAACTGGCTTTAATCAGGCCGGCGTCAGTTTGAAGCAGGCATCGATGCCGGCGACCGCGCCACGGTGCAGGGGAAACTGGCGTTCGTCGAAGGTCAGATTGAGCAAGAATTCGCGCGCTTCGGGATCAAGCGCCTCGTCCTTGAGCGCGTCAGCCCGCCGCGACATCCACATTAGCTCATTCAGCGACATCGCTGCGCCGAGGAATTCGCAGTTAAATCCGTTTCTTGCGGCGATCGCCTTAAACTGGTCCGGCGTATAGCAATCGACGATCGGGCATTCTTCGCCGTCGGTCGTCACCTTGAAGATCTCTTGTTTGGACACCGACGCGCGCCAGGAAAACATCTTCTTGTAGATGTAGCCGCAATACAGATGCATCCAGATCGAATCGTAATTGTAGACCATGATCTGGCTGTAGCCGTCCGGCTTGATGATGCGGCGGAACTCGCGCAACGTCTTGTCGATGTCGGGCAGCACCATCAGCACGCCAGAGCAATGGACGATGTCGATGCTCTGGTCAGCGAAAGGCAGGGGTCCCATCGGGTCGCTCAGATGCACCAGCTCGACATTCGTTGCGTTATGAAGCGCAAGCCGCTTCTTGGCTTCCGCGAGCGAGCTGGTCGATACATCGACGCCGATCAGCCGTTTCGGTTTTGAGTGAATGCTGAAGCCGACCAGATCGTTGCCGGGTCCGCAGCCGTAATCGAGCACGACTTTGCCGTCGGCCTTGTTGACCGGGATCAGTTCGATATAGCCGGGATATTGCGCATTTCGCCAATCGAAAAAATTGCGGGATTCTTCGGCGCTGGAAAATTGCCGGTGTTCGGTGACGTTGTGGCGCGTCCAATATTCGACCGAACTCAGCTTGTGCAGCCGCAGATTCAAAATCTTGCGAAGTGCGTAACGCACGGGGCCCGGCAAAATAGGCCGCAGCAGGTTCTTCGCAGTCTCAACAAAGGTCATCGCGTCGGTCCTTGGCGTTTCGCGTTCGTATACAGAGAAGTTTATTGACTGTCATCCCAAAACGGGCCAGAAGCGCCGGCGCCAGTCATGTTTGTCTGGCTATCGCTGACGGCTGCGGTCCCGGCGCAGCCGCTCGGAGCGCAATTCCCAACCATTCCGACATCATCGGTTCATGCAATTTTCCGCAGTGAGTGAATTTTCCCGCGCGTCCTGGCCGGGGCGGCCGCCGTTACCGGCTGAAGACATTTTCGGCAACTCGAAAAAGATTAGGCTCATTCTGCGCGAGCTCGAGACCTTTCGTGAGAAGCTTGGTCGCGACGTGTCGGTGCTGGATTTCGGCTGCGGCAACGCGGTCGGCGTTGGGCAATTTCTGATCGGCGATGGCATTCGGTATGTCGGCGTTGATTTTCATGAGCCGTCGCTGGCCTTCGCCCGCGAGCATTTCGGCGGACCCAACGCGGAATTTTTCGACGTTGTGCCGATGGATCGGACGTTTGACGTCATCATCTATGCGGACGTGCTCGAGCACGTGCCAGATCCGCTCGCGATCGTGCAGGCCTATTCGAAGTTGCTTGCGCCCGGCGGCATGATGATCTGGTCGATGCCGAATGGCTATGGGCCGTGCGAAATTGAGAAGTTTGTCGACCGGCATCTTAGGCTTTATCAAACGCTTCGTTTCGTGAAGCGTGCGGCGCTATACCTTGTTGGCAGATCGATTCAGGTACTGCCGTCCGTCCCCTACAATAACGAGAGCGGGCACATCGTTTTTTTCACGATGCGCAGCGTAAGGCGGCTTGCGAGCGATGCCGGCTACAAGATCGTCCGTTACGGCCATGGCGGGTTTGTCGGGGCCGATCTCACCGGCAATACGATTTTCACAAGCAGGTGGAGCGTCGAGTGGAATATCGGGGCGGCTGACCGGCTTCCCTCGTGGATGGTGTCGAACTGGTATTTCATCTTGGTGAAGGCCTGACGCGCTGTGACAAATGATCTACGCCAGCTCGACAGCCATTTCGCCTTCGGCGAGAACTGGAAGGCGTTTGTCGAGACGTTGTCGGAAGAAAGCATCGCCGAAGCCGTGCGTGGCTTGGCAAAACTGTTCCCGGCGGACGAGCTTCGAGATCGCGACTTTCTGGATATCGGCTGCGGGTCCGGACTTTCGATGCTGGCGGCGCTTCGGCTTGGCGCGCGTTCGGTCACCGGGATCGACATCGACCCGAATTCCGTCGAGGCGGCGCGCGCGGTCTTGAGCCGGCATACCGCGGGCAAAGTCTGGCGCACGCAGGTGACCAGCGTGTTCGATTTTGCGCCGGACAAGAGCTATGACGTCGTTCACAGTTGGGGCGTTCTGCATCATACCGGCGACATGTGGCCGGCGGTCCGTAAGGCGGCCGCGCTGGTCGCACCCAAAGGCCACCTAGCGCTGGCGCTCTACCGCAAGACGCTGCTGTGCCGCTTCTGGCGCGTCGAGAAAAAATTCTATAGCCGGTCCAACAGTCTTGTTCAGGCGGCGATCGGCGCGATTTATCGCGGTCTTTATCGTGTCGCCTTGCTTGCGACCGGGCGCAGCCCAGCGCGCTACATCCGCGACTACAAATCCGCCCGCGGCATGAATTGGTCGCACGACGTGCACGATTGGCTCGGCGGCTTCCCCTACGAGTCGGTCACACCTCAAGAGGTGTCAGCGGTGCTCGGCGAACTAGGCTTTAACGAAGTCCGCACGTTCGAAAAGCCTGCCGCGGCCCAAGGGCTGTTCGGTTCGCATTGCGACGAGTTTGTCGCGGTGCGCCGCTAAATTTGATGGATTTCACCGGTTACCTGCGGCAGGCCCGCACCCTTCCGCCGCACGTGGTTCTGCGCAGGGCGGCCGCGCTGGCCGCGCGAACGGCTACCAGCTGGGGGCGGCTCGCGTCGGATCTGTCGGCGGGCAGCTACGGCACTGCAAGATCTAGACTCAATCCCGCGGCACGGATTTCCATCAATGCCGTCGATATCCCGCCCGACCTGGAGGAAACGCTTCGCTGTCTTGGCCGCGAGTATCTCGCGCACCGGTTCGAACTCCTCGGTTCGCGATGGACGCAGCCGATCTATGGTTTCCAAGCCGGTGGCTTTCTCGGCCACCGTTATACGCCCCACAGTCCGAAGGCGCCCGATCAGGCGGGCCATGGTCTTAGCGACGTTGTCAACCGCTCGAACCTGCCGCACTCGCTGCAAGTCTGGCGGTTGATTGCGCGGCCAGACTACACGCCGATCGACTGGCAGTTGGATTGGCGTTCGGGATATCGCTGGTCGGCGCGCCGTCCGAGCGTGACATTGCCGATCCCGGTCGATCGCGGTGCCGACGTCAAGCTGCCGTGGGAACTCGGCAGGCTGCAGCACCTGCCGCAACTGGCGTTGTGCGCTATCCTGGCGCGCGATGGCCGGCCAAATTTTGAAGCGGCGTCGCGTTACGTCGAGGAGATTTCCGATCAGCTTGCCGACTTCATCGCGACTAACCCGCCGCGCTTCGGTGTCAATTGGATGGGCGCGATGGATGTCGCCATCCGGGCTGCGAATATCGCCCTCACTCTGGCTTTGCTGGCCGGCGCGGGCCTCGCCCTGTCGCCGGAGATGAGCCAGGCCGCCGCCAACGCGCTCAACGATCACGCCGAATATGTCGTCGGGCATCTCGAATATTCAGAAACCGGACGCAGTAATCATTATCTTGCGGATCTGGGCGGGGTGCTTTGGTCGAGCTGGATGCTGAGCGGTCCGGCGGCAGACGCCCGCCTGATATTTGCCGGTGCCGAAATATTGAAAGAGGCCGACTATCAGTTCCTCGCCGACGGCGGCAATTACGAAGGCTCCACCAGCTATCACCGGCTTTCCGCCGAGATCGTTCTGTTTGCGCTCGCCGTCATTTGCTCGCTCGATCACACGGCGCTGGAACGGCTTGAGCGCGCAGCGCCGCCGCGCCGGCCGTGGCGTGCGGTCTTCCCGGTTCTGCCGTTGCGCCGCCACCGGAGCGATAGCACCGGCGCGAGCCTTGTGCCTCCCGCCGTGTGGCAAAAGCTGCAAGGCGCGGCGCGGCTGTCGCGCGCGGTGCAAGGTGCCGACGGCACGATTGTGCAGATCGGCGATACCGATTCCGGGCGTTTCTTTAAGCTGCACCCGACGGCGCTGCCGCCTCAGTCCGCGGCGGCCGATAACGGTTTTGCCGAAAATAGCCTCGACCACAGTGGCTTTATCAATGCCGTCGACGTTCTGTTGGGCGCTGATCCGCAGGGTAGGCGGCTAGATGCAAGTCTGGTGCGCCGTCTTGCTGGCTGGACGGCGACGCAAGGTCTGCCGCAAGCCGCTCCCGATGTCGCGGATTTCGGCGATCTCGACGCGCTGCTGGCGCGCTGGCAGGGGACGCCCGATGCGTCACGCCGCGTCCGGCACATTCCGTTGGGCATGACCGTCGATCCCGCGGCGTGGACCCGATTGGCATTTCCGGATTTCGGTTTATACGTGTTCCGGCACGCCGACCTGCTCATTTCATTTCGTTGCTATGACGCGCCACCGCCGGCGGCGCCCAACGGTCACCGGCACGACGATAACCTCTCGGTCGAATACCGCCTTCCTTCGGCGCGACGCCGCGACCCGGGCTCTTACGTGTACACACCCAGCGTCGCGCAGCGAAACCGTTACCGCGCCGCGGCAGCGCATGATGTGCCCCGCGCGCGCGGCAAACCACTCACGACTGTCGGCAACGCGTTGTTCGATCTCAAACAAAATGCTTATGCGCAATGTCTGTGCTGGCGCGCCACTGGCGTCGCGGGCAAGGTGAACGGCCCGTCGGGGGAAATTATGCGCATTCTGCAAATCTCATCGCAGCAGTTATCGATCTTCGACTGTGTCGAGCCGCCCGCCGAGATCGATGATCTGTCGCCGGAATTACCGGTCAGCTTGGGCTACGGCCGTCTCTAGTTTGCGAACGACGTCGGCTATCGCGTTGCCGCTTAAAGCCAAGAAAGCATAATTCAATCCATGTGTGGTCTCGTCGGTTGTTTGACTTATTCGGATCGGTTCCGCGTTACCGCGCCCTATCTCGATCGCATGCGCGATACGATGGCGCATCGCGGGCCGGATGGCGAAGGCACCTGGATTTCCAATGACGGCGCGGTGGGGCTCGGGCACCGGCGGCTGTCGATCATCGACCTGAGCAATGCGGCGTCGCAGCCGATGGCCAGCGACGACGGCGCCGTGCAGCTCATCTTCAACGGCGAGATTTACAATCACGCCGATATCCGCCGCGAACTGGAGGCGCTCGGCCATCGGTTCCGCACCGACCACTCCGATACCGAAGCTCTGTTGCGTGCCTATTTGCAGTGGGGCCGGGATTGCGTTCATCGCTTCCGTGGCATGTTTGCCTTTGCACTGTGGGATCAGCGCAGCCGGGAACTGTGGCTGGTGCGCGACCGCATTGGCATCAAGCCGCTCTATTTCAGCCGCCATCACGGCCGGCTAACCTTTGCGTCTGAAATCAAAGCGCTGCTCGCCGATCCGGAGCAGGCGCGCGCGGTCGACGAAATGTCGATGTATTACTATTTCTCGTTTCTGGTGCCGCCCGCGCCACGCACCATGTTCGAAGGCATCGGCAAGCTTGCCGGTGGAACCTGGATGCTTGTCGGCGCCGATGGCACGGCACGCATCGAACGCTATTGGGATGCGCTCGATAACCCCCAGGATCTGAGCGGCGTTAGCGATCAGGAAATCTCCGAGCGCGTGCTCGACACGCTGACCGACGCCGTGAAGCTGCGGATGGTCAGCGACGTGCCGGTCGGAATTTTTCTGTCGGGCGGTATCGATTCCAGCACCAATGCGGCGCTGTTCTCGCGTTGCGGCGGCAAAGTGCGGACCTTTTCTATCGGGTACGACGACGAATATGCCAGTTATCGCAATGAGTTCGCCTATTCCCGCCAGGTCGCGCAGAATCTCGGCGCGGAGCATCACGAGCTGCGGCTGAAGCAAAAGGATCTTGTCGATTTCCTGCCGCGTATGGTGGCGTTGCAGGATGAGCCGATCGGCGATCCGGTTTGCGTGCCGGTGTATTACGTCTCCAAGCTTGCACGTGACAACGGCGTCACGGTCTGCCAGCTCGGAGAGGGCGCTGACGAGTTGTTCTGCGGCTATCCGAACTGGCGGCGCGCGCTCAGGCTCCAGCATCTCAGCGACAGCATCCCGGTGCCGAACGCCGTGCGGCGTGCGGGGCTCGGCTTCTTGCGGATGGCGAACAAGCACGAAAGCCTGCCGTATGATTGGCTATCGCGCACGACGCAGGACCGCCCGATCTTCTGGGGCGGCGCCGAAGCGCTGCCGCATCTCAGCCGCGAGAAGATCCTTTCAGGCCGCCTGCGTGAAAAATTCGCCGGCCACAGTTCTTGGGACGCGGTGGCGCCGATCTGGGAGCGGTTTGCCGCGCGGGAAGATTCCTCGCGGCTGCATTGGATGACCTACCTCGATCTCAACTATCGCCTCCCGGAACTGCTGCTGATGCGCGTCGACAAGATGAGCATGGGCGTGAGCCTGGAATGCCGTGTGCCGTTCCTTGACCACAAGCTGGTCGAGCTGGGGCTTTCGATCGACGAGCAGGTGCTGACCCGCGGCGGGGTGCTGAAGACGGTGCTTAAGCGTGCCGTACGCGGCATCATACCGGATGAAATCATCGACCGGCCAAAGCAGGGCTTTGGCGTGCCGGTGCACGAGTGGATGCTGGGCGGCCTTGGCGACTATGCCAAGGATGCGATTCAGGCGTTCGCCAGAGGCACCGATTACCTGGACGACGCCGGCATCGCCAATATGACGCCGGAGCACCGCTGGAATGTGCTGAACCTGGCGCTCTGGTGGCGCGAATACATCCACTGACCGGCGGACGATGCCAGGCCCGGTCAGACGGGGTAGAGGCGGTAGTAGCTGTTGACGCCGGCTACGTGACCGCGGTGCATCGGGAAGCCGCGGTGATCGAAGGTTAGGTTGAGCAGGAATTCGCGGCCTTCCGGGTCTAGGCTCTCGTTCTTGAGCGCTTCGAAGCGCCGCGGCAGCCACATCATCTCGCTGAGCGACATGGCCGCGCCCTGAAACTCGCAGCGGAAGCCACAGCGCGCCGCGATGGCAGCGAATTGGTCCGGTGTATAGCAGTTGACGATCGGGCACTCTTCGCCGTCGGTCGTGATCTTGAAGATGTCCTGCTTGGGGATCTGCTTACGCCAGTAAAACATCTTCTTGTAGACGTGGCCGGCATAGAGGTGCATCCAGATCGAGTTGTAGTTGTAGACCATGATCTGGCAGTAGCCGGTGTCGGCGATGACGCGGCGGATTTCGCGCAGCGCTTGCTCGATATCGGGCAGGTGGTGCAGCACGCCGGCGCTGTGGACGATGTCGATGCTGCGGTCCGCGATCGGCATGGCGACCGACGTGCCGGACAGTACGATGAGTTCGACGTTATTAAAGCCGTGCGTCGCGAGCCGCGCTTTCGACTCCGCGATCGAGCTGGTCGAGACGTCGGCGCCGATCATGCGCTTTGGCTTTGAGGAAAGCGAAAAGCCGACGAGGTCGTTGCCTGGGCCGCAGCCGTAGTCTAATACGACTTTGCCGCTGGCCTGATCGAGCGGCAGCAATTCGATCGACCCGGGGTACTGCGAATTCCGCCAGTTAAAATATTCGAAGGACGCCTGCGCGTTCGGAAAGCGCCGGTGCTCCGTGACGTTGTGACGGGTCCAGTATTGCGCCGAGCTCATGCCGCGCAGCGGAGCATTCAGGATCTGCCGAATCATGTAGCGGCCGCGCGCCGGGATGATTCGTTTCGCCGAATTCTTGATTAGATCGACAGTGCCCATCGCGCCGGTCCTGGCCTTTCCCGGGATTCTATACAGAGAACTTTATTGACTGTCACCATCGCGAAACATCACGCCACGATGCGCGGCGCATTCGTCTTGTTTGAAGGCCTGCTGCCGACCGTTATCGACTCGCAGGTGCTCACGCATGTCCGTTTGATGCGCGAGATTCTGGGTATCGATCTCACCGTGGTCGCCTTTGCCTGCACAGCGGACGTCTTCGTGCAGTCGGAGGCCGCGCATGAGCGTGCGCGCCAGACCGCCGGTGGCGACGTACACCTTTTTCGCGGTATCCGGCCGGCACTGCCCGGCTCGCTCGTCATCAACCGGCGGCGGCTCGGCCAAGCATTGGATGCGGTCGGTGCGGTATCGTTCCTGCATGCGCGCGGCGACTATGCGGCCGCGGTCACCGGGCCGTTGGCGCAATCGCGAGATCTGCCGATGTTGTGGGATTGCCGCGGCGATTCGCGCGCTGAGCTGCGCGAACGCATCGGCGCGACGTCGCCCTTGCGGCGGCTGCCACTGGCGGTGCGGGCGTGCATGTCCGAACGGGATTCGAAAAGGGCTGGGCGTACCTGCTCCGGCGCCAGTTTCGTGTCGCAGGCTCTGCGCGAGCTGATGGCGGGCTACATCGGCTCAAAGCCAAGCTGGGTGCTGCCGTGCCTTGCCGACGAGAAGGCGTTCTTCTTCGACGCTACTTTGCGGCAACGCATGCGCGCGCAGCTCGGCCTTGACGAGGGCGAGCCAGTCTATGCCTATTCGGGCAGTCTCGCCAGTTATCAGCGCTTCGATGAAGTTGTTGATACGTTCGAGGCGACGTTGAGGCATCAACCTCTGGCGCGGCTGTTGATTCTTACGCCATATGCGGATGCGGCGCGCAAAAAGCTTGCCAAATTTGCCTCCGACAGGGTCATATGCAAGGCGGTCGGCTATGCCGAAGTAAACGGCTATCTCAATGCCGCTGATTTCGGCTTTCTTTTGCGCGACAACACCCCGGTTAATCATGTGGCGTTCCCTACTAAGTTTGCCGAATATGCGATGGCCGGTTTGCCAGTAATCATGAAGCAGTCGCCGCCGAGCTGTGTTTCCGAGGCGCAGGCGCTCGGAAATTTTCTGCCGCTGTCAGAGGTAAGTCGCGCGTCTGCGCCGCGTCCGGCTCAGCGCGCGGCGATCGCAAATAAGGCGCAGGGACAAATGGGCCGTCGCGCCAGCATTCAGCGCTTCTCCGACATCTATCAAGCGCTTGCGGCCCTCGCGCCGCCGTCTGGGCGCTAAGGAATGCCCAAGGCCAAGATCCATCTCGTCGCTGGCGCGCGGCCGAACTTCATGAAGATTGCGCCGCTCTATCACGAGCTTAAACGCCGCGACTGGTGCGATCCTGTTCTAGTGCACACTGGCCAGCACTACGACCTCACGATGTCGGACGTGTTCTTCCGTGATCTCAACCTGCCTGCGCCGGATCATTCGCTCGGCATCGGCGGCGGTAGTCATGGCGAGCAAGTCGGCAAGGTAGTGATCGCCTATGAAAAACTGCTGGTCGAGACCAAGCCGGATCTTGTGACTGTGGTCGGCGATGTGAACGCCACCGCCGCGTGCACACTCGCCGCCAAAAAAATGAATATACCGGTGGCGCATGTCGAAGCCGGCCTGCGGTCGCGCGACCGCACTATGCCCGAAGAAATTAACCGGGTGGTCACCGACTCGATCTGCGACCTGCATTTGACGCCTTCGCTGGACGCCGACGATAACTTGCGCGCCGAAGGCGTGCCGGCTCCATGCATCCATTTCGTCGGCAACATCATGATCGACAGTCTCATTGCCATGCGGCCGTCTATCGAGCAACGTCAGCATCCATTCCCGAGCGCAGTTCCAGGGCGCTACTCGATCGCAACCTTTCATCGCCCGGCTAATGTGGACGACACCGCCAATCTAGCGGCCCTTGTCGAGGGGTTGACGGTTTTATCGCAAAAATTTCCTTTGATATTCCCTGTGCATCCGCGCACGCGGCAGCGGCTCGAAACCGCCGGCCTGTTGGCGGCGCTCGAGAGCAGCGAGACGATTACGCTAAGCGGGCCACTCGGCTATTCGGATTTCATGCGATGTTTGTTCAGTGCCGCACTGGTTGTGACAGACTCCGGTGGCGTGCAGGAGGAGACGACCTTTCTCGGCATTCCCTGTTTCACGGCGCGGGCTTCGACCGAGCGGCCGGTCACAGTGACGCAGGGCACTAACCGGCTTATCAAGATCGCGGATATCGCCGGGCTCAACGCAGGTGATGGCAGGCCCAATTCGGTTCCACCACCGGCTATGTGGGATGGAAAAACCGCGGTTCGCATTGCCGATTTATTTCAACGGTATTTGGCCGAAGGAGCGCCCCTGCGGCGGGGTTAGCGGAAAGTGGGCCCCCAGAACAACGCCAAGCTGCTATTCGTCATCAGCGATCTTGCGGTCGGCGGCACAGAGCGGCAGGTCGCTGCATTAGCGCCCGAGTTAGTGCGCCTCGGATGGTCGGTCACAATCTACAGCTTTGCCGATGGCAAGGTGCGCCAACAGCTTGAAAGCGCTGGAATTGCCGTAAGGTTGGTGCCCGGAAAGCACGGTTTGACGGCCTCATCGCGGACCATGCGTGCTTTGTCGGTCTGTGTCGGCGCGGTTCACCTGTTGTGGATTATGCTGACGCTGAAACCGAAGATCGTGCATTGCTTTCTGCCGGCGGCGTACCTAATTGCCACACCTTTGGCGTTCCTCGCGCGCGTACAAGTACGGATAATGAGCCGGCGCAGCCTAAGCAACTATCAGAAAAGTGCATTCATCCGCTCGGCGGAACGTAGTCTGCATCGCTTGAACCATGCTGCGCTCGGCAATTCGCTCAAGGTCGTCGAACAATTGAAAGAGGAGGGCGTGCCGCAGGATCGTCTGGGACTGATCTATAATGGCATCAATTTCTCCGTTTACACGAATTCTGGCGAGCCCGGTGTTTATCGTAAACGGCTCGGTATTGAGTCAGACGAGTTCGTAATGTGCATTGCGGCAAATCTAATTCCTTATAAAGGCCACCACGAATTGATTGAGGCCCTTGGTCATTCGGCAGCGAAGCTTCCGGAAAAATGGCGGCTTCTGGTTGCTGGCCGGGACGATGGCGTCGGCGGTGTCTTGAAAGAACAGGTGGCGCTGCTCGGCATTGCGGATCATGTGTCGTTTCTGGGAGCGCGCGACGATATCCCAACAATCCTGGGGGCCAGCGATGTCGGGCTCTTGTGTTCGCACGAGGAGGGATTCTCCAACGCCATCCTGGAAGGAATGGCGTCGAGCTTGCCCATGATTGTGACCGACGTCGGAGGCAATGCCGAGGCGGTCATCGAAGGCGTCACCGGCCTGGTGGTGCCGGCGCGCGATCCCGCTCGCCTGGCGGATGCGATCATTCAACTTGCTTACGACCCGGCGCTACGCCAGAGAATGGGGAGCAGTGGCCGTCTGCGCATCGTCGAACATTTCGGGCTTCAGCCATTCGTGCGCAGCCACGACCGGCTCTATCATGGTCTGCTCGACGGCAAGCTCGTTAGCGATATCTCCGAGGCACGGGTTAGCCCCAGCGCTCGCGCCACGATTCAAGCATAAGCACGTTCCAGAGCATGTACTCGTGATTGCGGTGACCGCTGAGATGGTCGCTCCACACTTGGCGGACCCGTGTCGCGTCGATGAGCCCCGCCTGCCGCAACCGATTCTCGTCCAGCAAATTTTCCGCCCAGCCCTTTAACGGCCCACGCAGCCACTGCCCGAGCGGAATACCGAAGCCCATTTTTGGGCGGTCTATTATCGTCTTTGGTACATGCCGCTCTAAAACCTGCCGTAGTAACCATTTGCTCACGCCGCCGCGTATCTTGGCCCTACGGGGCAGGCGCCAGGCGAATTCGACCACTCGATGATCTATCAGTGGCACACGAGCTTCGAGTGCGACTGCCATGCTGGCGCGGTCTACCTTGGTTAGGATGTCGTCGGGCAAGTAGGTCACCAGATCGAGAAACTGCATGCGCTCGAGTAGGTGCGGAAAGTCGGCCGTGACTTGTGGGTCCCACAGCACACCCTTGGCTTCCGCTATGTTTGGTGCAATCTGCCCTGGCTCCCAATGCGTTACTAATCTTCGATAGAGTGCATTATCGTCTTCGACCGGTAGCACGGAGGCGAGCTTGTGCAGCTTGTCGCCGATCTGGGCGGCCCGCAACTGTGCTGGGATGAACGACAGCAGTTTTGACCAGCGGTCGGCCGAAATACCGGTGACGGCGCCGGCCGTCAAGCTGCGCAGCGGACGTGGCAGCAATGCCATTGTCCGCCATGTGCGGCTCGCCAGTTGATAGCGATTATAGCCCGCGAATAGCTCATCGCCGCCGTCGCCCGAGAGCGCCACAGTGACGTGTCGACGGGTCATGGCGGAAACCAAATATGTTGGAATCTGTGATGAGTCTGCAAAGGGTTCGTCGTAAAATTCGGGTAGTTTGGGTACGACGTCAAGGGCGTCTTGCGCAGTCACGATAAGCTCAGTGTGGTCGGTACCGATGTGGCGCGCCACCGCGGCGGCATGATCGGCTTCATCAAACTCAGCGTTTTCGAAGCCGATCGTAAAAGTGCGGACCGGACCTACCTTGGCGGCTTTCATCAGGGCCACAACCGTCGAGGAGTCGACGCCGCCGGAGAGGAACGCGCCTACCGGCACATCCGCGACCATGCGTCGCCCGACCGCATCAACCAGCAAGCTTTCCAAGCGGTCTGTGAGTTCGCGATCGCTCGCGTTGATCGGATCGGCAAGTCCCGCCTTCGCAATTTGGCGAGCATCCCAGAAGCGTTCGATGTGCGGCTCGCCATTCCACGGTAATGTGAGAATGCATCCGGGTTCAAGCTTCTGAACGCCTTCGTAGATGGTGAAAGGCGCCGGGACATAATTGTGCCGCATGAAGGCCGCGACTGCAGAGCGGTCGATACGTGCGGTCCAGCCTGGATGCGCGCGCAGCGCCTTAAGTTCGGAGCCGAACAGGAAAAGGCCGCCAAATTTCGCCCAATAAAGTGGTTTTATGCCGAGACGGTCGCGCACCAATGTCATTGTGCGGTTGCGTCGGTCCCAAACCCCGAGGGCAAACATGCCGACAAGTCGCTTGATCGTTGGTGCGACGCCGTGAACCGACATCGCCTCAAGTATAACCTCGGTATCTGAATGTCCGCTGAATTTGATGCCGCGTTCTTCAAGCTGGCGCCGCAGTTCCCGGAAGTTATAGACTTCGCCATTGTAGGTAACGATGAAGCGGCCATCGGCGGAAGCCATCGGTTGATGCCCGGCTGGTGACAGATCGACGATTGACAAGCGGCGCTGGCTGAGCGCGACACCGGCTTCGGGATCGCTCCAGGCACCGTGGTCGTCCGGGCCTCGATGCGCAAGGCATTCGGCCATCATAGTCACTGTTCGTTCCAGTGACTCGCGTGCATCGGCAGTTGACGTCAAAAGGCCAGCAATGCCGCACATCGTTGTCGAAATCCAGGTCGGTAAAAAAGTTGGACAGGGCAAGCATTAGCGCCGAATCTCTAACCTACGGCATTTAATCGAACAACGGCAATTTTTTGGATTAATCGCGTGAGCATCGATATCAAGGCTTTTGTCGCCTATATCGGCGGGTCGATAATCGCGCGATATGATCGGCTGATTCGGCATCAAGGCTTGAGGCACGAGCGTCGTTAAATGCAAAACATCTGGCGAAAAGAGTGGCTTTTCATCACAATTTGCGTTCTGGGCTACTGCGCCGCGGTGCTGATAGTGCCGCCCTATACGCCGCTGATCGAGCCCGACAGCAAAGGCTATATCGACTTCGATCCGCTTCGCTCAGCGTTCTATCCGGCGTTTCTGTATCTTTGTCGCGCCGCCGGTCTAAGCCTCGTTCAGACGACGTGGGTACAGCTCGCAATTTTCGGCGCAGCATTGGGTTATCTCTTGTCCGCCTTGCGCAGAATTGACGTGCCGCGCTACATGCTGGCCGCTCTCGTTCTATTGCTTGCGGCGAACGTGCTGTTCTCATCGTTCCATCGCTCAATCCTCACCGAGTCGCTGTATTTCTCGGGCACGGCTGTCTTGCTCGGCCTATGGCTTGACTATTTCCGCAGTGGTCAGGGCCGATTTCTTTTTTTGGCAGGCCTCATCCTTGGGCTCATGATCGGCGTGCGGCCGGCCGGCATCGGCGTGGTGCCGATGCAGTTGCTTGCGGCCTGGCTGCGGCGGCCGCCGCAAATGATTTCGAAGTGGCTAATGGTTGCGCTTGCGGTCGCCCCTGTCATGATTGGTGCGGGCAGCGAACGTGTGCTGTATCGCGCGGTGCATGTCGACAAGAGCGAATCGACAACCCCGAACCTGTTAATTGGCATGGCGGCAATGTTGGTTCAGCCGAATATGAAGTTCACCGGACCTCGCGCGCAGACTTTAACCCAGCTTTCAACGCGTCTCGATGAGACATATGGCCCGACGCAAAAATATCTGGCCGATGCGCCGACGATATCGGTACGGGTGCAACTGAGCGCGGCCTATCAGGCGCTTTCGCAGTTCCGCGCTTTGGCGTCCGAGCTCGTTGAGGCGGCGAAAAAAGAAAATACCACACCGGACGCACTCCGCGCGGAACTTGGCAAGCAGATCGTGTCGCAAAATATTTCAGGATATGTACGGCTGATGCTGGTCAACTATTTTGGTCAGTGGTGTGTCGCGGTGCGAAACTTTCCGCCGACCGCTCGGCGACTCGCAGAGTACGCCAATACGAACCCGTCCATTTCGTTGGGCGGACAGATTTCTCATGCCGAGTTGCACCCTCGTCCGACGATTGTGGGATTGGTCGTTTATCCGGCGTTTCTTGTCGCCGGTGCGGTAACGCTTGCGCTCACCGCCGTCTTCCTCTTTTTCGTGTGGAGCCCCAGCTTGATGAATTCGCCTGAAGGCTTCTATCTGGGAATTGCGGTATTCTTGGCCGCAATGTGCCAAGGGTACACATTGTTCATCAGTCTCATAAATGAATGGACTCCCCGGTTTTTAATGGCGGTATTTCCTCAACTGGAGATTGTCGCCATGTGCTTAACACTGATTATTTTGCATCGCTGCGGGATAATAACTCTTCGACGCCCAAGCTCGGCCGTTTGATAGCAGGTGTCCTCCGCCGACGAATATTCCACGGCTTTCACTAGAACGCCTTTAGTTTCATGAAGGCGAAGCCAACCATCTTCAACAGCAGCCAGCCGTGGCTGAATCTTGAGATGTTGGTTTCGCCATATTCTCTTGCGGCGTAGCGAATAGGCACTTCAGCTGTCTTCAAATTCATTTTGGCGGCCCCGAAGATGAGATCAAAGTCACCAAAGGGGTCAAAGTCGCCGAAATACGATCGATTTCTTGCGATCTCTTCGTAATCCGATCGAAGCAGAACCTTGGTGCCGCACAATGTGTCGGTATAGCGTTGGTTCAGTAGGAAACTAAACAGACGAGCGAAGAGATGATTGGCAATGTAATTGAGAAATTGCATCGCCTGCTTTTCATTGGGATACACCAGACGCGATCCGTTTATGAATTCGCCTTTACCGCTCGATAGGGCGTCGTAATATTTCGGTAGATCTTCCGGTGGCATCGTGAGGTCGGCGTCCAGAATCATCAGAACGTCCTTGCTCGCTTCAGCGAACCCCTTTCGAACGGCGTCGCCTTTTCCTTTCCCGCTTTGCTGGAAGAGTTTAATATTACGTTGCGGATAGGCCGCTTGGACGCGTTTGACCTCGTCCCATGTGCCGTCCGTGCTGTTTCCTTCCACGAATATGATTTCAATATTGGGGCAAAAGTGCGGGATGCGCTGGATCGCGGCTTCGATATTGCCGCGTTCATTGCGGCAGGGAATAATAATCGAAGTAGATAATGGCTTGCTTTCCACCCTTGGTTGGGCGCGCGCTACCACATAATTTCTGAGATTTGCTTTGCGAATGAGCGGCAAAGTGGCGACGAATCGATTGAACAGGCGGCCTAACCCAAACAGCCGGAATGGGGAGAGCATTCGCCATTCTCGCTTTATGACGTCGAAATCGGCAAGCTGCAGGATGTTGGTAATGTCCTGGTTGGATAGCCAGTTGCGCCTGACAAACCGATGCCCGGCTGCGAGCTTCGTATAGAGCACCAGAAGCGGATCCCACAGCCTGCTATAATAGGAGACAATAATACGTGTCTCGGGTTTGCAAAAACGGAGCAGGCTTTGGAACGTCGCCAGGCAATCGTCGAGCGAACCAATCGTATCTGAAACGACGATAAAATCGAACTTCTCCGCCAACTCAGGTGCATCCGCCAAATTTTCTACGTCATCGCATATGAAGTTTAGATGTGGATGCGCGCTCCTGGCCCGGCCGATTTTGGCGGGGCTGAAATCGATTCCGACGCCTTCGGATGGTTGCAGCGCGTTGAGGAGATTGCCATTGCCGCAGCCGAGGTCGAGAATGCGTTTCCCGGCCGGAATCAGAAAGCGCATATAGCGCCATTCTTCTTCATAGTAATATCGATGACGGCTAGCCCAGCTGTCGCGTTGGTAGGCGAGTTTCTCGGCCTGTTCCAGCAAAAGCGTTTTGCGATGGCTGAACCGGCGCTGCGCGGCAGCGTCCCGGTCAGAAACCCCAATTCCGGTTTCCCGGTTCAAACCGGGTGTTTCGACTTGCATTCTAAACCTCGTAGCAATGATGGTCGTCTACCGTATCAAAAAGAAACCAATACGGTGCGTGTCCTAACGCGGCAAGGGTTCGCAGCATTGCCGACAGCAGGTCAGCCATTTTTACGGTAAATGGTAATCTGAGGATTGATGTGCTCCCAGACCATCGGAAAGCGTTGAGAGGTCAGTCTGGGTGTAAAGCGCTTTTCGAGCTGATATTCGGGACCGATCTCAACCGCGCGCGGATTGCGTTCGACCTGCACCTTCCAATGGCAATCGCGGGTATTAAGAGCGTGCCTGTCAAATCTGAAGGGTGGCACTTCAAAAGGGGCCAGCGTTTCCGTCGTTAGGCAGATCGGGTCCGAGTCTGGAATGTGCGTGTCGATCCAGGCGGCGGCGCGAAGCCGCGTCGAGTGGGCGAGGCTATTTTCGTCGGAATAGGCAAGTTTCAGCGGTGCCGCCTGAACGATTGTCGCAAATGCACATAGTGTCAGCGCCAGGGTGCGGTAACGCCATTGCCAAATGGAAATGGCGATCAGCGCGGCGGGGAGGAAATATGGAATGTAGCGGAAGTTGACCATCCAGGTATCTAGATTGGCTGTCATGATCGCCATAACGAGGAGCGGAAATACGAGCGCCAGCGCGAGCAGCCGCCGCCAGGCCGGCCCGACATAAGTAAAATAGCCGACCGTTGCGAAAAGCATAATCACAAAAGCAAGTCCGAACCCGGAAACAAGCGAGTTCTGCACGAAGGCCATCAGAGCGCCGATATCGGCCGATGGATGGAACCACGCTGCGGCTGCTGTGCGTTCGGCCTGTGCCGCCGGCCAGTCGAGCAGATAATAAGGGTTCGTTAGCAGAAAAGTAGCAAAGGCGCCGATGGGAATTAGCACAAGCGCTGCCGGTTTGAGGCCGTGGCGAATGACGAGCACGACGAGTGCACCCCAAAGCAACGGCGCGAACATTGAAAAGGTCGCGGCCGATCCGACTGCCAGCCCGATCGCTATCGATAACAGCAACGCCGATGCGGGCGCCATTTCATTGCGGACAAATGCGCGCACAACAATTAGTAGGGCGGTGTTGACCCATAACAGCGCATACCAATGCGGCTTAAGGACTTGCGAAAACATAATACTGGCGGGACAGAAAACGTAGATTGCGAGACCTAGCAGGGCGATGGCCGCCGGGGCGATCTCTAGAAGGGTCAAAAACAAAACGACCGCAGACAAAGAAAACGCGACTAGAACAAACGCCCGGCCCATAGTCCATATTTTATTGATCTCCTGCGGTCGGGCGAGAAACTGATCGAGTGGAGCAATGTGAATGACCCCAGCCCACGATAATATTTGATACCAGGCGCCGAGCGGATACAAGAATGCCCCGCCATACTGATAGAATTTTGGATCAAACTGCATTTGACGCGGCTTTATGCGGGCCAGTGCCATGACGCTCAGGATTTCGTCTGCGTCAACCGAATACAATTTGAAACGCGCCATCCAAACATCTAGGGTCTCGGATTGGCGGGTCTGGCTGCCGACTAGCTGATCGCGTTTAAGGGAGGATTTGTTCGCGATATCGCTCGTGATCTTGTAGTTGTTGATAAAGGGAATGCCGTTTATGCGCGTTCCATAGGAGAGCGTAGCCACCTGTAAGAAAAAAAACGTAACTATAATTCCTAGCGCGACGAACCAAATGGCGGGTTTCGACCGGGTTTGAAGGCGGGAGCTCATTGCCCACCGATGCTGCGGCGACACACGCTCGTGCTTTGTGGCGTCTGAAATCGCATCGGGGCTAAACCTCTCATGTCGGCGGCTTGTCGGGCTTTGGAATTTCACACGGGGTGCTTCGCTTTTCAATAATCAGCATCATTCTGAAACCTGCATGACGGCCCAAAGTGCCCTCGACTTTCCGCTCGACAGCAAGCAAGGGTTCAACAAGGCCCTGCGGAATAAGCCCCCAAGGTCTGAAGCCACCGCTCAAGGGATAGACGGCGAAGGAGAACCAGTCGACGCGAGTAATCTGAAGGTCTGGAAACTGCCAGTGAAAAGCATTGCGATAACGTGTTGCAATCATAGTTGGAATTGCTTGATTGGAATCATAAGGGTTTCGCTTCGGATACGGTGTTCCAATTCCAAGCGGGTTCGTAGATGTTCGAACCGGTTCGTGATGCAGAAAGCGATAGAATAGCGTGCTGCCCCATGTAATTGCCGGCTCTACCATGAGGATCCGTCCGCCCGGTTTGAGGACGCGTTCGGCTTCACGAAAGAAGATCGCCGGAAACTCGATATGGTGCAAAACGTCGACCATGACGATATTCGACGCAATTCCCTCAGCGAACGGAAGCTTCTGCGCGTCGGCGACGCAGTCGAGCCAGGGCGCGTGCTGGACATCGGTCGTCACTACATTGCCCAGGCGCTTCTTGAGGCTGCCTATGCCGCTACCAATTTCGATCGTGAGCCCCGGCACGCATTCGGCGGCAAGACGTCGATAAAAATCGTCGTAGATGGTGCGCAATACCGGCTTACGCTCCCACACGCTTTGATAGGTCTTAAGCGCGCCACTCATCGCTTTTCAAAATCTGATGGCTGGTCTGCTATTGCGACCGCATTGATGCTGCCTGTTTCCGGGATCAGGCGCTTCAGGGCGACCGGATCCATAGGTAACGGCGTTTTAGTCCCGAGCCGGTATATGTGATAACCGCATTCGGCCAACAATGCGAGCAACTCGTCGATGCTATGACCAGCCTCTACAAGGATGTATGGCTGTAGCTCGATAAATAGCACAGGCCGGTCGCGTTTGAACATTTTCATGCCGCCGCGCAGGACCGAACATTCATGCCCATCGACATCGAGTTTAACCAGATCGACCCGTCCGAGCCTGTCTCGTTCGAGCAAAGCGTCTAGGGTCAGAGCTTCGGCGCCGTCCGTGGACTTTGCCTGCGCTCGAAGATGCGGATGTACGTCGTTGCCTCGAAGCGGCCAGCTTGCGTACAGTGCTTCGGCAAGTGCGGTATCGTCGCGGTCCACTAGCATGACCTGCCGAATCAGAATGTGGTCGGCCAAGTCTGGGTTTAACGCCGCGTTGGCTTTCAGGCGGCTAGTCGCCCAGGCCGTCGGTTCGATAGCCATGACCCTGCCTCGCGAACCCACAAGCTTCCCTAGCGGCAGCGTGTGGGCGCCGATATTGGCGCCTATGTCCAACACAGTCATGCCGGGGCGGGCGAACTTGGAATAAGCCTGTACGGTGCGCCATTCGAATGCGCGTAGCAACCAGATGGAAAAGTCGATCCCCTCATCGAGATCGAGCATCCATCGTATGCCGGATCTTGTGACCTCGACCTTGGGGCCGAAGCCTGCAAGCTGGCGAAGGCCAGTGACGATGTGATGGACAAAAGCCGCAAGGGCAATCTTTGTTTTCGTCGACAGCATTGCTGTTTTTCTGCAAGAGCGGGCTATTGAGAAATGAACTGCTTTTGGATAGGAACTGCGGCCTAAAGTCAATCTTCGGAAGTAACAAGGCCTAAATCGGGATTTTTTGACCGAAATTCAACGGTTTACCAGCCTGGCATGGCAGTCTAGGAAGTGAAGATGAGTCAAGATAGTCAGCTTTGGTTTGTTTATATGTACGATAATTTGTCAGCGAGCTCAGCGATATCGGTCTGCCGGTTGAAGCGGGCTTTGCACCCTGGGCTCGCCCGGGGTAGGGCTCGCAGGCGAGCGTCGTACGAAAAATATTAGAACCTGTTGGAAGAGTTATATGACGAATAAAACAGCTTTGATCACCGGCGTAACAGGCCAGGATGGAGCTTATCTTGCCGAGCTCCTGTTGAAAAAGAACTACATCGTGCACGGCGTCAAACGGCGCTCGTCCTCGTTCAACACGCAGCGGGTCGATCATCTCTATGCCGATCCGCATGAGCATGCGACCAAGTTCATGCTGCACTACGGCGACATGACCGATGCCACCAACCTGATCCGTCTTATCCAGGAAACGCAGCCGGACGAAATCTATAATCTGGCGGCCCAAAGCCACGTGCAGGTCAGTTTCGAGACCCCGGAATATACCGCGAATTCCGACGGACTTGGGACGCTGCGCTTGCTCGAAGCGATTCGTATTTTGAAAATGGAAGACCGGGTTCGCTTTTATCAGGCCTCGACTTCCGAACTTTACGGAAACTCTCCCGCGCCACAAAGCGAGGCCACTCCGTTTGCGCCGCGCAGTCCATATGCCGCTGCCAAACTCTATGCCTATTGGATCACCGTGAATTATCGGGAAGCTTACGGGATGCATGCTTCCAACGGCATTCTGTTCAATCACGAGAGCCCGACCCGTGGCGAGACATTCGTCACGCGTAAAATCAGTCGGGCGGTGGCGGCGATTGAATTGAAATTCCAGGACAAGATTTATCTCGGCAACCTCGACGCCAAGCGCGACTGGGGTCACGCCCGCGATTACGTCGAGGGCATGTGGCGCATTCTCCAGCAACCGAAACCGGACGATTATGTGCTGGCAACCGGGGAAGCCTATTCGGTGCGGCAGTTCGTCGAGCGCGCATTCGCGCATGTCGGTCGTAAGATTGAATGGTGCGGAATGGGCAAGTCCGAGCGGGGCATCGACGCCTCCAGCGGACAGGTACTCGTCGAGGTCGATGAGCGTTACTACCGACCGACCGAAGTCGAATATCTGCTCGGTGACCCTTCGAAGGCGCGCCGCGTGCTTGGCTGGCAGCACGCCACATCGTTCGACGCTTTGGTCAAGGAGATGGTCGAGGAAGACCTCAAGGCCGTCCGCGAAGAGCAAACTCGCAGAAATCGGCATGACTAAATCGTCAGCGCCGTCACTTTTGTTCGATCTGCGCGGCAAGCGCGTTTATGTCGCGGGCCACGCCGGCATGGCAGGGGCCGCGATTGCGCGGCGGTTGGAATCGGAAAACTGCGAAGTGCTCACCGTGCCCCGCAGTACGCTCGATCTGACCAACCAGTCCCAGACCGAAGAATGGGTTCTGCGCCAACGCCCGGACGCGATATTCCTCGCCGCTGGCCGCGTCGGCGGAATTCATGCTAACAACACGTTTCCGGCCGATTTTCTCGCCGACAATATCGCCATCGCGCTGAATGTGATGCGTGCGGCGGTCGCGGCGAAAGTGAAGAAGCTGCTGTTCCTGGGCTCATCCTGTATTTTCCCGCGCGAAGCCCCGCAACCGATGACCGAAGAGATGTTGTTGACCGGCCCGCTTGAGCCAACCAATGAGTGGTACGCCGTCGCCAAGATCGCCGGCATCAAGCTGGCCCAGGCTTATCGTCGGCAGTTCGGCATCGACTTCATTTCGGTGATGCCGACCAATCTGTACGGTCCGGGCGACAACTATCATCCCGAGAACAGCCACGTGCCGGCAGCCCTCATCCGCCGTTTTCACGAGGCCAAGCTTGCCAACGCGCCGCACGTCAGCGTGTGGGGAAGCGGCAATCCGAAACGCGAGTTTCTGGCCGTCGATGATCTTGGCGATGCTTGCGTGTTCATCATGAAGCATTATTCCGACGACCAATTCCTCAATGCCGGAACCGGCCGAGAGGTCAGCATTAGGGAATTTGCCGAGATCGTCGCCGATGTCGTCGGCTACCGGGGAAAGCTAGCCTTCGACACCAGCCGGCCCGACGGTACACCGCGCAAGCTGCTCGATGTTTCGAAACTTGCGGCGCTTGGCTGGCGTGCCGGGACACCATTACGCGAAGGATTGCAGGCGGCCTATGCGGATTTCCTCGCGCACAAAAACTCGCTGCGCGAGCGCTAGGCTTTGCGCGCGTTTCGGTTTTCCTGCGTAGAGTCGCGTCGAAAATGAGTTATCAGCGCTGCTATCGGTTCAGCGGCGAGAATGATCAACAGCGGCTCAAGCGGGAATCGGTATCGTAGCGAGGCGATGGTAACGACGTGCACGAATGTGAAATAGCCGAAAACAAGATAGAACGGTGCAAGCAAGCGCCATTGCCGTCGCCGGCGTGCCACGCAAATTATAGCAAATGCCAAAATCGACCCGAAGCTGAGAATACTGATCGTTGAATAAGCCGCCGAGCGATATTCCGCGGCATTGGGAACGATATTCCAGAAGCGCACGAATTTTTTGAACCCAGCGCGCAGGAACGCTGCTGGATGGTTTCTAATGTAGTTGCCTGCGGCTTCCTTAAAGATGCGTTGTCGTTCCAACTCATCGGGCACAGAATTGGCTAGGGCGACGATTTCGGGCTCCACTTCGTTTGCCCAATCGATGCCCGCTTCAGGATTGTGAGCGTTGTTGCCGAGGTAAAGATTAGACGCGCTGCTGGTCGTGAGTGGAACGATTGTGTGAAAAAGTGCGGCGTTGCGAATCCACCACGGACTCATGAATGCTGCATAGAGGCAGCATGCTGCGACCAGGGTATTGATCGTCCGTCGCAGGCTGCCTCCAGCGAGGTAGGCGGTCGCTGCGATTAGAAATGGCGGCAGAAAAGTCAGCGTGGCTTTGGTGAGCGTCGCCAGCGCAAAACAGAGCGACGCAATTACAAGCGCGATGTCTACCCGAAACCCGCGGTCGCGCCACCAAAACAGCGCGGCCATGCCGGCGAGGAGCAACGTATTAAACAGCGTTTCGCTGAGCAGCAGGCCTTGGTAGAATAAAATGAACGGGTAAATCGCGGCGATGCATGACGCGACAAAGCTAACCCTACGATTGCGAAAGACGCGGGTGGCGATATGCCCGACGAGCCCGCACTGAACCGTGACCAGAACGGCTTGAGCTAGCCTGATCGGAACGATCGCGTTGTGCGGGCCGAAGAGCCAGACGAATGGCGCAAAGAAGAGCGCGGTCCCCGGCATCTCCCAGGCTCGGTCGGAACCGACCCAGAACTCGTCGCTTTCTATCAGCCGAATGGCGGACCCGAAGATGCGCTGTTCGTCCGGGAAAACGGTTGTATGTGGGAAATAGAAGAGATCGACAGCCGCGCATGCAAGAAAGCATACGCAATAGGGTAATACCCGGTAGAAGGAACGGGCTTGCATCGAATCAATATCACCGGATGGAATAGCTTCGACCGTCAGACGCCGACAGAATAGGGTCTTTGCGATATACAAATCAATGATTTCGCCGCTATCAACAGCTTCTGTCAAACCGGTCTTGGTCTATCTGGCGACCCAGGACTGGTACTTTCTTTCGCATCGGCTGCCAATGGCGCGGGCGGCGCAGCGCGCGGGTTACGACGTTCACGTGATAACCCATATCGATAAAGGTAAGGCGGCGATCGAAGCGGAGGGGTTCTCCCTGCATTCCGTTCGTTGGCGGCGAGGGAGCATTAATCTGTTTGCGTTCTTCTCCAACATTCGGGCAGTGCGCCGGCTTTATAAGTCGATCGCTCCGGATATTGTTCATCACGTCGCTTTGCAGCCCACGATCGTTGGCTCGCTAGCCGCTATCGGGATTCCCTTTATTCGGCTCAATGCGCTCGCAGGGCTTGGATATGCGTTTACGTCGTCCACGCTGAAGGCACGATTGGTGCGGTCGATTCTGCGCGGTTTGCTGCATTATGTTCTCGGTCATCCGAACGCTACGGTATTGGTGCAAAATCCAGACGATCGCTCGGCGATGCGAAACCTTGGCATTGCCGCCGAGCGCATTTACGTCATCTCGGGCTCCGGCGTTGAAACAGATGTGCTGAAGCCGCTGCCGGAACCCGCCGGCACGGTGACCGCGGCCTTCGTCGGCCGTCTACTCGACGATAAAGGCGTACGAATTTTAGTCCAAGCGCATGAAATTCTAGCTGACCGAGGTCAGCCGATCCGCCTGCTGATCGCCGGCGATATCGATCCGGTCAATCCCGCTTCCATCCCCGCGGAGGAAGTCGCGGCGTGGGCCGGACGCCCGGGGATCGAAGTACTCGGGCATGTTGCCGACATCCGCGACGTTTGGGGCGCGGCCCATATCGCCGTGCTGCCGTCACGCCGTGAGGGTTTACCGAAGAGCTTGCTGGAGGCCGCCGCCTGCGGCAGGCCAATCGTGGCGACAGACGTTCCCGGCTGTCGCGAGATCGCGCGCCGCGGGCTTAATGCACTGCTGGTGCCGCCGGACGACGCTGCGGCGCTTGCCGACGCCATAGGGCAGCTTGCGACAAACGCATCACTGCGCGCCCGATATGGCGCAGCGAGCCGCCGGCTCGTGGAAGACGAGTTTTCTGCCAACATAATCGGTCTTCAAATCGTTGACCTTTATAATCGCCTGCTTGCGCGCTCCGGCCGCCTATTGCCGTTGCCGCCTGCTGGCGGCTAAGAGAGACGCAACAGTTGGTGAATCACAGATAGAGACGGCATGGCACACGGACGAAAAATAGCGGTGATCGGGCTCGGTTACGTCGGCCTTCCGGTCGCGGTCGCCTTCGCCAGATCGGGCGTGCCGGTCATCGGCTTCGACGTCAACGCCACGCGCGTCGCCGAGTTGAAATCCGGCAGCGATCGCACGCGCGAAGTGGAAACGGCCGATCTGTCGCAATCGACGCTCACCTATTCGGACCGGCCCGAATCTTTGACGGCGTCCGACTTCTATATCGTCACCGTGCCGACGCCCATCGACGCGGCGCGCCGGCCTGATCTCGGCGCCATGCTGGCGGCGTCGAAAACGGTCGGCGCCGTGCTCAAGCGCGGCGATATCGTGATTTATGAATCGACGGTCTATCCCGGCGCCGTCGAGGAAGATTGCGTTCCGGTATTGGAGGTATCGTCCAGCCTCAAAGCCGGACAAGATTTCACTGTCGGCTATTCCCCCGAGCGCATCAATCCCGGGGACAAGCAACATCGCTTCGAGACCATCATGAAAGTGGTCGCGGGGCAGGATGCCAAAACGCTCGACATTGTTGCGGATGTTTACGGTTCGGTGGTGACCGCCGGCATCCATCGCGCGCCGTCGATCAAGGTCGCGGAAGCGGCCAAGGTCATCGAAAACACCCAGCGCGATCTCAACATCGCTTTCATGAACGAACTGTCCGCGATCTTCCACCGGCTCGGTATCGATACCGGCGACGTCTTGGCAGCGGCGGCGACGAAATGGAATTTTCTCAACTATCAGCCCGGTCTTGTCGGCGGACACTGTATCGGGGTCGATCCTTATTATCTTACCTATCGCGCCGAAAAAGCCGGCTATCACCCCGAAGTCATCCTTGCCGGCCGCCGCATCAATGACAGCATGGGAATGTGGGTCGCGCATGAATGCGTGCGCAGTCTGACATTGCGCAATTGTACGAACGCGGTAGTGACGGTGCTCGGCATGACCTTCAAGGAAGATGTGCCCGACATCCGCAACTCGAAAGTCATCGACATCGTGCGCGAGCTCGAACGCTTCGGTATCCGCGCGCAAGTGCACGATCCTTTGGCGCTGGCGGAAGAAGCCAGACACGAATACGATGTCACGCTCACCGAAATGAAATCGCTTAAGCCTGCCGACGCCGTCATTCTAGCGGTCTGTCATCAGGCCTATGTCAAAGAGGGCTGGTCCTTGATGGCGCGCTTGCTGAAAGACGGCAAGGGCACCGTCGTCGACGTCAAATGCCGGCTTGAACGGAACAGCAAGCCGGAAGGAATCGATCTGTGGCGGCTGTAGCTCCCGTTCTTGTCACCGGGGCCGCCGGTTTCATCGGCTTTCACGTCGCGCGCCGTCTGCTGGAGAGCGCCCGGCCGGTCATCGGCATCGACAACCTGAATGCCTATTACGATCCTAAGCTGAAAGACGCGCGGCTTGCGGAACTGGCCAAGTTTCCTGGCTTCCGCTTCATCAAGCTCGATCTCGCCGATCGCGCCGGCATGGCTGCGCTCTTTGCCGAACACCGTTTTCCGCACGTCGTGCATCTCGCCGCTCAAGCCGGCGTGCGTCATTCGCTGATCGACCCGCAGGCTTACGTTGATTCCAATCTCGTCGGCTTCAGCAACATTCTGGAAGGTTGCCGTCACAATGAGTGCCGCCATCTGCTCTACGCATCGTCGTCATCGGTCTACGGCAGCAATACGAAGATGCCGTTTTCGGTGCACGACAATGTCGATCATCCGTTGAGCCTTTACGGTGCCTCGAAGAAGGCAAATGAATTGATGGCGCATTCTTATGCGCATCTGTTCAAACTGCCGACGACCGGTTTGCGCTTTTTCACCGTCTATGGCCCCTGGGGCCGACCGGACATGGCGATGTGGATTTTCGCCAAAGCGATTATGGCTGGCGAGCCGATCAAGCTGTTCAATCACGGCAAGATGCGGCGCGATTTTACGTACGTCGATGACGTGGTTGAATCGATCGTGCGGCTCATCGATCGGCCGGCGGCCGGCAATCCAAGTTGGACGAGTGACAAGCCGGATCCCGGTTCCAGCAGCGCACCGTGGCGCGTCTATAATATCGGCAACAACAATCCGGTCGATTTGCTGGATGTCGTCGAGCTACTTGAAAAAGCGATCGGCAAGAAAGCCATTCGGGACCTCGCGCCGATGCAGCCGGGCGATGTTCCGGCGACCTATGCCGACGTCGACGCGCTCATGCGCGAGGTCGATTTCAAGCCGTCCACGCCGATTGCCGACGGCATCGCGCGCTTCATCAAATGGTTTAAGAGCTACCATCACCATTAGCTTCGCCGGCGGGCGTCGAATACCCGCTGACAGACTATACTATATTGGATCGGTCCGGCTATCGCCTATAAGTAGCCGGACTCACTGGGTAGAAGGCAATCCGATATGACCGCTGCAACGCTCGCCAACTTAAAAGTCAAATTGTTCACCGACGGTGCCGACAAGGCGCAGATCGTCGAGATGGCCAAGAAGACCTGGATCGCCGGCTTCACTACCAACCCGTCACTCCTGAAAAAAGCCGGCGTGAAAGACTACGAGGCGTTCGGCCGCGATCTGGTCGAGGCGGTGCCCGCCCATCACCTTTCGTTCGAAGTGTTCTCCGACGACATCGCGGAGATGGTCGCGCAGGCACGCGTGATCGATTCATGGGGCAAGAATGTCTATGTCAAGCTGCCGGTGACGACGACGCGGGCCGAGCCGCTCTACGACGCCGTGCGTTCGCTGTCGCGCGACGGTATCAAGATCAATTTCACCGCCGTCTTCACTTCGGAGCAGGTGGCGCGCGCGATAGAAGCGCTCGACGGCGGCGCGCCCTCCATCGTTTCGGTGTTTGCCGGCCGGCTCGCCGATTTCGGCATCGACTATCGGCCGATCATGCAGGACGCGATCAAGCGCGCACGCGCGACCGAGACCGTCGAGATCATCTGGGCGTCGACCCGCGAGGTCTATAACGTGGTCGAAGCCGACATAATGGGCTGCCACATCATCACCGCGCCGGCCGACGTGCTGAACAAGCTGCCGGCGCTGGGCACAAAGACCGGTGCCGAACTGTCGCTCGGCGCGGTCAAGGCGTTCCGCGAAGACGCGATAGCCGCCGGGCTCAAGCTCGCGGTGCCGGCTTCGAAAGCCGCCGAATAGCCGCACTCGCACTGGTTAATTCGTTGTAACGCTCTGAATCAAAACGTGTTCACCGCGTTTTGGGGGCGCCGTCGCCAGCGCTAAATCAGCATGCTAGGGGAAGGCGGGGCCCGATCGTATCGGCGAGGGGAATGTTAACGGCACATGTCACAGGCTACGACCGAGAATAACGAACGTCCGCTGCGCGTCGGTGTCGTCGGCGTCGGCGTCATGGGTAGTAACCACGCCCGCGTTTTTGCCGGGCTGCCGGGCACGGCCCTGGTCGCCGTTGCCGATCCCGACCGCAAGCAGGCTGAATTTGTCGCGCGCACGCTCAATTGCGGTGCTGTGACCAACATCGAAGAATTGCTCGATCTCGGCGTCGATGCGATCACCATCGCGGCGCCAACGCATCTGCATCGCGACATCGCCCTCGCGGCGATTGCGCGCGGCGTGCACGTGATGGTCGAAAAGCCGGTCGCCTCAACGGTCGAAGAGGGTCATGAGATCATCAACGCGGCGCGCGCTGCCGGTCTGACGCTGATGGTAGGCCACGTCGAACGCTTCAATCCGGCGGTCGAAGTGATCAAGGAAGCCATCCGCAACGAAGACATTCTGTCGATCGCCATCACCCGCGTCGGTCCGTTTCCGCCGCGTATGTCGAATGTCGGCGTGGTGATCGATCTGGCCGTGCACGACATCGACCTGATCCGTTGGTTCACCGACAGCGACATCGTCGAGGTGCAACCGCAGTTGTCGAGCGCGGTGGCTGAACGCGAAGACATCGCGTTGTTGCAGTTCCGCACCGCCTCCGGCGTGCTGGCGCATATCAATACCAACTGGCTGACGCCGTTCAAGGCACGCAACGTGACGGTTGCGACGCGCGGTAAATACGTGCAGGGCGATCTGCTGACGCGCCAGGTGACCGAATGTTTTGGCTTCCAGCCCGACGGTAGCTATTCGATGCGGCATCTCTCGGTCGGCCATGCCGAACCGCTGCGCTCGGAGTTGCTCGCTTTCCTGAGCGCGGTGCGCAGTGGCGCCGCGCCGGCGGTAACCGGCGAGGAGGCGGTGGCCAGCCTCAAGATCGCCATCCAGTGTCTGACCGATCGCCCGCCGGCGATCGCGCCGGCCAAGCATAAGACACCGCGCGTCGCCGCCGGCTGATTGCGCGGACAACTCACTTGGAATTGCAATGAACCTTCGACCCGACATGCCGCCGATCCCCTTTATCGATCTAGCTGCGCAACGCCGCCGGCTGGGGCCGGCGATCGATGTCGCGGTCAAACGCGTGCTCGATCATTGCCAGTTCATTCTCGGGCCCGAGGTGCGCGCCTTCGAAACCGAATTGGCCGCCTTCTGCGGCGCCAAGCACGCGGTCACCTGCGCCAGCGGCACCGATGCGCTGGTGCTGGCCTTGCGCGCCTTCGGCATCGGGCTGGGCGACGCGGTGATTTGTCCGTCCTTCACCTTTTGCGCCACCGCCGAAGTGGCGGTGCTGGTCGGCGCGACGCCGGTTTTTGTCGATGTCGATGCGGTGACCTTCAATATCGATGCGCGCGGCATTGCCGGCGCGGTCGAAACCGCCAAGGTAGTCGGGCTGACGCCGAAGGCGATCATTCCGGTCGATCTATTCGGGTTGGCGGTCGATCACGGCGCGGTCGCCGCCGCCGCCAAGGCGCATGACCTTCTGGTGCTCGACGACGCCGCGCAGGGCTTCGGCGCCAGTTTCAACAATCGCCGCCTCGGCACTTTCGGCCATGCCACCGCGACGAGCTTCTTTCCGGCGAAGCCTTTGGGCTGTTATGGCGACGGCGGCGCGGTCATGACAGATGACGACAAGCTGGCTGAAATGATGCGCAGCATCCGCGCGCATGGCCAAGGCAGCGACAAATACGACAATGTGCGCATCGGGCTCGCCTCGCGCCTCGACACCGTTCAGGCGGCGGTGCTGAGCGAGAAATTGAAGATTTTCCCGGACGAGATCGAAGCGCGCAACGTTGTCGCTCGCCGCTATACGGAGGCGCTTGGGGATGTCGTGACCGTGCCGGAGGTGCCGGCGGGCTCGACGTCGGTTTGGGCGCAATACACCATTCGCCTCAAGCCCGGAAAGCGCGAGGCTTTCGCGGCGGCGCTCAAGGCCGACGGCATCCCGACCGCGATCTATTACCCGATCCCGCTGCACCTCCAGCAGGCCTATAAGCACTATCCGGTCGGCAAAGGCGGCGTGGCGGTAAGCGAATCTCTGGCCCACGAAGTTATCAGCCTGCCGATGCACCCTTATCTCGACGAGGCGACGCAGATGCGCATCGTCGAGGCGGTGCGGCGGGCGATGAAGGCGAACTGATCACTTCCGCTTATAGACGTCCTCGATGCGCTCGATGTCGTCTTCGCCGAGATAGCTGCCGGTCTGCACCTCGATCAATTCCAGCGGGATTTTGCCGCGATTGGCGAGGCGATGCACCGAGCCGATCGGGATATAGACCGACTCGTTTTCATGCACCGCGCGCACGTCTGAGCCGATCGTGACCTCGGCGGTGCCGCGCACCACCACCCAATGTTCGGCGCGATGGTGATGTTTCTGCAACGACAACACGCCGCCCGGAATGACGACGATGCGCTTGACCTGAAAGCGCTCGCCCAGATCGATCGATTCGTAATAGCCCCAGGGCCGGTGCCCCCGTTTGTGGTCGGTGGCTTCCGCTTTTTTCTCGGTCTTTAATTTCGCCACCAGTTCGCGCACTTCCTGGGAGCGGGCGCGGGGCACCACCATCACCGCGTCCGAAGTCGACACCACCACCATATCCTTGACGCCAATGAGGGTAGTGAGGCGGCCGTCCGAGTGCACGACACAATCGCTTGAATCCATGGTCACGATCGGCCCCTGCAGGACATTGCCTTGCTTGTCGGCCGGCGTGATATCGAACAGTGCGTCCCAGCTACCGATGTCCGACCAGCGGAAGTCGCCCGCCACCACCGCGGCGCGGTCGGTCTTTTCCATCACCGCATAGTCGATCGACTTCTGCGGCGCGCGCGCGAAACTCTCCGGATCGAGCCGCAGGAAGCCGAGATCGGTGGTGGCTTTGCCGACCGCCGCCTCAATCGCCTCCGACATTTCCGGTTCCAGGCGCTTCAACTCCGACAGCAAGGTGTCGGCGCGGAACAGGAAATTTCCCGAATTCCAGAGATAGCCCTCGTGCACGTAACGCACGGCGGTGGCGGCGTCCGGCTTTTCGACGAAGCGCTTGACCGCGTTGACGCCGGTGTCGCCGACTGGATCACCGGGTAGAATATAGCCATAGCTCGTTTTCGGTTCGCTCGGCTTGATGCCGAAGGTGACGATCTTGCCGGCTTCAGCCGCCGCGCACCCGGCCAAACACGTGGCGCGAAAAGCTTTCGGATCGAGAATGATGTGATCGGCCGCGAGCGCCAGCACGACCGCGTTCGGATCGCGGCTGAGCGCGACCGCCGTGGCGGCGGCGATAGCCGGGGCTGAATCGCGCCGCAGCGGCTCGATCACCACGGTCGCCTCGACACCCACTTCCTCGGCCTGGCGGCGGGCGAAGAAATGGAAATTCGGCCCGGTAATGACGATGGGGGCAGCGAACATCGGATCGCGCACCCGCAACAGCGTCTCCTGATAGGTCGAGCGTTCCCCGACCAGCGGCAGAAACTGCTTGGGCAGGGCGTCGCGCGAGACCGGCCAGAGCCTGGTCCCGGCGCCACCGGCCAGCAGGATGGGGATGATCGGGGAGGGCATGAGCGTACGCTTTTTAGCCTTTCGGGCTCGGGCGAGAGTTTTAAGGCCACATTGGGGCCTATGTTTGGGCCGGGAATCGTCTTAAGGCAGTTTGCCCAGTCTACCTATCGGTATCGTCGCGCCAGCTTCAAGCCCCTTCATCCACGGCCGTTTCCGGCGGGCCGCACGAGCGCCAAGAGCCCCAGAAGCCCGAAAGCCAATGATCCAGCGCATCCTCACGGTCGGCGGTTTTACCTTGCTGTCGCGGCTGACCGGTTTCGGGCGCGACATCATCCTGGCGGCGGTGCTGGGCGCAGGGCCGGTGGCGGATGCCTTTTTCGTGGCGTTGCGGCTGCCCAACCATTTCCGCGCCATCTTTGCCGAAGGCGCCTTCAACGCCGCTTTCGTGCCGGCCTATGCCCGCATCCGGGAGCAGGGCGGCGCCGAGCGCGCGGGCCTCTTTGCCGACCGCATCTTCACGATCTTGCTGGCCAGCCAGATCGTGCTGCTTGGCATTGCGCTGATCTTTACGCCGTCGGTGATCGATGTGCTGGCGCCGGGTTTTGCCAAGGATCCGCAACGTTATGCGCTGGCGGTCGAGCTTACACGCATCACGTTTCCCTATCTGCTGCTGATAACGGTAGTGACGTTCTACGGCGGCGTGCTCAATGCGTTGCAGCGTTTTGCCGCCGCCGCCGCCGCGCCTATTTTTTTAAATCTCTCACTGATCGTTGCGCTGCTGGTCGCAGTCTATTTCCCGACGCCGGGACATGCCGCCGCCTGGGGCGTGCTGGTCTCGGGCGTATTGCAGGCGCTGCTGGTTGGCGGCGACGCGTTCCGCGCCAATGTTTTGGCGCGGCTGCGGCGGCCGCGGCTTGATGCCGACATCAAACAATTTTTTCGCGCACTCGGACCGGCGACGCTTGGATCCGCCGGCGTGCAGCTCGCATTGTTCGCCGATACGGTGATCGCCAGCTTCCTGCCGGCCGGCGCGCTGTCGGCGCTTTATTATGCCGACCGTCTCAATCAATTGCCGATCGGCGTGATCGGTATCGCCGCCGGCACGGTCATCTTGCCGGAAATGGCGCGACGACTTGCGGCCGGCGACGACGCGGGCGCGGCGCATGCGCAGAACCGCGCGTTCGAATTCACATTGCTGACAGCGATTCCCTGTCTGGCCGCTTTCCTGATTGTGCCCGATCTGATCATGCGCGCGCTATTTGTGCGCGGCGCTTTCAACGATGCCGACGCGCTCGCCGCCGGTCACACGCTCGCCGCTTATGCCGTTGGGCTTTTGCCCTTCGTCTTGATCCGCAGCGCGGTCGCGACCTTCTTTGCGCGCAGCGATACCACGACGCCGGTATTCGCGGCGCTGATCGCGGCCGCCGTCAACATTGGCTTCAAGGTGCTGCTGATGGGGCCGCTGGCGCAGGTGGGCCTGGCGCTGGCGACCTCGATCGGCGCCTGGATCAATCTCACGCTGGTGGTCTGGTTCGCGATGCGCGCCGGCCATATCCGTTTCGATGAGCGGTTGCGTCAATCGACGTTCAAACTTGCCTTGGCCGGGCTGGCGCTGGCGCTGGTGCTTTGGATCGCCGCGCCGTTTCTGGCTCGCTTGTTCGCCGGCATGGCCTTGCACGATATCGTGACACTTGCGGCGTTGGCCGCCATCGGCGGCATGCTTTATGCTGGACTGGTGTTGGCGATCTTCGGATCGCGCTGGTTGGCGGCCTTTCGGGGACGGGCACGCTGAGGAACGAAGTTGCGAGGGTATGTGTTTAGGTTTTTCAAGGTTTTGCGTGGGCGTTGCCATTCGGCCACGGTGGACATTCGTGATGGTCACCGGTATGGGACGGGTCCTTGTCAGCGGCCGGCCAGGGCTCCCATGAACGCCATTCGTTTCGCGTCTTTTCCCCGGATTTCCAACGTCTTGCGGCGCGCGGGCGCGGCGCTTGCCTTGGCGACTTTGGTGGCAAGCTGCGGCAATAATCAGCAGGCGGGCGGTCCGCCGCCGCTGGCGGTCACGGTGTCGGAGCCGGCCAAACGCACCATTTTCGATTTCGACGAATATGTCGGCCGCTTCACCGCGCTCAATTCGGTCGAAGTGCGTGCGCGCGTATCCGGCTACCTCGAAGGTATACACTTCAAAGACGGCAGCAAGGTCAAGCAGGGCGACCTGTTGTTTACCGTCGACAAGCGTCCGCTCCAGAACGCGGTGGCGCAGGCATCCGCCACGCTAAAGCAGGCCAATTCGAACCTCGCCTTCACGCAAGGCGATTTCGAACGCGGCCAGCAATTGGTGAAGGAAAAGACCATCACCGACCAGACCTTCGAGCAGCGCTCGCAAGCCTTCCGCAACGCGCAGGCCGCGGTCGCCGGCGCGGAAGCCGCATTGCGCACCGCGCAACTCGATCTCGATTTCACCGAATTGCACGCGCCGATCGACGGCCGCATCGGCGACCGGCGCGTCTCGCCCGGCAACCTGGTGACCGGCGGCACCGGCGGCAACACCACGCTGCTCGCCACCATCGTGTCGAACGATCCGATCCATTTCGAATTCACTTTCGACGAAGCCTCCTATCTGCGTTACGAGCGCAACTCCAAGAGCGGCAATGACGTCGCCAGCCGCGGCGCCGGGGTGAAAGTGTCTCTCAAGCTGATCGACGAAAACGATTTCGTGCATGACGGCCGCATGGACTTCGTCGATAACGTGATCGAACGTTCGACCGGCACCATTCGCGGCCGCGCGGTCTTTGCCAATGCGAACGGCATCTTTACGCCCGGCATGTTCGGCCGCGTGCGCGTGCCGGCTTCGCCGCCTTACGAGGCGCTGCTGGTGCCGGACGTCGCCGTCGGCAGCGAACAGGCGCGCAAATTCGTGCTGGTGGTCGACAAGGACAACAAGGCCGAGAACCGCTACGTCACGCCCGGCCAGTTGATCGACGGCAAGATGCGCGTGATCAAGGAAGGCCTCGCGCCCGACGACCGCGTCATCGTCAACGGCATGGCGCGCGTGCGCGCCGGCCAGAAGGTCACTCCGCAAGCGCCCGGTCAAAAGCCGCCGGGCGGCGCACCGCCGGCCGGCCAAGCGCCCGCCAAACCGAAATAAACAAGTCGAAGTAGCGGCCGCCATGCGTATCTCGCATTTTTTCATCGACCGGCCGATTTTCGCCTCCGTGATCGCGATCGTGATCGTTATTCTCGGCGCGGTCGCCTTCGGCCGCCTGCCGGTCGCGCAATATCCCGAGATCGCGCCGCCGATCATCAACATCACCGGGCAATATCCCGGCGCCAGCGCCGAAATCGTCGCCGAGACGGTGGTGGCGCCGATCGAGCAGCAGATCAACGGCGTCGAGGGCATGCTTTACGTGTCCTCGAACTCGGCCGCCGACGGCAAGTTCTCGATCGCGGTCACCTTCGACATCGGCACCAATCTCGATATCGCGCAGGTGCAGGTGCAAAACCGCGTCGCCACCGCGACGCCGCGTTTGCCTGCGCAGGTGCAGCAGATCGGCGTCACGGTGGCCAAGAGTTCGCCCGACATTCTGATGGTGGTGAACCTCTATTCCAAGGACAAGTCGCGCGACGCGCTGTTCATTTCCAACTACGCCAACTTGCAAATCAAGGACGCACTCACTCGCGTCGACGGCGTCGGCTCGATCGTGGTATTCGGCAGCCGCGACTACGCCATGCAGGTCTGGCTCGACCCCGACCGCATGCAGTCGCTCAATCTCACGGCGTCCGACGTCACCAACGCCTTGCAGGCGCAGAACATCCAGGTCGCCTCCGGCGTGTTGAACCAGCCGCCGGTGCCGGACCAGCTCGCCTTCCAGGTTGCCATCCGCACGCTGGGCCGCCTGTCGATACCGGAGGAATTCGGCGACATCGTCATCAAGCAATCTGGCAACGCGGTGGTGCGGCTCAAGAACGTCGCCAAGGTCGAGCTGATCGCGCAGGATTATGCGTCGAACTCCTATCTCGACCGCTACCCTTCGGTGGCGCTCGCCGTGTTCCAGCGCCCGGGTTCGAACGCGCTTACGACCGGCGAAAATATCGTCAAAGCCGTCAAAGATATGTCGAAGGATTTCCCGGCCGGCATCGACTACGGCGTGTTCTATAACCCGACCCAGTTCATCCAGCAGTCGGTCGATGCGGTCATCACCACGATATTCGAAGCGGTCCTGCTGGTGGTGCTGGTGATCGTGTTGTTCCTGCAAACCTGGCGGGCGGCGGTGATCCCGCTGCTGGCGATCCCGATTTCGCTGATCGGCACCTTCTTCACGATGGGCCTGTTCGGCTTCTCGCTCAACAATCTGTCGCTATTCGGCTTGGTGCTCGCCATCGGCATCGTGGTCGACGACGCCATCGTGGTGGTGGAGAACGTCGAGCGCAATATCGAGGCCGGCAAAACCCCACGCGAAGCGGCGCGCCGCACCATGGACGAGGTCGGCACCGCGCTGATTTCGATCGCGCTGGTGCTGTGCGCGGTGTTCGTGCCGACCGTGTTCATCACGGGCATATCCGGGCAATTTTATCGCCAGTTCGCGCTCACCATCACCAGTGCGACCATTATCTCGCTGCTCATGTCGCTGACGCTGTCGCCGGCGATGTGTGCGCTGTTACTCAAGCCGCACAAGGAGGGGCGTGAGGACCGATGGTTCGAGAAGCCGCTGCACGGCTTCTTCCGGCTGTTCAACCGCGGCTTCGAGGCGCTGGCGGAAGGCTACCGTTCGCTGGCGCGGCGGATCGTCCGCTTCGCGGTCGTCATGCTGGTGTTCTATGTCGCCATTCTCGGCGGCGGCTTGGCGATCTTCAAGGAGACGCCGCAGGGTTTCATCCCGCAGATCGACCGAGGCATTCTGATTGTCGCCTCGCAGTTGCCACCGGGCGCCTCGCTCCAGCGTACCGACGATCTGATGCGCAGGGCCACCGACCTGGTGCTGTCGACGCCGGGTGTGGCGCACGCAGTCGTCATCGTCGGCTTCTCGGGCGCGAGTTTCTCCAATGCGCCGAATGCCGGCGCCATGTTCGTCGTGCTCGATCCGTTCGAGCAGCGCGCCAGGGATCCGAAGCTGTCATCGACGGCGATCCAGGGTGCGCTGTTTGGCAAGCTTGCGAGCTTGCAGGAAGCCTTCATGATCGTGGTGCAGCCGCCGCCGGTGTCGGGCATCGGCAACGCGGCCGGATTCCGCATGATGATCGAGGACCGCAACGGCGCGGGGCCGGCGGCCTTGCAGGGCGCGGTCTATGCCATGATGGCGCGCGCGGCGCAGACCAAGGGCGTGCAACAGGTGTTCTCGCTGTTTGAGACGGCTACGCCGCAGCTCTATCTCGACATCGACCGCACCAAGGCGCAATTGCTCGGCATCAATATCGGCGATGTGTTCTCGGCCTTGCAGGTCTATATCGGCTCGGCTTACGTCAACGACTTCAACCTGTTTGGCCGCACCTTCCGCGTTCAGGTGCAGGCCGACGCCGAGCATCGGCTGGAGGCGAAGGACGTTTTGGCGCTGCGCGTGCGCAACAACCAGGGCGAGACGGTGCCGCTCGGCTCGTTCACGACGGTGAGCAATATTTCCGGGCCGTACCGGCTGCCGCGCTACAATCTTTATCCGGCCGCCGAACTCGACGGCTCGCCGGCGCCCGGTTACAGCCAGGGCGAGGCGATCGAGACCATGCAGAAACTGGCGGCGCAGACGCTGCCGGCCGGGTTCTCCTACGAATGGACAACGCTGGCGTTCCAGCAGATCCGCGCCGGCAATACCGCGATCTTCGCCTTCGTGCTCGGCGTCGCCTTCGTGTTTCTGGTGCTGGCGGCGCAATATGAAAGCCTGACGCTGCCGCTCGCCGTTATTCTGATCGTGCCGATGTGCCTGGTGGCGGCGATCATCGGCGTGGTGCTGCGCGGTCAGGATAATAACATTCTCACGCAGGTAGGCTTCATCGTGCTGATCGCGCTTGCCGCCAAGAACGCGATCCTCATCGTCGAATTCGCCAAGCAGGTCGAGGATCGCGGCCGCACGCGGCAGGAGGCGGCGGTCGAAGCGGCACGGCTGCGGCTGCGGCCGATCCTGATGACGTCGCTCGCCTTTATCTTTGGCGTCGCCCCGCTGGTATGGGCGGTGGGAGCAGGCGCGGAACTGCGCCAGTCGCTCGGCACCGCGGTGTTTTCCGGCATGATCGGCGTCACCGTCTTCGGCCTCATCTTCACGCCGGCGTTCTATGTGGTGTCGCGCTGGGTAGCGATGCGCTTCTCGCGCGAGAAGCCGCAGGCTCAGCCGGCGGAGTGAATCTCATGAAGTTCGGTTTCGGTCAGCCGCTCACCCGCAAGGAAGATGACGCGCTGTTGCGCGGCGCCGGCTGCTATGTCGCGGACGTCGCGCCGGCCGGCGCGCTGCACGCGGTGGTGCTGCGTTCGCCGCACGCGCATGCCAAGTTCGCCATCGACGATCTGGCGCGCGTCAAGGCGATGAAGGGCGTGCGTCTGGTGCTGGACGGCGCCGACACCGCCGATCTCGGTCCCTTGCCGACGCCGGGCGTGCTGGAAGGCGTCGATATCAAGGTGCCGCATTATCCCATTCTCGCGCTCGATGTGGTGCGCCATGTCGGCGACGCCGTCGGTTTCGTCGTGGCCGATACGCTGGAGCAGGCCAAGGACGCGGCGGAGGCCATCAGCATTGACTGGCAGCCACTTCCGCATGTCATCGGCGCGGTCGAGGCGCTGAAAAACGGCGCGCCGCCGGTCTGGCCGGATCGCCCCAATCTCGCTTTTGAAACAACAGCGGGTGATGCCGAGGCGACCAAGAAGGCTTTCGCGAATGCCGCGCGCACGGTCTCAACAACCATCGTCAACCAGCGGCTGGTGACCAATTACATGGACACCCGCGGCGTCATCGCCGAATACGATGGCGGGCGATACACGTTGACGCTCGGCAGCCAGGGCAGCCATATCATCCGCGACATCATCTGCGGCGCGGTTTTGAAACAGCCGCTCGACAAGATGCGTGTGATTACACCCGACGTCGGCGGCGGTTTCGGCACCAAGCTTTTCCCCTATCGCGAATATGCCTTGGCGGCGGTGGCCGCCGAGAAACTACGCAAGCCGGTGAAATGGGTGTGCGATCGTTCCGAACATTTCCTCGGCGACAGCCATGGCCGCGACAATATCTCGACCGCGCGGCTCGCCATCGGCGACAATGGCAAGTTTCTCGCGCTTGAGATCGATATCGTCGCCGACATGGGCGCGTATCTTTCCTGCTATGCGCCTTACATCCCGTGGCTCGGCGTCGGCATGGCGACGGGGTCATATGATATTCCGGCCGCCCATGTGCGTTTGCGCGCCGCCTATACCAACACCGTACCGGTCGACGCCTATCGCGGCGCCGGGCGGCCGGAGGCGTCGTACCTGATCGAGCGCGCGGTCGACAACGCGGCGCGCGAACTCGGCATGACGCCTGACGCGATCCGCCGCAAGAACCTGATCAAGCCTTCGGCACTGCCGTACAAGACGCCGACCGGAAAGATTTACGACTCCGGCGATTTCGCTGCGACGCTCACGCGGGCGCAGGAACTGGTCGATTGGAAGGGTTTCAATAAGCGCCTCTCGCAGTCGAAGCGCACGGAAAAATTGCGTGGCATCGGCATCGCGACTTATATCGAAGCCTGCGGCGCCAACGGGCCGGAGACGGCGCAAGTGACGCTCGACCGCGATGGCGGTGTCACCGTGCTGATCGGTTCGCAATCGACCGGGCAGGGGCACCAGACGTCTTACGCGCAGCTTGTCGCCGAGCGGCTCGATCTGCCGCCGGAGCGCGTGCGCGTCGTTCAGGGCGACACCGACAAGATCAAAACGGGCGCCGGCACCGGCGGTTCGAGTTCGATTCCAGTCGGCGGCGTTTCGGTCGACCGCGCCAGCAAGACCTTGGCCGAGCAGCTTAAGGAACTCGCCGCCGACGCGCTGGAAGCTTCCGCCGGCGACATGGAAATCGCCGACGGCGCGATCAAGGTCATCGGCACCGACCGCGCTATTTCATTCGCCGATCTCGCCGCGCATCCGCGGGCGACGCCGGAAAAACTGACCGCGGCAAAAGAATTTTCAACCGATCTGCCGACCTTTCCGAACGGCACGCATATCGCGGAAATCGAAATCGATTCCGCCACCGGCGCGACCGAGATTCTGAAATACGTCGTGGTGGACGATTTCGGAGCCACGCTTAATCCACTCTTACTCGCGGGCCAGGTGCATGGCGGGCTGGTGCAGGGCATCGGCCAGGCACTGATGGAGGACACGGTCTACGACGCCGCCTCCGGCCAATTGCTTAGCGCCAGCTTCATGGATTATGCGATGCCGCGCGCAACCGACGCGCCGGCTTTCATTTTTGAAACCCGCAACACGCCCTGTAAAAATAATCCGCTTGGGGTGAAAGGCGCGGGCGAGGCCGGCGCCATCGGTTCATGCCCTGCGGTCATGAACGCGGTGATTGACGCGCTTGATCGGGCCTACGGTATCCGCGCCATCGACATGCCGGCGACGCCGCAAAAAGTCTGGGCGGCGATCGAAGGCGCAAAGAAAGCGCAAAGCAAAACAGCGGCTTAAACGCGCTCATCACACGTTCGTGAGCGGCCGCGGCAGAAGTTTCCAGGCAAGTGCCGGAATAAGACTTGTACTCCGGTGTTTGCCGGTGACTGCAAGGCACGAGTCAAAAGGAACGTTGTTCATGAAGTTCGTCACAGTTGTCGCAGGCCTCGCTATCGCCGCGCTCGGCGCGACCGCGGTCGTTGCGCAGTCCGACCCGATCGCCGCGCGCAAGGCGCTCATGAAGGAGAACGACGACAACGCCAAGATCGTGGTTTCCATGTTGCGCGGGCAATCCCCGTTCGACGCCGCCAAGGTCGACGCCGCCTTCCAGCAATGGGAAGATACCGCCAAGCAACTGCCGGGCCTGTTCCCGGAGAATTCAAAGACCGGCGGCAAGACGCGGGCGACGCCGAAAGTCTGGGAAACCAAGAGCGACTTCGACGCCAAGGCGGCGGCCTTCGGCAAGGCGGTGGCGGACAATCGCGCCAAGGCCAAGGGCTCGCTCGACGGCCTTAAAGCCGCGATGGGTCCGGTCGGCGACGGTTGCGACAATTGCCATAAGGATTATCGGCAGTCGCAGCGCTAGCCCGAATTTTATTTTAGTTTGACGCCGGTGCGAAGCAATCGCGCCGGCGTTTTTGTTCCGCTATAAACAGCGCCGAATGCTGAAGGAAGGCCAATGAAGCGTAAGCTGCCTTTGTTAGCGGTCGTTGCCGCCCTGCTTGGATGCGCGGCGTTTTGGTTCCTGACCGTTCCCGAAACTGTGCCGGCGAGCGCGCTCGCCGCGCATTCGCCGGACATCGCCAACGGCAAGGAAATGTTCGAGGCCGGCGGTTGCGCGTCTTGTCACGCGGTGCCGGACAAACCCGACAAGTCCGCGCTCGGCGGCGGCCTCGCGCTAAAGTCGCCGTTCGGCACATTTTATGCTCCGAATATTTCACCCGACCGCAAGGACGGCATCGGCGCCTGGAGCGAAGCGGAGTTCATCAGCGCGCTCACCAAAGGCACGTCGCCGGGCGGCGAACACCTTTATCCCGCGCTGCCTTACACATCTTACCAGCGCATCGCGCCGAACGATTTGCGCGACATGTTCGCCTACATCAAAACCTTGCCGCCGGTGGCCGGCCGCGTGCGTGGTCACGATCTTCCGTTTCCGTTCAACATCCGCCGCGCGCTCGGCCTCTGGAAACTCGTTTTTCTTGACGGCAAGCCGTTCACACCGAATCCATCGCAATCGGCGCAATGGAATCGCGGCGCCTATCTTGTGAATGGCGCGGGCCATTGCGCCGAATGCCATTCGCCGCGCGATGCGTTCGGCGGTATTATCAAAGGCCTGCGTTTCACCGGCGGGCCCGCACCGGACGGGCAGGGCGGCGTGCCCAACATCACGCAGTTCAAGCTGAAAGACTGGACGGTCGCCGATATTGTCGGAACGCTGACCGACGGCTTCACGCCAGACGCCGATCGCGTCGGCGGCAGTATGGTCGAGGTAGTGCGCAATATCTCGCAACTGAGTGATGCCGATCGCAGGGCGATGGCGGTTTACATTAAATCGCTGTCGGCGGTCCGAGGCCAGACCTTGCCGGAGAAATAGTCCTGACAAAGCCGTCCCGGCCCGTTATGAAGCGCCGGTGAATCTATTCAAAGCCATCGGCTTCAAGCTCGGCTCTGCGCTGCTATTCGCTGCGATGTCGGCCTTAGTGCGGCAACTGGGCGATGTCGCGCCCGTCGGCCAGATGGTATTTTTTCGTTCCGCTTTCGCCATTGTGCCGGTGCTGGCGATCTATGCGCTGCGCGGAGAACTGGCGACCGCGTTATATACCCGCCGTCCGTTCGGGCAGCTCGGCCGCGGCGTGCTCTCGGTCTTCGGCATGTTTACCAATTTCAGTGCGCTGACGCGTCTGCCACTGGCCGACGCGACCGCCATACAGTTCGTGTCGCCGCTCTTTACCGTCGCGCTCGCC
>Ga0207933_1000075_pt1 | contig 96529 bp, 83 predicted proteins | sample NGESurdeep092012_4_FD_184488 | JGI IMG/M metagenome (GOLD analysis project Ga0207933, IMG submission 184488) | Arctic peat soil microbial communities from Barrow, Alaska - NGEE Surface sample F53-3 deep-092012 (SPAdes) | ecosystem: Environmental > Terrestrial > Soil > Wetlands > Peat ... | reverse complement strand
TTGATTCAAATCCACCTGGACCGCATCACCACCTAGATGTTCATCAGTTGTTTCAGGCAGGAAGTGGGCGGGTTCTCGTTCAAGTTTTTCTAAGAAGATACCTTCTTTGGTGATCTTGCCCTTTGCTTGGCGATCGGCGGAACAAGAAACGGCGATGGATATTGGTAGTGATGCACCATGCCGGGGCAGGCGAACAACACGAACATCGTGGCAGAAATATTTACCACCAAATTGTGCGCCAATACCTAGGGTGCGAGTGAGTTTAAGGACTTCTTCTTCGAGTTCGATATCTCTAAAGGCGCGACCGGTCTTTGCATCACCAGCGTTGGGAAGTGAATCTAAATACTTTGTGCTGGCCAGTTTTGCAGTCTTCACGGCGAACTCAGCGCTCGTGCCACCAATAACTATTGCAAGATGGTAGGGCGGACAGGCTGCGGTTCCGATTGAGCGAAGTTTTTCGTCGAGCCAAATCATAAATGACTTGGGATTAAGAATTGCTTTGGTTTCTTGATATAGGAATGATTTGTTAGCGCTCCCGCCGCCTTTGGCTATAAAGAGGAAGTTGTACTCGTTTGGATGCTCGAAGTCAGAGTAAATTTCAATTTGCGCTGGAAGATTGTTGCCAGTGTTTCTTTCCTCCCATGTTGTTAACGGTGTCATTTGTGAATAACGCAAATTTAAATTGGTATATGCATCATAGACACCGCGAGAGATCGAAATTTCATCTTTCTCGGTAGTAAGTACTTGCTGGCCTTTCTTACCCATAATGATGGCCGTACCTGTGTCTTGACACATTGGTAGTACTCCACCTGCAGAAATATTCGCATTCTTCAGCAGATCAAGTGCAACGAAGCGGTCATTGGGAGAGGATTCGGGATCATCCAAAATATTCTTTAGCTGTTGCAAGTGAGCGCTGCGTAGATAGTGCGAAATGTCGTGTATTGCTTCCGATGTGAGTCCCGTTATCGCCTGGGGAGTTACCTGCAAAAATTCCATACCTTTTGCGGTGAAGGTTGAAACACCATCTGTTGTGACCAGGCGATAGTCGGTGTCGTCAGGGCCAATCGGCAATAAATCCTCGTAAGAAAATTCTGGCATGTCGATAATCATACTTTTAGATACGATTCGTACATGACGAAGAAGGTGCTGTTAGCCGCGCCACGCGGGTATTGCGCTGGCGTGGATCGAGCAGTGCTCACCGTCGAAAAAGCGCTCGATTTATACGGCGCCCCCGTTTATGTTCGTAAAGAGATCGTCCACAACAAACATGTGGTTTCCACCCTAGAAGCGCGCGGGGCGATCTTCGTTTCAGAGACTGATGAGGTTCCAGAGGGCGCCCTGGTGATTTTCTCGGCTCATGGCGTTTCTCCTGCAGTACACGTTGCGGCGACAGAGCGCAACCTGAAGACGATAGATGCCACATGTCCCCTGGTTACCAAGGTGCATCATGAAGTGAAGCGATTTGCCAACGAGGACTATGACATTTTACTAATAGGCCACCATGGTCATGAAGAGGTTGAAGGAACTGCCGGTGAAGCACCAGCGAATGTTCATGTGATCGATTCTATTGCTGATGTAGAACATATTCATGTTCGAGATGAAAAAAAGTTGATTTGGTTATCCCAGACCACTTTGAGTGTTGACGAAACCATAAAGACAGTTAGAGAACTTAAAATACGCTTTCCACATCTCATTGATCCACCCAGTGACGATATTTGTTATGCAACACAGAATAGGCAGATAGCGATTAAAGAAATCGCTCCACGATCAGATTTGGTGATCGTAGTGGGTTCGGTTAATTCTTCTAATTCAGTTCGCTTGGTTGAAGTCGCCAAGGAATATGGCGCCAGGGCCGCGTATCTTGTTGATTATGCCGCTGAAGTTAACGATGAGTGGCTCATTGGAGTTGAATCGATCGGAGTAACAAGCGGTGCATCGGTACCAGAAATCTTGATTAAGGATTTATTACTTTGGCTGGCAGAACGCGGTTACGGGGATGTTGAAACAGTTACGGCGACTGAAGAACATCTTCTTTTTGCAATGCCACCAGAGTTACGTAAAGATTTGAAGGCCGCGGGAATCTAATTTTGATTATATTTGATTATATTTGATTATTGCATCAACCTTTGCTTTGCGTGCAATCCATAGATGCCAGCCCCAACCCGCAACAGTTGCAACTCCCAAATAAGGCGCCGCTCCACCAAGGGAGCTGACGAGATCGATACTAAATTTAGTTATATGAAACTTTGCGCCGCCAACAGTTGCAATCAAGATGATTGTTGAAATGAAGAACGCAATGGGCGGATTTACGACCGTAGCAAATGTTGTCCCAGGGCGACCAAGATAGAAGCCGCCAGCGACTGCCAGAATAAGTGCGATGCCGGTAAAAATGCCTACTTTTGCTGCTGAGTATTCAATCGTCTCAACGAGAAGAATGAGCAGAAATTGCAATACAACGACCCCAGCGCTCGTTAAGCCACGACCCTTGATTGGCTTTGGAAGCGTGCGAATATCAGTGCTCATATCAGTCATTATCCTCTAGTTCCAGGGTCAACTCCACCTCATCAACATCAATGAAATCATCGTCACTTGGTGCAAGTTTTGAGTGAAGTTGTCTGACACTTTCAGGAAGTTCGGGGATGGCTTTCGGGCTCTTTCCTGGGACATCTAAGGCGCGCATCTTCTTAGCAGCCGAGAGCACTGTGGTTTCGGCCGTCGGAATCAGATCGTTGTAAGCCTTAAGTGTGCTCTTAAGTCGATCACCTACTGCCACAATCTTTTCATGGAGTGATGAGACATCTTTGAGAAACTTGGCAGCGAGTTCTTGAATTTCGGCAGCATTGCTAGCGACCCTATTGCGACTAAAAAGATAACCCACCGTGCGAAGTAGTGCCATCATCGAAGTTGGAGTTGCGATCGTGACGCCTTGAGCAAAGGCCTTATCCAAGAGCGATGGATCTGATTTGAGCGCTTCAGTAAAAATTGAATCAACGGGAGCATAAAGAATGACAAAATCTGGTGATGCACCGCGCTCTGCATATTTTCTCTTGGAGAGGGCCTCAATATGTTTGAGAAGATCTTTGGTATGTGCCGCCAAAAGAATTTTGCGCTCCTCCGGGTCTTCTGTTTCGAAGGCCTCATAAAAACGTTCAAAAGGAAATTTGGAATCAATATAAATAACAGAACCACCAGGCAGCGCGACCGTGATATCGGGAATCGCACCAGAGGTGTCGTTGCGTTCGGCAGAGCGTTGACGGGTGAAGTGTTCGCCTTCAATGAGGCCAGCACCTTCGAGAAGTTGTTCGAGCGCGGCTTCACCGAATTTTCCCCGGGTTTGCGAACTAGCAAGGGCACCTGCGATCGCGCGCGTTTGATTTACTAAATTTTCATTATGCGATGCCATCTGAGTGATCTGTGTTTTTATTTCAGCTTCGGCGCCGACACGGCGGCGATCAGCGTCTTGGGAAATTCGACTTAAATCTTCAACTCGTGCCTTCATCGCCTCAAGTTCGGCGTTGAGTTTGATGGTGGCATCAGATTTGGCGCGTTCGGAGTCCAGTTGGGACTTGTATTCGGTGTTCAGCGCGCGGGCAGAGGTGATTTCAGCGATGAGGGCAGCCTTTTCGGCGGTCGTATCAACGGGCCGATTTTTAGCTCGTCCGAGCACTACACCAGCCCAAACTCCAAGCCCAATTCCGAGGAAAAGCCCTATGAGAAGGGCCAGGATTACAGTTGCGCTGTTGCTCATGCACGTATCGTGGCAGGAAGCGCCGACAAACCCCCGTAGGCTCTACTCCTCGTGAGCCTCTCTATTGGAATTGTCGGACTGCCCAACGTGGGCAAGTCGACCCTTTTTAACGCCCTGACCAAGAACAATGTCTTGGCGGCCAACTACCCGTTCGCAACCATCGAGCCAAATGTCGGGGTTGTAGGCGTCCCAGACCCTCGGCTTGCCCAACTCGCAAAGATTTTTGGCTCCGAAAAGCTCTTGCCGGCAGCTGTTTCATTTGTAGATATCGCTGGAATCGTCAAAGGCGCCTCGGAGGGTGCCGGCCTTGGCAACAAGTTCTTGGCCAACATCCGCGAAAGTGATGCAATTTGTCAGGTCATCCGAGTCTTTAGCGATGAAAATGTGACTCGTGAAGGTGAGCGAACCGCGCAATTCGTAGATCCAGCTTCAGATATTGAGGTTATCAACACTGAACTTGCCCTCGCCGACCTTCAGACGATCGAGAAAGCACTTCCAAGGCTTGAAAAAGAGGCCCGCATTCATAAAGAGAAAACTGCAACGATCGAAGCGGTTAAAGAAGCTCAAGCAATTTTGAATGAGGGCAAGTTGCTCATCGGTTCTAAGGTTGATCTTGCCGCAATCGCCGAACTCCAGTTGATGACAGCCAAACCCTTCCTCTATGTTTTTAATGTCGATGCTTCAGAACTAGGTGACTCTCAATTGCTTGCACAATTGCAATCACTTGTGGCCCCCGCAAAGGCAATTTTTCTCGATGCAAAAACTGAGGCAGAGCTCGCCGAACTTGATGAAGCGGATATGCTCGAACTCTTAAAAGAAATTGGCATGGACGAACCAGGTCTTGCAACTTTGGCTGGTATTGGTTTTGAAACGCTTGGACTCCAAACATATTTAACCGCTGGCCCTAAAGAGACGCGAGCATGGACAATACATAAGGGAGATACGGCGCCAGTTGCGGCGGGTGTGATTCACACCGATTTCCAAAAAGGTTTCATCAAAGCCGAAATAGTGGCATTTGATGATTTGATAGAAGCAGGTTCAATGACAGAGGCCCGTGCTCGCGGCAAAGTCCGCATGGAAGGCAAAGAGTACGTAATGGCTGACGGCGATGTAGTGGAATTTAGGTTCAACGTATGACAATCAAACTTAAGTACGAGAAGAGTCCGTTCATCACTGGTGAACTCAAGAAGCGCGAAGATCTGCGTAACGTTGCAATCATCGCCCACGTTGATCATGGCAAGACCACTTTGGTCGATGCGATGTTGACACAATCAGGCGCATTCGCCGAGCATCAAAAAGAGGGCGAAAACCGCGATCGCGTTATGGATTCCATGGATCTAGAACGTGAAAAGGGAATTACTATTCTTGCGAAGAACACTTCGATTCGTCGTGGTTCGCAGACAGTAAACATCATTGATACTCCTGGCCACGCCGATTTCGGCGGCGAAGTTGAGCGTGGACTTGAGATGGTCGATGGCGTGATCTTGCTCGTTGATGCGTCAGAAGGCCCACTGCCTCAGACTCGTTTCGTATTGCGAAAAGCTCTCGAAAAGAATCTTCCAGTAATTCTCTTGATCAATAAGGTGGATCGTCCCGATTCACGTATTGCAGAAGTTGTCGATGAGGCTTACGGCCTCTTCTTGGATCTTGATGCCAATGAAGAGCAGATTGAATTCCCAATCGTCTACGCATCTGCAAAAGCCGGACGCTCCTCTCTCAATCGCCCAGGTAACGGTGAGATGCCAGATCTCGAAAACTTGGATTCACTCTTTGAAGTTATTTTTAAGACAATACCAGCTCCGGTTTATCACGAGAACGCACCTTTACAGGCTCACGTGACAAACCTTGATTCATCTCCTTATCTTGGTCGTCTTGCACTCTGCCGTATTCGCGAGGGCATCATCAAAAAAGGTGAGATGGTCATGTGGATGAAGAACGATGGCACAAGTGAGAAAGTGAAAATCGCCGAGCTTTTGATCACTAATGGTCTTGAGCGAGTATCAGCACTGGAAGCTGGCCCCGGAGATATCGTCGCTATTGCCGGTATCGAAACAATTACCTTGGGTGAGACCCTGGCTGATCTTGAGAAGCCACATGCTCTGCCTTTGATCATTGTTGATGAGCCATCTATTTCGATGACTATCGGTATCAACACATCACCTATTGCAGGACAAGAAGGAAAACTTCTTACCGCTCGCCAGGTGAAGAACCGTCTTGATGCAGAGCTCGTAGGTAACGTTTCCCTTCGAGTGCTAAATACAGACCGTCCAGATACATGGGAAGTTCAGGGTCGCGGAGAACTACAACTCGCTGTACTTGTTGAAATCATGCGCCGAGAAGGTTTCGAATTGACTGTCGGAAAGCCACAAGTGGTTGTCAAGACTGTCAACGGAAAGCTTCAAGAGCCAATGGAACGCCTGACAGTCGATATCCCCGAGGAATACCTCGGCGTGGCCACGCAGCTCATGGCACTTCGTAAAGGTCGCATGGAGCAGATGGTCAACCACGGAACAGGTTGGATCCGCATGGATTACAGGGTTCCATCACGCGGTCTCATCGGATTTAGAACTGAGTTCCTTACCGAAACACGCGGAACTGGCCTCATTCACCACGTCTTCGATGGTTATGAGAACTGGCACGGCGAAATTCGTACACGTTTGAGCGGTTCACTTGTAGCCGATCGCCGCGGAATCGTCACAGCTTATGCTGTTGATGGTGTCCAAGAGCGCGGAATCATCTTCCTAGAAGTTGGAACCGAAGTCTACGAAGGCATGATCGTCGGCGAGAATTCACGCACAGAAGATATGGATGTCAACATCGTTCGCGAGAAGAAGTTGACCAACATGCGTTCTTCTGGAGCTGATGATGCCAACCGCATTGTTCCTCCCCGTCTACTCAACCTGGAGCAAGCTTTGGAATTCTGTCGCGAAGATGAGTGCATCGAAGTAACCCCTAAGCACGTTCGAATTCGTAAGACGGTCCTTGATCAAAATGAACGAGCACGTACCGTGGGACGAAATAAAAAGGTTAACCAGAGCGCCGAATAAGCAGACGCGGGTTGGGCAATTAGCCGTATCTTCATAGCGATGTCGCCACCTTCGGGTTAGATAGGGTCGTGGCAAAGAGCACCGAGAAGTTGAGATCGCAAAAGTTAAAGTTGGTACGGCGCCCCGCGCCGGAACCAACCTTTACTTTTTCATCTGCGCAGCAGTCGGTCATCAATCATCGCAACTCTCCGCTTGTTGTTTATGGTGGACCAGGCACCGGCAAGACCACCACGCTGGTCGAAGCGGTTATTTCGCGGGTGAAGGCAGGCGTTGACCCTAATTCAATCTTGATTATCACTTACGGTCGAGAGCGAGCATCCCAACTTCGCGATGCAATTGCCCTTCGTGCCGGTTCGACTTCGTTTGAACCCCTTGCGCGCACCTTTCATTCATTAGCTTTTTCAATTCTCAACGAGCAGTTGACTGCGGAAAACACTCGTTACGTTCTGGTCTCTGGTGCAGAACAAGATGCTGCGATAGCGCAGATGTTGCAAAGTGAGCACGTACTAATCCCTTGGCATCCAGAGCTAGCCCAGGCGATTGGTACTCGAGGATTTGTCCGAGAAATTCGAGATCTGATCTTGCGTGCAACCGAGTTGGGATTGACTGCCAAAGATTTGCAAAGTTGGGGCAAGAAATTAAATGAAGAGTATTGGGATGGAGCAGCCCATTTTTGGTCCTCGTATTTTGGTGCAAATGAACTTCAAAGCGCCACTGTGGGGGAGCGCTTAGTCCGCATCGATCCGAGTGCAATTATTGTCGAAGCGATCGCGCTGCTTGAAGCTGAACCAAATCGACTCGAGTTTTTTAGAAATCGATTTACAACGATTCTGGTCGACGAGTTTCAAGAGAGTGATGTTGCACAGCGCAAACTCCTAGAATTATTGGCGCCAAAAGATCTCGTTATCTTTGCCGATTCCGACTCTGCCATTGGACGTTTTCGCGGGGCTGATCCAGACGGTCTAGTAAATGCCATGATGCAATTTGGCGAGAATAAAATAATCCTCAATCAAAATTTTCGAAGCGTTCCCGAGATCACTCAGGTCTTGTCAGAGGTAGCAAATCTTTTTCGGCAGAGTTCACCAACTCGCACACGAAAGAAAGTAGTTACAGACAACGAAAATAATGCGAAGATCGATCAACGCATCGTAAATATTGCCAAACTGGCTTCGCGCAGCGATTCTGCAAACTACATAGCTCATTCACTTCGTGCAGCTCACCTTCATAATGGATTGCCTTGGTCCAAGATGGCTGTGATTCTGCGAAGCCCGGGAGCCGAAATCAGCGCAATCGCGCGGGCCTTCGCCCAGAATTCGATCCCGGTAAAGATCGATGCAACTGCGCTTGCGCTCGCCGATAATCCGGCAGTCAAACCAATACTGCTATTAGTCGGAATAGTTCTTCGGGATGTTCCGCTTACTGCGGCCGATTGGCCGATGATCGAGGAGATATTGCTATCCGAGTTTGGCGGAGCGGATGCGCTAACTTTGCGGCAAATGCGACTCGCCTTCGTTAAAGTTCGCACTGATCTTCGTAGTACGACCGAAATCATGATTGATGCGCTTACTGATCCTGCTGCGCCACTTCCGTGGGAGCAGATTGCGCCGCTTAAAAGAATAAATGATCTGATCAAAGTTGGACGGGCAGTGATTAATGAATCAGCGGATATTTCGGAATTACTCTGGACAATCTGGCAATCTTTAGTCAATTACGAAGGTACCAAAATCTCGTACGTGTGGCGGGAACGAGCGCTATCTGGTGGGCTTCGGGGGGCGGCGGCCGATCGTGATCTAGATGCCGTGATTCAGCTCTTTGAAACTGCGCGCAGATTTAGCGAACGCAATATCGGCGCCGCTCCAACTCTATTTATCAGACAGCTTATGAACGAGCGAATTCTAAGTGATGCTATTACTTCAACTGCGCAACGCGAAGAGGTAGTGACCGTTACAACGGTGCACGCCGCAAAGGGACTGGAGTGGGACTTTGTCGCAGTCACTGGACTGCAAGAAGGCGCCTGGCCAAACCTCAAAGCGCGCGGATCTCTCATGGGTAGCGAAAGATTGGTAGAAGCACATCGAACTGGGTTAACAAATCGCACCGAAATTTCAGCGGCCGCGTCCGCTGGATTGCTGGATGATGAACGAAGACTTTTGTACGTGGCGCTCTCTAGAGCCAAGACTCGACTGCTGATTACCGCATTCGCCGAAGAAGATTCCGAACCCTCGCGTTATTTTGAGGAACTCTTTGAATTTCTCCGTGGTCACTCAAGTGATAAGTTCCTTTCAGAGCCGGAACGGCAGATCACTACTCAAGCGTTAGTAGCAACTCTCAGGCGTCGGGCAATGGAAAGTTCCAATCCTGATGAATCTCACTTCGCAGTAACTCTGCTAAAGAAATTAAGCGAAACTGGGATCAAGAGCGCAGATCCAACTACCTGGCTTGGTTCACGCACATTGAGTTCTGACCAAACTGTTGTTGCTCCGGATGATTTGATTTACGTATCACCGACTGGCTTAGCGTCTTTTAGCGATTGCGGACTTAAGTGGTTTTTGGAGCGGTCGGGAGCTAAAGACGCCGATTCGGCTGCGCAATTGCTCGGTGTTTCAATTCACTTCATCGCATCTCAAGTATTTCCCAATCCGGATCTCACTTTTGAAGAGGCGAAAGTTCAACTCACCAACGCTTGGCCAATCGTTAATCAAAACATCGGTTGGTTTAAGGAAGAGCAGTTGACTGAGGCGCTTCGCATGCTTGAGCGATTCTTTCAATGGCATCAGGCAAATAAGCGTGAACTAGTTTTTGTTGAAGAAAATTTCGAAGCAACCTTTGGTCGCGCGGTTCTTCGGGGATCGGTTGATCGATTGGAGCGCGACCCAGAAACTGGAGCATATTTTGTTGTCGATTTAAAAACAGGCACTCCTATTACTGTTAAGGAGGCCGAAGAGAATCAGCAATTGTCTGCCTATCAACTAGGAGTTGTTGCGGGAGGATTCGCAAACCTGCCTAGCAATCCTGTTATCGACGGCGCCGGCTTACTTTATTTATCAAAGACAACTACTAAGAATGAAACAATCGATCAACCGTCAATTGATCCCTTAAAGATCGAAGTTGAACTTCGTGCGGCAGCAGATGAGATGGCAGCCGCGACTTTTACTGCGATTATCAATAAACGTTGTCGAACGTGTGAAGTAAGAGCGCTTTGTCCGCTACAAAGCGAGGGACGGAGCGTGATCGAACCATGAAAACTAAAATCGTCGACAATCAGATCTATCTAGCGAATGAAATCACCTCACTCCAGATCGCCGAAGCTTTGAAAAAGTCAGATGGCACGATCATCAAGCCCACGGATGAACAACGAGCGATTATCGAGTCTAGACACTTTGGCCCGGCGGTAATTATTGCTGGTGCGGGCTCTGGCAAAACTGAAACGATGACCCAACGCGTCCTTTGGTTGGTCGCAAATGGTGTGGTTTCACCGCAGGAGATATTGGGTCTTACCTTCACCCGCAAAGCAGCGGGTGAACTTGCTAGGCGAATTCGCGAGCGGTTAAGTGAACTGCGTCGGGCCCGCCCTGAATATTTCAATCAACATAATGATCTCCCGATAGATATATCAGTGGATGTTGCGACTTATCACTCTTACGCGGGGAGAACGCTCAGCGAGCATGGAATCCGGATGGGTATTGACTCCGATGGCGAACCACTTGGCGAAGCGGCCGCCTGGCAATTGACCGACAAGATCGTCAATAGTTTTGAAGAGGTTGAATTTAGTATTCAACGTCATAAACCAGATTTCATTGTCGAGGCCGTTATGACCCTCTCGGGTGAACTAGGCGAACACAATGAATCAGTTGGCAAACTTCGTTCCTATCTCGAAGATTTCCGCGCACAGTTGTTGGCTGTAACTATCGGTGGAAATGATGCTGTTCGCAGCGCATTAGAAACTGTAGAAGAACGATTATCAATCTTGCCGATGGTGGAACGCATCGATGAACATCGCTTGCAAACCGGTCAATTAACTTTTAATGATCAGATGTCCTACGCTGCCAAATTGGTAGAAGCTATTCCGGAAATCTCTGAAATCGAGAAGGCAAAGTACAAGGTTGTCCTTTTAGATGAATATCAAGATACCTCTTATTCCCAGGTGCGATTCCTATCTTCGCTATTTGGCGGTGGCCATTGTGTTACAGCCGTCGGTGATCCAAATCAGGCGATCTATGGTTGGCGCGGTGCCAGCGCCGAGACTATGGGGACTTTCAAAGAAATGTTCGGCGATAACTGTCAGGAATTTAACCTTCTGACTACTTGGCGCAATGATCAAAAGATCTTGGATTTTGCTAATCAAGTCGTGGGACACATCGGAGTAGTTGGCGGATTACCTGCGGGCGTTAAATCGCTGCGAGCTCGCGATACGGCAGGTCCAGGAAATCTCTCATGCGGGCTTTATATAACTCCAGTTGAAGAGGCAGCGGCAATTGCTGAATACTTGGAACCGCTCTGGAACGACCCAGTACGAAAATTATGTGACGAAACTAAGAGATCTACCTTTGCTGTTTTAGTTCGAGTGAAGTCCTACATTCCGTTGATCGAAAGCGCTCTTCGCGAGAAAGGCCTGCCGATAGAAGTAGTTGGCCTCGGAGGGTTGATTCATATCCCCGAGATTGCTGACATTGTCGCAACTCTGCGGTTGATCACCTTTCCAGATGCAGGAACTGCGCTTGCTCGCTTACTTGTTGGTCCACGATTAGCAATTGGCCCCAAGGATCTCGCCGCACTTGGCTCATATTCAAAAGCAATCGCTCGACGCTCTAATATGCAACACAGCGATCGATTGGAAGAGATTTTAGAATCAGGCAGCGAAGAGAACTTGGATGCAAATGATTTTGCCATCGGCTCCATAATTGAAGCGCTAGAACTTATTTCCGACGCACCAAAATCTGAATTTTCATCTGTTGGTTTAGCGCGCCTGACGGAATTGGCGCAAGAAATTCAGAGCCTGCGTAGGGCCATGACTGGTTCTATCACCGATCAGATTCAAGAGGTCGAACGTTTTCTTCGCCTAGATGTCGAGACTCTCGTTAGAGATGGTTGGCAGAATGGCCGACGACATCTGGATAAATTTCTTGATGAAGCGGCAACTTTTGAACGCAGTGGCGGAACCCTCTCTTCATTTTTAAATTGGCTCGAAACCGCAGAGGTTCGTGAAGGTGGACTTAAACCTGTTTCGATCACTGCTAACAATAAAGCGATTCAAATTCTTACCATTCACGCTGCAAAAGGAGCTGAGTGGGATGTAGTTGCAGTTCCCGGACTTGTAGAGGGTGTCTTTCCCAATACCTCGGCAAAGTCAAGTTCGTGGATTAAGTACTCGGGCGCGCTACCGATTGCACTTCGCGGCGACCGGTTGCAATTTAAGGATTTCCAATTTCCTAGCGGCGAAGATGCGCGCAAGGCCATCACTGTCGGCAAAGCGATTACCAGATTTGAAGAGGCGCAGAAAGAACGACACCGACTCGAAGAATTGCGCTTGGGTTATGTGGCCTTCACTCGCGCTAAGTCCCATCTCTTCTGCAGTGCTTCATGGTTTCGCGATGGAAAGAAAGCACTTGGTCAAAGTGAGTTATTTACTCTGCTTTATGACTTTCTGGAGCAGCGCGATAACTCTGAAATTCTTTTGCGTGCCGAGCAACCCGAACAGAATCCGCTGATTCTAGAACCGCAAACTCAAGAATGGCCGGTGCCCAGCAAGCGTGCTCACTTAATTCAAGCATCGGCCCAACGCGTTCAAGACGCTAAAGCGACAGATATTGATCGCGAGTTGCTAACCGAATTAGATCCTGATCGGCAAATGCTATTGGCCGATTCCAAAGCTTTGATCCAATTGCAGAATCATCAGCGCGATGCCGAACTGATTTACCTCCCACAACGCCTCTCGGTTTCCGCTTTGATTTCATTAAACAAGAATCCAGAAGCACTGGCACTAACTATCCGTCGACCCATGCCGCACCACACCGATCAATTTGCATCTCGTGGAACAGAATTTCACTTATGGTTAGAACGGCAATTTGGCTTACAGACACTCTTCGATGATGATTTTTTTGATCCATTGCCTAAAGCAGATGTCGACTTGGAAGAGTTGCAGGCAAAGTGGTTGGCAAGTTCGTGGGCGCAAAGAACGCCCATTTCTGTTGAAGAGGGATTTGAAACAGTCATTGCGGGAGTTGTTTTGCGTGGCAGAATCGACGCCGTATATCGCGATGGTGATACCTATGAAATCATTGATTGGAAAACTGGTCGCGTAAAAGTAGAGGATGATCTCGAAAGTGCGACGATTCAACTTGCTATGTATCGTCTTGCCTATTCGAAACTCCACCACATTCCTATCGAAAAGATAAGAGCGGGCTTTTACTATGTTGCAGAAGATCGGATCATTTATCGCGAACAGCTCGGGGCCGAGGAGGAGATTGCGGCGTTAATCCAATCGGTCGAACTACTCTAATTCACTCATTCAAATTCACACGGCGAGGGGAGGCTAGTAAGGTCGCCTCCTAATGAAAATCTTGAATTTACCGCTCTCGAGGTCAACCATTGATCGTGCGGCGCATATCCGCGCTGATGATGCCGCCATGGAATCGGCCTGGCAGAAGGCCGCAATCGTGCACTTTAACGGCGAGGGATTTTTGATAGATGGAACTAATCTAAAAATGTTAAATGCAAGTGAGATTACCGGTTCTGGGGAGCGAATATTTCTTGGTCAACAAGGTGAAAACTCTTATTTCTTATGGTGCGGGGAATCAAATATTGGCGCAGAGGATGAATACAAGACACTTCGAGAAGTGAGCTCTGTGCTTTCGGATTTAGATATCGGGCTGGCCGTACATGGTCAAGCCCTTGCCCATTGGCATCACAAGAACTCAAACTGTGGGGTCTGTGGTGCGCCGCTGCAAGTAGCGCTCGGTGGTTCAATTCGCAGATGTGCAAATTCACACGAACATTATCCGCGAACTGATCCCGCAATAATTGTTTTGGTTAAAGATAAGGACGATCGAATTCTCTTGGGCAGGCAGAGCGTTTGGCTTGAGCATCGCTTCTCTGCCTTTGCAGGATTTGTTGAAGCCGGCGAATCATTTGAGCAATGCGTGGAACGTGAGGTGTTAGAAGAAGCTGGTGTTCGGGTTTCAGATATTAATTACTTGGGTTCACAACCCTGGCCATTTCCACAATCACTAATGGTTGCCTTTGAAGCCACAATTCAAGATCCAGAGAACGCTCGCCCGGACGGCGTGGAGATCGTAGAAATTCGTTGGTACACCCGAAATGATTTATATGCCGCAATCACCGAAGGCACTTTGTTGTTGCCGCCAGCGATTAGCGTTGCGCGCGCCATGATTCAATCGTGGTACGGCGCAGATCGTCCACCACTTCCAACTGCTGAAACTTGGCGTTCGTAGGCTGTCTATTATGGAACTTGATGAAATTTTAGCGGGACTGGATTCGGAACAACGCGAGGCGGTAACAACCATCCGCGGACCGGTCTGCATCATCGCAGGTGCTGGTACCGGCAAAACTCGAGTTATAACTCATCGCATTGCTTATGCCGTTGCGGCAGGGGTTACTGATCCAACCAAGACATTAGCACTTACTTTTACCGCGCGAGCCGCCGGGGAAATGCGGGCAAGACTTCGAACTTTAGGTGTCCCTAATGCCGCTGCTCGCACATTTCACTCGGCAGCGATTAAACAGTTGATGTACTTCTGGCCATACTCATTTGGTGGAAGTTTCCCAAAACTCTTAACATCAAAAGCGAGTTTCTTGGGAGAGGCGATGGGTCGAAGTGATACTTCACTTGCTCCTGGAGTAGCAACGCTTCGTGAAATTAGCGGTGAGATTGAGTGGGCAAAAGCATTGCAGACTGCGCCGAGTAATTATGTTGAAGAGGCACTTGCGGCCGGTCGCTCGCTTCGAATTCCAAATGGTCGTCCTGATAAAGAGAATTTCAACGAAGTCGCCAAGGTGTATCAGTCTTACGAAACACTTAAACATCAGGAACGGATAATCGATTTCGAAGATGTCCTTTTACTAACTGTGGGAATGTTAGAGGAGGATCACAGCGTCCGGGAAAGAGTGCGCGATCAATATCGATATTTTACCGTTGATGAATATCAAGATGTTTCGCCACTTCAACAAAGACTTTTAAATCTTTGGCTCGGTAACCGTAATGATATTTGTGTTGTTGGTGACGCCGCCCAAACTATCTATTCTTTTGCCGGAGCTAGTTCAGATTTTCTGCTCGGCTTTACCCACCGCTTCCCGGCGGCTCCTATAATCCGTCTTACTCGCGGATATCGCTCCACTCCAGAAATTATTGAGGTCGCAAATCAAATACTTAAAGCAGGGAATTCGCATTCTGACCACGAATTGGTTTCAACTCACCCGCACGGTGAAAAACTAGAACTCAAACCATTTAGTACAACACATTCTGAAGTCGCGGCGGTCGTAGATGCAATTCGAGAGTTAGATAAGCGACATTCCGACATCGCGATCTTGGCTCGTACCAATTCACAACTGGATCCATTTGAAGCAGCTCTCAAATCCCACGGAATCGAAGTTCAATTGAAAAATAGCGAAAGGTTTTTTGATCGCGTTGAAGTTAGAGATGCCATGCGCGTCATTCGTAGCGCATCGGTATTGCCTTCAGAGGCAGGGGATTGGCTCCATGATTTGGAATCGGTACTTCGACCTTTCGGCGGCCCTGATTATGTTCGAGCTTTTTATATGCTTGCTCGCCAGATGAAGCAGGATGGCGCCACCAATCTCCGAGCATTCTTACGTGAACTGGAAGATCGCGCCGAACAGAACAATCCACCTACCCTTCCTGGGGTAGTGCTTTCTACGCTTCATGGGGCCAAAGGACTCGAATGGGATCATGTCTTCCTTGTGGGGGTTAATGCGGGGATCTTGCCCATGGGGCCAGAGATCGAAGAGGAACGCCGCCTTTTCTATGTTGGACTGACGCGCGCCAAGCGGACTGTCCATGTGAGTTACTCGGGTGCACCGAGTGAATTTCTAACAGGAGTCTTAACTGATTAGATTGGATTAGATTGTTTTTTAATGGGCTGAGTTAATGGGCTGAGTTAATTGGGTTGCGAGAAAGCGGTCCTGTCCCTTACCCTTATCGAACTGTCGTTGTCTCATTCGAGACAAAAACAGAGTGAATAGTAATCAGGAGGCAGATGTGTCTAGGGCATTCGAAGGAATGACACTCAGAGCGAGCAGCACTTCACGTGCTGCGATTTCTGCTGCCCCGGTAACAACAAAAACAACACGCGCTCATGCCTACGCCGCCAAGTTCTGGGCAACCAAGAATTTTGCAGCCTATGGACTGCGCGGGACCTGGAGTTCTACTCGGTAAACCGAAGAGAAACCCACCAGGGGCCGCACATCCAATCGGATGAGCGGTCCTTTTTCTTTTACCTACCAAATATCAATCCACATTCAAGACAAGAGAAAGTAGGAGGTGAGAACAATGGCTGTTCTCTTTAGTGAACTATTGATTCCCGGATGGGCCGATGGTGAGATGATCGGGCTTAGTGAGGTTACAGGAGAAATTTCTTTACCCTGTCACAACTCAGATCCAGAGCTTTTCTTTGATGACTCACCTGCGCGCGTTGCCCTTGCTAAATCGCTGTGTGGTACATGTCCAATGAAGGCTGCTTGCCTTGAGGGCGCCCTTTCGCGCGCAGAGCCATGTGGAGTATGGGGCGGGGAACTATTTGTCGATGGACAAACTGTTATCGCAAAGCGAACGGTAGGTCGCCCACGGGTCATTCCATCACAGGCCAACCCAATTGAGGTTACCCGCATGATCGACGACGAGGATGAAGCGATCGCAAGCTAAGAGCAGTGTTCTTGGAACTACCGCGCACCCAGCGTGCGTTATCGGCACCCGCACTCGGGGTGAAAGTTCCAATGTCGCTGCTCTGGCGGGCGAAAAGGATTGAGTAAGTCATACCAATATGACGCTGCTAGTAGCGTGCTCGCACCGGTTGCGAAGTATTCAGCTACTGCGAGTGCAATTAATCCCGACATATATGCAATTGCCGCACTTGGCAGTTCCTTGCGTACAAATTCGCTATCAACTGCGACTCCGTTATCTCGTTTAATCAAAGTTACGCAGCGCAAACATGGCGTAAAGCCAGGTATTACGAGTGGACCAATTTCGATAGCTCCACCAATAAGGGGATTGATGTGAAGATGTACCGATCCTTCACTCATCCATCGTTGTACATAATCCCACTCCAATGGAATGGTCGAAATAATTAGATCCGGCATTGCTTTAGGCACAGTAGGACTGCGTGTAATTTGCGCGTTGCGAATTAATTCTTGAATGAATTCACTTCGATTCTTTCCAATATCACTCGTTCGAACTACAATTCCACAGAGATCCGCTTCAGTAATTTGAGCGGCAAGCTGATTCCGACCAATTAAACGAGTATGTGAGAATCCCGATGCTTGAAGTGCAACCAATAGAGTATGCGCAAGTCGATTTTCGCCCGAAATTAAGATGGTCGATTGCAAACGAGCATTTAATTCGCGCGTTCCAGCATCCTTTACTCCAACTCGGTATGTGATTAGCGCACTCTCAGGATCTCGGCGAAGAGCGATCAATTGTTCTCCAAAATCTTTGCTCGCGGGTCGTGAGGACTGCTCGTCGTGATCCAGCAATCCCTCTTCGGTTAAAATGTCTGCAAAGTTTTCGACAATAGCTACATCACAGAGCAGACCGCGAGCAATCTCTTTCGTGTGGCGTTCGCCATTGAAGTACCTAGCAATCTGCAATTGAATCGGATCGGTTAAGACAATGCCGCGCGTGGGTAACCCCAAGTAATGAGTGGTGCCATTGCTTGAAATCACTACTCCGCTTTTGAGACGTAGATAATTAAAGTGTTCAGCCATCTGCGAAGGATTGCGTGAATTTGAAGCCTTCTGGCGCTGATGGCGCAATCTGGGGATAAAAAAGTTGCCCTCGCGAATCCGCGAGGGCAACGGCGATTATTTGTTTGGCGGTTAAGCCTGTTAAGCCTGTTAAGAAAGGTTAAACTTTTTAAGCTTTACCTAAAATGCGGTTGACCTTCGTGCCACAGACTGGGCAGATACCCTGCGCCATACGGCGACCAGATTCTGAAACCTTTACATGACCTTCGAAGGCACGCTTCTCTTTGCACTTAACGCAGTAGGCCTCGCCTTTATATTCCTCAGCCATCATGACCCTCCTCTTCGCCACACGCGGAGCGCTTCGGGAGCCTCCCGCCGCGAGCATGCGTACAAGCGCACGATACCCGTGCGCTAGGCGTAACGGGGGGATTTCGCGCTCGGATAAGCGTAAAGATCTGCCGAAATGACCCGATAACGGGTGATTTGTCGCAATTTTGGCGGCAGACCAGAAAGGATTGCCTCGGCGCTCACCGAGGAGCTACTGAGGCTGCTCGTGAAGTATCTCTTCAGGCGCTGCTGATAACCCCACCTCAAATCCCTCAAGGAAGGCCTCTGCTCGCTCTTTATCTGGGTACCGGTCAAGATATGTCTGGAACTCGGAGCCATGCCCAGGTACGCGCAGGTGGATTAATTCATGGAAGAGCACGCACCCCACCACATAATCAGGCACGCCATTTAAACGTAACGAGATTCGGATGGTTCGATCGCTGGTGGTGCATGATCCCCAGCGTTCGCGCATGGCGCGCCAAGTGATGGCAGTTGGACGCTCATCAAAATCAGATAGGTACAAATCGAATAACTCGGCCGCCATGTGATGTAGGGCCAGATCACTTGAACGATTCTTCGCCTCGCGACGGAGCACAATCTCGATCATTTCGGGAATGATTGCCGCTTCATCTTTGCGACTCATTCGATCGGGGATATGAATTTCGATAATTCCATTTTGCCTGGTGGCACTAATGCTCCGCTTTCGGCGGGTGCTACGAATAACTCGGAACTCGGGGAGATTGTCTGGCAATAGCTGACAAGGCTTACTACGTTGAAACTTCTCGCTCTTGCGGGGATCCTGGGTCACGGCCGGCACGCTACCTTCGAAGAGGGATTGCTGCTCGAAAGTTTCCACCGATTCCACGAGTTATCCCCTGTTTCTCCACAGTTTTATCAACAACATTCTCATGACTATTCCCATGATTATTGTGGCATTTCTTTTTGGTATTCGCTGGGAGTTAGCATAAGTTTCACTCACCAAGTCCTCGGATAACCGTTTGATGTAGGCAAGGGGAAGGCAGACATCAAATCGTGCGGCCGAGGATTTGGCTCTTTTTGAAGATTTAAATCAACCCAGATAAATCATCGGGCACGGTAGTGCTCGCTAAGAAGGCGGCAGGATCGCCAAGATCGTGTGCAGTTGGTAGCAAGGCCGGATCTTCCCAACGATGATCGCGAATTTCAACGCCACCATTTTCGGCGCCACTTAACGAATAAATCTCATTCCAAAATTGCGAGCACTCGCGCGAAAGACGCGGGGATATTTGCAAACCTAGGAGCATCGAAAATAATTGTTGAGTCGGTGCACTTTCAATTCGCGAGCGACGATAACTTTCTTGAAGCGCAGCAAGTGCTGGCAAACGATCTGTTGCAGATAAATATGCAACATGATCAATCCATCCTTCAATGAGCGCAAATGTTGTTTCCAGTTTTGCCAGCGCCGCGCTTTGCGTTGGACTCTGTTCAGGTTGGAACATTCCTTGATTAATAGCCAAGGTAATTGATTCCGGATTATTAATATCCAACTCACCAGAACTAATCGCGCTTTCGGCTTGATTTTGAATTGTTGCAATATCAACTGTAATTCCGCGGCCATAACTGGAAATGAGATCACGGATGTAGTCAGCCAGCCAAGGAGTATGTGCAAATAACCGCTGGGCTGCAACTTCGCGAAGTGCCATATAAATAGCCACTTCTTGCTCTGGAATTTCAAGCCCAGCTCCCCATAGGGCGACATTTTGGGGGATTAAGTGGGCACCGGACTTTTCCAAGAGAGGTACTGCCGCATCCTGTGATCCAGTTAATCCAATTGCTAGCGACCCGATGGATTGGCCCAGTTGAGTTGCGATCAACTGACCCATAAATCCGCGCATGATTGGCAAAAAGCCCTCTATCCCAAGATTGGAAATATTTGGCATTCCAGGGAAACTTTCAATTTCATCCCCTGGCTCACCAAACCCCGGACCCATCTCATTTAATACTTTGGTAAGCGCTTCAACCATACCAATTGCCAATGGCTCGACAAGCTTCTGCCAGCCAGCAATTGAGTGATCAATCCAATCCCGGCGGCTCCATGCAACATCCGCGTTTGCGACTGTTGCGGGAAATTGCGTTCGCTCTTCAACCCAAGTGTTGGCAATATCAATCGCCTCTTGAACTTTGCGCTGATCCTCTTTGCCAATCGGGTGATCGCTATGTTGAGTCAGGAAATTGCGTGCGCTATCGCGAATAATGTTTGGTTGCAGCATGGGGGAGCCAGGCGCGCCTGCCGCAGCAGCATTAAAGAAGCCCTCGTTTGGGAGAAATCCAAAACCGCTCACAACTGCCTACTTCCTGTGCTGCCGAGAATGCCCTTGACAGTGCTCGGTATCTATATGGGAACTTATATGGGAACTTATATGGGTACTTATATGGGTACTTATATGGAACAAATGCGCCGTCCCCAATCTTCCCGCTATGGACGAGAATAATCTCAGCGTGCTGGGTTAGGGTGGCCTCATGATCCTCGGATTTCTCAAGGCTACCCGAGTCGCCTCCCCAGCGCCTTCTGTACATGTGACGTCGACCGCTTTCGCCGCTTTAATTTGGTGGGTTGTTCCACTCGTAATCGTCACGATTGCTATTGGTTATGTTGTCTGGACCTTAAAATTCAAAGATAAGTTCGAAAATGAAACAAATCGTTCGGTCGACAAGTTTCAGCACTTTCAGCAGACACTTCGGGAGCCAGATTCTGAGCACTAGAGTAATTCCATGAGTTCATTCCAGTTTCCCAATAATCCATTTAATAATGGCAGACCGCCACGAGCTCCGCGAACCCCAGGGGAGCGTCGCGGGATCGGGCCGTTCGGTTTGGTCATCATCGCCCTGATTATCATCATGGTTATCTTGATTTCCCTCACCGGCTTTTATACCGACCTTTTATGGTTCCGTTCCGTAAATTTCACAAGCGTGTGGAGTAAGACGCTCTTTACGAAGATAGAACTCTTTGTTGCTTTCGGGTTGATCACCTCGGCATTTATTACAACAAATATTGCTATCGCCTATCGGCGCCGTCCGATTTATGTTCCAGTGACGGTAGAGGCAGATAATCTCGAGCGCTATCGTGGACAGATTGAACCAATCAAGCGCTACGTAATTGCAGGGGTGGCAGTTGTTATTTTCTGGTTCTCCGGAACCTCGGGAGCGAAACTGTGGCAGACCTGGTTGCAGTATAGAAATTCGACGAACTTCGGCGTGAAAGATCCACAATTTCACCTGGATATCTCATTCTTTGCATTTAAGTTGCCTATGTATGAATCGGCGATCAGTTGGGCAATCGCAACGATCCTGATCACCTTAATTGCCACGGTTGCAATGCATTATGTTTATGGAGGTATTCGGCCGCAGGTACGTCAAGATAGGACAACAGTTGCGGCGCGTGTTCAACTTTCAGTTCTACTAGGAGTATTAGTACTTATAAAGGCAGTCGCTTATTGGTTCGATCGTTATGACCTAGCGCTACATCAAGGAAGTTTGTTTACTGGTCTTGGCTATACCGATGTCAATGCGCTCCTGCCAGCTAAAGCAATCTTGGCCGGTATTGCTGTTATTTGTGCCTTTCTCTTTTTTGCCAACATTATTCGCAGGTCGTGGGTTTTGCCTGCTGCTGGCGTTTCACTCATGGTGGTTTCCTCGCTTTTGATTGCAGGAATTTATCCAGCTTTCATTCAACAATTCACAGTCAAGCCAAGTGAATCCAATAAAGAAGCCCCGTACATTCAGCGTAATATCAACGCCACCCGCGCCGCGTATGGCTTAGCAAATGTAACTGTTAAAGATTACCCAGCGATTATCTCTACTCAGCCAGGCCAACTGGCGAAGGACACATCCAATATTTCCAATGCCAGACTTTTGGATCCTGATGTTCTCTCTGCGACTTTCCGCCAACTACAACAAATTAAACCGTATTACACCTTTCCTGATGCTCTCGACGTTGATCGCTACACGATCAAAGGCAAGAAGCAAGATATGGTTGTTGCAGTTCGAGAATTAAATATTGCAGGATCACCTGCACAGAACTGGATCAATGACCACTTGGTTTACACTCATGGATTTGGTTTTGTTGCAGCTCCGACAAATGTGGTTGACGCTGATGGAAAACCAAACTTCACAGTCGGCAACATTCCGCCTTCAAATGGATTGGGCGCTTTTGAACCTCGAGTTTATTTTGGTGAGAACGTTCCTGGATATTCAATCGTAGGTGGCTCCGCAAAGAGCACGCCAAATGAGTTGGACTATCCTGATGATTCGCAAGCAACTGGACAGCAGAACTACACCTATGCTGGCACGGGCGGCGTCCCTATGGGGAGCCTGCTTACCAGGCTTCTGTTTGCAATTAAATATAAGGATCAGCAGATCGTGCTTTCAAACTTGATCAATAAAGATTCGAAGATTCTCTATAATCGCTCGCCAATTGATCGAGTACAAAAAGTTGCACCATGGTTAACTCTCGACGGAAATATCTATCCCGCTGTCGTTAACGGTCGCATCATTTGGATTGTGGACGGGTATACGACATCCGCCGGTTACCCATATTCTGCGATGGAAAATCTCGCAAACGCCACAACCACTTCTGAAACTGCTAGCTTTACTTCAGTTACTTCACTACCAAATATGAATGTCAATTACATCCGTAACTCGGTTAAAGCAACGGTTGATGCATATGACGGCACCGTTAAGTTGTATCAATGGGATACCACTGATCCCGTCCTAAAGACATGGAGCAAGGCTTACCCAAACACCGTGCTTCCAAAGAGCGCGATCTCACCAGCTTTGTTGCAACACATTCGTTATCCAGAGGGTATCTTCCAAGTGCAACGTGATGTCTTAACTACTTACCATGTTGACACGGCGGCTGCCTTTTATGGTGGACAGGATTACTGGAAGGTGCCATCTGATCCATCATCACTTGGTGCAAATGCCGAGAATCAACCTCCGACCTATCAAACCTTGCAGTTGCCAGGATCATCAACCTCGGCATTCTCATTATCTACATCATTTGTTCCTAGGGGAGCTCGGCAGAACTTAACTGCCTTTGCAGTTGTTAATTCTGATGCGGGACCAAATTACGGAAAGATTACGGTGCTGCAGTTACCAAGGTCGACCAACATTTCTGGACCATCGCAAGTTGCATCGAACTTCGAAGCGAAGCCAGATGTCGCACAGACGCTTTCACTCTTGCGTCAAGGCGGGTCTGATGTAGTTCTCGGAAATATGTTGACCCTGCCTGTCGGTAGCGGATTGCTTTATGTTCAGCCCGTGTATGTAAAAGCAACCGCCAATGCCTCCTCATTCCCATTACTGCAAAAGGTATTGGTCTCATTTGGTGATCAAATTGGATTTGGAAATACTTTGCAAGATGCATTGAACCAAGTCTTCGGTGGATCTTCCGGTGCAACCGTTAACAGTTCTACTGGAACGGTGACTTCAACTTCGGGATCACCGACATCAACATCGTTAAAGCAGGCACTGGCCAATGCGCAGGGCGCACTTACCGCGGCAAACCAAGCGCTGAAGAGTGGAAACTTCGCTGCATATGGTGTGGCACAGAATCAACTCAAGGCAGCGATTGCTGCAGCGATTGCTGCGCAAGGAGTTAAGTAAAGTCAGCCAGCAAAAATACTCAACATATTCGAAGAGTAAAGCGCTAATAGTCTCGTTTTGGTCTATTGGCGCTTTTCTCATAAGATTGGACTACCGACGCGGGGTGGAGCAGCTCGGTAGCTCGCTGGGCTCATAACCCAGAGGTCATAGGTTCAAATCCTGTCCCCGCTACTTTGAAACTTTTTAAGAGTTTCACGCTTTGGTCCTCGCAAATTGTGGGGGCCATCTGCATTTTCTTTTGACCCTTTAATTCAACTGGCAGCCACACTGCCGCCTCGATAACATTGCATTAATAAAGTCATTCTGGTTTAAAAATACAGCGTGAATTTTAAACTTAGTAATTTAAGGATACCAATGAACTATCGCACTCTCGGTAATAGCGGAACTGTCGTTTCGACGTACGCTCTGGGGACTATGACTTTTGGCGCGGAAGCTGATGAGTCAACCTCGCACGCCATTCTCGATGCCTATGTCGAGGCTGGTGGCAATTTTATTGATACGGCTGATGTTTATAGCGCGGGTGTATCGGAGGAAATTATTGGGCGATGGCTCGCCGCTCATCCCAGAGAAAGTAACCAAATGGTAATCGCCACGAAGGGACGCTTTTCGATGGGCAGAGGTCCCAATGACCTTGGCACCTCCAGGCGCCATCTTCATCACGCGTTGGACGCTTCACTGCGGCGCCTGGGCACCCAGCAGATCGATTTGTATCAGATGCATGCTTGGGATGCGCTGACTCCTCTTGAGGAAACATTGCGATTTCTAGATGACGCTGTGCGCTCTGGCAAGATCGCGTACTACGGATTTTCGAATTTTCTTGGCTGGCAGTTGACCAAAGCCGTCCATGTGGCGCTCGCCAACTCTTTTGCAGCACCTGTGACACTGCAACCGCAGTACAGCTTGCTTGTCCGAGAGATCGAGTCCGAGATCGTGCCGGCAGCTCTAGATGCGAAGATCGGCTTATTGCCGTGGTCGCCGCTGGCCGGTGGTTGGCTTACCGGAAAGTATCGGCGTAACACCGACCCGACGGGTGCTACGCGCCTGGGCGAGAATCCCGAGCGCGGTATGGAGGCATGGAAGCCACGGAACGAGCAGGAGCGTACGTGGAAAATTCTTGAAGCCGTTGAGAAGATCGCCAAAGTTCGCGGAATCAACCAGGCACAGGTTTCACTTGCCTGGCTAGCGGCGCAGCCCGCCGTCACCTCGGTGATTTTGGGTGCCCGCAATACTGCCCAACTTGCCGACAATCTCGGTGCCGTAACTGTTGAACTTACTTTCGCAGAACTCAACTCTCTCAATGAGGTCAGCGCGCCAGTTCTCTCCGATTACCCGTACGGTAAGGGCGGAGTCGCTCAGCGCCACCGTGCCATCGGGTTTTAATCCTTACGCTTGTTTGACCACTGTCAGTAGTACGACGGCATCTTCAACTGCATGGAGGTCATGGCGGGCAGGTGGGACGATGATCAAATCACCAGTACGGCCATCCCACGAGTCTGGGCCGGAGTTAAGGCGCACCCGGCCGGACAAAATCTGCACTGTCGCCTCACCAGGGTTCTCGTGTTCAGCCAACGTAGTTCCGGCTGCAAGTGCGATCAGGGTCTGACGCAGCGCGTGCTCGTGTCCGCCATAGACGGTCTCGGAACTGCGCCCGTTTGTGGAGTCCTTGGCAATCTTGAGTTGTTCACGAGCGAGTGCTTCCAGTGAAAGTTTCTGCATAGCCAACCCCTTCGTCGCGGTGCATGTGCCAAAATAGTCGCGTCGGGCAACTGTGTTGTTTTATTTGCGATCACGTGCACTGTATAGCAAGGTTACTTTCCAGGCGAGTGTCTGGCCCGAGTGCTATTTAGAACGTGGGGGAGCCGTCGAACCACGAACGACTAACCGTGTAGGGATCGGCGTGGCCTCTGCGGTGCTAGTGGGTTCCTCAATCGCAATAAGAACTTGTTGCATTGTCAGTTCCCCGAGAGTGGCGAAGTCCTGGTTGACAGTCGTCAGAGGCGGATCAAAAAATGCGGCCTCCGGGATGTCATCAAATCCGATGACGCTAACGTCCCGTGGCACTTTCAGGCCGCGCGCTTTGAGCGCCGCGATTATCCCCAGCGCCATTTGGTCGTTTCCGGCAAATATCGCTGATGGCATCGCATCATCGCGGAGGGATTGTCCAAATTGGTAACCACTTGCAGCGGACCAATCACCATATACCGGCTCTTGTGCAACGAGGTTGGCGGCGGCAAGTTCATCGCGCCATCCCCGGCACCGTTCGACGCCATCGGGCGCGGATGGCGGGCCTGCGAGGTGGGCGATTTGAAGATGACCTAGTTCAATGAAGTGGCGAACCGCGCTCCGAGCGCCGCGGTATTGATCGATGGATATTGTCATGGGCCGAGGCCGCGCGCCAGCAGCGACTGCGATGATGGGCACTCCAACATCCTGACTGCGGGCCGCGTTTAGGACATTGATGTCCGCAACGATTAGGACGATTGCTTCTACACGTTGGCTAAGAAGTGATTCGATTGACGGGCGAATCGAAGTAGCCCCGGCATCAACAGAGGTGACGCTCAGAACTCCGTAGCGCGCATCTCGTGCCGCGTCACTGAAATGCAGTGCGATCGACGCTGGTCCAAAATCTGCGCTACCAGGAGCGATGAGTCCAATCATTCTCGTTCGACGGGTGACCAATGCGCGCGCGGCTGGTGACGGGCTGTATCGAAGTTGGGTTATTGCTTGCTCCACGCGTTGCCTGGTCGCAGGACGTACGTTCGGCGAATCGTTTATGACTCGGGAAACTGTCTGATGTGAAACACCAGCGAGCCTGGCGACATCGAAAATGTTCGCTGGTCGCGCGGGTTTCTTCGAAGCACTCATGGGCACCTCGGAGTCATTCGTCATCCTCCACTTTCGCCACAAGGGAGAGCAACATCTCAATGGTCGCGACGTTGGGGTTGACTGTTGCGACAATTTGACGATCGCGAAGTACCAAGATGCGATGGGCCACTCGAAGTACCTCCTCGAGTTCGGCCGAAATAAAGATGACCGCCAAGCCCGCATCTGCCAAATCCGTAATGAGATGTTGGATTTCGATCTTTGCCCCAATGTCGATCCCTCTGGTTGGCTCGTCGAGAGCGATCAGTCGTGGCGCCAGCGCCAGTAACCTGGCAAGAATTAATTTCTGTTGATTTCCTCCAGACAGGTGCCCCGCGAGACCTTCAGGATTGGTCGGCCGGATGTCCAGCGCCTCGATCCAACTTGCCGTGAGTTCCTCTTGCCGGAGCTGTGGAATGCGACGGAACCAACCACGTTCGGCTTGAAGCGCAAGATTGATATTCTCGCGCAGGGTCAATTCGGTAATGATGCCTTCGGACCTTCGGTTTTCGGACGAGTAAGCAAGGCCAATATTGAGGGCTTGGCGAGGCTTTCGAAAGCGTCTGCGCACGCCATCAATTGTCAATTCGCCAACCTCGATCACGTCAACGCCCACGAGCAGGCGCGCGAGTTCGGTTCGACCCGACCCCAAGAGTCCTGCGAGGCCAAGTAATTCTCCTTCAAACACCTCTAAATCGGTGATCGGAAGCCGTGCCCGTTTGGCGATACCACGGGCCCGCAGGATTACCCTCTTGCCATCGCGATCCATCGGAGGAGACTGCTTCGCATTGAGAATATCGATGCGATCTGAGTTGCTACCGAGCATCTTTTGAATGAGATCGATACGCAGAAGCTGCGGAGTTAGATATTCTCCGACGAGCCTTCCGTTGCGCAGGACTGTTATGCGATCACATATCTCGTAGACCTGTTCGAGAAAATGAGAGACGAATAAAATTGCTACGCCACGTGCTTTCAACTCTCGAATCACTCGGAAGAGTTCGGCTACCTCATCTTGGTCCAAACTTGATGTGGGTTCGTCTAGTACGAGCACTTTCACATCTGCAGATATTGCCCGCGCAATTGCAACCATCTGCTGCGTTGCCAGTCGATGACTCGACAGTCTGGAGGCTGGGTCAATATCAACTCCCAAGACGGACAACGCCTCAGCGGCCGAGGTTCGCATGCGTTTCCAGTCAATGAATCCGAATCGCCTCGGTTCCCGGCCGAGCATGATGTTCTCAGCCACCGTAAGGTTGGGAAGAACATCAATTTCCTGGTAAACCGTGCTAATGCCTGCGAGTTGGGCGGCCGCCGGGTTGGGGAATTCCACGGCGTGACCTTGTAACTGTATTTTGCCCGACTCAAGGCGAAGTGCGCCCGTAAACGCTCGAATGAGCGTTGACTTACCAGCCCCATTCTCACCCATTAAAGAATGAACTTCACCCGCGAACAAACGAAAGTTGACCGCGTCAAGAGCGAATTCTCCAGCAAAGCGAAGTTCCGCAGCGGTAATTTCTAAAACAGGCTCCGCTTCCATCAGGGCCTCACGCTCCTTGCTTGGTGTAGTCAGGAACTCACCCTACTGGCTTGGGATCAGTTCCGATTGGCCCTCGCTACGATGAACCGCTGAACGACCACGAACACGAGTAGCAGAATACCAATGGTGATTCGCTCCCATGATGCATCTGCGCCCATATAAATGATCAACACTTTGATCACGCCATATACAAATACGCCGACCAACGAGCCGACTAAGTATCCGCTTCCCCCAGTCAAGAGCGTGCCGCCGATGACGACCGCTGCGATGGTGTCCAACTCGGTGCCGACGCCGTTGCCGCCGTACCCGGCCGCCGTATAGGAAGTGAGGATGAGTCCTGCGATTCCCGCGCAGACACCACTCACCACATAGACGAGGATTTTGGAGCGGGCAACCGATAAGCCCATCAATCGCGCGGATTGTTCACTTCCTCCGATGGCATAAACTGTGCGACCGAAGCGCGTGTAACTCAACACCCATGCGGCCACGACGATAACTACCAACGCAATTATTCCCGTGGGGGTTATATACCAGCTACCAACATTAAGCTGGGCCGACTGGAGTCTGAGCACGAACGGATTCTGAACCTGAATCGCTTCCAAACTGATGACGAAGCAAAGTCCGCGCGCGAGGAACATTCCTGTCAGCGAAGCAATGAATGGTTGTACATCAAAAAAGTGGACCAGCACACCGATCAATGTGCCGAATAACGCTCCAGCGAGAAGCATCAGGGGTATGACGACTGCCACTGGCACGCCAACGGAAAGTAATTTGGCAGCGAGCATGCCGGTGAAAGCCATCACTGCCCCCACCGACAAGTCAATTCCTCCAGACAGAATCACAAATGTCATTCCTGCAGCGAGCACAACAAGGTAGGCGTTGTCGACGAGCAGAGACGAGAGCATGGCTGGGGTGATGAACGACCCAAAATGAACTTGGCCACCGATCAACATGAGAATCAGAATTGCCAGAGCTGCCAAAACTGGAATCCACGAAAGTCGTATCTTCATTTTTCGTCGCAAACCATTTTTGAGGACACCCGATGGTGTGGTATTTACAGTGCTGGTATTGCTCATACTGTCTTCCGTTCTGCGAGAACCTCAGTCTCTAGTCCGGATAGCCGGATTGGCCGTTTGGCTCCTCGTATGCGTCGTATTCGTCCCAGATATTGTCGAACCCGTTTGGATTGCGATAGGCAGACAATGATGACCACTATCGCTTTGAAGACAGGTGTAACCGCAGGCGGGACACCGAGAAAGGTGATGGTAGAGGTCAGTGTTTGGATGATCAAAACGCCAATGACAGTGCCCGACAGGGTGAACTTTCCCCCCGCAAGAGATGTGCCGCCGAGTACCACCGCCAGGATTGCATCGAGTTCGATATTGAGTCCCGCGTTGTTTGCATCAGCAGCCATGATATTCGAGCTGTAAAGGATCCCGGCCAGACCTGCCAGTAGTCCGCTAAGACCGTAGAGGCTCCAGATGATCCCTCGTGATCTGACCCCTGCGAGTCGACTGGCCGATGGGTTGATCCCAACCGATTCTGTAAGGACACCGAGCGCGGTTTTTCGAACTAACACGCCGACGATGGCGATTGCTCCGACTGAGAAGAAGAAAGCTACTGGAAGACCCAACAAATGTCCTTGCGCCAACTGGGCGTAGGGGGTGCTGGTGATTGTCGTGATGAACCCGCCTGTAATCAGAAACGCGATACCTCGTCCACCGAGCATGAGTACGAGTGTTGCAATTATTGGTTGGATACCAACCACTGCAACCAAGAATCCGTTCCACAGTCCGAATAGCAATGTGATGAAGACCCCGATGCCAATCGCGACGAGAATGGTTCCGATGCGGTTTGGCGAAGAGGAACGGGAAACGATTGTTAAAGCGACCGATCCAGAAATCGCCATTAGCGCGCCCACCGAAAGGTCGATTCCTCGTGTTGCAATCACAAGTGTCATGCCCAGCGCAACCAGCATAAGAGGGGCGCTGTCTCGGAGAATGTCAATAAGTGATCCGTACAGTTGTCCATTTTTTACTGTGATGCTGAGGAAACTGGGCCTGGAAATTGTATTGAGTAACACAAGGGCGACAAGCGCACCCAAAGGCCATATCAACCGACTCCGAAAGAATCTGGTCATGCTGCGCCCTCCTTGGCGATCAGTGCGACGATGTCATCAATGTCGAAACTCTTGTGGTTATCGAACTCCGCGATCTTGCGTCGGTCCCGCATGACTACAACGCGTTGTGAAAGCCGCAACACCTCATCGAGTTCTGAAGAAATGAAGATAACGCCAAGTCCCGCTTCAGCAAGTTTAGCGATTTCCCGTTGAATCTCTGCCTTCGCGCCGATGTCGATTCCACGCGTAGGTTCATCGAGAATAAGTAGTTGTGGCGCGGTTGCCAGCCAGCGGGCTAACAGCACCTTCTGTTGATTTCCGCCGGAGAGATTGCGCATCAGGATGTTTGGGGTATTGGGTCTAATATCCAAGGATTCGATGTATTGCGCAACGACCTCTTCACGCTGGGCGCTGCTGACACGGCGAAGCCATCCGCGTTTGGCCTGAATACCTAGAACTATATTTTCGGCCACCGTGAGATCGCTAATAATCCCTTCTGCGCGTCTGTCTTCAGAGGAGAAGGCGATCCGATGGATTGAAGAATGTCGCGGAGTGCTCAGTCGAACAGACTTCCCGCGTACCTCGATAACGCCATGGTCTGACCGGTCGGCGCCATAAATAACACGCACCAATTCCGTTCTTCCAGATCCGAGGAGACCCGCGAAACCGACAATCTCGCCATCGTATACGTCGAGGTCTGTAGGTTCGATCGCCCCCTTACGGCTGAGTCCAGTGACTCGCAGGATGGGATCCCCAGTACGGTCAATTGTGCGCGAGGCAGCGCGCGCAATTGATTCAAGTTCGGCCAGTTCTCGGCCCAGCATCTTGGAAATTAGCTCGGATCGGCTGAGTTCTCCGACGTGATACTCGCCCACCAGTTTGCCGTTACGAAGTACCGTCATTTGGTCGGAAATTTCATAAACCTGATCTAGGAAGTGGGAGACGAAAAGGATGGCCACGTTGCGTGATCGCAACCGACGCATGACAGCGAAAAGTTGTTCAACCTCGGATCGGTCCAGGCTCGATGTCGGCTCGTCGAGGACGAGAAGGCTGCAATCTAGAACCATGGCACGGCTGATCGCGATCAGCTGTTGTATAGCCAGAGAGTGGCTCGATAGTTGAGAACGTGGGTCAACATCCACTCCGAGTTGGTGCAGATATGTAGTTGCTTTTGCATGGGTGGCTCGCCAGTTGATTCCCAGCTTACCGCGCACTTCATGACCGAGCATTACGTTTTCTCCGACGGTTAAATTTGTACACAAGTTAACTTCTTGATAAACAGTTGCGATGCCCGCGGACTGTGCGTCGGCGGTTCCCGCGAAGGTGCGTTCTGTGCCAGCAACACGGATAGTTCCGGAGTCGATCGGGTAGACCCCAGTTAGTGCCTTGATGAGAGTTGATTTGCCGGCTCCGTTTTCACCCAAAAGCGAATGGATCTCACCACTTCGGAGCGTGAAGTCGACACCGTCAAGGGCTTTGACTCCAGGAAACTCAATAGAAATGTCCCGCATCTCGACGACTACGGCATTGTCGCTCACGATTTAGAAATCCTCTCTAGCATGATTGGGTGGGGGGATTAAGCAAACCAGTGGAACGAGTACAGGCTCGTCCCACTGGTCAGTGCTACTTTTTTGTCCCGAGCAATCAGTATTTGCGAGTAGGTAGCGCTGCGATTGCCTGCGCCTGAGTGAAGGCAAGATCCACGGCGGTATTAGCCTTTGCAACTTTTTTGCCAGCAAGGACAGCCTTGACGAGTTTTGCCACGCCAGGTCCGAGCAGCGGGTTGCACTCCACGACATAGTTGAACTCGCCTTGAGCTAGCGCAGTCAACCCATCATGAGTACCGTCGATAGATACGATCTTGATGTCCTTGCCCGGCGTCAAACCGGCAGCTTTGATGGCGTCAAGGGCACCTAGGCCCATGTCGTCATTCTGAGCAAACAGGAGGTTGATCGTCTTTCCATATTTCTGTAAGAAGCCCTCCATAACAGTCTTTCCACCGGCCCGAGTAAAATTACCGGTCTGGGAGTCCAACAGGGTGATGGGGCTGCCGGCGATTGCGGCGTTAAAGCCTTTCGCACGATCAATGGCAGGAGATGACCCGGTCGTACCCTCAAGGACGACCATGTTGGTTGGCGTGGTGCCTACCATTTTCTTCGCCCAAAGTCCGGCAGTCGTGCCTTCCTTCAAGAAATTGTCTCCAAGCCAAGTGGCATAGAGGCTGGGGGCGGCGCTGATGGTCCGGTCTTCAAGAATCACGGGGATCTTGGCGGCCTTTGCCTGAGCGAGAACGTTTGCCCATCCGGTTGTTACAACTGCGGAGAAGACGATTGCGTTTACATGCTGGTTAATGAAACTGTGCACGGCAGCGATCTGGTTTTCTGGCTTGTTGTCAGCCGCATTGAAGATCAATTTGAAACCGTTCGCCTTCGAGAATGCAGCCTTCATCGATAGCGTGTTGGCAGCGCGCCACCCGCTCTCGGATCCAGTTTGAGCAAAGCCAACTACGATCAATTTTTTGCTTGCTGCAGAACTGCTACCTGCAGTAATGCCAGTTACTGCGAGGGCAATTATCCCTGCCGTCGCAACACCTTTCAGAATACGCTTCATTTCCTAGTCCTCCTTGGCTGGGGCCCGAAAAGAGTCGGGCTACTCTTCCGCACACCGTTGCACTGGTGTGCGGTCGGTGTGCTGATGTTAGCCTTCACATTAAATAGCGCATAGCCTTTTTATGGTAACGATTATGTAACGAAAATTCCCTTAAAGGTGGTACTTACTGGCGAATCTTCTAGGGTTTTCGATTGCCACTCAAAATGTTAGGGATAACAAAAAGTTATTTCCGTGTTGGATTTCCGTTCCGAGCCGTGACCTAATTCGGAAGTTTTTCTCCTGGCTTAAACGCGCCGAGATTACTGCGTCGTAGAATCGCGTATTACGAGATTGAATTCTGCGGAGATCTCTCTTGGCAACCACGAGATCGTGGCTGGTCTGACAGAACCGAAGCAAAGAGAAAAAAGAGGAAAACTTGATGACTGACACTTCAATCATCGTAAATGCGCAACGCGTAATTGGTCAGGTTAATCGACGCCTTTTTGGTTCGTTCGTCGAGCATCTCGGACGAAGTATCTACGACGGAATTTATGAGCCGATGCACCCCGCCGCAGATGAGGATGGCTTCAGAACCGACGTTATTGAATTGGTGCGAGAACTTGGTGTTTCAGCGATCCGCTATCCCGGCGGGAATTTTGTTTCAGGCTTCAAATGGGAGGATAGTGTCGGGCCGCGAGAACAACGCCCGACTCGTTTAAACCTCGCTTGGCATTCCACGGAATCGAATGAAGTTGGCCTCCACGAATTTAGTCGATGGCTGGAAAAAATTGGTAGTGAACTGATGCTGGCGATCAACCTTGGCACTCGCGGAGTTGCCGAAGCGCTGGAACTGCTCGAATATACAAATATTGAGTCCGGCACTCAGCTTGCCGATCAGCGTGCGCTTAATGGCCATCCACAATCCTTCAATGTGAGAATGTGGTGCCTCGGAAATGAGATGGATGGGCCGTGGCAACTTGGTCATCGATCCGCTGAGGATTACGGAAAGCTCGCGTCACAAACAGCGAAAGCGCTTCGGCAGGTAGATCCCGAGCTTGAACTGGTGATCTGCGGATCGTCGAGTGCACAGATGCCAACCTTCGGAGAATGGGAGCGAGTTGTGCTAACCCATGCATTCGAGGATGTTGACTTCATTTCCTGCCATGCGTATTACGAAGAGAAAGAGGGCGACCTTGATAGTTTTATGGCGTCAGCCGTCAACATGGACCACTTCATCGATTCGGTGATCTCGACAATTGATCATGTGCAGGCCACCCTAGGTAGCACAAAGGCGATTAACATCTCTTTCGACGAATGGAACGTTTGGTACCTGCAACGTTTTAACGCTGCCGACAAGATCACGGCCGCTCAGAACTGGCCGCACGCCCCCCGACTCCTCGAAGACGTTTATACCGTGGCCGATGCTGTTGTTGTGGGAAGTCTGCTCATATCGCTACTTAAACATGCTGACAGAGTCACCAGCGCGTCATTGGCTCAACTTGTGAACGTCATTGCGCCAATCATGACGGAACCCGGTGGTGCAGCATGGCGGCAGACTACCTATTTCCCATTTGCACTTACATCGCGACTGGCTATTGGTACCGCCTTACACGTTGACGTTCGCAGTCCAATGTATGAAACGAAGGATTATGGCTCGGTGCAACAAGTTGATGCAGTCGCGACGCATGACACGGCAAGTGGGAAAGTTGCGATATTTCTAGTTAACAGATCTTCTTCTGAAAGCCGTGATGTTGCGATTGACGTATCGACTTTCGGTGCCGTTTCCATCTTGGAAACACATACTTTGAACGCTGACGATCCGTATCTCGCCAACACCCTAGCGCATCCAGAGAGAGTTAAGCCACAACGCAACAATTCGGTCTCCACTGCAGTCGGAATCGTTACCGTGACGCTGCCTCCAATTTCATGGACGGCAATCAGCCTGGACACGACTTCGTGATTAAGGCTATTTATTAATTTTTTTTAAACTAAATGGCAGAAATCCTCCACGTCATTGTGTGTTCATCGCCAGATTGCAACCAGATGAGATCTCGTCCTGAGTTAAATGCATCCGGTGGGCAACTCATTGGTTCAACTGCAAGACATGTTCTGCTGTTCTTTTCACCGATACGGTCAGAAGTATGAATTTGAATCCATGGCGAGGAACTATCAAATTCCATTCGCACCCCGCGGCCATTTTTGGCTATTACATCCACACTTCGCTCCAAAGGTGAACTCTCGACTTTAAATGCATGATCGATAAAACGCTGATCGATTGCGGCCCCATTTCGGAAATCTAAATTCTTTCTGGCAACCGATACCAAATTGAGAGGAAGCAGACGGTATGGATCAATATCAAGGACCTCATCTGCAGGTAGTCGAAGCGCCCAATCATCTACTTGTTGATCTGGTTGAGCGATGAGATAAGGATGGATAGATGCACCATAGGGAACCCTATTAGTTCCAACATTTTTAGCTGTAAGTTTCCAAGTCAATCCATTTTCATCAAGTTCGTAATAGACCAACATCTGTAATGTGGTGGGGTAGAAGTCGTAAGCTGACAAACTAGATTCTAATGTTGCCGTCGAAGTTGAACTGTCTGTCACTGTCCATTGGAGAAGATTTACTAGCCCATGCAGCGCATTGTTTCGGCCCACCTCATTGATCGGTAATTGGAATTCATGATCATTGATGGAGTAACGACCATCTCGAATGCGATTGGGCCACGGTGCTAACAAATCACCACGATACCGCCCACTACTATCTGTTTCATCATTGGGTTCAACAAGGTTGCGGCCTTGGAATTTCAACTCAGATAATCCACCGCCGAAGGTGCGAATTCCTGCGTGATAGTCTCCAGCGGAAATGTTGATCAAGAAAGTGTCTTCCTATATGTCAGGAAAACCAATTAAATTCCTGCTGAAAGTTTAAAGTATGAGGCGTTCCATCGAACTTCTTTTCGAAATTCAATCGGATCAGTTTTAGCGCCGATGCTGAGCAGTTCCACACCTGCTATTTCTGCAAAATCTCGAAGAACTTCGGCGCCTACCGCAGTTGTCAAAACTGTATGGTGTGAGCCGCCGGCATAAATCCAGCATTCTGCAGAGGTAGATAGGGATGGAAGTGGTTTCCAAACTGCGTGGGCTACGGGTAATTTCGGCAATGGTTGGTCGGATTCTACGATTTCAATTTCATTTGCTATCAATCGAAAACGTTCACCCATGTCGGTCAGACTGATAACCAATCCTGGAGCCGGTGTGGCATCAAAGACCAAGCGCACTGGATCTTCCCTACCGCCAATTCCCAATGGATGAATTTCGCACTTTGCTTTGTCTGTCGTGATAGTCGGACAAACTTCTAACATATGGGCACCTAGTACTTTTGGTTCCCCTGGACCAAAATGATACGTGTAGTCCTCCATGAATGAAGTCCCGCCGGGTAGTCCAACAGACATTGATTTCACGATGCGTAGCAGCGCCGATGTCTTCCAATCGCCTTCACCGCCAAAACCATACCCATCTGCCATGAGTCGTTGCACGGCGATTCCTGGCAGTTGTCGCAGTGCGCCAAGATCTTCAAAATTAGTCGTGAAGGCGGAAAACCCGCCTCTGGTAAGGAATTTTCGCATTGCAACTTCAATGCTAGCCGCATATCGGAGCGAAGGGTGCTGGTCACCGGTTGGTTGTAGCGACGGAGCCACATCGTAAGTTTGTAAATATTCTAAAACCAGTGCGTCTATTTCCTTTTCTGTTACTTGAGAGATTTCTGCCGCCAGATCGTTAATGCCGTAAGCCTCAACCGAAAATCCAAAACGCATTTGTGCACTTGTCTTATCGCCATCGGTAACCGCGACATATCGCATATTGTCGCCGAAGCGAGCCATTTTGAGATTTTGCGATGTGTCCCAGCCAATTGCGGCGCGTACCCAGTTCGCGATGCGATTGATAACCAAAGGATCAGCGAAATGACCGACTACTATTTTTCGTCCGTTATTGATGCGAGATTGAATATGGCCATGCTCGCGGTCGCCATGAGCTGCCTGATTAAGATTCATGAAGTCCATGTCGATGGAATCCCATGGCAGTTGCGCATTTGCTTGCGTATGCAAATGGAGCAGTGGCTTACTTAAATTCATTAAACCTGCAATCCACATTTTTGAAGGTGAAAAGGTGTGCATCCACGTTATGACGCCAATGCAGTTTGGGTCCGAAGATGCTTCAAGGCAAATCTGTTTAATCGCCTCAGGTGTTGTAAGCACTGGCTTCCAAAGGATCTTTACTGGAATGGCTCCGGCCTGATCGAGAGTGCGGGCGACCTCTTGAGATTGCTCGGCGACTTGCCGCAACGTGTCATCGCCGTACAGCGATTGACTACCAGTAAGGAACCAGACTTGGGCATTTGGATTCAGTTGCAGTGTCATTCTTCTACTCCTTGTATTTGACCATAAACATTTTGATATCGGTTATAAAGACGGTCGATGTCGGCTGAGTTGATTTCGTGTATAACGCCCATGGTCTTTGCGATCCAGGTAGTTTTGGCCACGTCTTCGCACATTACAGCAGCCTTCACCGCAACTTGGGCATCTTTTCCTATCGTAAATACTCCATGATTCTTCATAATCACTGCAGGTGATCGACTATCACGAAGCGTTTCAACAATTGCTTTGCCGATATCGTCATTCCCAATTAACGCGAAGGCACCTAGCGGAATCGGGCCGCCAAATTCATCTGCCATCGCTGTCAAAGCACATGGGATTGGACTATGAATTGCGGCCCATGCGGTGGCGTAATTTGAATGAGTGTGAACTACGCCGCCTATTTGCGGCATATTTCGATACACATATGCGTGGGCAGCGGTATCACTAGATGGCGCGTACGTTCCTTCAATGACCTTGCCATCAAGGTCGCAGATCACCAACATTGAAGGCAAGAGTTCGTCATAACTAATTCCACTTGGTTTAATTATGAAACTCTTGCCATCTGGCAATCGTTCGGAGACGTTGCCAGAGGTCCATGCAACTAATCCATAGCGTTGCAGGTCAATATTTAGTTTGGCCACACGCTTGCGGATATCGAAATCAATCTCCATATTTAACTCACACTCGCAATCGCGTGATCACGAATGTCACGTAGATCATGCATCATCCCGTTTGAACCGAAACTCTCGTAGAGAATACTGTACTTCGCATAAAGCTTGTTGTAGACATCTACTGCTTTTTCTTCAGGAAGGTAGGCATCACGTTCCATCCGACCCATCATTGCGCTAGCGCTTTGAATATCGCTATAGGCGCCTGCTGCAACTGCCGCATGAATGGCAGAACCAAGGGCCGGACCTTGTGCTGATTTAATGATGTGAATTGGTCGATTTAAGACGTTTGCATAAATTTGCATTACGAATTGATTTTTAATCAAACCACCAGCTGCAACGAAATCTTTTACTTTGACATTTGAGTTGTCGAAGGTCTCCACGATCTTTCTCGCACCAAACGCCGTTGACTCAACAAGTGCGCGATAAATCTCTTCTGGTTTTGTGGCAAGTGTGAGTCCAACAATCAATCCCGAAAGTTGATGATCTACTAACGTGGAGCGGTTGCCGCTCTGCCAGTCCAGGGCCACCAGTCCATGGGATCCAACGGGCATTTCCGCGGAGAGATCCGAAAGAAGTGTGTGAATGTCAACGCCGCGTTCCTTGGCTTGCGCCTCGTACTGCGCATTTACAAAAGAGTTGGTGAACCAAGCAAAGATGTCACCGACACCACTTTGGCCAGCCTCATAGCCCCATTGCTTTGGAATGATTCCACCGAAAACAACGCCACACATTCCTGGGACTTCGGCCAGTACATCAGAGACCATGACATGACAGGTTGATGTCCCCATAATCGCGACCATCTGTCCGGGAGCGACAGCGTTGGCCGCAGCTGCAGTGACATGCGCATCAACGTTACCTACTGCGACGCAGATGCCAACGGGTAATCCAGTCCACTCCGCAGCGATGGCGGAAAGTGTTCCGGCCTGGTCGCCCAACTGCGCCAAGGGGTGTTCAACTTTATCTGTGACGAAATCTTTGAAGGCCGGATTAAGCGCCGCTAAAAAATCGGGAGAAGGATAGTTGCCATCTTGATAGATAGCTTTGTATCCAGTAGTGCAAATGTTCTTTACATACTCACCGCAGAGTTGCCAAATAATCCAATCTGCCGCTTCGATCCAATGTTCGGTTGCAGCATAGACTTCTGGATCTTCCTCTAAAAGTTGAAGTGCTTTTGCGAATTCCCACTCAGAAGAAATCTTTCCCCCGTAGCGATGAATCCATTTTTCGTTTCGAGCATGAGCCAGTTCGTTAATACGGTCTGCATGTGTCTGTGCTGAATGATGTTTCCACAGTTTGACGTATGCATGAGGTCGATCTCTAAATTCGTCTAATTCGCATAATGGAGTCCCAGCGGCATCCACGGGTAACACTGTGCACGCTGTGAAATCGGTGCCAATTCCAATAACGTCCTTCGGATTGATACCTGAAAGGGCCAACGCTGCCGGTACCGCATTTTTGAGAACTCCAATGTAATCTGCGGGGGATTGCAAGGCCCAATCTGGTGGTAATTTTGTAGAACTTCCAGGCAAGTGATCTTCAATTACGGCGTTAGGGTATTCATATACGGAGGTGGCTATCTCATAACCATCTGAAACGCGAACAATCAATGCGCGCCCAGAAAGAGTCCCGTAGTCGATACCCACTACATACTTTTCACTTTGTTCCACGGAATTTCCGGGCAGCAACATAAGACCAGCACCTCTCGAATGTGAATGTTTAAACAATGAGAAATTGTTATCGTTAACAATCTACTTGTCAAGGGCTTTTTCGAACGATTCTGCCTGTGGAGTGAATTACTTTTTGGGCGGTTTCCCAGTACTAGCGCGAATAATAAGTTGGGGAGCCACAGTAACTCTTCGTTTGTTTAATTTTTCGCCTTTAACCAACTTCAGGAGGAGGGTGAGTGCTTGTTTTCCGACCTCGTCAAAATCCTGATGAATCGTGGTGAGACTTGGCGTGAGGTATGCGCTGGCTGGTGCGTCGTCAAAACCAACAAGACTAAACTTTTCTGGAATCGTTAATCCAGCCTCATTAATCGCTTTAAGCGCTCCAAGTGCCATATCGTCATTTGCGGAAAATATTGAAGTAATCCTTGGATTCATGAGTATTTCCTTTGTTGCAAGATACCCAGAGCGAGGGGACCAATCTCCTTCCCGGACAGTGGCAGGTTTCAAGTGTGCATCTGCAAGTGCCGCCTTCCAGCCTTCTAAGCGACGTTGTGCAGAAAACCAATCTTTCGGTCCGGAAATGTGTGCAATGTTTTTGTGTCCAAGTTGTATGAGATGTTCAACCGCAATTTTCGCTCCAAGATATTGATCCACTTCTACCGATGGGATGGCTGTGACATCTACGCCTTCGATAATTACTGCAGGAAGTTGCCTGGATGTTTGATTCAACATTTTGTACTCGGCGGCTTGAGGCGCAATGATGATGACACCCTCCGCTCCCAGGTCTGCAAGTTCTTGTATTCCCGCAACCACTTCCTCAGGGTAGATCGATTTAAGGGATATCAAACTGACGGCATAGCCCAATTCTCGTCCGACAAATTGAACCGCATGTAAGACACTTGCTGGTCCAAAAAGAGTTGTGTCATGACTTAGTACGCCAATAGTTGATGTTTTCCCCGTGACTAGCATTCGCGCAACGTGATTTGGGCGATAACCTAGATCCTTGATTGCCAGCAAGACTTTTTGGCGAGTTTTCTCACTTACATTCGGGTGGTTGTTTACAACTCGAGAAACGGTTTGATGCGAGACACCACTCTCTATCGCAACATCAAACATGGAGGGTTTAGGAGAGTGCACCTTCATAGTATTAGATCAGAAGTTAGTCTCGTCGTAGCCAGGGAATCGATCCTGCATAATCGATATTCTGCGCTCTTTCAATGAAGTTCCAATACTCGACACCAATGGGGCAGGACCAGATAGAAAGTCGGTTTCCTTATTAGCTTCCGGCCAGCTACCCAGGTGAGAGAATTTGTTTCGAATTTGAAGGTACCCACATTATCAACTTCATCGTGCGCGGAAATCAGCGGCAACATCGAAAAAACTTTCTCTTCTTCCATTTTAAAAGGCTATCAGTGGAGAGCCGAGGAGGCATAGGCATCGCTGATCATTTTTTCAAGGTTCCGAGTTGGCTCCCAATTCAAAAATTCTTTTGCCTTTTGAATCGAGGCCGTCAACACTGCAGGATCACCTGCGCGAGCTTCCACCTCAACAGCGGGAATTGAACGCCCAAGTACAAGTTCTGCAGTATCTATTACTTGGCGCACCGAATATCCGATGCCAGAACCAAGGTTGATGATTTCGTGCTTACCTAATACGAGAGCTTCCAGCGCCGCTATATGCGCCTCAACTAGGTCGACGACATGGACGTAATCCCGAACGCATGTGTGGTCTGGCGTTGGCCAATTCGTTCCAAAAATTTTTAGCGGATTCTGCTCGGTCGACATAAGGACATTCGGGATCAAATGCGTTTCGGGGTTGTGCCGTTCGCGCAGCCATCCAGTTGAAATCTGCCGTGCACCGGCGACATTGAAATATCGAAGCGAGATTGCGCCAATACCATCGATATCGGACCTATGTGAAAGCAGTTGGTCGACTCGCAATTTTGAAAGTCCATAAGGGTTTGTTGGAACGGTGACACTATCTTCAAAGATTGGTACTTTCGGTGGCTCGCCATAAACAGCAGCAGAAGAGGAAAAGACGATCTTCTTAACCCCAACCTCTTTCATAACATCAAGTAACAAAGTGGTGCCTTCAATGTTGACCTGCATATAGAGCTCTGGTTTCTGAACCGATTCGCCAACGAGGGATTTGCCGCCAAAGTGGATGACGGCGTCACAGTTGGTCATCGCATGACGCAAGGCTGAATGGTCAAGGATTGATCCTCGAGTAAAACGGGCGCGAGAATCTACCGAGTCGACGTGGCCAGTTGAACAGTCGTCAAGGACGCTGACGTTATAGCCGGCATCTAACAACATCGAGGTGGCGATTGACCCTATGTAGCCTGCCCCGCCCGTAACCAATACTGTGCTCAAAGTTTTACCGCCTTAAGTTGTTCTGCCGACTGTTCAGGTGCCATATCCATGATGAACGCTCCCATTGCCGCCTCGCTACCAGCAAGGTATTTCAATTTACCAGGGGCGCGACGTATGGATGTGATTTGCCAATGCAACCTCAAGACATCTCGACCAACATTCACCGGTGCTTGATGCCACGCGGCGATGTAAGGCATGGGGAGACCGAAGACGCCTTCTAATCGCGCCAAAACTTCCAGGGCAATAGCGGGGAATGCATCAGCTTGATCTTGTGACAACGCCGCTAAATCTGCAACTCCTACTAAGGGAGCGACATGAATTTCGAATGGATATCTGGCAGCGAAAGGTACATAGGCAACCCAATGTTCATTACGAGCGATAACTCGTACGTCATCTCTAATCTCTCGCGCCACGATATCGTCCATCAAGACGCGACCGGTTTTTTGATGATGCTGCGTTGCAATCTGCAACATCTTTTCAGTTCGTGGAGTTAAGTAAGCGTAAGCATAGATTTGCCCATGTGGATGGCCGAGAGTCACTCCTACTTCCTCGCCTCGATTTTCAAATGGAAATACTTGGACGATGTGAGCAATTTTCGATAACTCTCGCGTGCGATCGCGCCAAGCCGTCATCACAAGCGCCATGCGCCCCTGCGTTAGGGTTCCAAAACTTCCTTCATGAAGGTCTGAGAAGACAACGACTTCACATTTTCCAGCAGCTTGTGTAACTGGAGTTTCCGTGCCATTTAGTTCTGGAAGCGCCCATTCACCAGTAGGGGCATTGAAAGATGGATTCTTATTATCAAACACAACAACATTGAATTGGGAATCCGGAATCTCGGTTAATAGTTCGCCGGTTGTGGGGCAGAGGGGGCACAATTCCTTTGGCGGCAAGAAGGCACGGGTCTGGCGATGAGCGGCAATGGCAATCCACTCATTAAGAAGTGGATCCAGGCGCATATCGCCAATACCGGCAGGATCTTCCTTTGGACGTTGGTCGGCCGAAGTTCGGGCAGTCTGCTCTGGATCGTAATAGCGAATGGTGCGGCCATCGTTCATTGGCAGTTCAGTACAGGTCACTCCATTGCCGAGATCTCGATGCATAGTGCGTGAGTCTATTCCCTACGCCTCGATACGATTGTATTTATTAAGACTGCCCCAACAATTAAAAAGCCCGTCAGGACATCTTGAAAATAAGAATTTACGCCTAAGATAATCAATCCGTTGCCTATGACGGCAATAAAGAGAGTACCTAGGAGAGTTCCCAACAGCGTGCCACGACCACCAGAGAGTGAAGTGCCGCCAACAACGACTGCAGTTATGACGGTAAATTCCAATCCTTGGGCAGCGCTACTTGTTCCAGAGGATAATCGCGCAGCTATTACCAGACCCAGGAAGGCAGAAAGCAGGCCGCTTAGACCGAAGATCAGGACTCGGATCTTAATGACATTAATTCCAGCCAACATTGCAGCACGAGGATTTCCGCCAACCGCATAAACGGTTCGACCAAACGTGGTTCGCCTCGCGATAAAAGCAAATATAAAAAAGAGCACGAACATTAATACAGCCGGGGTTGGGATTGGGCCTATTTTGCCCGACAAGAAATTCATGAGCCCACTTTGATTTATCGAAACTGGAAGCGAATTTGTCATGAATTGAGCAGCTCCCCGGAATGAACTCCACAGACCTAAGGTCACTATGAAAGACGGCACTCCAAAACGTCCTCTGAGCCAGCCCGCGAAACAACCAACCGTCCAGCCCCCAAATAAAGTCAAGATGATTGCAATCCCGAGATTGAAGTGAAATTTGGCCATTAATTCGGCGAGGATGACACTCCAAAAAGCTACGGCCGGACCAATGCTTAGATCAATGTCGCCAGCGATGATGATGAGCGTTTCTGGCCATGCCACAATTCCTATGAGGGCTGCGTCGCCGAGGATTGCCCACATATTGGCAAAAGACGCGAAGAATGGCGATCGTAGACTGAGAAAAACTATTATGAGAAGTAGAGCAACCGCCAAACCAATCTCGTTTAAACGTTGTGGTGAGAGACGCAACTTCGATTTCGTCGATGACCCATTACTCGTGCCTTTTGATTTCATTTTTATTCTGCTTCCAATTTCTCGCTCGCGCCCAATGCCGCTAAAAGAAGATCATTAGTCGTGAATTCGGGCGAAAAATGTTCCGCCACAATCCGACCGTCCGAAATAGTCACCACTCGATCGCAAACCAGTTCGAGTTCCTCAATTTCGCTTGAAACAAAGACAACAGACTTCCCAGATCGTGCGAGCCCGCGAAGAAGTTCGTAGATCTGCGCTTTAGCTTCAATGTCAACGCCTCGTGTCGGCTCGTCCAAAAGCAGAATTTGGCTCTCGGCAAAGAGCCAACGACCGATAACGACCTTCTGTTGATTGCCCCCGCTCAACTTAGAAGCAAGAGTCCTATTGCTTTCAGTTTTCACCGACATCGCGGAAACTATTTGCGTGGTGAATCGCGTTAGTAAGCGAGATCTAATAATCCCTAACTTGGCACTTTTCTTCCAGTCTGAAATCGCAATATTTTCATCAATGCCTAAATCTGGAAATATCCCATCTCGCTTCCGGTCTTCAGGTGTTATCCCAATACCAACCCGCTTCGTATACGTAAGTCCACGCCCAGTGATGGACTGCCCTTTGAGAGAAACCTCCCCATGATCTGGAGACGCTATTCCGGCCATGATCTGAAGTAACTCGGACCTTCCCGCTCCCAGCAGTCCTGAGAGTCCGAGCACTTCGCCTTCTCGAACGGTCAGATTAATGTCCACGAGTTTGGGGCTAAAACTTACACCTGAAACGTTAAGAACACTTGATGATTCACCTGAGCGACCTATCCTTTCTCGCTCCATCATGTCGACGTCTCCGAGCATGGCCTTAACTACTTCATGATTTGCGATTTTCGACATTTCTTTCGATTCAACTACGGAGCCGTTACGCATGACGGTTACTGAATCTGCAATCTTGCGAATTTCCGAGAGTCTGTGACTCACATAGATAACTGCGACGCCTCGAAGCTTGATGGCCAAAACGGCATTAAGAACTCGATCAACTTCTGCTGCCCCTAATGAACTCGTGGGTTCATCCAAAATGAGAACAGCAGGATTTTCACTTAGTGCCCGAGCGATCTCGATCAATTGTTGATCGGCAATGGATAGATCTCCAAGAATCGCATCTGGATCTATTTGTAATCCCAACTCCGCAAGCGCCGAACTGCATTCTGTTCTCATTTGCTTGTAATCAATTACACCAAATGAAGTTGGCCAAGATCCAATGAAAAGATTCTCCATTACCGACATGCCTGGGATCAATGACAACTCTTGATATACGGTCCGAACCCCAAACTCCTTAGAAGTCTGAATAGATGGTTTGTGGATCGGTTTGCCATTTATGAATATCTTGCCCTCATCGGGCAACTCGACTCCAGAGAGCAACTTTATTAAAGTGCTTTTTCCCGCACCATTCTTTCCTAAAAGAGCTCGCACTTCACCGGGAGCGATTGAAAAATCCACTTCGAATAACGCTTGCACGTTATCATACCGTTTACTGACTTTCGTAAGTTCAACGATATTTGAAGCCATTAGATTCAATCCCCTCTCGGTAAAGTGCGATCATCACTCTGAATTTATTCGATTTATGGAATTCCGTCGGCGTGAGCGACTAGCCATCCGCTAGCAGATGCAGGAGTCGTATAAATATCGACTCGAACAGGAACTACGACATTCTTCACCTTCTTGCCATTAATCGCATTTATCGCGGCTTTGATAGCAGTCTTGCCCATCGTTTGACCGCTGATATCTACTTCCGCCTTAAGGATTTTGTTATCAATGAGATAATTTGCAAGCGGAGCAGTCATATCTCCACCGAAAACAACAATCTTTCCGGCTTGGTTTGCATTTTCAACGGCTTTGACCGCCCCAACGGTTGCATCCCCATATTCGCCAAAAAAGGCATTTATATTTGGATTCGCTGTAAGCATATCTTGAGCAGCCGTGAGTGAAGCCGAGGCATCGCCACCTTTTTGATTGGCAACAATGGTGTAACCCGGGACCTTCGCTTTTAGGGCTTGTTCAAATCCAGCGCGTCGGGAAATACATACCGCAACGAACTCGCAATTAACGACCGCAATTTTTGGAGTACTGATTCCAGCTTTTATGAAGTAGTTTGCTGCAGCAACACCCAGTTTGTTACCAAATGCCACTGGGTCACCAAGGGCATAGGCTGCAACATACTTTGACATGTATGCCTGCCCGATGCATGTGTTGTAGCAAATTACAGGAATCTTGGCTGCTGCGGCTGCCTTAAACGCTGGTACTGACGCAGTAGCGCTTGAAGCCGAAACAAGAATCGCCTGAACTTTCTGCGCGATTAGCGTTGAAAAGAAGACAGATTCTTTTGTTGGATCATCAAGGGCATTATTTTCAAGGAGAACTACTTTTTCACTTGCTGCATTGCCACCATCGACAATACCTTTTTTGACTCCTCCATAGAACCCTTGCGTATCAAGATATATAACGCCGATTCTAAGCTTTTTCACTGTTGAACTCGCTTTTGCACTGGTTGCCAAGAGAGAAGACGCCAGTAGTGGAATTAAAATCAAAGCAACTACACTTTTCTTACGAAACATTTGAACCTCCTCATGATTTTCTATTCCCAGCTGGACCAATGTGGATCAGCGTTGGTAGAGGAAGCCTCTACTTTTGGTGAACTACTTCCAATGGTGAAACCGATTGACTACATGGATGATTCTCTGATTCATCCCTTAGCGCGGGTGCGGTGTTCCGACGGAGTAACTTTGTGTATTAATTGAAATCTGCGCGAGAAGTAAAGAGGATCTTGATACCCAACTAATCGGGCAACATTAGAAATAGGGAGATCTGTAGTATCCAGCAATTGTCGTGCTTTAAGCATGCGGAGTCTCGTTTGATAAAGATGCGGACTAAATCCCGTTGTCTCTCGAAACAATGATGAAAAATGCGAAACTGACAATCCGACTTCTTGAGCAAGAACAGAAACGGAAACTTCCGATGCAAAGTCACGCTGAAGACGAGAAATTGCGATCTGAACAGGATCAAGGCGAGAGACTTTCATCCAGTTTCTCGAAACAGCGATGTGCGATAGCAGATGCCAAGCAGCGCCGCCAGCCTGCTGAAGTGTTGCCGAAGACTCGTCGTGCTCCATTAAAGTTAAAATCTCTTGAAATAGATTGACTGCGCCAGCTAAATCGCGGATGTTAACAACAGCCGACTCCCCGAGGGTACCCGCTACCTCAAGAAATGTTAAGACATCTCTCCCCTGAAGATGCATCCACCAAATAGTCCACGGGTGATCCTCTGACGCTCCATAAGAGTGCGGGCTTCCCTCAGCTATTACAAGAACTTGACCCGGTTTGACCATGAAATCCACTCCATTGACGCGCGCCCAGCCCGTTCCATCTATACATAAAATAATGATTGTCTCTGCGCACCCAGATGGCCTGCGCCTTGCATGCTCCTGCGCAATTGGAAAATATCCGCAATCTGTGACAAGAAGATGAGAATTTATCGGATCTTCTTCAATCTCCTTCAATCGAGGGCGAGGGAGCACGCTTATTCGCTCATTGGGGAACCCCGACTTTAAACTCACAATTAACCATACTTTGCAATCCGCATTTCGTCCATGCGTTCCGTTGATACAACTATGTCCGAAAAAAAAACTAAACTGTATTTTATCGACCATGTCTCAAGAGCAATTGAAGCCTTCAAAAATAAAACTTCCAGATGCACCAAAAGCGATCGAAAACCTGCCAGTCAAGGCATGGGAAGAAACTGTCGAGATTGACACTTACCTTCCGATTACGCCGGAACCATTTCCTATGTTTTTTGAAAAGAGGGTTTATCAGGGTTCTTCTGGCAAGGTGTACCCACTTCAGTTCTTTAATCGAATTGAAAAGATCAAGCGCCAAAAGACGTGGCACGCCCTGCACCTAGAGAATTCGTATGTCCGATTGATGATTTTGCCAGAGTTAGGCGGTCGCATTCATATCGGCTTAGACAAGACCAACGATTACGATTTTCTTTATCGCAATAACGTAATCAAACCAGCGTTAGTAGGGTTGGCGGGTCCTTGGATATCGGGTGGCATCGAGTTTAACTGGCCGCAACATCATCGCCCTGGAACCTTAAACCCAGTCGATTACGAGATTGAAGAGCATGAAGATGGCTCTCGAACCGTCTGGTGTTCAGATCGCGATCCGTTTAACAGACTCAGCGAGACACACGGAATCACTTTGCGCCCTGAGAGTTCGTTGATTGAGATTCAGGTGCGGCTTCGCAATCCAACAGAACTTCGCCAGTCTTTCCTATGGTGGGCGAACATGGCAGTCGCGGTAAATAATGATTATCAATCTTTCTTCCCAGAGGATGTCAAAATTGTCGCTGACCACGCAAGGCGAGCTGTAACGGGATTCCCTCGAGCCACGGGTAAGTATTATGGAATTGATTATCAATCCCGGGTCTCGGCTGAAAATCCAGATGGTGATCGCTTGGATTGGTTTAAAAATATTCCAGTGCCCACTTCATACATGTGCCTGAACTCTAAGGGCGATTTTTTTGGCGGCTACGATCACGGCGCTGAGGGTGGACTTGTACATTGGGCGGACCACCGAATATCTCCCGGCAAGAAACAGTGGACTTGGGGAAATAGCGATTTTGGCCGGGCGTGGGATAGGAACTTGACGGACGGCGACGGACCCTACATTGAATTAATGGCGGGAGTGTTTACCGACAACCAACCCGACTTCTCTTTCTTGGAACCTGGGGAAACAAAATCATTCAGTCAATACGTATACCCGATCCAGAAGATCGGCGCGGTTAAGCTTGCTACACGAGATTTTGCCATCAACATGACACGTTCGGAAAATGCAAACTGCGTACGTGTAGGGGTGGGCTCTACTAGAGAGTCAAAATTGTCAATATCTCTCATTGACGCTGAGATGAATTCCATATGGACCACTACGACTCTAGTCTCTCCGGGTAAATCGTTTCTTGAAGACATTTCCATTGACGAAGGGTCCAATATTGAAGAATTAACCCTGATTCTCTTGGAGAACGGTAGAGAAGTTCTCCGATACGAACTCGGAATAAGTACTGAAGCTGAGGAAGACTTCAACGCGGCGAGTGTTCCGGGTGAACCTGAAGAGATCGAAAGTGTTGAAGAACTCCATTTGATCGGGTTGCATTTAATTCAATACCGCCACGCTACTCGTGATCCACTTCCTTACTGGCAAGAGGCACTACGTCGAGATCCATTTCATACGGAATCTCTCATCGCGATAGCCCAGTTGGAATATCGTTTGGGAAATTATCCGGAAGCAATAAAACATCTACGAAAGGCGAGAGAGCGCCTGACGTCACTTAACCCAAATCCAATCAGCGGAGAGGTGCATTACCTGCTCGGATTAACTTATCGACAACTAGAGGACGATTTCTCGGCTTTTGATAGCTTTGCAAAGTCCACTTGGGATATGAAGTTTGCCTCCGCATCTTTTTTTGAAATGGCAAAAATTAGGAGTCTGGAGGGTAACCATGAGGAGGCGGTTTCGCTCACAGAAGAGGCGATTAGGTTGAACGGTAATTTCTCAGGTTCTCGATGCCTTCGTGCTCTATTGAAACGATCTCTCGGTTTGAAGCGACAGTCCGATGAGGAAGTTTTCAGTATTTTGGCGGCGGACGGGTTTAATTGGAACGCCCGATATTTATCAGGTGCCCAACTGACGTGTGACCTCAGGACAAAGATCGATCTCGCGTTGGAACTTGCTTCTGCCGGCTTTTTTGAGGATGCGAAGAAGGTCCTGCTTTCACCTGGACATATTGATTCGGAGTTTTCGAATTCAGGTGTTGAAATTTTGGCGCTCTACTGCCGCGCCTGGATTGAAAAGAGCATGGGCGAGATCGCCCTTGAGCGTGCCACCCTTGCAATCGTCGCCAAATCCGAAAAGGACCGTTCTTTTCCGCACGGACTAGGCGATTTGAAAGTATTGCGTTCGGCGATCTCGACCAATCCATTCGACCACAATGCGCACGCCATATTAGGTAACTTGTATTATTCATCGCGAAATTACGAAGCCGCTATATATCACTGGAATGAAGCTGTACGCCTAAATCCAAAAGATGCAATTTCACATCGCAATCTGGCTATAGCTCTTTACAATATTCGAGACCAAGTAAGCGAGAGTATTTCGCATTATGAGGAAGCACTCTCTGCAGCCCATGAATCTAGTTTGCTGGTATTCGAAAGAGACCAACTTGCAAAGCGCATCGGGTCAAAGGTCATTGATCGCCTGCAATATTTGGAAGGACACAGAGATAAAGTGGACCAAAGGGATGATTTGACCCTTGAATTTATCTCGCTATTGCTTCTAAATTCATTTAGCAATGAGGCTCTCGTTCAGATTAAAAATCGGGAGTTCCAACCTTGGGAAGGTGGGGAAGGTCAAGTCCTGAAGTTGTGGGAACGGATTAATTTGCATCTTTCATATGATGAAAAGATAAAAGGGAATATAGATGTGGCAGTCCAACTCCTAGTGAACGCCCTTACTCCTCCAGCCTCGCTTGGAGAGGATCATCATCCACTTGCTAATCGATCTGAAATCTATTTACTTCTCGGCGACTACTTAGGGCTTCTAGGAGACGAGGATGGATGCGTGCAGTCATGGTCGCAAGCGGCCTACTCAAGTGAAGATTTCCGAAATATGGCTCCAAAAACCATGAGCGATAAAAGTTTCTATTCTATAGAAGCATTAGAAAGGCTAGGTCTACCAAAGGAGCGCAAGCGAATGATCGTAGAGCTAAATGCATACGCTGAAGTACTTTTGACCGAATCGCTAGAGATAGACTATTTTGCAACTTCTCTTCCACGTCTATTGCTTTTCAAAGATGATCCTCAAGTCAGTCGCGATATCGAATACAGAACTATTAAAGCCCAAATTCACTTTCTTATTGGAAATTCCAAGAATGCCATTCAATCGCTCGAGGAAATACTCTTAAAAGATCCCTCTAATGATTCTGTCTTTGATTTGTGTACTTACATGCGTTCTCACCGATCTGGGGGTTCTAAATGACAAATTCCACTCTTCCCAACGAACAACTTGGCGTGTTCCTCCCGGGTAATTCGACAGCGATTTTGCGGGAATATCCAATTCCTTCTCCTGGCCCAAAGCAGATTCTTCTTGAAGTTGGTGCGTCAGGAATTTGTGGCAGTGACATCGGATATATCTATCGTGGGTACAAAACTCATAAGGGATTGGACGATCAACCTGCGTATAGAGGAGTTATCTCTGGACATGAACCAAGCGGAACTATCATTGCTGTCGGATCGGAAGCAGATTATTTTTCTATCGGCGATCGCGTCATCATCTATCACATCGTAGGTTGTGGTGAATGCAGAAATTGTCGGGCTGGCTATTACATTTCCTGCTCAAACACAACTAAGCGAGCGGCGTATGGATGGCAGCGAGATGGTGGTCACGCGAAATATTTACTTGCTGAGGAATCAAGTGCAATTCTCTTGCCCGAGGAACTCACACTTATCGATGGGAGTCTCATTGCATGTGGTTTCGGAACTGCGTGGGAAGGATTGCGAAGATCCAATTTAAATGGTGCCGATACGCTACTTGTAATCGGCCTTGGCCCCGTTGGACTTGCGACCGCCATGATTGGAAGAGCATTAGGCGCGCGGAAGATCGTGGGAGTCGAAAAGTCCGTCGAGCGTATTCAATTTGTCAGTGGACTTGATCTACTTGATGAAGTGATTGAGCTTTCCGATTCATCCCTGGAAGAAATTTTATCTGCCACAGGAGGTGATGGTTGCACTGTTTCGGTAGATTGTTCAGGTTCGCAGGCCGGTCGATCCCTGACGATTGAAGGAACTTCCGAGTGGGGCCGTGTCTCTCTATTAGGAGAAGGCGGAGAGTTAACCACTGAGGTTTCGGACTTGCTCCTCCATAAGAATTTGACGATTAATGCTTCGTGGGTGACTTCACTTCAAGGGATGGAAGATCTCGCAAAATTACTCGCTTCAAAAAAGATGCATCCTGAGATCATTGTTAGCAATCGTTATTCGCTAGCAGATTGTAATGAGGCATATAAAGTCGCCGCATCGGCGGCATCTGGCAAAGTCATCATTCTTCCAAACCTATAACTGATGCCACTTTTAATATGCGACGACGCGGACGGATTGAAGTTCGTTGTGGCTACAAATGATGTTCTTTCATTGACTTTTCTTCCCCAGTGTGGGGGAAGATTGATTTCATTGAAGTATAAGAATCACGAATTTTTGTGGACTAATCCAAAATACCTGACAGCCGATTCGCGAACTACCACCATGCCTTTCCCATCATGGCCAAAGCCTGATTCGACCATGGGAAGTTGGGTAAATTTAGGAGGGAGTAAGACTTGGCCGGCACCACAGGGTTGGTCCGCCGCGGATGAATGGCCTGGTCCACCTGATGAAGTTCTTGATTCAGGTATCTATTCCCTTAATCACGTAGTTGATGAAAACGGCGACATGCATATAACGATGACAAGTCAAGAAGATGCCAGAACGGGAATACAAATCACCCGATTTTTTGATATTCCTTCAACTGGCGCAAATATCTATCAGCGAAATAGTTTTCGAAATCACACTTCCAAAGTTAAAACTTGGTCAATTTGGGAGGTTGCACAAGTTGCAACAAATCTTCCGAACTTCAAGGAGGAAAAGGGTTATTTCTTGGTGGAGTGTGCCAATCTCGTAGAACCCCGAATCTTATTCAGTGCAGTAGGAGATATCGAATACATTTCCACCGACAGGTACATCAAAGTGCCCGTTCAAGATGCGATTGGTAAAATTGGATTCACAAATGCAAGTGGAGTTTTGGCGTGGATCCGCCCAGATGACTTAACTCTAGAAATGAAATTTCTTCCATCGCCAAATGCTACTTATCCGGACGGGGGGTGCTCTGTTGAACTTTGGCACCAATACCCACTGAATTCCCCCCTGGAGAATCTGGGGGGACTTAAACCCGATGCATACCTCGTTGAGATGGAGATACTTTCACCCTTGCACGCGATTGAGTCGCAGCAAAAAGTTGATTTAGAAATCTTGTGGTCTGTCAAGGAAGGGTTGGCTTAGAGATTCAACAAAGAAAAAAAGTTTTTACTGAAAACAATAAACCCCAGTCTTCAACCTGCACCAGATTGGGGTTATATTGCATCTTATCCACGTTTAATGAATCCCTCGAGATCTTGCAATGACTGATTGAGCCCAAGCAGGAAACAGGAGACCTCCAAACTCGCCAACCATGCACTACCATCGTGTTACATGATGACTAATTTGACTTCTCGAGGTGTTCTTCGAATATGAAATACATCAGCGACTCATCAGAGAAAAGTTTGGTGAAACTCTGTGCCGAGAACGTTATATCTGCCATCGCGGACGCATGGGGCGAAAGTAAAACTGCTCATATCGTCATAACTGGTGGTCGCACCGGACTCGCGATCGCTAAAGCACTTGACCTGACGCTTTTCAAATTAATTCGAGAGAACAGTGCCTTCGAAGGTTCAATGGTGCACATCTGGTTTAGCGATGAGCGCTTCACTAGCGTTGATGATCCAGATCGGACTGACAGCACACTTATAGCTGGCTTTGGTTTGTCTAAGTCGCACATCGTTTTTCACCGGGTGGACTCCAGTGGCGATTTGGAAACCGCCGCTAAAAATTATGCCTCCGAACTTGTCCTTGAACTTGGCAGAAAACCCTTTGCCGCCGTGGTGCTGAGCATGGGTGAGGATGGCCACATCGCGAGCCTATTTCCAGGTCTTTTTGATCCAGAAGTCGCGACTGCGGCCGTGGCAGTCCATAATTCACCTAAGTTACCTCCATTACGAGTGAGCATCTCGCTGGCGCGGCTGGCAAATGCTCGGCATATCTTTGTATTTGCCCTGGGCGCGGGTAAATCTGCAGCGTTGCAGAACATCAAAGAGGGTCCAGTCGGGTTACTGGATAAGAGTTCACCTCACGGTCAACTCCAAATCTTGACCGATCTCCCTACACCTGACGGCAACTAATTTAGGATCGGTTTACCAAAGGAGATCAGGATGAGCGCAATTCAATTAACGGTCGTGGGCCTCGGACGAATGGGCGCAAATATTGTCCGTCGTATCCAATCTCATTCCCAAACTCCAGTAAACCTTGCGGTCTATGACGTCAATCCCGACACTGTCAAGGAACTCGCTGCAGAAGGATTTACGCCACTTGCCTCCCTTGCAGAGCTCGAACAATTCAACGATGTAGCAAATCCACAATTTGTTTGGGTGATGGTTCCCGCTGAGGTTACGCGGGCAACGATTCATGCCATTGCAGAACATCTAGCACCGGGTTCAACAATTATTGATGGTGGCAATACTTTCTATCGTGATGACATCGCTAACGCGGCGTGGCTTGCAACGAAGGGAATCCATTTCGTTGATGTTGGAACTTCGGGCGGGGTCTACGGTCTTGAGCGTGGTTACTCATTGATGATCGGTGGAGATACCCAAATCGTTGATCGTCTCACTCCAATATTTAAAGCAATGGCGCCAGGAGTTGAATCCGCCCCGCGCACACCTGGTCGTGAGGGCCCTGCGTCTAATTCGGAGTATGGATTTTTGCATTGTGGTCCCGTTGGTTCTGGCCACTTCATCAAGATGGTACACAATGGAATTGAATATGGCGCGATGGCTGCTTATGCCGAGGGACTTAATTTGATTCACTCAGCTGCTGCCGGAATTAAACATCCAATTGCGGTTGGCGACCATGTTGAAACTAAATATGACTTTGATATGGAAGACGTGACTGAAGTATGGCGCCGGGGTTCGGTAGTTGGATCATGGTTGCTTGATTTGACCGCAACGGCATATACCGAAGATCCGCAGTTGGCGGGGTACCAGGGATCTGTTGCCGATTCGGGTGAAGGCCGCTGGACTGTGCAAACTGCCATTGATGCTGGAGTTCCCGTCAATGTTTTAAGCGCCGCGCTCATGGGACGCTTCACCTCTCGAGGTAATGATTTGTATGCCAACAAAGTTCTCTCGGCGATGAGAAAGAAATTTGGGGGTCACACGGAAGTGAAAAATAAATAGATGAACGCTAAAAAAGTAGATTTTGAAGAGGCAGATGCACTTGTTCTCTTTGGAGCAACTGGCGACCTAGCCAAAAAGAAGTTGTTTCCAGCTCTTTACAGCATGTGTCTTAACGACTCACTTAAATGTCCAGTTGTAGGTGTTGCCTCTACTAAGTGGGATCATGAACAATTTGCAGCCCATGCCTTGGAAGCGATAACTGTCGCATTCCCGAATCCAGACCCAAAAATTCTGGCGGAACTCGATAAAGAACTTTCTCTAGTTGTAGGCAACTATGAAGATTCCAAGTTATATGTGGACCTTGCGGAAGTTTTGAAGGATAAGAAGATTCCGGTAATTTATCTCGCGATCCCACCAGCATTCTTTGGAGATGTGACTCAAGGTCTGGCAAAGGTTGGACTTACCGAACGTTGCCGCCTTGTTGTCGAAAAACCATTTGGCCGTGACCTTTACTCGGCAATCGCATTGCAAGATGTCCTAGAAGCAGTTCTTCCTGAAGACCGAATCTACCGAATCGATCATTATCTCGGTAAGGAATCGGTTGAGGATATTTTGATCTTCCGCTTTGCCAACTCGATATGGGAGCCACTCTGGAACCATCGATACATCAATAGCATTCAGATTACAATGGCCGAAGATTTCGGAGTCGAAGGTCGTGGCGCGTTCTATGATGGCGTTGGCGCAATTCGCGATGTACTTCAAAATCACTTGTTACAGGTTCTTGCGCTGATCGCGATGGAGCCGCCATCTGACTTAATTTCAAGCATGATGGAGGATGAAAAACTCAAGGTATTTCGTGCAGTCGCCCCACTCAAGCCAGAAAATGTTATTCGCGGACAGTATGTTGGCTATCTGGATGAGGCGGGAGTCGCCAAAGATTCAACGACAGAAACTTATGCCGCAGTCACAATGTATGTCGATAACTGGCGTTGGTCAGGCATACCCTTCTACCTTCGTACCGGTAAAAAACTTAAAGAGACCACGCTTGAAGTAATTATCGAATTCAAGCAACCACCACGTTTGTTGTTCGAGGAAACTCAAGAAGGTTCATCTAATTTGCTCCGATTCCGACTGGGCAAGAATGATGGCGTGGATATTGAACTTCAAGCAAAGTCGCCCGGTGATCTTTTAAAAACCGAACCCGTTAAATTAACTGTTAATTTCTCTGCAGCACTTGGTGAGCGAAAAGAGCCTTATGAACGGTTGCTTCGCGCGGCAATGGCGGGGGATCATACGCGTTTTACTCATATTGATTCTGTCCTTGAAACCTGGCGAATCGTCGAAGGTGTCATTAATAATGAGCCGCATCTATCGCCATACTTTAAAGGGTCTTGGGGTCCTGAGCGCGCCGATGAACTGCCTAAGCATGGTTGGCTAGAACTTTAAACCCACTCGCTGGTTATTTGGTAGCTTGCATAAGCGATGCCATCAATGGCAACGATAAAACACTCCGGGTTCGCCGCTACGGCATCAGCAATTTCCTGGCAAAATGGCGTAGTTGCTCTCGCGATAACGACTGGCGCGCCAATCAATACGGTTCGTTGCAAATCTCGATCTTGTATTCGCGCGCTGTATCCTCTCGCGGGGTTGAAGGAATAATTCAAGGTCGGCAATAAAATTGCGCCATGTGATTGAAAGAAAGTTTGTGCAGCAAAATTAGCGGGGGAGTGGTCATTGGAAAGAAGAGAGAAGATCGCAGAATTAATTACTTCGTCCGCTAACCCTGTATTACTCGATCCGGTGATCGGATTGTTGATAGCGATAAAATCTGAGACCGTAAAGAGTTCTTGTGGCGCGCGAGGAGTTTCCAACGGTGGCGCCTGCGCAACCTTTTTCTTGCCGAACCATAAAAACCTCATGAATTAAGCGCCCGTAGAAATTCTGTATGTAACAAGCCATTGCTCGAAACGCCATTGCCACCATGTGAGCCAGTTTTTCCATCAAGATTACTGAAGCGCCCGCCCGCCTCGCGCACGATGATGTCTAGGGCTGCCATATCCCAAAGCGCGAGAACTGGTTCAACTGCTATATCAACTGCGCCTTCGGCAACCAACATGTGGGACCAGAAATCACCTAATCCCCGCGTGCGCCAAATCTTTTCCTGCAAGGCAAGCAACGCCGCTTTTCGCGAACCCCATCCCACCAAATCAGAATATGAAAGTGAGGCATCCTTTAATTCGCGGACCTTTGAAACTTCAATTCGCTTAGGCTCGCCGCCATTTTCACTTACATAGGCGCCGCCGCCGAGGCTGGCAAACCAGCGTCGATATAGGACTGGCGCACTGACTACACCAACGACTACGGCGCCATCTGGATTGCAAAGCCCGATCAAAGTTGCCCACGTTGGAATTCCGCGAAGGAAATTCTTTGTGCCGTCGATTGGGTCTATGACCCAGTAATACTTATCCCCGCTTAAATCGGGTGTGCCAAACTCTTCACCAACAACCAAATCATCAGGACGCTGCGTGGTTAAAACTTCCCGGATCTTTCTTTCAACCGCTTTGTCGGCATCAGTTACCGGCGTGAGGTCTGGCTTCGTTTCAATGACAAGATCGAGTGACTGGTAACGAGTTTTTGAGATTCCATCGGCGAGATCGGCAAGTTGATGGGCAAGTAATAAGTCTTGGGTGAGGTCTCTCATGAGTTCAGTTTACCTTCGCGCAGAAGTCCTCGGAGGTTGGCCAAACGCGCAGTTGAATGAACATCGGTAATCATTGTGTTGAGGGCGCATCCTTCTTCATCATGTGAGCAGTTGCGAGGACAGTGTTCGATTGCCTCGGCGAATTCTGAAAACGCACCAATAACTCGGTCGCGCTGAACATGAGCTAACCCAAAGGAACGTACACCCGGGGTATCGATGATCCATCCCGACTTATCATTTAGTGGCAGTGCAATTGCACTTGATGAGGTATGTCGGCCTCGGCCTGTTACATCGTTGACATCACCAGTTGCCCGATTGGCGTCATCGACCAGGGCGTTAACCAAAGTGGATTTACCTACACCAGAGTGCCCGAGTAAGACCGTTCGCTTGAAGACTAACTTGGAGCGCAATTCGGTTAGATCTGCGCCCCGCTGAATTTGAACTGATTCAACATCCAAATCTCTATATGCTTCAAGAAATTCCGTTGGGTCGGCAAGGTCGCACTTGGTCATAATAATTAAAGGTTTGATTCGTTGATCAAAGGCGACAACCAGTGCGCGGTCAACAAATCCATGGCGTGGTTCTGGGTTAGCAGATGCAAGAACGATACCAATTTGATCGACATTGGAAACGATCATTCGCTCCATGCCGGCATCATCTTCAACGGTGCGCGTCAATTCATTTGATCGTGGTTCAACTGCAACAATTCTTGCCAGGGTATCTGTTTTACCGGAAACGTCTCCGACGATTCGCGCGATATCGCCAACAACTACCGATTTCTTTCCAAGTTCTCGCGCTTTCATCGCTGTCACAATCACACCGGTCGCCTCGATCAGAGCGGCACTTCGACCGCGGTCAACTGCAATGATGCGAGCCAGAGTTGCCTCTGAATAATCCGGACGGTCTTTGGTGCGCGGCCTAGATGATCGTTTTGGACGGATCCGAACATCATCTTCATCGAGTTCGCGAGCGGTCATTGATTTCCGCTCAGCAGCTCATTCCAGGCGCCAGGAAAATCTGGCAGGGTCTTGCGAGTAGTTTCAATATTCTCAACACAGATACCATCAATGCGCAGACCAATCATGGCACCTGCCGTTGCAAGGCGATGATCGTCATATGTATGAAAGATACCTGCCTGAAGTGGCTTTGGATTGATACGCAGAGCATCTGGTTCTTCAACCACATCACCACCTAAAGCGTTAAATTCTGTGGCCAATGCGGCAAGACGGTCGGTCTCATGTGTGCGAAGGTGAGCGATTCCTTTTAAATGTGAGGGCGAATCGGCGAAGAGGCAGATTGCAGCGATCGTTGGGGTGAGTTCACCCACATCATGAAGATCAATATCAATGCCATGGATTGCGCCACCCGTGATCGCTAAATCGTTGCCGCGAAATTCAATATGTGCACCCATTTGAGTAAATATATTTCGGAGTGCATCTCCCGGTTGAGTGGTTTTGCGCGGCCAATCTCGAATCACAACCGTGCCGCCACAGATCATTGCCGCGCCCATAAATGGCGCAGCATTAGAAAGGTCGGGTTCGATCACCAGATCAGCGCCGTGCATGATGGCTGGTTTCACAGTCCATTCATTATTGCCCGCAATGACCTCAACACCTTTTTCGCGAAGCATCGAAATTGTCATCTCAATGTGAGGTAGAGAAGGAAGCGCGGTGCCAATGTTTTTGATGGTAATTCCCTCCCCTGTGGCAGGTGCGACAAGTAATAAGGCAGAGACAAATTGACTCGAAAGTGTTGCATCGACTTCTACGGTGCCACCTCGGAATTGACCATTGGCATTGATCGTCATGGGCAATGCGTATCGGCCATTATGTTCGATGGTGACGCCGAGGGATTCAAGGGCCTTGATGACAGGGCCTAGCGGACGTTCATGTGACCTGGCATCGCCATCGAAATAAATCAATCCTTTTGCCAACGCTGCTACTGGTGGCAGGAAGCGCATTACCGTCCCAGCATTTCCGACATCAATTGAGGCGGGGCCAGCGAGCGGCGCAGGATTCACAGTCAGATCGCCATTGCTCGCCTCCGTGATGCCGCTACCAAGGGCCCTAAGACCTGCAATCATGAGCGCAGAGTCGCGAGAATGAAGCGGGCGCCGAAGCACGGAGGGTGAAACAGATAAGGCGGCCAAAATAAGTGCGCGATTTGTGACTGATTTTGAACCAGGAATTGTGAGGGTGGCGCTCACCGGCATGCGTCCACGGTGGGGCGCGCGCCACAGATTCGTCATGAGGTAAACCTTATCTGACCCTATCTAAGATGCCTTTACGCTTATGTGGGTGGGAATAAACCTCCGGTTCAGGTGGTTCTCATCTCGTGGGAGTAGCCTTGGCCGTTATGGACGCGAGTGAAACAGAAGTTGCGGTTGTCGATCGCGCCACTGAGAGCGCTACCCAAAAGAAGGCCCGCTTTGAGCGCGATGCCCTTCAGTACACCAATCAGTTATATGCCGCCGCGATTCGCTACACCAAAGATCCGCATGACGCCCAAGATTTGGTTCAAGATACCTACGCTAAAGCCTTTGTTGCCTTCCACCAATTTGAACCAGGAACTAATCTCAAGGCGTGGCTCTATCGAATTTTGACTACAACTTTTATCAATACCTATCGCAAGGATCAACGTCGTCCCCAGATTAGCGATGGCGAGTTAGAAGATTGGCAGATCTATGACGCGGCTAGTCACACCAGCGATCAAGGACGCTCAGCGGAAGATGTTGCACTCGATGGAATCGCCGATCTTGAAGTAAAAGCTGCCCTCGCGGCGATGCCAGAGGATTTCCGCATGGCCGTTTACCTTGCCGATGTGGAGGGTTTTTCTTATAAAGAGATCGCCGAAATCGTTGGAGTTCCATCTGGAACTGTAATGTCCAGGCTTCACCGCGGCCGCAAATTGCTTCGAGAATCGCTCGCCGACTACGCCAAGGATCGCGGATTTAATCGGGGCAGCCATGAATAATATGAATAACACGGAGGCGAGCCCTTGCGATCAAGTTCTTCAAACTTTAGTTCTCTATATTGATCAGGAACTTCCATCGGAGCAGGATTATCAATTCTTTAGGCTCCACTTCCAAGAGTGCTTAACCTGCAATGAATTGATGGTTTATGAGCGAGATGCCCTTGAATTTATGAAGAATCTCTTGCGCAATTCGTGCAACGAGGAGGCACCGCAAGATCTCCATGAGCGAATCAGGCAACAAATTGCAGTCCTTGCAGGGCAGTCTCAAGTCGAATTCTTCTCACAAACTACGATTACTGAATTCACCTTTGATGGAAGCACCTCAATTCAAGTAACGCAAGAGTTCACGCAAGAGATTCGCCACGACTTTACCGAAGGTCAATAACTCCAACTTTTAGCCAGACAATCCATTAAGTTTTGGCTATGCAACTTGAGGGACTCCTTGGTTCAGTTGGGATGGCATCCCTTACTGTCAGGCCCCTTGATACTGGGGTAGCACAAGGATTTAACGACCTACCTGTACTTGCTGCCAACTCTGCTCTCAATGTTATTGAAAACGCATGTAGTGCTGCCATCGCAGAATTCTTTAGCGCTGGTGAAACATCTTTCACGGTTGGCGCAGCGATTCAGATGCGCGAAACGGTGACGATCGGTCACGAGGTGCGCGCCCTCGTTAGCGCCGCAGAATTAAGCGAAGATGTTTTGACTTTCAATTGCGAAATTCATCAGGAACAACGAATAATCGCCGTCGCACAAGTGCAACGGCGATTAGTAGAACGGGTTTCATTTATGGCACGAAGTGCGGCAGAGAATCTTCCGCGTACAAGTGCCGCAAGCTAATTAAGCCTTTTTAGTAGCCCAGAAAATTACCGAGATCTCTTCGATCTTTCCAAGTAATTTGTCGGCAACTGCAACATCGTTAGTTCCCTTGGTGCCACCAGCACCGGCAAGTTTTGTTGCCTCATTGAAAAGTGTGTTGAGTTGTGGGTAGGCCTCGAAGTGCGGGGCCTTAAAGTAATCAGTCCAGAGAACCCAGAGGTGATGCTTGACCAATTCTGAACGTTCTTCTTTGACTGCAATTGCGCGCGCCTTGAAGTCCGAATCACTGCTCGCTGCGTATTTTTCCATCGCAGCTTTAACTGCCTGAGCTTCGAGTTTTGCTTGTGCTGGATCGTAGATACCGCAAGGCAGATCGCAATGCGCGTATCCAATGAGAGTTGGCTTGAACATAAGTGCTCCTTCTTCAAGAAAAATTGGTTCGTCCTGTGTGTCAGACTACTACCCCTATGGCACGCCTTCCATACAGAACTATCGCGGTGAGCGGTTCTTCGATGAGCCCAACATATAATGATGGTGATTGGTTGCTCTTTTGCACGGTTGGATTGCTAAATGCGAACGGCTTGCACGCTTTGATCGGCAAAGTTGTTGTTATTGAGCGCGAAAGTTACCCAGGAATCTTGCTCATTAAACGAGTTATTCGACTTGATGAATCAGGTATTTGGATTGAAGGCGACAATAGGGATGCGAGTACCGACTCCCGAAATTGGGGAGCACTTACTCCTGCAGAAATCCGCGGCCGAGTCTTATTGCGTTATCGGAAGGGCTGATTTCGAAGTTATCCACACCCCTTAGAAATTAATTTCTTGCAAAGTTCATACTTCCTTAAGGTAATTAAAATCCTTGAGAGAGTGGATCATTTATGAAGAAATCATGGACATGTTTTGTTTCATTTAGTTTGTTTTTTCTGACAATCAATAATGCTAGCGCCATGATTCCATCACCAGTATCAGGTTCAAAACCAAAAACTGCCATAAACATTATTGGAGGCTTGGAGAAGAAAATCTCTTTTGGGCGCGGTTGTGATGGTCAAACAGATAACGCACACGAATCGAAACATGTTCCTCGAACGGTCAATGTAGAAGCTTTAACCGAATGTCCTAAACAAGAAGTCTCTATCACGACAACTATCTCACGCCATGGGTGGTGGATATTTCCAGATACAAAATCTGTTTCCGGTCAGGGCTACCAAAAGGTTGAGGTGAACGTGGCACTTCCTTGCAAGTGGAGGAAGGGACAACCCTCAATTCTTTACGTGGTAATATCTCATCACAGCGATTCTGAAGGGCAACAGGAGAATACTGAGACGAAGTCTTACGTCAATTGTTGAAGATTGGTGGAATATGACACTCAAGCCTTGGAGCGAGATTCCCGCCGATTTCTACCCTGAGTTTAATTTTCATCGCGGTCCGCTCTGGTTACGAGTTCTAGCAAGGACACCAGTTTTGGATCGTTATGCCTACCCAATTGCAATGAAAAAGGGATTGTGTGATTTGTGGCCAACCAATGAGCAGGCTTCCCTCGATGATGATTTTGCTCGAGGAAATTGGATCATAAAGGATCATCCAAAGAATCGACTTGATCGATGGTTCGAAGGTTCGGTTGCACTTCTCGGGCAAGGAGAGAAGAATCCTGTCACGCAATTTCTATACCGCGACAGAAAAATTCAATTCGGCGAGACTCACGCTATTTTCTGGAGTGTTATCCCTCGGATTACTTTCACGCGTTACGGCGCCATATTAAAGCGACGACACGCTATTCATAGGTTCAATGGGACCTATAAGGACTATAAGAAAGCACTCCACGGGGAACGCTTCGACTTTAGCGAGTAATTACTGGATCAAGTGATTTTCAAGCTTCTCAATAGTCTCAAGAGCGCTAGTCAAATCTTTTACTAATTGATTAATTTTTTGGTCTTGATGGTCTAAGTGCTCTTGTATTTGGTGAGCTTCGTGTAGAACAGCTGAGGCATCCTCGTAGGTTTGTTCTGCGCGTTTATCAGAGGCTTTACCAAGAACTATCCCGCCAACCATTAACAGAGGTAGGGACCAGAGCTGAATCCAATTCGACCAATATAAAAGAGTCACTTGTTGGGCGACAAAAAACGCTCCGAGCGCGCCATAAATGACGAAAACATAGAAAGTCCACATCGAACCAAAGAGAATGGTTCCCTTGCGCGCTAACCGCTGATTCAGACTCTCTTTTGCAAAGCTATCAATCTTTACCGGCCCAGTTTGCTGGCGCTTTTCCAGGTAAGGATTGTGCTTTCTTTCGAATGGTTCCATGTCTAATTCCTACACTCATGCAGAATTAATGCCTGATCAACTTTAGCGAGTAAAGGCCTCGGTAAGCAGCGCATGCTGCTCTTCCTCATGTAAGTGATGTGAACCCGTCGCTGGGCTCGCCGTAGCACGACGAGATACCCGACGCAGGGTACGACCATCGAGTGCTTCAAAGGTATTGAGGGCGACGAATGGATACGGACCTTGGTTTGCTGGCTCATCTTGAACCCACAACAAGTTGGCACTTGGGTGAGCATTGGCAACGCGCATGAATTCTTCAATTGGGAATGGATAAAGCTGTTCGATCCGGATGATTGCAGTGCTGTTTTCGCCAAGTTTTGCGCGCTCTGCAACCAAATCCCAATAGATTTTGCCTGAACAGAAGATGACTCGGGTTGCATTGGTCACTGAAGTATCGTCAATCAGCGGCCTGAAAGTTCCCGATGTGAAGTCAGCGAGTCCCGATGCTGCAGCTTTGAGACGCAACATCGATTTAGGTTCAAAGACAATCAGTGGACGTCGTGCGGGGTTCTTCATATGCCAACGGAGCAAGTGGAAATACGAAGCGGGTGTACTTGGTTGGGCAACGGTCATGTTCTGTTCGGCACACATGGCGAGGTATCGCTCGATTCGAGCTGATGAATGATCTGGACCTTGTCCTTCATAACCGTGTGGCAAAAGCAAGACGAGTGATGAACGCTCACCCCACTTTTGAAGGGCGCTGGTAACGAATTCATCAATGATGGACTGTGCGCCATTAGCAAAGTCACCAAATTGAGCTTCCCAGAGCACAAGGGCGTTATCACGCTCCACCGAATAGCCGTATTCAAAGCCCATCGCGGCGTATTCAGAAAGTAGGGAGTCAAAGACGAAGAATTGATTGTCATCATTAATTAGCGAGCGAAGTGGGAACCAGTCGCCGCCCGTGTTCTGATCGACAATTACGGCGTGACGATTGGAGAAAGTTCCGCGGCGAACATCTTGTCCCGCCAATCTAATCGGATATCCTTCAAGGAGTAGTGACCCGAACGCAAGCAATTCACCAGTTGCCCAATCGACGGTTCCGTCGTCGAGCATCTCCGTGCGCTTAGCGAGTTGAGGCGCAAGCCTGGGGTGAATCACAAAGCCCTCTGGTGTGGCAATTTGAGTTGCCGCAATTTTGCGAAGAGTTGCTTCATCAACACCTGTATTGACCGACTCTGGTAGTGAAACATCCGGCACGGTGGCGAGAGAAGTTGCTTGTGGCTCAACATTATGAACCGATGCATACACGGCATCAAGTTGTGCCTGATAATCGCGCAATACTTCTTCTGCTTCCTCGACGGTGATATCACCGCGACCAATGAGTGCCTCGGTGTAAAGCTTACGAGTGCTTCGCTTTGCATCGATTAATTTGTACATCATAGGCTGAGTGAAACTCGGCTCATCACCTTCGTTATGGCCACGGCGACGATAGCAGACCATGTCGATGACAACGTCCTTATGAAACTCTTGACGATATTCAAATGCTAGACGAGCAACACGAACGACTGATTCCGGGTCGTCTCCATTGACATGGAATACCGGCGCCTGAATCATCTTTGCAATATCTGTCGAATACGTCGATGAACGTGCGGCATGTGGGGAGGTTGTGAAACCTACTTGGTTGTTGACGACGATATGAATCGTGCCGCCGGTGCGATATCCCTTGAGCAGCGAGAGATTGAGCGTCTCGGAAACGACACCTTGACCTGCAAAGGCGGCATCACCGTGGACCAAGATCGGCAAGACATTGTAAGAGCCGGGCACCCCGTTGATATCTTGCTTGGCACGAACAATTCCTTCTAATACCGGATCAACTGCTTCTAGGTGTGAAGGATTTGCTGCCAGATAAATGTTGGTTGATTCTCCAGAATCAGATGTGAAGACACCCTTGGTGCCGAGATGATATTTAACGTCACCTGTTCCTTGAACTTCGTTAATGGCGTAATGTCCCTCGAACTCTTGGAAAATTTGACCATAGGATTTGCCACCAATATTTGCTAGCACATTGAGGCGACCACGATGTGGCATTCCGATACATACTTCTTCAAGACCATTCTTGGCTGAGCTATCCAAGATTGCATCGAGAAGTGGGATCAATGATTCACCGCCCTCAAGTGAGAAGCGTTTCTGACCAACATACTTTGTCTGCAAAAAAGATTCGAAAGCTTCGGCTGAATTGAGTTTGCGCAGGATGCGGAGTTGCTCTTCGCGCGGGGTGCGTGGAAAACCCACCTCAACATGTTCCTGCATCCACTTGCGTTCGACCGGATTCTCCATGTACATATATTCAACCCCGACGGTACGGCAATATGAATCGCGCAAGATCCCCAAGATCCGGCGGAGTTTCATAAAAGACTTTCCTCCGAATCCACCAGTAGTGAATTCGCGATCAAGATCCCAGAGCGAGAGTCCATGGGTAACGACATCTAGATCAGGATGACTTCTTTGACGATAACGCAGGGGATCGGTATCTGCCATCAAATGACCAAAGGTGCGATAAGAATCAATCAACTGTTGCACGCGAGCGGTCTTATTAATTTGATCTTCTTTGGAAAAATGGAAATCAACGGTCCAACGAATTGGTTCGTATGGGATACGAAGGGCGGCAAAGATTTCGTCATAAAAGTTTTCCGCGCCAAGCAAAATTTCGTGGATTCGGCGCAAGAAGTCACCCGATTGTGCACCTTGAATAACACGATGGTCGTAAGTGCTCGTAAGGGTTATAACCTTTGAGATAGCCAAGTTGGTGAGCGTCTCTTCGCTGGCTCCTTGGAACTCTGCTGGGTAATTCATCGCACCAACACCAAGTATTAGCCCTTGGCCTTGTACCAGGCGAGGCACCGAGTGACCAGTTCCAAGAGTGCCGGGATTGGTGAGAGAAACAGTTGTTCCGGCATGATCTTCAACAGTTAGCGTTCCGGCGCGCGCTTTGCGAACGGTCTCTTCATAAGATGCCCAGAATTGTGCGAAGTCCAGCGCCTCACAGCCCTTGATGGATGGAACTAACAGTTGACGAGTGCCATCAGGTTTTGCTAAGTCAATTGCGATGCCCAGATTAATATGTTCCGGGCGACCCAAGAAAGGTTTGCCTTCTTGCTCGACAAAAAATGTATTCATCTCAGGCATCGCGCGAAGCGCTTTGATCATTGCATAACCGACGAGATGGGTAAATGAAACCTTGCCGCCGCGCGCGCGTGCCAAGTGATTATTGATGACAGTGCGATTATCAATCATCAGTTTGGCTGGAATTGCGCGAACGCTTGTTGCAGTAGGAACGGAAAGTGATGCTTCCATGCTGGCAACTACGCGACTGGCAACTCCGCGGATCGGTTCGAGTGTTGATGCTCCTGGTGTAATCAGCGTTGGGATTGGCTTAACAATCGGATCTGCGGGCGTAGCAGTAGTTGAAGTTTGCGGCGCTTGCACAACTTGAGTTGGCTTTGGAGTAATTGTTTGTGGCGCTACAACAACCTGCGTTGCAGTGGGTACTACTGGTGGCGTTGTCGCCACAGAAGATTTAGGAATAGGTGGCACGCCAGCTTTTGGAGCAGTTGCTGCAGTCACAGCACTCGCAGACTGTGTTGGCGGTGTGTAGTCAGCGAAAAAATCCCACCACGCTTTGTCTACCGACGCGGGATCGGCTTGGTAACGCTCATACATCTCATCGACGAGCCATTCATTGGGGCCAAATGACCCGCCAAAATGATTTGCAGGGGTATTCGATGCCGACACTGGCGCTCTCTTTCGTTTCTGATTCACTCTAGGTGCGGATTACCTACGCGTTAATCTTAATCACCTTCGCTGGGAGCGCTTCTCAGCAAAGAGTGTGAAGTAGCGCTCTTGAGGAGCGAGCGCCGCTGTTTGGCGTAAAAGGCCCCCAAAAGGCTATTCGCGGTACCCGAGTACGCAGGCTCCGGTGGTGACGATGGAAAGCAAGCCCAGCGGGATTGCGCCGATGTAAAACTTTCCCGAGGCCATAAAGTACGCAACACCGAGGGCAATCAGATTTGCAAGGACCGCCGGTGCGCGCCCCCACGATTTACGGTTTTTAAAGCTATAAGAGCAGGCAAATAATCCAATGGCGCCAAGGGCTAGCCCGATGAAATCCCCTGCAAGTGCTAGCGGAGCGCTGAGCGGCTTGGTACGAACGGCATCGAGCAGAGCCAGATAAATAATCAGGGCAAGAAGAATGATCGATTCCACACGCAAGAGAGAGATGGCAGTCTTGCGGGCACCTTCATAAAGTTCCTCGCTGATTGCCATATGAGAAGAGTATCCAGATACCCTTCTAACATGCCATCTTTTGAACTTCCCTTTGGACTGAGAGAGGTCGAATTCCAAAACGACGGGCTTACTGATTCGCTGACCCAAACAATGTCACCGACCTTGTTTCACGAGGCTTTGAAACGTGAGATCGCATCGGCCAAGCGTGATCGAAGGGAACTTGCTGTACTTACGGTTTTGCTCCGAATTGCGGGCTTTGAAGGCGCCGCGCAGTTTCAGGAGGCGTTAATTCAAATCGCGTTCGTTCTTCGAACGGGCCTGCGCGGCGGGGATTTCTTCGCTCGGATATCTGATAATGGTTTTTGGGTACTTCTGCGTACTGATGAAGTAAATGCCCGAACAATTATTGAACGATTGGATCTTCCGCACCACGATGCGCTGCAAAGCCAGATCGTGGCGCGGAAATACGATGAATATACCGAGTGGATCGAAAGACTCGATCACGACTACTTCAAATGAACGCCCTCTACTTCCTTAACGAGTTATTTGCCGACGCAAGCCTTTTCGGCTGAAATCACTTTTGTATTCTGACTATCAAGGCCTTTGACTTCTGCGGAAGTTTGTACCGGTAAGCCATGAGAATTTAGACAGGCAAAATATGCAGCGCTCGTTCCGGTTTTTGGTGCTTTGGTTGTCGGGACTTTAGAGATTGGAGTTTTACCGCCAAATCCCGAAAAACTAGGGCGAAGCGCCGCACACGCTGTAACGGCTTTTTGTTGTGCTGGAGTTAATGCGATTGATTGACGAGGACGAGGCGTTGGATTTGCGGTAGGTGCTCCTGTCGGAGGAGTTCCTCTCCCATTGGGGCCGCCGAATCCGCCAAAGGCCGGAAGTTTGATCCCCGCCTTTGTTAGACAAGCTTGGTATTTTGCAAATGCAGCAGAGTTCTGTCCGCCGCCAAATCCACCACGGTGCGGGGCTCCGCTCGGGGCTGGCTTGGGAGTTGTTGTTGCCGCTTGTGATTGAACTGTTCCGACGGCAACTAGCGCGATCGCAATGGCCACGATTGATTTGATATGAGGAAAAGTCATAACGGCAGGTTAAATCAGTTTTATGCGAAATCAAACGCTTTTGCCTTATTTTTGGCTGAGAATAATTGGGCAGGTAGGCTCTGCATATGTCAAAAGTGCTTGCATCACTTCCAATCGGTGAAAAAGTGGGAATCGCCTTTTCCGGCGGCTTGGACACCTCGGTCGCTGTGGCATGGATGCGCGAAAAAGGTGCCGTTCCTTTCACCTACACCGCAGACCTCGGTCAATACGACGAGCCTGATATTGATTCGATTCCAGGTCGTGCGCTCGCTTATGGCGCCGAGAATGCACGCCTGATCGATTGCAAATTGGCTCTTGTAGAAGAGGGGTTGGCCGCAATTGCCTGCGGCGCCTTCCACATTCGCTCTGGAGGTAAGCAGTATTTCAATACAACGCCGCTCGGACGGGCCGTAACTGGAACGCTACTGGTGCGCGCGATGTTGCAAGATGATTGTTCGATTTGGGGCGATGGCTCTACGTATAAGGGTAATGACATTGAACGGTTCTATCGTTATGGGTTGCTAGCAAATCCGGCGCTTCGCATTTACAAGCCCTGGCTTGATGCTGATTTCGTGAATGAACTTGGCGGCCGCACCGAGATGTCTGAATGGTTGGTCGCACGCGACTTGCCGTATCGCGACCGCACCGAAAAGGCGTATTCGACTGATGCCAACATTTTGGGAGCCACTCACGAAGCGAAAAATCTCGAAGAACTTGATGCATCGATCGAAATTGTTGATCCAATTATGGGCGTTAAATTCTGGGATCCCGCCGTGCTGATTGCTTCGGAGGACGTCACGATCGAATTCGCGCAGGGTCGTCCAGTTTCTATTAACGGAAAAGTATTTATCGACTCAGTCGAACTCATGCACGAAGTTAATGCCGTGGGCGGTCGTCATGGACTGGGAATGGCCGACCAGATCGAAAACAGAATCATTGAAGCGAAGTCGCGTGGTATTTATGAAGCCCCGGGAATGGCACTTCTCTTTATCGCCTACGAACGTTTGATTTCTGCAATTCATAATGAGGACACCATTGCCAACTATCACGCCGAAGGTCGTCGCCTTGGGCGTTTGTTGTATGAAGGTCGTTGGTTTGACCCACAATCGTTGATGCTACGTGAATCATTGACGCGTTGGGTGTCCTCTGCAGTCACAGGTAGCGTGACTATTCGATTACGCCGAGGCGATGATTTCTCCATTATCAACACCACGGGACCAGCGCTGAGTTATCACCCGGAAAAACTTTCTATGGAGCGGAATGAAAATTCCGCCTTCGGACCGACTGATCGAATCGGTCAATTGACCATGCGTAATCTCGATATTGCTGACACGCGTGCCAAACTTGAACTTTATGCCAGACAGGGTCAACTTGGGGCGAATGAATTTAAATTAATTGGCGAGATCGAACCGAATTAATTAGACGTTCACCGTCGACATATCGGGGTAGCGATCACCCGCAGTGGCACCAATGGGAGCAGCCTCATTAAGTTGTTGCAGATCATCCGCCGATAATTCAACGTCGAGTGAAGCGAGGTTCTCTTCAAGTCTTGATACCTTGCGAGTTCCTGGGATTGGGACAATATCGTTGCCATGCGCCAAGACCCATGCCAGTGCGAGTTGAGCGGGTGTTATTCCTTTTTTGATTGCGATCTTTTTAACTGCATCAACGATTTCGAAATTTTGGGCGAAGTTCTCTTTCTTAAAGCGCGGGTGATTACGGCGAACATCATCTGAAGCAAGATCATCAAGTGACTTAATCGCGCCTGTTAAGAAACCACGACCAAGCGGTGAGTATGGAACAAAACCAATTCCCAATTCTCGGACAACTTCCAAAACGCCGTTGCTCTCGACATCGCGAGTCCAGAGTGACCACTCTGATTGCACCGCGGTCACCGGATAAACCGCATTAGCCCGCCTGATAGTTTCAACCGATGCCTCGGAAATTCCAAGATGTCGGACTTTCCCCGCCTCGACCAGTTCTTTTAGCGCGCCCCAAGTTTCTTCAACCGGCACGTTGCGATCAACCCGATGCTGATAATACAAATCGATGTACTCCACTCCAAGCCGAGAAAGAGAGGCGTCACAGGCCGCCTTTACATATTCTGGCCGACCATTGACCCGTCTTGTGCCATCTGCACTTCGCTCATTTCCAAATTTTGTAGCAAGAATTACCTCGCTTCTGCGGGAGGCGATCGCCTTGCCAACCAGAATTTCATTCTTGAATGGACCATACATATCGGCGGTGTCGATAAGGGTTCCGCCCAGGTCTAAGAAACGGTGGATAGTTGCGATCGACTCTTCATCGTTCTGCGCTCCATAAAATTCAGACATTCCCATACATCCGAGGCCAAGTGCCGAAACAGATAAATCTCGTAATTTGCGGATTTTCATAGCTGCTCCTTAATGTCGAACGAGTATCGCAATAAAGTGAAGTTACCACAGCCTCCAATACTGCGAACACTTTGCAGATACCAGAAGTCACCAGGAAGCTGTGGAGTAATCCTGCTACCTTCACCCTACGCCGATCACAGGAGAGAAAATGAAGATCTATAACAATATTTCTGAAGTATTTGGCAATACCCCGCTGGTTAAGATCCAACGTTTATTTGGGAATACAAAGGCAATTGTTGCAGCCAAACTTGAATTTTATAACCCAACCGCCTCTGTTAAAGATCGTATAGCTATAGCGATGGTCGATGATGCCGAAAAGAGTGGCTCACTTAAGCCTGGCGGAACCATTGTTGAAGCAACGTCAGGTAACACCGGTATTGCACTTGCCTCTGTGGGCGCTGCACGCGGATACAAAGTTGTGTTGACGATGCCTGACTCAATGTCAAAGGAACGTCGCGCACTCTTGCGCGCACTGGGTGCAAAACTTGTGTTGACACCTGCCGCACAAGGCATGCGAGGAGCAGTTGAAGCCGCAGAAAAGATTGGCCTCGAGGAGGGCGGAGTTCTAGTTCGTCAATTCGAAAACCCTGCGAATCCGGCAATTCACCGCGCAACAACCGCCGAAGAAATTTGGAATGATACTGATGGCCAGGTTGCCGCAGTGGTAATGGGGATAGGCACAGGGGGAACGATCACGGGCGTTGGTCAAGCGCTCAAAGAAAAGAATCCCAATGTAAAGATATTCGCAGTTCAACCTGCAGCTTCACCAATTTTGACTGGCGGGGCGCCTGGCGGTCACCCATTGCAGGGAATTGGCGCTAACTTCATTCCAGCTATTTTGGATACGACAATTTATGATGAAGTACTTTCTGCTCCGAATGAAGAATCACTCACATTTGCAAAGCGCGCCGGTCAAGAAGAGGGAATTCTTGCTGGCATTTCATCAGGAGCTGCGCTCTGGGGAGTTTCCCAGATTGTTGATCGCCCAGAGTTCGCCGGCAAGATTATTGTTGTTGTTCTGCCCTCATTTGGTGAGCGTTATTTATCTACAGCGCTCTATAAAGAGTTCATTGATGAGCCCGTTACTCCAACGATTTAACCTATACGCCTACCACTTATGTCACGCATAGTAGAGGATCTCGCGACAGCTGTTCAGCGAGATCCTGCTGCGCGAAATCGTTTTGAAGTAGCGCTTACCTATCCAGGCGTCCACGCTTTATGGGCGCACCGCGTAGAGCATTGGTTATGGCAGAAGCACCTTCGTTTTATTGCCCGGATTATGTCAAACCACACCCGCAGCAGCACTGGTATCGAAATCCATCCAGGTGCAACCATCGGCCGGCGGGTATTTATTGATCATGGAATGGGCATTGTCATTGGTGAAACTGCAATCGTTGGCGATGACGTCACGATCTATCATGGGGTCACTTTGGGCGGCCGATCTTTAAATAAAGGCAAGCGCCACCCCACCGTAGAAAACAATGTGATTTTAGGTGCGGGAGCAAAGATTCTGGGAAATATCACTATTGGCGAGGGCAGCACAATCGGGGCAAATCAGGTAGTTACTCGCTCACTTTCACAGCGCAATGAGGTTGAGTTCTATATTTAACTTCTATATTTAAGCCCGTGAGAATCCGCTTCAATCAACTGGGTCAGCAATTTGTCGTCCGTTGGTACTGGATCCAACAAGTATTAGTAACCGCAATTGCCGCGGCGATCGCTTGGCAAGTTGGCGACTCAACTCTTAAACATGGTGGACTCGTTGCGGCGATTGTTGCAACTCTGACAGTTCGCTCATCACTCCATAAATCAACGCGCGAGGGCGTTGGTCAAGTGGTTGGTTCATCAGTCGGCGCTGGCGCTGCCCTTTTAGCGCTGCACTTCTTTGGTCTGGGAATTGTCACCGTTGGAATTACAGTTGGACTTTCACTGATTGCAGCTCGCCTCCTACACCTTGGCGAAGTTGCCGCAATTAACGTTCCCGTCACCGCACTTATCGTGATTGGGCCTGGTTTGAGTGAGACCAACGCTGCGAATCGTTTGATCTCAACGATCATCGGAGCAGTTATTGCGATCGTACTTTCAACTTTCGCGCATCCAAAGACACCGGCAGGACGAACAATTGATCGCGTCGCCTCACTGACAGATCGCGGCGCTGCATTGCTCGCTCAGATGGCGAAGGGATTGACTGAGGATTACACCTTAGATGAGGCAGGTCGTTGGCTCGCTCGCTCGCGGTTGTTGACCGAGGAGATTCCATCGATTCGAAATCAAGTAATCGAAGCGCGAGTCTTTGCCAAATGGCTACCAGCATCAAAAACTGATAATGCGGAAAAGCTTTATCTGCGTGGTATTGCTGTCGAGCATATGATCGTTCAAGTTCGAGCATCTGCCCGGATTTTGTATGACCTTCGTCTGCATGGGGGAGTCGGGAGTGATTTATCTCGCGGAATCGGCGGGATGCTTTCAACGACGAGTTATGCGCTTACTGTCAGCGCGGAAGATTTTAGATTCGACCCTTATAGCGGCGTAAAAGATCCGCTCACGTCAGAAATCCGAAATAGCGCTCATGCGCTCACCGGCGTTGCACTTGCCGACTCAGAAGAAATAGCTCGAGGGCAGATAGCACGTGTTATGGGCGTTATTTCAAGTACGATCATCATCGCTGATTCACTCGATCAGATCTCTCCAGCGATACTAAAAGTTCCAACTCCAGAGGGGCCATCTAGTCAAAATATTCTTGCAGTTTCACCTTTAGAGCAAGCTCGCACCTGGCAGAATCGCTTGTATCGCTTAGTACCAAGCAGGATAAGAGATTTATTCGAACACATCTTTATTTAATATTTAATATTTAATACGTTCTTAAAGTTCCGTTCACTTAATATCTGCCTAATCGCGCCTTTAAAGCGGTTCACTGCGCATGCCCGTTCATCCAAAGTTAGGAATACGCATGCGCCCGAATTCTTTTAAGAAGAATGTAGCGATTGCAGCTTCGCTCATTTTCGCTTCACTCGGCCTCAGCGCGCAAGCAGCGCACGCCGCGCCACTTTCTATCAATCTTTACGAAGCGATAGGGTATGCGCCTGATGAGATCAAGGCTTTCAATGCTTCGCAATCTCAATACCAAATCGTCGATGTAGGCGGATCCACAGGACCACTCCTTGCAAAAGTTGCCGCAGAAGGAACGAATCCACAGTGGGGACTTTTCTGGGCTGATGGCGATACATGGGCTGCGGCGGCCGATACTGCTGGCCAACTTGCACCTTTGAACTTTAAGCCTGCCTATTCGAGCCTCGGCAAGCGTCTTGCCCCAAAGAGCAATGCCTACGCCATTACAGGCTCAACCGTCATGGTTGCAGGTTTGTACAACGCTGCGAAGTTGTCTAATCCGCCGGTGACTCTCAACGCGATGCTTCGTTCAAATTACAAAGGTCAGATCGGTATGAACGATCCCAGTATCTCAGGTCCTACCTACCCATTTGTTGCTGGCATCATGAACCAACTCGGCTCTGAAGACGCAGGAAAGAATTACTTACTCTCGCTGAAAAAGAATGGTCTCGTAGTCAATGATAGGAATGGTCCAACCGTTCATGCACTTGAAATCGGTCAGATTAATATGGGATTGGTGCAGAACACCGCGGCACTTGCGGAAATTATTAAGTTCACTGCCAATCCAGTCAAGGGTTACATGCCAAAGATCGTTTATCCTGGCCGACCAACGCTAATGCCGAGTTCACTTGCAATAGATGCGAAGCGACCAACTGCCGAAATTGCGGGAGCGCAGGCGTTTGTAAAGTTCGTACTATCGCCAGCTGGCCAATCAATCTTGTCAACTGATGATGCAACTCAGAACTCAGATGTTCTCTGTTATCCATCAATTAAGGGAACTGTCCCCAATAAGTATCTCCCAGCCCTTCCTGCTGCTTACCAAATCATCGATCCTTACACTTGGGGTCCACTCCAGAGTGAAATTGATGACTGGTTCACGGCGAACATTCGTGCTAAGTAACTGTACAAAGTAACCGTAAAAAGTAACTTAGAACTAACTTCTGACTATGACACCTGATGGCGGCCTTCTAGTTCGCCATCAGGTGTCGGTTTCTCCGGAGCAGTCCGCGTCGAAACCTTCTTTTACACGAATTCGAATAACTCCGATGGCCGTCTTTTGGACGTTGATCATCTTTATTCTTGTTATACCGATTCTTCTCTTTCTCTCCGTTGCATTTAGTCCGCGCTTGATGTCACAGGGTCACCAGTGGTTTACGCTTTCGAGTTTCAAGCCGGTATTTACTGGCGCCTATGGCGTCGCTCTTCTCCATTCGTTAATCGTTGGAGTTATTGCTGCCGTGGGCGCTAGCGTCATCGCTCTCTCGATGGCCTTTCTCGTTCTTCGCACTAATACTCCAGCTCGAGTTCTCTGGAATACAACGATTTTTGCGCTTTTCCTCGCTCCTTCATATCTCATAGCCCTCGGATGGCAACGTTTATTTGAGCAACGAGGCGTCTTGGAAATTATGGGATTACATGTCGAGGCGATCCGAAATCTTCTATACGGCCCGGTCGGAATTTGCATGGTCTTGATGGTTAAGGGAATTCCGTTTGCGTATTTAGTCATTGCTAATGCCATGCGCGGTTTAGGTGAAGAATTTGAACAAGCTGTGCGGGTACATGGCGGCTCTCGAGTTGAAGCGTTTAAAGTGATGGCAACTTTATTAATGCCATCGCTTTTCTCGGCAATGGCTATCGTTTTTGCTGAGGCGATTAGTGATTTTGGTGTGGCCTCGACTTTGTCGAGCGTTGGTCATTTCAGCGTCGCCACCTACCAGTTATATCAAGGGATCAATGCAATCCCGGTTAATTTTCCAGTGTCTGCAGCAACCAGTATTACCTTATTGCTTTTAGTAATTCTGGCTATTCTCGCGCAAAATCGTGCACTTCGTGGTCGGAGTTTTAGAACCTTGAGTGGGCGAACGCGTCCGGCATCCATAACCAAACTCTCTCTCTTTGGAAAATTCGGCACGAGTACTTACATCGTGGTCGTGCTACTCATCACACTCGGTATTCCAGTTTTTGGAGCAATAGCGGCATCGATGTTGCAGGGGCTCGGTAGTTTGCTCAGTCATTACACTATTAATTTTAGTAATTACTCCAGAGTTTTACATTCGCGTTTCTTACGCAATCCTCTTATCTATTCCACCGAGATGTCCCTAATTACTGCGACCTTGGCTGTCGGGCTTGCAGCGATTGCCTCCAAAGTGTTGACATCTGCGCGTAACACTCGCTCAAAGCGTTTTGTGGATTTCTTTTTACTTGCTGCCGTTGCGTTGCCCGGAATTGTCTTTGCGATTGGTTATATCTTTACTTACAACCTCAGGTTCATTAATGATTTGGGGTTACATATTTATGGGACCTCGTTCTTACTTGCACTTGCATATTCCGCGAATGCTTTGCCGTCTACTTCTCGTTCACTCGTTGGAAATATGGGACAGATTCAAGAATCAATGATGGATGCCGCTCGAGTGCATGGAAGCCGCGCAGCAAAGGCTTGGATTGATGTCACGATGCCACTCATTGCCAGACCACTTTTGATTGCCTGGCTACTCACTTTTTCTGGGACATTGCTTGAACTTCCAGTTTCAGAACTTTTATACCCACCCGGAAGTCCACCAGTATCGGTGGGTATTGAACTTTCCCTCGCTGGTTATGACTACGGAGGAGGAACAGCGATTGAAGTTCTTTCAATTCTCTGGGCCCTGGTCGTAGTTGGAATCGCTTTCTTTTTATTTAATCGCTTTGCCCCACCCGGCTGGAAGAGATTGGGAAATCTACGATGACTGCTGTCAATGCATATCGAGTTGAAATTCGCGGCGCTAGTAAGCGCTACGGGTCACTTAATGCGCTAGATAACTTCGATCTCACGATTGAACCCGGCACCTTCACTGTTCTGTTGGGTCCATCCGGGTCAGGTAAGTCGACTCTCATTCGTTCCATCGCTGGTATCGAGCGACTGGACTCTGGTTCGATTCGCTTCGGAGATCGACAGGTTGCAAGCAATGGTTTTCATATGGCTCCAGAGAAGCGTGACCTAGCGATGGTCTTTCAGGACTATGCGCTCTGGCCGCATATGACTGCCTTTGAAAATGTCGGATATGCGCTCAAGCGTCGCAATCTTGATACGACCGAGGCGACTCGTCGCATCAATGAAGCGTTGGAACGGGTAGGTCTGTCGGCTAAGGGTCCTAACTACCCGTTTCAACTTTCAGGGGGTGAACAACAACGAGTCGCACTTGCTCGCGCAATTGTGGGTAGACCCTCGCTTTTACTCTTTGACGAACCACTTTCAAACCTCGACGCCGATTTGCGTGAACGACTTCGAGTTGAAATCGCAACCTTGACCCGCGAAATTGGTGCAACTGCTTGTTACATCACTCACGATCAAACGGAAGCGTTCGCGCTCGCCGATCAAATTGGTGTCTTGCGAGCTGGTCAACTGCAACAAATCGCTGCGCCTGAAGAGATTTATCGGAATCCGTCTAATCGCTTTGTAGCCGCTTTCACCGGGACTTCAGGCAGTTTCCTAGGCAACGTAATTGAGGCACATGGACATCAAGTGCTCGTCGCTTTGGGCGCGCGAAAGATTGAATGTCATGCACCCACTGAACTAAAGGTGGGGGATACTGCCGAAGTTTTGATTCGCCCTAATGCAACAAGTATTAGTTATCAGCATTCAAATACCCTTCCCGCAATCGTGCTTGATGTCGCCTATCGAGGCCGAGGCTACGAGCATGTCGTTGAATGTGAAATTGGCGTGATTTCAGGTGTCTTTTCGCCAGTTTCAACGGCTCGAGGCTCTAAAGTTGAGATCTATATTGATCCTCATAACTGTTTAGCTTTTCCTAGCGAATCGCTAGTTGTGATGGAACCGCTCTTTCCCGTTGTCGAAGAGTTTGCTGTTACAAAGTAAAAACCATCCGTCCTCACTACTAATAGGAGCACACAGTTATGCAAGGCACATCGCTCGGGTTATTCATCTCAGTTTTTTTTGCATGCACAGTTGAAGCAGTTGAAGCCGTGACGATTGTCTTGGCGGCAGGAACAGCTCGAGATTGGAAATCTGCTTGGCGGGGTGTTATTGCGGGATTGCTTACACTCGCCGTCATCATCGCTGCATTTGGTCCTGCTCTCTCGCATCTTCCAATTTCATTCTTGCGAATTGCTGTAGGTGGATTACTCCTCGTCTTTGGTCTCACATGGCTACGCAAGGCAATTCTGCGGGCAAGTGGCTACAAAGCGCTTCATGATGAAGAGAAGATCTTTCAGGAAGAACTTGCGGCTGCTCGCATCGCGGCTCAAGAGACTCGTCATGGTGTCGCCGATTGGTATGCATTTACGTTGTCATATAAGGGCGTGCTGCTCGAAGGATTAGAAGTTGCCTTCATCGTTCTGACATTTGGAACCATCGACCACAATGTTTCGCTGGCTTCAATTGCGGCACTGGCAGCCGTTCTAATTGTTGCTGCAGCAGGGTTTGCACTTCGAACACCCCTATCTAAAGTTCCTGAGAACACAATGAAATTTGGCGTAGGGATTCTTCTCACCTCCTTTGGTATTTTCTGGGGGGCTGAAGGTACTGCTGGTTCAAACAAAAAGTGGCCAGGTGACAATTGGGCAATTCTTTGGTTGATAATAACTGTCGCTCTCTTCTCTTTTGTTCTGGTTGAGGTGCTTAAAGTTCTTCGAACAAAGACTCGCGCCTCCGTTGTGGCAAAACCTGTGGCAAAACCTGCGGAAGTCAAGATTGCAACCACGAAACCAGATCGCAGCAAAGGTGTTAAAGCGTTGATTTCATTTGGTGAGTTCTGGATGGACTTTGTTGTCGGAGATGATTGGCGCATAGCGGCTGGAATTGTGATTGCATTTGTTCTTACGGCAACTATCAAGGTATCTGCATTTACGTGGGGAACTATTCCGGTATTTGTAGCGGTCTTTTTAGCCTATAGCCTCTCTCGTGTCGTTCGGAGTACCCAGTAGCCACTAATACCTCGCGCATTATTGGTGCGCAAGGAGTGCGTGCTTTCGCCTATGGTTTCACCGCGGTTTTACTTGGTCATTTACTTGCGCAGAGCCATGCATCGACGCTCACGGTTGGTGTGATCCTGAGTTCTATCGTTCTCGGTTCAGCGATTTCCTCGTTGGTGTTAATGCGTGATGGCGGACGAATTGGACGAGTCCGTGCATATAAAGGTTTTTATCTACTTCTGGCTTTGGTTGGATTGATCATCGCCTTGCATCCAGCGCCGTGGACAATCGCTCTGCTCGCGCTGACCGGTGTTCTGTCAACGGATGCCAATGACAATGGACCTGCTACAACTTTGGAGCAGACGATGCTGGCCGATGAACACCATCACAGCAAGTTTGCAACTATCTTCGGTCGATACAACGGGGTTGCGGCGATTTTTGGTTCACTTGGCGCGCTGACACAAGGATGGCTTAGTCATATCCATCGCTTTGAAACTACTTACATTGGTTTTTACATCCTGGTTCCACTGGGCGCCATTGGATGGTGGCTGGCACGTTCACTTGAACTGCCTGAACCATCTAGGAGTGATGATCAGAGAAAGGGTCTTAAAGGTTCACCAGTTCGTAGCAAAATCATTCAACTTTCAACGCTCTTTGCTATGGACGCAGCTGCCGGGGGTTTGACGACATCCGCTTGGCTTTCTTATTACCTAACGAGTCGATATCACACATCTGCCTCTTTGCTAGGTTATCTCTTTTTTGGTTTTGCACTTCTAGCCGCACTTAGCATGTTCGTTGCGCCTTTCGTTGCGACGCGAATTGGATTGGTGGCAACGATGGTAGTCACTCATTTGGCGAGTAACCTGTTCTTTATACTTGCGGCATTCTGTGGAAATCTTAGGTTAGCAATTGTTTTTCTCTTTCTTCGTGCTTCTTTCTCACAAATGGATATCCCTACTCGCCAAGCGCTGATTATGGTTGTAGTGCCACCTGTTGATCGGATGAGCGCCGCCGCAGTCACAAATGCTGCTCGTTATTCAGTTCGCCCCCTTGCGCCAACCATAAGCGCGGCTTTACAACATATAGCGATTGCCACGCCACTTGTAGTTGGCGGATCGATCAAAGTTATTTATGACTTTTCAATATTGATATGGGCCAAGAAAAACAAATACCTCGTTCGCACTATTTCTTAGCGCAAGCGAGGTATTTGACGTAGGTAAGTTAAAAACTATCCACGTATCTTCTTGGTGAACCAAGTATTTACTTGACCCTCAAGTGGTCCCCAGAAATAAGGATCAATTGATTGGTATGAAGCGGGAAGTGTTCCAGCTCCAGCAAGTGGTGAAACACCGCGAATGATCGGCCAATACAGCGAATCACCTTGTGGATCTCCAGTTTGCATGACTGCTTGACCTGCTGGTGAAAGAACATAATCAATGAATTTCTTTGCTTCGGCTTGAACGGTTGCTGTTGCCCCCTTATCGATACCGATAACACTTGGAAGCAGCGTTGACTTTGCGAGATATAGCACCTTTGGAGCAAAGCCAGCAACTGGTTTAATCTTAAGTTTAAGGACTTCACCTTGTGCGGCTGATGATTGGATCAAGCCCATATTGATGACACCGGTCTCTAGGGCATGCAAGGTATCGCCATTGGTGTTATTAACGACTAAACCATTCGCTTTGAGCTTTGACAAGAATGATTCACCAGCGGTTACTGACTTACCACCGAATTGATTCATCAAACCAGCGATAAATGGAAATGTTGGACCAGATTGGTTGGGATCGTTCATTCCAATTTGACCCTTATACTTTGGCTTCAAGAGATCGTTATAGCTTTTAGGCAGCGTCGTCACCTTCGCTGAGTTGTAAATTAAAGCTGCCATCGTGGTTAAACCTGTTGGAATATAGGAGTGGTCAGCGGGAATTACTGATCGACCAGCGGTCGTAAAGGTTGCTTTAGGTGTATATGGAAGCAATTGACCTTGCTTATCTAACGCTGCAAAGGCGGTTGCGCCATCTACCCAGAGAACTCCAAATTGCGGATTGCTCTTTTCGGCAGAAACTTTTGCCAGGAGGGGACCAGTACTGTCATCGTGCAGAACAGTTTTAATGCCGGTTGCTTTTGTGAATGCGTCAGCTGCAACTTGGTCGTAACCTTCGGCTGCATAAATAATAAGTGGAACACTGTGAGTGGCAGCTTGTACGGGTGCAATGATGGAGCCACCAATCAACATGGCGGCTGCAGAGATTCCCGCTACAACAACAGCTGATTTAATAAGGCGAAGTTTCATTTAAAGCCTTTCAGTGAGTATAGATGAGTATAAAAAGGTGCGTTAACCCCACTAGTCCATGTCATTAAAGAGAAGAGATGTCGCCTTTGACGCAAACACTGCTGAAAGATCAGGTGAACAGCAGACTACGGAACCACCCATTTCAGCCAAATTGTAACTTTTGGTATTTCATCACTAACAAAGACATAACTGTGCCCACCAGATTGAATGCTCTCGGTATAACTTGCCTTAACACTCTTTAATTTCTTTCCCCAAGCGGCCGCTTGGCCACGAATTAACTCGGTGTAATCTTGCGCGGATTCACCCAAGAACCAACGAACTTGCTTTGCAACTTTCAGGAAAGTGGAAGGTGTTTGATATGCAGCTTTCGCAGCATGCGTTGGGGCGTATCCAAAGGCATTTGTTAGATCATCAATGACAAAATATCCGGCAAGGGTGATTACTTGTCCATAAAGGTTGGGGTGATGGAGGCCAATTATTGCTGCGCCATACCCACCCATTGAAAATCCTAGGATCGCCCGGTCATTACGCGAGCGGATATTTCCTGCTTCAACAGCCTTGATCACATTTGTTGTTAGCCAGGTTTCGATCATTGCTCGACCGTCGTAGGAATCGGCCCATTCAGAGTCAGCGTGAGTTAACGCATTACCATCGGGGAATACTGCGATAAACGGCGCAGTCCCGTGGGCAAATGCTTTTGTTAGCGGCGCAACAACTCCAGCGATCATTCCGCTCGGAGAGCCAGGCCAGCCATGCAACATGTAGACGACAGGAAGCAATTGAACTTGATCAGCCGGAACTGCCGGTGTCCATACCCAGACATTGCGGATCGGAAAATCTTTTTCCGGGCTCTTAACTTTTAACTCGACCAACTTCGCTTTAGGTGTGAGCGCCGCTGCGTGCGGGATTACTCCGCCTCCGAGCAGACTCACAGAAACAATCACGGTGAGAAATCCGCGCCTGATCTTCACCTCGCGATAGTAATGGTAATTGTTGTGAGAATTAGGAGGATAATCGAAGCTATGAAGCGGTCGCTGGTGATCATTGGAGCAACGTGTTCTCTGATTTTTATTCCGGTATATGCACAAGCGGTATCACCATCGCCAATGCCTCTTGTTAGGGTAACCGCACCAACGACAAGTGCGCCAAATTCGAATGCGAAGAGCGCTGAACGGCAAGTTGCCCATCAAGCTTTTCTGGCGGCTATGGAGCAAGCACGCAATGGTAGCGACTTAGCGTTTGCCGATGCCAAAGCAACTTGGATGCAATCAATGTCGGCAGCAGGTAAAGATCGCATTGCCCGTAAAGCGGCACATGATGCATACAAGGCAGCCATAACTGCAATCACAACAGCATATAAACAAGCACTCACTCAAGCTAAGCAGGCGCAGAAGGCGGCGCTTGCAACTATAAATGGGAAGTAATTAACCAACCATTTCGGAGCCATGTCGACTAAATTCATGTGTGCACGATTTGTTATCATAAACTGACGCGCACTCACTGCAGAGTAAAATCAGGGAGTGACAGGATATTTTGCCGCAATTATAGAACTGCTTAGTTGCGCCGCCACACTTTTCACATTCACCAAGAACTGCAGTGTGATCTGAAAAGTCCATCGTCATGCGACCATCAAAGGTATAAAGAGAACCCTGCCATAGCGCATCGTCGCCATATTTTTGCGCATACCTGACGATGCCACCATCAATTTGATATACCTCTTTAAAGCCCCGCTTGACCATTACAGTCGACAAGATTTCGCAGCGAATTCCGCCGGTGCAATATGTGACGATTGGCCTATCTTTGAGGTGATCGTATTTACCGGATTCGATTTCTGAAACAAAGTCGCGAGTATGTGAAACATCGGGCACAATCGCATTTTTAAAGCGGCCGATCTTCGCTTCATATCCGTTACGACCATCAAAGAAGAGGACTTCATCGCCGCGCTCTTCAACTAATTTATTGACCTCATAAGGCTTTAGGTGCGTGCCACCGTTGACAACGCCTTTTTCATTGACCTGAACATCAATGGGGAGGCCAAAATCAACAAGTTCTTCTTTAACTTTTACCTTTAAACGCGGAAATTCATTTCCAGTTCCTTCAGACCACTTAAAGTCGATCCTCTTAAAACCCGAATACTTTTTGGTGGCGCTTACATACTTCTTAAGATCAGACATAGCCCCACCAAGGGTGCCGTTGATTCCATGTTCAGAAATCAAGATGCGACCCTTCAATCCGAGTTCTTCGGCTAGTTTGTGTTGCCACAGCCTGATAGCTTCAGGGTCAGGTAGCGGTGCGAAGCCGTAATACAAGATGACCTTCTGAAGTTCCACTCGGGCAATCATGGTGTGATTCTACTAATTATTTTTGTCGCTTCTGACGGCTACTCCTCGCCTGCCCCAGAAGACCCAAAGCGAAAGCACACCCAAAATAAGCGCAAATCCAAAGGCGATATCTTCAATCGGCGCGCTCGCAAGGCGCGGGCCCAATATCTGGTGCCTGTCATAGATAACGATATTGCGCGAGGTCAACCACCAATTAGTAAATATCTGAAATGGCAGGATGATTGCATACGAGGTCCAGAACGCCCTTCGAGTAAGCAATCGGGTGCGCACAATGAAAAGATCGAGAATTGCGGATAGTGCTACAGCAAGAATGGCAAGCTGGGTATAACTCATTTCTGACCCCCAACATTTTCATCACCAATGATCCAATGTGGGCGACGTTTTCGAACCGCCTCCAAGGTCATGATTGCCGCAATCGGCACAATGATGAAAAAGAGGTATTCCTCTAGTGGGATGTTGAAGGCTCCATAAATTTTAAGTATTTGTGTTGAGTCAAAGCGCCAATGATGGCGCCAAACCGCATAGCTATCCCATCCAATAAAGAGGAGTGCAATCGGGGCAATGCTGTAGATCAAACGCTTCATCCGGCGCAGAACTCCGACTTTGAGAAAAATTTCGAGCCAAAATGAAGCTATGACCACGAAGATTAGCGCTGCCAAATATCCCCAGTGCCGCATATTTCATTATTTCATGCTATTTCTTCCGCACTAGGTTAATATCGCAAAATGACCCCGCTTTATTCAATAGAAGAATTCCCTATCTTAGGCAGTAATTGAAACTATCTAAGCGCGAAACTTTCTGGGAAAGACTCTGGGCTTCGACGATCATTCTTTATACCTTTGTTGCAACGTTTGTTGTGTGGAAGGCGCTCCATAAATATGGTGTGAATCCCTATATTTTCTTCGTTATCGACTTAATTACCTCATGGTTTTATGGGCTGGCTTCTGCTCGATTAGTCATAGCTATTATCCACAAGCGATGGTCGGAAACCCAAAAATGGGGCTGGTTATCTGCGCTCAACTTCATATTGCCACAAGTTTATATTTTGGTTGCAGCAAATCATGTTCCGCGCGATGTTTACCTAATTATTTATAGCGTGATAGCAGTATTGATCGTTTTTTCCATTGTTGGCATCGTCAGTCAGATCCGAATTGCTCGCAAGAAAGGATCCAGGAGTGAATAACTGGAGCGGTAACGTAACTTTTAGCCCGGCTTTAGTTGTTTACCCGACAGAAATCAATGAAATTAAATTGGCAGTAACGGCAGCAGAAACCGTGCGCGCGCTTGGTAGCGCTCACTCGTTCAACAAGATTGCTGATAGCGCTGGCGTTCTCCTCGCTTTTGATCATTTTCCCAAGGATATTGAGATTGATTCCGCGGGCCGCCGGGTGCGCGTGGCTGCTGGAGTTCGCTACGGTGAGCTTGCCGTAGTACTTAATAACGCCGGACTTGCACTCCGCAATACCGGTTCGCTACCCCACATCACCGTTGTTGGAGCGACAAGTACCGGCACGCATGGTTCTGGTTTAACTAATCAAAATCTAGCTGCAGCGATATCTGCAATTGAATTGATCACCGCAAGTGGTGATGACATCACGATTACGGGGGATGAGCTTAAAGTTGCGCGTGTTGCGTTGGGTGCACTGGGGATCATTCATCACATCACCTTGGAAGTTGTCCCCACATTTGATGTGGCACAGACTGTTTACTTCGATCTTCCCTTTGAAAATTTGATTCGCCACTTTGAAGGTGTCATGGGCGCTGGGTATAGCGTTTCTTGTTTCACAATGTGGGGTGATTTGCTCGTTGATCAAGTATGGGTGAAGTCGCGCGTTGGTAGTGACACGTTGCCCGGCGATAATCTCTATTCAGCAAGCCGCGCTACTTTTAAATCGCATCCGTTGATCGGCGCCGATACAGATGGCGCTACTGAACAATGTGGAAGCGCTGGTCCGTGGCACGAGCGGTTGCCCCACTTTAAATTGGATTTCACTCCGAGTTTTGGTTGCGAGTTACAGACTGAATATTTTGTGGATATTAGAGACGCGCGCGCAGCGTTGACGGCCGTATATGAACTTCGATCACAGATCGCACCGCTTTTATTGGTATCCGAATTGCGAACGATCGCTTCTGATGATAATTGGCTCAGTGAAGCGCAGGGACGCAATAGCTTGGCACTTCACTTCACCTGGAAACCCGATGTTCCACCTGTTATGGCTTTCTTGCCAACGCTCGAGGCTGCCCTCGCTCCATTTAACGCTCGCCCGCATTGGGGCAAACTTTTTACCGATAGCGCCTTTGATTTTGAAGACCTCTATCCTGAGTTCGCGCAATGGCTCAAATATCGCAAGGGGTTAGATCCGATGCGTAAGTTTATTAATCCGCAATTGATCGCTTGGGGAATCTAAGGGGGAATATAGGTGATAGAAAGGTTTAAGATTATCGCATGAAGGTCGATGGCGTTCCACTAAGTAAACTGCAAACTCGAACAAGTGAAAAGTGGACGGGCTTCCCACGTGATGTATTGCCGATGCCTGTTGCGGAGATGGACTTTGAGTTAGCCGAACCGATTCGCGATCGCTTAATCGAAATGCTTAACAATTCTGATACCGGATATATGGGCGAGACCAGCCATGTTAATCATCATTTTGCAGAATTCGCAAGTAAATATTGGAACTGGAATATAGAACCCGATCACCTCTTTTTATGTACAGATGTTGGTGTTGGAATGATCGAAATGGCGCGCACTATTGTTTCGGCCGGCCAGATGATCATGATCAATTCACCCGTTTATTTGAATATGTTTAATTGGATTAAGGAACTTAAATGCGAGATCTTTGATGCACCACTGCACAAAGATGACATGGATTACGCCTTGGATTTATCCGCCATAGAAGATGGATACAAGGATGGCGTGAAGATTCACTTCTTATGTAATCCGCAGAATCCAACAGGGACTGTTCATACTCGCGAGGAGCTTGTTGCACTCGCTGATCTTGCAAAGAGATATGGCGTTTATATCTTTAGCGATGAAATCCATGCGCCGCTGACCTTTAATGAAGCAATCTTTACGCCATTTTTGAGCGTAAGTGATGCTGCTCGTGAAATAGGTGTCTGTATCACGGCGGCGAGCAAGGCCTGGAATCTTGCTGGACTTAAGTGTGCATTTATCATTACTGAATCGCAGCGCATGAACGATTTTGCTAAAGCGATGCCGCAATCGGTACGTTATCGTGCCTCGTTGTTTGGAGCTCATGCCGCAGCAATTGCATATCAATGCACTGAATGGCTCGAGGGGCTCATGGAGACATTGGATCGCAACCGTGAATTCTTGAACGTGCAGTTGCAGCGTAAATTACCTAAGGCTAAATATCGAATTCCCAACTGTTCCTACCTTGCCTGGATTGACATGTCTGCTTACGACTTAGGTGAAAATCCCACCGAAACTATATTAAAGCGCGGAAGGTTGGCGCTGACACCGGGACATCTTTTTGGCGCGCACTGCACTCAATTTGTACGACTTAATTTTGCAACAAGTGAAGAAATCATCGCGGACGGGATCGATCGAATCGTCGCCACGCTTAACAATTAGTAGTTATGAAGGGCATAACTCGTTGTCACGAGAAGGCTTCTGTCAGGTCGCGGATCAAATCACCTGAGTATTCAAGCCCTACCGACAACCGCGCTAGCGATTCGGTAATACCCATATCGGCCTTGGTTTTCTCATCTAACCTGCGATGCGTAGATGAATAGGGGTGCGTAATTAGTGACTTGCTATCACCTAAGTTATTGCTGATATCGATGACTCGCAGTTTGTTCATAATAGTGAAGAGCGCTTCTTGGCCACCTTGTACTTCGAAAGACAAGGTTGTTCCACCACCGGTCATTTGCGCAAGTGCAAGTTCATGTTGCGGGTGAGATGCCAGGCCTGGGTAGTTGACCGATTTAATCTGCGGAACAGTTTCCAAGAATTCGGCGATCGCTTGTGCGCTGTCGTTCATACGATGAACCCGCATTGACATTGTTTCAAGCGATTTAACCAAGACCCAGGCATTAAATGGACTGAGTGATGGCCCGGTATGGCGAACAAAAGGATTGAGTTGAGTTTTGATATAATTCTCAGAACCCAAGATTGCCCCGCCAAGAACTCGACCTTGGCCATCGATATGTTTTGTAGCCGAATACATCACAACATCGGCGCCAAGTGCCAATGGTTTTTGCAATATGGGCGAGGCCATCACATTGTCAACGATTACTATTGCGCCAACCTTGTGTGCCAGATCCGAAATCATTCGAATATCAACGAGTTCAAGCATTGGGTTGGATGGCGTTTCAAGGAATACCGCTTTGGTTTCTTTATTTAAAGCCGCTGCCCAGGTATCCGGATCGTTACCCGCAACAAACTCGACGGTGACGCCCCATTTTGGCAAGATTTCTGCAAGGACCACCCAGCATGAACTGAACATTGAAGCTGCTGCAACGACGTGATCGCCGGCAGATACCAGACAGGCAATTGAGGCAAACATTGCCGACATTCCACTTCCTGTTCCGACACACATTGGCGCACCTTCAATTGCCGCAAGGCGATTTTCGAACATCGAGACAGTTGGATTTGCAAAGCGACCATACACATAGTGGTCAACCTCTTCGGCAAAGGCACTATTGGCCTGCTGTGCGCTGTCGTAAGTAAATCCACTGGTGAGATAGAGCGCTTCACCGGTTTCTCCAAATCCCGAACGCGCGACCCCCGCGCGTACTGCGAGCGTATCTTCATGCAATTCCCATGTGGGTTTTTGACCATCACTGGTGTTGGTGTAGCCCCAAGGGCGATTCTGGTGAGTCATGGCGGTAGTTTAACTGCTCGGCCCTTGTGCGCGGCCCGGCATCAAGCCTTGCTTACTTGGTCCATCAATAGATGATTAGATTGCACTTATGACAGAGTCAATGACAAACCCAACTCGCGGCAAAGAGGTTTATGACCTAGATCGCGCTCATGTATTTCATTCCTGGTCAGCGCAGGGAGCAATCTCCCCGATTCCAGTAGCGGGGGGAATGGGTAGTTACTTTTGGGATTTCGATGGGAACAAATATTTAGATTTTTCAAGCCAGTTGGTCTTCACCAATATCGGTTTCCAGCATCCCAAGGTGGTCAAGGCAATTCAAGATCAGGCGGCGCTTCTTGCGACGATCGCGCCCCAGCATGCCAATGAGGCACGAGGTGAGGCTGCAAAGCGGATTTCAGGTCGCGCTGGTGAACACCTCAACAAGGTTTTCTTTACCAACGGCGGCGCCGATGGAGTCGAAAATGCGATTCGTCTTGCTCGGCTTCATACTGGCAAGCACAAGATTTTGTCGTTTTACCGCAGCTATCACGGCAACACGACCACAGCGATCACAGCAACCGGTGACCCACGGCGTTGGCCAAATGAAAATGCCACCGGTCATGTTCACTTCTTTGGTCCATATCAGTATCGCTCACCCTTTTGGGCCGCTGATGAACAAGAGGAATCCAAGCGCGCGCTTGAGCACCTCGAGCAAGTAATTATCTTTGAAGGTCCAAGCACCATCGCAGCTATTTTGATTGAGTCCGTTGTAGGTACGGCTGGTGTTTTGATTCCACCGCCTGGATATCTCGAGGGCGTACGCGCGCTATGCGACAAGTACGGCATTAAGTGGATCGCCGATGAAGTCATGTCAGGTTTTGGCCGTACCGGCAAATGGTTCGCCTACCAAAATTGGTCTGTCGAACCAGATCTGATTGTCTTTGCTAAGGGTGTTAACAGCGGATATGTCCCACTTGGCGGAGTCATCATTAGTGATGAAATCGCGGCGACATTTAAGGATCGAGTCTTTCCGGGCGGCTTGACATATAGTGGACATCCATTGGCCACCGCTGCAGCGGTGGCAACAATTGATGCGATGTCGGAAGAAAAGATGATCGAGCACGCTGCCGATATCGGCCAAAATGTTATTAAGCCACTGGTGGAAGAGTTGCAGGCGAAGCACAAGTTAATCGGTGAAGTTCGCGGCCTTGGAGTTTTCTGGGCGCTTGATCTGGTCAAAGATCGCGCCACCAAAGAACCACTTGCTCCATATGGTGGGTCAAGTCCAGCGATGGCGGAGTTGATGGCAGCTTGCAAGAAAGCAGGGATGATTCCATTTATGAATTTCAACCGGATTCATATCTGCCCACCATGCAATGTGAGCATCGCCGAAGTACGTGCGGGCATTGCAATATTGGATCAGGCACTTACATCGATCGCTTCGCATTACACCGGCAATTAGAACCTCATTGCGATGACCGCCGTCGAACTGATGACCTTGGCCATCGATTGCGGCGGTTTAAGTATTAAAGCTTCGGTGTTAGATGGCAAAGGAACTTTGCACGCTAATCCGATTTCAACGCCGACGCCCTACCCACTCAGTCCAACAAAGTTGATCGATACCTTTCAAGGGTTGGCTACGGAGCTGCCACCATTTGATCGCGTTACTGTTGGAATGCCGGGGATGATTCGTCACGGCGTTGTTGTACATACTCCGCATTACATAAACACTAAAGGACCGCTAACCAAGGTAGATCCAGATTTACTCTCCGGATGGCGTGGCTTTGATATGCAAAGTGCGGTGGCCAAGCACTTCAATAAACCAGCGTTAGTGATGAATGATGCCGAAGTTCATGCCGCAGGTCTTATTACCGGATCGGGTCTTGAAGTTGTCTTTACCCTTGGTACCGGACTTGGGTTCTGTATGTTCGATGGCGGCAGGTTAGCCCCGCACTTTGAGTTGTCACACGCACCGATCAGGCGATCCACGAGTTATGACACCTGGATCGGTGAACAAGAACGGCACAGACTCGGCGATATGTTCTGGTCGCGGCGTATCAGGTCGATGGTCGAAGACTTACGACCAGTCTTTTGGTGGGACCGTTTATATATTGGGGGAGGAAACTCTCGTCGCATCAGACCCGAGGTTTTAAAACAACTCGGCGATGATGTAATCATCGCTTCTAATACTGCTGGAATATTAGGTGGCGCGCGTGCTTGGGAGCTGAAGACTCAATAGCGAGATAAATGAATCAAGGGGCAACGGAAGGTTTGATTGTTGCCAAGATTCTTCCAAGTATCCACTGCATCTTAATTGTGTCTAAGGGAAGTGCAACATGTAAATCCTGTCGTAGCACCGAAACATTTGGGATTCGTTGTGAGGCCAATGTTATTGTAATTGTGGAACCACTCTGAACTGAATCTATAATCTGGACTCCTGGGTGGGATTTAACCCATTGAGTTATTATCTTTTTTGCAGATTCGCCATCAGCTGAATTGGTATTCGTGTTCGCACTTGTGGTTTGTGGTTGTTTCTGATTCAAATCTAAATTGGTATGAGTCCATTGCAGATCCACGGTCGCGGGTTGTCCTAATATTTGAGAGATAACCGGAGCTAGAACGTCAATAGATGGTGGCTCCTCAGATCCCTCAATCGAGAGGTGAACTGTAGATCCGGCAATTGACAGGCGCGCTAGCTGGTCAATTGATCCAAGCCAATTCGAGACAGCATTAGAGGTTTCACGTAAATTTCGTGCATTTTGCGCTACTCGAAAGAACTTTGTAGTGAGAAGTGCTCCCAGGATTAGTGATGGAATAAGAATTGACACGATTGAGAAAATCATTCGTTTTCGGTTCCGGGAAACGATATGCGGTGGAACGAATCCGCTCAGAAGCATTACAAGAATTGAACCTAATATAATCCCGACAATGTTTATCAAGAACAATTCGGCGGCGCCAACCGCTAAATTGGATCGACCTCTTTCAATAAGTACGCCAACCGTGGCAAGAGGAGGCACAAGTGCAACAGCAACAGCCACACCAGGAAGCGCAGTCGACATAGATTTGTGGAAGAGCCCATAGGTTCCGGCCGCTCCAGCAGCTAGAGCAACCACGAGGTCGCGTACATCAAAACTAGTTCTGGCAAGCAATTCATTTGAAATCGAAACCCCTGCTTGTGGTAGGGCGAACGCCATTGCCATAGCTAAGAGAATTGTCCCACTCGCAGACAAGAGGACGAGGGCGATAGTACGTGCCAGGTGCATATTCCAACCCATGAGGGTGGATGCAGAAATACCCAAGATTGGTGACATGAGTGGGGCAATCATCATTCCCCCGATGACAACCGCCGATGAATTTTGAACCAGTCCAACTGTCGCCACGATTACAGATAAAAAAAGCATGGTAAAGAAACTTTCCATTGCAATTCGCGATGGAGCAATCATGATGGATGAGATGACTTCTTCTCTTTCGCCTTCAGAGAGTTGATGTCGCAACATAGAATTTACCTCTCCCGTACCAAGAATAGATATCATTTGCAAACTCCGTGGAAGCCTAACCTGCATCGAATGAATCGAGCAATAAGTTAGCAAATGGAGTGTGTGACAGGCACAATGCAATGAGCCTTTTATAGTTACATTTTCTTTGAATACCTGGGTATAGACTCAATGCGGGTATCGCGACAAAATTGACAATGATAATTAAGTTTAAGATCTCGGAGGCCTCATTCATTGAAAATCCTTTTGCGAATCATCGAAAACGAAACTTTTTCAGCCTACCTTCTGCTACCTATTTCCTTGCTCTCTATCGTCCTAGGAAGCCATTTTGGTAGCAATTTTTTTGAACAATCCCGAAGTGTCCTAGGATGGAAATTTTCTATTACTGAAATCACCTTAAATTTTCTTCTAGGTTTCTTCTTTTACAACATTGGGCTTGAGCTTCGTTTTGAACTAGCTGAAGGCGCCTTGCAGGACAAGAAAATCCTCGCCATAAGTGCAATTGCCGCAGCTCTTGGAATGCTTGTTCCGGCGTTGACCTTTATTATTTACAACCGTGTTAACGGAACTCCAACTAATGGCTGGGGTATAACTATGGCCACGGATCTTCCACTGGTCCTTGCACTAATTGCAATACTCAAAAAGAGCGAACTAAAAGGTTTCATACTGGCGTTGGCCACGATTGATGATGTTGGTTCCATCATCGTATTAACATTGGTTTATAAAGAGCATCTTCACATGCTTTACATTCTGGCGCTCGTGGCTCTGTTGATTCTCTATTTTCTCTACTCATATCTATTTACTTCCAGAATAGTTCTTATTGTCATTTTCATCGTGGGATTGGTGATAGGTCATAAGACCGGGATTCAGACCTCATTGGTATCTGTCTTATTTGGGATCTTTACTTTCAGTAAGGAAAGAAAAGGAATTCATCTACATCAGAAGTTGATGGGAATTATGGAACCATTTTCTGCCTTTGTCGTAGTTCCAATTTTCGTATTTGTTTCACTTTTCCGCCATTTTGACTTTTCCATTAAATCAATTGGCGGGACTATGGTTCTTTCTCTGGTGATAACTCGTTTAATCGGAAAACCTATCGGAATATTTTCTGGAATCCTTTTGGCTAAGATTTTGCTTCGTGTAAAACTTCCCTTCTCAAAGTTGGACGCTTTACTAATTGGCGGATTGGGTACTTTGGGGCTATCGGTCTCATTGATTTTTGCGCAAATCGATTTTCAAGGATCGGCAAAGAATTTGGCGATCATGGCGATACTACTGACAATTCCTGCTGGCATTGTTTTGTCATTCTTGATTCGATCACTTTCCCGTGGGGTAAAAACTCTGTAAGTTTCCAGATTCATGTGAAACCTTCACCTCTTGTGCCAGGATTGAAACAGACTGAGCCACGGTTTCAGGCGAACCTATGCCGCGCTCGGCTTGTCCCGCTCTATTTGAACCGGGGACGTCCGGACCCTTTGCAAATATTTCGCGAAGTTGCTCCAACCCCTCTCGCAAACGACCTCCGTTAGAGAACCTTAGAAGATCATTATTCGACCCTTCCGATGAACTTTGGTGAGAACGGATTAAATCAAGCCACACACACAAATTGCAACTAAATTCCAGCATTGCGTTACTAGCGTGTTTGGTCACGCCAAGCAGATCACTGCAATAAGGTGTAATCATGAAGCGATTTTTTAAGATTGCCGTTTTGTCCATGGTCGTAGTACCTACATTATTCATTTCTATTGTTCCATCTAGTGCTGCAACTACTTCCTATTACAATAATTGCGGTGCAAAAGCGGTCATTGAACCAGCAAATATCACTGAATATTGCGCCGATGGGGGAGTTGGGGTCATCAATATTAAGTGGAGTACGTGGAAGGCAACAAAGGCAACGGGAACCGGTACCTTTTATATTAATGGTTGTGTCCCATTTTGCGGTCGCGGAATAATCTATAAAACAAAAGTTGCAGTAACGCTTTCTGGTTTAACCAAAACCCACGGAAAGAATTATTTAATGCATGTTTTGGCCGTGACTACTGGGAATAAAAAGTTTGTCTGGCCTCCTAAGATGAAACCAATACCAAGCAAGGTAAGTTGGATTACTGATTCTTGGCAGGGCTAACTCTCACGATTTTCCCGCCTATTTAACTGTGAATTAGTTCTTTGAGTGCCAGCCCCAGGTTTGAGGCGCCCTTTCTACGCCGGGCAAGAGCAGAATCGCGTTGTCGAGAGAAGAGGCGCGCGAAATGTTTCAAGTTCGAATTCATGGCCGTGGCGGTCAAGGTGTCGTTACTGCTGCGGAGTTGCTAGCTGTTGCAGTTTTTGATGAAAGAAGGCATGCACAGGCTTTTCCGAGTTTTGGTTCCGAACGGACGGGTGCACCGGTTGTGGCATATTGCCGGATATCAGATCACGAGATTCGTGCGCGCGAACCAATCATGGAGCCCGATGCGCTGATCATTCAAGATTCCAGTCTAATCAAGCAGATTGACGTTTTCTCGGGACTCAAGACAGGGGGATTTGTCATCATTAACTCCAATGAATCCGCTGAGGATCTGCAGCTAGCGACAAAAATACTTGTCCCGCACACGACAGCAATCTTGCCCGCCACAGAACTTGCCATGATTCACCTTGGACGGCCGGTGCCGAACGCAGTATTACTCGGCGCATTTAGTGCACTCACTGGCCTGGTTTCCCTCCAGGCGGTTACAAATGCCATCGCCGAGAAATTTAAACCAAAGATCGCTGCAGGCAATGTTGCCGCTGCTACTGCGGCATACGAATATGTTATGAATCAGGTGGCCGCTCATGCTTAGACAAGTTGAAGGTTCAAAGGCAGTTGCAGATGCAGTCGCCGCCTGTAAGCCAGAAGTCATTTGCGCCTATCCAATAAGCCCTCAAACACATATCGTCGAAGGCCTAAGCAAATTGGTTAAAGATGGCACTTTGCAACACTGCGAGTTCATTAACGTCGAATCAGAGTTTGCTGCAATGTCTGTTGCGATCGGTGCAAGTGCAACAGGTGCCCGCACATACACCGCCACCGCAAGCCAAGGCCTACTTTTTATGGCCGAAGCCATTTACAACGCTTCGGGACTGGGTTTGCCAATCGTCATGACAGTTGCCAATCGAGCAATCGGGGGACCGATCAATATCTGGAACGATCACAGTGACTCGATGTCCCAGCGCGACTGCGGTTGGTTGCAGTTATATGCCGAAAATAATCAAGAGGCCGCCGACTTACATATTCAGGCTTATAGGATCGCCGAAGAGATGTCGATTCCCGTGATGGTCTGCATGGATGGATTTATATTGACTCACGCGTACGAGCAGGTCGATATCCCAACCACTGAAGAGGTTTCAGAGTTCTTACCACCATTTAAGCCGCGCCAAGTTTTGGATCCAATGGACCCGGTATCCATAGGGGCGATGGTCGGTCCCGAATCATTTACGGAAGTTAAATATTTGGCACACCAACGAATGATTGATTCAATCGCCAAGATTGAAGAGGTCGCTGATGATTTCGAGAAACAATTTGGTCGCAAAACCGGCGGTTTGCTTCGTTCATATCGAACCGAAGGAGCAGAAACAATTGTCTTGGCGCTTGGGTCAGTAATCGGCACCCTTAAAGATGTTGTTGACGAGTTGGATTTAGATGGTTACTCAATCGGTCTCGTTGGACTCACCTCCTTTAGACCATTTCCATTTGAAGCGGTGCGCACGGCGCTTCTGGGCGCTAAGCGAGTCATTATTCTTGAGAAAGCTTTTTCGACTGGAACAGGTGGAATTGTTACTCAAGATGTTGCCCGCGCAATAGAGGGACTCGGGTTAGAAGACCTCACTCTAATTGCGGGTCTTGGTGGCCGGCCGATCACGATTGCATCCCTTCGCTCATATTTGGTTGAAGCGATGGACGATCAAGTCGAACGGTTGACTTTCCTTGATCTTGAAACCGAGACCGTGACGCGTGAATTAGTCAAAGAAAG
>Ga0207933_1000074_pt1 | contig 97409 bp, 87 predicted proteins | sample NGESurdeep092012_4_FD_184488 | JGI IMG/M metagenome (GOLD analysis project Ga0207933, IMG submission 184488) | Arctic peat soil microbial communities from Barrow, Alaska - NGEE Surface sample F53-3 deep-092012 (SPAdes) | ecosystem: Environmental > Terrestrial > Soil > Wetlands > Peat ... | reverse complement strand
AGGAGGAAATGGGGTATTGGTTATTACTACCAAAAGGGGCGATGAAATGTCTGATAATATTGCATCTGTTGGAGTGCTATCTATTGCTCCAATGGGCTTTTACAAAGCAAGAAAGTTTTATTCACCAAAATATGATTATACTAATGAAAACTCAGAAAGGCCTGACCTACGCTCTACCATTTATTGGAACCCGAAAATAAAAACCGGTAAAGATGGCAATGCTTCGTTTGATTATTATAATGCCGATGGTACAGGAACCAACAAAGTAACCATTGAGGGTATTGATGATTATGGTAATATCGGAAGGTTGGTGTATAGGTATAAGGTAGAATAAATCAAATCATGAATCACATGGATTTCTGGAAATGTGATTTATTAAAATCCTGACTTCTTCAATTATTTTTTCCACTAACATATTTATTCCTTTTGACATAAAAGCGATAAGGTAACAATGCATCTGCGCCTGCACTCTCTACGCCAATTCTTTTGCTGATCCCGATATTTTCATTTTCAATTTTATAATTATCATCCAATAAATAAATTTCTTCATCAAGCAGGAACAAACCCGAATGATGCTTAAAAATACCAAGCGCTTTTCCTACATTGCCAGGGCCACGCGCCAGTGTTTTATCCAAAATTTTCTTATTGGTTCTTTTGAGCATTATATCAAGTCCGTTTAAAGGTTCTACCGCTCTTATTAAGACCGCATCGGGAATTTCTTTTTCGTTTGTAACAATATTAAGCATCTGGTGCATTCCATAACAAATATAAATGTAAGCCGTGCCGGCAGCGGAATACATGTGTTCGTTACGCGCTGTTCTTTTTCCTGCAAATGAATGTGAAGCTTTATCAATAATGCCAACGTAAGCTTCTGTTTCTACAATTCTTCCGGAAGTGATAATGCCATTAAAATTGGTAACAATTATTTTTCCTAATAATTCTCTTGCAATTTGTACCACATCTTTTCTGTTGTAAAAAGATAAAGGAACTTTCTTCATATTTATTTAAAAAATATCATTTATGATCTTCATGGCAAATTAAATTATATTTATTTGATAAGGGCTTTCAGAATTTAATAATGGTCTTGCATGGAATTTTGAGTTCTCCCGCTCAACTCTTAAATCTCCGCTTATTTACTAACTTAGCATTTCTCAAAAATAGGAATCGCTAAAGTTTCGATATTTACTTTAAATAATTAATTATGATAAGAACAGTATTAATCCCCGATAACAACGATCTACATTTATCAATACCTGATAATTACATTGGTAGAAAGATTGAAGTAATGTGTTATCCGGTTGATGAATTGGTTGAAGAAAATGAGTCAATACCTCTTAAATCAATGGCTACATTTAAGGGCGTTCTTTCTGTAGAAGAAGCAGATCAATTACAGGAATATGTAAAAAAATCAAGAGAAGAATGGGACAGGGATTTTTAATGGATACTAATATTGTTATAGACTATCTTGGAGATAAACTGCCCTTACCCGGTAGTTCCTTTATTGATAATCTTCCTGCAGTAATTTCTGTTATTACACGAATAGAAATTTTGGGATGGTATAATGCAACGCCTGAACAATTGTTTAAACTGCGGCCATTTATTCAGAATGCCATCATATATTCTCTTACCGAGCATTATATACAACAAACCATCTTATTAAGACAACAGCACAAAATAAAATTGCCAGATGCAATTATTGCAGCCACTGCTATGGTTGAAGATATTACTCTAATCACCCGCAATTCAGGTGATTTTAATAATATAAATGGTTTAAAATTGTTGAATCCATGGGAATTATAATGATAGTACCTCTATCTTAGATTTACAAAAGAAAGAGTTCAAAGCGATATAAATTTTTCTTTCAAAAAATAATTTCAATGATTTATTTGATCCCTTCTTTTTTATCTGAAAATGCGATTGAAACAATTCCGACTTATGTAATAGCTGCCGTAAAAAAATGTCAGGTAATTTTTGCAGAAAATGAAAGAACCGCACGCCGTTTTTTAAAAGCGATGGATAAAGAAATTCTAATTGATTATTTTGAATGGCATACAATTCATAAAGCAGAACAGGAATGCGTAAACGTTTTTAAACAAAAAATAAAAGAAGGAAAAAATATTGCTATCATCAGCGAAGCAGGCTGTCCGGGTATAGCAGATCCCGGTCAAATACTGGTATATGAAGCACAAAAATTAAATGTTGAAATAAAACCTTTGGTTGGACCAAGTTCTATTTTACTGGCGCTCATGGCCAGCGGATTTAACGGTCAGCATTTTAGTTTTTTGGGTTATCTTCCAATAGATCATACAGACAGGATTAAAAAAATAAAACAAATAGAAGAAGAATCTTCAAAGAGAAAATGCACACAAATATTTATTGAAACACCTTATCGCAATAATAAACTTTTTGAAACCATTTTACTCAATTGTAATTCTTCCACCGAGCTTTGCATCGCTGCCGAACTTACTTCTGCCAATGAATTTATCAAAACAAAAAGCATAGCTGATTGGAAAAAAGAGAAGATTGACCTGCATAAGAAACCGGTTATATTTTTATTAATGGCGTAGAGCAGTATCAGGCTGAAGGAGAAATAAGGAATAAAAAGTTGGGACTGCCTTTTCAGCAAACGTACAAATAAGATGGATCTCTGTTTTTTTAGAGATTTGTCAATTTTTAAAAAGTTGATAAATCTTGCTGTCACAGTAAACGAACACCCGCCTGACTTTGTCCCCGTCCGACCGGTCATCCGGGCGGGTTTCGGGCAGGAATAATTGAATTTCCGTTTTCTTAGAATCCTCCTTTGTCCGAAAGGGCTTGTGTATGAAAGAGAGAATTTGAATTTTTATAGCTCTGAAAAGCTATGAGCTTTTTGGTGAGATTTTAATTGATAGGGGCGATTAAAAGCCTCCTGCCTCACTTTGAAATAATCTGCCAATTTACGAATTACTTCTTTTGATAATCCTTTCTTATAATTGATAATTTCTGAAACATACCCTTTGCTCACACCTAATAAGCCAACAAGATCTTTAGGTTTTAATTTATGTTCTTCCATAAAAGACTGAAGCAAACGGATTGGATCAACATCATTAAAAACATTGTGTTTTTCATCCCACTTTTCAATAAGAAGAGTGAGTAAAGAAATCTCTTCCTTTGTGCCTTTTGTTTTGGGAGTTGAAAACACCAATTCTTCCAGTGTCTGGCAATATTCATCATACTGCTTTTCCGAAGTAATTACTTTGTATTTAAGTGTTTCCATTCAAAATTATTTAAAATACATTAATAGTAAATTGTTTTCCATCATTACAAATTTTATCATATTCCGCATGAGTACCTATCCAGCAAATGAAAAGATGTATTTCGGTTTCGCCGAAACCATACTTACAAATCATCCTAAACTTATTGCCACCTATATTAAAAACTATCCGAAATGAAGATTTCCCCAATAAATCGGCAGTTATAAATGTATTCTTTATATCGTTTGGAAAACTCCAATCTGCCTCTTTTATTTTTGCAAGCCAATCTTCAAAAGAACTCTTACCCGACGGATGCTGACTTATAAAATTTCGGATAGTTTTTTCTTTAATCAGGTGAATTCTCATAATTCTTATGTAAAGTTATTAAATGTTCACAAAAAGAGAACTTAAATTTTTTGGTCAAATATTAAGGCTAAAAATAAGAAGATATTAATAATAGCAACTACCAGTAATTCGGGCTATCAGGCATTTAACCCGGCATTCTTGTAATGTATTTTTCCATTTGTTTTACCTGGTCAACGATTTGCGGTGTGGTTGGTTTCAGTGCTTTTACTTTTCTAAAATACTCTTTTGCTGCACGGAATTCTCTTTTGTTGACCATGATAGACGAAAGTTGTAAGTAAGCAGCAGCTTCATTTTCCTTGTCAGGAAGTCCTGAGCGTATGGCCTGACGAATATAATTTTCAGCTTCCCTGATATTTCCTTTTTGCATCGCCAACATTCCCAATTGTAATTTATTAGCGCCTTCTGCTTCTTTCATCGGCATGCCGAGACTAAGGCTTTTCTTCATGTGCTTTTCGGCGCTATCATAATCCTGGTTTGCCATTGCAAGATTTCCTTTTAAAGTAAAATAAACGGAACGCACAGGTTTTATAAGCAGGCGTGGAAACCAGATAGAATCTATTACTTTTTGTGCGCCTTCCATATCCCCATCCTCCATATAACCTTGTATCAGTCGCATGGGTCCGAAAAGGAAATGGCCGACAATAAGTACCAGCGCAATCAAATACAGAACAAACGATTGCCAGAAACCGGCTTCAATATTGACAATAATACCCAACACTAAAAATAGTGCTCCGAGTAAAAGACGGTATTTGATAATAAAATTGAGAAACTTCATATACTTTTAATTATTTAATACAAACGTTTGTATTTAAGTAGTCCCGACAAGAATCGAACTTGTATCAAAAGTTTAGGAAACTTCTATTCTATCCATTGAACTACGGGACCATTTCCTATTCAAGGTCCGCATTGAACTACGGAGCCATTTAAAGGATGGCAAAATTAATGGAATTTTTTTTAAGGGAAATAGATGGGAAATTTGCAGAATAAACAAAAATTATGGCAATACTTTTTGAACCGATCAGGATAAGAGATATTACTTTAAAAAACAGGATTGTGGTTTCGCCGATGTGCCAATACTCGAGTGAGGATGGCTTTGCCAACAATTGGCATTTGGTACACCTTGGCTCACGTGCCGTTGGAGGAGCAGCGCTCGTTTTTACAGAAGCTACAGCCGTTTCGCCTGAAGGAAGAATTACACCTGACGACCTGGGAATCTGGAAAGATGAGCACATTGATTTTTTAAAAAGAATTACAGAGTTTATTAAAAAGAACGGCGCTGTTCCCGGAATACAACTGGCTCATGCCGGAAGAAAGGCAAGCCATGTAAGCCCATGGAAAGGAAGAAATCAATTAAAAGAAGACGAAGGAGGATGGCAAACACTGGCTCCGAGCGCAATTGCTTTCAAAGAGGACGAACAATCCCCTAAAGAAATGACTGTTGAGGAGATCCACCAACTTGTAAAGGATTTTGGAACTGCCTCCAAAAGAGCCATAGAAGCAGGTTTTCTGGTTTTTGAAATACATGGGGCGCATGGTTATCTGATCAATGAATTTTTATCTCCATCAAGCAATCACCGTAATGATGAATACGGTGGCTCGTTTGAAAACCGAATTAGGTTATTATTGGAAATTGTAACAGAAATCCGGAGTGTTATCAAATATGATCTGCCAATTTTTGTACGCATTTCTGCAACGGATTGGGTAGCCGGAGGTTGGGACGAAAATGATTCAGTAGATCTCGCAAAGATTTTAAAACAACATGAAGTAGACGTTATTGATTGTTCTTCCGGCGGAAATTCGCATGAACAAAAAATAAATGTTAAACCATTATACCAGGTTCCATTTTCTGAAAAAATAAAAAAGGAATCGGGAATTTTAACAGCCGCTGTTGGGATCATAACCTCAGCACAGGAAGCGGAACAAATACTTAAAGAACAAAAGGCAGATTTAATTATTATGGCGCGCCAATTTTTACGGGAGCCTTATTTCCCATTACATGCGGCAAAGCAATTAGAGGTTGATTTACCCTGGCCGGTTCAATACGAAAGAGCAAAATAAGTAAGCATCTAATTTTCAGTAAAGATCTTCACCATTGGCGCAAGGCAGATATAAATTTATTTTAAAAGCTCTTTTTATTAAGACTATTTTTCTATATTTAATAAGTAATTTCTTTTATAAAAACAGAACTTTTGAAATCTTCTTTCATTACAAAATTGCCATTCTTCCATTTACTGTATCCACACATTTGTATGGGATGCGGAAGCGATGTCATTGATCATGAGAATTTCCTTTGCCTGCATTGCATCCATGATTTACCGCATACTAATTTTGCGATTCACGCCAATAATCCCCTCGAAAAAAAATTCTGGGGAAGAATTGCTCTTACTTCTGCCATGAGTGAATTTTATTTCTCAAAAGGATCTGTTATTCAAAATATCGTGCACGAAATAAAATACAAAGGAAATAAAATTGCCGGGCAACATTTTGGAAATTTAATTGGAAAAAGTTTACTCAACAGTAATCGTTTCAATATTGATATAATCATTCCTCTTCCTTTATTTGAAAAAAAAGAAAAGATGCGTGGCTATAATCAATCGGAGATTATTTGCAATGGCATTGCCGAAATCATTAATAAACCGGTCATAAAAAATAATGTGATTAGAAAAGTATTTACAGAAACGCAAACAAAAAAACACCGTACCGAAAGATGGAAAAATGTTGAGAATACGTTTCAGGTAACTAATACAGTCGCTTTAGAGAACAAACATATTTTATTGGTAGATGATGTAGTTACTACCGGCGCTACACTTGAAGCCTGTGGTGTGGAAATTTTGAAAATAAAAAATACGCTGCTGAGTGTTGCCACACTTGCAATGGCTACCTCATAAATTGAACCGAAAAATATTTATTTCCTTTAATTAAAAACCAGGCTATTTACGAAAAACGCTACACTAATAAAACATTGGGTAATTTTAGTGAATCATTTCACTACCAAAATAGCTTTGCAATACTTTTGGTAAAATGATTCCTTTATCCGTCTGATTATTTTCAAGCAATGCAGCAACAATCCTGGGAAGCGCCAGTGAAGATCCATTTAATGAATGCACCAATTGTGTTTTTCCATCAGTCTTAAAACGGATCTTCATTCTGTTGGTTTGGAAAGATTCAAAATTGCTGACAGAACTTACTTCAAGCCATTTTTGCTGAGCAGCACTATAGACTTCAAAATCATAAGTGAGTGCAGAAGTAAAACTCATATCGCCGCCGCATAAACGCAAAATACGGTAAGGAAGATTTAATGACTGCAATAATTTTTCTACGTGCAAAAGCATTTCTTCCAACACTTCATAACTTTTTTCCGGATGTACCAATTGTACCAATTCCACTTTATCAAACTGATGAACGCGGTTTAATCCACGCACATCTTTTCCATAGCTTCCGGCTTCGCGGCGAAAACACGGAGTGTAAGCGGTCATCTTCACCGGTAATTCATTTTCTTTAATTATTTCATCACGGTAAATATTAGTAAGCGGCACTTCTGCTGTAGGAATCAAATAAAAATTATCTTCCGTAGCAAAGTACATTTGTCCTTCTTTATCAGGCAATTGACCGGTGCCGTACGCACTGGCTTCATTTACCATAAATGGTGGCTCGTATTCCATATAACCCGCTGCAGTATTATAATCCAGGAAGTATTGTATTAAACTACGTTGCAGTTTTGCCCCTTTATTTTTATAAAAAGGGAAACCCGCTCCGGTAACTTTATTTCCTAATTCAAAATTAATAAGGTCATACTTTTTGGCTAAATCCCAATGCGGAACGGCTCCGTCATAAAGTTGGGGTTTCTCTCCACCTTCTCTTACTATTTCATTTTCTTCAGGAGTTTTCCCTTCGGGAACAGTAGCGTGGGGAAGGTTGGGTAATTTTATTAAACTATCATAAAGGTTTTTTTCAACTGCAGATAATTTTTCGCTTACCGGTTGTAAATAAATTTTCATCGCAGCCACTTCCTGTTTTTTTTCTTCTGCCAATTCTTTTTTTCCGGAAGACATTAATTGCCCTATTTCTTTTGAAGCAGCATTTATTTTTGATTGCAATTCATCCAGTTCATATTGAAGTTTTTTTCTTTCATCATCAAGAGAAATAATTTTATCAACCAATGAAGTTTCTGTAAAATGCTTTTTTGCCAATCCTTTTAAAACTTTGTCCCTGTTTGCCTTTATAAAATTTACCTGTAACATTTCTGCTATTATTTTGTTTGCAAATATAGAAGGTTTCAGGTATTAGGTTTCGGGTATCAGGTTTCAGGTATCGGGTATCAGGTTTCAGGTTTCAGCAAGCAAAGGAATAACCTGAATTTTTAATTAACGAATCAATCAACGAATTAATTTTTTAATTTTTAATTTCGCGGCATGAATGCAAATGATGATATACAATCTCGTTGGTGGAAATTAGAAGAACAATTTCTTGAAAAATTTGGGAAAAAGCCAGATGTGGAAGCCATTTTATTTTTGATAGGAATCCAGGAACTGGGGAATTTTAAAACCACAAAGAAATTTAATAAAGAACAAAAGCAGGATCTCATGCATGTGGCCGTTTGTACTCTATTGAGTCAAAGCGGTTATTATAAAGTAGAAAATTATGATAAAGATGGCTGGCCGCATTTTGCACAATTGAAAGAATTACCGCATTTTAATATGATGGAGCAGGAAAATTTTTTAAAAGACCATATTTTACTTTACTTTGAAAATATTGGAAAACCATTCAAAAACTTTTAGATAAATGAAGAAACTTTTTTACGTTATTTCTTTTGTATTTTTTATTTCATGTACAGCCTCAAGACATTCCACAAATTCTAAAAATGAAAATGTATTTGTAAAAATAGAAACTGATTCTGGAACTATGGTTGCAAGACTTTACAACAAAACTCCATTAACCAAAGAAAATTTTGAAAAACAGGTAAAAAGGCATTTTTATGACGGGCTGCTATTTCATCGTGTTGTCAAAGGATTTATGATACAAGGAGGCGACCCTGACAGCAGAAATGCAAAGCTGGGACAGGTTTTAGGCGATGGAGGGTCAAAAAAAACGATCCCCGCAGAATTTGACACTTCGCTTTTTCACAAAAAAGGCGCGCTTGCAATGGCGAGGGAAGACAATGAGGTAAATCCTAAAAAAGCGAGCAGTTCTTCTCAATTTTATATTGTGGAAGGCAGGACTTTTACTAATCTTGAAATGAACAGAATTGAGGAACATTTTGGAATAAAAATCCCGGAAGATCACAGGGAAGTTTACCGCACCATTGGTGGCGCTCCATTCCTGGATATGAATTATACAGTTTTCGGTCAGGTAGTGAGCGGGCTGGGTGTAATTGATAAGATTGCAAGCGCTCCAAAAGATAAAAACGACAGGCCATTGCATGATATTAAAATGAAAATTACTCTCATGAAAAGAAGTGAGTACAGAAAGTATCTATAAAAATATTAATTTGCAACTCAATATTTCAGAATAAATTAAATAAAAGCTATGAATTTCCCTCCTGAATTAAAATATACCAAAGACCACGAATGGATCTCTGTAGATGGAGATATTGCTACCATCGGAATTACCGATTTTGCACAGCACGAATTGGGTGATATTGTATATGTAGATATTGATAGTAAGGACAAAAAACTGGTAGCCGAAGCAGTATTTGGAACAGTGGAGGCCGTAAAAACAGTAAGTGATCTTTTTTTGCCGGTTTCCGGTACTATTACTGAAATCAATCCAATACTTGGCAGCGAACCTGAAAAAGTAAATACAGATCCTTATGGCGATGGATGGATGGTAAAAATGAAATTAGATAATCGGGAAGATATAAATAAACTAATGGATGTAGAAGCTTACAAAAAGCTGGTTTCTTAGTCCTGATTTTGAAAAAATGGAACAGCAAAAAATTCCCTTCAAAAAGTTTTTGCCAGGCATTGCCTGGTTTTTTATTGTAGCAGTATTAACCCTTATGCCCGGGAGTGATATTCCAAAAGTGGGATGGCTTGACTCAATACAGAATTTTGATAAAATAGTACATGCAGGCTTGTTTGGGGGTTTAACTTTTCTGTTTTCACTTCCTTATTTTAAAATTAATTTTTCTTTTGTGCAAAAAAGGAATTATTTAATAAGAATTTCACTGGCAGCAATCATTTGGGGGATCACAGTAGAGTTCATTCAAAGATATATCCCCGGCCGCGATTTTGATTTGCTCGATTGGGCAGCCGATTCTGCGGGAGTACTGATTGCCTATTGGATCTGTATAAAAATCATGAAACATTTTAGCGGGAATTATTTACAGTAAAAGGACTTTTATTGAAGATTTCTGATCAGCCGTGAAGTTTCAGTATTTAATATGCCACTTTAAAACATTATAAAATTAATATAGCCTAAACTATTAAATTGCTATATTTGATGTCCTCATTTAAGCAAATCAAATAACTATAACATGAGCAAGTTAGAATTTGTCAAACACAATAAGGAACATGCAGGCAATGATTTTTTAAGGGTTACCAAATCTGCAAAAAAAATAAACGGACTGCTTAATGTCCTTAGATTTAAAGATAAAGACACACAGCAGATTATTGCTTATTGCCCTGCCCTTGATATAACAGGATATGGCGAGAATGAGAACAAGGCTTCTGAAATGCTTAAGTTTTCAATTCAGGATTTTTTTGATTATTTAATTGATTTATCCTCTAAGCAAATTGAAGTCGAATTAAGAGCAATCGGATGGAACCATGATAAATTACATAACAAAGAGTATTCTAAAGCCTATATAGATATTAACGGAGAATTAAAAAACTTTAATGCTGTTGATAATAAGGTTGAAATTTTAACCTTAGAAGCAGCATAAGTATAATGGGGAATTTCAGGCCACTTCCTACGAAATGTTGAGAAAAGTTTTTGACCAAAAACGGATTTAAATACAAACGTACAGAAGGTAGTCATGATTCATGGACTAAGCACGGTTATCGAATAATTCCAGTCTGGGGGAATGAAAAACAAATTCCGGCTTTTCACCTGAAAACCGGTTGTCGCACTATCGGCTGCAATCTCGAAGATCTTTATAAATGGGCGGATGTGAATTGCTAAGCAGTTTAAGCAGTAAATCAACTTTTATTTGAAGATTCCTGTTTTAATGACAAATGGATTTCTTCCAATCCTTTCTTCAGTTTTTCACAAAAATTAATCTCCTGTTAGGAATACTCTTTCATATTTCTTTCTCCTATATTTCCAACCTAATTTTATTATTTATACATTTGCCGGATGAAAAATGTTGACAACATGGAATACAATACCACACGAAACCATCTTACTATCAGGGAATATGGCCGTCATATTCAAAAGATGGCGGAGTATGTGATGACAATTGAAGACAAGGAAAAGCGTCAGAAAAACGCAAATGCGCTTGTAGAGCTTATGGGATTTTTAAATCCACATTTAAAAAACGTAGAGGATTTTCGGCATAAATTATGGGATCATCTTTTTTTAATTACTGACTTTAAACTGGAAGTAGAAAGCCCCTATCCAATTCCTACACGCGAAACTCTCAGGCCAAAACCAGACCCGATTCCTTATCCGAAAAGATATCCTAAATACAATCACCTGGGAAAAAATATTGAGATAATAATAGATAAAGCCTTAAGCGAAGAAGATCCTGAAAAACGACAGGGATTCGCTAATTCCATCGCCTATTATATGAAGCTGACTTACAGCAACTGGCATAAAGAATTGGTACATGATGATAATATTCAAACAGAATTATCTGCTATTACACAGGGCGAGCTCGAATTTAACAACCGCCCTTTTATAAAGCACCGCGTTGAAAATAATCGCGAAGAATTTGTCAGCGGCGGAAAATACCGGAAGAATTTCGGACAACGAAATAACCGAAATAACCAGGGCCGCGATAACAGGAATAATAGAAAGTTTGGAAAGAAAAGGTATTAAGAATTGAATGCCGAAAGATTCATAGTTCATAAAAAATATTTTCAAATTAATCAATACGTTTACCCTGGCATATCATAAATTGCCGGGGTTTTATTTTTAATTTATAGAAACAGAAATACTTCCATGGGATCATTCTATGTAACCGGCGGCAAAAAATTAAAAGGTACAATAACTCCACAAGGCGCAAAAAATGAAGCGCTGCAGGTAATTTCAGCCATTTTATTAACCGGCGAAAAAGTAACGATCCACAATATTCCTGACATTATAGATGTCAATCTTCAAATTCAATTATTGGAAGGATTGGGAGTATCAGTAGAAAGAACAGATCATAACACTTGGGTTTTCCAGGCCGATCATGTAGATATCAATTATTTAGTTTCTCCTTTGTTCAGAGAAAAAACAGGAAAATTGCGCGGCAGTGTCATGCTTGCCGGGCCTATGCTTTCACGTTTTAAAAAAGCATATATCCCAAAACCAGGAGGTGATAAAATTGGCCGTAGAAGATTGGATACTCATATTATGGGCTTCAAAAAACTGGGCGTTCAATTTGATTATGATACCGATGAATCCTTTTTTCATCTCCATGCTTCGGTATTAAAAGGAACTTTTATTTTACTTGATGAGCCAAGTGTAACGGGCACTGCAAACCTTGTGATGGCATCGATACTTGCAGATGGAATTACCACTATCTACAATGCAGCATGTGAGCCATATATTCAACAGCTTTGTAAAATGCTCAACAGCATGGGGGCAAAAATTTCAGGAATTGCCAGTAATATGCTGTCAATAGAAGGAGTGAAGGAATTACACGGAACTACACACACCATTCTTCCTGATATGATCGAAGTAGGCTCATTCATTGGGCTTGCCGCCATGACACAAAGCGATATCCTTATAAAAAATGCAGGCTTAAAACATCTTGGCGTTATCCCTGAAAGGTTTCAGCAATTAGGAATAAAAATGAATTTTTCGGGAGACGATATTCATATTCCTGAACAGGACATTTATGAAATAGAAACTTTTTTAGATAGTTCATTGCTCACTATTTCTGACCATCCATGGCCAGGACTTACGCCAGATCTGTTAAGTATTATTTTAGTAGTAGCCACCCAGGCAAAAGGAAGTCTTTTGATTCATCAGAAAATGTTTGAAAGCCGGTTGTTTTTTGTAGATAAAATAATTGAAATGGGCGGCCGTGTTGTTTTATGCGATCCTCACCGGGCAGTAGTTGTAGGCCTCGAAAGAAAATTTCCATTAAAAGGAATTGCTATGAGCAGTCCTGATATAAGGGCCGGCGTAGCTTTATTGATTGCAGCTTTGAGCGCTGAGGGAAACAGTATTATTCAAAATATTGAGCAGATAGACAGGGGTTACCAAAATATTGATGAAAGATTGAGAAGCTTAGGAGCAGAGATTGTGAGAGGCTAATTAGCTAATTAGTTGATTAGCCAATTAGCTAATTAGTTGATTAGCCAATTAGCTAATGAAAGGGTTAATTCGTTAATTAGTTTATTAGGACAAAAAAAATCCGTGCTAATTCGTGTAATCCGTGACAAAAAAAATTCGTGTTTCAAACAATGAGCAAACAATACAATAAAATAATTTTAATAACTGCACCATCAGGATCGGGAAAAACTTCTATTGTAAATCACCTGATGAAGAAATTTCCATCACTTGCATTTTCAGTTTCGGCGACCACTCGTGTACCGCGCAAAAACGAAAAAGAAGGAAAAGATTATTATTTTATTTCTGAAAATGAGTTTAAAGATAAAATTCATAATAAAGAATTTCTGGAATGGGAAATGGTGTATGAAGGGAAATATTATGGCACGCTTAAATCAGAAATTGAAAGAATCTGGGAAGGGAAAAAAATCCCGGTATTGGACATTGATGTACAGGGCGCCATACATGTGCAGCAGCAATATCCGGTGAATACGATAGCTATTTTTGTACAAGCGCCTTCAGTGAATGAATTAAAAAAAAGATTACAAACAAGAGGATCAGAAACTGAAGAATCGTTGCAGACCAGATTAACTAAATCAACCTACGAAATGACGTTTAGAAATCATTTTGAAAATATTATTATTAATGAAAAATTTGAGGAAGCGTGTAATGAAGTTGAGGAAATCATTGGTAAATTTCTTAAAGATTAAAATTGATTTGTTCATTTTCAATTTTATAAATTTGTAACATGGATTGGATTACAATTATTCCATTGATCCTCGCTATTCTTTTTCTTGGATTTTTTTCAGGGATAGAAACTGCGTTTATATCAGCTAATAAATTATCTATTGAACTAAGAAAAAAGCAGGGAAGCTACAGTGGTAGCAAGTGGTCTTCTTTTCTGGAAAACCCAGGCCGCTTCATGGTTACTCTTTTAATTATTTTTAATTTTCTTTTAGTTGTTTGCGTGCTATTATGGAACCATATTTTATCAGGCGTGTGGGAATTTTGGAATATAGATAATACCTATTTCATACTGGGTTCGCAAACTATCATTTTGGCTTTCATCCTCCTATTTATAGAATTTCTTTTTAAAGCATTTTTCAGAACAAAAGAAAATACCATTACGGGAGGCGGCTTTATTACATTCATTGTACAATTCTTTTACTACTTTTTTTCCTGGATGGCCCGCTATTTTGCAAACACGGCAGAATGGATTCTAAAATATTTTTTCAATGTAAAAATCCAGAGTAAAAAGGAGGCATTTATAAGAACAGAATTGAACTATTACGTTCAGCAATTAAAAATGAGCGATACTGATGAAAATTCAGAAATGAATGAGGACATCTTTGAAAATGTATTATCATTATCCGAAACCAAGGCACGCGAATGCCTGATACCACGAAAAGAAATTAAAGCCATCAATATTAATTCAACAATTGAGGATATCAAAAATCGCTTTATAGAAACCAGGCTAAGTAAGTTGGTCGTTTTTGAAAATAATATTGATAATGTAAAAGGCTACGTCCATCAACTGGATATGTTTAAAAATCCAGAAATCATTAGCGCAATTTTAATTCCCATTCCGGTAATTCCTGAGAGCATGAATGCAGCTGATCTCATTAATAAATTCACGAAAGAAAAAAAGAGTATTGCATGGGTAATTGATGAATTTGGCGGCACTGCCGGCATCGTAACTATGGAAGACGTTCTGGAAGAAATTTTCGGAGATATCTATGACGAATTTGATGTGCAGAAGGAATTAATAGATAAGCAAATCGCTCCAAACGAATATCTTTTCAGTGGTCGCCTGGAACTGGATTTTCTGATAGAAAGATATAATTTTAAATTTAGAAAAAATGAGGAGACCGAAACACTTTCAGGATATATTATTAATCTTCATGGATCTATTCCGCGTCAGAAAGACCGCATTATTCTTGACGATTATCAATTTGATATTTTGAAGGTAAGTGAAACAAGGATTGAAACATTAAAACTGAAAGTATTGAAATAAGTTCGTAGTTCGTTCAGCGCAAACAGTAAACAAAGAAATAAGAAGAATTCCTATTTAGCTGATTGAAGAATCATATAATAATAAGCTTAACCAAAGAAAATCTAAACATCAAACCTCTAATGCGAATTGCTGTTAACGCGATTTCTTTTATAAAACAACCTTCAGAAAATGATAAAAATTCTTATGAAGAAGTTATTTTACAATTAGCAATATCTCAACCAAAACATACTTTCATTTTTCTTTTTGACAAACCTCATCAACCAGAATTGGTTCTCCCTGAAAATGTAATTCCGGTAGCAGTGGGTCCGGAAGCAGATAGCCCGTTGAAATGGCGGATCTTGTACAATTTAAAAGTACCGGCTGTTTTAAAAAAATACAAAGCAGACGTTTTCATCAGCGAAAAATTTTGTTCTTTAAAAACCAAAATTCACCAATTATTAATATCGCCGGACCTTACTTTCATTCACCAACCTTCTTATGTAAATAAAAAGTTTCCCGATTTCTTTAAAAAATATACTCCTCGTTTTTTAAATAAAGCAGATGCCATCATTGTTCATTCCCTGTACGCAAAAAATGAGATCATTACCCGTTATAAAACAGATACACAAAAAATAAAGATCCATTATAATGTAGTCACAAAGCATTTCAAACCTTTGAACTATGCTGAAAAAGAATTAATCAAAGAAAAATATACAGACGGGAACGAATATTTTATCTACAAAGGAATTATAAGCCCGCAACAAAATTTAATAAATTTACTGAAAGCATTTTCTTTTTTTAAAAAAAGACAAAAAAGTACAATGCAATTGATCATTGCCGGAAATGCGGGAATAGATTATGAAACTTTTTTAGAATCATTAAGACTTTACAGGTTTCAGAAGGAAGTGAAAGTATGTAAGAATTTATCCGAGGATGAAACAGGAAGAATTACGGCAGCAGCTTATGCAATGGTATATATCCCTCTTTATGAGACTTCATCTGTTTCAACTTTGGAAGGCATGAAATGCGAAATACCGGTAATTACTTCTTCTACCGGCGCTATGCCTGAGTTTTGTGGCAATACAGCTTTATTTGCAGAGCCCGAAAATTTCAAAGACATCGCCGAAAAAATGATGCTGATCTTTAAAGACGAAAAATTAAGAAAGGAATTAATCGAAAAAGGAAATATACAGGTTACAAAATATATAGCTCAAAAAACACCAGGTATTTTATTTGAAACAATACAAAATCTTGTGAAAAAAAAATCCCTCAATTGAAGGGATTTTTTGAAATCAGTATACTACGTTTTTAATATTTTGCTCCTTCCCCGGGCTTTGGAATAGATTGACTTATAAATTCTCTCAGATCTTCATTGGCGGTAACGCGATCATCCTTGCGCATATACACCATGTGCCCGGTGCGAAAACCTTTCCAACTAATACGGTCTTTTAATTTACCGCTTGGATCCATTTGCCACAAACTGTATTTTGCATTAAAAAAATCACAGGCGCCATCATAATATCCTGATAGTACCATCAAATGCATAAAAGGATTTTGTGCCATAGCCTGTCTGAGGTTCTCTCCGGTACGGTCATTTTTTTCATCCCATGGCCAAACAGACCCAAACATATTGTATTTCAAATCTGTTTTATATTTTAATTCGTCTCTTAAATAAATATTCATAGCCGGGGTAAATGCATGCAGCCACGCAGTTAGTTCTGCATTGTAATCAGGAGAATCGCCCGCATCTTCGCGGTCTATACCTTTGTATCGGGAATCTAACCTGCCGATAGTAAATCCTTTATCGCGTAATAATTCTTTCCAGAAAAAATCGGCAGGGATAACTAAATTATGTTGTAAAATTACTGTTTCAGACAAACCGGAATAGCGGGACATTTTTGCTGCTATTGCCTCTTTTTGCGAATCCGTTAAAGTGCTTCCTTTTGCCAATGCAGGTATCAATTCATTGATCGTAAAGTTTTCAACTTCGGGCAACATGTCGGTCAAATCTTTGCTTTGTAAATCTGAAACAAGCGCTTTGTGATACCACGCAGTTGCGGCAAAATAAGGCAGCATCAAAGCTTCGCCTACAGGTCCGTCGCGCTTGATTCCCAAATCAGTTGGAGAAACCAGTACTACACCATCAAGATACATCCATTGAGCATTCTCCAATTCCAGTGCAAGCCCCGAAACCCTTGTGGTACCATAGCTTTCGCCAATAAGAAATTTAGGCGATGCCCAACGGTTGTTGCGTGTTACAAATGTATTGATCCATGAGGCGAGGTATTTAATATCTACATTTACACCAAAAAATTTGGAATCCGGAATGTCATCACTTACTTTTCTTGAATATCCTGTATTTACAGGATCAACATAAACTATATCGGCAACGTCCAAAATTGAATTGGAATTATCGTGCAAACCATAAGGCTCTACAGGATATCCTTCATCATCGGTGTTTAAAATTCTTGGTCCGGTAAAGCCGATTTCCATCCATACTGAGGGAGTGCCGGGACCACCATTGAATGAAATTACCAATGGGCGTGATGCCCTGTCTTTTACATCACTTCTTTCATAATAAGTATAAAATACGGAGGCTATCGGTTTTCCATTTTCATCCCAAATCGGCAGTGTGCCTGTTTTTGCAGTATATGGAACTACCTGGCCTTTTATGGTAATGGTATTTCTAGTGGTAACAGACGAATCTACAATTACCATTGGGTTTTGGTCCGCAGCTTTTTCATTTTTTGTTGATTCACTATTAGCTGATGATTTTTTCTGAGCGCTTAATTGAAGATTCAAACAGAAACAAATAAATAAAACCGACATTAGATTTTTCATGAATTCTTAGTTTAAGTTTTTAATTTTTAAGATCCTCAAAGGATTTGGTGATAGGCATTTGCAAAGGAAATAAATTTATAGACTTGCAATACAAAAAAAAGTATGAAAGGCAATATCAATTAAATAATTTGAAAACAAATTTTATGGGAACCTCATTTTACACTCATTTTCTCAACTTATACACCCTCACATAATCTATATAAAATTTTTGTGGAAAAATAGAATCATCAATTGGGCCACCCCAGTCTCCTCCAATTGCAGTATTGAGCAAAAGATAAAGAGGCTCTGTAAATGAAGCCGGGTAAGCTGTTGAAGGCACAGTAAAGTCTAAATAATAATGATCATCTACAAAAAGCTGAATCCTGTTTCCTCTTCGTTCCATACCGTAAACATGGAAATTTGTATGAAGGTCATCAAATAATAATTTACTTCCTTTGCTCAGGTTTTTTTTGGATTCTGTGGAAGTAGAATCCCACCAATGCAAAGTGCCCCACACCGTTTTTGGAATATGTCCTACAAATTCCATAATATCAATTTCACTACAGCGCGGCCAGCCCACTTCCGGCCCGTTTGCCCCCATCATCCATATTGCAGGCCAAATCCCTCTCCCTTCAGGAAGTTTTGCTCTCACTTCTATTCTTATCTTTCCTTTAAAAGAATGCTTCCCCAAAGTATTGATGCTCGCTGATGTATAAGCAGCATCTTTATAATTTTCTTTTTTTGATTCGATCACTAAATTTCCATCTTTTTCATAACAATTTTCAATCCTTGCTTTCGTATAAAATTGTTTTTCGTTATTGCGCACAAATCCTTCTTCATATCCCCATTTGGAGCTGTCGGGTAAGCCACTCCCATTAAACTCATCTTTCCAAAGCAACCTTCCCTTTTTACCTAACAGCTTATAATTGACCTGCTGCGCAGTGGCACAAGTGCATAAAAGAAATAAGACAAGTGGTGTGAAAATTCTTTTTAATTGCATTTTGAACAAGGAAATTAATTAACCAATTATTTTAATAATACAATATTTATTTCTTTTCGTATATTGATGCTTGTTATGTAAAACAAAAATTAATGATATTTCTTTTTTTACTGTAGTAAAAGAAGAAGGATTGATTTTTCTCTCACAACTTTTTCAACCTGAACAATTTTGTTTCATGGCTCAATACCTTTCCTTTCCAGCCTTTTTCTTTTTTGCCGATTACTTTATGCTGCCACAGATCCCTGATTTCATACTTACCTTCCAATCCCAGGTCACTGAAATTTATGGTGTATGTTTGCGTAGCATCAGTCCTGTTTAAAATAGCAATAGCCACATCACCATCTGCCAGCGGCTTTCCATGTCATCCAACCCATTGGCGGTGTGGGAGCAAGATCAATTTTTGAATCCGAATTGTTTTGCGCAGTGGCTTGAAAAATACTTATGCAAAGTAGAAGCACAATAATTGAAAACGTTTTTTTGGTCATTTCTACATTTTTTAATTATTAATATTTAACTTTCAAATCGAAATTAATTTTAAGGTTTGTCTGACCAGTATTATTCTCTGACTGGTTTTATTATTAATAGACAAATATCTCCAACGATAAAAAATACTTTTCAAATAATTAAAACCTATTATGAAATCAACTTTAAAAATATTAGCCTTCCTTTCCGCCATTTTTTTGTAGCAAGTAGATTAACATTCTTATTGAGGCAGTGTACATTATATTTCACTTTGCATTCTTAATAGCTTTCACCGCATTTGTTCTCTGCCTCGTATTAATATTAATTGACAGATACCTTTAAAACTAAAATAAGAATCCTCCTTAAAAGTTCGTTTACTGCACCATAATCTCATCTGCGAATAACCATGCAGGTTTTCCTTCTCCCGGGTGGCCTTTGGGGCAAACTCCTAAATTTTTTGCGCTTACGCGAATGTATCTTGCTTTCTGTAAAGAAAAATTCAGGGTAAAGTCTTTTATGATAAAACCTTTTTCATCTGGTGAAATTATATTTTTTACTGTTCCCAGGTCTGTAAAATTTTTCCCATCATTGGAAACTGAATATGTTACAGATTGTGGCAAAAAAATCCAGTCCTTATAATGTTGCAAACAACCAATGGTTATTCTCTGAATGTCAGTTTCTGTTCCCATATCTATTGTTGCAATCAAATCATTTCCTTCAAATCCATGCCAATACTTACTTAAATCATCAGTACCCCGCACGCCATCTGTTAATGTGTTAGGGCCATCAGCCAAATAATATTTGCTAACAGGATAAGTATAAGTTACATTTTTGCCAATGGCTTTATGCATCACGAATTTTTGCTCGTCAGGTTTTACACTCATTACTCTTCCATCCTCTACAATCACTGCTTTTATAGTAACGGAAGAGTCAATAGGAACAGGGCTTTCATATTGATTGCTTGTCACATCGGGATCACTGCCATCGGTAGTATAATAAATTTTAGAGCCGGGAATTTCAGAAGAAAGAACGACAAATAGTTTTTCATCCTGCGAAGAAGGTTTTATAGCAACTGTAAAATTTCCCGGGCAATAATTAAATCCTTTTTCGCCAAAAACTTTAAACTGATTTTGTAAACGGCTATAAAAATCATCATAGTTTTTTTCTTCTTTTGGAGTCCACACCACTTCAGATAATGCCAACATACGCGGCAATACCATGTACTCTACCTGCTGTACAGTTGGGATAAATTCTGTCCACAAATTTGCCTGCGCCCCAAGCACATATTTAGCATCAGTGGAATCCAATTCTTTTGGAACAGGATTATAATCATATACCATTTTTAAGGTGTTAAATCCTCCAATAGCTTCTGGTTCTCCTGTAGGCCCCGCCTGGTAATGATCAAAATAAAGAGGCGTACCCGGCGTCATTACCACATCATGATGCATCTGTGCTGCCTTAATGCCACCGTCTTCACCACGCCAGCTCATCACAGTAGCTTCAGGCGCTAAACCACCTTCCAGGATTTCATCCCAACCGATTAATTTTCTGTGATGCGCTATCAAAAACTTTTCTATTCGTTGAATAAAATAACTCTGCAACTGATCTTCACTTGTATCTCCCAGTTTCTTCATTAAAGCCTGGCACCTGGGATCATTTTTCCAGGGCGTTTTATCAACCTCATCGCCACCTACATGAATGTATTTGGAAGGAAATAATTGCATCACTTCAGTAAGCACATTTTCTAAAAAAGTAAACACGCTATCATTGGAAACATCATAAACCGATTGAATGCCGGAAGGATATATTCCACCAGTGATGGTCAATTGAGGTTGTTGTGTGCATGACAACCACGGATAAGCAGCAATAGCAGCGGCAGAATGTCCTGGCATTTCTATTTCAGGAACGATCGTGATATTTCTTTCTTTTGCATAAGCAACTATATCGCGGATCTGTTGCTGCGTATAATATCCTCCATAATTGGTTTCTTCACCGGGCTGTGTTGGCTTACATTCGCTCCAGGGAATACCAGTTCTATCTGCACGCCATGCGCCCACGGATGTAAGTTTCGGATATTTTTTTATTTCTATTCTCCATCCCTGGTCGTCAGTTAAGTGCCAATGAAAAGTATTGAATTTATAAGCCGCCATCAGATCAATATATTCTTTTACAAGGTCGGGACCAAAAAAATGACGGCAAACATCCAGGTGCATTCCGCGCCACTTAAAACGCGGGTAATCGGTAATCTTCATACATGGCACTTGCAATGCAGCATTGGTGCGTATCTGAGGCAATGTTTGAAAAAGAGATCGCATTCCATAAACAATTCCTGTTTTTGTATTGGCGATAATTTTTATAGTAGAGGGAGTTACATCCAAAAGATAACCTTCGTCTCCAATTGTTGCTGTTTTTTTAATTTCAAGAACAATGGATTTACTCTTTTTTGTATTAAAAGGTAATACATCCCCGGAAATATTTTTTATAAATGCATTCAAAAAATCAGCAGCATGGCGAAGCTCACTTTCTTTGGTATTAAAAACGATGGCAGTATTTCTGTCAATTATAAAATGTCCATCCTGTACTGAAAGGCTTACGGGTTGCGGGATGATGTTTACCGGTTGTTGCGCTATTCCTAAAAAAGGGAAAAGTGAAAAGAGGATAAAAAAGAGTTTTTTGTTCATAGTTTTTGTTCGATTTATCTTATTATTTTATTATTCTATTATTTTATTGCTAAGTTGCTCAGTAAATCAACTAATAATCGGAATTTCTATTTTAAATGGGAGCACCTGATACCTCAAACCTGATATCTCATACCTTAGTCAATGAAACAACACATCTCCCGGAATCGCTTCTTTTTCTCCATTACCATTTTTCCAGAAAACTTTTAATTCATTACCGCCGCCATCAAAATAAACCACTTTTATTTTATGGAATCCGTGTTTCAAAGCTGCATCTCCAAAGGCTTCCACCGCTCCATGTGCGCCATCATTATTCACAATTTCTTCGCCATCAATAAATAATTTACTGCCATCATCTGAAAGAGTTGAAAAATTGTAAACGCCCTCATTATTTATTTTGATATACCCATCAAATTGCAACGCATATTTTTCTTCACGCTGTTTTACTTTTTCAGAAATAACATCGGTTACGCCTTCTTTTTTTACAGGAGAAGTTTGAATAGATTCCAAACTAATTTTTCCTTCCGGCTCATAATATTTCCATGAAATTCCGGGTTTAAGATTTTTTATTTTTTCAGGTTTCATCCAGTGATACACTTTCACTTCTTCTGTTGAAACATTGGATGGTAAAGCATTTGGAACAAATGAAACTGCTTTTATAACAGATGTTTTGTTGATAGAAAATGGCTTGGAATATAAATCGGAATTATTTGTTGGTTCACTGCCATCAATAGTATAATAAACCGGTGAATCGTTATTTTTTTCAAAAGAAATAACTGGGTTTAAAGAATTTTTTTGATAAGAAATATTTATTTCCGGTTTGTGTGCAAATTCCCCAAAGTTTGCAATTTTCATTACATAAGCATAAGGCGCTTTCATTTTATTGGGATCATAATCCGGTAAAGAAACAATCACATTATTTCCTTGCTGTTGCCATTGAAGATTTTCTTTTGTTGATAGAAAACTGATAACCGTTCCGGTTGGTAATTGCACATCTTTTAATACAATCTTTTTATCAGAAGGATATTTAGGAAAAATAGCGTACAATGAATTGGTTGTTGGATTATAAGTATAGAATATTTCTTTTACGGCATAGCCGGAATCGGGATCAACAGTGATCTTCAGCAGCAGATCATTGTCACCTTTTTTTGCTTTATAGTTTCTGTTTCCTTCACTCCATTGTGAAGAAGTTTTCCATCTCACAGTATTATAAATTGCTTCGGAATTAATGTGCATCCAGGCACCTATTTGTAACAATCTTTCCTGCATGATCGGAGGAATTTTTCCATGTGCGTCGGGGCCTATGTCCAATAAAAAGTTTCCACCGCGGCTTACTATATCTATTAGTTGCAACACCAATGATTGGGCAGAATTATAATCCCACGCATCTTCATTTCGATTGTATCCATAGCTTGCCCCCATTCCGCGGCTTTCTTCCCATGGATGGTCTTCAAAATCCACATCGGGCTGGTATTCCGGCGTATATACTTCGCCGTGATGGAAACGCACGCCACTGCCCCACCGATCATAAGTTACGATGGTATTTTTGACAGGGCTGTCGTTATAAAGCCAAGCCAGGAATTCCTGCGATTTCCATGTAGATGCCGGTGCATCCCATCCTCCATCAGTCCACAAAACATCTGGTTTATAATTATTAATCAGTTCCTTCATTTGCGGCCACATGTGATCTGATACATATTTTTTTCTATCGCTTAGCCACAATGGATTGTACCATTCATAAAGAGAATAATACAAACCGGGATGTACAGTCGTTTTCCTGATTGCTGTAAAAAGCTCACCCAACAAATCTTTGTGAGGGCCTGCCGTTACCGCATTCCATGGGAAGCCCCAATCCCTGTCCGCCTCTTTACTCGGCCATAAACAAAATCCATCGTGATGCTTGGAAGTCAATACAACATATTTAGCGCCCGATTTTTCTATCAGCTTTGCCCACTCATCGGGATTAAATAATTCTGCATGAAAATCATTTACCAAATCATAATAATGTCGATCACCAAAATTTTCTTTTTGATATTTTATTCTTGCAGAGTCGCCGCTTCGCAAACCATTCTCATACCATTCAGCATAATCGCCTTTTTTAGAATACCCGGGAACAGAATAAACGCCCCAGTGAATGAATATGCCGAACTTACCATTGAGCCACCATTGAGGCACTGGCCTGGTGTCCAAAGATTCCCATGTAGGTTTGTATTGCGCAAAAATATTTTGAAAAAAGAAAAAAGAAAAAAAGAAAAAAAGAGTTCGGAGAATGAGAGGTAATTTCTTTTTCATTTTTGGAATTTAGAAGAGGAAAGTTACAAAAGAAAGGAGAACTTAGGTGTTTGATTTTTATCCTTCAATTGGTGTGTATTACCATGAAATGGGACGTAAAAAAAAACACAAGATTCCATTTAATTAAAAAATAGAAATCTAAATTATTTATTTGTTTACTGCTGTGAATTTTAATCCCCGTCTGAACATTTTTATCACGACAGACTTTACAAAATAATTCGTGCTAATTCCCCGCCTGAACGGCTTCAGTTGGACAGGATGTAATTAGTGGCAATAAAACTGCGAAAAACTGTATGATCTGTGGCTACAAAAAATTATTATGTTCCATCCAAATTCTCAAAACATCCATCCAGTTATCTTTCTTTTCCAGGAGATGAGTTCCAAAGCCATGCCCGCCATTTTGATAAATATGCATTTCAGCAGGGACGTGATTTTTTAATAAGGCCTCATAATATTTTATACTGTTTTCAGGATTTACGGTATTATCATCTCCCGCAAGAACCAAAAATGTGGGTGGTGTATTTTTTGTAACCTGCAATTCGTTGGAAAAATTTTTCATCAAATCTTCGGAGGGTCTTTTTCCTAACAGGTTTTCCTGGCTTCCCTTGTGTGTCAATGAATTCATCATGCTGATTACAGGATAAGCAAGAATGGAGAAATCCGGACGCAGTGAAATGTGATTTGGATTTGAAATGTACTCTTTATCAAAGTGGGTTGAGGCAGTTGCTGCTAAATTTCCGCCGGCTGAAAATCCCATGATTCCAATCTTTTGGGGATCTGTATTCAATTTCACAGAATTTTCTCTTACAAATTGAATCGCCCTTTGCGCATCTTCAATTGGCCCTACCGATTTATCTTTCATGATTTCATCACTTGGCAAACGATATTTTAAGACGATAGCTGTAACGCCCCAACTGTTTAAGATTTGCGCAACTGTTGTTCCTTCCAGGTTGTAAGCAAGGATCGAATATCCTCCACCCGGACAGATGATAATCGCTGCATTTTTTCCTGAAGATTTCTCCGGTTGAAAAATAGTAATCTCAGGAACAGACACCTTACTGATCCTAATAGTACCATCACTTCCGGTATCTGCCTTTTCTTTATAATCAGCAGCAGGCTTACTGTTTGGAACCTCTTTGTATAAAGGAATGGTTGTCTGAGCTTTTGAAATATTTGATAACATAGAAAATAGAAATATAAAAAATACATGTTTTAATTTCACAGGGGAAAGTTTACTTTTTAAATATAATGGATGCATTTGTGATATTTTATAAACGAATTTTTTAATTTTTCTACAAAATAGCATTATTTTTTTGCTTACATATACATGAAGTTACCCCGAAGTGAATTATGAATTCATCTCAGGTTTTAGTTATTACTTGAATGCTTTTTTACTAACATGAATTTAAAATCATTAAGGTTTGTTCCTGCACTATTTTCTTGATAATTTAATGTTGCATCAAGTGCCTTAATCGAAGTGTTCGGATTGGGTAATTTGAAATGTCCTTTTCTATAAAAAAATGATACCCTTTTTTCTCAGAACGTATGCTTAGCTGTTCACCTAGAAAAATAGTAGGAATAGCGACCACTTCGTACCATAAAATTAAGGCTGAGTAAACAATTAATCCAAATGCAATTATATTGACATCATCTACGCCAAGACTTTGTGGTTGAATCATTAAGGCTCCCACCCCAAGTGTAGCCAACCCGGTGCCACCAAGAATTATTGAAGTAATTTTCAAATTTCGTCTCCAAAGACCAATGCTGGAAATGTCCGTTAAATTAATTGTAATTATATCCTTCTTGTGGAACGGCAGCAGTTGAATTTGAGTATCATTATTAATAAGCAATCTCCCTTTGGCTTTTAATATATTCCCGCTATCGCGGTAAACAATTTTAAGCGGTTCGCCATTTTCATACTTGTGTACGTGCTTGTTGTTTTTTGCCACTAAAGTTAAATCGCTATTAACAAGTAAGTAGTCTTCCTTTTTTTGTGCATAGCCATTCAATAAATAAAAAATCATGCAGAGGGTGAGTAGTAGTTTCATATTAGGTCGTTTTAGTAATATCCCCGCAAGATAAGTTTTAAATATTTTTTTTATATCCCAGTAGGTTTATATTTAACGATCCAAAACAAAAGGGAATCTGTTGAAGAAAACTATAAAGGAGTCTTTCACATGCCATAGAGATTGTAAAGCCCAATAAATGTGTTCATGAAAAATTTAATTTCATATCCTTGGTGCTACCACATTAAGAAGTACAAAAAAAAGTGAGCAAATAGAATATGAATATAGCTAACCGATCGCCCTGTCCAAATGCACATATCCACCATCCACATGTATGAGCTGCCCTGTGGTATGACTTGATCTGTCTGATAAAAGAAAAACCACCATGTTCGCTATTTCTTCTGATGTTGTCATCCTCTTTTCAAATGGAATTTTCTCAGTTATGGATTTCAATTTTTCTTCAGGATGATCAAATGTTTTTATCCATGTATTATATAAAGGCGTGTAGCATTCTGCAACAATAACTGCATTCACTCGAATTGAATAGGGTAATAATTCAACCGCCCATTCTCTTGTCAATGCATTTCTTCCGCCATTGGATGCTGCATACGCAGAAGTATTACCCTGACCGGTTTCAGCTGTTTTAGAACTGATGTTCACTATGGCACCTTTTGATTGTTTCAGATATGGCAATGCATGATGAGCCATTAGATAATAATGAATTAAATTTTTATGCAGTGAAGCAACAAATTGTTCATAATTCCCTTTTTCCAAACCTACACCATCATTCACGCCTGCATTATTTACCAATCCGTCAATACGATTAAATTTCTCAACAATTTTCTTTACCGCATTTTCACATTCGTCCGGTTTCGTTAATTCGGCCACCACTTGGAATCCTTTGCCGTCAATGTTTTCAAGTGTTTTTAGATTATCTGCTTCTTTTCTTCCCACTATTACAGGAACAGCATTTTCTGCGGCAAGCGCTTTTACAATTCCTTCACCTATTCCCTTGGCACCACCGGTTACAATGATTATTTTTTTGTCGAGATTGAGATTCATGGTGAGCTTGATTTAGATTGAGTGAGATCGATTTAGATTGAATGAGATTGTTATTCTTTTAAATTATAAAATTCAATTGCATTTTTTGTAAAAACTCTTTCTTTTTCTTCATGCGAATAGTTATGCATATAGTTTCCCAGAAGGTTTTTCCATTTAGTGTAAGTACCGCTAACGAGCATTACCGGCCAATCGCTCCCAAATAATAATCTTTCAGTTCCAAAACATTCGAAAACACAATCCAAATAAGGATAAAAATCCTTTTCTTTCCATGTATGCCAGGCAGCCTCAGTGGTTAATCCCGAAATTTTACAAGACACATTTTCGTTTTTTGAAATTTCTTGAATTCCTTTTTTCCATTCATCAATTTTTTTATCTTTTATCATCGGCTTGGCACAATGATCTATAATGAATTTTTGTTCGGGAAATTTATTTACAAATTCAATTGCTTCCTTCAATTGATGTTGATAAATAAGAACATCATAAGTAAACTCAAAATTCTTTAGCAATTTAATACCATTCAGAAATTTCTCATTTCGCAAAAAACCTTTAGGTTCGGCCTGAACAATGTGTCGGAAGCCTTTGATAATTGGGGACTGTGAATAGTAAAGCAACTTATTTTCTATGTTTTCATTTTGCAGATCTACCCAGGCCACAATACCTTTTATTTCCGGATTTTTCTTGGCAAGCTCAATTAAAAATTTAGTTTCATTTTCACTTTGATCAGCCTGGACCGCAACAATTCCTTCCATCCCATTCTGGTCGAGTTCGGACTTCAAATGTTGAAGAAGGAAATCTCTTTGCAATATTTTCATCTCATCATTTATCCATGCATCCTTTACTTTATCATAATTCCAGAAATGTACGTGAGTATCTATCATTGATATTCTACCTTTAGTAAATAAAAGCTAAAAATTTTCCAATATACTTTGTATTTGATTTTTTAATTGAGGAAGAAAATTTTCTTTAATATGCCATACCATTTGAAAGTCAATTCCCATATAATCATGAACGATTCTATTACGAAACCCTCGTATTCTATGCCAATCGACTGAAAGGTATTCATCCTTTATATCTTCTGATAAACGATTGGCAGCTTCACCAATAATTTCAAAATTTCGAATAACAGCATCTGATGTTTTACTATCACTTGAGAACTCATCGAAGGACATTTGGTTTGTATATTCGTTGATTTTATCAACACTATGCAATATGTCTTCCAATAATAAACGTGGACTTCTTTTAGACATAAATCAATTCAGATTGGATAGCATTAAAGTATTTAGGTTTTATTCCTTTCCTGGAAACCAAATCCACTTTCCTTTTTAATTTAGCTTCTAATTCTTCCGCAAGATCAATGAATTCAATACCAATTGGTCGGCTAAAATCTACCATTATATCAATGTCGCTTTCAGGCGAGAAATCATTTCTGACCACAGAGCCAAACAAACCCAATTCACTTATATGATACTTTGATATAAGAGAAGGTTTTAATAATTTCAACTGCTTTTGTATGGACAATAAATCTTTCCTCATAAAATCAAAGATAGAAGAATTATTTTGCCCAATTCTTTACGGCTTGTTTTTGCGTTCCCAGTCCATCAATTCCTAATTCCACCACATCTCCAGCTTTTAAATAGACAGGCGGATTAAACCCAAGTCCCACACCGGCTGGTGTCCCCGTAGAAATAATATCTCCCGGCAATAATGTCATAAACTGACTGATGTAAGAAATCAAAAAAGGCACTTTAAATATTAAATCATCTGTATTAGAGTCCTGCATTTTCTTACCATTAACGTTCAGCCATAAACGCAAATTATTTTCATTTTTAATTTAATCTTTCGTTGCCAACCAGGGACCAAGAGGTGCGAAGGTATCGCAGCTCTTTCCTTTTACCCATTGACCTCCTCTTTCTATCTGGAATTCTCTTTCACTCACATCATTGTGTAAACAATATCCTGCTACATAATCCATCGCTTCCGATTCTTCCACATAACTGGCTCTTTTACCTATAACTACCGCCAGCTCTACTTCCCAATCTGTTTTAACTGAGTTTTTAGGAATCACAATATCATCGTTTGGCCCCGAAACGGAAGTGGTGGCTTTGAAAAATATGATAGGCTCTTTAGGTACAGCCGCATTGGTTTCCTTAGCATGCTTTGCATAATTCAACCCAATGCAAATAACCTTTGAAGATTTGTGCACCGGGCAACCCAATCTTTGTGTTCTATTAATTTCAGGCAATTTATTTTCTGCTGAAATTTTCTTTAACTGACTGATGCCATCCTTTGCAAAAAAATCTTCATCATAATCTTTTATGAATGATGATACATCGTACCATTTATTATCAATAATAATTCCCGGTTTTTCTTTACCTGGTTGTCCGAAGCGTATTAATTTCATATTTGGTTTTTATTTTTTTTAAAAATTGTTTTTCTCTGATGTCTCCAGGATTCTTCATAGGATCCCTTCGCGCCTTTGCACAGTAAACAAAGAAATAAGTTCTTTTTCTATTTTTGTTTTCAGAAGGGATTTTATATTCTTCCATTCATTTCTTTTTCAATTTTAATTTATCCATTAATGAAATATCCATCTTAGAAAAGGCAAACCATTTCTTACCTAAATCTTTTAAAGAAGCACCAATGTGGTACAAGTCTTTATCGTCAGTCATTAAAAACCGATCATGTGCATCTTTAAATTCTTCAATAATTACCGGTTCATATTGAGCATTGAATTTTAGATGATCCAGAGTAAGCTGCTTACTGATGTTTTTGTTATAAATGATTACGCTTACATTTTTTCTTCGCTTACTGAAAAGTGTAAGTACCGTGTCATCAATATAATTATCTATCAGCAAAATGGAAGTTTGTGCTTTGCGAATAATATCCGCTACAAATTTATAGGCGTCAAATATTTGCCCGTCGTAGAAAATACCTTGCGAAGGTTCATTATTTTTTTGTTGCAAAGCATCAAAAATTATTTCAAATTTTTTGTCTGTTTCTATTTGTTTGTACTCCAACCCGTTTAGCCGCTGAAAAATACCGCTATGGTCGGAAATGATTTTACGCATTTGCACAAAAGCCTGCATAATCTGTATGCTTACTTTTACAGCGGTTTCACTGCGCAATATTGCCGAGAGCATAGCTACGCTTTGCTCAGAGAAAGCGTAGGGTAAAGCGGACGAATGTTTCAGATTTTCGAACCGGTCACAATTTGTGACCAGTTCATCTTTTTCATTATATGTTAACCAAAAGCGAAAGACCTCTGGAAAACGTGATATATTTCTTTTAACTGATTGATTTAAAACTTTAGTTTCAACGTTATATAATTCGGCTAAATCACCATCAATCATCACCGGCATGCCTCGAATGGTAAATATCCTATTTTCAACAATAGTTTGTGTAATTAATTTTTTTTTATCAGGCATTTTATCTGTTCATTTTATCATTTTATGATTTGAGATTTAACCCAATAGAACTAGTCGCAAATTGCGACCGGTTCTCAGTTATATATTTCTAAAACATCGATGTTTGCCGCAAATAGCTTTTCCGCTATTTCGTTTCAATTTGAATAATGGTATCCACATTATCTAATGCAATTCCATCAAGATTGATCGTCACATCATTTTTATTCTGCTTGAATTTCACCTTCTGATCTTTGCCCATCAATTGACAACTTTTTATTTTTCCCTGAATTCCTGAAATAATTATTGGCTGAGTTGAGTCTTTTAAAATATGCACATATACTTTTTTATCTTTTGAAGTTACAACTCCCCAATCCTGCGGCGGCATGATGTCTCCTCTTGTGCCATAAATGCTTTCACCATATTTATGCATCCATTTCCCTATTTCTTTTAAAGTATCTCTGAATTCCTGCTGAATAATTCCATTCGGTTGTGGCCCTACATTCAATAAAAAATTGGCATTACGTCCCGCATCATTTACAAGATAATGGATCAATGTTTTCACCGATTTATAATTATCATCTTTAATGTTGAATCCCCAGGAGCCATTCATAGTTTCACAGGTTTCTAAAGGCAACTGTTCAGATACTTTTTGAAAACTCAATCCTGATTTATTTTGTCCCGGAAGATCCTTTTCAAACATCTGAAAATCTTCACCGGGAAAAGGAGTAAGGTGATGATTATTGCCAATTAAACATTGGGGTTGCAGTTTATGAATGAGCGCATAAATTTCAGGTAAATGCCAGTCCACTCTCGGACTTCGGTCTTTGGCTCCTTCAGGCGCTGTCTGATCCCAATACCCATCAAACCAAATTCCATCTATTTTCCCATAATTGGTCAATAATTCAGTTAATTGATTTTCCATGAATTTTATATAATCGTTCCAGTTGCCATGCACTGTGCGGCCAGTGCCCTGGCCGGTTCTGCCCGTCCACCATGAATAATCTTTACGACGCCAGTCGAGCAACGAATAATATAAAAATATTTTCATTCCCTGTTTATGACATTCATCAACGATCATTTTTACAACATCTTTGTGATACGGCGTATTCATGATATTAAAATCAGAATATTTGGTATTCCACATGCTAAAGCCATCGTGGTGACGCGTGATTAAAGTAATGTATTTCATTCCCGCGTTTTTTGCCATGCTCACCCAGGCGTGCGCATCAAATTGAGTAGGATTGAAAAAATGCATCAGCCTGGTGTAATCTTTTACCGAAATATTTTGATTGTTCATCACCCATTCTGCATCACCGAGAATACTGAAAACTCCCCAGTGAATAAACAGACCGAACTTATCATTCTGGAACCGACTCCGCGCTGCAATATTTTCCGGGGTTGGAGTATACGTTTGTGCATAACTGTTAGTGATAGCTATTACAGTAAACAAACAAATAAAGAGTTTCTTCATTTTTAATAATTTAAGTATTTAATTTTAAAACGTTTGTGCATTAATGTTAGTAAACAAACACCCGCCTGACTAAGTCATTCGGGCAGGAATAAAGAGTTTCTTCATTTTTAATAATTAAGTATTTAATTTTAAAAATCCACCGTCTATCGGGTAATCCGTTCCTGTAATAAATGATGCCTCATCACTGCATAAATATAAAGCTAAAGCGGCTACCTCTTCAGGCTTTGCCATTCTGCCAATGGGTTGTGTTTTTGATAATTTTTCAAACATTTCTTTTTCTTTTCCGGGATAATTCTTTTGTAAAAAACCATCTACAAATGGTGTATGCACTCTCGCTGGTGAAATGGAATTGCATCGTATATTTTCACTGATATAATCTTTGGCGACAGATAATGTCATCGCAGCCACAGCGCCCTTTGCCATTGAATAAGCAAACCTGTCTGAAAGCCCCGACCACGCTGCAATAGAAGCCATGTTGACAATAACGCCACTACCATTCTTTTTCATTAAAGGAATAGAAGCGTAAAGGCAATTATAAACTCCTTTTACATTTACACTTACAATCCTGTCAAAGTCCTGTTCGCTGGTAGTATCTGCTTTTCCTATATGAGCAATGCCGGCATTATTTACCAGGATATCATGCGCGCCAATCTCTTCAAAAGTTTTAATCACTTCTTTTTGATTGGCAACATTACATGCGTATGAAAAAACTTTGTCGTCATTTGATTTAATTTCATCAACAGATGATTTTGCGCTTTCTTCGCTCAGTTCGATGATATGAATTTCAGCGCCCTGCTTTGCAAATAAGACTGCGATGGCTTTTCCAATTCCGCTGCCGGCGCCGGTTATAACTGCTTTTTTATTTTTTAAAGAGAACATGGTTTATAGGTTAATTTGTTTATTTGTTTATTTGTTTATTAGTTTATTAGTTTGTTAGTGCTGGATAAGCATTCTGCTTATCGGGCAACCGCAAGGGTTGCCCCTACAACGAAACGCCTCTTTTCCACGGAATAAAATCATCCTGGTTTAACTGAACAGCTTTCGGTATTATTTGTCCGCTGGCTGCCTTGATACAATATTCCAGAATTTCTTCACCCATTTGTTCTATCGTCTTTTCCCCATCAATTACCGCGCCTGTATCAATATCAATAATATCATGCATTCTTTTTGCCAGCTTTGAATTGGTTGCTAACTTAATTGTAGGACACACAGGATTACCTGTAGGTGTTCCCAATCCTGTTGTAAATAAAATCAATGTAGCGCCTGCAGCTGCTTTTCCTGTGGTGGCTTCCACATCATTTCCGGGTGTGCATACAAGGCTCAAACCTGCTTTGGTAGCTGGTTCTGTATAATCCAACACATCTACTACAGGAGAAGTGCCACCTTTTTTCGCAGCTCCTGCAGATTTCATGGCATCAGTAATTAACCCATCTTTGATATTTCCGGGAGAAGGATTCATGTAGAAACCTGAACCCACAGCATGTGCCTGCGCATCATAAGTTTGCATAAGATGAATAAATTTATTGGCGGTCTTTTCATCTTCACATCTGTCTATCAGGTTTTGTTCCACCCCACACAATTCAGGAAACTCTGCCAATAAAACTTTTGCGCCTAACGCTACCAAAAGATCGGCAGTATATCCCACCGAAGGATTTGCAGAAATACCGCTAAAACCATCGCTGCCACCACATTTTACACCAACAGTTAATTTACTCAATGGCGCCGGTTTTCTTTCCTGCTTATTTACTTCTACTAAATTTTTGAAGGTTTCACGAATAGCAAGCGCTATCATTTTCTCTTCATTTTGTATTTGCTGTTGTTGATAAATTAAAAGTGGTTTATCAAATTCCGGATTGTGTTTCTTAATATCATCTACCAAATTACTTACCTGCAAATGCTGACATCCGAGGCTTAAAACTGTTACTCCTGCTACATTTGGATGATCTGCGTAGGCAGCAAGTAATTTTCCTAATACAGAAGAGTCATCTCTTGTACCTCCGCAACCTCCCTGGTGGTTCAAAAACTTTATTCCATCAATATTTTTGAAAACTCTGTTGCCGGTAGGATTAGGAGAAAGTGTAAGGTCGAATTTTTCTATATCTTCTTTTTCTTCCCAGGCATTTACCAAATCATGTGTAAATGATTTGTATTTATCAGTAACGGCATAGCCCAATTCATTTTGCAGCGCTTCACGAATTACATCCATATTTCTGTTTTCACAAAAAACAGTTGGAATAAATATCCAATAATTAGCCGTGCCTACCCTACCATCGCTTCTATGGTAACCATCGAAAGTTCTGTTGACAAATTTACTTACATCCGGTGCGTGCCATTGAGGTTTTACATTCCTGTAAGAGTAAGGCTGTGCCGCATGTTTCACATTTTCTACCGAAACGCGGCTTCCATTCTCCACATCTGTCTGTGTCTTTCCAACTAACACGCCATACATGAAAATTTCTTCGCCGGCTTTCATCTCGTTTTCGAAAAATTTATGTTTCGCAGGAATATTTTCTTTTAATAAATATTCTTTCCCATTCAATTCTACAATATCATTTTTTCTTAGATCAGTTAAAGCGACAATTACATTATCTTTCGGATGTATTTTTAAAATTTGCGCTTTTTTTTCGGGAGTTATTTTATTATCCATGGTTTTCGTAATTCTAAATTGTATTATGTAATTTTTATGTTGTCTTCTATTAACATGCCGCACCTACGGCGCTAATACAAATTTTCCACTATTTGTTTGCCTACTGGCATGTCCCTCTCACAGAGCTATTTACAATCAATAATCAATAAACAATTCTCAATAATCAATATTCAACTTCCCACTCACACTCGCTATTTAGGACTCACAATTTTATATCCACTCCATCCATACCACGCCACTACAATAAAACATACCAGCGGTACTGCGTATGCGTAATCGATAGAATAATTATCTGTTATTTTTCCCATAACAAACGGTACTAATGCACCGCCCACAATTGACATGATAATAAAAGAGGACGCTCTTTTTGTATGATGCCCCAAATCTTTTACACCCAAAGCAAAAATCGTTGGGAACATAATAGATTCAAAAAAGAAAATCGCAATCAGTGAATACACAGATACCTGGCCCTTTCCGGAGACCACTACCAAACACAGAACAACATTGATAAGTGCGTAAATAAATAAAAGCTTGTTAGGCGCGATAATCTTCATCAAAGTCGTACCTGCAAAACGCCCTACAGTAAATAAAATCATTCCTACTCCCAACAAATAGGCGGCTTTGGTATTGTCAATTCCATGGCCGGGAGCAGTACAATAATTGATGAATAATGCCGCCACGCCTACCTGTGCCGCCACATAAAAAAACTGGGCAACGATGGCTCCGGTAAAATTGCTATGGCTAAATAATGGTTTTATATCCTGAGTTTCCGAAGAAACTAATTTGCTTTCTTTTATTTCGGGAAGGCGTGTACGAAAAAACAGGAATGCGATTATCAAAACGACTGCTCCAATAATGAGATACACCATTTTTACCGAATCAAGATTACCATCCGAATTTTTATTTCCAAAAAATAAATTAGCGCCTATAACAGGGCCTATAAAAGAGCCAACACCGTTAAAACATTGAGCCAGATTCAACCGGAACTCTGAAGATTCAGGTTTACCCAGAACGGTAACATAAGGATTGGCAGCCGTTTCGAGGCAGCCAAGTCCGGAAGCGAGTATAAATAAAGCGATGAGAAAGAAATTGAAACTGGCCGCTTGTGCTGCAGGATAAAATAAGAAAGCACCGAAAGCATATAACAACAAACCAAGAATTATTCCTTTTTTATAGCCGAATTTATTCATGAATAAACCTGCCGGTAACGCAATTAAAAAATACGCGCCGAAATACGCCGCCTGTATCAAAGTGGAACTGGCAGTAGTTATATTCAATGCTTCCTGGAAATGTTTGTTGAGCACGTCCAAAAGGCCATAAGCCGTTCCCCAAAGAAAAAATAAACTTGTCACCAAAATCAAAGGGAACAAATAATTATTATTTGCGCCTTCCATTTTAGAAGTTTCAATAGAAACGGGCTGTGTTGATAATGCCATGAGCGGTCTTTTACTAAGATTAAAGTTCAAATATTTTATTCATCAAAACCCATTTTTCTCCCGGTTTGGCCCCAGGTAGCGCCTGTTGGTATTTCCACATCAAGGTTTCCCACTCCTGCACTTTCGGGTTGGCATTATCCATTTCGCTTTTTTTATCAAGAGAAAAACTTTCGTCCGTTTCCATTATCATAAAAAGCCGGTTAAGAATGCGATAAATTTCCAGGTTGGTAATACCTGAATTTTTAATGGAATCAATAATTTCGGGCCATACTGCACAATGGTATTGCTCATATTGGGCAATTAAACTTTCATCGTTTTTCAAATCAAGCGCCAGGCAATATCTCATATTTGTAGCTTGTAAATAATAATTATGTAAATTAAATCAATACAAATAAATCGGATATTGCAATATTACCTTTCTCTTGCATTATATTACCTTTGTATTTGAAAAAAAATGAAACTTTTACAAACAGAAATCAGCTCCGGTATCAACAGTTATCTTTCGGTTATAGAAAGGGACGATGCTTTTTTTAAAGCTCCGTTTCATTTTCATCCTGAAATGGAATTGATTTATATTACTGAAAGTTTTGGCAAAAGAATAATAGGTGATAACATTGAACCATTTAATGAAGGCGATATGGTTTTTATCGGAAGCAACCTTCCGCATATATGGATGAATGATGAAATTTATTATACAAATAATTCTCATCTGAAGGCACGCGCTATTGTAGTTTATTTTAATAAAGACATTTTCAGCAAGGGATTTTACGAAATGAAAGAAGCTATTAAAATAAAGGAATTTTTTAGTAACGCTGAAAAAGGAATTCGTATAAACGGAAATACAAAAGAAATAATCGGACAAAAATTAAAAATCCTTTTAAATAAAAAGGATTTTGAAAAAGTCATTGGCCTTTTTGAAATCATACATATTCTTTCACAATCAAATGACATCAGTTTTATTACCAGCGATGGATACAATGCACAATTGAAACATTCTGAAACCGACCGGTTATCGGAGGTTTATAAATATGTGCAACAAAATTTTAAAGAAAACATCAGCCTGGGAACTATTGCGAATATTTCCAACCTTACGCCACAATCATTTTGCCGGCTTTTCAAAAAAAGAACGGGTAAAAGTTTTGTAGAATACCTCAATGAAGTGCGCATATCGGCAGCATGCAAATATTTGTTAGACTCCGACTGGAGCATTTCCGAAGTAGCCTATAACTGTGGGTACAAAACAGTTTCTAATTTTAATAAATTGTTTAAAAACATTACCGGGAACAGCCCTAAAATATACAGGGCAAAATCAAAATAAGAAAACAGGAATCAGTGATATTTATTTGTTTACTGGTAATAGATTAATTGTTGGATTGTTATCTAAAACACCAACAATAGGTTAATATTCATAAAACAGGAATCCTGGATATTCCTGCCCGAAACCCGCCCGGATAACCCGTTCGGACGGGGATATGGTCAGGGTGGTGTCAGTTTGCTGGGACGAGTAAGAAGTTTTATTTTCTTTTCTTAAAAAAGAAAACCAACCCTGTCAAAGGTTGGAGATCTTTACTTGATTATGAGAGAGAAAGTTTATTATTGTTCTACAACAATATTTTTAATGTTGTGCCCACCAAAGTGGAGTCATTACATCATCGGAGCCACCCAGAGCGCTAAGCGCCTGATTGTAACCACTAGCATTACTGTTTTGCAATTCAGACGGATATTTTATCCGCTGAGGGAAAAATTGTTGATTGCTGGTCGTATAATTTGCAGATGTTAACGCAGGTAGGGTTTGAATAGGGCCTTCCAGCATCACATTGTCCCAAAATGGCAATCCCAGTCTTCTATGATCGCTCCAGGTTTCCAAAGGCAGCCACGGAGTTTGCGCTATGAATTTTTGAGTAATAATTTTTGTAAGAAGATCATTTCTTAAAGTTCCATTTTTATATAAATTATTTACAGGATAATTTATTGAAACGGTTCCAGGTGTACCGGTCATACCATCTACAAAAGTCATAGTATGGCTATTCCCTGGTTCGGTGGTATTGTTCCAATCTACAGAAGTGCCATCCCTGTTATAATCATCGGAAGTAAGGTAATTGCCCATTGGAACGCTCCAATATGCAAAACTACTTGCAATTCCATCATTATACGCTGTTTGCCCATCTATAGGAGTTGCCCATCCTCTTACAGCACCTTCGGCCAAAAGGAAATAGGTTTCCCAGGGTGCAAAAAATACCCTCTTGGCAGTTTGGGTTCTGAACTCTTGTTGCAGGCTTGGAACGAAACCATTAGTACCTCCAATATTGAGCATATCGTTCTTTGAGTTTACCTGGCCAGTACTCCACTGTCCGTCCGGCACTGGGTTCCATGTCCATGTTGCATTAATGGTTTTAACTACATTATTATTTGCATCCCGTAAGTTTACACCAGTGGTAATATTATTAATTGCTCCACAAGTGGTACTGGGAAAAATTGGGCTATTTATATTCCCCGGAATATAAAACATTTGATAGGCGCGAGGGTCAATCGTATTAGGCAGTCCATCAAAGAAATAACCTGTTACCGGATTATTGGTCATAGTGCCAAATTGAAAAGGAAAATATTGACCTACATAATTAGCAGGTTTAATATTTGCATCTGCTGCAGCCAGTTCCACGGGATCAGTAATTACAGTTGGCAACTGAGCTGCAGATGTTATGCCACCGAGGTTAACCATTACATTGTTCAATGAAGGCGCTAACGGGAGTAAATACCAACAACGTGTGTAAACGCCTGATAAATTGTCCCATCCTGGTTTTTCCTGAATTTGAAAAATATCTGCATTGTCAGTCATCAAAATACCTTTTGCAGCATCCTCAAATTGAGACTGAGCTTCAGCAGGATCAACTTCTGAGAGACGCATGGCCAGGCGCAAACGCAATGAATTACCATATTTGAGCCATTGGGTAAAGTTAAATCCATAAGCCGGATCTTCTTGTGTAACAGTACTAGGTAGCCCAGTCACACTTACATCAATTTTAGAAGCTGCATCTTTTAATTCACCCAGCATATAATAATATACTGATTTTACATCTACAAAATCAGGATTTACTCCCTGGAATCCCGCTATTGGCATTGGACCAAAACAATCACTCATTTCACTTAGCAAATAGGCACGCCAGATACGAGCAACCTGTAATAAGTTATTGGTATAAGCTTTTGCGGTGTTATCTGCTATTTGCTGGTTTGCTACATCAATAGCGCTATTAATATAATTTAAAGCGCCTGATTGATTGTCGTAATATTCACCTGTCCATTCATCATCATAAGACCCCACCGAAAATGTGGCTCCATCAGCATCTCCTATCTGGTGCCCGGCAGCCTGCCAATATAAAATAAAAGCCCTTTCGGAAACTCCGGGATTCATTTGTGCCTGTATGATTGAATTATCAATAAAGTATTCAACCTGCACCTGGGTAGCGCTTGCAGCGGTTGGATCTACATTTATTTGTTCAAATTTTTTACATGATGCCAGGAACACGACTGATGTTAGAAGCAAGCATGATTTTTTTAATATCTTTTTCATATTTTACTTAATTAAATTATTAATATTAGAACCCTAAATTTAAGTTCAAAAAGAAAGTTCTTGCTGTTGGAGCACTCCCATTTTCAAATCCTGTTGCGTTCGTGCCAGTTGCATAAACTGAGTCGGGATCCAAACCATGCATGTGGCTTGAAATAAGCCAAACATTATTTGCCGATACAGAGACTTGCGCTCTTTGAATAAAGCTTTTTGCCAAAAGTCTGTGCGGAAAACTATAGCTTACCTGAATGTTTCTTATCCGTAGATTTGAAGCATTATATAGGTTAGCTTCTGTTATTCCTATGTTAGGTGTTCCTGCTACAACACCCCAATATTGTTGTGGAGATACTTTCTTGGTATTGGGGTCATATTGGTTAGTTGCTGAATTAAGTACAACTCCACTTACAAGCATTGAATCTCTCGCACCATTAACTACCGTCATTGCTGCGGTTCCATTTACCTCCATATTATCTAAAGTACCTGAGAACATTTTACCTCCAAAACGTCCGTCAAGTAAAAATGACAGGCCAAAGTTCTTGTAAGAGAAGGAATTGGTAAGCCCTAATAAAGCTTTTGCCTGCTGGTTTCCTAAATCTACTACAGCGCCTGGTGCTTTTTGGGGTAATCCATTATCATCTAAAACTAATTTTCCATAATTCGGATCCTTAGGATCAGTTACACGTTGAAGTGTGTTTCCATATATTTCCCCATACTTTTGACCCGCCACTGCTAAAATCTGAATTTGATCATAACCTCCCAATTGATATTCGTTTACACCGGGATAAATAGAATTTACAGTGTTGTCATTTGTTGAATAATTAACAAGCACATTCCAGTCCAAAGATGAAGGGTTATGTTTATTTAATATACTTGCATCAACAGTTAATTCTATTCCTTTATTTTCAATATCACCTGTATTGATTTTCATGGAACTATACCCGCTTAATGGATCCATGGGTAAATTAATCAACTGACGTGTTGCATTTGACTTGTAAAGAGCAAGATCAAACCCAATGCGGCTTTCAAAGAAACGCATATTTGCTCCTACTTCGGATGATTTAATTAATTCGCTTTTAACATTTGCATTATATAAAGTAGCGTTTCTTCCTGCTGTAGTATTTCCATTGGGATCATTGCCAATAGAATAAGTGTTATACAATTGATATGGATCAAGATCATTACCTACAGTAGCATAGGAAGCTCTTATTTTACCATAGCTTATCCATGAAGGTAAATGGATCATGCTAGTAAATACATAGGAAGCGCTGATAGAAGGATAAGCATAAGACCTGTTTGCAGGGCTTAAAGCGGAAGACCAGTCATTTCTAAAAGTACCGGTTACAAATAAATAATCATCGTAATTCAATTCCAGTGATCCATAAACCGAATTTATGCGCTTTTGAGAAAAAGTCTGGCTTATTGAAGGTTTACCTACAGAGTTTCCCAAAGTAAACAGATCGGGTACTACTAATCCACCAGTGCTGGCACTAATTGCGCTGTTATGAGTGGCCATTAAATTACCTCCAACCATTACAGAACCTCCTAATTTACCAAACAAATTATTTTTTGTTGCAGTGAACATCGTACTGTAATCAGTTTCCTGATAGGTTTGTTTTCCTATTCCGTAATTACCTGATATCCCGGAAGGGCTTCCTGCATAAAGTGTGGATTGTGTATTTTCAGTGTACATATCTGTACCTCCATTAATTTCCCCTGTCAGCCAATCTGTAAATTGATATTTCAATGCTCCATACATTAAATAACGATCCCTGGAATCCTGGTTAAGATTATATTTTGAAGCCCAATAAGGATTCATTGTATTTTTAGGTGAAAACCAACGCATGTTGCCGGCTGAATCTAATGATTGTTTAAATTGAGTTATATCAAGAGACCTTGGCAAATCATAAATTTCTGTAAAAGCATTGTTTATATTTTGTCCTACCAATGATCTGTTATTGGCAATTGAATTTATGTATTGAATTTTAGTGTCAATGCTCCACCTGTCATTGTTACCAAACTTAGTGATTGCCCTCGCCGTTAAATTGTTTCTGGTTAATTTTTGTCCGGGAGTTATGCCCTTATCATCCATGCGATTATAAGAAGTATAGATGGAAACAGATTTGAATTTCTGCTGGAACGAAATATTTTGATTAGAAGTAATTCCTTCCTGAAAGAAATTCTTCACATTATTATACGATTTGAGCGGAACCGCTTCTCCATTCCAGGCTGTATCAATCTGCCCTGCAATCTTTGGCCCCCAGCTCAGAGGTGAAGTTGGATTAAAGGCACCGTTGCTTCCCTGCCCGAAAGAATTTTGTATTTTAGGATTTGTAAATATGCTTGAAACCCCAATAGAAGAGGAAACAGTAAGACCCAAACCCGGCTCTTTTCTTCCAGTCTTGGTAGTAATCAAAATTACACCATTACCAGCCCGGGATCCGTAAAGCGCAGCCGCAGCAGGCCCTTTCAATACGGTGAGAGTTGCTATGTCATCAGGATTAATATCACTTAATCCATTTCCCATATCCAATGACGGATTGTAAAAATCATTTGTCCCACCTATTCCTACCCTACCGGTTGAATTTTGCATTGGGATACCATCCACTACAATTAAGGGCTGGTTGTCTCCTGTTAAAGAGTTATTACCCCTTAAAGTTATTTTAGAAGACCCACCAGGACCATCACCTGAACGTGTTATCTGTAATCCGGCTACTTTTCCTGAAAGATCATTTACTACATTTACCTCTCTCGCCTCCACAAGAGAAGATCCTTTTACCTCCTGCACAGAATATCCTAACGATTTTTTGGATTTTTGAACCCCTAATGCGGTAACCACAACCTCTTGAAGAGAGCCGGCGCCGCCTTCTAATATCATATCCAAATGACCATTTTGGCCAACATTGACATTACTTGTTTTGTAATTAACAGAACTGACTTCAAGTACGGCATTAGGGCCATTTACAGAAATACTGAAATGACCGCTTGAATCAGTTGTGGTACCCACACGCGTTCCTTTCACAATTACCGAAGCATTCGCTACAGGCGCGCCATTGTTGTCTTTTACAGTGCCTGTTATTTCTCTTTGCTGTGCAAAGGATATTGCAGCACAAAAGCAAAGGAAAGTACTGAGCAATAATTTTTGAGTAATTTTTTTCATTGCATTTGTTTTTTCTTTTTTTTAAAATTTGGTTTCAGTCTTGTCTTTAAGAGTTAAGCGATTTTTATTTTTTTATTTGGTATTTCATTTTCCATTTCCATTATACTGCTTGCCGGATAGATATTGCCATAATTTTCCATCACCAATGCTGCAGCTCCTATCAGGTCGGCTCTCCGGCCCAATATGGAAATTTTAAGCTGGGTATCTTCTGCAATCTTAGGTATGCAATGCTCATTAATGGCCTGTTGAATGGGCGCTAACCATAATTTACCCGCCGCTGCTCCGCGCCCGCTTAAAATAATTAACTCAGGATTGAGTAAAGTAATGAGTATGGCTATTCCTAATCCAAGATTATATCCTGCTTCTGAGAATAGCTCTACTGCAAAGGTGTCTCCTTTAGAAGCGGCTTCCATTATGGCAATACATGATTCTTCGGCATGGTCATAAGATAAATTGTTCAATACCGACATCTTACCTTTTTGTAAACCGGCTATCGCTTTGCCGATAATTGCCAGTAGGGAAGTCTCCGTTTCAAGGCATCCTGTTTTTCCGCAACTGCATATCTTTTGATTATCTTTAAAAACAGGAATATGGCTGAACTCTCCTGCAAACCCGTTGTGTCCCCGAAATAATTTCCCATCGAGTATCATTCCCAGCCCTACGCCCCAGCCAATATTAATGACCATTGCATTTTTATGATGCCGCGCTTCTCCAAGCCTCAGTTCTGCAAGGCCTATCAGGCTGGAATCATTATCTATCAATACAGGAATATCAATCTCTTCCTGTATATAGCTCACAATACTTCCATTACCCGAAGGCAGAAACATATAATTAATTCCCTTTTTTACATCTACAAATCCAGGCATACTTATTCCTATTCCTACCAGTTTTTCTTTGTCAATTTCCGATTTGTTGATGTGCTGTACGAGACTATTTCGTAATTGTGAAAGTGATTGAGGATTATCTTTTAGGGGAAGATCAATCTTTTCTACTTTGCCAATAATATTATTGTGCAAATCCAGTATGCCGATATTCGTAATGAGTTGATCCATCGCCACACATACTATATAGCCCAGATCCTGTTTTAAGGAATAGGTTTGCGCCCTGCGTCCTCCTGTTGAATTGGCAAACCCTGTTTCGACAACACTTCCGTCTTCTATTAATTCATTTAAAAACTTAGTAGTGTAAGGCAGGCTTTTGTTAGTCAAAATACTCAAATCTGCACATGAAAGCGACATGTTAAAGTATATATACTTTATTAACTCCCTTTTATAAACAGTTTTTTTATATGACATTACTTTTGCAATTATTTAGTAAACTTCCTAAACAGTTTGGCAAAGTACATATACTTTGTTAAAAATTAATACCTCTATTTTAACAAGTACTTAGCCATAATTAACAAAAGTTGATAATTTAATGAGATATACTCTTTGTTAAGAAAATATTACAAAGCAAGCACTAAATTGTCTTTAAATCCGACAAATCTCCAGTCAAATGACAAATTTGCCATTTTTGTTCTTTTACTGTCCAAAAAAGAATTAATAAATAGGTTTAGGAAACCATTTTTCTATTTAATTTATTATTTATAAATTTTATGAAGCACTTAATTCCCAAACTTATTATAATTGCGAAAAATTCCTGGGATGTCAGGTACCCTTATTTGTAATAAAAAATTTATGGTTTGGTAACCGGTAAAAATGTAAATTCCCATTTCACCGGATTTTGCCAATCTTTTCCTTTGAAAGTGCCAACGGGCGCTTTTATCAGGACTTTATTCCAACCTTTGTGCAAAAATATTTTTGTGGGTTTGCGGTAAGAATATCCTTCGCCAATCAGTGGTATTTCTGAATTACCTTTTTGCCCTGCGTGCTCCCAAAGAGGTGGCGCTATTTCGATTCCCTGCCCGACTGCGTCATTCAGGCGGGTATTTACCCAGACTTTACTTTGCAAATTGTTCCAGGTGCCGGAGTCAGGTGAATCTGTAGCATTTTTTGTTTCGGGCAAGTTTTCCGCAAAAGATGCTTTCTGCAGGTAATAAGTTGAAAATAAACTATCTGGATAAACAGGAAATTTTATCTGTGCAGAAACGGGTTTGTAAAAAAGATAGTAAGTAAAAAGAAGTAGCGAATCATATTCATACTTGTATTTTATTAGTCTGGTTAGTCTGTTAAATAAGTGAATCAAAAAAAATAGAAATACCTGATATTTATTAGCCTGCTGACCGGTAGCTGGTTTATTATACCCGGTAAATTCCAAAAGTCTGTTTCTCAATTCGTGCTAATTTGTGAAACCTGTTTGCCGACAAAGGCAAGTTCGTGGTAACAAATGCTTTTTAATTTATTCCCGCTTCACCACTGTGAACCTGATTTCTTTATAATCATCCGCTTCATACAATACGCCAATTGCATTCTTTGATAATTTTACTACGTCGGAATAACCGGTATTTTTCGGATCAATCAAAAACTTTTTCTTCCATGTTTTTCCCTCATCAAAACTGATTTGTAATGTAAGGCTGTCGCGGTTTTGTTGAGATACATTATTACAAAAAGCTAAAATTGATTTCCCCTTTTTTGTACCAATATTCAATAAACTGCCTTCACAAATAGGATCAGGCAGATTATGATCAACAAAAGTTGTATCCCATGTTGCGCCGCCATCTTTACTCAAAGAAACCACGCGGTATTTCCCTGTCTGGTTCCGGCTGTTCATCATTAATGAATTGTTGGTTAGTTGAGCTGCAGTGCTTTCATTGGAACCTTCAAACGGAACTGTTTCACTCAAATGAAAAGTAGCTCCATGATCATCTGTATAATATCCATGAGCCTGGTAGTCTCTTAGCTCTGGCTTAGGATCGCCGGAAGAGTGATTGGCAGCGACATAAATCCTTCCTTTATATTTTCCGTCAATGAATTGCAATGCATGGCCCGGCGTGTTAGCATACGTACGCCAGTCTTCTTTAAAATTCCATGCGGGATTTACATCAGGTTGATTGATCCTGTTTACCTGCAAAGTAATGTCTGTCGGTTCACTCCAGGTTTTTCCATTATCCATGCTTGTTTTATACCATACATCCCTATGTCCTTTCCCTTTCCGCATTTCCATTTCATGACCGTTGCCTGTATTATAAAATAAAAAGATTCGTCCCAGCGGAAATCTCGGATCGGTCAAATCAACAACCGGCGCGGGATTGCCGGCCTGCAAACTATCATTGCTGGCAACAATTTGTAGAGCGCTCCATGTTTTTCCACCATCATTGCTTCTTTTTAAAACGATTTTTATGTTGCCAAAATCGCCACCCCCATTGACTCTTCCTTCGCAGAATGCAAGCAACTTCCCATTCTTGGCTTTCACGATTGCGGGTATGCGAAATGATTTGTATCCATCATTGCCCGAAACGAATACAGGAATTGCTTTTAATTGCGCAAATATTTTTGCCGAACAAAATATCAAAAGTAAAAAGATGATTAAGTTTTTTTTCATGGTTGATGGTTAATCTGATTATTGGTTAATTAGTTTATTCATGTGATTCGCAGCAAACCTCATTTGTGAAAATTGGTCGAAGTCGTGCCCATCTCTTCCAATAGTTTCCAACAGTACCATTCCTGTCGTGGCAAATGAAACGACCCTTTGAATAAATTTCCTTTCGTGGGCTGCCCTACGGTTCCATCACGATGCAAGTACCCAAACCATTCCCCAAATTCTTTATCATGAAAATGCGTGTATGCATAATCGTGAATCTGTCGATGCCATTTTTTATATTTTTCTTTTCCGGTGATTGCGTAAGCTAAAAGCGTTTCAATAATAGCTTCATTTTGTGGCCACCAGAATTTCATATCCTGCCAATATTCCTGGACTGGTTTATTATAGACATCCCTGAAATATAAAATACCGCCGTGCTCTTTATCCCAACCGCGCTCCCACATGTAATCCAGTATTTTGCAACCCAGTTCAATTAAATGTTTATCGTTATTTCTGTATTTGGCTTCATGTAGAATAAACCATACTCCTTCTATTGCGTGTCCCGGATTTAAAGTTCTTCCATCTATATGATCAATGATGCTTCCATCCGGGGCTACCTGCTCCATCACACATTTGATGTCATCTTTTACAAAATAGGTTTCAATTTCTTTGATCCATTTTTCAATCCATTCATCACAACGTGGATCGCCAATCGTTTCTCTCAATTGTTGCGCAGTATTCATCATGATCATTGGAACTCCAATTCCTTTAAAAGGCCGTCCGTCTGAAAATTTCGGGGCTAATTTTTAATTCACCTGTTGCATAAGCGATACATTTCCCGAAAAGGCCTCTTGCTTTATTCGCCATGTCTTCATCTCCACTCGCTTGCATAAGCAGCAAAGGCAATAACGGCAAAAGTTTCGGAGAAATAATATCTTCTTTTTCGAATTGGTTTTCCTTCCCGCGTTACATGAAAGAACATTTGCCCATCTGTATCAAAACAATGGTTTAATAAAAAGTCAACTCCTTTTTTTGCCCCGTCAAGCCACCCGATAGCTATCGGGTCTTTTTTTGTTCCACTGTATTATATAAAGTAGCTAAAAGCCATGTAGCGCGGCCTTGTATCCACACTGCTTTATCATCATCCAGCAAGCTTCCGTCTCTGTCGCGCATCAATAAATAGCCGCCAAATTCTTCATCAATACTTTTTGGAAACCAGAAAGGAATGGTATTATTGAGCAATTGATTTTTATAGAAATCTGATAGTTGTTGAAGATAGTTTTTATCAATATTCATGTTTCATATTTAAATCGTTAAAAATCATTTTTAGCTAATAAAAAAATTGTAATTTGGATAAAATTTACATTTATGGCTGAAGACATAAAATTTAAAATTATTAAAATCTTAGATGGCATTGATGAGGAAAATGTTCTTATGCAGGTAATGGAAGATGTTGCTTTTTATGCAGCAGAAAAAGAAATCATTGATGATCTCTCCGTTTCTCAATTGAAGGAACTTGACGATGCCATTAATCAGGCAAATAACAAAGATGTCATCCATTGGAGTGATTTTAAAAATGAAATAAATGAATGGCGGCGCAAATAATTGTTACCAAAAAATTCCGTCAAAATGTACTTGAAACTTACCAATACATTTTAAAAACATTTTCACCAAAAACTGCGTCAATTTTTCTCCATCGCATTGAACGAAGAATTGATTTTATCGCTGCACATCCTGAGGCGGGAAAGGCATCTCAAAAACGAAAAAATGTTCGTTGCGTTTTATTGCCACCTCATAGTCAAATCTATTATCGGTTTGAGAATGAAATAATAGAAATTTTATTCTTGTCTGACATGCGACAAAATCCGAAGAAAAATCCTTATTGACATTTTAAAACAACATTTCAAAGAACATCTCCCAATACCTTCTTTCCGGGCACATTATTTAGCACGTTTATTACCTATTTCTTCAGCACCCTCATTAAATCTTTCCCTAAAACATTGTATCCATCAGCATTTGGATGCAACCCACCACTGACGAATAATTTTGGATTAATAGTATTTCCATTTAAAAAGCCTTTTCCAAAGTCAACAAATTCCACATGATTTTCAAATGACATCGTTTTGATTTTTGCATTGATATTTTTAACCTGTTCTTCCATTTTCTTTCGGGGCAGAATACCGACCATTATTATTTTCGCATCCGGACGTCTTGTCTTTATTGCATTGATCAAAATTTGCAACCCCTCTACAATTTCTCTGTCAGAATTGATTCCTAAATTATTAGTGCCAATCATCAACACAATATTTTTACCGGTAAAATGATCCAATTCTCCATGATATACTCTCCACAATACATTTTCAATCCTATCCCAGCCAAAGCCCGCATTCTGCACTTTTATCGGTGCCATATATTTACTCCACTCATCCGCACCGCGTGCTAATGATGCCTTCGGATTTCCGCCCCAGTAATTGATAATTGAGTTTCCAATTAGTAATGTCGCAGGATTTGTTTTTTCAATATTTTGGATCACATCTTCATGGCGTTTTATCCAGTCATATCCATCACGATATTGTTCTATAGGAATTTCCGTGGAAATATTTCCGACAGGTTCATTTAAAATTTCCCTGATTTTTTTCTCATATGCAATTGCGTATTTCATCATGCCAATATCATTGGGATGAAGTCCTTCGGTGGTAGAATTTATGTCGAAACCAATTTCTTTATCTGTTAGCAAATAAATGTTTTTTACCCCGGATGATTTCAATCCGTTGAAGATTCTTTCAATTACTAAACTACTATTATGGTATTCATTCAATCTTGCTGTGTCCATATAAAATGGCGCATAGCCAACCGCGTGCTCAGTAAACAGAATCGGAACTTCTTGATTTTTCTCACGCAATTTATTGACACCATAAATCACACGATTTTTTATTTCTTCTTCAGAAATGCCCCTGGTCAGATTCGGCATGCAATCGAGAATATACAGTTTTGCATTCACTTTTGCCATCAGGTCAAAGACAGGCGCTTCAAATCTTCCATTTCCTGAAATGCCAAGATTTATAATGGTTCTGTCGAGATTTCTTTGCAAAATATTTGTCCATGCAAGGCCGGCCCTTGAAGCAACACCGCCCTGCAAAATGGAAGTTCCATAAGCAACAATAGGTTCTTCATTGCGTTTTGATGCAAATGCAAAGGAATCCTTTTCATCAACACCAATTGATAGCCATGTTACTGAATTATATAAAGGCAAATACAAATAAAAGTCAGAAACAGAAGTGCTGTTTTTTGCCAGAAATAAATTTTTAAAAGTATAGGAACAGGTATCTCCAAAATGATAATTTCCCGGCGACCAGTTCCAGTTTCCGTTCACATCTATTGCAAATAAATCCAGGCCGCTCATTCCTGTTGAAGGCATGTGCGGCATTGAAAAATTTTTATTGGATAACACATATTGCACTTTAATTGTTGTTGCTGAAGTTTTAAAATGAATGAACTCTCCGGCAGTATTTTCTGATAAATCCCAAACCGGTTTCCGAACTTTATCTTTCATTTCTATTGGAAGGCGATGGAAGATATTGGTGGTATCCAGCACGCAAACTCCTTCTACAAACGAGGGTTCATGCCAACTGATTTTCTGTTGTGAATAAGATGAAAATCCAAAACTCAAAAGACTTAAAAGAAATAAATATTTTTTCATTGCTATTTTTTATTTCAATAAAATTATTGCCTTTAAACTTTTTACTCACACTTTATTTTAAATCTATAGAAAAAGTGCTTGCAGGCAAACCTGTTTCATTCTCCAAATTAGCCCTGGTAAAAGGTTTGTACGCATATAACACTTTAATTATTTTTTCATTTTTATCCAAATGCAAAATCACTTGATTATTCTTTATTTCTGCCTTCGGCGAAATGATTTCCCCTTTTTCATTCATCACTTCAAAGCCGGTTAGCTGCTCATTATTTCTTGTTTGTAATTTTTCCCAATTCTTAAAATCAATGGTTATATTTTCCCCATTCTGTACCACTTTTGTTACCTCAGGTCCTTGCGCAATAATATTTTGATGATAAGTATTTTTCAAAGCCAACAGTGTCAAACGCTCTGCCATGCCACATTAGTAACAATAAATAAGAGAAATTTCTATTTCTTAAATATTAGTTTAGCGACAAGACAAGATCATCGCTTTATCAATCTCACACAATCCAGCATCGCTTCATTAATATCTCCATTCATATTTTCATTCCAATCTTCAAAGCTGATCACTACATGATGCAAACCCTTTAACAGATGTACTTCCAAAGAATTGCTCCAACCCCAGTTACTCCATTCTTCTTTCCCTCTCTGTGGGAAAACTAAAGTTCCGGTATCTTTATTGTCTATCAAAATAGTTCTGAAAGCGCATTTGTTTTCTGTATTGATTGGACCATTTCCATTGGCATATCTTACATCCAGAATATAATTTCCATCTTCTTTTACATTCTCTGCAAAATCAATTTTCCGATTGATAGTTTTACTGATCTCAACAAAACCGGTACCTGTAAATCCCTGGTAAGGTCTATCAGATTTTTTAGCGAAATCTTCTATTTGTATTATTTGTTCCTGCCCGAATGACTCAGTCGGGCGGGCGTTTACTGCCGGATACACCTGCAAAGGCTCGCTGGCAAATGATTCTGTTTTATTATTGGCAATAGCAATTACTTGATAATCGCCATATTTATTGGTATCAATTTTTAAAGATGTTTCTCTTATTTCTTTTAATAATTTTCCATTCTGTAAAACTTTATACGATCTGATATTTTTGCTGGTATCTTGCCAGGAAAGTAGCCCTTTCTCATAATTGACAACCGGCATCTGCGGGCTGAAAATATTTTCTACACTATTAATTTTTGCAGCAGGCAAATCATTATCTGATAAAATAATTTTAATGGTATGATTTCCCTGTAACGTTGATAAAACCTTATGTTCAGATGATTCTTTTCCATCTACTAAAAAAGATTTTATTGAATTTCCATACCCATCCATTTCAATATCTAAAACAGCATTTCTGTATTTAAAATTATCCAATGTTCTTTTTCCATTAAAAATCTTTGGAACAAAAGGTGCAAAAGAAAGATTATCTGCATTGAATTGCATTCCAAACAAAACTTTGTAAACAAGGCTGATACTACCAGAAAGGCTCCAAAGCATATTGCTGGAATTGATTTGGGTTCCTGCATAATCGCCATTTTCAGCCACAAAATTTTCTTTGTTGGTCAAAAATAAAGCCGCCGGGCGATACACAGAACTTATCGCTCTTACAACAGATGCTTCATCACCTGCTTTTGCTGAAGCCTGCGCCCAAAAAGATTCTACAAAAGGCCATACCGCATCATTATGATAGGGTGGAATGCCGGGTATCTGCGGATAAATGCAGGATATCCCATAAGGAGTAACGGGTGTGTTTGAAATTATTTTTTGTTGCCTCGCTTTATCGGCTACGCCAAAAATTACCGAAAGCGCTTCGCCCAATGCTTCTGATTTTGGAGAAAGTATTTTATCATTTCTGCCATACAAATATTGCCCGTAATAGCCTTTATCTTCCTGCCACAAATATTGATTCATACCAGTTTTAATCTGTGCAGCAACCTCATTATATTTCTTTTCATCATCCTGAAACCCAAGCAGAGCATCCATCTGAGCCAAAACGGTATTTGCTTCAAAATGAACCGCATTGGTACCAAGGCATTCTGATTCATAAATATCTGCTGGCCGCATCCACACAGGATATGTTTGTTCGCGCCAGTCTAAAAAAGAAGATTCTCCTTTCATCATTCCTGTTTCCGGATCATGAATATTATGAAGGTCATCATCAATAGAATTTTTAATCACCTCATACACATATTTCAGCCAATCTTTATCGCCGGTTACTTTATACACTTCCCATGCCGCAACTGCCCATATCTCTCTGTCGGTAGAAATAGGATAGGCGCCACCGGTGCCGGTATCCTGAATGATTCTCCCATTTTTCACTTTCTTTTTCAAACTGATCATAGCCACTTTGGGTTGCAAAATTCCCATGGATAAAATAATGCTGTAACTAATATCACGCGTCCAAACGCCCGCCCACTCTTTGCCCGTGCGAAATGTACTGTCAGGTTCAATGGCGTTTTGCATTTCCTCCAAAGCAAGATTGTATAAAGCATCCGGTAAAATATCAGGAGAATGATATTGTGGAAATGCGCTGATATCTTTTGATAATTTCCACGAATTAGCGGTTTTATTTTCTTCCGGATTTCGATTGAGTCTTAAAGTGATTTCATAAATTCCATCTTTATTATCATCACTCATTTGTAATTCTTTGTGTGAATACAAATTGTTGAAATCCCATGTGAGTGGTGCCACATTTCCGGCAACAAAAACACCTTTAAAATCATTTTTATAAATTTTCTCTCCATCAAAAGTTGTGTAAAAACCATTGTTCTTAAAGGATTTCAGCACATCATTCATATCTACCCGCAAAGTAACCCGGGTATCTTTTTTTAAATATTCACCGGAAGAAACTTTTGTTGAATCAACAAATTGATCACCAAATTTAATAACAGGTGTTTCATAAATTCCATTCCTTCCGGCGCAGATAATCCTATTGTCTTTTCCTGAAGGGGCTGCATTATCAGCGCCATTAATACTAAATTTAAATTTCATCTCAGGGCTTTTAAATTCATTCACCGGACTTATATAATTTGATACAAGTTCATTGCGCGAAAGTGCTTTGGCAATGAAATGTCCCTGCACTATGCTGTCTCTGTAAACAGAAAATGCTTTTGATTGATAAATAATATTATTGTCCATCACTTTACAACTATTAAGAATTATACCAATAATGAATACGAGGAAAATATTTTTATTCATTCTGTGAAATTAAATAATAATTAATTCTTGTTTCTCTCATACTAAATTACGTAGCGTCTTATGGTTTTCAGTTTTAATAAACTATTTTTTGTAGAAAATTATGAAAGAATTAGTGACGTGATTTGAGTAGGTTATATATTTCAGCAGCAAAGAATCTGTCCGACAGCAGGCAAACAAATATTAAGATTTTCCATTTTTATATGTCGCCTCTTGAATGTTCAAAGGAGGATTTAAAAATGATGCAGGACTGGGGGGTTATTGAGCGGGCTTCAATTTCAAGGATCCACATTGCCTAATTAAAAAAGAAGCACAAAAAACCCATTTTTTAAAAATACCTCATTCCCCTGAATTTTGTTCCTGTGGAATTACTGTATCTAAATTGAAATCTTGCTTTCCTTTTTGGCAATTAAACCAAAAAAACATCTATTAACATAGGACCAAATTCATATAAATCCTTTTTAAATTGAAATATTTATAAAAATTTAAACTTGTATTTTAAAAAGCTTTTAAAAAGACAACTGCAATTGAAATAAAGTTCATAATTAATCGTTTATGTAACAACGCCCCAAAAATTTAGAAACTACCTTAAAATGAAAAAAGCCTTTTTTGAACTACCATTAAGGCATTTTTGTATTTATTTTTCTATTGGGAAAAAATTTTACAGAAATTCAATTTTTTTTGGGTCCATTCTCTTCAGTTTTTTAACATCCATATTACCTTATTCCGCCTTTTCTCAACCCACAGTGAATTTTAGTTACAGTTACATAAATGTAACAAGAAATAATGGAGGAGGTACTTTGGAAACCGGTGATACTATTGAAGTGCACGCCCTTGTAAATTTACCAAGCGGCAATGCCCTTTCAAACGTTTATTTTATAGCTCCCATTTCAGCTGGTACTCAATATGTTGCCGGATCTTTAAAGCTAATAACCAATGAAGGGGTATTATTACAGACTTTCACAGACGCATCCGCTGATGATGCCGGGGTATATGATGCTGCAGCCGGACATGGCGTTAGAATAAATATAGGTACCACTACTCCTGGAGGGATGGCCTATAGCGGCGCTAACTTTAACTTAACAACAGGAGGGGGAACTATTACAGGAGGAGATGTACCTAAGGGAGGAGGAGGAACCCTGGGAATCATTGCTTATAGATTGGTGATAACCGGAAGCTTTGGAAATATCATTAATCCTACCGGAACATTTTATTATTCTTACAGTACTGGCGGGCGGCATCCAACTATAGTCTCTACTTCTTATGTTTTTAATTATTCCGGAATAAAGATTGTTCAAAACCAGTCACTGTGTGTTAATTTTTCCAGCGCCAGTTTTACCGCTGAAAGTTCTTTTGGAAGTGGAACTACTCAAAACAGAGCTGCAGGAGTGAATGCTCCCGGTTATACAAAAACGAATATAGCTGCTAATTCTCCGGGAGATGGTTTTTATTCAATTGTTAACAATACCAGTGCTACCGGAGCTACCAACAATGGAGTTCCTTATGCGCCAACTGCAAGTCCTACTAGGGTATTTGGTGGTTATTGGGATATCATTGGAGACCATACCGGTGCTGCAAATACGGCTACAGGAAATTTACCGGTAGCCCCTGGAACAAACGGGGGATATATGCTTGCCGTGAATGCGGATATTTCTACCGGTACGGCCTATACTGATTCAATTACAAATTTATGCCCTAATACATATTATGAGTTCTCTGCCTGGGTTAGAAATATTTGCGGTAAATGCGGCCAGGACCTGAATGGAAATCAAACTTACCTGCCCGGGGTAAAACCAAATCTAACCTATGCGATTAATGGCATTGATTATTATTCTACCGGAGATATTACCTACACAAACACATGGGTAAAGCGCGGATTTATTTATCAAACCGGCCCCGCCCAAACAAGTTTTGCCATAGCCATAAAAAACAATGCAGCGGGTGGCGGAGGTAACGATTGGGTATTGGATGATATTAGCTTATCCACTTGCTATCCCAATCTCACTATGAATCCGAATGATACGGCAACTGCCTGCGCAGGCCTTCCAATTACAATTACTGATACTGTAAAAAGTTATTATAATAGTTATGGCAATTATCTATGGCAAGTAAGTACAGATGGAGTCACATGGATTTCTGTAAGTACCCCAAGTACAAAAACGCCTGTACTTGTCAATGGATTATATCAATACTATGTGGACACTGTTTTTACACCCAATGCATTAGATAGCGGACTTTTTTTCAGGATTGAGGTAGCAACCACTACTTCTAATCTGAGTAATCCAAATTGTTCTGTAGCCAACAGCCAGAAAGTATTTTTAAAGGTTTTTAGTAAATCATGCAGTGTACTCAGTGCGGAAATTTTGAATTTTTACGGGTCAGTTATCAATAATAAAAATGTTTTACAATGGACTGTTCAGGATGATGATAATATTAAAGAGTATGCAATCGAAAAAAGTACGGATGGGGCAAATTTTTCAATGGTAGGTAGTGTAGCAGGGAGCCAAAGCACGCAGGGAGGCAATTATACCTTTACGGACCCGGATAATACTTCAAACATCAATTACTACCGGTTAAAGTTGGTGAATGCAGATAATACTCCCGCCAGATATTCCAAAACCATTCTGCTGTATAACCGGAGCGCTTTATTCAAAATTTCCACCATAAATCCTTTCAGTAATGACTTAAAAGTAAATATTTTTCTTCCTGAGCAGGGGACAGTAGAAATGAATCTTTATGATATGTACGGGAAAATTTTAAGTAAAAAAACTTTGCAACTGAGTACTGGCAATTCCCAGGTTATTTTCGATAATGTATCGTACCTGCCTCCAGGAATGTATATCTTGTCTGCCTTATATAATGGGATGGCCGTTCAAAGTAAATTGATCAAATCAGATTAAGGATCATTAATAATTTTTCAGAAATTGTCATTTGTTTCTTTTTGATCTTCAGGTTAATACTAAACAGTAAAATATTTCGTTTTTGTATTTAACCAATTCAGGTTTTAACCGAAAAATACTGTGGTATGGAGAAATTTTACTCTGGAAAGTTTATTGGCCTGTTTTTGAGAAAATTTAAAAAATCATACATAACTTTTCTTTTTTTTACGATTTTCTTTTCTCAATCAATTTTCACATCCACCCTTTTTGCACAGGTAAATTTTAGTTACAGCTATTTTAACCTCACCCGCAATAATGGGGGAGGCAGTCTGGAGCCTGGTGATACAATTGAAGTACACGCACTTGGTTTTGTAAATACAGGTACGACCTTAACCAATTTTTATTTTATAGATTCTATACGGACAGGAACCCAGTACGTGCCTAATTCTTTAAAGATCATTACTAATGAGGGAGTTCCTCTTGCCATATATACCGATGCAAGTAATGATGATGCAGGAGTGTATGATGCCAGCCCAACGCCACGCGTTCGCATTAATATCGGGACTTCTGTGCCAGGTGGAATAGCGCAAAGTGGCGCCGGGTTTTTAAGTACTACAGGTGGAGGAACAGTAAAAGGTGGTGATGTGCCAATTGCCGGCCCCGGCACCTGTGGTATTATAGCTTATAAATTGGTGGTTACCGCCAGTTATGGTGATACGCTGCACCTCGGAGGGAATTTTTATTACAATAATCCAGGAACTTTATCATATCATTCTAATTATGATGGCATTAAGATTATTCAAAACCAGGGATTCTGCCCTAATTTTTCGGGTGCTAATTTTTCTGCAGAAAGTTCTTTTGGTAGTGGAAATACACAAAACAGGTCTGCTGGTATAGATGCCCCCGGTTACACTAAGATGAATATAACTGCAAATACACCCAATGATGATTATTATGCTATCGTTAATAACACCAGTGCGGATGGCAGTACCAATAATGCAGTTTCCTTCAAGCCAAACGTACATAGAGTATTCGGAGCATGGGATATCATAGGAGATCATACAAATGCAGTGAGCTCAGCTACCGGAAATGCGCCCGTAAGCCCAGGTACTACCGGCGGATATATGTTATTAGTAAATGCCAATTATAATACAGGCGTTTGCTATATTGATACCATAAAAGATGTATGCCCTAATACCTACTATGAATTTTCGGCTTGGGTAAGAAATTTGTGTGGACAATGCGGCGCTGACTTAAATGGTACTCCGGAAGGCCCAGGGCACCATGGCGTAATGCCTAATCTTACTTATACGATAAATGACGTAGATTATTATACCAGTGGAAACATCCAATATACCGGTACCTGGACAAAACGAGGCTTTATTTATCAAACCGGCCCGGCGGAAAACAGCTTTGTAATAGGCATAAAAAACAATGCTTCGGGTGGTGATGGCAACGATTGGGTACTTGATGATATTAATTTATCTACGTGTTATCCCAATCTGATCATGAATCCCAATGATACTGCGACAGTATGTGCAGGATATCCCGTTACAATTACCGATACCGTAAAAAGTTATTACAATAACTATGGAAATTTTCGTTGGGAAGTAAGCACCGACGGAGGAAATACGTGGATTCCGGTAAGTGCCCCCGGAATAAAAACCCCCGTATTGGTAAATGGTCTATATCAGTACTATGTTGATACTGTGTTTACTCCAGTGGCGGCAGATAGTGGTTATTATTTCAGGCTCAAAGTAGCTACTACCTCAGCTAATCTAAGCAATATCAATTGCTCGGTAGATAATAGTCAAAAGGTTTTTTTAAAAGTATACAGCTCTTCATGTAGTGTATTAAATGCAAAAATTTTGATTTTTAACGGCTCCGTAATCAATAATAAAAATGTATTACAATGGATCGTGCAGGATGAGGATGGGATAGCTGATTATACGATTGAAAAAAGCCTGGATGGAATTCATTTTGAACAAATTGGAGATGTGGCTCCGATGAGTAACCGTATTGGAGATGGTTATTTTTTTACAGATCCGGGAAATAATTCTAATATTAGCTATTACCGTTTAAAATTGTTAAGCACAAATAATATTCCTGCCATTTATTCCAAAACCGTACTTCTTTATAATAGAAGTGCCATGTTCGATATTTCTACAATTAATCCGTTTAAAGATATTTTGAAAGTAAATATCTATCTCCCTGCAATGAGTAAAGTAGAAATGAATCTCTGCGATATGTATGGAAATATTTTAACCAAAAAAACTTTACAACTAAGTGCTGGAAATTCCCAGGTTACTTTCGATAATTTGTCAGGCCTGCAGGCAGGAATGTATATTTTGAATGTGTTTCAAAACGGAAGCAACATTCAGAAAAAATTGATCAAGGAAAATTATTAAATTATTTTTTTCACGTTCGATAGTCATAAAACCACCGGATCCCGGTGGTTTTATGACATCATCGTCTTCAAAAAATCTGGTAATTAGATACCTGGTAAATTGAACTATTGGTTCCATTATCCCAACTGAAATAAATTTCTCCTACATTTTTTGCAAACCATCTTTGCCCGGTTAATACAGGATTTGTATTTCCTGTTATGAAAAATTGATATTGTACCTCAATCACATCAGGAAAATTAAAACCGGGAATTGAAGTGACAGCTACGGCTTTCGCCAGTATCGTCATTTGCGCATATCCTGAAACAGCCGTACCTCCAATAGTTCCATTGATGTTGGGAGTTACCCAGGTTGTAGATACAGCTACATTATCCTTCAGGAAAATAAATTCGCTTTCTACTGACTGATCAAATCCAAGGTATTTCGAAAAATCAATGTACTCATAATAATCCCCACCTGGTTTCCGATAATAAAATGAATCGGTAATTGCGCTGGTTTGGGTCTGGCTTTGCTGAATAGTCTGATAAGTTTCAGCCCCAATAGTAGGCGAGTAATTAATCACTTTATAAGTAATTTCATCAGACGCACTGCCGCCAACAAGATTATAAATCCAGTTGGAATTAAGTGAAAGTGGAAAATAATCACCTGAGGGAGCTACCGGTGGTAAAAATGTAACGGGGAATCCGCAGGTACTGGTACCGTAAGTAACGGTAAAGTTTTGTAATCCTGAGTTTAAAGGAGTCCCATCTCCCGTCAAAGTAATATTTTTTATACCTGGGGTGGGGAAAATCCCTGATCCTGAAAATCTTACTCCATTAACTGAATCAGTGCTGATTTGATAGGAACCCGGAGTTGTTATATTCACTTGTACTTGCACAGTATTGCCGGTATTAAAAGCAATTCCCTGCTGGTAAGTCCCATTCAGAGTAAAAGGAGTGCATGCGTCGGCAGTACTACCCAATGTTCCTACAGACTTTCCCAAAACCGGTAAAGTAAAAGCGCATTGACTGTTGCCAAAATGTAAAGTAAAAACATCATTTCCAGCGACAGTTGGTGTTCCAGTCGCGTATAAAATTACATTCTGAGGTCCGGTAATTGCAAAAGTTCCTGACCTGGAAAATGAAACTCCGTTTATGGTGTTTGTTGAAAGGGTATATGGGCCGGGAACAGTTACAGTGACCGATACTCCTACTGTATTTGAAGATGTCGTAGGAATTCCCAGGGCATAAGTTCCCAGAAAAGTTACTGGTTGACAGTTGCCCGAACTATCGCCTAAAACTCCTGTTGATGAGGGGTTCACACTACCGCTGGCAAAAGTGGAAGTGAAAGAACCAGAAGTGAGTTGAATGACATTATTAGTTGAATCCAATGCAGATCCTGAAAATGTTCCGGTAATTGTATTATTAGTGATTGAGGTAACGTTTACAATAAATTCGCCGATTAGCTGGCTCGCCTGGTAAATATTTTCCCTTGAAGATGAGTAAGTAAATGAAGATTGAAAAGCAGAAGCTTTATAAGTACCCACTTTAAAAGAATCAGCAAATAAATGCATTGAAAAATTTTGGCCTCCATTAGCTGTTGCACCTATAAGAAAAAGTTCATTGGTACTTCCGGCAGAAGTTTGATAAACAGTATCCATATCGCCAGAATACTTTATGCTGCCATTTGAGAATTTCCAACTACCGGTAGTAACTCCTTGAAAGGGGGTTTCAATACTGTATTCTTTTTGGCAGGCATTCAAAATAACAGCAGCTGCAAAAATTGAAAAAACGATCCTCAAATTTTTCATTGAATGAAGTTAAAATTAATTTTTCAAGTTTTAAGAAACTCCTATTTCATCATTTACTAATGCTTTTGTTTCGATACTTTGCGAGTTAATCTTAGCGGTATTGGATTTAAAAAAATGTTTTTGAAATACAAAGATGGCAATTATTCCTGTAGAAATAGAAGCATCTGCTAAATTAAATATTGGACTGAAAAAATCAAAATTGTTGCCTCCCCAAATAGGCAACCATGAAGGCAATTGTGTATGGATAATTGGGAAATAAAGCATGTCAACCACATTACCATGAAGAAATCCTGCATATCCATGTGCCGGAAATATTTTTGCAATATTGTAGGTATCCATACTACTTTTTTCAAAGATCAATCCATAAAACATGCTGTCAATTAAATTTCCCAATGCGCCGGCAAATATTAAGGCTACACAAATTATAAAACCTTTCTGATAATTTTTTTCGATAATTTTTTTTATATAGAAAACCCCAAAGATCACAGCGCCCAGCCGAAATAAAGTTAAAGCCATTTTACCCCATTCGCCTCCTAATTTCCAGCCATAAGCCATTCCTTCATTTTCAATAAAATACAATTGAAACCAATTTCCTAATACAGCATGTGATTCTCCGGCATGATAATGCGTTTTTATATAAATTTTCAAAACCTGGTCAGCAATTACTATACAGCAGATAATTAAAAAAACACTTCTCTTTTTCACTAATAAAATTTAATGAGCAAAGATAATAAAATTGAACCAGCGTGTTTATGCAATAAGTTAATTATTCGCAAATGGCTTCAACGCTTTGATTTATCTTTTGCTCTACCGGCTTAAAAAAGTGTTTCCTGAAAATAATAATCGTAATTACTCCTATTGAAACAGATGTATCTGCAATATTAAAAATATAATTGAAAAAAGAAAATTCTGTTCCTCCAAAAAATGGTATCCATTGTGGTAACTTATTGATGTGTATGATTGGGAAATAAAGCATATCCACCACTCTGCCATGCAAAAATCCGGCATATCCGTGTGGAGGGAATATTCTGGCAATATTGTATGCAAACGAGCTGCTATTTTCGAATATCATTCCATAAAAGAGGCTATCAATGAGGTTGCCCAGAGCACCGGCAAAAATAAATGCCACACATATAATATAACCGGGATGATATTTTTTTTCGAAAATTTTTTTGATGTAAAAAACTCCGAATATTACTGCCGCCAAACGGAATAAGGTAAGCAAAATTTTTCCCCATTGTCCGCCAAATTTCCAGCCGTAAGCCATTCCCGCATTTTCAATAAAATATAATTTGAACCAGTTTCCTATTAGCGGATGTGATTCTCTTATATAATAATGAGTTTTTACATAAATCTTGAGAACCTGATCGGCAATTACGATTATGCAAATAATAAAAATAATAGTTCTCATTTTTAATTTCATAGTACTTAGTTCTTAGTTTTTAGTTCATATAGTACTTAGTTCTTAGTTTTTAGTTCATAGTGCCCTGCGCCTTGTGTCTTGTGTCCTGCGTCTTGTGTCTTGTGTCTTGTGTCTTGCGTCTTGCGTCTTTTAATTTATTTATTTTATAGATTACAGTAAAGCAACTTTTATTTTAAATTTCTATTTTACTTAAAGCCATTCCCAATTATGAATTATGAACTTTACGTTATTCCTCAAAATAAATTCTCTTCACTCTTTGTGATACTCCGGTCATAATTTCATAAGGAATTGTTTGCGCCCAATGCGCTAATGTTTGCAAAGAAAGCGGCTCTCCAAATACAATTACTTCATCTCCTTCTTTTATATTTTTGATACCCGTTACATTAAGCATTGTCATATCCATACATACATTCCCGATTACAGGAGCCAGCTTATTTTTTACCAGCATTTTACCAACGTCATTCCCCAAACTTCTTGAATACCCGTCTGCATACCCAATACGGACAACCGCAATAATACTATCTTTTTCTACCTTTCCCATTCGCCCATAGCCGACGGTTTCGCCTGCTTTTATTTTTTTAATTTGTGAAATAGTAGTCGTGAGAGTAGAAACATTTTTTAAATTTTTTTGCATTTTTTTATTACTGTCAATGCCGTAAAGCCCAATTCCTAACCTAACCATATCCATTTGAAATTCAGGATGGCGACTTATTGCAGAAGTATTGGCAATATGTTTGTCAAAATAGTAGCCCAATAAGTTTTCCACAGTAAAACAACATTTTTTGAATATTTTAAATTGCAATCTTGTAAAGTTATCTTCAGCCGGGTTTTCACTCGCTGCAAGATGAGAAAATACACTTTTTACTTTTATAAAATGATTTTTTGATATTTCTTTACAAAGGGAAACAATTTCATCTTCCATAAATCCAAGCCTGTGCATACCTGTATCAATTTTTAGATGGACCGGAAAATTTTCTATTTCCGATTTTTTTAAATATTCCGTAAAATCACGCAGCAATTCAAAAGAAAAAATTTCAGGTTCCAGATTATAATTCACAATAGAATCGAAAGTGCTGCTGTCAATATTCATCACCATGACGGGCAAGGTTATCCCGGCATTTCTTAGTTCAATTCCTTCGTCCGCATACGCCACAGCCAGGTAATCCGCTTTATTGTATTCCAGCACGGATGCTATTTCGTAACTGCCGCTACCGTAGCTAAAAGCTTTCACCATCGCCATAACTTTGGTAGTAGATTTCAGCTTCTGCTTATATTGTTTCAGGTTATGCACTATCGCATTCAGATTAATAGAAAGAACTGTTTGATGAACTTTTTGTTCCAAAATATGGCTGATCTTTTCAAACCCGAATTGCCGGGCGCCTTTTATTAAAATAGTTTCATCATGGAAATTAGATAGAAATAAATTTTCTAAAAATTCATCTGTTGATTTAAAAAAAGATGCATTCTTTAAATATGAAAATTCATTTCGATTAGAAAAAATACCAGGCCCGATTCCATAAAATTTATCAATATTTTTTTGCCTTAGTAATGAGGCCACTTCCGCATACAATTTCTTTGGTGCGATGCCCGTTTGTAAAATATCTGAAAGAATAAGGGAATGGGCCTTGTGTTGTTTTTGCTGATTTAAAAAATCCAGCGCAATGCCCAGGGAGTAAAGATCATTACTATAACTGTCATTAATAATATTACTGTGATTGACTCCCTCCTTTAGTTCCAGCCGCATAGCTATAGGATATAGAGATTTAAATCTCAGGGAAATCCCTTTGGTATTTTTATTTAAAATAAATAACACACACCAGCAGCTGATAGCATTTTGAACAGAAGCATCGTCAGTAAAAGGAATCTGAATTTGTACTTTTTCTCTTTTGTAAATTGCTTCGATTAAAGAAAATGAATTTCTTTTTTTGATTCCTTTGATCTGTAATATATTGTTATCTTTCTTCCCCCAGGAAAACAATTGAAGGTGTTTATTTTTTTGTTGAAATAATTGTATCTCATGACTTAATTCTTCATCACCGGCGCAAAAGATCAATTGCTTTGCCTTTTGAAATAAGATCAATTTTTCGTTGATCTTTTGTTTCCTGTTTTTAAACCCTTCATCGTGTGCATTGCCGATATTGGTAAAAATGCCAATAGTGGGTTGAATTATTTTTTCAAGGCTTTTCATTTCTCCAGGCAAAGAAATTCCTGCTTCAAAAATTGCAAGATCATTAGCCGTACGAATATTTAAAACACTTAGTGGAACTCCTATTTGAGAATTAAAACTCTTTGGACTTCTTACTATTGAAAAATCATTTTGCAAAAGCTGATACAACCATTCTTTCACCACCGTTTTACCATTACTTCCTGTAATTCCTATTACCGGTAAATTATTTTTTAAAAAGAAATCCCTGTGATAGATCGCCAATCTTTGGAGTGCGGCAACACTATCGGAAACCAGGATAATATTTGCAGAAGGGTAATTTGTAAAATTTATATTTTTCTCATCGGTAATAAAATTCCTTACTCCTTTCTGATATAGATTCTCTATGAATAAATTAGCATCCTGGTGTTTATTTCTGATGGCAAGAAAGACAGTTGTTTCAGGATAACTGATTTTGCGGCTATCCAATGAAAGCCATGTCGGCTCATGGATTGACAAATTTTGGTTCAACCATTTTCCTTTTATGATTTCTGCAATCCGACCGATAGTATAATGGATACTTACATTCAATTATTACTGTTTAAATTTTTCTGATTTTGATTATTTTTATAAATGGAAAACAATACAGAGCCTCCGAGGCACAGGACAATCACCAGCAAAGAAATAGCGATATGCAAATGAACACCAAAATAAGAAACCAACATTTTTAACCCAACAAATATTAAAACAATTGCTATTCCTTCTTTCAGATATTTGAATTTTTCTACGGCGCTTCTCAATAAAAAAAATAACGAGCGCAATCCCAATACTGCGAAAATATTGGATGTGTAAACCACCATTTTATTTTGAGTAATGGAAAAAACTGCGGGAATAGAATCCAATGCAAAAACAATATCGGTTGCCGCCAGCATGATCATTACTACAAAAAGCATGGTATAATGTTTTCTCCCATTTATCCGCATAGTAAATTTACCGCTGCTATTATCATTTGAAATCGGAAGTATTTTCTTCAAAAATTTATATACTGAATTATCCTGTGGATTAAATTCATCTTCGGTTTTTACAATGAACATTTTAATTCCTGTATAAACCAGGAATGCTCCAAAAATGTATAATATCCAGTAAAACCGATCTATGAGCGCAATACCGACGGTTATAAAAATGACTCGCAAAACAACGGCCAGCAAAATTCCGAGCATTAACACACGATTGGCGTGTCTTTCGGGAATACTGAAATAAGTGAATATGAGTATGAAAACAAAAATGTTGTCAATGCTCAATCCCCATTCCATGAGGTAAGCGCTTATATATTCCAGTGCGCCGGTTTGCCCGTCTTCAAACCATACAAAAACAAAAAAACCCAATCCTAACCCTACCCAAAATAAGGTTTGTAAGAAGGCTTCCCTGATAGATATTGAATGTGATTTTCTGCTCAATAACCCAAGATCAAAAACGATTGCCCCGATTAATACCACGCCGAATATAACATAGCTCCATTCTGTTGCTGTCATTATTTTTGATTAGGATAAATGTAAAAATAAGAATTGCCAATTAGATTCTGTTTTTAATATGGCTTAAATTTGTATTTTTTATAGTAACATTATCAGAATTGTGTAGGATAATTTTAAAAAGAAGATCTTTCATTTTTGTAAAATAAATCGCAATTCTTTTTGTTAACCCTAAATATAAAACTCATGAAATTATATTCTGTAAATGCCGGACATTTCAAACTTGATGGAGGAGCTATGTTCGGCGTAGTACCAAAAAGTATGTGGAAGAAATTGAACCCTCCTGATGAAAATAATATGTGCAACTGGGCAATGAGGTGTATGTTGATTGAAGATGAAGGAAGGTTAATTCTCATTGATAATGGAATGGGTAATAAGCAGGACGAAAAGTTTTTTAGTTATTATTATTTGAACGGAGAGGATACATTGGAAAAATCTTTAGCAAAATACGGATTCGCAAAGGATGATATTACCGATGTATTTTTAACTCATCTTCATTTTGATCATTGCGGTGGTTCTATTGAAAAAGTTGATAACATCTTTATTCCTGCTTTTAAAAATGCGGTTTATTGGAGTAATGAAAATCACTGGCAATGGGCTACCAATCCTAACGACAGGGAAAAAGCGAGTTTTTTAAAAGAAAATATTTTGCCCATAAAAGAAAGCGGGAAATTAAAGTTCATAGAAACAAAGGAAGGAATTGAATTCACTAAAAATATAAATATCCGATTTGTAAACGGGCACACGCAATCTATGATGCTGCCACAAATAAAATATAAAGGGAAAACAATTGTTTATATGGCAGATCTTTTTCCTTCTTTAGCACATATTCCTATTCCCTACGTGATGGCTTATGACACACGCCCACTGGAAACTTTAAAAGAAAAAAGATCATTTCTTATGGAGGCTCTTCAAAAGGATTTTATTCTGTTTTTTGAACACGACAGGGAAATTGAATGTTGCAATCTGCAAGTAACAGAGAGGGGCATACGCAGTAAACAAACTTTTAAGCTGGAAAGTGTATTATAAAAAATTTTTAAAGAGGACTCATATGAAAAAGATAAGCTTCCTTTTTCTGATTGTAAGTATCGGAATCATCATCTATTTTTTTATTAAAGAACAATTCAGAGGTATTGGGCTATCGCCATGGGAAAATATGCTCTTGTCAATAACCTACCTGGTAGTAGGTATTTCACTTATTATTTTATACAGAATAAAATATCTTGAAAATAAAAATCAGGAAAAGAAAGGCAAATGAATGCCTGTTTTTTCAAAAAAATTCCTTCTTTAAATACTTTAACGGAAACTGATTAACGAAGTAAGCGGATAGCGAAGATTTCTGTATCCCATCATATCTACTTTAATAGAACCCACAGATATAGGGCTTTCGGCGCGTAATAATAAATGATTGCGATCATCGCTTACCCATACATTCATATTTTCTCCACCCTGAAAAATGGTCCCTTTAATAAGAAGAGGTTTAAATTTTATAGCTCTGAATTTTCCATATTTTGTTTTTACATTTTCCTTTCCTTCATAGCGCAGATAAAGATGATAGATCTCGTCATCCAAAAACATATCAAAAGGAATTTTATCACCAGGTCTGTATTTACTGAAATCTATATTTCTTGCATAGTAAACTGAGCTGATAACATCTTGAATGCATGAGGTTACTTTGAAAACACCATGAGTGCTTACGGCAGTTTCTGCCTTATGATTAAAAGTTACATTATTATAAATCCTGGAGCCGCCTTCACTTACATTTCTTATAAATTTTACCGGTAACATGGTTGCCGTATCAATGTAAGTTTCATAGCGGTCGCGCACTTTATAAAAATTATCAAAGAAGGAATAAGTTTCGCCTGTGCCTACACAATGATATACCGGAACGCCATTGAAAGTTTCGAGCGTGGTGGTAAACTTCGCTTCTCCCGCGCCGACATACATTCCTAGCGTGGTGTAATAAACTTCCATGGTTATCTGTTCACCTGCCTGGAACGCAGTATTATGTACTCCACAGAATACATCTTCCTGTTGTGAAACATTTGTAAAAAGTAAAAATAAAAGAGAGATAATTGCTTTCAAACTATTATTTGTTTTTAAAAAATTTGATGCCCAATATAAAAAGGCTTCCTGCCAGTGCGGGAATAAATAAATTGATAAACCAAATACCAAAAGTAGTGCCTAATATTCCCACTGTGTTTCCACTATAAATACTTAGAAGTTCTGTGCTGAACTTGCCGCGAATTCCCAAATCAGCAATAGCAATTGTAGGTACAATTGCCAATACCAGAAAGAGAATGCTCACAATCCAGAAAGCGTCTACCCAAAATATTTCTACATGTAAAACCTGTAACATTAAAATATATTGTACGACGAAAACAAGATAACGAAAGAAAGAAAGAGATAATAGCCTTAACAATAATTTAGCAGTAAACCCCTCTAAAACGTTAATGTATTTCACAAATTTTCCTGCTGCCGGAATTTTGTCTACAAGGATAATTAGCCAGGATAAACGAAAGAAAAACAAAATCAATATTGCTGAAGCCGATGATGAAATAAATAATAAAATCTTTATCCAGAAAACGGAAAGCCCCATCACAGGACCAGAATGTTCGTTTTGAAAATACAGCCAATACATCAGACCACCGCTGCCTAAAACTAAAGTAATAATAAGTTGGCTGATACTTCCGGCAATTGATAATGAAATTGCTTTTAGCCGGCTTCCCTCTTTTAAATATAAAATCCGGCCGCCATATTCTCCCATTCTGTTGGGTGTATTTAAAGAAAGGGCTACTCCGCTTAATACCGATTTATAAGCTCTGAAAAAACTGATCTTTTGCAAGGGTTTTACCAACACCTGCCACTTCCTTGCTTCCATTCCCCAGTTTACTAATGCAAGAATTAATATCAGCCAAAACTTCCAGGCTCCCGGTCCAAAAGGTGCTTCTTTTATAAGTAAAAGGGACTGGTGCAGGTTGGGCTGCGTTATTATTTGCTTATACAAAGAATAAAATAACCAAAGCGCCAGCAACGGAGCTAAAATATACTTGAAAATTATTTTGATATTTTTGTTGGTAGGAATCACTAAGCTTTAATACGGAATTTTCTTTTTAATTTACAATCTTCTATTTTCAAAGCGGTAAAAATAAACTTCAATTGCATAATAACTCAAAAATCATTTTAGGAATTGACCCGGGCACATTGATTATGGGTTTTGGAGTCATTAAAGTTACTTCTTCGGGAATGACATTAATTATTATGGATGTATTAAAAATCTCTCCAAAAAAAGATGCATACCAACGTTTACAATTGATACATCATAAAGTTTGCGAATTATTAGAAGCCCATTCACCCAATGAGTTTGCCATTGAGGCGCCGTTCTTTGGAAAGAATGTGCAAAGTATGCTAAAATTGGGCCGGGCACAGGGTGTCGCCATTGCTGCGGCCATGCAGGCAGGAATTCCAGTCACGGAATATTCACCCCGCAAAGTGAAACAATCCATCACCGGAAACGGGAATGCAGACAAACTCCAGGTATTAAAAATGTTGCAACGGCTTATTGTTTTTGAAGAGAATCCCAAATATTACGATGCGACCGACGCACTCGCGGTTGCTGTTTGCCATCATTTCCAGGGAAATGAGCTTTCAAAAAATCCTATAAAAAAAATGAGTGGCTGGAAAGATTTTTTAGTAAAAAATCCGGGAAGGGTGAAGTAAGAAAAACAAAAATTCCTATTATTTGTTCGTTTATTGTACAATTACTTTGTTTTTGTAATCTTTCATACTTCTGCTCTATCTTTCATATTCACAACACTCCTTAATTCATCTTTCAAAAATCCTTTGAGACTTAAATCTTCATCTAATAGGGGCCAATGAATTCCTGTACCACGGGCTATTAGCTCATATTGCAATAAAGCTCTTTTGTCAGCAGAAGATAATCGGGGATAAGAAGATAAACGTTGATGCAAAACCGCTTTAGTATTTAAAATAATGAGCATTACATCCAATTCAGGATGAAAGTCAACACTTACAATTTCCAAACCTTCCTGGTAGATTAATTTTTCAATTGCGTCAAAATTATTTATTAAAGTACTCATGCCATTTATTTTTAAATATTTCTGAATAGGTGATTACAATTTCTTGAATATCTTTCATTTCATTATTATTAAAGCCTACTAAATATGCAATATTTATGGAAGGATCAAGCCAAATTTTTCCATAACCATCTCCCTTTATAACGTGAACATGCGCTGGCTCATCGTTTTCACTACTATAAAAGAAAAATCTAAAGCCTTTTAATAATAATAATGTACGACTCAGTTTATCTTTCCATTCACTCCATCGCCTTCAAAATTTTCTCCTGTGCTTTCTTCAAATCTTCATTCGTAGGAGATAACTTTTTACGGGTAAAATTAATATCATTCATATTATTAAGCGGTATCAGATGCATATGCGCGTGAGGAACTTCAAGACCCACCACGCTTAATCCACAACGGTTACAGGGGAAAGATTTTTCAATAGCCGTTGCAATTGGTTTGGCAAATAATAATATTTCAGAGAGATAATCATCCGGCATGTCCAAAAATTTATCAACTTCTAATTTTGGGATTACCAAAGTATGCCCTTCTACCAACGGATTAATATCTAAGAAAGCATAGAATTTTTCATTCTCCGCGATCTTAAAAGATGGAATTTCTCCTTTGATTATTTTACTGAATAGGGTCATGGTAATTTTTTATTTTCTTGATTAAAATTTGCTGATGGCTGATAGCTTATTACTCATCATGCTGTTATTTTTTCAACTTTAAATTTGATAACACCTGCAGGTATTTTTATTTCAGCTATTTCTCCAACAGTTTTTCCCAACAATCCATTACCAATTGGTGAAGAAGCTGAAATCTTCTTCTCTTTCAAATTGGCTTCTTTCTCAGAAACTATTTGATAAGTAACTTCCTTTTTGGTAGAAAGATTGGTAAGTGTCACTTTTGTAAGGATAGAAACTTTGCTGGTATCAATGGTGCTTTCATCTACTATGCGCGCGGTGGCAATAATACTTTCCAGTTGTTTTATTTTGGCCTCCAGCAAACCCTGTGCTTCTTTGGCTGCGTCATATTCTGCATTTTCTTTCAGGTCGCCTTTTTCGCGCGCCTCTGCTATGGCTCTTGAAGCTGCGGGCCTTTCCACTCCTTTCTTATGCTGAAGCTCAGCCTGCATTTGTTCAAAGGTGCTTTTTGTTACGTAATTTATCTGGCTCATAGTAATCTATGTTTTTATTTGTCAAAAACTTTACTTTTTGATGAAAAAAAATACAACGCCCCATATTTACTAAGACGTTGTATGAATACAAATATAAGAAATCCTGAAATTTATTTCAATCCTAATTTTTCCAAAAGAATTTTTGCCATTTTATATAAAGCCTCCTGTGAATACCCTGCAATATGAGGCGTTACAATTACATTTGGCTGTGCTGCCAACCAGTCCAGCCTATGGATTTCTTCTTTGGAATAGGTTTCTAATTTTTCATTTTCCAACACATCGAGGCCGGCGCCGGCAATTTTTTTATTTTTCAATGCTGTAACGAGTGCCGCAGTATCAGTTACTCTCCCCCTGCAGGTTGAAATAAAAAACGGAGACCTCCCCAGCGAATTAAAAAAATGTTCACCGGCAAGATGCTCTGTTTCCTGTGTTAGCGGCACATTCAAACTTATAATATCCGAATAGCGGCAAACCTGGTCCTGGTTAGCTTCCTTTATATAACCGCTTCCAAAATCAAATTTATATTTATCGTACGCCAACACGGTTACACCAAAAGATCCTAAAAGCTTTGCGAGCGTCGAGCCGGTATTTCCATATCCAATAATTCCAATGGTTTTCCCTTCCAGTTCTATTCCACGGTTGGCATCTCTTATCCATTTGTGGTCTTTTATTTCTTCAAAAGAAGAACTTATTTTATTGGTAAGATTGAGTATCAGTCCCAGCGCATGCTCTGCGACGGCATTGCGGTTTCCTTCAGGGCTGCTCACACATTTTATACCCTTCGATTCAGCATAATCTACATCTATCAGTTCCATTCCGCTTCCCAATCTTCCAATCCATTTTAGCCGGGTAGCTTTGTCAAGTAAAGGTCTGTTAATCGCCATGCGCGTCGTTACTATCAATCCCTCTGCCTGGCTTATAATACTACTCAATTCTTCATACGTTATTTTTTCAGAAAAAAGAACTGAATAGCCATTGTGTTGCAGCGTTTCAGTTAAATAATTATGCGCCTTTGATGTTATGATTACCTGCCTGTTCAATTTTTATAAATTTTATTTTATTTTTCTCGCCTGCCCGACTATGTCATTCCCGTCCGACCGGGTCATCTGGGCGGCCAGACGGGGATTGCATCCATGGCTATTCACCTTAAACCAATAGAACGCGCCGCGGCGCAATCCTACTCTTTCTTTCCTTATTAATTATTCTTTATTAATTATTTTTCATTTCCTAAACAGAAATCTTGCTTATTTGTTGGTTCACTGAATGGTAATTTATTCCTCCCATTTTTTATCCCCTTAAGGGGTTAGGGGTTAGCTGCAATCATACTGATCTCTACATTCACATCTTTAGGCAAAGTCTTTACCGCTACTGTTTCCCTTGCCGGAAAATCTTTATCAAAATACTTACCATACTCAGTATTTACTTCCGCAAAAAAACTCATTTCTTTTAAAAAAATAGTCGTTTTAACTACATTACTAAAATCGAATCCCGCCTCCTGCAAAACCACTTTCAGATTCTCCATTACCTGGATAGTTTCTTCTGTTATACTCCCATTCTTTAGTTCCGATGTTCCGGGTATCAATGCCACCTGGCCGGATAAAAATAAAAATCCGCCCGCTTTTACCGCCTGGCTATATGGACCTATGGGCACAGGCGCATTATCAGTTTTGATAATTACTTTACTCATTTTTTTATTTCTTTTAAGACATTAAAGTTGCAAAACTTTCCATCAACTAACAAACCTATTTTTGCAAAAAATTCAATATGAGAATTTTTATTTCAGCAAATGTAGGTCAACAGAAAGAGTTAAATTACATAAAAGCGAATGAAAGTAATGAATTGATTTTTAATTCACGACTTCCTAATGATGATGAATATAAAAACCTTGACGCTTTTTTTATTTTTTCTGAACAAATAAATTCCTTGAATTTTGCCAACTTTGGAACAAAGCCGGTATTTATTAATTCTGTGACCGAAACATTATTACAATTAAAAATGCCTTTGAATGTAAGCAGGCTCAATGCATGGCCAGGTTTTCTGCAAAGAGAAGTTTGGGAAGTGGCAACAAATAATCAAAAGGATATTGAAATTATTTTTAACTCTCTTAATCAAAAAATCATTGTTGTAAAAGACGAACCTGGCCTGGTTTCCGCAAGGGTGGTTAGCATGATAATTAATGAAGCTTTTTTTGCTTTAGGTGAAAATGTCAGTACCAAAGAAGAAATAGATATAGCTATGAAATTAGGAACTAATTATCCGTACGGGCCTTTCGAATGGGCAGAGAGAATAGGAATTGAAAATATTTTTCATTTATTGGAAAAATTATCTGAAAAAGAAGACCGCTACACACCGGCTACTGCTTTGAAAAAATTATATCTTGAAAAAAACACGGTCAATAATCTCAAAAAATGAATTACCTCTTAAACATACATACCACCACAGAAAATGCAATTGTAAATATATGTGACGGCCCAAAGGTCTTGTCCAGCTTAGTAAATTCGGATTCAAAACAACATGCTGCATTCTTGCATACTGCCGTTCATCATATTTTACAGGTAAATGACATTAGGCCTAAAGATTTAAAAGCGATTGGAGTTACCGGTGGACCAGGTTCTTATACCGGTATAAGGGTCGGTCTTGCAAGTGCCAAAGGTTTCAGTTTTGCATTAAATATTCCACTCATTATGATAAATACACTGGAAGTAATGGCATTTACAATTATTAATAAAATATCCGATGAAAGTGCCTTGTATTGTCCCATGATTGATGCCCGCAGAATGGAAGTTTTTACTGCAGTATATGATAACAAATTAAATGAGATCATTCCGCCATCAGCAATGATTATAGCCGAAAATTCTTTCCGGGAAATTATGACTAAACAAAACGTTTATTTTTCCGGTTCCGGCTCTCATAAATTTAAAAATATTATTCCCCATTTACATGATTCTCAATTTATTCCGGATACTATTGACTCAAAATCATTAGGGATTTTTTCCTGGAATAAATTGCAGAAAAAAGAATTTGAAAATGTTGCCCACTCTAAACCTTACTACATAAAGGATTTTTATACCATTAAAAAAAATAAATAAGAGAAAAAATACATTTTAATATTTCATTACAAACTATATCTATCCTTAATACTTACTTTTGTAACTGAAGAACGACATCTTTATTAAAATCATTTATCTTATCATTTAAATTACTTTATATGACTACTACAGTCCAGGATCACCAGCCAACCCATCTTGAACATACAACTGAAAGCGAAGCTCTCAGAAACATGGATTATTTAAAAATAAAAAAAGCTGCTTTAGTACTTAGAGCACTTAATCATAAACTCAGACAGTTGATTCTCAAAACAATTGACGAGCACAAAAGGATTACAGTTACGGAACTTTATGTAAAATTGCGACTGGAGCAATCTGTTGCTTCTCAACATCTTGCTATCTTACGCAAGGCCGAAATTGTAAACACACTACGTGAAGGAAAATTTATTTTTTACACTATCAATGAAGAACGTATTAACGAAATCAATAAGTTTGTGCAAAACCTGGTAGGTTAAAATTAATAGTTGGAATTTTTCACAAACAACAACACATTTCCTTAAAAATATTAATGCCTTATTTAAGACTTTTACTTAAGTAAGGCAATATTTTTTTAAATTAATTTGACATCCGGGTATTCATCTTAACTTTATTTTACAAGATTGTCTGTGAAACTGTCGAAAAATGATTTTATAAATTTCTTATGATCGCAAAAAGTGGCCGGTGGGGGACACCGGCCACGGCGGGGCGCTGCGGTTGGTGTCCCACCAACCGCAATATGGTGAACGAAATTTCATTTTTAGACAGTCTCTGTGATCTCAAATATATGTGATTAAGATTTTTTTTAAACTCTAAACGAATCATAATATGTATATAGAACAAATTTATACAGGCTGCTTAAGTGAAGCAGCGTATTTTATAGAAAGTAATGGAGAGGCGGCAGTAATAGACCCAATGAGAGATACAGAATTGTATCTTCAAATGGCAAAAGATCATCAGTCATCCATCAAATACATTTTTGAAACACATTTTCATGCAGATTTTGTAAGCGGCCATTTGGACCTTAGCAAACAAACAGGTGCTACTATAGTTTACGGGCCACACACAGAAGCTAAATTTCCTTTTCATCTTTCCAGTGACGGTGAAATATTTAAAATAGGAAATATTACTTTAGAAGTTATTCATACTCCCGGCCATACACTTGAGTCCACCTGTTATCTTCTGAGAGACGAAAAAGAAAAGCCCTATTGCATTTTTACTGGTGATTCACTGTTTATAGGAGATGTTGGCCGTCCCGATCTGAGTAGTGGCAACCTTACCAAAGAAGAGCTTGCCTCTATTATGTACGATTCTGTTCAGAACAAATTAATGCCTTTGCCTGATGATGTAATTGTATATCCGGCTCATGGCCCCGGAAGCAGTTGCGGGAAAAATATAGGAGATGAAACACACAGTACTATTGGCATTCAGAAAAAAACAAATTATGCCATGCAACCTCAAACAAGGGAAGAATTTATAAAATCAGTAACAGAGGATTTAGATAATGCACCGGCCTATTTTAGCATTAACGCAAAAATAAATAAAGAAGGTTATCACAACCTGGATTCGGTGAAATCCAAAGGACTTACTCCTCTGTCAATTAAAGAATTTAAAACAAAAACAGAAAACGGAAGTATTATTTTAGATACGCGGCCTTCTTCTGAATTTACAAATGCCTTTATTCCCGGATCCGTCTCTATCGGGCTGGAAGGCAGATTTGCAGAATGGGCGGGAAGTTTACTTTCTTTTAATGAGTCAATGGTATTGGTTACTCCCGAAGGTAAAGAAGAAGAAACTCTTGTAAGGCTCGCGCGTGTGGGTTTTGATAAAGTAGAAGGATTTCTGAAAGGTGGCTTTGAAGCATGGGAAAAAGCCGGGGAGAAAACAGATATGATCATAAATATTGAAGCTGATGAACTGGCAATGGATATTCCTTTTGATGACCATCTAACGGTATTGGATGTACGAAAATATACTGAATTTGCCGACGGGCACGTGAAAGACGCCGTTAACCTTCCACTGGCTGAAATGACGGATATTGCACAAATTGCACAATTAGAGGAAAATCAGAATATATACATCCACTGTGAAAGTGGCTACAGAAGCGTAATTGCGTCATCGCTCTTAAAAAGACAAGGCTATCACAACCTGAGAAATGTATTGGGTGGCTGGGCAAAAATAAAAGAACAAAAAAGTATTTCTGTAGAAAAGGAAGCCGGGGTGCTGAATTAAATCGGGTTGAACTATCTCTCAATAAAGCAACAATTAATGAGGATTCCTGTTTTTAAAATTGTTTTAGCAAACTTTTTTCTTTCCATCTATCTGAGTGCATTCAAATGTTTTAATAGATCATCAACAGGAGTTTGTTTTTTATAAGAGATGATCAATTTTCCATTCTTATCATAAAGAGCAGTAAACGGAGTATTTTCCAATTGATAATAATACCTGAAAAAAAATACAGGCTTTTCTATACCTACTTTTATATTTGGATACCTGGCAGTTTGATGCAATTTTTCAAAAGCAATCACTTCATCCACAGGATTAAAAGTTGCCATTACAATCTGTGCCTTTTTAAAACTTTGAATTCTTTTAAAGATCTCATTCATCAAAACCTGGCAATGTTCGCAATCGGGAGAAAAATAAATTATGATCACCGGTTTATCGTGAGTAAGATTTTTGGCAGTAAATAATTTTCCGCTGGTAAGTTGTATTGTAAAATCAGGCAGGGATTGAGATATTGCAGTCTTATAAAAAAATAACATTATTAAAGAAATAATTAAATATTTATTCCAATAGAATATTCCTCTTTTCTTGATAATCGCTTGCATAGTTTTCTATTTTCCGATATTTTTTAAAATTATAAAAGGAGGAGAATTTTCCCAGTTAGATTTATAATTCATTATCATTGGCCCGACAGAAAAATTTCCCAAAATAATATCTGTCTTACCATCGCCGTCTATATCGCCTACATCCATCGTTATCCACCTTCCCATATTTGCCTGAGTAAAAGAATAAGGCCTGAAATCAAAATTGCCTTTGTTTTCTAAATACACAAAACTCTCTTCGGGCTGATGGATATAATCACCAAAAAATGAAATAGCAGCAATATCAAGATCACCATCGCCGTCAAAATCCCTTCCCATCGCTTTATAGCAGCCATCAATAGGAAAGAAAAATTTTTGTTTAAAATGATTGGTCCCGTCATTCATAAAAATATAAACCCCGTGATAAGGTTTTAATACCCTTGAAAAGTCTGCATTATCCCCGCAGGTATAGAGTATATCTGGATAGCCGTCTTTATTAAAATCATCGAGTTCAAAATAGGAAGATCCATAAGAGGGTGGAAAACTTAAAACTTCTTTTTGCTCAAAGTTACCATTGCCTTTGTTTGTAAATAAAAATATTCCTTCATCTCCTTGTGCAAATAAAGCCCAGATATCAGGTAATCCATCGTGATTATAATCTTGCACATACGCTTTGATGGCGCCTGGAACTTCTCTGATCACATGCCGTTTAAACTTATTATTACCCAAATTCTCCATCCATGATAATGCGCCTTTTAAATTTCCAAATTCACATACCAGATAATCTGTCTTTCCGTCATTATTTAAGTCAGCAGCAGTTATTTGCACAGGCCTTTCTAAACTATCAATTGTTTCTGTTGTATCTATTTTTGGTACACCTTCCGGATTGATATTAATAAACTCACCCTTTCCAAATTTGCCATTGTTAGGATTTAATATTCCTATATTACATGCAAGTAATTTATTTTTTTCAAAATCTATATTTACTATTGGACCTCCTGTTTTTATTGAATCTATGATTTGTAAATTCCGGTTGATAAAATAAAGATTTCTTTTAATGGCATCAGCAATGATGATAGGATGCAAAGAATCTCCGGAATTGATTTTCACATAGCATGTAGCAGGTTTTTCATAATGGATATCCGGAATCTCTACTTTGAAAAGAGACAGGCCTGTTTTTATTTGATATTTTCTTTTTTGAGGAGGTAATGAATCAGGAGAAGTAGCTTCATAATAATCCAAAATATTTTGCCATTCATTTAATTTCATCATAGGCTGCGAAGGGTAAAAATCGCGACCAATATACGCATCTCTTGCTATAGGATAAATATCAAATCTATATCTAAAAATCCCAAGCCTGGGACCCATTTCCGGCAGTACGCCTTTTTCCCAACTTTTGGAATCCAACAATGAAGGGTCAGGCAATTGGTGGCAAGTCTGGCAATATAATTTGGCCAAAGCTTTTCCCTTTTTTATGCTGGCTATGGAAACATCCTTGTGAGTACTGTTTCTATAAATTTCTTTACAGGAATGTAATAACAGCAAAATCGGAAAAACAAGAAAAGCTAATAAAAGTTGTTTTACTGCAAGCCGGATAATTTTTATCATTATTTCATGTAATAAATATTAATGCAAAAGTATGTTACGGACTACGCCTTTATTATTTTTTATTTCTACTGAAACTACATTACTATCAAGAGCTAAAAACCGCCCCGATTGGGATAAAAAAGAAGAACCATATCCTATCCAGCGCTTTTGTTTTTTCCCATCTTTATATGTAATGATAGCGCTTTCATCAAAAGGTTCTAAAGAGACTATCTTAGGATTATTTTTTAGTTCAAACACTTTTAAAGGGCCTCTGTTCTGGCTTGCAGCCAACAAATATTTTCCTTTGTTGCTTCTGAGGCTCACTAAGGCTTTACCATTGCCGGGAATATAAATTCCACTTTGCATAATAGATTGAGGACTAAAATTTCCCTTTCCATCCCCTTTCAATAATAATCCATTTAAAGCATCATATCTTCCGTGAATAGGTTCTGTTCCATAATCATTTCCATTGATTACTACATCCAGGTTTCCATCGCCATCATAATCGCCAACTGTCATACCATTAAGTACCGAAAATTGTGCCTCATCCGGCAAAGGCTTCATAGTAAACTTGCCATTCCCGTCATTTATCATACAGGCAGAAGAAAAATAATTAGCATGCAAATGTAGCGCACCTTTAAGTTGATCTTTTGTCAACAAAGAATCCATAGGTGTATTTGCAAATGATTTATAATTTTCAAATTTATTACGAAGGATGCCCATTTGCTTTAAAACATCGTCTCTTGATTCTGCAGGGAATTCCCGGATTTCGGTATCCTCTTGTGAAGAAGGTAAATACACAGACATAAATGCATCGTAAGTGCCATTATTATCAAAATCCTTTGATATCATCCTAACAGGATATTTATCGCTGCCTTTATAAAAAGAATTCCTTCCAAGGTTCCCAACGATATAATCCATTTTCCCGTCGTTATTAAAATCACCAGCCGTAATTGTGTTCCACCATCCAAATTCATTATCAACTCCACTTGAAGGAGTTACATTTTTAAAAACACCTTTATCATTTTCAAGAAAAGTAACCGGCATCCACTCTCCTACCAGGATCAAATCGGGCCATCCGTCATTATTAAAATCAGTAAATATGGCATCGGTAACCATTCCTATGTTTTTCAAAGCGGGCGCTACCTGGTCGGTAACATCTGTAAATTTAACGTGGCCATTTTGGGTATCATTTCTAAAAATAAAGCTGGAAACAGGTTTTGGATAATTTCCCGGATCCACCCTCCCGGAAACAAACAGGTCCATTTTACCGTCTTTGTTATAATCTGCTGCCCTTACACAAAATTTGCTGGTGAAATTTTCAGGTAAAGCCATTGAGTCTTCTGTAAAATTCCCTTTACCATCGTTAATATATAATTTATCCTGATAGACAGGAGTATTATTTTTACCCCGAAACCCTCCGCTGGCAATGTATAGATCAGGATGGCCATCTCCATTAGCATCAAATAAAAGAACCCCTTCGTCTTCCCGGTCTTTATTGGCTGTATCCTTTGGTCTCAATAAACTTTTTTGAATGAATTTTCCATTAGGTTGTTGCAAAAATAATTGAGCGCTATTATGGTAAGATCCTCCAACCACAATATCGTCTAATCCATTGCCATCAATATCGCCAACAGCAAGGGCAGGCCCGTAGTCTGAAAATTTATGAGGAAGCCCCCTTTGAACATAAAAATCAGCAAAATCTTTATCTGGATGTATATAATGAATATTTACCGAGTCATTTACCTGCCTGAAGAGGGATTTTTGATCAATTTTATTTTGAGAAAAAGAATAATCCAAAAGCGCATTTTTGATATTTACTATTAAGCGTTGATTCGCCTTCACGTTTTTTAATACCTGCATTTTACCATTAGGCCATTTTATTATTACAGAATCCACATTCTTTATTTTGCCTAACCCAAAATGAGCTACATCCTGAACGGAAGAAAGATAGCCCCTGTAAGGCGTATTTTCCCAAACCTGTTGTTTCCCATGATCATAATGTAATTGGGCAAAAGCACCTAATCCATTTATATTGAATTGGCTTCCCCGGAACTTTATCTGAAGATAATTACTTGAATCTTTATTTGTTTCACGCTCCATGTTTCTATACACCATTGCTTCGCCATTAATATTATTGATCACCACATCCATATCTCCATCATTATCCAGGTCGGCATAAGCTGCGCCATTTGAAAAATCAGGTGTACTAAATCCCCAGGAATCCGTAACATCAGAAAAGGTTAAATTGCCATTATTCTCAAAAGCATAGTTATGGATCTTCACCTGTGGAATTTGGGCTAATATATAATCCATACCCGCAAGATCATGTGAACGTTGATTGAAACTGGTAAAGTCATGGTCAGTTACATCTTTTGGATAACCATTTGTTATTATAATATCCCTGTAACCATCATTATTAAAGTCAGTAACGAGGGGACACCAACTCCAGTCGGTTTGGGAAATCCCGCTTAAAAAACCAATTTCACTAAATGCGGGTGGCCCGATGGAATCATTATCGCCTACACGTGGTCCCTGGTTCAACTGCAACGTGTTACGCACATATTGATATTGGTACCCATATTTGTCTAAGTTTACATAAGTTTGATAATCATTACTACTCATCATCATTTTTTTCCGGTAATTATCCGGCGGGTTCATATCAAGAGAAATCACATCGGCCAGGCCGTCATTATTGATATCTTCTATATCCTGCCCCATTGCAGTTAAAGAAGTATGTTTAAAATACTCTTTGGATCTATCGGTAAAAGTGCCATCATGATTATTAATATAGAGAATATCGTTAGATAAAAAATCATTAGTAACACAAATATCTTTCCAACCGTCCATATTAATATCCGCAATGATAGCGCCATGAGCATATCCTTCGGTAGTAATACCCGCTTGTTTTGAAACATCAGTAAATACGGGATGGTTTAAGCGTTTATTAAAATCATTCCTGAATAACTTTCCGGTACTGGGGAAAGATCCATCTGTAATGATTGGCCGGATAGTGTTAGGATTTTCATTAGGCAAAATCTCATTGACTGAGAGGTACATATCGAGGTCGCCGTCATTATCATAATCAAAAAAGGTAGCCATGGTAGAATAAGAAGTATCATTCAAACCGTATTCAGCGGCCATTTCTTTAAAATGAGGAATCCCATTTTTATCAATTCCCTGGTTCACATATAATAAATTCTGTCTTTTCTTAGGATCTTTTGACCCGGTTACACATACATAAATATCCAGCAAACCGTCATTATTGATATCTATCACTGAAACACCGCTACACCATCTGCCCTCTCCGCCAACCTTTGCTATGTCAGTAACATCTTCAAATTTAAAATTCCCCTTATTAAGGTATAATTTATTGGAAACCATATTTCCGGTAAGATAAATATCAGGTAATCCATCATTATTAAAATCCCCAATACCCACTCCTCCGCCATTATAAATATTGATATCTTTCATGGGATTTAAGGAATCATTCTCAACAATTTTATTATTAAAATGAATTCCGGAATGAGATGAGGGAATCTGTTCAAATAAGGTGGCTTTTTTTTTGCAGGAAATAAAAAACAAAAGAATGAAAAAAAAGATAAGGCTCTGGGGCTTCATTAATTAAAAATTTTTCGCATTAAAGGTTGCCAACCTTTTTGAATTAGATTTTTTAACTGAAAGAAGTCGGTAAGGTTGGCAACCTTTTTCGACATTATACTTCGCAAGGGGTAAATTAGTTTTTCAAGTTAAATAATTCACTGTTTTGTCCTTCATGCAGTATCAATTGCCACTAACTTTAGTTAGTGGAATTGTGGTTGTCTTTCTCGGCTTTAGCCAAAAGTGAAAAGCATTTTGGCTAAAGCCTTTGAAGGCATTTCACTATCCACGGGTTAAAACCCGTGGCAACTAAAATACCTGATCCTATACTTCAAAAAGGATAAATTTAGCATCCCCCGATTTGGTCTATTTTGTATTAATGATTTATTAGTGATGAATTCGGGGGGCAGCAAACCCCGAATTGGTGTGTCATCCGCTATTGCCTTTACAGACATTGGATAAGTCATATAAAATTGCCGGAACCTGCGCAATTCCCTTTCATCGGAATTAGGAATTGACAGAGCTTTTAGTTCTTTTGAAATATTTGCCAGCAGTGATTTTCCATATTTCGCCCTGTCTTGTCCATTCTGTTCAAACTCGATAATATAAAATCCAAAAAACCAATTGCGCAAAGTAAGCGCGGTATTTACAGCGCGAAGGCTTTGTTCTTTAAGCTGAGCGTTCAACTTTGAAAGGGCAAGTATGAGTTCTTTATATTCCATTTCGACAGTAATCGGGATTTAGATTTTGTTTCACTATAGATTTTGAATTTAATTACCGAGATTACTGGTTTTAATGTTCAGGTCTTCGAGAAAGTCAAATATAAGTAAAAAGAAAGCAGTTATAAATAAAAGGTGCATTTCAAAATGTCGCCGGTTCGTGAAGGACACGAACCGGGGCGGCTCGCAGGGGGCGGTGTCTTCACCGCCCACTATCAGCCAGGCCATGCGACATTTTGAAATACACCCCTTCTCAGAAGCTGTTTAAAAATAGAATTTTGTTCCCCATATTGCGGTTGGTGAGGACACCAACCGCGGCGCGGATTTGTCGTTTCGGATTAAAGGTTGCTAACCTTTTTGAATTAGATTTTTAAACTGAAATGAAGTCGTTAAGGTTGGCAACCTTTTGCGACATTATGCTTCGCAAGGGGTAAATTAGTGAGTTTTTCAAGTTAAATAATTCACTGTTTTGTCCTTCATGCAGTATCAGTTGCCACTAACTTTAGTTAGTGGAATTGTGGTTGTCTTTCCCGGCTTTAGCCAAAAGTGAAAAGCATTTTGGCTAAAGCCTTTGAAGGCATTTCACTATCCACGGGTTAAAACCCGTGGCAACTAAAATACCTGATCCTATACTTCAAAAAGGATAAATTAGGCAACTTTTCAAGTTAAATAATTCACTGTTTTGTCTCCGTCATGCAGTATCAATTGCCACTAACTTTAGTGGAATTGTGGTTGTCTTTCCCGGCTTTAGCCAAAAGTGAAAAGCATTTTGGCTAAAGCCTTTGAAGGCATTTCACTATCCACGGGTTAAAACCCGTGGCAATTAAAATACCTGATCCTATACTTCAAAAAGGACAAATCAGGCAACTTTCCAAGTTAAATTATTCACGGTTTTGTCCCCTTGCAGTATAATTAAAAGTTTTTATGAAAGACAATAAATTCTCAGAAGCGAAACATTTTTTTAGGAAAATGCAGGTAAAACTTTCTAATGCTAAAGATAAAAAAAAGAGGTGGTGATTTTAAAATTCACCACCTCTCATCTAAAAAAAAATTAATTATTAATACCCGGGATTCTGTTTTAATGGACCTGCCTCAACATCAATTTGACCTTGTGGTATTGGGAAAAGCTCATTTTTACCCGCAGTAAATGTGTGCCCATTTAATACAGGATTTGAAATGCGGGTATCTGCTTTGATATAAGCATTTAACACACCGGCCATGTAACCTGCACCGGCTGGGCCGCCATAAAGGCCATCCCAGCGCTGCAAGTCAAAGAAACGTTTACCTTCCATACCAGTTTCAAGTTGTGTTTCCATATATACCGCTGCGCGTGCATACGCTTGCCCGTTTGCTGTAAACCCTGTTGAAGCAGGTGTTCCGTATAAGCCTATTTGATAATTGGCTGCAGGGGTAGTAGTGAACCCCTTAGAAGGATTGCTGTTATCTACATAAGTATGTACCCAATATGCAGGATTTTGCATACGGGTTCTTACAGTATTCACATCAGCCTGTGCAGCATCCAGTAGATTGGCCTCTACTTCGCATTCTGCGCGCCATAATATTACCTCTGAAAAACGAATCATGTTGTAGTTGTTAGCAACACCCTGGTTTGTAGCCCAACCTGCATAGTTATCACTGGTAGCTGCCTGTTGCGCATGCCAGAAAACATTCTTAATTGGATTGTAAGGAACAATATCACCACGTGACCAGGTTTCACCACCGCATAATCCCCAATCTAAGTATGGAATACCTCTGCGGCCAAGGGTCCAGTCAATCCTGGGATCCAAAGCATCTGTAGCGGGAGTAAAAGGATCAGTAGCTAGAAGCCCATGGTCATTTTTCAGATTCACATCATTATAATATGGGAAGCCTGTACCGGGATCTATCTGGAACATTGGTAAGCCATTTGCATCCACCTTAAAAGCGTTTCCAAGTGTATAGGATGGCTGGTAAAAACCGCAGCAACTGGTATAAGTGCCTGCCGGAAAATTTAATGCTTCTCCTCCATTATCGTTATATCCATTAGAACCATCACTTACAGACATTTGTACGGCAAATACGGATTCAGGGCCATTTTTTGTAGAAGCATTAAAATTATCTTCATAAGCGCCTAAAGCATATTTTGCACCGCTTGAGGTCGTGCCATTAGTTATCAGGTCATTCAAAAGAGGCATGGCTTTGTCATATTGATGATCATACATATAAGTAAGTGCTAAGAAAGCTTCATCGGCATAATAATTAGCGCGTCCAATTTCAGATTGAGTCTTAGGTAGAACAGTCATTGCTGCTGTAAAATCATCTTCGATTTTATCCCATATCGGACCCGGGTTACCTAAGTTATAATTACCGGCAGAATACGTTACAGAATCACTGGCATAGGGCACATTCCTAAACACTTTCGCAAGTTCCAGATGCCCCACTCCTCTAATAAATCTTGCTTCTGCTATCACTTCAGCCGCATCACCTGCAGATAAGGAACCATCTTTTACAAGAGGTACTTCCTGGATAGTGTTATTAGCTCTTGCTACGCATGCATACCAGGCTGACCACTTTTCGCTAAGGTACTCATTTGAAGGGTCAACAGAGTGATTCTCAAGAGGTGCTGCAGTTCCCTGGTCAGTTGTATTGGAGCCTTTGTAAGCATCATCAGAAGCAATGCCCCCGTAAGTCCAGTTATCAACACCGGATTCCCATCCGGTTCCTCCGGCAGAAGTCATACCATCGAGCATGGAATACGCGCCGATTAGCAAGCCATCAACGCCCGCCTTATTGGCGAGCGTACTCGCGCTCAAAGAGCCTACAGGCGCCTTATCAAGAAATTTTTTACATGAATAAATGAGCGTAATAGTGGCCAGGGAGGCAGCCAGGGCAATGTATTTAAATTTAATTTTTTTCATTTTTTAAATATTTAATCATTTAAAATGTTAAGTCAACACCAAGAATATATTGTTTCTGGTTATTAGGATAAGCTCCGTAATCTATTCCAAAAGCAGCGCTTTGATTATTACCACTACCATTGACATTTAGAGAGGGCACCAATTCAGGATCCAAACCCGTGTATTTGGTGATCATAAACAAATTGGTAGCCTGGAAATAGACATGAAATTTATCTACACCAATCCTTTTTAATATTTGGGGATCAATGGTATATCCTAATTGTGCCACACGGCATTTAAGAAAGGATCCGTTTTCGATATAAAATGAACTATATGCACTTGAGCCTAAGTCCTGTGAAAAAGATGCGGCAGGTAAAGTAGCTCCCGGATTGGTTACTTTTCCGTCAACGACTATGGCAGCCTTGTTGTAAAGATCAATGCTTTTGCCTCCCTGGAAGGTGCTGTAAAAATCAGTCCAGTATTTTGTATAATTGAAATCCTTGTTACCGTAAGAGCCATACAGTATCATGGTGAAATCAAATCGCTTGTAATTAGCACTTAAGTTCACCCCATAAGTGAATTTAGGATTCGGATTACCTATCCAGGTACGGTCATTGGCATCAATCTTGCCATCGGGCTTGCCAGCTGGACCGCTAACATCCTTATAAATAAATGAGCCGGCAGATGCTCCACTGTATGTTGCGCCGCTTTTAGCAGATGTAGTGTCCTGGTAAATACCTGCTGTCTGGTAGCCAAAAAATTCTCCAATAGGGTGGCCAACCTGGTTTCTTACCACGTTAGAAGTAGAATTTAGCGCCCGTACACCCCCAACATCAAAATAACCCGGGGTAGGTATTTTAGTAACTAAACTTTTATAAGCTGATACATTTGCGCCTATATTAAAACTAAAATCTTTGCCTACATTAGCATGATAATTAGCAGAGATATCAACACCCGTATTTTGAACATCACCAATATTAACAGTAGGTACATTCACTCCAACAGGGGCTATTATATTGTTAAGTGGTTGAGGGAATAATAAACCACTGGTGGCTTTTTTGTACCATTCCACAGTAAAATCCAAATGGTTGAATAAAGCAGCATCAAGGCCAACATTGGTTATCTTATCAGTTTCCCAGGTAACGAAAGGGTTGCCTATCTGATTTTGATAAAAACCCTGAGAAAGTGCACCAGTGCCACTGCTACCACCTCCAATAGGATAAAAAGAGGCTCCGGCGCCCTGACTATATGAGGAGTATGCATTGTTTCCGCCTATATTTCCATTATTACCCGCTTCACCATAACTTGCGCGCAATTTAAGACTGTTTATCCAACTGATATTCTTCATAAAATCTTCCTGTGATACACGCCATCCGAGGGATACGGAAGGAAAAGTACCCCACTGCCTGCCCGGGTAAAAGATTGAAAAACCGTCACGCCGTATGGTAGCACCCAAAATGTATTTATCATTATAAATATAATTTAACTGGCCAAAAAATGATTCAGTTGAATTTGGCTGATAAATAGAACCGTAAGGAGGAACAACAGACGTGCCATACTGGAGTAGTACAAAATTAGGATCCAGGGAAAAGAAATTCTGGGACTGAGCATGAAACTCTCTGCCTGCGAATGCTTTAAGTTCATAGCCTGCAAATGCTTGTATATCATGCTTGCCAAAAGTCTTTTTAAAAGTAATGGTGTTGGTCCAGTTATAGTTACTGCTCATTTGCTCATTTTCACTGTTGCCATTTGGATTGCCATGGCTTTCATAATCCTGGTAAGGATTATAGGCAAGGTTCCAATAATACTGATTATATAAATTACCACCTATGCTGGTGCGAAGTGTGAAATCTTTAGCAATATCCGCTTCAGCAAATATATTTCCCTCTACTAACACAAAATGGGCATTATTGGTTGCCTGGTTATTCTGTATGGCATAGGGGCTTTGACCGTTACCCAGGGGTTCACCATTAGGGCCGTCGTAAGTGCCGCCGTAATTGCCCTTTACGTCAAATACAGGAATAATGGGCATCAGGCGATATGTAAAAGCGATACCTCCGCCTTCCTGTTGCTGTGTGCCGTTATAACCTCCATTGTTTTCCTTATAAGTAACGAATCCATTTTCACCAAACCTGATATGGTTCTTTACATTAAAATTGGTGTTTAAACGTACCGCATATCTTTTTTCGTAGTTATTGAGCAAAGTGCCTTTCTGATCTACATAGTTCAAAGAAAACAGGTAATTACTTTTATCATTGCCACCGCTTGCTGTAAGGGTATGCTGTTGCTGGGGAGCGGCTTTAAAAACAGAATGGAACCAATCTGTACCAGATCCGGTTGCAAATTTCTGTATAAGAAAATCATTACCCGGATTAGCCTTATCAAAGTTATAATATTGCAGTATGCCCGGGTCATTGGTAACTCCGGAGTAACCGAAAGCGCCGCCTGACCCAGCAGGGCCATGATATCCATAAGTAGGTATCACACCAGGGCCACCAGGATATAAAGCTTCAGTTGCTTTATCACCTGCTCTAAAAGCCAGTTCAGATTGTTGTTCCGGATTCATCAGGTGCCAGACATTACCACTTAAAGGCAATTGGGTACCATAAAAGGCATCATAGCTAATGGTGGATTTGCCGTGGCCTTTTTTGGTAGTAACTACCACTACGCCATTACCACCTGAAATACCATAAATAGCTGCAGCACCTGCATCTTTTAATACACTGATGCTTTCTATGTCGTTAGGGTTTACTGTTGACATATCGCTAGTCTGTACGCCATCTATAACATATAATGGCTGAGTATGGCCAAAGTTGGAGATACCACGTACAAATACTGTACTGGCGGCTCCGGGTGCGCCTGAATTAATAACAGTAACACCGGCAGCCTGGCCTTGCAATAATTGCTCAGAACTGGTGGAGGGAATTTTTCTAGCATCAGTTACATTAACTGTTGCCACGGCACCAGTGATATCCTTCTTCAATTGAGAAGTATAACCGGTAACCACTATTTCATTCAAATTATTGGCAGATGCCTGTAGTGACACAGAAATATTACTTTGTCCTGTAACGGACATTGTCTGAGTCTCGTAGCCAACATAACTGATCTTTAGTTCCTTTGTATTTTCAGGAACATTAATAGAGAAGCTTCCATTGGAAGCAGTTGTTTCGCCCGTCTTTCGTCCAACCACCACCACAGAAGCTCCCGATAAAGGAGTTCCATCCTTTGTGGTAACTGTTCCTGTGATTGTTCGTTGTTGTGCAAACGATTGCATAAAGCAAAACAGCAGAAGCGCGCCGCTAAGCAAAAATTTTTTCTTCATAATCAAGTAATTAGGGAATGTTAAAAAATAAATTGACAACGCAAATTAACATTAATTTTTAAATCCTTTTTGTTTTTTTTATCACATTTCAGTAAAATTATTATAATCTTATAAAGATAATACCATATAAAGATAAAATAAAACCATATAAAGATAAAAATGTATCATTTTTTTAGGATCAAAAACTGATAAGCTATATTTTTCCAATTCCCAAAATCATTTTAGTATCATTTTTTCTAATGCCAGGTAAACTCCATTAGTCCAGCCAAAGCCATCCTGAGCGGGATATTCGCCGCCGCCTGCGGTAAGACCCGTGTTTACCACATTATATTTCTCCATCATTTTACCGGTATTTTCATAAACTCTTTTGTTGAGTTTCATCCAACGATTTGTAATATCTTTCGCAAGCTTTTTATGGCCATACTTTTCCAATCCTATAATTGCTATATATTGTAATGGAGCCCATCCATTAGGCGCATCCCATTGCTGACTGGTCGTTTCGTTGGTAGTGATAAACCCTCCGGGAGACAGTAATTTTTCTTCCATAACTCTTGCCACTTTATCTGCCTGCACTTTGGAAGCGATTTCAAAAAATAAAGGAAAAGCCGCCGCCGCAGTAAACGAATCTTTTTGCCGGTTTTCTATGTAATCATAATCAAAATAAAATCCTTCTTTTTCGTTCCAGCAATAAGTTTCTATTGCCTGGCTGCGCCGGTAAGCAAGTGTTTCAAATTTTTCAGCAACTAATAAATTACCGGATAAATGATGGGCTTTTGCTATTGTTTTTTCAAGATTTACCAAAAGGCAATTCAAATCAACAGGAATAATATCGGTAGTGTGAATGGAGGCAAAATCATTTTTATCTTTAAACCATCGCGAGGAGAAATCCCAGCCTGATTCTGCCGCGGCACGCAAATGACGGAATGTCTTTTTTTTATCTTTTCCCGAACCGGCCAATGCCGAATCATCTTTAAAAGCTTCGGGACGCGGCGTATCATTTTCATCCCAATAATGATTTAATATATTTCCGTCCCGCATTAATACTACACGATTTAGTAAGGGATTTTGAACCGTTATTTCTTTACTTCCTTTCATCCAGAAATCATATTCCTTTTGGAGATGGGATAAATATTTTACTAAACTATTTTCAGCAGGTTTTTCTTCACTTAACAATTGTACCATGCAGGCAAAAAATGGGGGCTGTGATCTTCCGAGATAATAAGTGCGATTACCATTGGGAATGTAGCCGTATTGATCAATTAGCCATGCAAAATTATTTATCATGTTTGCAATGAGATCCCATCGCTTAGAAATCTTTAAACCAAGCATGATAAAATAACTATCCCAATAATAAATTTCCCTAAACCTTCCCCCCGGAACGACGTAAGGATACGGAAGTTCAATTAATGAATCGTTAGCGGCTTGCGGATTCCTGGTCAGCACGTCCCAAAGTTTTTCAATATGCTCACTTACATTCTCATTCAACCCACTTTTAAAATCATGCGAAAGGACTTTTGGTTCGTCAAAATATTCGTGAACAAATAATTTTAAATTGAATCCCGGGTCGTTTTTTTCTTCCTCATAACGCTGATGTATAGACGAAAAATAACGCTTAGGAATGCAATCGACAAAAGTTTTATTATCGGGGAAAATATTTTCTAATTGTACCCTTTCAAACAATTCGCCCAAAGAAAAAATGTTTTTAATTTCCATAATATTTTTTAAAACCCATACCAGTCTAAACGGCAACAGGGGTTGCTTTTTTCTGTAAACGATTGAAAAAAATAAGGCTGATAATAAGGATTGTTATCGGAATCAGTGAAAAATAAAAAGCAGTCTGGCCGCCGTAGGTTTCAAATATATGACCTGTGATGATAGAACCTGTCGTGCCACCTAAAGCAGAAAAGATCACGATTAATCCACTCATAGGCCCTTGTTGCCTTAAAGGCAATGAGCTTAAAATCACCGAATTAATTGCGGGATAAACAGGAGCAATCAAAAGACCAATTAAAGGAAACATATAAGCTACAAAAGGCGCGCCCAGCCAGCTATCTATCAGGTTAATATGAATTTTAGATGCCAGGGGAATTACCAAAATCACTAATACCGCCGACAATAATAAACAGGCAATAATCACTTTAAGCCAATGAATTTTCCTTAAAAGAAAGCCAGCAATAAACCGTCCGATCGCGGTAGAAATCGCCAGGATACTGGCCATCTGAATGCTAAGCCTGGTAGATAAATGAAGCACCTGGCTGTTGAAAGTAGGGAGCCAGCTCATGATACTTTGTTCTATCAAAACATAAAAAAAAGCGCTAACGATAAAAATTAACACTAACGGTCGAATGGCGAGCGCTACCATATCTTCAAACTCTTTTAGAAACGATTTTCCTTCTCCTTCTTTTACAGAAGACTCATCTAATTTTGACGTCAGCAACAAAATGAATGCAAGCGCAGAGATGGCTGCCAGCAAATAATAAACCTTAAGCCACGAAGTAGAAGCAGGATTATTGTTATCTACAAAAGCGCCGAAAATAAAGTAGCCGGCAAGAATGCCAATCATAAAAAATGATTCAATAAAATTCATGAAACTCGCGTGATCTTTTTTATTGCTGGTAACAAGGCCAATCGTTGCATAAACCGAAACTTTTATCAAAGCAAAACTTACACCTGTGACTGCAAACAAAACTTTTGTCATTGCAAAACCTCCAATAAAAGGCATAAATAAACAGGCAATAATAACCAAAAACAAAGCCAGTAACATGGATCGTTTATAACCAATCCTGGTTATATAAGAAGCAACCAGGAAGGAAGCTATAGCAATACTTAAATCTTTGAACGCTTCTAAAATACTGGCTGCGCCCTGTGTGACGCCATAATTGTTTTGAACCTCTAAAATAACAGTACCAACGCTGTTGAGTAAGATGGCAAAGACAAAATAATTTAAAAAAAGGGAAGTTTTTATTTGCCAGTTTTGCATGTAATGGTTTTTAAAAAATTAACCGAATATACAATTTAAAACAATTCTGGGAATTACCGGGCTAACAAAGATTTGGCTACAGCAATTATAGATTAAATATTTCCGGTAAATGAAAAGTAAGCAAATTTGTTTGCTTACTGCCAGGCTCATCAAAGTAATCCAAAGAATGCCGTAAAAACCAAAAAGGTTTTTTCAAGCCAACAGAAAATAAAAGAGACTAAATAAACCTTCTTGGTTTGATCCCTATTTGGGATTAATGATTTAGTTCGCAAATGCAAGACCAATAAAAGCTCCAATATAGGGCAGTAGCCTCGTAGAGGCGATATATTAGTAGCATTTTATTTGACATTTATGCTGTGCAAGCTCCGTAGGTGCGATATGTAACATGCCGCTCCTACGGAGCTACCAGAAGAAATTAAATGCTTTACGCTACTACTAACATATCGCCCCGATGGGGCTTGTTGATGAAACACCGCCAATACTACATTTGCGAACTAAATACTTAATCCTACTTTTTTATTTTCATCTTAGCCAATATCTTTTTCATTTCTAATAAATTCAATAAAATTATAGATAGCCTTTCCTGTGGAAACAGGAAAGGGAATTCTATTGCTTGTTTATGAGAAAAATTTTATGCTCTTTTTTATTTTCATCTTTGTCAATATCTTTTTCATTTCTAATAAATTCAATAAAATTATAGATAGCCTTTCCTGTGGAAACAGGAAAGGGGTCTATAATTTGATTATGAAAAAAATATTGTTTATTCTATTTTGAATTCGTCTGACTTAATTTTTTCTCTGCAAGCCACGTCCCATCTACTCTGGATTTTATCTTTGCAAAAGCAGTATCTCTCGACCTTGAGCTGTCATCAGCGAAAGGAGAGAACCCGCAATCATCGGTAGTGCCTAACTGGGTAATTGGGATAAATTCTGCTGCTTCCAGTATGGTATCACATACTTTTTCAGGAGATTCTACTTTTGGATTGAGTACATCAATAACACCCAGAAAAACATGCTGAGATGGTTTTATACTTTCTTTGATAGATGAAAGTACGGAGCGCTTATCTTTTTCTGCGGCATATTCAAGATAAAAATTACCGGCATTCAATTGAAACAATAAGGGAAGTAGATCAGCATAACTAATCTCTGCACTGTGTGTTGAATCTCTATCTGCGCCGGGGCAGGAATGTACTCCGATTTTTTTTCTTTCTTCTTCTGTAAACCGCATCAATACTTTATTGTTCAGATCAATAAATGATTTTAATAATCCTCCGCTTGGATCTAACTTTAATGCAAGTCTTGCTTCAGTAAAATCAATCTGTACTTTGTAAGCGCCACTGTTAAGGCTCTTGCGGATGTCGGCCTCGGCTTCATTCAGCAGGTCATTTGTAAAATCAGCATTAGAATAACCTTCAATTCCTTCCTGGGGATACAACAAGCTTATTGCTGAAACAGAAATAACTGCCTGCTTAACCGGCAGTGTAGTAAGCTGCATTGCCTTTTCAAGATACCTGTTTGCATACGTTTGATAATGAAAAGGCCCTGATGTAATTTTTGGTAATTGCCTTGTATGCCCGTCTGCAAAAGGAATTACAATACCATCAGGAGAAAGATTTTGCATGCCATCAATTGGATAGGTTGCAAAGCTTGGCTTTGATTGCTCCCCGTCAGAGATAACAGGCGACCCTGTTTCTTCAAAACGTTTAATGGTATCTTTCAATGCCTCATCAAATAATCCTGATAATTCTGTTTTATCAATTTGATTTTGTGAAAATGCATTTAATGCATCTACCAAATATTTTGGGCGCGGAATGCTGCCAATTGGTTCTGTTTGAATTTTCATAATAATTAATATAAATTGATTTGAAAAATAATTAGGATTCTCATTTATATACATCCACATTTGCGTAACCTTCATCTGCTTTGAATGCAGCCGCAGCGCGTTCTACATATAATTCCCTATCCTGTGGCGCCCAGGTATTCAATCCATCCACATAGCGATTAAACATGCAGAATGAGGCCGCGATCAACACAGTATCATGTATTTCTTTATCAGTAGCGCCAAGGTTCCTGGCTTCTTCAATTTGCTCTTTCGTTACATACTTTCCACCTTTTTGTACACTGCCTGCAATAGAGAGTAAGGCTTTTAGTTTTTCAGAAATCGGGGCAGATGAATAATCTTTTTTTATTCCATCGATCGTCTGCATGTCGCATCCAAAATAGTGCTGTGCCATTGACCCGTGTACATTCTGACAAAAGAAACAATCATTCAGCGATGATACATAAGCGCCAATCATTTCCCGCTCACCGCGCGAAAGTGTGTTCGTGTCATCATGTAATAATATTTCTGCCAACTCATTTAAGGGCTTCGCAGTTTCAGGGCTATATGCCATCGGGCCTCTTATGCCTGGCAAGTCATTTTTCAAATTAATATGTGCCATAAAATTTTTGACTAAAGTGAATGCCTGGTTTAGTTAATTATTTTATCGTTGTTTTATTTACCCGGTACTGTATATCCTTTGGCCATACGTTTTCCCATTTCTTCATATTCTTTAGGATCAGTCGGAGTTAAACTATTAAGCCCGTCCACATACCTGTTATACATAGAAAAGGATGCTGCAATCAACACAGTATCGTGAATCTCCCGGTCATCTGCCCCAAGTTTTCTTGCTGCTTCAATGTCTTCGGGAGTCACTTCCCTGCCCAATATCTGCACTTTGCCGGCTATGTGCAGCAAGGCTTTCAGCTTATCGCTCACATTCGATCGCTGCATATCTTTTAATACATCATCTACCGTATCTTTTTGATCGCCGTATAAACATCTTGCTGCAGCCGCATGGCTTTTCATACAAAACATACAATCATTACGATAGGAAACATAAGCTGCAATCAGCTCTCTGTCCGCTTCTGATAATGGAGATTCTCCGCGCAATAAAACCTGCGCCAGATCATATAAAGGTTTACCGGTTTCCGGCCTGAACATAACTAACGACCGAATACCCGGAACGCCTTCAGGAACATTAATGTGTGCCATTTTTTATTTTTTAATTAATGAATTCATTGCAGTAAACAAACAATTATTAACGATTCTTATTCATTTTTTAAGCAACTTCACTTTCAATCATGATTCAAACAATTATTTATTCTTTAACTCATTATATTTCTGCTCCAAAAACTGGTAACCGGCCGTTCTATATTCCGGTGTTGACACGGTAAAATGATCTCCGGGATAATAGCCGAAAACAAAGCCTGCGTCTATCTTTTTCATCTCATCATCAAATAAATGAACCGGGTAATTCAGTAAAAAATTATCCTGTTCGCCCACGGACACCCTTATTTTTCCTTGTAAGTCCGGCTGAAGCTGCTGCCAGTGAGATCGTACGTACAAAGAAATATCATAATTTTTCCAGTGTTCAAATGTTGCCGGATCAATATCACCTGTTGTATCGTTCCACAAGCTGCGTGGTGTGCCATCTTCGTTCCTGGTACTGAAAACGAAGTTGAAAGAATGCATTTGCTCACCCCGCCAAATCACATGTTCCATTGCGCACATGTCTTTCATCAATATCCATGGATAACGGCCGGCAATAGTGGCTGCCAAATGAAAAGAACTGTCTTTTGCGTAATACATATTTTTATCGCTGTACAAATTAATCTGCTGAAAGCTCCTGAAATCAACCGGGTCAGGGGAACTTGACCAGCAGGCGGTAAATATTTTCGGGTAATGTGTTTGCAGCCATAGCACGGTCCAGCCGCCGCTGCTGTGGCCTGTAAGAAGCCTTGCAGCATTGGTTCTGTATGTTTTTTCTTCTATACAACTAAGCCGCCGGCATCTTGAGTTCGCTCAATTTTCTTTCAAGGTAGGCAATTTTGGCCTGCTTGTATTTTTGTTGGTATTGCTCTAAATCAAGCGGTTTGAATTCTTCTTTATAACGGATCATTTTATAATAAATAGTAGCAATTTTGTTAGCGGTTGCCACAACCGCATATTTATTGCCGCCCTTTGCTTTCTTCCTTCTATACAACTAAGCCGCCGGCATCTTGAGTTCGCTCAATTTTCTTTCAAGGTAGGCAATTTTGGCCTGCTTGTATTTTTGTTGGTATTGCTCTAAATCAAGCGGTTTGAATTCTTCTTTATAACGGATCATTTTATAATAAATAGTAGCAATTTTGTTAGCGGTTGCCACAACCGCATATTTATTGCCGCCCTTTGCTTTCTTCCTTCTAAAGTAATCTCCCAGCCAATGATCACTTTTTTGAACTGAATTGGCAGCATGCCGGAAAGCCTGACTCGCTACCCCTGGTTTCTTTCTCATCAATTTGCTACTGATGGTTTTACCACCAGAGATTTTATTATTAGGGCAAAGATTTAACCATGATGTAAAATGCGATTCATCTTCCCATTTGCTTAAATCTGTTCCTACCTCTCCAAGCAACTCCAGTCCACCTATATCACTCAAACCAAAAATTGCTAAGACATCAACTCCGTGTATTCTTTCCAAATATCCTCTTACATCAAACTTCGGATGATTCTTAGCTTTTGCTTTCTTTTTCTTTACAACTGATTCATCTTTTTTTTCTTTGCCGGATTCTATTATTCCGTCATTGCGACTTGCTTCATATTGTTGCAATTGTTTTTCTATTTGTAAATCGCAAACTTCAATGTGCTGCTTATAAGTCTTGTACAGTTCATAGTTCTGTCCTAAAGTGAACAGGTGTTCATCCCGCCAATTTCCCTGCAATGATTTTTGTATAGTTTCATGACTGGCCTTTATTCGACGATCTATGAATGGTAGAAAATTGGCTGCGTTACGTTCTCCCGCAATGATAGCTTCAATCACTGCTGTTCCTGTTTTTCCTGTAATGTCATCAATTACGGTATGAAATTTTATGTTCATCAACTCTAAGGATTTTTGCATCCGGTTAATAAAGCGGCTCATATCCTGCGTTAATGATTTACGGAACCTTACCAATGTGCGTAATGCCTCTTGCTCATCTCCCGGCAAATACGAACTTCTTAATAATCCACAACTGTGTAATTTTTGTATCCACATAGCATCATCTTCGTCTGTTTTTCTGCCGGTTACATTTTTTACATGTTTTGAATTAACGAGGTACACTTCAAAACCGTTTCTGACAAGCATAGCAAATAAAGGCTTCCAATAAACTCCGGTGCTTTCCATTGCTACCGTTTCAATAAGACAAGTTTTTAGCCATAACACGATAGCTTCTAAATCGCAGGTCATAGTACCAAACTTTTTTACTCGTTCTTTATCTCTGCCTTCAGGTACGGCAACTACATGTTCAGTATCACCGACATCTATGCCTGCTGCATGCGGATTAACTAATGACATCTCTACAATGTCTTTTTGCTTCTCTGTTTTTTTTACTTTCTTTTTCATAAATTTTTTAATTTTATGTTTTACAAAATAAAAGCTCTTTGCCTGGCAGCTTCACAAAAGTTAATCTTCTATCGAAACCTCTAACGGTTAATTTGAAACTTAAAGAACTGACAGAACCAGACTACTAATTGAAATTAAATTCCAATGAAAAAAATGGTCTAACTGCAAAGAGCTTTTTGATTACATTGCAAAGCTATTATTTACAGTTGTTTTTAGCGAAACATCGGCGCGCCTATAGAGGGACTACTAA